>Ga0307954_1000008_pt1 | contig 108507 bp, 100 predicted proteins | sample OrgLakmetagen437_FD_201822 | JGI IMG/M metagenome (GOLD analysis project Ga0307954, IMG submission 201822) | Saline water microbial communities from Organic Lake, Antarctica - #437 | ecosystem: Environmental > Aquatic > Non-marine Saline and Alkaline > Saline | place: Antarctica: Organic Lake... | reverse complement strand
AGAGATCAGGCGAGCTCTGCGTCGCCCCAGCTGGTGTCGCCGGGCTCCTTGCGCACAAGGCGCATATGGTAGCGGAAGCGCTCCGGCCGGTAATAGGCGATGATGTGCTGGACCGCGCGTCCGTCGCGCCCGCGCATAATGCGCTTGATCTTCAACAGGGGCGCGCCGGGGCTGACTTTCAGGGCGGCGGCGATCTGGGGATCGGCGGCCACGGCGGTCAGCGTCTGGTCGGCCTCCACCGCCTCGGCGCCGGCGCGCTTGAGCAGTTCAAGCATGGGCTCTGTCTTCAGCTCGTCCTGGGTGTAGCGCGCGGCGATCTCTCCGGGCACATGGGTGATGAGATAGGAGAAGGTGTCGTTCTCCAGGCTTCTCAGCCGGACCGCGCGCTGCAAAGGCGCGCCGGGCTCCAGCGCCATTTCCGCGGCCAGCTCGTCATCGGCCTCTACAAAGGCGGCTTCGAGGAGCTGGACCTGGGTCTCCAGCCCCATGCGCTTGAGCGCGTCGAACAGGGTGTCGAACCGGCCCTCCACCACGGGCACGCCGGTATTGTGGGTGACCACGGTGCCGCGCCCGCGATGGCGAGTGACGAAGCCGTGGGCCGCCAGCTCGTTCATGGCGCGCTTCACCGTGATGCGCGAGACGTCGAACAGGCGGGTCAGCTCCTGCTCGCCGGGCAGGATGACGCCGGCCACAAACGCGCCGTCGCGAATCCGGTCGCGCAGCACCAGAAAGATCTGATGATACAGCGGCGTCGGCAGGCTCTCGTCGATCAATTCGGGCGACAGGGCTGTACCAGGGGCGGGGCGAGACGTCATCAGCACTCATATATTACGTTTGAGACAGACATGTTTAGCCGATTTGCCTGCACAAACCAGCACCGTGAAAGGACGCCGTTTTCGTGACCCCCCCTTCTGAGGCGCCCGTCTACACCGCCCTCGCCCTGCAGAGCCTGTGCGAGACCGTCAATTCCTACGCGGCGCCGGACGATGCGCGCGCCGCAATGCTGCGCTCAATCCAGCGGATCCGCGCCGAGATCGCCGGCTCCATCGCCTTCATCGGCCCGGAGGTGAAGCTGGTGGTGCTGCCCGAATACGCGCTTACCGGCTTTCCCATGCGCGAGACCGCCCAGGAATGGCGCGCCAAGGCGGCGGTGGACCAGACCGGCCCCGAATTCGAGGCCATGGCGAAGATCGCGCAGGATTTCGGGATCTTCCTGGCGTGGAACGGCTATGAGACCGATCCGCACTTTCCAGATCTGTATTTTCAGGCCTGCGTGGTGATCGACCCGTCCGGCGAACAGGTGCTGCGCTATCGCCGCTTGATCTCCATGTATGCGCCGAGCCCCTATGACGTGCTGGATCCGTATCTGGACGCCTATGGCGAGGATGCGCTGTTTCCCGTCGCCGACACCGCGATCGGGCGCCTGGCGGCCATCGCCTCGGAAGAAATCCTCTATCCCGAGATCGCCCGCCTGCACGCAGTGCGCGGCGCCGAAGTTTTCCTGCACTCCAGCTCGGAGGTTTCCAGCCCCCAGGCGACGCCGAAGAATATCGCCAAGCAGGCGCGGGCCATCGAGAACCTGGCCTATGTGGTTTCGGCCAACACCGGCGGCATGACCGGCACGCCGATCCCGTCAGCCAGCGCCGACCGCGGCTCCAAGATCGTCGATCCCAGAGGCCTGATCATCGCCGAAGCCGCCGCCGGCCCGTCCATGTGCGCGTTTGGCGAGGTGGATGTGGGCCAGGTGCGCCGGCTGCGCCGCAAGACCGCCATGGGCAATCTGCTCGCCCGCCAGCCCATGGCGCTTTATGCGCGGGAATACGCCAAGGTCGAGATCCACCCCGAAGGCTCGCTGCTGGATGAAGCCGGCGCGGTGAAAACCCCGGAGAAGAGCTTCTACCGCGACCGGCAGAGTTCCGTGATCGAAGCGCTGGCGAAAAGGGGCGTGATCTAGTCCTTCAACACCCCGTCGGCGCGCATGCGGTCGATGACTGCGCGCTGGCGGGCGAGGGATTCGTCCTGGCTGAGCATGGCGCGTCCCGCCATGGCGTTGGGTGTCGCGCGCTCGGTTTCGGCATAGGTGGGCGCAAAGGCGGCCAGCGGCAGGCGGCTCTGGATGTTGGACATGCCGGTGCGCTGGCGGGTGGCGCGCAGTTCGGGCAGATCAATGACCGCGTTGGCGTTCAGGCTTTCCCCGCTTTCAGCTTCGGCCAGCACCGATCCGTTCCAGTCGATGATCTTGCTCATGGCGTCGGTGGAGGCGGAGGGCACCGGCGTGCCGATGATCTCGGCGGAGTTGGCCGAAACCACATAGGCCATGGATTCAATCGCCCGAGCGCGCTTGGCGATGTCCTTCACGGTAAGGCGTGGACTGCCCACCTCGCTGGTGGGATGGATGAGGATCTCCGCGCCTTTCAGCGCATGGGCGCGCGCAATTTCAGGATAGAGTATCTCTTCGCTGGCGACGGAGCCGATCAGGCCGATCTCGGTGTCGGCCACCGGAAACACCGCGTCATAGCCGTAGATCTCCAGATACTCGTCCCAGACATCATAGGGCGTCGGCGTATAAAGCGAGATCATCCGGCGATAGCGCAGCACCGTCTCGCCGCTGGGCGCGATGAGAAAATTCGCCTGGAAATACAAGGACGGGAAGTTCGCGTCGTTTTCATAGAGATTGCCGCCCAGAAACACGCCGAAACGCTGGGCGATCTGCGCCAGCGCTTCGTATTCTGGACCATCGATGTCGACGCTGGCCTTGGCTTTCCATTCCTCGCGGCTTTCGCGCAGGGGAAAGCCGGTGAGAAAGTATTCAGGCAGCACCACAAGCTTCAGCTCGGTGCCGTTGAAGGTGCGCAGGAACGCCTTGATGGTGGCCACCTGGCGCCCGATCCGGGCGATGCTCGCCATCATCCGCGCGCGCGCCGCCTCCACGCTGGAGTCCTGATTGACGGCGTCGCACACCACTTGCAGCGCGCAGGCCGAATAGCGCGGATCGGGCGCCTGCGCCCCTGCGCGGCCTATCGGCCCGGCCAGCGTTCCAGCAGCGGCCAGCGCCCCGGCTCCGGTGATCAGCTCACGGCGTGTGGTCATGGCGCTCCCCCTTGGTTCGAAACCCATCATATGTCCGGACAAGTGTAAGCGAAAGGGGGCGGTGGGGACGCGAACCTCCGCCAACAAATTCAACGCAAGGCGAAGTTTCATTCGCGCTTGCAGCATGTTCACGCGGCGGCCCGGCGCTTGCAAAAGCGGCCCCGTGGGGCTAGGTCGCGGCGCGCACCCCGCCTTGCTGGCTTGGCAATAACGTACGGACAAATCATGGCTGACGCTGATCCGCGCTTCCACGTGCCCACCCCGCCTTTCCGGCCGGGAGACGAGCCTGACTTTGCTCATTTGAAGCTGCAGAAGGCCGGCGAGGCCAAGAAGCCGGCGGTGGACGTCGCCGGGATCGACACCCTGTCTCTGGCCACCGGGCTTGTCGGCGTGCTCGACCATAATCACCAGGCGGTGGGCGAGTGGGATCCGCGCCTGAGCCCGGAAGTCCTGCGCGAGGGGCTCTCGCACATGGTGCTGACGCGCATCTATGACGAGCGCATGCTGAAGCTCCAGCGCCAGGGCAAGATGAGCTTCTACATGAAGTGCACCGGCGAAGAGGCCGTCGCCGTCGCCGCCGCCATGGCGCTGGACAAGGCCGACATGATCTTCCCCAGCTATCGCCAGCAGGGAATGCTGTTTGCGCGCGGCCGCAACATCGTGGACATGATGTGCCACTGCATCTCCAACAGCCGCGACAATCTCAAAGGCCGCCAGCTGCCGGTTCACTACACCTGGGCGGAAGGCAATTTCTTCACGATCTCGGGCAATCTGGGCACGCAGTTTCCCCAGGCGGTCGGCTACGCCATGGCCTGCGCCTACAAGGGCGACGAGCGCGTGGCGGCGAGCTGGATCGGCGACGGCACCACGGCCGAAGGCGATTTCCACGGCGCGCTGACGCTGGCCTCCACCTATCGCGCGCCGGTGATCCTGAACGTCGTGAACAATCAGTGGGCCATCTCCAGCCACCAGAGCATCGCGCTGGGCGACGGGCCGACCTTCGCCTCCAAGGGGCTGGGCTACGGGATCGCGAGCCTGCGCGTGGACGGCAACGATTTCCTGGCGGTGTATGCCGCCACGCAATGGGCGCGCGAGCGGGCGCGTTCCGGCGCCGGCGCCACGCTCATCGAGATGTTCACCTATCGCAGCGACGCGCACTCCACCTCGGACGACCCGAGCAAGTACCGGCCGAAGACCGAATCGGCCGCCTGGCCCCTGGGCGATCCCATCGAGCGCCTGAAGCAGCATCTGATCGGGCGGGGCGAGTGGGACGAGAAACGCCAGACCAAGCTGGAGGAGGAGATGACCAAGCTCGTGGTCAAATCCTACAAGGAGGCCGAAAGCTACGGCACGCTCCATGACGGCCCGCTCTCGCCCACGGAGTCGATCTTCGAGGACGTCTACAAGGAACAAGACTGGCGCCTGAAACGCCAGCGTCAGGATCTGGGGGTCTAAACGCCATGGCCGCGAAGAACATGATCCAGGCGCTCAATGACGCCATGGACGTCCTTTTGAGCAGCGATCCCGATGTGGTGATTTTCGGCGAGGACGCCGGCTATTTCGGCGGCGTGTTCAAGACCACCGACACCCTGCAGGAAAAATACGGCGCGGACCGGGTGTTCGACACGCCGATCAACGAGGCCGCCATCGCGGCCATGGCGATCGGCATGGCCGCGCGCGGTCTCAAACCCATCGCCGAGATCCAGTTCGCCGACTACATCTTCCCGGCCTTTGACCAGATCGTCTCGGAGATGAGCCGCATCCGCTATCGCTCGGCGGGCCAGTTCACCTCCGGCTGCGTCGTGCGTACGCCCTGGGGCGGCGGCATTCGCGGCGGCCAGACCCACTCCATGAGTCCGGAAGCCTTTTTCACCCACGTGCCCGGCGTGCAGGTGGTGGTGCCCTCCAACCCCCACGACGCCAAGGGTCTGCTGATCGCCTCGCTGGAAAGCGGCGATCCGGTGATCTTCTTCGAACCGAAGCGCATCTATAACGGACCCTATGACGGCGTGCCCGACCGGCCGCTCCTGTCCTGGGCCAAGCACGCCAAGGGCGAAGTGCCCGAGGGCCATTACACCGTACCACTTGGCAAGGCCGACATCGTGCGCGAGGGCGAGGCCTGCACCGTGGTGACCTATGGCACGCTGGTCCATGTGGCGCAGGCTGCGGCTGAAGCCTCGGGCATCGACGCGGAGATTATCGATCTTCGCACCCTGGTGCCCTATGATATCGAGACGATCGCCAAGTCCGTGAACAAGACCGGCCGCGTTGTGGTCGCCCATGAAGCGCCGCGCACGTCCGGCTTCGGCGCCGAGCTCGCCGCGCAGATCCAGGAAGACTGCTTCTATGCGCTGGAAGCGCCGGTCTTCCGCCTGACGGGATGGGACACCCCCTATCCCCACGCCCATGAATGGGCCTACTTCCCCACCCGCGACCGCTTCGTGCGCGCCCTGCAGACCGTGACGGAGGCCTGACCATGAGCGAATACAAGTACAAGCTCCCCGATGTCGGCGAAGGCGTGGTCGAGGCGGAAATCGTCGAATGGCACGTCAAGGAAGGCGACCGGGTCGAGGAAGATCAGCACATCCTGGATGTGATGACCGACAAGGCGACCGTGGAAATCCCATGCGCCGTCAACGGCGTGGTGAAAAAGCTCGTGGGCGCGCCCGGCGATGTGCTCGCCGTGGGCACCGAAATCCTCTTCATCGAAGTGGACGGCGAGATCCCCGACGATGTGGAAAACAGCGTCGAGCCGAAAACCGACGATACGGCTGTTGCTGAAGAGGCGAAGGCTGAAAAAACGCCAAAGGACGAGCCGAAAGCCGAGCCTGAAGCCAAGCCCCAAAAAGACACACCCGCGCCCGCCCCTGAAAAGCCAAAGGCCCGCCCCGCAGCGGCCTCCGCCGCCGCGCGGCCAGACGGCGAGCGCGCCCTGGCCAGCCCTGCGGTGCGAAAGCGCGCGCTTGAGGCGGATATTGCACTGTCCGCGGTGCCCGGCTCCGGCCCGGCGGGACGCATCAGCCACGAAGATCTCGACGACTTCATCGCGTCCGGCGGCCGCCTCGCCTCAAAGGCCGGCGGCGGCGGCCCCGGTAAGCAGCCGCGCACCGGCGTGCATGAGGAAAAGGTCGTCGGACTGCGCCGCAAAATCGCCGAGAACATGGCGCTGTCCAAGCGCACCATCCCGCACATCACCTATGTGGACGAGATCGATCTGACCGCGCTGGAGGATTTGCGCGCCCACATGAACGCCACGCGGGGCGAGGACCAGCCCAAGCTCACCCTCATCCCCTTCCTGGTGCTGGCGCTGACGAAGGCGCTGCCGAAATTTCCCCAGGCGAACGCGCATTTCGACACCGAGGCGAGCCTGCTCACCCGCTATGACGGGATCCATTGCGGCATCGCTGCGGCGACGCCCAAGGGCCTCATGGTCCCGGTGGTCAAGCACGCCGAAAGCCTGGACATCTGGGAGATCGCCTCGGAGGTGAAACGCCTTGCCGACGCGGCCAGAGACGGCAAGGCGAGCCGAGAGGAGCTGTCCGGCTCCACCATCACGATCACCTCGCTGGGCGCCATTGGCGGGATCGTCACCACCCCGGTGATCAACCATCCAGAGACCGCCATCATCGGCGTCAACAAGCTGCAGACCCTGCCGCGCTATGACGGCGAAGGCCGCGTCGTGCCGCGCAAGATCATGAATTTGTCATCCAGCTTCGATCACCGCATCGTCGACGGCTATGAAGCCGCGAAACTGATCCAGGAGATGAAGGCGCTGCTGGAAAACCCGGCGACGCTGTTCATGTGAGGCGCGCTACGCCTGCCCGCGCCACAGCCAAACAACCAAAGAGCCAAAAAAAAGCCCGGCGCATCAAGCGCCGGGCGTTTTAGATATGGTTGGTCGATTAAGAGACATCTCCTCCCCAGAGATCCCGCTTAAGAGACAAGACGGTCAGGCCTTGTCATGGCGGGACGATGACTCACAGGTAATGCTTGCGTCAAGGCCCTGACGCAGGACGGTTATGCGGCTCACGCATGGCGGGCGTGGCTTGAAGGCCCGAGCGGGCCCCGGTCTGCCACGGGCGAGCGGCCTTGCGTGGACAGGCGCGGACAAAGGTCCTAAATCGGGCGTGCGCGTGCGCCTGGTGTGCACGTTTCCGCCCACAGCCTTTGAAGAAGACCCATGTCTCAATCTGAATTCAACGCCGACACGCGCCGCCACTCGGCGGCCCACCTCATGGCCGCCGCCGTGAAGGATCTCTATCCGAACGCCCAGTTCGGCGTGGGGCCGGCGACAGAGACCGGGTTCTTCTACGACATCAAGCTGGACGAGGCTCTGACGGTCGAGGACCTGCAGAAAATCGAAAAGCGGATGAAGGAGATGCGCAAGAAGAAGCATCGCTTCGAGCGCGAGGATTTGAACGTGGACGACGCGATCCAGTACATGGAGCGCGAAAACCAGCCGTTCAAAGTCGAGCTGCTTCAGCTCCTGCGCGACAAGGGCTCCACAGCCATCGCCAAGGAGACCGGCGATGAGAGCGTCGTGGCCGAAGGCGTGGACACGATCAGCTTCTACCGCACCGGCGATTTTGTTGACCTGTGCCGCGGCCCCCACGTGGACAATTCCGGCGAGGTGGGTCACTTCAAGCTTCGCTCCATCGCCGGCGCCTACTGGCGCGGCGACCAGAGCAACGCCCAGCTGCAGCGCATCCACGCCATCGCCTTTCCCACCAAGGAGGAGCTGGAATCCGAGCTTGTGCGCCTGGAAGAGCAGGCCAAGCGCGACCACCGCAAGATCGGCCGGGAGCTGGGGCTCTTCACGCTCGTCGAAGAGGTGGGCTCAGGCCTGCCGCTCTGGCTGCCGGCCGGCAATGTGATCCGCGACGAGCTGGAGCGCCTGGCGCGCAACACCGAACACAAGGCGGGCTACAGCCGCGTCTCCACGCCCCACATCACCAAGGGCGATCTTTATGTGAAGTCGGGGCATCTGCCCTACTACGCCGACGACATGTACGCGCCGATCATCATCGACGAGCAGGAATACTATCTGCGCCCGATGAACTGCCCGCACCACCACATGATCTACGCCCACGACCAGTGGAGCTATCGCGACATGCCGGTGCGCCTGTCCGAATACGGTCAGGTCTATCGCCATGAGGCGTCCGGCGGGCTTAGCGGCTTGATGCGCGTTCGCGGCTTCTGCCAGAACGACGCGCACATTTATTGCCGCGAAGACCAGGCCAAGGACGAGTTCCTCGACGTGATGCACATGCACGCCGACTATTACCGCCTGTTCGGCATCCAGGATTTCTGGATGCGCCTGTCGCTTCCCGATTTCGAGGATCTGGAAAAATACGTCGACGACGTGGAGGGCTGGAAGAAGGCGCTCGGCATCCTGAAATCGGCCATGGACGAGTCCGGCTATCCCTACAGGGAAGTCGAGGGCGAGGCCGCCTTCTACGGACCGAAAGTGGACTTCATGGTGAAGTCGGTGGTGGGCACCGAATACGCCATCTCCACCAACCAGCTCGACTTCATGGCCACCAAGCGCTTCGATCTCGGCTACACCGACTCCGACGGCGAGAAGAAGCCTGTCTATGTCATCCACCGCGCGCCGCTGGGCAGCCATGAACGCTTCACCGCCTTCCTGATCGAGCACTATGCGGGCAAGTTCCCCACCTGGATTTCGCCGGTGCAAGCCATCGTCATCCCCATCGCAGATCGCCATGAGGACTACGCCGCCGAGGTGAAGAAGCGCCTGTTCAACGCCGAGGTGGACACCGTCCATGGCGGCGTGCGGGTAGAGGCCGACATGGCCGCCGAGCGGATGCAGAAGAAGATCCGCAACGCCCAGAACCGCCAGATTCCCTACATGCTCGTGGTGGGCGACGACGAGGCCGCGGCCGGCACCGTCGCCGTGCGCCATCGCGATCTCGGCGATCTCGGCACCATGCCGGTGGACCAACTCATCGACCGCATCGCGGCCGAGCAGCGCGCGCGGGCCGATCTGCCCAAGCCTGAAGCAGCCGGGTAGGCGCAAGCCGGCGTCTCGCACGCTTTCCTCGTCCGGCCCGCCCACGCCGAGTCGGGGGGCCTGCATTCTGCGCGCACTCTGCTAGATTGACCTTTGCGATTCGATTCAGTCGCGCCCTAGTTTTTCGGGAGCCTTCCCATGTCCGACGCCACCTCTCCTCTGGGTTCCAAAGCCAATCCCAGCCAGTATGACTGCCTGCCCGATCTTGGCGATGACGAGCCCTATTTCGTGATCCGCGCCGATGATCCGCTATCCAGCGCCCTGGTCGAGCTGCACGCCTATATCGGCGCCGGCCAGGCGGGATCAGCCCACAACAAGCTGGCCGAGATCATGGAGCTGACGCGTGAGCGCGCGCCGCGGCCCGGCGGCAGCCCGAAATACCGCGAAACCTTCGCCATCTCCCAGTCCATGGAGAAATGGCGCAACGACCACGGCAAGTAGCGCTCAGGCTTAGTTCAGTCGCAGATCCGGGGCTTCAGCCTCAGACCAGATGCTCCTGGAAGAAGGCCAGCGTGCGCCGCCAGGCGAGCGCGGCGGCGGCCTCGTCAAAGCGCGGCGTTGAATCATTGTGGAAGCCGTGGCTGGCGCCCTCGTAGAAATGGGCGGTGTAGGCCTTTTCGTGGGCGTCCAGCGCGTCGCGATAGGCCGGCCAGCCTTCATTGATCCGCTCATCAAGCTCGCCATAGTGCAGCAGCAGCGGCGCCTGGATCGCGGGGACCTGCTCGGCGCTCGCCTGTCGGCCATAGAACGGGACCGAGGCGGCGAGATCCGGGAAGGTCACCGCCAGGGCGTTGCACACGCCGCCGCCATAGCAGAACCCGACACAGCCAACCTTGCCGTTCACCGCGGGGTCGGCCTGCAAATGGTCCTTGGCGGCGAAGAAGTCGTTTAAAAGCTTTGCCTGGTCCACCGTGCGCTGAAGCGTGCGGCCTTCGTCGTCATTGCCGGGATAGCCGCCGACGCTTGAGAGCCCGTCCGGCGCCAGCGCGATGAAGCCGGCCTTGGCGACCCGGCGCGCCACATCCTCGATATAGGGATTAAGGCCGCGATTTTCGTGCACCACCACGACACCGCCCACCGGCGCTTCCAGTCCGGCCGGCGCGACGCGATAGGCGCGCACTTCGCCATGGCCGTCCGGCGAGGGATAGGTGACGTATTCAGGAAGGATGTCCGGATCGGTGAACTGGACCTGCTGGGCCAGCGCATAGTCCGGGCTCATCGCCGCGATCAGCGCCGCGCCGGTGAGGCCCGCCACCGTGTATCCCGACGCCCGGACCAGGAAATCGCGCTTGGAGATCCGGTCATGGGCGTAGAAATCATAGAGCTCCAGCAGCTCGGGCGGGAAGTCCCTGGCGGTCAGACGGGTCATGGCGCGCTCCTCGTTTTCAAGGAACAACAATAGCGCGCCGCGCCCGTCCGGCCAGAGCGAGCCGCCAAATCGCCTTACGCGGCGTCCTGCATGGCCACCTTGATGCCGTTGCGCACCGTCACCACGCCGATCGCCAGCGCAGCCAGACCCGCCAGCGCCTCAACGGCGGTGATGGCCGGCAGCGGCGCGTGGGCGAGGCTGAGGACAGCCCATACCGCGGCGCCGATCAGTAAAAACACGGTGACGGAAAAGAACGCACCGCCCGCGAGGGCCGACGCGATATCCAGCGCCGAAGCGCGTTTGCCAAAAGCCATGGCCTTATCTCATCCACCCCGCCCGCGCCGCACCCTGCGGCGTGTTCTGCGAGGACGCGATATAATTGGCGCCGGACAAGGCGTTTGAAAAGAGCCTCGAGCTGCGACGAAAAAACCCGCCGGCGAGCGCCGGCGGGTTTGTCTTTTCAGCGTTTTGGCCGTCGCCTAACCGGCGGTGGCGCGCAGCATCCAGGCGAATTTTTCGTGGGCGGTGACGCGCGGCGCCACCAGATCAGAGGTCGCCTCGTCACCATGCTCCCCAGCGAGCTTCAGCGCCTTGCGGGCGGTGCGAACCACCTGCTCATGGCCCTCGATCAGGTTGGTGATCATGGTTTTGGCGTCCGGCGTAGTCTTATCCGTCTTCACCGAGGCCTGCTCGGCCATCTGGCCGTAGGAGATCGGCGCCGGAAAGCCCAGGGCGCGGATCCGCTCTGCGATCTCGTCAGTGGCCGCCCAGAGCTCCTGATACTGCTCCTCGAACATGGCGTGCAGGTCGTGGAAGCGCGGCCCCGTCACGTTCCAGTGATAGGCGTGAGTCTTGAAATACAGCGCATAGGTGTCGGCCAGGAACGCACCGACGGCCTTGGCCATGGCTTCGCGCTGTTCTTCGGACAGGCCCATATTGATATCCATAATCGTCTCCTTTGAATTGAACCCTATTTCATATGGGGAGCGCCGCCATAAATCCAATTGGTAATCGCGCTTAAATTCATAGATTAAGCCTATATCTCTACTGCGCGCCCTCGCAGAAACGCACGATGCGCTTGCCGGCCTCTTCCAGCGCCGCGTCGTCGGTGGCGTAGGACAGGCGGAAACCCGGCGCGGCGCCGAACGCTTCACCCGGCACCACCGCCACGGCTTCCTCGGTCAGCAGCGCCGCGCACACGTCGAGATCGCTGGTCAACGCGGCCCCGCCCGCGCTGGTCTTGCCAATCAGCCCGGAGCAATCGGCGAAGATATAAAAGGCGCCCTCCGGCGTCGGCGCGGTGAGGCCCGGGGCGGCGGCGATCTTCTCCAGCATGGCGTCGCGGCGCGTCTTGAAGGCGGCGTTGCGCGGCTTCAGGAATTCGTGATCGCCGTTCAGCGCCGCGACCGAAGCCCACTGGCTGATCGAGCAGGGATTGGAGGTGGTCTGGCTCATCACCTTGGCCATGGCCTTGATGAGCTTTTCCGGGCCCGCCGCATAGCCGATACGCCAGCCGGTCATGGCGTAAGCCTTCGACACGCCGTTCATGGTGAGCGTGCGGTCGTAAAGCTCCGGCGCGACCTCGGCGATCGTGGCGAATCTGAAGTCGTCGTAGACAATGTGCTCATACATGTCGTCGGTCAGGATGAGCACCTGGGGGTGGCGGACCAGCACCTCGGCCAGGGCCCTGATCTCGTCGGCGGTGTAGGCGGCGCCGGTGGGGTTGGACGGCGAGTTGAGGATCACCCAGCGGGTCCTGGCGGTGATCGCCTTGTCCAGGGTTTCCGGCTTCAGCTTGAACCCGTCCTCCACGCCCGCCGGTGCGAACACCGGCTCGGCGCCCACAAGGCGCGCCATCTCGGGATAGCTCACCCAGTAGGGCGTCGGGATCACCACCTCGTCGCCGGGGTTCAGCGTCGCGGCGAAGGCGTTGTAGATGACCGGCTTGCCGCCCGGCGACACGTTCACCTGCGAGGGCTTGTAGGAGAGGGCGTTGTCGCGCTTGAACTTGGCGCAGATCGCCTCCTTCAGCTCCGGCAGACCGTCGATATTGGTGTATTTGGTCTCGCCGCGCCGGATCGCGTCGATCGCCGCCTCCTTGATATGGTCGGGCGTATCGAAATCCGGCTCGCCGGCGCCCAGCCCGATCACATCGACGCCCTGGGCCTTGAGCTCGCGCGCCTTCTGGCTCACCGCAATGGTGGCCGAAGGCTGCACGCGCGACAGCGCGTCGGAGGTGCGGATCGGATCGCTGGCGGACTGGGACATGGGCGGTTTCCTTTAAAGGGCTTTAAGCGCGGGCGAGCAGGACGAAGACGGTCTCGTTGCGCGCCGGACTTTCCAGCGCCCGGGCCGCGACTTCAAGCCCGAACTGCGCGGCCAGGCCCGGCGGACCCGCCGCACCCCATCCCGGACGGCGTTCATCGCGCACTCTGGCGAGCCCCGCCGTGTTCGACGCGAGGGCCTCGCCCGTCACCGCCCGGACCTTTATCCAGGGGGCGATCTGGGCCAGCGCCTTTTCATGGCCGTACACGCCGGCGAGCGCGCTGACATCGCCGGGCCGCCGGTAAAGATCAAAGCTCACAGGGATCGAGGTGCGCGCCCGCTCCACCGCCCAGCCGTCATCAAGGGCGGCGCGCGTGGCGGCGATCTCCCCGGCGCCGCTGTCCAGCGCGGCGCAGGCGAGATCCGCCCGCCCCGCCTTCAACGCTGCAAGCACGGCGGCCAGATCAGCCATGGGCGCAAGCGCGCAATCGCCGCCCAGCGCCTGCGCCGCCTGGTGGGTGAAGCTGCCTTCGGGGCCGAGAAACGCAAGACGAGGTGAGGTCATGGCAGAAGCTTAACGGTCTCCGTGCACCATGGGGAGGGCGTGCAGCTTCAAAGGCGCCGCCCGCAAATGGCCGCATTTTTTCACCGCGGCGCCCTTTTTCAGACGCAGGCCCGCCACGGGTCAGGCGCTTCGTATTCATATGGGGTTCATCAAGAGCCCGCGGCGCGAAGGAGGCCGGAAATGAAACGTTCAACGTCAGCGGCCAGCCTGGCAAGCCTTGTCATGGCGCTGGTGTGCTTTGCAGCCGCCGCCGCCCTGTTCCACGGCGACAACGCCCGCGGCCAGAGCCGCCTCTTCATCGCCGACAGCGCCTACAGCAAATAGGCCTCACCGCGACAGGTGAAACACGATCTCGCGTCGGTGCGGCGCATCGCGGTGTTCAAACAGATACAATCCCTGCCAAAGCCCCAGCGCCATCGCTCCGCCCGAGACCGGAACACCGATCGACACCGCGGTGAGCGCCGCCCTGATATGGGCGGGCATGTCGTCAGGGCCTTCGGTGGTGTGGCGCAGCCAGCCCATGGACGGATCGTCGCCGGGCGGAACCAGGCGCCTGAAGAAGCTCTGCAGATCGCAGCGCACATCCGGATCGGCGTTTTCCTGGATCACCAGAGAGCAGGACGTGTGGCGCACGAAGCAGGTGAGCAGGCCCTCGTCTTCGCCCTCATCCGCCAAGGCGCCGCGCACGAAATGCTCGGCCTCGGATGTGAACGCGTACAGGCCCGGACCGTTGGTTTCCACGATGATACGCGTTTGCGCCATGGCGCCTCCTCACGGCTCTGTCAGTGGACGCGGGCTGCGCGCTCTGGAAGGGTTCGCATAAACACACCAGCCGGAGCGACCCCATGTCCATGCGCGACAGCGTCAAAGCCTATTACGGCGACACCCTGCAATCCACGGCCAACCTGAAGTCGGACGCGTGCTGCGAAATCGCCGCGCCTTCGCCGGGGGTCCAGGCCGCCCTGACCAATATCCACCCCGAGGTGAGCGCACGCTATTACGGCTGCGGTTTGGTGGCGCCGGAGACCATCGCCGGGGCGCGCGTGCTGGATCTGGGCTGCGGCACGGGGCGCGACGTCTATCTCCTGGCCCAGCTCGCCGGGGCTGATGGCGAGGTGGTCGGCGTGGACATGACCGAGAACCAGCTCGCCGTGGCACGCGAGCATCAGGCGTGGCACGCGAAACGCTTCGGCTACGCCAATACGCGCTTCCTCACCGGCTATATCGAGGACCTAGGCACGCTTGGCCTCGAGCCTGAAAGCTTTGATCTGGTGGTCTCCAACTGCGTGGTGAACCTGTCGGAGGACAAACCGGCGGTGTTTGAAGGCGTGCGCAAGTTGCTCAAGCCCGGCGGGGTCATGCATTTCGCCGACGTCTATGCCCGCCGGCCGGCGCCCGCGGCGCTGAAATCCGATCCGGTGCTGTATGGCGAATGCCTCGCCGGGGCGCTGGCCTGGGAGGATTTTCTGGCCATGGCGAAAGCCGCCGGCTTCGCCGCGCCCCGCCTTGTGGATCACCGTCCGCTGGCGATCACCGACCCGGCGATCTTGGAGAAGCTGGACGGGCTGGATTTCGTCTCCGCCACTGTAGAGATGGGTCCGGGCGCCGTCAGCGCCTGCGCCAAAACCGCAGATCCGTTCGAAACTCCCTCTCTCCACGCGCCAAGCACCGGCTGCTGCTGAGACGGCGACACAGGGCGGGCAGGGCGGGCCGGGCGGGAAGCGAGAGCTGAACGGGAAAGACGGGCCGGGTCTGAAGCACCAGGCCGTCCGCCCGTCTCCGGCTGCGGGGGGCCGGATGGCGGGCGGGCGGGCCCATGTGGGAGAACCGCGTGCGCACTCATGGCGTCTCTACTGCGGCGTCCCGGCCCCGGGGTTTCAATCCAAGGCGGCTCCCCTGCGAAGCAGGGGCGGCATACGGGCGCGTTGCGGTGAATACTTCACCCGCGCCCGGTCAAAAGGCGACCAGTCACCACCTTCTAAAAGAAAGGCGGCTGAGGATCGCGACCCATTAACTAAAAATTAACACGATAATTGCCTCTGTCCAAATAGAAACGGAAGCCGCGTTGCGCTGGCTTCCGTTTCAATTGGTTAGGCGACCGTCTAACCGCTTGCCTGCGCTATTCTCCGGGCCGCACCGGCGGCGGATCGGAGGCCGGGAAGCTCTCCCTCATCGCCTCGTCAAGACGCTCCTCGGAATCCATCTCGCCATCTTTCTTTTTCGGCGCGGTCTGGCCGGGCGTGTGCTTCACGTCGGTGTCGGTGGGCTTGCGCGAACGATTCGTCGCCGGGCCGTTTGGCTCGATCAGATCGTCCTCGCTCGCTTCTTCGGCGCCGCTCTGGCGGCGGCGCTCGGCTTCGTCGTCACGGCCAGGCGCATCGCCTTCGGCGCGCACGGTCTCGCCGAAACGTTCGCCGCGGGCGCCTGTCATGCCCTGATCCACCGGCTGGACGCGACCGTCTTCCTTGTCGCGGTCCGGACGGCCGATCTCGGCGTCGGTGGCGGTCTTGTCTTCGTCAAAGGCTTCCGCGAACGCCTGATCGTCGGCGGGCGCGGCGTCGGTGCTGCGATGGGACGCCATCGTGTGCTCCTCCTGATAATTGCTTCCTGAACAACCAGCCGGAGCGCACTGGAGTTCCGTCGCGGGCGCGCCACAAGGGGCCCCGCATCACTGGCGCGCCGGGCGCAGACTCGCCTAAACGGTCTTGTCGTCGACAGCGGCGGATGCGGCGTTGGTCTTCACCGAGTCGATCCCCGTCTGGGCGGAGGCCTTTGTGGTGTAGCCCTCGGAATGGCAGACAATCTCACCGTTTCCGCCTTTGAACCGCCAGTAGTACTGGCCGTCACTCTGCTTCAGGATTTCAAACTTCGCAGCCATGGTTCTCTCCTACGGGACATCGCGCCAGACCTGTCACAAGGATCGCGATCAGGGGGACTTTAAGGATCGCAACAGCGAGACCTCGAAGGTCCAGGCACGGTCGACCGCTAGCAGACCCGCAGAGTGGCGTCGCTAATCTCGATTAGCTTGATGTGCGCCCGCCCTGAAAACACAAAAAACCCCGGCGCGATTGCTCGCGCCGGGGCTCTTTGTCAGGCGGTGAAAGCGGGTGTTACGCCGCTTTGGCCGGCTTGAAGCGGCCGTAGAAAGTTTCGTTCTTGCTCGCCATGTCGCGGAGCAATTGCGGGACTTCGAACGGCTTGCCGTACTTGGCTTTCAGTTCGTCGGCGCGCTTGACGAAGTGCGCCGCACCGATGGTGTCGATGTAGGACAGGACCCCGCCGGTATAGGGCGCAAAGCCCCAGGCCAGGATCGAGCCGACATCGGCTTCGCGCGGATCGGCGACGATGTTCTCCTCCATGGTGCGCGCGGCCTCGATGGCCTGGGCGTAGAGGATGCGGTCCTTGATCTCCTCGACCGAGGGCTGGTCTTCCGCCAGCTTGCCGTTCGGAGCGAACTGACCCAGCTCGTCCCAGAGGCGCTTGCCGTCGTCGGAATAGACGTAGAAGCCCTTCTTGTTCTTCCGCCCGTAGCGGCCGAGCTCATACATCTTCTCGATGACTTCGGCGTTCGGGGTGTCCTCGAATTCAGACCCGAGATCCTTCTTGGTCTGCTGCAGCACCTTGTAGCCGAGATCAATGGCGACCTCGTCCTGCAGGGAGAGCGGACCCACCGGCATGCCGGCCATCTTGGCGGCGTTTTCGATCAGGGCCGGCTTCACGCCTTCGGTGAGCAGATACATGCCCTGCTCGATATAGCGCATGACGCAGCGATTGGCGTAGAAGCCGCGCGTGTCGGACACCACGATCGGGGTCTTCTTGATCTTCGCCACGAAATCCAGGGCCAGCGAGATCGCCTTGTCACCGGTCTTGTCGCCGACGATGAGCTCCACCAGCATCATCTTTTCCACCGGCGAGAAGAAGTGCACGCCGATGAAGTTCTCCGGCCGCGAGGAGGCTTCCGCCAGCGAGGAGATCGGGATGGTGGAGGTATTGGAGCCGAAGATGGCGTCCTTGGGCATATGCTCCTCGGCCATCTTGGTGATCTTGTGCTTCAGCTCGGAGTTCTCGAACACCGCCTCCACGACCAGATCAACATCTTTCAGAAGCGAATAGTCGGTCGTGGCGGTGACCAGAGCCGTCTTCTGATCGGCTGACTCCTGGGTGACCTTGCCGCGCTTGACGCCCTTGGCGAAGTGGGCGGCCACATGGGCCTTGCCCTTGTCGGCGCCTTCCTGGTCGGCGTCGATGAGGATCACCTGGATGCCGGCCTGGGCTGACACCGTGGCGACGCCCGCGCCCATGAAGCCGGCGCCGATGACGGCGATCTTCTTGACCTCGCCTTTGCTCTGGCCGGCGGGGCGGCGCGCGCCCTTCTCCAGCGCCTGCTTGGACAGGAAGAGTGAGCGGATCATGTTCCGGCTTTCCGGACGCATCAAAAGCTTGGTGAAATAGCGGCTCTCAATGCGCAGCGCGGCGTCCATGGGGACCTGCAGGCCTTCATAGACGCAGGACAGGATGTAGCGCTGGGCCGGATAATTGCCGTAGGTCTCTTTCAGGAGCATCGGCGAGGCCGCGGCGAAAACCTGCATGCCGGCGGGGTGATAGGGGCCGCCGCCGGGGAGCTTGAACTTGTCCTGGTCCCAGGGCTGCTTGGCGCCCATGGGATCGGCTTTCACCAGTTCCTTGGCCTTGTCGATGATCTCGGCCAGGGGCGCGATCTCGTGAACGGCGCCTTGCGCTTTCGCGGTTTCAGCGTCGAACTGCTTGCCTTGCAGCATGATCGGTGCGGCGTTCATGACGCCCACCAGGCGCGGCAGACGCTGGGTGCCGCCGCCGCCGGGCAGAACGCCCACAAGGCTTTCCGGCAGGCCCAGCTTGGCGCCGACATCGCTCGCCATGACGCGGTAATGGCAGGCCAGCGTCACCTCGAAGCCGCCGCCCAGCGCCAGGCCGTTGATGGCCGCCGCGATCGGCTTGCCGCAGGTCTCCAGCGCGCGAAGCGACTGGTTCAGGCGGTAGGCGGTTTCAAACAGCTTGGTCTTGGCTTCGTCCTCGGAGAGGCCGTCCAGCTCGGCCATGCCGCCGCCCAGTTCGGAAAGGTCCGCACCGGCGCAGAAGGCTTTCTTGCCCGAGGTGATCACCGCGCCCTTGATGGCGTCATCACTGGCGATCTTGGAAACCATGTCGCCCATCTCCGCCATCACGGCGTTGGACAGGACGTTCATCGAAACTTTCGGGGAGTCGAAGGTGATCAGGGCGATCCCGTCACCATCGACGTCAAATTTGAAGTGAGTGTAGCTCATGATTTTGCTCCTCCATCGGACGGGTCCGATCGGTCGTTATCTTTCTGCTTCTGATTTTTGAGACGGGCAGCGCCAATCGCGACGCTGAACGCCATCCCGGTTCCGACCCCAAGCGCAACGCCGACAGGGATGTTCGAGAGCGCCAGGCCCAGCGCCAGACCCAAGGCAATGCCGAGCGGCAGTCCGATGGGCAGTCCCAGGGCCAACATGTTGGCGCCCTCTTCCTTGTCCTGTACGAGCTTGGGGTCCTCCATGGGATCAGATGCGCTCGATGATGGTGGCCGTGCCCATGCCGCCGCCGACGCAGAGCGTGGCGAGGCCGGTGCCTTTGCCGGTGCGTTCCAGCTCGTCCAGGATCGTGCCGAGGATCATCGCGCCGGTGGCTCCCAGCGGGTGGCCCATGGCGATGGCGCCGCCATTGACGTTGGTCTTGGAGTGATCAACGCCGAGATCTTCCATGAAGCGCAGAACCACGGCGGCGAACGCCTCGTTCATCTCATAAAGATCGATGTCGGACGGGCTCATCCCGGCTTTCTTCAGCGCCTTGCGCGCTGACGGCGCCGGGCCGGTGAGCATGATGGTGGGTTCAGAGCCGATGGAAGCCATGGAGCGGATGCGCGCACGGGGCTTCAGGCCCAGCTTCTCGCCCATCTCCTTGGAGCCCACAAGGATGGCGGCCGCGCCGTCAACGATGCCGCTCGAGTTGCCGGCGTGGTGCACGAAGTTGATGCGCTCCACATCCGGATATTTCTGGATGGCGACCTTATCCAGGCCGATCATCGCGGAGAGCGCCTCGAAGGCCGGCTTGAGGCTGGCCAGCGACTGCATGTCGGTGCCCGGGCGCATGTACTCGTCGTGATCGAGCTGCATCAGGCCCAGCTGGTTTTTCACCGGCACGATGGACTTGTCGAAGCGGCGCTCTTTCCAAGCCTTCTCGGCGCGGTTCTGGGACTCCACGGCGTAGGCGTCCACATCGTCGCGGCTATAGCCGTATTTCGACGCGATGAGATCGGCCGAAACGCCCTGCGGCACGAAATAGTGGTCGAACGCCATTTCCGGGTCGACGACCATGGCGCCGCCGTCGGAGCCCATGGGCACGCGGCTCATGGCCTCCACGCCGCCGCCGATGGCCATGTCGGCCTCGCCGGACATGACCTTCGCGGCCGCCAGATTGGTGGCCTCAAGGCCGGAGGCGCAGAAGCGGTTCACCTGGAAACCGGAGACGGTCTCGTTATAGCCGGCGTTCAGCGCGGCGGCGCGGGCGATGTCGGCGCCCTGCTCGCCCACCGGCGAGACGCAGCCCAGGATGACATCGTCGATGAAGGACGTGTCCAGCCCGTTGCGATCGCGGATCGCTTCCAGCTGCTGGGTGGCCAGCTGCAGCGCGGTGATTTCGTGCAGCGTGCCGTTCTTCTTGCCCTTGCCGCGCGGGGTGCGCACGGAGTCATAGATGTAAGCTTCGGTCATGGGGTTTCCTCCCTTAGAGGGGTCAGGCTGTTAAAGCGTCCGCGCGATGAGGAGCTTCATGATTTCATTGGTTCCGCCGTAGATGCGCTGGACGCGGGCGTCACGGAACATGCGGGCGATCGGATACTCGTTCATGTAGCCGTAGCCGCCATGGAGCTGGACGCATTCGTCGATCAGCTCGCACTGGATGTCGGTGACCCAGTATTTCGCCATGGAGGCGGTGGCCGCATCCAGCTGACCCTTGATCAGAAGATCCGAGCAGTGCTGGCAGAACACCTCGGCGATGGTCGCCTTGGTCTTAAGCTCGGCCAGCTTGAACTGGGTGTTCTGGAATTCGATGATGGATTTTCCGAACGCCTTGCGCTCCTTGACGTAGGCGATGGTCTCGTGAAGCGCGCGCTTCATCATGCCGACGCCCTGAACCGCGATCTGCAGGCGTTCCTGGGGCAGCTGCTCCATGAGCTGAATGAAGCCCTGGCCTTCTTCCTGGCCCAGGCGCGCCTCGGCGGGCACCCACATGTCTTCAAAGAACAGCTCGGCGGTGTCCTGGGACTTCATGCCGACCTTGTCGAGATTGCGCCCGCGGCGGAAGCCTTCCACCTCGTCGGTCTCCACCAGGAACAGCGTCGTGCCCTTGGCGCCGGCCTTGGGGTCGGTCTTGGCGACCACCACGATGAAGTTGGCGGTGCCGCCATTGGTGATGAAGGTCTTCGAGCCGTTGATGCGGTAGCCGTTGCCGTCCTTGACCGCGGTGGTCTTCACGCCCTGCAGGTCGGAGCCGGCGCCGGGTTCGGACATGGCGATGGCGCCGACATATTCGCCGGACACCAGCTTGGGCAGGATTTTCTTCTTCTGCTCTTCCGAGCCGTAATGCCAGACATACGGGCCCACGATGGAGTTGTGCAGCGAGGCGCCCCAGCCTTCCACGCCGGCCTCGGTGGTGGCCATGTGGAACACGTAGTCATGGCGCCAGTCGCCGCCCGCGCCGCCGTATTCCTCGGGGCAGGCAGGGCACAGAAGGCCGGCTTCGCCCGCCTTGGTCCAGACATCGCGGTCGACAACGCCTTCCTTCTCCCAGCGTTCGGTGTGGGGCAGGCATTCCTTCTCCACGAAGCCGCGCACGGCGCCTTCGAAGATGTTGACGTCTTCCTGGTCCAGCCATTCAGGCCGCGGGACGTTGAGCACTTGAGCGGTCATCTGGGTCTCCTCCGGTATAGTCTTGCGAAAACCCCGCCCGCGCCGGGCGCGGACGGGGTTTCGATCAGTCTCAGAACGCGTCGGCGTCCAGCGCCATCATCGTGTCCGCGCCGCTTTCAACGCGGGCCAGATGGGCGTCGGCCAGCGGCAGCCAGCGCTCGACGAAGTATTTCGCGCAAACCTGCTTGGACGCGTAGATCGGATCAGAAGCGCCTTCCTTGATCTTCGCATTCGCCGTCTTGGCCATCTTCGCCCACATGTAGGCCATGCAGGTCAGGCCGAAGAGGTGCATGTAGTCGGTCGAGGCCGCACCGGCGTTGTCGAAGTTCTCAAGGCCCTTCTCAACCAGCCAGTTGGTGGCTTTTTGAAGCTTGGCCTTCACGCTCTTCAAGCCCTCGATGGAGGCCTTTAGATCAGCGTCGCCTTCGTTCTCGGCGATGAACTCGTCCAGCTCGCCGAAGAAGGTGTTGATCGGACGCATGCCGGCCATGGCCAGCTTGCGGCCCACCAGGTCCAGCGCCTGAATGCCGTTCGTGCCTTCATAGATCAGCGTGATGCGCGCATCGCGCAGGGTCTGTTCGATGCCCCACTCGGCAGTGAAGCCCGAGCCGCCATGGACCTGCAGGCCCTCGGACACGCAGTCATAGCCCTTGTCTGTGAGATAGCCTTTGATCACCGGGGTGAGCAGCGCCATGTAGTCGCCGGACTTTTCGCGCGTGGCGTCGTCCTCGGACTTGTGCTCCAGATCGCCGTGAAGCGCGGTCCACAGCGCCAGCGCGCGTGCCCCCTCCACGAAGACTTTCTGGTTCATCAGCATGCGGCGCACATCGGGGTGCACGATGATCGGATCGGCCTGGTCTTCGGGGTATTTCGGTCCGGTCAGGGAGCGGCCCTGGATGCGATCCTTGGCGAAGGCCAGCGAGTACTGGTAAGCGATTTCGGCCAGGCCGAGGCCCTGCAGGCCGACCCCCAGGCGCGCCTCGTTCATCATGATGAACATGGTGCGCAGACCCTTGTTCTCATCGCCCACAAGCCAGCCCTTGGCGCCGTCATAGTTCATCACGCAGGTGGCGTTGCCGTGGATGCCCATCTTCTCTTCCAGGCCGCCGCAGACCAGATCGTTGCGCTCGCCCGGCTCGCCGTTTTCGTCCGGCAGGAATTTCGGCACCACGAAGAGCGAGATGCCCTTCACACCGGCCGGCGCGCCTTCGATGCGCGCGAGCACCAGGTGGATGATGTTGCCGGACATGTCGTGCTCGCCCGCCGAGATCCAGATCTTCTGGCCGGTGACGGCGTAGGAGCCGTCGCCATTGGGGACCGCCTTGGTGCGCAGCATGCCCAGATCGGTGCCGCAATGGGGCTCGGTCAGGTTCATGGTGCCCGACCACTCGCCCGAGATCATCTTGGGCAGATACATCTCTTTCTGCGCGTCGGAACCGCCGATATGGATCGCGTGCGCGGCGCCGCCGGTCAGGCCCGGATACATGCCGAACGCCATGTTGGAGCTGGTGACCATTTCGTTGAACGCCAGGTTCAGATAGGCCGGCAGACCCTGTCCGCCGTACTTGGTGTCGCCCGACAGCGCGGTCCAGCCGCCTTCGGTCATCTGTTTGTAGGCGTTCTTGAAGCCAGCCGGGGTCGTGACCTCGCCGTCCTTCAGCGAGCAGCCTTCACGGTCGCCGGCCTTGTTGAGCGGGTAGAGCACGTTCTCGCAGAACTTGCCCCCCTCCTCGAGGACGGCGCTTACGATGTCGGACGTCGCGTCGGCGAAGCCGGGCACGTTGTTGTACTGCTGGACGTTCAGAACGTCATTCAGGACGAAAAGCTGGTCTTTGACCGGGGCGGTATAGGAGGGCATGGATCAAACTCCGTGGAGGGTCCGGGATCAGGAAAGAAGCAAACCGTGCAAAACGGTCTGCGTCGAGGAAAACAGGCGGGGGTTCGCGAAAGCGTCACGCATTATTCGCTCGCCCCTTCAGTCCAGTCATTGAGGCGCGCCGCCGCAAGCGCTTCGAAGGCGCGGGCGCGGCGCTTGATGTCTTCGGGCGGATCACGGTCAGCGATGCGTTCTTCAAGCCAGGAGCACCCCGCTTTGAGCTCGGCGAGCGCGTGCTCGATGTCAGCGCGCTGGCGCTCCAGCGTCGCGATGCGGTCGTTAAACCGGTTGAGCGTGGATTCCATATGCATGCGCGAGCCCTCATCGAGGCGCTCAAGCTCCTGCATCTCCTTGATTTCTTCGAGCGTAAAGCCGACCCGGCGGCCGCGCAGGATCAGGTCCAGGCGGGCGGCGTCTGCGGCGCTGTAGATGCGGGTGGCGCCGCGCCGTTTCGGATTCAGCAGGCCTTTTTGCTCATAAAAGCGCAGGGTTCGCGCGGTTACGTCGAACCGGTCCGCGAGTTCGCGGATCGTGTGCTCCGCAGGCGCCAGCTTGGTGATGTTCGTCATGGACGCGAAACTAGCGAAGTTGACGTTCACGTCAACGTCAATTTTGGACGCGGGCGACGGCGCTCTCTCAGACCCGCTAAAAGGAGCGCCGGCAGATCAGCCTAGAACGCGGCCCGGATCGCCATGCGAACATTGCGGCCGGGCAGCGGGATCTGGTCTTTCAGGAAGCTGGAATGCACCCGCGCCTCCTCGTCGGTGATGTTGCGCACGCCGAGGATCAGCGACACGTCGCGCGCGTCGAACGGTGTCACCACCAGATCGGCGTTGACGAGGGCGTAGCCCCGCGTCGACGTTTCGAAATCGGCGGTGTCGTCCTGCTCGGCCACAAGCCGGGTTTCGGCGCGCGCGGACCAGATCCCGCGCTCGGCCACAAGAGCGAGATTGGCTGAGAGCGGCGGGATGCGCGGCAGGTTTCCAGCGGCGTCGGTTTCGGCGCGCACATAATCAAGCCCGGCTTCGGCGATGAGCTGGAAGCCGGCGATCTCGGCGATTTCGGACTCGCCATAAAGCTCGAAGCCGTAAAGCCTTGCGTCTTCCTGGCGGTATTCGAACACGTCAAACCCGTCCTCTTCGGCGCCGCTGGGGAAGAGGCCGATAAAGCCGTCATAATCGGCGTAGAACACGTCCAGCTCCGCAAAGAGACGGTCGATCTCATAGCGGGCCCGACCCTCCACGGACCAGGCGGTCTCCTTTTCCAGGTTGAGATTACCCACCTCAAAGCTCTGCGTGGCGGCGTGGGGGCCGAAGGCGAAGACCTCCACATCGCTGGGCGCGCGCTCGGTGCGCGACAGGCTGGCGGCCAGGAACCAGGGTTCCGCCGGGCGCGCAAACAGCGAGCCGGAGGCCGACACAGTGTCAAAGCGCCGCTCGGCGCGCAGGCCGTTGAGTTTGCGGGTCTCCAGGCGCGCGCCAGCTTCAAAGCCCCAGGACTCATAATCCCAGCGCTCGGTGGCGAAGGCGCCCCAGTCCTGGGTCGTCACGGGCTCGATATAAGCTTCATCGCCGCTGGCCTCAAAATCGCGGGCGAAGGCATTGACCCCCCAGGCGCCCTGGCGGGCGCCGCCATGGTCGTGGGCCAGTTCCACACGGCCCTCGACGCCCTCCACATCGAACAGCGTGCCGATTTCATCGCCTTCCAGCTCGACGTGGCCGTAGTCGGAATGGGCAAAGGCGAAGCGGATACGATTGAGAAAGCCTTCTCGCTCGATTTCGCCGCGCAGATCGATGCGGGTCTGCTCCATGACCAGTACCGGAACGCCCTCGTCTTCATGGGCGTGGTCATCATGGTCGTCGTCGTGCACGGCTCCATTATCGTCATCATGATCGTGCCCATGATCCTCCTCCTCGCCATGGGCGTGGGAATGACCAGGCAGGCCATATTGGGCGTCGACATCCTTCACCGACAGGCCGACATAGCCCCAGTCCTGAACCAGTGAGGCGCCGGCCGAGGCGCTCTCGAAGGTGAAGAAGCCGCCCTCCACCGAGCCGAAGGCCGGCTCCTCGTCCTCGTGCTCGTCGTCTTCGCCATGGTGCTCGGCGCGCTCGGCTTCAGATTCGGCGAATCCGGGGATCTCGAACCCGCCGGCCTCGCGGCGCACATAATCACCCTGCAGGACAATGGGCCCGACACCGCCGGTCACACGGCCTGCGGCCTGCGAGCCGTCATCGACGCTGGTCGCGCCCAGATACACAAAACCATCGACCGCGCCGTCCACCGGAGCGGTGGGAACCCTGCCGTCCAGGATATTGACCACGCCGCCCACGGCGCCGCCGCCAAACGCGATCGCGGCCGGGCCGCGCAGCACTTCGATCGCTTGCGCGCCCAGCACCTCAGACGACACCGCATGGTCCGGGCTCGAGGCCGAGGCGTCCAGCCCGCCGAGGCCGTTGATCAGCACGCGCACGCGCTCCGCGCCGAGGCCGCGCACGATGGGGCGGCCCGAAGCGGGCCCGAAATAGGTGGTGGTGACCCCCGGCGTGCGCTCCAGCGTATCGGCGAGATTGCCGTTGAGATCTCGCACCAGCTGGTCTTCGCCGATCACCGTGACTCCACTGGCGCTTGAGCGGTTATCCACCCGGATCGGGCTGGAGGTGACGGTGATGACGTCGGGATGGGCCTCGGCGAAGGCGGGTGCGGAGACCAGTGCGGCGAAGCTGGCGGCGCTCAACAGGCGCAGGCGGCGGGCGGAAGGCGAAACAGCGCGGCGGATCATGATGGCAGGCCCCGTTATGTTATAATATAGCGTCCTGAGTGTTACTCTATAACGTCGCCGTCGGAGCCGCGCAACCCGTTCCGCCTTGCGCCAGGCTCAGGCTGCACGCTGCAGGCGAGCCCATGGGGTCAGCTAAACACCGTGACGTTTCATCCGATCACGGTTAACTAGGGACACTCACATTGTCTTCAGGGTCAGACCTTATGGACCGCATCGACGCGTTTCGCCTCTTCACGGCCGTCGCCGAGCTGGAAAGCTTCACGCGCGCCGCCGACCGGCTGGGCCTCACCCCCGGCGCGGCGTCCAAGCAGATCGCCGCCCTTGAGGACCGCGTGCAGGCGCGGCTGCTGGAGCGCACCACCCGCTCTGTCCGACTGACCGACGCCGGCCGCGCTTTGCTGGACCGGGTGCGTCCCTGGATCGCTGAATATGAAGCAATCGAAAACGGGCTGGTGGCCGATCAGGCGGCCGCGGCGGGGGTCTTGCGCATCTCCGCGCCGGTGGATTTCGGGGCCAATCGCCTTGTGGAGCCAGTCACCGCCTTCCTCGAGCGCTGGCCCCATGTGGAGGTGCGCCTGGAGCTCGCGGACCGCATGGTGGATCTGGTGGACGAGGGCTATGACCTGGCGGTGCGCCTGGGCCATCTCAATGATTCAAGCCTGATCGCGAAGCGCCTGGCGGACGCGCCCATGAGCGTTGTGGCCAGCCCGGCGTATCTGGAGCGCCACGGCGAGCCGCAGCATCCCGGCGAGCTGGCCCGGCACGCCTGCATCATCGACCGTAACAAGCCGGCGCCCAATCTGTGGAAATTCACCCACGGAGCGGATAGCGTCGAGGCCAAGGTCGCCGGACGGCTCAGCCTGAACGGGGCGCGCGCCTCTGTCGCGGCGGCCTGCGCGGGCGCCGGGATCGCCTGCTCGCCGGCCTGGGCGGCCAAGGATATGCTGGCGGACGGGCGATGCCGCGAAATCCTGACCGACTGGGCGCCGGATCACCGCGATCTGTGGGCGGTTTTTCCGTCCAATCGCTATCTCGCCCACCGGGTGCGCCTGTTCGTCGACCATCTCGCCGACTGGTTCAAGGACGGCCTCTAGCGCCCGGCCCCGAAGAGACCGGGCCGCAAGCCCCACCTCCTAAAGGCCCTGCTCCTCCTCCGGCGGGGCGCCGGTATGCTGGGCCTTAAGCCCGACAACCCCCACCGCAAGAGCGACCTGGGCGCCGTAATAGGTGATCCACACTAGCGCGCCGTCGATATCCACCATCCAGCTTACATCCAGCCCGCGAAACCAGCCCGCGGCCAGGATGGAATCCGACACCACGAATAAAAGCGCGCCCAGCGTGATCAGGCGCGGCCCATTCACCAGAGCGGCCAGCGCGGCCATGACCAGGATCACCCCCAGGTATCCGCTCGCCATGAGGGTCAGATCGCCCATGCCGGGGCTCAGCCACAGCCACATGGCGACGCCGTAGGCCGCCAGCGCCAGGGTCAGGATCAGCCCGTCCTTGCGCACCCCGTGACGGGCCAGCGCCATAGCGAAGATGGCGATATAGACAAGGTGGGCGCCCGCAAAGAAGCCCATCCCGGCCTGGGTGCGCTGAGGCTCCATGGCCAGAGCATAATCCCCGCAGGTGGACAGGATCAGCGCCAGCGCCAACGCCGGCGCGCGCGAAAACGCGGCGTAGGCGGCCAGAAGCCCCACGCCCAGCGCCTTGGTGAGCGCAAGACCGGGCAAGGTGGCGAACACCAGATCGAGCCCCAGATAGATCACGGCCGCAATGGCGGACACGGCCAGGTAGACCGGCGCAGCCCATTCGGGGATCAGCGGATCAGTTTCGGCGTAGCGGTCATAGGCGGGTTCGCTCATCGTCTACTCCGGGTTATATGCCCTCGGCGCGGAGCGGTCTGCCCCGCTTTCGGCCCTTGCATGCGACGCGACGCGGGAAAAATCAAATGCGCCTGATCTACATCGTCATCACCCTAACGCTCCTCAGCCCGGTTGCGTTCGCCCAGGAGGCGCTTCCCGAGCCGCTGTCCGCACTTCTGGCGGCGGCCCATGACAGCCAGAGCGAGGACGATTTTTCCGATGCGGTGCGGGTGATCGCGCTGGCCCGCGATCCCGCGGATGTGGCTGCGGCCGCGGCCGCGATCAGCGGCGAGCGCGGCGCCCAGGCGCGCGCGGTTCTCGGCATGCCCGCCGGTGACGCCATGACCGGTCCCGTGACTGGCCCAGTGACGGGTCCTGTCGCCGACGCCGGCGCCGGCGCCGCCGAGGCCGAAGCGGCGGGCCTGGCCGAGCGTGTGGCAGCCGCGCCGCTGGCTGCGGCGCGCAATGTCGCATCGGGAGAGAGCGAGCTGTGGGAGGGCCGCGCCGAGCTGGGCGTTCGCTTCGACAGCGGCAATTCGGATCGCCAGGACTACACGGTGGGGCTCTCGGTGGAGCGCGCGCTGGCCCGCTGGGGCTTTGAGGGCGCGGTGTCCTACGCCTATTCCGAAGTCGACGGGGCGGTGGGCCGCGACGAGCTTGATCTTGAAGCGCGCGGCGAACGCGAGGCGGGCGAGCGCTGGACCTTCTACGTCAACGGCGATTACACCAAGGACGCCCTGTCCGGCTATGACTTTACGGCCTTTCTGGGCGCCGGTACGGGCTATCGCATCCTGGACCGGCCAGAGCGCGCCTGGGTCCTGCGCGCCGGCCCCGGCGCGCGCATCGTGCAAGACGCGACCGGCCAGACGATGACCGATCCGGCCCTTGAGCTGTCCTCCGATTTCGAGTGGCAGCTGTCGGAACCGATCCGCTTCACCTCGGACACCAGCGCGCTGGTCTCGGAAAACTCCCGCGCCGAACAGCTTTTCAAGCTGGACACCGCGCTTGGCGAGCTGTGGTCGCTGGCGCTGAGCTATCGCTATAGCTACGAGTTCGAGCCCGAGCCCGGCTTTGAGAACGAGGACAGTCGCACCGACATCTCCATCGTCCGGCTGTTCTAGGCCGCGCGTCGAAAGCGGGACACAGGGTTAGGGGCAAATCGCGCTCCAGACCACATGGCCGGAGCGCGAGCCTCGCCAGCGCGATTCCCTCTAGTTTTCGAGCTTGATCGGAGTCAGCGGGCCGGGCTTGCCCGGTCCGCGCGGGCGCACGCCGCCGGCTCCGAGATCTCCGCGCGCGAACGCGGGCAGATCGCCGATCCAGCGATCGGAGCGCGCCGCGATATAGATGAACGGCCCGTCCGGGTTGGAGCGGAAATTGGAATCGGTGGCCACCACCGCGTATCCGCTTTCGGTCTCCACCATGAAGGGCGAACCGGAATCCCCGCGCGTGGTGTCGCAGTCATGGGAAAGCGTGTTGTCGCGCCCCAACTCCACCACGCCGCAGTCCATATTGCCGGAAAGATTATCCCCGGTGTCCCAGGAGTAACCCGCCTGAAGCAGGCGCGCCCGGCTCGCCGCGCGCCGGTCGGCGCCCAGCGCGAACACGCCCAGATGACCCAGCTCATCGCCCAGCGGCTGGTCGATGCGCAGGAGCGCCCAGTCGGTCCCGTCCAGATCATCGCCGTCGCTGAACCGGGCCTCGTCCCAGTCGCGGTCCATGTAGAAATCAATCACCCGGGCGCGGCGCGTCCCGCCGGACAGGGCGTCCCCGGTGAGAAACTCGCCGGCGGCGTTGATGACCCCCTCTTCGGAAATGCAGTGGGCCGCCGTGATCAGCACGTCGCGCGCCACGAGGCTGGCGGTACAGCTGCCGCCGGACTCAAAATTCACCCGCCCGATCACGCGCCAGGGAAAGGCCGCGGTGTCCATGAGCACCCGGTCGTCGCGGCCGAAGAAATGGTCGTTGATGGTCAGCGGGCGATCGCGCCCGCCGCAATCTGAGCGGTCTGTGCGCGCCTCGCAGCGGCCAGTGCCCTCGCCAGGCTGGTCGCACACACCGTTGAACGCCAGCGTGCAGCTGTCGTTCTGAAAGCGCATATGGCTGACATCGCCGCAATCGGTGAGGTCGGTTCCCTGGGTGCACGCACCGGTGCCGAAGCCCGGCTCGTCGCACTCATTGTCGCGCGCCCACTCGCAGCTATCGTCTTCCTGGCCGGACAGAATGCGCCAGCAATCGGAATAATCGGTGCCGGCGCGGCAAGCGCCGGTGCCCGAGCCCGGCTCGTCGCATTCGCCGTCATTGGCGAATTGGCAGCTATCGTCGCCGCCAACGCCAGCGGGACCGCCGGGCTTCTTGATCGCCTGAAGAAGGCGGGCGTAATCGCGCGCGCCGGGCCCGGCGTCAAAACCGGGCGGCAGAGCCAGCCGAGTCTCTTGTGCATGTGCGGCGCCGGCAGCGCCAGCGAGCAGCAGCACGGCGAAAATCGAAATCAAGAAACGGTGCATCATGGTCCTCCCCCGGTCGTGAAACGCTAGCGCGGTGCGTGCGGTCGCGCCAGAGCGACGCACCTTCGCCACGGACAGCGAACCGGTGCTTGTGAAGCGGCGCGACTCGGCGCATATTAATATTCCACAATCGGAGTTTCCCCTCATTCGACGATTGCGGGTTGCGCCTCGCCGGATACGGCACGCATCCTCAACTCAAGAGGCGCATGCGAACGCCGCCGGCCCCCTCGCCGGCGGCGTTTCCTTTTGTGCATTCATCAAGCTGAACCCCAGATGAAGCCGGCGCCCAGCACGCGTTCAGGCGCGGTCCTGCAAGGTGTCCGGCATAAGGCGCAGATCGTCTGCGCCGCCATTTGGAGGACGCCATGTCCCTGCTTGCAAAACTGGCGGCGGCCGCCGGCCTCGCCGCTCTCACGCTCACCGCCCTGCCCACCAGCGCCGAAGCCCAGCACCGCGGCCAGCATCGTGCCCAGTCCCATGACTGGTATGATTACGGACGCGGGGGCCGCTGGAACGGGCCGGAAGGCTATTTCGTGGTCAACGCCGCCGCCTGCCCGGATCTTCGCGAAGACCGCCGTGACGCGCGCCGCACCCAGGGCCGCCGCGACCGGATCGAGGATCGCCGCGACCGCCGGGTGCTCGACTGCCCGCCGCGCGCCTGGGACTATGTACCCAGCCGCCGCGAGGCGGTCGCGGGCCGCACCGGCGACCGGCTGCGCCCTGACGTCGCGTACTGGGACCACCGCTCGAACCGCTATTACGCCCAGACCCGCTGGGGCGCGATTCCCGTCCATGTCCAGTATGGCGGCCGCGGATACGGCCATGACCGCCGCGGCTATCAGGGCCGATCCGGCGTCCGCTTCGAGTTCCGGTTCTAGGGCCCTAATCGGCCCCAACTCCGGCCCCGGCGCCGGCTCCAGCTCCGGGTGCGTCCGCGCCAAGGGCGCGGGCGGGCTCGGGAACCGCGCTGGCCGCCGTGGCGAAGGCGCGCGGGGCGCCGCCGGGGCGGTATGAGGTGTAGGACACCACCGCGATGACCGCCCAGTCCGGCCCGCGCCGCACCAGAAGCGGCGAGCCTGAATCGCCGTTGGCGATGTCGCAATCGTGCTCGATCAGCCCCGACGGCCGGAACCGCAGAATATTACAGAACTCCACCCCGGTCAGAGCAGACCCGGTGTCCACCGAATAGCCGGCCTGCGTCACCGGAACGGCCCGCCAGTCGGTGGCGATCGCCATGCGCACGCCGAAGGCGACGAGGATCACCACGCCCAACCCGGAGAGCGCGGCCAGCACAAGGCGCGAGCGTCCGCTGCTGGCCGCCGCGGCGATGGCCGCCACCAGCACCATGGCCAGCGCGCCGATGAAATCGGGCCGGCGCGGGCGATTGTCCACCGCCGCCTCCACCGGCAGATATCCCAGCTCCGCGCCCAGCGGCCGGTCCAGGCGCACCAGCGCCCAGTCGCCGTTTCTTATCAGCGTCGCGCCCACATCGCCGCCGCGCTCCACCCCGTCGAGGACATGGGCCTCCACCAGCCGCGCCTCCAGCGGGCCGCCCGGTAGATCGCGCGCCGTGAGGAAGCGGCCGGAAACGCCTGAATCGCCGTCGGCGATGACGCAATGGGCGGCGGTGAGCACCACGTCCTCGGCGATCAGCGCGCCCGAACACCCCGCCCCGTCCTCAAAGCGCAGCTCACCGATGACGCTCCAGGGAAAAACGCTGGTGTCTCTGGGCTGGCGGTCGTCGACGCCGAAGATCGCCGGCGTCCAGCCCGGACCGATGGGCTGCGCCGCAGACGCTGCGCCGCTCAGGCCCGCCAGCGCCGTGACCACAAGACCGATCAGCCGGATGATCGAGGTCAGGACGGCCAGGGCGCACGCGCTCCGCGTCGATGGCCTGCACGGGCCGGTACGGCGCGCCGCTCCCCTCACGGCTATAGCCGGATCACGCCGTCGAGATAGCGCTTCGCCGCGCCCAGAAGCGTGACGCGGTTCTCCGCCTCGGCGCGCATGACCAGAGCGCCGGGGCGCGGGCCGATCTGGCGGGCGGACAGCTCGGCGCGGCCCAGGCGCCCGGCCCAGAACGGCGCAAGCGTGCAATGGGCCGAGCCGGTGACCGGGTCTTCATCGATGCCGGCGTCCGGACAGAAGAAGCGCGAGACCACGTCCGCGCTCTCGCCTCTGGCGGTGGCGAGTACGTTCACGCCGGTGCGTTTCAACGCCGAGAAATCCGGCGTCAGCCCGGCGATCTCAGCCTCGTCGCCATAGACGAACATCTGATAGCGCGCGCCATGGATGGGATCGATTTCGAAGACTTCGGCGGGCGCGACGCCGATCGCCTCCGCAACGCCCGGCGCTGCATCGCCGGGGCGGGCGGGCACGGCGGGAAAGTTCACGGCATAGCGCCCAGCCTCCTCGCGGCGCACCTCAAGGCGGCCCGAGCGCGTGTCGAAGCGCGCCACATCGCCGGCGACCCGGGCGTCCTCGAACAGATAGGCGCCGGCGGCCAGCGTCGCGTGGCCGCACAGATCCACCTCGCAGCCCGGCGTGAACCAGCGCAGGGTCCAGACGTCTTTCTCCGCCCCCGCCGTCAGGTAGGCGGTCTCCGAGAGATTATTGGACTGGGCGATCCCCAGAAGATCGGCGTCGTCCAGAAACGCGTCCATGGGGCACACGCCCGCCGGATTGCCGCTATGGGGGCGATCCCCGTCGGGAAAGGCGTGCAGTTCGCTATAGGCGAGCGTCGTCATTGCGGGGCTCCCCGAGTGGAAACAGTGGTCGACACAGTGTCGGCGGGATCGGGCGCGGCGCGAGACAGCGCGTCCAGGGCGATCGCCAGTTCGCTCGGCCGGCGAGTGCGCGCGGTGCGCCAGGCATACATGTCGGCGCGGCCCACGGCCTCGCCCGCAGAGGTAAACACCAGCACCGCCGGCGCGCCGGTGAGCGGCATGGCGCCCAGACGCTCCACGCTGTCCAGATTCCTGTCATAACGGCCGACGGAGAACTTCACCGTCTCGAAGCGCTCGGCGAGGACCCGCGCCACGGCGTCCGCACCCATCATGGCGTCAAGCACGCGGCAATCAGGGCACCAGGCGCCGCCCATCACCACAAGGACGCGTGTGTCCTGGCGGGCGGCGCGGGCGAACGCCGCGTCCAGCGCGGAGGCGACGTCGAGATCTTCGTCATAGGGCGAGGCGTCGGTCATGGCGGGCTCCCGGGCGGATTGAGCGCCGGGCTAGCGCGGCGGGCGGCGCGCGTCCAGCACGTCCAGTGCGATATCCATGAGCGCAGCCTCCCAATGGGTCAGCCCGCTTCGCGGATCGCGCGTGGCGTCGCCGGCCGGATCCACGCCGGTGACGAAGAAGGCGATGGCCGCACCGCGTTCAGGATCGGCCCAGGCGCCGCCGTAAAGCCCGTAAGCTTCGCCGGAATGGCCCACAAGCATCAGGCCGGGGCGGCCCTCGATCTGTCCCGGAGTGAGGAGTTGGGGGCCGCCGCCCCAGGCGAGCACGCCGGTCTCCGGCTCTCCGCCGGCGATGTCCAGCGGCCGGGCGAGATCGGCGCCTTGACCGCCCGGCAGGAAGAGCGCCGCCAGACGCGCCAGGTCCGGCGCGGTGATCCGCAAGCCGCCCTGGGGCGAAAACAGCGTGCCGTTGGTTCCAGGCTCATAGGCGGACAGGTCCGCGCCGGGCGCTGTCAGGATCGCCGGTTCCGGCGAGGCCAGCGTCTCCGGCCCGTCGATCTGCACGACCCAACGCCCGCCTTCAAACCGGTGCAGCGCCGCGCCCGCGGCGCGCCGTTGCGCCGAAACGCCCGACCAGTTGAACCCGGCCTTGATCCCCGCAGGCGCCAGCACGCGCGTTGCGGCGATCTGATCAAATCGCTCGCCGGCGGCGTGCTCCATGACTTCGGCGGCCAGGGCGTAGTTTATATTGGCGTAGGCCCAGCCCTCGCCCGCAGCGTGCGCGCAGGCCGCGCCGCCGCTCACCAGGCTTTCCAGCGTCTCGCCCAGCGGCGCCCAGTACACAGCCGGATCACAAATCCCCGAGGTGTGGGAGAGCAGGGCGCGCAGGCTCACCGGCGCGCCGACGCTCTCGTCATAGGCTGCGCCGGTGCGCGGATCATACCCGAGGCGTGGACGGATATCGGCGTCCAGGTCGAGGCGGCCTTCAGCCTCCAGCACCCCGGCGGCGAGCGCAGTGGCGAGCTTGGACATGGAGGCGGCGCGCACGCCAGCGTCCGGCGTCAGGGTGCGCGCCGGCGTCAGCCCGTCAGCGTCGAAAATCGCCGCGCCGGCGGCGCCGGCATAGACGATCTCGCCATCGATGAGCACGGCGATCACCGCGCCCGGTACGGCCAGGCTGGGCGTTTCGGGCTCGGCGACAAGCTGCGCCAGGCGGGCGTCGGCCTGAGCGATGACCGATTCGTTCAGCGGCGCGCCCATGTCGGCCTTCCCCGGCGTTGCGCAGGCGGCGGCCAGTAGCGCGAACAACGCAGCGGCTGCGCGGGGCCGCACCACGCTCATGGCGCGGCCTCCCAGTGGGACTTCAAGAGGTCTGCGGTGAGCTGGGCGCGTTCATAGGGCCACCAGTGGCCGGACCCGTCAAACCGGTGAAAGCGCGCGCCGGTGCGCGCCGCCAGGCGCTCGCCCACGGCCGGGTCCGCATAAGGATCATGCTCGCCCCACAAGACCAGGCCCGGCCCGGCCTGCTTCAGCCCCGCCAGCGAATCCGCCCAGTCCACCCCGATGGTCACGGCGGAGCGGTAAAGCTTCAGGATGCAGTCGCGCATAAGCGCATCGCCATGGCGGGCCATCTCTCTGGCATGGTCGGCGGGAACGCGCTCGGCGCTTAGCGCCTGCGCAAAGGCGGCCTCGTCCATGGCCTCCATAAGCGCCTCGCCCTCGCCCGGCGTCTGCCAGATTTGTGCGATGGCGTGCCAGACATACGCCTCGTCGATCGCCACGCCCCCGGCGCACCAGGATTTCACAAGGCCGGGATGGAGCCCGGCGACCCGCTGGACAAGCAGCCCGCCCCAGTCATGGCCCACCAGGTGGACCGGCCCGCCGGCGGCCTCGCACGCCGCCTCAAGCTCGCCGGCCAGCCAGAGGGCGTAGGCGCCCATTGAGGCGTCAAAGCGCTCTGGAATCTCCCGCCCGAAGCCCGGAAGATCCGGACAGACGTAATCGCCCGCGGGCAGGGATTTAAGGACCGGCGCCCAGAGACGGTGCGTGTCGGGAACGCCGTGAATGAAGAGCACTGTCATGGCGGCAGAGTGGCGCGGCGCGCGGCGGAAGGGAAGACGTGCGGGCCCCTGCCGCGCCATAAAGACGAGGATGCGCTAGACCGCCTTGCCCAGCACCCAGTCGTGATAGGTCACGCCGCCCACGTCGAATGCGCGCTCGCCAACGCTCTCAAACCCCATGCGGCCGTAAAAGCCCAGCGCGCGATGGTTCTGCTTGTAGACGCCCAGCAGCAGGGTTCGGGCCCCCACCGTCTTCGCATGATCCTCGGCCATGCCCAGCAAGGTTCGCCCGAGCCCGGTCCCGTGCAGGCGCGAGAGCACGTAGATGCGCTTGATCTCCAGATCGCCGTCTTGCGTCGGCACAGGCAGGTCCGGCGCGGTGAGATGGAGATAGCCCACCGGCGCGCCGTCAAGCCGGGCGAGCCAGAGACGCTGGGCGGGATCGACGATGGCCGCGGCGTACACCGCCTCGGTCTGCTTCTGCGCGCAATGGCGCACCAGGGCCGCGCCGTCGATCACCCCGGCATAGCTTTCCAGAAACGTCGCCGCACCCACCAGCGCCACGGCGGCGGCGTCTTCGGGGCTGGCGGGCTGGACGTGGATGTTTGTCATGGCGGGCCCTTACCCCTCCCGCGTGCGCCGGGCAAGTCCGGCCATCCCAGTCTAGGCCCGGAGTGAGCTTGCAGAAATTTCTCTTTTTATTGATTTCCCGGCAGGTCCAGCGCAGTTTGAGCGGACGAGCCTGCGCCGAGGAGTTTTCACTCTCTTTGTGAGGCTCGATTGCGATGCCAGGCGTGCGAAACCGGAATAGGTGGCCCTGCGGCGAATGAGGCGACGCGGCGCGAGACTCTGGAGAGGACACCATGATCAAAGTCGTCGTCAACGCTGACACCAGAGTCGGCAAAGCCGTATTGCTCAGATCGGCCTTTATCGGTGCGGTCGTGGGCATTGTCGCCGCGACCGCCTGGCTGGCGCTCACCTGACCGGCGGCCCGCGAGCTTCGGCTGCGCAGGCCCCAAGGATACATCCCCGGCCCGTTTGAGTTTCCTAATGAGCCGCACTTATCGACCTGCGCGAAAGCCTCTCACATCGCTTCACCGCCGGTTCACTGCGATGTGAGAGGCTTTAACAGCCGCAATAGAGTACCTACATGGAACTGCCGCATCGCTATGTTTGGCTATGCGGCGGCGCCAAACAGGGGAGATGGACGCCATGGCCAACGCACCGATGCCAGCAATCACGCCGGAAGGCGGTCTGTCGCGCTATCTTGCGGAGATCCGCAAGTTTCCCATGCTGGAAAAGGACGAGGAGTTCATGCTCGCCAAGAGCTGGCAGGAGCATGAAGACACCGCGGCCGCCCACAAGATGGTCACCTCCCATTTGCGCCTGGTGGCCAAGATCGCCATGGGCTATCGCGGCTACGGCCTGCCGGTCGCCGAGGTCATCAGCGAAGGCAATGTGGGCCTGATGCAGGCGGTGAAGAAATTCGATCCCGACAAGGGCTTTCGTCTGGCGACCTACGCCATGTGGTGGATCCGCGCCTCGATCCAAGAATACATCCTGCGCTCCTGGTCGCTGGTGAAGATGGGCACGACCGCCGCCCAGAAGAAGCTGTTCTTCAATCTGCGCCGCATGAAGAGCCAGATGCGGGCCCTCGAGGAAGGCGATCTGCGCCCCGAACAGGTGGAGCACATCGCCACCAAGCTCGGGGTCACCGATGCCGAGGTGATCTCCATGAACCGGCGCCTGTCAGGCCCGGACGCCTCGCTGAACGCGCCGCTGCGCAGCGAAAGCGAGAGCGAATGGCAGGACTGGCTCACCGATGACGGCGCCGAGAGCGCCGAAGACGAGCTGGTCACGTCCGACGAGTTCGACATCCGCATGTCCCTGCTGCAGCAGGCCATGGGCGACCTCAACGAGCGCGAGAAGCACATCATCCAGGAGCGCCGCCTCACCGAGGAGCCCAAGACCCTGGAAGATCTCGCGCAGGTCTATGGCGTCAGCCGCGAACGCATTCGCCAGATCGAGGTGCGCGCGTTCGACAAGCTGCAAAAGGCGATGAAGAATCTCGCCGGCGAACGCGGGATGACCCCGGCGGACGAAGAAGAAGAGACCGCCTAGTCTTTTATCGCCAGGGGATGGGCGTCATTCACCAGGGCGGTGAGGCGCTCCTCCAGCACATGGGTGTAGATCTGGGTCGTCGACACGTCGGCATGGCCCAGAAGCATCTGCACGCTGCGCAAATCCGCGCCATTGGCCAGAAGATGCGTCGCGAATGCATGGCGCACCACGTGCGGGCTGACCCGGTCGGGATCGAGCCCGGCTGCCATGGCGAGATCCTTTAAAACCTGGGCAAACCGTTCACGGGTGAGATGGCCCGCCTTGGCCGTGCGCGAAGGAAACAGCGCGCGCTCGGCGGCCTTGCGGGAGGCGGCGGTTTTGGCCGGCAGATGCGCGTCGCGCACCGCCTTGTACTGCGCCACCGCGTCCATGGCCGCATCGGTGAGCGGGACCAGGCGTTCCTTGCCGCCCTTGCCCTTCACGATGAGGCAGCGCTCGGCCCGCGCAAATGCGGCGACCGGCAAGGTAACGAGCTCGCTCACCCGCAGGCCCCCAGCGTAGAGCACCTCCAGAAGCGCACGAGCACGCAGTCCAGCCTCCGCCTCGATCAAATCCGCTGCATTGAACAGCGCGTCCACATCGGCTTCGCTGAGGACTTTGGGCAGGGGGCGGTTCTTGGTGGGACCCGATAACGGTGCCGCAGGATCATCGGCGCGCAGGCCCTCTTTCAGAAGAAACCGGTAGAAGCGCTTCAGCGCCGAAAGCCGGCGCGCCGAGGTGGCCGCCGACAGTCCGTCGCGGGCGATCCCTGCCATCATCGCTTCAAGATCGCGCGTCTCCGCAGCGTCCAGGTCGGCGCCCAGCGAGGCCAGGCGCTGCGACGCGTCCTCCAGGTCGCGGGCATAGGCGGCGAGCGTGTTCTGCGCAGCGCCGCGCTCGGCCGCCATCATGTCGAGAAACAGCGAAACGCTGCGTCCGCTCACGCCGCCTCCGCCAGAATCTGCTCCAGGATCAGCCTTAGCGCCTCGCCGCGCAGACCCGCCCGGTCCAGCGATAGCGCCGCGGCGGCGCACACTTCGGCGCTGTCGGGCGCCTGCTCAAGGGCGTTGGCGACCAGCAGCTGGGTCTCGCCGAGCGCCTGCGCAGAACCCGCCAGCAGCATCGGCCCGAGCACCGGCGCCGGCGCGCCGCTGTCGCGCGCAAGCCCGGTCATGGCGGCGCGGATCGCGCCGTCATCCTCGGCGCCCAACGCAGCCAGACCGGCCGCCTGACACAGGCGGGCGGGGGTGGCGCCTTCAATGCGCGCGCCCATCAGGGCCGCAAAGCCGTCGGTCTGGATCTGGCCCTCGGCGACGGCGCGCGCGAAATCGATCGCCACCATCTGGCGCGCCGCAGGCGGGGTCCAGTCCGGCTCGTCGATCATGGGGTCGGAATAGCCGGGCGGCTGGGTCATGTCGGAGGGGCCCCCCGTTACGGGCGCGGGGGGCTGCATCGCCATCTCGCGCGGCGGCCGCTGCGGTCCATCGATCAGCGCCTCACGCCAGGCGTCGGCGGCCACCACGTCGTCAGCGGCCAGCGCCGCGAAGGTGAAGATCACCCCGTGGGCCAGCGTGTCTGCGGTGATCGGCAGGCGCGCGACCTCGGACCCGTAGGCCGAAGCGACATCAAGAAACTCGCCCGCCTCACGGGCGTCGGCGAGGCGGATGGCCAGCGCCTCGGCGGCGATTTCGCGATCAAGATCCTGGCCGATCAGCGCGCCCAGCGCGGCGGCCCGGTCCGCGCCCTCCAGATTCACCGCCGCTTCCAGCGCTTCAGGCAGGGTGTCCGGCAGCGAGATTCGCGGACCGGTGCGAGACGCCGCACGCGCCAGCCAGGCCGGCGCAGCGGCGCCCGCCACGATGCGAGTCTCCGGCGCGATGCGCGCGGCGATCGCCAGCTGCAGGCCGGACACAGGGTTCTTGTTTGGAAGCGAGTCGCCGAAGACGAACGCCTCGAAGAGGGCGTCAAACTCCGGGTTCGGCGCCTGGGCGCGGGCGAGCTCGGCGGTGAGTTCGGCCGCCGGCAAATTGCCGTCAAACGCAAGACACGCCGCCCGCGCGCGCAGCCAGTAGGGCGTATCGCGGCCCTCAAGCAGGGCGTCGGCGGCGCGGCACGCCTCACTGATCTCGCCCAGCGCAAAGCTGGTCTCAACCAGAAGGCGCGATAAAGCCGGGCTTTCATTGATCGCAGGCGTACGCACCAGAAGCCGCTGCACCGGCTGGGCGCGCCCGGCAGACAGCGCGCGCCCGGCGCGCATGGCGGCCAGATCATAGGCGCCTTCCGCCCCCTCCGGCGGTTCGCCGGCGGACAGGAGCGCGCGTAGCGCCAGACGCGCGGCCGGGCCGTTGGACCAGCCGGCGCCATGACCGTCAGGAAGGCTGGTGAGCGCGGCGCGCAGGGCCGCAGCGTCGCCCGAAGACCAGACGGTCGACGGCAACGCGCCGCCGCCGTCCACCTCGAACGGATCCACTGCGCCGAGCTGGCGCACCTCGATGCCCTGCTGCGCGGTCGCCGATTGCGCGCCGAGCGCCAGACAGGCGCCCGCCGCGGCGGCCAGCGCGCTAAGTTTGCCCGCGAAGCTCATCGCCCACCTCGATCCGGATTTCCTGAGGGTCCGGCGCGCCGGAATCGGCCATTACCAGAAGAGCCGTGAACCCGCCGCCGACAATCAGCAACAGGACCACCAGCCCGATAAAAATTCCTCGCATAATGCGTCGCTCCCAAGCGCAGCCGGCCTATCACCTGACTTAAGCAGGTGAATGCGGCGTTTTCCAGACGTTGAAGCCGTTATAACGCGTTCGATTGCCCGTTTGAGCCATGATGCGTATAGCTTGGTCCAAGCCATGACCACGAACACCACCTTTCGCGCGCCCCAGCGCCCCATCGCCCTTGTCGGCTTGATGGGCGTGGGCAAGACCACGATCGGCCGGCGCATTGCAAGCCGGCTGAAGCGCCCCTTCGTGGACGCCGACGAGGCCGTGGCCGAAGCGGCCGGGCGGTCTGTGGCCGATATCTTCTCCGACTTCGGCGAGGCTGCGTTTCGCGACGGCGAACGCCGGGTGATCTCGCGCCTGGTCGAGGAGAAGCGCCCCATGGTGCTGGCGCTGGGCGGCGGCGCGTTCGTCGATCCCGAAACGCGTGCGCTTTTGAAAGAGAAGGCGGTCACCGTGTGGCTGCGGGCCGATCTGGACACGCTGATGGAGCGCGTCGGCAGGAAGCCCGGCCAGCGCCCGCTCCTGGACGATCCCGATCCGCGCGCCGTCATGGCCCGCCTGATGGCCAGCCGCGAGCCCGCCTACGCCGAGGCCGATATCGCCGTGGAAAGCGAGACTGGCAGCCATGACGCCACGGTGGAGAAAGTCCTTACAGCGCTGGCCGGTCTGGAGGCGGACGCACGATGATCACTGTTCCCGTCGACCTTGGTGCGCGCAGCTATAACGTGCTGATCGGCGCCGGCGCGCTGGAGGCGGGCGCGCAGCGCCTGCCCGCCCTGTGCCCGCGCGGACGCGCGCTCATCGCCGCCGACCGAACCGCTCTCGCTCACCATGGCGAGCGTCTGCGCTCCGCTTTGCGCCAGGCGAATCTGGAACCGGTCATCTTGGAGATCGACGGCGGCGAGGCGGCCAAGAGCTGGGCGGGGCTGGAAGCCCTGTGCGACCAGCTGCTGGACGCCAATATGGAACGCGGCGAGAGCCTGATCGCGTTCGGCGGCGGCACGGTCGGCGATCTGGCGGGCTTCGCCAGCGCGGTCACCAAGCGCGGTACGGGCTTTGTGCAGATCCCCACCACCCTTCTGGCCCAGGTCGACAGCTCGGTGGGCGGCAAGACCGGGATCAATACGCGGGGCGGCAAGAACCTCGCCGGCGCGTTCCATCAACCGGAGCTCGTCATCGCCGACACCGGTTTTCTGGCCACCCTGCCCGAGCGCGAGGTGCGCGCCGGCTACGCCGAGATTGTCAAAGCCGGCCTTATCGCCGACGCGGACCTGTTCGACCGGCTGGAAGCGCTGGGCGCGGGCGCGCTGAACGGCGAGGCGTTGGATCAGGCCATCGCGTCCGCCGTGGCGTTCAAGGCGCGCATCGTCGCCGAGGACGAACGCGAAGGCGGCGTGCGCGCGCTGTTGAATCTGGGCCATACCTTCGGGCACGCCTTTGAAGCCGAAGCGGAAAGAGGCGAGCTCGTGCACGGCGAAGCGGTGGCCGCGGGCCTTGCGCTGGCCTTTGCCTATTCTCAGCGCCTTGGCGTCTGCCCGCCCGGCACGGCGCAGCGCGTGCGCGATCATCTTCGCGCCGTGGGCCTGCCCGCCAGCGGGCGCGAGCTTGCCGGCGGACCTTATGACGCCTCTCGTCTTGTGGCGCGTATGGGATCGGACAAGAAGAACAGCGGCGGCGCGATCACCCTGATACTGGCGAAAGCGCTCGGCGACGCTTACATCGCTCGAGGCGCGGATGCGCGCGATCTTGAAGCCTTTCTGAGTGAGGACCTGACATCGAAATGACCCTTGAACCCTGGATGGGATGGGCCGCTCTGGCGATCCTGGGGCTTCTGGCCTTTTCCGGCTTTTTCTCCGGCTCGGAGACGGCGCTGACGGCGACGTCGAAGGCGCGCATGCTGTCTTTGGAGAAGGACAAGGATGCGCGCGCCAAGCGGGTCAATATCCTGATCGCCGATCGCGAAAGCCTGATCGGCGCGATCCTTCTGGGCAATAATCTGGTGAACATCCTGGCCTCCTCCATCGCCGCGGCGGTGTTCCTGGCCATGTTCGGCGAGGCCGGCGTGCCCATCGCCACCCTGGTGATGACGCTTCTGGTGCTGATCTTCGCCGAGGTGCTGCCCAAGACCTACGCCCTGTCCAATCCCGACCGGCTGGCGCTGGCGGTGTCGCTGCCGATCCGCTTTTTCGTGACGATCTTCGCGCCCGTCGTGGCTGCGGTGCAGGCGGTGGTTCGGCTGACCCTGCGCCTGCTGGGCGCCAATGTGGAAGGCCCGGTCCTGTCCGCCCACGAAGAGATTCGCGGTCAGATCGACCTGCACCACCAGGAAGGCGGCGTCGTCAAAAGCGACCGCGACATGCTGGGCGGCGTGCTTGATCTGCGCGAACTCACCGTCGACGACGTCATGGTTCACCGCAAGAATCTGGTGATGCTCGACATCGAACAGCCCGCCGGCAAGCTGGTGGAGACCGCGCTGACGAGCCCCCACACCCGCCTGCCGCTCTACAAGGACGAGCCGGAGAACATCGTCGGCGTCCTGCACGTGCGCGATCTTGCCCGCGCTCTGCATCAGGCCGGCGGCGATGCGGACAAGGTGGATATCGACGCGATCCGGCGCGAGCCCTGGTTCGTGCCCGAAACCACCCCGCTGCAGGAGCAGCTGACCAATTTCCGCGTCAAGCGCGAGCATTTCGCCTTGGTCGTGGACGAGTATGGCGGCCTCATGGGCGTCATCACGCTGGAAGATATTCTGGAAGAGATCGTTGGTGATATCGAGGACGAGCACGACGTGGCCGTGGCCGGCGTCGCGCCCCTGCCCGACGGCTTCGTCATGGTGGAAGGCGCCACGCCGATCCGCGACGTCAATCGCGCGTTGGACTGGGACCTGCCCGACGACGAGGCGGTGACCATCGCCGGGCTGGTGATCCACGAAGCCCAGACGATTCCCGAAGCCGGCCAGGTCTTTCGCTTCCACGGCGTCCAGTTCGAAATCCTCGACCGCAAGCGCAATCAGATCACCCAGATGCGCCTGAAAGCGGAACCCAAGCCGGAAGGGTGAGCGGGACCGTTGCGCAACGGCTACCGATGGTCAGCAGGATCGGGAGGCGACCAGCACGCGCAACCCTGCAAACCGCCTGTCACCCGAATGATCCAGGACACGAGCCTTCCATAGCTTATCTTTTATGGAGTATGCGCGCAGGCCCGCCTCAGGCGGTCAGCGCCGCGGTGCGCCTCAGCTCGCCGCGAGGGGCTGGCCGGGAACCGGGGCTCCGATCATGCGGGCGGCCTCTTCAAAGCAGCGGCCGCATTTGGGCTTCGCGCCGCACGCCTTGAACACGCTCGGCACGTCCACCGCGCCGTTCGCGGCGGCGGCTTTCACGTCGCGGCAGCGGATCACATTGCAGAGACAGACGATCATGGGCGGTTGGCCTTGAACTTGGATCGGTGTGGGTGCGGGCGCACCCGCAACTCATTCGCAACACCATATGGAAGAGAATGCGAATGATTGTCAACTGCGAAGCGTGCACCCAGTCCTGAGCCCGCTGCGACAGGTGCGCGCAGATCCGCCGCGAGCCGCCCTTTGCGCGCCCCCCATGCCGCAATGGCGTTCCGGGCTAAGGTCAGAGCCCGCCCCGGCCTTTGCGCCCCTCGCCGCAGCGCGCGTGTCTTGCGCGAGCGCCATGCTATATGGTGCAATGCAATAAAGTCCGGAAAAGAGATATGCCAGCCGACCGGGCCGGCGAGCCGACGGTGAGGAGACCGCCTGTGCTCAAGTTTATCAATGTCGACCAGCGCTATCCCGACAAACGGTCGCCGGAAGTGCGCAAGGCCGATTTCGACGAGATCTACGCGCCCTTCGACATGGCGCGCGGGGAAGAGCAGGCGGAGCGCTGCTCCCAGTGCGGCGTGCCGTTCTGCCAGTCCGGCTGCCCGCTTCACAACGACATCCCCGACTGGCTGATGCTGGCCGCCGAGGGCCGCATGGAGGAGGCCTATGAGCGCTCCAGCGCCACGTCGACCATGCCCGAAGTCTGCGGCCGCATCTGCCCGCAGGACCGGCTGTGCGAAGGCGCCTGCGTGATCGAGCAGTCGGGACACGGCGCGGTGACCATCGGCACGGTGGAGAGCTTCATCACTGAGACCGCGTGGAAGGAAGGCTGGGTCAAACCCGTCCGCACCAAGCCCGACACCGGGTTTTCGGTGGGGGTTATCGGCGCCGGGCCTGCGGGTCTCTCGGCGGCCGAGCGCTTGCGCGAGCGCGGTCACGCGGTGACGGTCTATGATCGCCACGATCGGGCCGGAGGCTTGCTCATCTACGGCATCCCGAACTTCAAGCTGGACAAGCACGTGGTCACCCGCCGCGTGGAGCGGCTGCAGGAGAGCGGCGTCGTGTTCAAACTGAATTTCGAGGTCGGCCGCGACGCCACGCTGGACGATCTGCGCACCAGACATGACGCGGTCTATATCGGCGCCGGCGCCTATGCGGCGCGCGCCCTGACCTGCCCAGGCGGCGGCGGACGCGGACTGGTGGCGGCGCTCGATTATCTCACCGCCTCCAACCGGCGCGGATTCGGCGAGACTATCGAGGACAACAACCGCCTGAACGCGGCCGGCAAGCGAGTCGTCGTGATCGGTGGCGGCGACACCGCCATGGACTGCGTGCGCACCGCGATCCGTCAGGGCGCAAAGGACGTTGCGTGCCTGTATCGCCGCGACCGCACCAACATGCCCGGCTCCGCGCGCGAAGTGGTCCATGCCGAAGAAGAAGGCGTGGTGTTCAACTGGCTCAGCGCCCCGGCGGCGATTCTCGGCGACGCGGAAACGGCCTCGGGCGTGAAGGTGCAGAAGATGGCGCTGGGCGCGCCCGACGCGTCCGGGCGCCGGCGCCCGGTGCCCCAGCCCGGCGAGGAGAGCGATTTTCCCGCCGACATGGTGATTGCAGCGCTGGGCTTTGAGCCTGAAGACTTCCCCAAGGCCTGGGCCGCCGCTGAGCTGGAGCTCAATGCGCGCGGCGCGGTGCGCGTCACAAAGGGCTGCCGCACCAATATCGACGGCGTTTACGCCGGCGGCGACGCCGTGCGCGGCGCCTCGCTGGTGGTCTGGGCGATCAAGGACGGCCAGGACGCGGCGAAAGCCATTCATGAAGACCTGATGGCGAAAGCCGAAACGGAGCGCCAGGTCGCGCTCGCGGAGCCCGCCGAATGAGCGATTACGTCACCAAGTATGAAACCGAACGCAACCGCCTGATCGAGGCGCACGCCTATAATCCTGAATCCGAACGCTCGGCGTGCGGCGTCGGGCTTGTGGCCGATACGCAAGGCAAGGCGCGCCGGGAAACCGTGCAGCTGGCCATCGACGCCCTGAAAGCGGTCTGGCACCGCGGCGCGGTGGACGCCGACGGGCGCACCGGCGACGGCGCCGGCCTGCGCGTCGGCATCCCCCAGGACTTCTTCAAGGCGCAGGTCGAGCGCACCGGGCACAAGCCGGGCGAGGCCCCGATCGGCGTCGGCATGGTGTTCCTGCCGCGCACCGATTTCGCCGCCCAGGAGCGCGGACGCACCATCGTGGAGACAGAGGTCCTGCGCGCGGGGCTGCGGCTTTATGGCTGGCGCCAGGTGCCCATCGATCCCTCCTGCCTGGGCGAGAAGGCCGCCGCGACGCGCCCCGCCATCGAGCAAATTCTGTTCTGCGATCCCAAGAAGCGTTCGGCGAGCGTGCTGGAGCGCACGCTCTACCTCACCCGCCGGCGCATCGAGACGCGCGCCAGGGCCGACGCCCTGCCCGGCTTTTACGTGTGCTCTTTGTCGGCGCGCGACGTGGTCTACAAGGGCATGTTCCTGGCCGAGGCCATCGACCAATTCTATCCCGACCTGAAGGACGAGCGCTTCATCTCGCCCTTCGCCATGTTCCACCAGCGCTATTCCACCAACACCTTCCCCGAATGGAAGCTGGCCCAGCCCTTCCGCATGCTCGCCCACAACGGCGAGATCAACACGCTGAAGGGCAATCGCAACTGGATGAAGAGCCATGAGATCCTCATGGCCAGCAAGGCGTTCAAGGACGCCGAGGACGAGGTCAAGCCGGTGATCAGCCCCGGCGCGTCGGACTCCGCGGCGCTTGACGAGGTGTTCGAGATTCTGGTGCGCGCCGGCCGTTCGGCGCCCATGGCCAAGACGCTGCTCATCCCCGAAGCCTGGTCGAAGCGCTCCGAGCTGATGCCGGGCGCCTGGCGCGGCCTGTACGAGTATTGCAACTCGGTGATGGAGCCCTGGGACGGGCCGGCCGCCGTGGTGGCCTGCGATGGCCGCTGGGCGATCGCCGGGCTGGACCGCAACGGGCTGCGCCCGCTGCGCTGGAGCCTGTCCGATGACGCGCTGCTGGCCGTGGGCTCGGAAACCGGCATGGCCGAGATTCCGGTGGAGCGCGTGATCGAGCGCGGCGCGGTGACGCCCGGGCGCATGATCGCGGTGGACCTGCAGGACGGCGGCTTCAAGCGCGAAACCGAGATGCTCGATTTCCTCAGCCAGAAGCACCCCTATGAGGGCTGGCTGAAAAATCTGCGCGAAATCGAGTCCGATATCGGCCCCGGACCCGAAGAGCCCCTGTTCGGCGACGCCGAGCGTGCGCGCCGTCAGGCCGCCGCGGGCCTCACCATGGAAGAGATCGAGCTGATCCTGTCGCCCATGGCCGAAGGCGGCAAGGAGGCGATCGGATCCATGGGCGATGACAGCCCGCTGGCGGTCCTGTCCAACCGCTACCGGCCGATCTCGCACTATTTCCGCCAGAATTTCTCCCAGGTCACCAACCCGCCCATCGATCCGTTGCGCGAAGGCCGGGTGATGAGCCTGAAGACCAGGTTCAAGAACCTTGGCAACATCCTGGCCGAGGACGAAACCCAGACGAATGTCTACGTGCTAGAAAGCCCGTGCCTGACCAACGGCATGTACGCCCGCCTGATCGCCATGCTGGGCGAGCGCGTGACCGTCATCGACGCCACCTTCCCCGCTGAAGAAGCCACGGGGACCGGCGCCGGCCTGATGAAAGCGCTGGACCGGATGCGTGGGGAAGCCGCCGAGGCGGTGAAGGACGGCGCCGAACACCTGGTCCTCACCGACGAGGCGCAGGGTCCCGAACGCTGCGCGGTGCCCATGGCGCTGGCGGTAGGCGCGGTGCACACACATCTGACCCGCAAGGGCCTTCGCACCTACACCTCGCTCAATGCGCGCGCCTCCGACGTCACCGATCCCCACGGCCTGGCCGTGCTGATCGGTCTGGGCGCCACCACGGTCAATCCGTACATCGCCTTCGAGACCGTCACCACGCGCACCCAGCGCGGCCTCAAATCCATGAGCGCCGAGTCCAAGGCCGACAACATGCAGAAGGCCTTCGACGCCGGCCTTCTGAAGATCATGTCCAAGATGGGCATTTCGGTGGTCAGCTCCTATCGGGGCGGGTGCAATTTCGAGGTCCTGGGCCTCTCGCGCGCCGTGGCGAGCGAGTATCTGGGCGGAGTCACCAGCCGGATTTCCGGCATCGGGCTCGCCGGCCTTGAAAACAAGCTGGCCGAGCTGCACCGCTGGGCGTGGTCGAACGAGGAGGCGGTGCGCCTGCCCATCGGCGGGTTCTACCGCCAGCGCGCCTCGGGCGAGATCCATGCGGTGGAGGCGAAATCCGTCTCGGCCCTGCAAAAGGCGGTGCGCGAAGAGGACTATGAGTCCTTCCGCGAGTATGTCCGCCTGCAGGCCCGTGACCAGCAGCCGATCCAGCTGCGCGACCTTCTGGAGCCGCGCCCGCTGGGCCCGGCCATCGACGTCTCCAAGTGCGAGAGCGTCAACGAGATCCGCCAGCGCTTCGTCACGCCGGGCATGAGCCTGGGCGCGCTGTCGCCTGAAGCCCATGGCGCGCTCAACGTCGCCATGAACCGCATCGGCGCCAAGTCGGTGTCGGGTGAAGGCGGCGAGGATCCCTCGCGCTACACCCCGCTGCCCAGCGGCGACAACATGAACTCGGCGGTCAAGCAGGTGGCGTCTGGGCGCTTCGGCGTCACGGCCGAATACCTCAACCAGTGCCGCGAGATCGAGATCAAAGTGGCCCAGGGCGCCAAGCCCGGCGAAGGCGGCCAGCTGCCCGGCTTCAAGGTGACCGAATTCATCGCCAAGCTGCGTCACGCCACGCCCGGCACGACGCTGATCAGCCCGCCCCCGCACCACGACATCTACTCGATCGAGGATCTGGCGCAGCTGATCTATGACCTCAAGCAGATCAATCCGGAGGCGCGGGTCTGCGTGAAGCTGGTCAGCGCCGACGGCGTCGGTGCGGTGGCCGCGGGCGTCGCCAAGGCCCATGCCGACATCATCCTGATCTCCGGCAATGTGGGCGGCACGGGCGCAAGCCCGCAAACCTCCATCAAGTTCGCCGGCGCGCCTTTGGAGCTCGGGCTTTCCGAAGCCCACCAGGTGCTGTCGCTCAACGGTCTGCGCGAGCGGGTGACGCTGCGCGCCGACGGCGGCATCCGCACCGGGCGCGACGTGGTGATCGCGGCGATGCTGGGCGCGGAAGAGTTCGGCATCGGCACGACGAGCCTCATCGCCCTGGGCTGTCTGATGGTGCGCCAGTGCCATTCCAACACCTGCCCCGTGGGCGTGTGCACCCAGGACGACGCCCTGCGCGAGCGCTTCACCGGGCTCGCCGACCATGTGGTCAATCTGATGACGTTCATCGCCCGCGACACCCGCGAGATCCTTGCAAAGCTCGGCGCCTCCAGCCTGGAGGACGTCATCGGGCGGGCCGATCTTCTTGATCAGGTGAGCCGCGGCTCCACCCATCTTGATGATCTGGATCTCAATCCGCTTCTCGTGCGCGTGGACCCGCAGGCGCGTCCGCCGCGCTCCACCCGCCAGCAGCGCAACGCCGTGGCGCCGAGCCTGGACGAGCAGATCCTCAAGGACGCCGCACCGGTGTTCAGCCGCCGCGAGAAGATGCAGCTGGTCTATGACGTGAAGAACACCGACCGCGCCGTCGGCACGCGCACCAGCTCGAAGATCGTGCGCACCTTCGGCAAGGACGGTCTGGAAGACGGCCAGCTCACCCTGCGTCTTCGCGGCTCGGCGGGGCAAAGCCTCGGCGCGTTCGCGGCCAAGGGTCTTCGCATCGAGCTTGAAGGCGACGCCAACGATTATGTGGGCAAGGGGCTTTCCGGGGCGACCATCGCGATCCGCCCGTTCGGCGGCGCCAAAGCGCACAAGCCCGGCGACGCCATTATCGGCAACACCGTGCTCTACGGCGCCACGTCCGGACGGCTGTTCGCCGCCGGCGGCGCGGGCCAGCGCTTTGCGGTGCGCAATTCGGGGGTGGAGGTGGTCGTGGAAGGCTGCGGCGCCAACGGATGTGAATACATGACCGGCGGCGTCGCGGTGATCCTGGGCAAGGTGGGCGACAATTTCGCCGCCGGCATGACCGGGGGCGAGGCCTTCGTGCTCGATGAAGACGAGCGCCTGGAGCCGCGGCTCAATCCTGACAGCGTCTTCGTCAGCGATCTCAAAGGCGAAGCCGAAGAGCGCTGCCGCGCCCTGATCGAGGCCCATTACGCCAATACCGGCAGCCTGCACGCCGCCGCGATCCTCAATGACTGGGACCTGCGCAAGGCGCATATCCGCCACGTGGCGCCGTTTGAAGCGGCCCGGCTGGAAGCCGGAGGCGAGAAGCGGGCCTGACGCCCGCCTATCGTGTCTGGCCCCGATCCTGACCTTCGGCCTGGCGGGCCATCGCCTTCTCGATCGTGTTCAGGCTCTTCTTGTGCGCCTTGAACGCGAAGTCAGCGATGTCGCCCACCACCGGGACCGAGCCGATCAAGGCGTCGAACACCGTGTAGGCGACGATGCGCGCCTTCACACCGTTGGACAGGCCCAAATGATGGGCGCTTGTGACCATCACCGCGCCGCCGGCCAGCGTCACCACGCCGCCGACGCCGGGGATCAGGCCGAGCACGCCATCCAACCCAAACCGGTAGCCGAACAGGCTGAACTGCTCGTCCAGAAGGCGCGCCCAGCCGCGCGCCCGCGCCAGAGGGCGAGGCAGGGCGCTGTCAAAGCTGGCGTCATCACGGGGCATGGAATTCGAACGCGCCGGCCAGCACGGCGTTCCCACCTGCCCAATCTTCTGAACGGCGGTCCGCATCGCGGCCTCTAAAACCGCACTCGCACTTGCGTCTGACCTGCAGAGATTCCTTAGCTTCCTTTCTTGGCGCGGGGCGCCGGGCCGGGTAAATCAGAGGTGAAATCAGAATCGAAAGGACGTGCACCATGAAGGGCGACCCCAAGGTCATTGAGCACCTGAACAAGGCGCTGAAGCTGGAGCTGACCACGGTCAACCAGTACTTCCTCCACGCCCGCATGTTTCGCGACTGGGGTTTCCAGCGCCTGGCGAAGATGGAGTACGAGGAATCCATCGACGAGATGAAGCACGCCGACGTGCTCATCGAGCGGATCCTGTTCCTGGAAGGCCTGCCGAATGTGCAGGATTTGGGCAAGGTGCTCATCGGCGAGACGATCAAGGAATGCCTTGAATGCGATCTCGAGGCCGAGCGGCGCGCCCATCCAGTCTACAAGGACGCCATCGCATATTGCGAAAGCGCCGGCGATTACGTCACCCGCCAGATCTTCGACGAGATCCTGAAAAGCGAGGAAGAGCATATCGACTTCCTCGAGACCCAGCTCTCCCTGATCGAGAAGATCGGCGAGGAGCGCTACATGCAGTCCCAGCTGGGCGGCTCTGACGACAGCTAGGCGCACCACCCCGCCTGCTTCGAGACCAGCTGCGCCGCCGACGATTCATATCGTCAGCGGCGCGGTTTTATCGGGCTTGTATCGCGCTCACGCCTGCGTCAGCGCCAGCCAGCTCATATAGCCGGCATAGGCCAGGAGAAGCAGCACGCCCTCGCGCCGGTCCACCCGCCAGCCGGTGACCGAAAAGGCGATGAGCGCGCCGACCGAGGCGAGCATCACCAGCACGTCGATCCCGAACGCGCCCGGCGCCAGGTCGAACGGGCGGGCCAGCGCGGCCGCGCCCAGAATGCCCAGCGCATTGAAGATGTTGGAGCCGATGATATTGCCGAAGGCGAGATCGGATTCGCCCTTGCGTGCGGCGGAGAGCGACGCGGCCAGCTCCGGCAGCGAAGTGCCCACCGCCACGATGGTCAGACCGATCACCGCCTCTGAAATTCCGGCGGCGGCGGCGAGCACCGTGGCGCCGTTCACCAGCAGCGCCGCGCCGCCCACCACGCCCACCAGCCCGGCGAGCAGGAACAGGGTGGAGACCAGCGGTCCGCCCGCCGGCTTTACGGTCTCGGCCTCGCCGGCATGGAGCGCCGCAACGGCGTCCTTGGTGCGCTGGTCGATGAGATAGCTCGCCACCACATAGACGATGAGCAGGACGAACAGGATCACGCCCACCACTCTTGAAAACGGCAGGAAGAGCGTCACCGCGGCGGCGGCCAGCGTCGCCAGAATCAACGCCGCACCGTCGCGGCGAAACGCGCCGGCCTGAACGCTCATGGGCGCGATCACCGCGGTGACGGCCAGGATCAGCAGGATATTGGCGATGTTAGAGCCGATGACATTGCCCACCGCCACGGCGGGCGAACCGGACAGGCTGGCGGTTACCGAGGTCGTCATCTCCGGCATGGAGGTGCCGAAGCCCACCACCACAAGCCCGATCAGGAGCGGCGACACGCGCAGCGCCTTTGCAAGGCCTGTCGCGCCGCGCACCAGTGCGTCGCCGCCGGCGACCAGAAGGACCAGACCGGCGAGAATAAAGGCGAAACTCATCAGACTCCCCATCAAAAGATCCGCCCGCAAATGGCCCCGCCCGGACCGCCGCGCAAGGCCGTCGCCGCGCCGATTCCTGACGATCCGCAGCAGCGTGACGGCGGGTGAACGATGACGCGGGCGCGGCGCCGCCCTATGTTACGCTCAACAACGATCACACCGGGCGCGATGCGCCCGCCAGGCACTGGAGAATGGACGCCATGCGCTTTCGTTCCGACACCGAGTACAAGACCAGCCTCATCCCCGCCGACAAGGCGCTGCCGGGGCGCATCCAGGCCGTTCCCACCGCCGCGACTCATTCGGTCTTCGGCCGGGCGCTGAAGGAGGCCGTTCCCGCCGGCGCGGAGTCCGTGGTGTTCGCCATGGGCTGCTTCTGGGGCGTGGAGCGGATCTTCTGGCGGATCGAGGGCGTCCTCAACACCGCCGTGGGATACGCCGGCGGGATCACCCCGAACCCCACCTATGAGGAAGTGTGCTCGGGCCGCACCGGCCACACCGAAGTGGTGCGCGTGGTCTTCGACCCGGCGAAAGTCAGCTTCGACGCGCTGCTTAAAGCGTTCTGGGAAGGCCATGACCCGACCCAGGGCATGCGCCAGGGCAATGATATCGGCACCCAGTACCGCTCGGCGATCTACTGGAATACGCCGGCCCAGGCGCAGGCCGCCGAAGCCAGCGCCAAGGCCTATGACGCCGCGCTGGACGCGGCGGGCAAGGGATCGGTCACGACCGAGATCCGCGAAGCCGGCCCGTTCTACTTCGCCGAGGACTATCACCAGCAATACCTGGCCAAAAACCCCGGCGGCTATTGCGGCATCGGCGGCACGGGCGTCGCCTGCCCCATCGGCGTCGGCGTTCAAGCCGAGTAGAGAGCGCGCCAGCCGAGCTGGAGCGGACCCTTCATCCATTCATCTGCGCCGGACAAGGCAACGCGCTTCTTGTCCCTCCCCTGAATGGGTAGCGTGGGGTGAGATGTCGGGCGTGAAGTCTTGAGAGGCCGGGCACAGGCCTCACTTCGGGGCGGGCGTCTTGTCCTTGAATTTGCACAGATCGGCGATGGCGCAGCGCCAGCATTCCGGCTTTCGAGCCTTGCAGACATAGCGGCCGTGCAGGATCAGCCAGTGATGAGCGCCCTTAAGATACGCCTCGGGCACGATGCGTTCGAGGCGCTCCTCCACCTCGTCGGGCGTTTTGCCCGGCGCCAGCCGCGTGCGGTTGCCGACCCGGAAGATATGGGTGTCCACCGCAATGGTGTGCTGACCAAAGGCTTCGTTGAGCACGACATTGGCGGTCTTGCGCCCGACACCGGGGAGTTTGACGAGCTCGTCGCGGGTCTGCGGCACCTCGCCGCCAAACTCGTCCAGGATCATCTGTGAGAGCGCGACGACATTCTTCGCCTTGTTGCGGAACAGGCCGATCGTCTTGATGTGCTCGCGCACCGCATCCTCGCCCAGCGCGACCATTTTTTGCGGCGTGTCGGCTTCGGCGAACAGCCGCCGCGTCGCCTTGTTCACACCCACATCGGTGGCCTGAGCCGAGAGCGCCACAGCCACCACCAGCGTGAACGGCGAGTGATATTCCAGCTCGGTCTTCGGATCAGGCAGAATTTCCGACAGGCGCGCAAAAATCTCTTCGGCCTGTTCGCGGGTCAGGCCAGGCGGGCGGCGCTTTGCGGTTTTCTTCTTCGCCGGTTTCTTCGCGTCAGCCATCGGTCGGCTCCAGCACTTCCACCGCGAACACCGCCCAGGGCCATTGATCATCGCTCATGTCGGCAAGCGCGGCGTCTGTGTCGCGCGGCCAGATGAGAATGGCCGGCCCGAGCCCGCCGATCGCGAGCGGCTCGGCGTCGCGCCGCAGCGCCAGAATGGGCTCATGCGCGTCGAGCTCTTCAGGCGTTGCTTCGACCTGATAGCCGTCCACCGCGGTGAGGCGCGCGCCCGCGCCCGGCGCGCCCATCTCAGCCAGCAGGAGAGAGAGCCGCGGCCCGGACCAGCGCGACGCGTCTGCGCCCAGAGGATAGCCGGTTTCGATCACGCTATGCGGCAGGACGGAGAGATCGGCGGCGGTGAGCGCGGTGGCCGGACCGGAGAGGCCCCAGGTATTCACCAGCCCCAGCGGCTCGGGCGTCATCTCGCCGTCTTCATGAAACACGGTGAGGAGCACAGGGTCGGAAACCGGTTCGGCGGGCGGGGTGCACGCAGCCAGCACGGCGATAATCGGGGCGGCGATCACGATCAGGCGCATGGAAAGCTCCGCTCTCAAGGGCGACAAGGCTTAGCCCGCGCCCCTGATCGGCTCAAGGCGATGCGGGCGGTGCGCGCTCAAGCGATCCTGGCTGCACCTGAGTAATTGAAGCTGGCGAATTTCGGGCTCTTGGGCAGATAGTCCGCCTCCAGCCGGTCGATTTGAAAGCCCGCGCCGGTGATCAGATCGTCGATCTGGCGCGTCAGATGACAGCCGCCGGCGATGGGCTTCCACACCGGCTCGATGCGCCGTTGCCATTTATAGACGCCAGCATCCGGCGCCTTGCCGTGCTCTGAAAACAGCAGCGTTCCGCCCGGTTTGAGCACCCGGCGCATCTCGGCGAGCGCGGTGTTCACGTCGGGAATGGTGCAGGCGGTGTAGGTGAGCACCACCGTGTCCATACTGGCGTCCTCCAGCGGAATCGCTTCGGCGGAGAGATCGATCACCTCCACGGGCACAGGCGCAGCGGCGATGGCGCCGGCGGCCTTGCGCCGCATGCCCTCGCTGGGCTCCAGCGCGAACAGGCGCTCCACCTTGGCGGGGTCGTAGAATTCCAGATTGGGACCGGCGCCGAAGCCCACCTCCAGCACGCGGCCCTCGGCGGCCGGCACGATCTGGGAGCGCTTCTTCATGATCTGCGGCGCGCCGCAGGCGAGCCCGATCAGATGGGGCAGGACATGGTTTTCATAAAATGACATGAAAGGAGTCTAGCAGAGCCAGCGCGCAGGCGCGCTCAGCTTTTGCGACGCACCGCAGCCAGCTCCGGGCGGCCGTCCTCTTCGGGCACGACCGGGTCCACCACGCTCATCTCGCCCTGGGCTCTCGGATCGCCGCCGGCGCGCGCGGCCGCTTCGGCGAAGAAGCGGATATGCTGGTTGAAGACCTGCTGGGTGTAGATGCCGAAATGGTTCGCGCCCTTCACCAGCGCGGCGTATTTCGGGCCCGTGGCGGCGTCGTAGAGCCTGCGTCCACGGCCCAGCGGAATCACCCGGTCATGGTCGCCGTGAATCCACAGGATCGGCGCGGTCACCCGCTGGATCTGGCGGATGGAATCATAGCGCTCGCGAAAGATCATCCGCGGCAGAAGCCAGGCCGTGCGCGAGCGCACGATGTCGCGCAGGGAATCATAGGGCGCGTGCAGGACGACCCCGCCCACGGGCCGGCTGGCGGCCAGCTGCACCGCCGTGCCCGAGCCCAGGCTCTCGCCGTAGACCACGATGGACTGGGCGGGAATGCCCGCCTTCACCAGCGCGTCGAACACATGCTGGGCGTCGGCCACGTTGTGCTTTTCGCTGGGCCGTCCGGTGGAGCCGTTAAAGCCGCGATGGGCCAGCGCGGTGAACCCCCATCCCGCCGCCAGGAACATGCGAAAGAATCGCGCCCGGCGCCACAGCGCGCGCCGGTTGCCGTGAAGATAGAGAACGTGCGGCGCGCCTTTCCACACCGGGTCGGCGCGCCACAGCACCAGCGTCTGCCCGTCAGACGTTTTCGTCTCGCCTTCGCGGGCGCGCTGCAGGCCCAGCTCCGCCGGGTCCATCCTGGTGGGGTCGGTGAGGTAGAGAATGCGGCTCTGCAAAACGAACAGGATCGCCCAAATCAGATACAGGCCGCCCAGCCCGGCGAGCCCATAGAGCAGCCAGTCCGGTGTCGCTTCCCACGCGCCCTGTCCCAGCGCACGCGTTCGGTTCAGAAACTCATCCAGCCCCAACGCCTGTTCCCCCGTGGCGTTTCAAGTCGGCCATGGAAGACTCACGGGGCGGTGAAGTCCATGGGGGCGCGGCTGATTAGGGTTGAGGTGAGGCGCATAGGACCCAGGCGGGCGCTCCGTAATGGTGCGGACTGGGGTCGCTCAGGGCCGCCCCGGAAAACTTTCCACGTACTCGATCTTGAAGTCGGGAAAGCTGGTGACGAACTGCACGGTGAAATCGGGAAAGCTGTCCACGAACGTCCATTCCCCGCAGGAGTCCGCGAAGGACGCCACCGGTTTGACCTTCAGGTCGGCGAAGCTCTCCACGATCTGAACGGTGAAGTCTGCAAAGCTGTCGACCACTTGCACCTCCCCGTATAGCGGGACGCCGTCAAGCGTGCAGTCAGCTGTGATCTCAGGATCGGCGGCGAGGAGAACAAGCTCGATCATGGGGCAAGGATGCCCGGGGATGTCTGAACGGTGGATGAGCACGCCCCCTCTCCCCTTGACCAAAGGTGCGCGGACAAAGGCGAGGGCGTGCGGCGGCGAATACTGCGCCTGATCAGGCGCCGCGCTGCACCCGCCGCTCTCGCCTTGGCGCAGCCGCGCGGCTAGGGTCCGACACAAACCGAAGAGCCAAACCGGGAGGATATCCATATGGCCGAACAGGATCTGTCGCTGGAGGGCAAAGTCGCCCTGGTCGCAGGCGCAAGCCGCGGCATCGGGGAAGCGACCGCCAAGCGTCTGGCGCGCAACGGCGCCACCGTCATCTGCTCCAGCCGCAAGATCGCCGACTGCGACCGCGTCGCCAAGGAGATCGAGGCCGAGGGCGGCAAGGCGCGCGCCATGGTGCTGCACCTGGGCGAATCCGAACACCGCGAAGCCGCCATGGCCGACATCAAGGCCAAGGAAGGCCGGCTGGACATCCTGGTCAATAACGGCGCGACCTCGCCCCATTTCGGCGAAGCGATCGAGTGTCCGGAATCGGCCTGGGACAAGACCTTCGACGTCAATGTGAAGGGCGTGTTCTACCTGTCGGCGCTGGCGATCCAGGAATTCATGAAGCCGCAAATGTCCGGCTCCATCGTCAATGTGGCCTCCATCAACGGCATGCGCCCGGGCTTCTTCCAGGGCGTGTATTCCATCACCAAGGCCTCGGTGATCTCGGTGACCCAGGTGCTCGCCCAGGAATGCGGCGCCTTCGGCGTGCGCGTGAATGCGCTTTGCCCGGGCCTGACAGAGACCAAGCTGGCCAGCGCGCTCACCTCCAACCCCGAGCTCGCCGACATGATGAAGCGCAACTTCTCCATCCAGCGCGTCGGGCAGCCCGAGGACATGGCCGCCGCGATTCATTACCTCGCCAGCGATGCGTCCAGCTACATGACCGGCCAGTGCCACGTCGTGGACGGCGGCATCACTGCGCGCGGACCGCTTTAAGCGCGTGCCCGGCCTGATCGACATCTCCCCGGCGGTCTCGCCGACGACGCCGGTCTGGCCGGGCGACACGCCCGTCTCCTTTGAACGCACCTGGGACATGGCCGGCGGCTCGCCGGTCAATGTCTCCAGGACGGTGATGAGCACCCACACAGGCGCCCACGCCGACGCGCCGCTGCACTATTCTGAAGATGGCGCGGACATCGCTTCGGTGAGCCTCGAGCCCTACATCGGGCCGGCCACCGTGATCCACGCCATCGGCGCGCGCGGCCGGGTGAGCCTGGCTCAGGTTCTCGCCGGGCTTGCCGACGCCGGCGTGGCCAAGCCGGACCCGCGGCTTTTGATCCGCACCTATCTCAGCGCCCCGCAGGAGAGCTGGGACAACGCCTTCTGTGCGGTGGAGCCGGCGCTGATCGACTGGTTTGCCGACCAGGGCGGGTTACTTGTCGGGATCGACACCCCTTCGCTCGATCCCCAGGACAGCAAGACCATGGACGCTCACCACCGCGTCGCCGCCCGCGATCTGCGCATTCTCGAAGGCCTGGTGCTGGATTGCGCCGCGCCGGGCCGCTACGAACTCATCGCCCCGCCGCTTAAGCTTGCAGGGCTCGACGCCGCGCCGGTGCGCGCGATCCTCAGGACGCTCTAGATGCCCGATATCACCGTCACCAGCCGCCCCGACGCCGAGGCGCTCGACCGCGACGATCCGCTGCGCGCAAAGCGCGACGCCTTCGATATCCCGGGAGGGGTCGTCTATCTGGACGGCAATTCGCTAGGACCTCTGCCGAAGGTGGCGCGCGAGGCGCTGCACCACGCCATCGAAACCGAATGGCGCACCGACCTGATCAAGAGCTGGAACACCGCCGACTGGATCAATCTGCCCACGCGCACCGGCGACCGCATCGCCTCGCTCATCGGCGCGCCGGCGGGCAGCGTCATTTGCGCCGACAGCGTTTCGGTCAATCTGTTCAAGCTCGCCGCGAGCCTTGTCACGAGAGGCGCAGGCCTCGTGGCGGTGGAGCACGGCGATTTTCCCACCGACGGCTATATCCTTGAAGGTCTTGCGCGGCTCTCCGGCGCCGGGTTCTCGCTCATCGAACCGGGCGCAGGCGTCGCCGGATTGCCGGAGCCGGGCGGCGTGCTGGTGCGCAGCGCAGTGCACTACAAGACCGCCGAAATCGTCGACATCAAAGCCGAGGAAGCCGAGGCGGCCCGGCTTGGCGCCACGATCATCTGGGACCTCTCCCACGCGGTGGGTCTGGTGGACACAAAGCTGGAAGAATGCGGCGCGCGCTATGCAGTGGGCTGCGGGTATAAATATCTTAATGGCGGGCCTGGCGCGCCGGGCTTCGTCTATGTCCACCCCAGCGTCGCCGGCGATCTCGCCCAGCCGCTGTCGGGATGGATGGGCCACGCCAGCCCGTTTGCCTTCACCGACGGCTACCGCCCGGCCGACGGGATCAAGCGCTTTGCAGCCGGCACGCCGCCCATCCTGTCCATGACCGCGCTTCACGCCTCTCTTGGGCTCTATGAGGGGCTTGATCTGTCAGCCCTGGAGACCAAGGCCCGCGCGCTGGGCGATCTGTTCCTGTCGCGCGTCGCGCCGCTAAAGCTGGACTGCGTCTCGCCGGGGATCGGCGCCAGGCGCGCCGGCCATGTGAGCGTGCGCCATGAAGACGGCTACGCCATCGTGCAGGCGCTGATCGCGCGCGGGATCATCGGTGATTTTCGCGCGCCGGATCTGATGCGCTTCGGCTTCTCGCCGCTGGTCCTGTCCTACGCCGAGGTTTTCGACGCCGCCGACGCCTTGGTGGACGTGGTTGAGAGCGGCGCGTTCAAGACGCCGGAGTTCACCCGGCGCGGCGCGGTGACCTAGTCGTCACCTAGGCCCAGCGGATGTCGGCGTCCGGCGTCACCGTGTCAAACGCGGGACGCGCGAAGAAATAGCCCTGGAATAGATGAACGCCGAGCTCGGTGAGCGCGTTGAGCTAGGCCTCTTCCTCCACACCCTCGGCGATGATCTTGACCCCGAGCTTTTCGCACATGTCCACCATATTGCCGACGATCACTTTCTGAACCCGGCTCTTGTGGACGCCGCTGATCAGCCTGGCGTCCAGCTTGACGATGTCGGGAAGGACCGAGGCGAACAGGGTGAGGCCCGAACTGCCCGCGCCGAAATCGTCGATCGCGGTGACGAAACCCATGTTCTTGTAGGACTTCACGATCATGGTGAAGTGATCGAGATCCTCGATGGCCTCGTGTTCGGTCATCTCGAACATCATGCGCTTGATCGGAAAGTTCGCCGCCTCGGCCGCCGCGATCGTGGTGCGCAGGCAGGTGGCCGGATCGTAGACCGAATTCGGGACGGTGTTCAGCGAGACCAGCTCGGGTCGGTCGCCCATCAGGCGCGCCGCAGCCTTCACCGCGCCGATGCGGCATTTGCGGTCGAAGGCGTGCATATTGGACTTGGCGACAGCCGCCAGAACCTCGCCGGCGCTCTGCCCGTCGGCGCCACGCACCAGAGCTTCCTGGGCGAAGACGGAGCGGTCGCGGACATCCACAATGGGCTGAAACGCGAATTTCAGATCAAACGGAACGGGCTGCGCGCAGGCGCAATTGGCGGTCCCTTCAACCGGCGCGGGACAGACCTTGGGGTTGACGGTGGCGGGCATGGTGTTTCCTCAAGCTTCGCTGTTGAACTTACTCAAGAATAATTTCGGTGACGTTAAGCATCGCATTCGCTTTTCAGCCCTGAGTGCACCGCCGGCGCCGCGAACGCTTTCCTCGCGTCCGCGCCCTGATAAGGTCCCTGACTGTCAGGCTGGGGAGGCTATAATGGTGAAATGGTTCGTACGCGCCGGGGTCGTGATTGCGGCGCTTGTCCTGGTGCTGGCCGTCGCCGTCGCCGCGCTGCTGGTGGAGCGCTTCAATGCGTCCAAGCCGGTGGAGCGCGGCGAAATTGCGCTTGCCGGTTTTGACGGCGAGGCCCGAGTGGTGCGTGACGACAACGGCGTCGCTCATATCTTTGGCGAGACCGATCCCGAGGTCTTCTTTGCGCTGGGCTTCACCCACGCCTCCGAGCGGTTTTTCCAGATGGATCTGACCCGCCGCTATATGCGCGGCCGCCTCTCCGAGCTGTTTGGCGCCGACTATGTGCGTGTTGACGCGCGCGCCCGCACGCTGGGCTATCCGGATCTGGCGCTGAGCCTTGTCAACGACATGAGCGATCAGACGCGCGCGGTGGTCGAGGCCTATGTGGCCGGGGTCAACGCGCGTCTGGCGCAAGGCTCGGTGGCGCCGGAATACGTCATCGTGCGCGCGCAGCCGGAACCCTGGAGCGTGGAGGACACAGCAGCGGTCTTGTTGTCCTTCGCCGATAATCTCGCCACGGGCGAAGGCGAGGATATCGACCAGGCTCGGCTGTCCGACATTCTAAGCCGCGAGCAGCTGGACTCCTTTCTGGCCGGCTATCCCGACTGGGCGCCGACGACGCTGAAGGAGTCCGACGTGCGCGCGGCGCTGGACGGGGTGAGCGTTCACGAACTCGGCCCGCCGCCTGATGTTCAGCCCGATACCCAGCCGAGGGCCCAACCCGACAACCTGCCCGGATCAAACGCCTGGATCATCGCCGGCCGGCGCTCGGCGACGGGCCGCCCGATCCTGGCGAACGACCCCCATCTGGGCCTTTCCACCCCGGCGATCTGGTACTTCGCCCGCCTCAATCTTGAATCCGGGCCGGTGATCGGCGCCACGGCGCCCGGCGCCCCCTTCGTGCTTCTGGGGCGCAACGCCTCGGGCGCCTGGGGCTTCACAAACACCGGGTTCGACGTCATCGACCATGTGGAGCGTGATCCCGCCCGGACCGAAACCACCCAGCGCACCGTAGAGATCGCCGTGCGCGGCCGGCGCCAGCCCGAGCAGATCACGCTGACACAGACCAGCGAGGGTCCGGTCCTGTCTTCGGCCTGGTTCGACCTCTCCGCGTTTGATCCCGACGCTCTCGTGGTGCGCCGCTCCACCCTGGACGATCCAGGCAATCGCGGCGCCGATGCGGCGCTGGCGATCATGCTCAGCGAGGACTGGGAGAGCTTTGTGGAGGCGGGCCGCGGCTTCACTGCGCCCATGCAGAACATGCACTATGCCGGCGTGGACGGGACGATCGGCTACACTACGGCGGGTCTATTGCCGATCCGCGATCCGGGGACGGGCGACTGGACCGGATTCACACCGTTCGAGCAACTGCCCCGCGTGGCCAATCCGGCCGGCGGATACATCGCCTCGGGTAATAATCTGGTGGCCGGAGACGCCTATCCCAGGCCCCTGCCCGGCAGTTACAGCGTCTACCGCGCGCCGCGCATCGAGGCGATGCTGGACCAGACCGAGCGCCATGATCTGGACAGCTTCGCGGCCATGCAGATGGACGTCACCAGCGAGCATGTGCGCCGGATCTTGCCGGCGCTGCTCGGCTCGGAGCCGGAAAGCCAGCTTGGCGCGGAAGCCCTGGCCATGCTGGAAAACTGGGACGGGGCGCTGGACGCGGACGCGCCGGAGGGCCTCATCGTTTCAGCGTGGCTGCGCGTGCTTTCCAGCACGATCTGGAGCGACGAACTGGGCGCCGCAGCACGCTTTTACAACCAGCCCCGACGCGCCTTTCTTGAAGCCGTGCTCATGGGCGATGAGGCGGGCTGGTGCGATGATGTACGAACCAGCGGAGCGGAAAGCTGCGCCGTGACCGCCGGCCTGGCGCTGGACGCCGCCATGAGCGAAACCGCGCGCCGCTTTGGCGACGATCTGTCCGCCTGGCGCTGGGGTGAAGCCCACCACGCGGTCTTCAGCCATCCGCTAGGCGGGATTCCGGTGCTGGGCGCCATGTTTGAAAATCACGTCGCCGTACCTGGCGACGGCTCGACGGTGAACGTGACCCATTTTCGCTATGAATCGGGAAATTACGACGCGTTCCACGCCGCCAGCCTGCGCGCGATCTACGACCTCGCCGATTTGAACCGCTCGCGCTTTATGTTCGCGCCGGGCCAGAGCGGACACCCGCTCTCGCGCCACCACGGCGATCTGGCCGAACGCTGGGCGGCCGGCGAGTATTTCGAAATCCGGGACGACTGGGATCCGCAAACGCCGCCAGACGGCGCCCGCACGCTCCTGCTCAGCGGAAACTGATCAAGCGCTCGCACGCCTGAGTGCGGGCATGCGCCGAAAAGCGAGAAGTCTGTGAACGCTCACTTCTCACTTGTCTGACGTCATCAGCGGGACGCCGACGCCCGAAGGCGAGGCGATCTTTCAATCGTCAAGGGATGGATAAGGCGTCAGGCTGCGCTGATCTTGGCCGGGTTCACGACCTCGTTGGCCTCGTCCAGAAGCACCACTTCGGGCTTCCAGTTGCGGGCCGTCTCGGCGTCCATCACGGCGTACGACACCACGATGATACGGTCGCCGGGCTGGGCCAGACGCGCAGCCGCGCCATTGATCCCGAACACTTTCGAGCCGCGCGGCGCGGTGATGGCGTAAGTGGTGAAACGCTCGCCGTTATTGATGTTGAGCACGTCCACCTGCTCGTTCGGCAGGATGCCCGCGGCCTCCAGCAGATCGGCGTCGATGGAGATCGAGCCCTCATAGTGCAGGTCGGCCTGGGTCACCACGGCGCGGTGGAGCTTGGCCTTCATCATGGTCAGCTGCATGGCGTCCTTCCCGAGCCGCTCGAAAGGCGGCGTCAGCGGTCATGTTGCGGCGCGGTATAACCTATCTTCATGCAGGTTTTAAGAGGCTTGCGTGTTGATCCGACATATGGACGTCGTAACAGCCGAATGAAAGGGGGTCCATGTGACCAGATTCGCGATCGCGCAGACCGTCGCCGCGACGGATGTGGAGACCAATCTTGCGCGCGCCGAAACGATGATCGCTAAGGCCGGCGCTAGCGGCGCGCGGCTGGTCGTGTTTCCCGAGATTCACCTCACCCCGTTCTTCCCCAAGCATAAAGGCCGTGACGCCAGCGGCTGGGCGATGCACGAAGACGGCCCCGAAATCACCCGCCTGGCCGCAGCCGCACAGGTGGCTAACATCGTCGTGGTTTCAAACCTCTATATCGAGAGCGACACCGGCGAACGCCATGACGCCAGCCCGGTCATCGACGCGGACGGAACCTTGCTGGGGCTGTCGCGCATGAACGAAATCTCCCAGTTCGACGGGTTCTGGGAGCAGGACTATTACGCACCGGGCGCCGGCTGGCCGGTCTATGACACCGCGGCGGGGCGGGTCGGAGTGGTGATCTGCTATGACCGGCACTTCCCCGAAAGCTACCGGGCCTGCGCCACGGCCGGAGCCGAACTGATCGTCACGCCAACCTGCATTGAGGCGGGCGAACCGCTGGATCTGTTCGAAGCGGAGATGCGCACGCTGAGCTATCACAACTGCGTCTACGCCGCGCTCGCAAACCGGTGCGGACCCGAAGAGACACGGCTCTACGCCGGAGCCTCGCTGATCACCGGGCCGGACGGCGCCGTGCTCGCCAGAGCCGGCGCCGAAGAGCAGCTCCTCTACGCCGAGCTGGATCCAGACGCGCGGCGCGCGCGGGCCGAGGCGCTTGGATGGCTGCGCAGCCGGACCGCGCGCGACGCCTAGCCCGACTCTCCGGGTTCAACAGGCTCGATCGGCTGCCAGAGCTCCACCTTCACGCCGTCAGGATCCAGCAGCCAGGCGAAGCGGCCGTAATCATACGCTTCGGGCGCGCCAATGAGCGCCTCTCCGGCGGTTTCGATCCGGGCGAGCGCGGCGTCCATATCGTCAACCATCAGATTGATCATGAAGAGTAAGGCGGACGGCGCGAAATAATCGCTGTCAGCCTTGAACCTGTCGAAGACCGTGCGCGCCGCGGTGGGAAACGCTTCGGCGGCGGCCTTGTGAAGAAAATCCATCCCGCCATAGGCGTTGATCTCCACCCCCAGCACGTCGCGATACCAATTCTTTGTTTTTTCCGGGTGTTCACTCTTGATGAACAGCCCCCCAAGGCCCAGAACCGCCATATATACCTCCCTGTTTGAAGCCGAGGGTTCTCCATGAGCGCCACGCCGTCCAATCACTTCACCCATCTCGAATGCGCCATGACGGGCGAGCGGGTAGAGAAAGATCAACCTCAAAACCTGTCGCCGAAGGGCTGGCCCCTGCTGGCGCGCTATGATCTGGACGCGCTCAAGGCCTCGGCCGACCGTGACGCCATCGCGGCGCGCAACGCGGTCTGCTATCCCGGCTTCTGGAAATGGCGCGAGCTTCTGCCCGTCGCGCGCGAGGAGGATGTGGTGAGCCTGGGCGAGGTGGACACGCCCATTATCGAGACTCCCGTGAGCGCGCGCGACATCGGCCTCTCAGGCCCCCTTCTGGTCAAGGATGAGGGCCGGCTTCCCACCGGCAGCTTCAAGGCGCGCGGCCTGGCGCTGGCGGTGTCCATGGCCAAATCCTACGCCATTACGCGCATGGCCATGCCCACCAACGGCAACGCCGGCGCGGCGCTGTCGGCCTATGGCGCACGCGCCGGCATGGAGACCTATTCCTTCTGCCCCGAAGACACGCCCGACGTGAATGTGCGCGAGATCGCCGCCCAGGGCGGCCATGTCTACCGCGTCAACGGGCTGATCCATCAGTGCGGCGCGCTGGCCGCGTCCCTGAAAGAGGAGATGGGCTGGTTCGACGTTTCTACCCTGAAAGAGCCCTACCGGATCGAGGGCAAGAAAACGATGGGGATAGAGCTGGCCTTCCAGCTCGGATGGACCCTGCCCGACGCGATCTTCTATCCAACCGGCGGCGGCACCGGCCTGATCGGCATGTGGAAAGCCTTCGACGAGATGGAGAAGCTGGGCTGGATCGGCTCCGCGCGCCCCAAAATGTTCGCGGTCCAGGCCGAAGGCTGCGCGCCCATCGTGAAGGCGTTCGAGGCCGGCGAAGAGCACGCGCCCGAATGGCTGGACGCCCATACTTTCGCGGCCGGCATCCGCGTGCCCAAGGCGATCGGCGATTTCCTGATCCTGCGGGCGGTGCGCGAGAGCGGCGGCGCGGCCCTTGCGGTCAGCGACGTCCAGATCGAGGCGGCCCGCGATCTTTGCGGGCGCGGCGACGGCTTGCTGCTGTGTCCCGAAGGCGCGGCGACCCTGGCGGCGGCGAAACGCGCGATCGAAGACCGTCTGATCGAGCGTGACGCCTGCGTGATGTTGTTCAATTGCGGCTCCGGGCTGAAATACCCGCTGCCGGACCGCTCGCGTTTCATCGACCGTAGCCAGACGGTGAGTGCGGCGGCATTGTCCTAGTCGCCCGTATGCGGCCGAGGCTTGTGGCGGCGCGCAGGCCGGATATGGCTTCACGCGGCCGCGCCAGTCCCGACACCCCAGCCGCCCCGGCCGAAGGCTCGTTAGTAAATGCTCGACACGCCCCAACCCAGGCCCTCCGCACAGACCGCGACGCGGTCTGCGGCGTCGGGGGCGTGGGTCGCGCTGCCGGTCCTCATGGTGGTCTATCTGGTCAATTTCATGGACCGCCAGCTCTTTGCGGTGCTGCAGGAGCAGATCAAAGTCGATCTCGCCCTCACCGACAGCCAGCTGGCGCTTCTGGGGGGGACCATGTTCGCGGTGTTCTACGCCACGCTGGGCCTGCCGCTGGCCTGGCTCGCCGACCGCACCAACCGGGTGCGTCTGGTGGCGCTGGCGTGCGCGGTGTGGAGCGTCTTCACCGTCCTGTCGGGAATGGCGACAAGCTTTCTGACCATGGCGCTGGCGCGTGTCGGCGTGGCGTCGGGAGAAGCGGGCGGGGTGTCGCCCTCCTATTCGGTGCTGTCGGATTATTTCCCGCCCGAACGGCGCGGCTTCGCCATCGGCCTCTTCTCGATCGGCGCGCCCCTGGGACTCATGGCCGGCTCCTATATGGGCGCCGCGCTCGCGGGCGCGCTGGGCTGGCGCTGGGCCTTCATTCTGCTGGGCGCGCCGGGCCTGCTGCTGGCGCTGGCGCTTTACCTGGCCGTGCGCGAGCCGGTTCGCGGGCGGTTTGATCCCGGCGCCGAGGCGCCGCGCGAAACGGCGCGTCCGTTGGACGCCATGCGCGCGGTCCTCACCACGCCCAGCCTGGTCTTGCTGACCCTGGCCGCGGCGGCCACCAGCTTCACCGGCTACGGGCTGTATCAGTGGATCCCGAGCTTTCTTCAGCGCGCGCAGGGCCTGGAGCTGGAGGCGGTGGGCCGGTTCCTGTCGCCAATCTTCGCTCTGGGCGTCTTGGGCGCGCTGGCGGGCGGCTGGATCGCCGACCGGCTCGGCAAGACGCGCCCGGCCGCCTACGCCCTGGTGCCCGCCGTCACGCTGGCCCTTTCGGCGCCGTTCTTCTTCGCCGCCCTGATCACAAGCGACGGCCATCTGTCCCTGGTGCTGCTCGCCTTTCCCACCCTGCTCAGCTACGCCTGGATCGGCCCGACCCTGGCGGCCAGCCAGACCCTGTCCAGCCCGGCGATCTGCGCCTCTGTGGCCGCGATCATGGGCTTTTTCAACAATCTCATCGGCTTCGGTCTCGGCCCGCTTCTGGTGGGCGTGCTGTCCGACACGCTGCAGGGCGCGGGCGCCGCGCCGGGCGAGGCCCTGCGCACAGCGCTCGTCGTCGGCGCGGGCGGTTATGTGGCCGCCATCGCCCTGTTCATCGCCGCCGGGTTCACCATCAAGCGCGACCTGGCCCGCCGCAATCAGGCTCCGGCCGTCGCAAGCCAGGAGAGCGCGGCGCCAGGCGCGCCCGGGCTGGGCGAACCTTGACAGGCCGGGCCCCGCAGCGCTTCTTGCGCGTCTTTCCCGACCCGCCTTCGCCGCGAGGAGGCCGACCATGACCCCATTCGCCCGCGTCTTCCCCGCCGCGCTCATCACGCTGGCGCTGGCCGCCTGCGGCGCCGAGGCGCCGCAAGGCCAACAACCCCTACCCGCCCGCCCGCCTTTGACTTTGGTCACCGACGCGCTCGGCCCACACGCCGCCACCCGCGCCTTTGACGGCGAGACCGTGGCGATCAGCCAGGTGCTGGCGCCCGCCGGTGAAGACGGCGTGGTCAACGGCGATGTGGAGAGCCAGACCGGCGCGGCCCTGCGCCTTCTGTCCGACCGGCTGGAATCGGACGGGCTGACCCTGGCCGATATCGTCCAGCTCACCGTCCATGTGGTCGTGGACGCGGACGGCTCGCTTGACGCCGACGGCGTGTCGCGCGCCTGGCGGCGCAGCTTCGGCAATCGCATGCAGCCCGCCGCCCCGGCCCGCACCCTCGTGGGCGTCGCCGCCCTGCCCGCGCCTGGCGCGCGGGTCTCGCTTTCCGCGCTGGCCGTCAGGCCGGTTCCCGTTTCCGCCGCCTCCGAGACCGAGACGCCATGATCCCCCGCTACGCCCGCCCGCAAATGACTGAAGTCTGGTCGCAAGAGACCAAGTACCGCATCTGGTTTGAAATCGAGGCCCACGCCACCGACCAGCTCGCCGAGCTGGGCGTCGTGCCCAGGGCCGCCGCCGCCTCGGTCTGGAAAGCCAGGGACATGAGCTTTGACGTGGCGCGCATCGACGAGATCGAGCGTGAGGTGAAGCACGACGTCATCGCCTTCCTCACCCATTTGTCCGAACTGGTCGGCGAGGACGCGCGCTTCGTCCACCAGGGGCTCACCAGCTCCGATGTTCTGGACACTTGCCTGGCCGTCCAGCTGACCCGCAGCGCGGATCTTCTGCTGGAGGGGCTCGACCGTCTGCTGGCGGCGCTGAAGACGCGCGCGCTCGAGCACAAGATGACGGTCTGCATCGGCCGCTCCCACGGCATCCACGCCGAGCCCACCACGATGGGCCTGAAGTTCGCGCGTTTTTACGCCGAGTTCGCCCGCGGCCGCGAGCGCCTGGTGCGCGCCCGCGAAGCTGTCGCCACCTGCGCCATCTCCGGCGCGGTGGGCACGTTCGCCAATGTGGATCCCAGCGTTGAAGCCCACGTCGCCAAGATGCTCGGCCTGACCCCGGAACCGGTCTCCACCCAGGTGATCCCGCGCGACCGCCACGCCGAGTATTTCTCCGCCCTGGCGATCATCGCCTCGTCGATGGAGAATCTGGCCGTGGAGGTGCGCCATCTGCAGCGCTCCGAGGTGCGCGAGGCGCAGGAATATTTCTCCAAGGGCCAGAAGGGCTCCTCGGCCATGCCCCACAAGCGCAACCCGATCCTGACCGAGAACCTCACCGGACTGGCGCGTCTCGTGCGTTCGGCCGCGGCGCCGGCGCTGGAGAATGTCGCCCTCTGGCATGAGCGCGACATCTCCCATTCCAGCGTGGAGCGCGGAATCGGCCCGGACGCCAACATCCATCTCGATTTCGCCCTGCACCGCGCCGCCGGCATGATCGAAGGCCTGATCGTCCACGCCGATCGCTGCCGGGAGAATCTGCAGGCCTATGGCGGCATCCACAATTCGCAGCGCGTCCTGCTGGCCCTCACCCAGGCCGGCGCCAGCCGCGAGCAGAGCTATACGCTCGTGCAGCGCAACGGCATGAAGACCTGGGACGAGGGCGGCCAGCTGGTGGACCACCTCAAGGCCGATGACGGCGTCACCGCCCTGCTCTCCAACGAACAGATCGAAGCCTGCTTTGACGAGGCCTATCACCTCAAGCATGTGGACACGATCTTTGCGCGCGTGTTCACGGAAGGCTGACCCCCGGCACGCGACGCCAGCCGACCGCCTTGACGGCGCCGCATTCGCAAGGCGCCCTTGGGCGGCCCAGCAAACCGGAGCCGTTCATGCGCTTTTCCGCTCGTCTCGCCGCCAGTCTCGCCCTCTGCGCCCTCGCCGCGCCGGCTCTGGCCCAGAGCCCGGCCACACCCCCGAGCGAGTATGAGGGCGCCCGCGGCGCGCTGTTCGGGTCCTATGATGCGGTGGCGTTCGAGATTTTGCAGACGCCCCTGGACGCTGTGGGCGGCGGGCAGGCGATGCGGATCGAGGCGCGCCTGGGAGGTGACTGGGCGGCGTGGCGCAGCGGCGCTGAAGACGACTACATCCTGGTTGATATGGCGGCGAAGCGCCGCCTGACGCTCCCCTTTGGTGAGACCGGCCTTGAGAGCACCAGCCTCTACGCCGAGGCGCGCCGGCGCCTGGACATCTATACTGGCCTGTCGCGGGGCGGGCAGGCGGAGATGATCCGCTTCGGCGAGGCCGGCGAGTTCGACCGCACCTGGCTGGAGGCCGCCATGGGGTTGGCCGCCAATGAGGACGTGCTGGACATCACCGAGACCGAGACCGGCTTTGAAGCCAGCCTTAAGGGCGAACAGGTGTTCTCGGCGGACTATGGCCAGAGTGACGCAAGCGCATGCGACAGCGCGCCCCTGAGCGGAAGCGCCGCCGCGTCGGCGCGCACCCTGGTGCGCCACGCCGCGCCCCTCCATCCCGACATCATGGCGCGCCTTGCCCAGGAGAGCCGCTTTCCTTGCGCCTTCGATTTTCTGGTCTACAGCCCTGAAAGTCCGAACGGGCGGCGCGAAGCGTGGGTGCTTGAAGAGTTTGAGGCCGACGATCCGGTCCTTCCCGGCGGTCTGGACGCCGCCCTGCCCCAGGCCGGGCTGATCGGCGCGGCGGGCGAGGCGGCGCTCATCGCTGCGCGCGGCGACGGCGCGGCGGCGCCCGACGCGGCGTCATTCTTCGAAACCGCAGCCGATCTGCGCAGTCAGGGCGATTTCGCCGGCGCGTTCCTGACCACCACCCAGGAAATCCACCATTTCGGCCCCTGCCCGTCCGAAGCAGTGGGGAGCGGCCGCCTCGCCTGCCAGGAAGTGCGCGCGCTCACCGCCGCCGGCATCGGCGATGCAGACTTTGAACGGGTTCTGGAAGGAACCGCCGCGGTCCGCGAGGGCGACCACGCCACAGCCGTGGAACGGCTCGCGGCCTTCATCGACCGCGAAGACGCCGCCGGCGCCGCGGCGCGCATTCTGGTGGCCAACGAGCTGGTCGCCTGGGGCCGTGAAGGCCTTGAAAGCCGGCCCGATCTGGATCCGGCCGCGCTTTTGTCGGACGCCATCGTGCTCGACCCCTATGCGCCGGACGCCTACTGGCATCTGGCCCGGCGCTATCTGGAAGCCGGCGCGCCCCACGCCGCCTGGGTGTTCTTCGACCTCGGCCGCGCGCTTCCGGGCCGCGATCCGACACCGCTTCTGGCCCAGGCCGACGCCCTGGAGCAGCGCCTGGCCGCCCTGGCGCCTGACTGGACAGGGCCCGCCGACATCGGACTCGAATCGGGCCAGCAATAAAGCGTTCTGTTTAGACAGTTTTACCATTCGTTAACCGCATCACCGGCTCTTGATCATTGAGCAAAGGTATGACGGGAGCGGTCGGAGTCTGATTCCTTGTGGATATACTAGATGTAGGGCTACCTCTTCTGGTTTACACAAGATTAACGATTCCGCTACCGTCGTCCAAACGGTTGGAGAGTGAGTCGGCATGCCGTCCGGGGCGCCTTGGAGTGTGAAGGGGATTGATCCCCGCGCCCGCGCGACCGCCAAGACGGCCGCGCGCAGAGAGGGCATGACCCTTGGCGAATGGCTCAACCGCGTAATCCTGGATGATGACGAGATGGCCCCGTCCGGCGACTGGGAGGGCCAGCTCGACAGCTATCCCGGCTTTGGATCGCCGCGCGGCGACGATGAAGACGCCGCCCTGCGCGAGGTCGTGCGCCGGCTCACCGACCGCCTGGAGGCCGCTGAACATCGCTCCACCCTGGCCCTGACCGGGGTGGACCAGTCGGTGCTCGCCCTGTCGCGCCGCCTTGATTCGATCGAGGACGCCGCCGAGGAGGACGAGGGCGCCGCCACCACCGCCCTCACCCGGCTGCGCGGACAGCATGACGAGCTGATCGAGCGGATCCGCAAGCTGGAGCGTCAGGGCCCTGCGCTGGGCGGAGCCGACCCCCAGGCGGTGAAAGCGCTGGAAGGCACGATCGGCAAGCTGGCCGGGCGCCTTTACGAGACCGAGCGCGACGTTCGCACCGAGCTTGATAATCTCGCCCGCAAGGACGAACGCCGCCAGGGCCAGGCCGACCGCGCCATGAAAACGCTCACCGAGCGGGTCGAGGAGGCTGAACGCCGGGCTCGACAGGACGGTGAGGATCTGCGCGCCCGGGCGGACAATCAAGACAAGCGGGTCGGCGAGGTGCTCTCGGGGCTGCAGGACGCCGCGCGCAGCCTGCAGAGCCGCATCATCGCCGCGGAAAACGCCACCCACCGCGCCGCCGAGGCCCTCACCGGCAGCCAGGAGCGCCTGGATGCGCGCCTGCGCGAGCTGGAGGCCCGGACCGGCGACGCGGTCGACTCCGACGACATCCAGCGCCGCTTTGACGGCCTGGGCCGCGAGCTGGCCGATCTGATCCGTGAAACCCGCGCCGACTGCGCCCGCCAGGTGGCTGCGATTTCGGGCAAGGGCGACGATGCAGGCCGACTGGAGCACGCCCTCACGGCGGCTGAATCGCGCCTGTCCCAGGCCGAGACCCGCCAAAGCGCCGCGCTGACCCGCATCGCCGAGGAAGTCGGGCGACTGTCGCGCGCGGTGGACGGGCGCATCGCCGAGGCGGAGCGCCGCCTGGAAGGCAAGTTTTCCGAGACCGAGGCCCGCCGCGACACCCGCGAGACGCGCTCGGAAATGGAGGCGCGCCTGGACCGGGTGCGCCAGGAAAACGCGTCCGCCGTTCGCAAGATCGGCGAGCAGGTCGCCAAGCTCGGCGAAAGCCTCTCCGACCGCGTGCACCAGGCCGAGCAGCGCAGCGCTCAGGCTGTGGAGGCCGCCGGCGAACGCATGGCCGAAGTGGTGGAGAAGCTGGAAACCCGGCGCGGCGCGTCGGAAGCCGATCTGGAGGGGCGGATCCGGGCCAGCGAGGAACGCACCGCCCAGCGCATCGAAGACGCCATGAAGGGCGTGCACACCCGCCTGGATCAGGCGCGCGGGGAAACCGCCGACGCCCTGTCCCCGGTGCAGCGCGCCATGACCGCTTTGGCCGACCGGCTTGAAGCGATCGAGAAATCGCGTCAGGCGCCGGCCGCGCCCGAGGCGCCGAAAAGACGCCGCGGCGGTGGCGGCGGCGGCGATGACGGCGGGTATGGCGGCGACGACGCCTCATCCGGCCCCGACTTTTCAAAACCCCTGCCCCAGCCGCCCGGCCTGGCCAGGGACGCCTTCGAAGAGACCGCCGCCGATCCCGGCGCGGCGCGCGACGCCTTCGTGGTGGACGCCGAGGCGCCACGCGCGCAGGCGCCCCGCCGCAAGGCCGCCGCAGCCGCCAGCGAAGACTGGGCCTTCGAAACCAAGGCCGAACCGGCTGAAGAGCCCAAGCCGCAACGCCGCCCCGCGCGCCTTGGCGCGTCGGCCGACGCCGACTTCCTGGAAAACGCCCGCAAGACCGTGCGCGCCAATCGGGGCGGCGTGCAGTGGGACGAGCCGCGCCCCGAGCCCGGCGCGGGACGCGGCCGCATGCTGCTGATCGGCGCGGGCGTGCTGGGCTTCGCGGCTGTGGCGGCGGCGGCCGGCATGCTCGCCCTTGAAGCGTTCAGCGGGCCTGGCCCCGAGAGACCCCGCGCCGCCGACCCGGCCGACGCGCTGTCCACCCTGTTTGCTGAAGACACTGGCGCGCCGCAGGCCGCACCCGGGCCGGCCACTTCTGAGCCCTCCCCTGAGACCGCCTCTGAAACCGCGCCGCAGGACAACCTGCGCACCGCGGCCCCGGCGAGCGAAGCCGCGATCGACGAAACGGGGGGCGGCGAAGTGGCGGCGGGAGCCGGCGTCGAGCCGGAGGCTGGGCCCGGCGCCCCCGCGCCGGCGGAGCAAGACGTCCCTTTTTCTGAAGCCGGCTTGATCCGTGTCGAGCCGGCGACGCTGGAGGCTGCGGCGCGCGCTGGTGATTCGGTGGCGCGCTATCAGCTGGCGGTGCAGCAGCTTGAAGCCGGCGCCGTTCAGGACGCCGCCCGCCTGATGGCCCGCGCCGCGGAGCAGGGCGTGCCCGCCGCCATGCGCCGCTACGCGCTGATGCTCCAGGCCGGCGACGGCGTGACGGTCGACCGGGAGGCCTCGCGCGCCTGGATGGTGCGCGCAGCTGAAGCCGGAAACGTTCAGGCCATGCACGATTCCGGCGGCATGTTCATCAACGCCGGCGACGCGCCGGACAATCAGGCGGCCGCCGCGCGCTGGTTCGAACAGGGCGCCCTGCACGGCGTGCGCGACAGCCAGTTCAACATGGCGCTGCTTTATCAGGAAGGTTTCGGCGTTCCCCTGAGCCCGGCCGACGCCTACGCCTGGTTCACCATCGCGGCCAACGCCGGCGATTCCGATGCGGCTGCGCGCGCCCAGACGCTGCGCCCGGAACTCACGCCCGAAGCGCGCCGTCAGGCCCAGGCCGCCGCCGCCGGATTCACGCCGCGTGAGAGCGACCCGGCGAGCCAGGGCGTCTACCCGGCCCAGCCCTGGGATCTTGGCGTGACAGATCTTGCTGCACGCGCACAAGCCTTACTGGGCGAACTTGGTTATGATCCTGGCCCGGCCGACGGCGTTCTGGGTGACCAGACCCGCCGGGCGCTGGTCCGCTTTCAGCGCGATGCAGGGATCGAACCCGGCTCGCCGTTGAGCGCGGATCTGATCGCCCGGTTGGAACGCGCCGTCGCCAGCTAGCGCAAGCCAGGGCGATCGACGTGCAAATCTACCTCCCGATCGCAGAAATCAGCCTGAACCTCTACCTCCTTCTGAGCCTCGGCCTCGGGGTGGGATTCCTGTCGGGCATGTTCGGCGTTGGCGGCGGATTTCTGATGACGCCGATCCTGATCTTTCTGGGCGTGCCGCCGGCCGTGGCGGTGTCCACCCAGGCCAACCAGATCGTCGCCAGTTCGGTGTCCGGCGCGCTCGCCCACTGGCGGCGACGAAGCCTCGACGTGAAGATGGGCCTGGTGCTCATCGCTGGCGGGGTGTTCGGCTCGGTTTCAGGCGTGCAGCTGTTCTCGATCCTGCAGGCCATGGGCCAGATCGATCTGGTGATCTCGCTTTGCTATGTGGGCTTTCTCGGCGTCATCGGCGGACTGATGTTCGTGGAGAGCGCCGGCGCGATCCGGCGGCGCTATTCCAAGACGCCGCGCCCGAAGAAAAAACGCCGCAAGCGCGGCGTCATCGACGCGCTGCCGTTCAAGACCCGCTTCCCGGTGTCCGGGCTCTACATGAGCGTGATCCCGCCGCTGGCCATCGGGTTCCTGGTGGGCGCGCTGGCCGCACTCATGGGCGTCGGCGGCGGCTTCGTCATGGTGCCGGCGATGATCTATGTCCTGCGCATGCCCACAAATGTCGTCATCGGCACCAGCCTGTTCCAGATCCTGTTCGTCACCGCCCTGACCACGGTGCTGCAGGCGGCGCAGAACCAGACCGTGGACGTGATGCTGGCCGGCCTTCTGATCGTCGGCGGGGTGATCGGCGCCCAGATCGGCGCGCGCGTCGGCGCGAAAGTGCGCGCAGAGGAATTGCGCGCCGCGCTGGCGCTGATGGTGCTTCTGGTGTGCGGCAAGCTCGCCTGGGATCTCGGCGCGACGCCGCAGGACCTGTTCGTCCTGATGGATACGCGGGAGGCCTCATGATCGCGCGCATCTTCACCGGGCCGTCAGCGCTGACAGCCCTTGTCGCGTGCTGCCTTGCGCTCGCCGCGCCAGCTCAGGCCGGGTCTCAGACAGCAGCTCAGGCCGAGGCGCCGGTTCCGGCGCAGGAAGGCGGCGGTCCGCCCGTGGCGCGCATCTCTGCGGCTCTGACGCAGGACGTGGTGGAGATCCGCTCCAATTTCTCCGGCGCCGAGCTGACCTTGTTCGGCGCCGCGGCCGGCCTTGAAGACGGCGACGACATCGTGATGATCGTGCGCGGTCCCCAGCGCGACATGCGCGTGATGCGCAAGCGGCGGGTCCTGGGGATCTGGATCAACGCCGCGCCGGTGCGCTTTGAGGCGGTGCCGAGCTTCTACGCCGTCGCCTCCACGCGCCCGCTGGACGAGTTCGCGACGTTCTCGGCGCTGCGGCGCAATTCCATGGGGATGGAGCACCTGCGCCTGTCGGCGCCGGAGACCGAGCGCACCGAAACCCGCTTCGGGGTCACCGACATGCGCGTGTCGGATCTGGGCGCGGACATCATCGACTATCGCGCAGCCGTGGTGCGCAACAAGGAGCGCCAGGATCTCTACGCCGAGGCGCCGGGCGGGGTGGAGATCATCGATAACGGACTGTTCTCGGCCCGGCTTTTCCTGCCGCCGGTGACGCCCACGGGCGTTTACGACGCCGAGGTCTATCTGTTCCGCGACGGCGCGCCCATCGCGCGCTGGACAGACACCCTGGAAGTGGTCAAGGCGGGCGCAGAGCGGGCCATCTATGACCTTGCGCACCAGCACCCCCTTGTCTACGGCGTTCTAGCCGTGATCATGGCGGTGCTGGCCGGATGGATCGCCGCCGCATTCGGCCGCAGGCAGTAAAAAGGCCCTATACCGATGAAACCACTCAGCGACGCCCCCCTCGCCCCGGTCCTGCTCGGCTTCGCCGGGATCCTTCCCTTCATCGCCGGCGCGCTGGGACTGGCGCTCGGCGGTCAGGCCGCGTTGCAGGCGGCCAACGCCCTGCCGGTCTACGCCGCGGTGATCCTCTCCTTCATGGCCGGCGGACGCTGGGCCAGCGAGCTGGTCATCCATGGCGACAAGCCGCGCACCGGGGTTCTCGTCCTGGCGATTCTCATCGCGCTGGCCGGCTGGATCGCGGTGCCGCTCCAGGTCTGGAGCCGGCCCGGCTCGGCGGTGAATTTCGAGCTGATCGGCTGGGGCGTCCTGATCGCCGGCTTCGTGATCCAGTTTCTCTGGGACCGCTCGGCGATCCGCGACGCCCTGTTTCCCGGCTGGTATCTGCCGCTGCGGTTGTATTGCACGCTGGGCGCGGTGATCAGCCTGTCGCTGGCCGCCTTCATCCGCTGGTCGCCCACCTTCAGCCTCTAGGCCTCGAGCAAGCGCACGTTCGCCAGCTTCGCCAGGCGCGGGTCAAACGTGACAAGTTCAGTCGCGCCCGACCGCTCGGCGGCCGCCGCGATCATGGCGTCGGCGAAATCGAGCTGGGGCGTCGCCCTGTATTGTTTCCAGATCGCCCGCACCTCGGCGTCGGCCTCGATCGTCACGTCGGGGGCGATCAAGAGGTCATAGAGGACCTGCGCCACATCCTCGCGCTCATAGCGATAGCTGTGGGTGAGCACCCACACCAGTTCGAGCAGGACTTCGCGGCAGATATAGATTGGATCATCAACCGAGCGCGCTTCCATGAAGCGCCGGGCAGCTTCGCTTTGTTCAGGATGATCGCCGGTCAGGAGCCTGACCAGAATATTGGTGCCGACGGCGATCATGCCTGGTCTTCACCCTCATCCTCCAAGCCTTCCGGCCCGGCCTCGCTCATTTCTTCAAGCGTAATCGCGCGCCGGCCCGGCCGATAGAGCATTCCGGCCAGTTCGGCGATCGGCCGAGGTTTCACCAGCTCGACCCGATCGCCGAAAACCATAAATCGCACATGGTCGCCCGGCCCGATATCGAGCGCGTCACGCACCTCTCTGGGTACTGAAATCTGGTTCTTGGACGAGAGCTTGTGGTCTGACATTGCGAGTCCTCGGTAAGGTAAAGCGCTCCCTGGAAACGCCTTACCTTACAGTGATCCGCCTTACTTTTCCAGATTTACTCGTATTTGAACGTCAGGCCCGCATGGGCGCTCAAGCGATCAATGAGGGCGTTGCCCAGCGCCGGCGCCGGCGTCCAAACCCCGCCGGGCGTGACTTCCATGGCGATGTCGCGGGCCAGCGCGATGGCGCTCTCGGCGATCATTTTCGAAGTGGAGCCATAGCCGGGATCCCGGTCGCCGGCGACACTGGCGGTAAGGTGATCGCCATTGACCATCTCGCCGGTGAACATGATCTCGTAATAGCCGGTCTCGCGCTCCTCCTTGGAGGGGCCTTCGCCGGGCTTGGGCGGATTTTCCGACATGGATTTGTCGTTGGCCACGTGATTGGCGATCTTTTCGCCCTTCTCGCCGTCTCCGGTGAGCATCATCTCGTCATACTGGAAGTCCTCGCCATAGCGGTGACCCATCAGGAAGTTGGAGCGGTGGATGTTCTTGGTGTTGATGGTGGCCATCATGAAGGGCGCGGACCAGGATTTGAGATCCTCTTCATAGACCGGCTTGGAGCCCGAGGGCTGTTTCGGCCCGTCAAAGCCCGGCGTCAGGGAGAACGGGTCTTTAAGCCAGTTGATGATCTCCGGCTCGCGCCCGGCGCGCTTCATGGTTTCAGCGAAGCTTGCCGCCGTGCCGCCGGAGAAGGTGCCCTTCATGGAGCGCACCCGGCCCTTCACGTGCTGGATCGGCGCGCCGGATCGCCGGATCGCCTCGTCCTGCAGGAACAGCACGCCGAGATCAAAGGGGATGGAGTCAAAGCCGCAGGACAGAACGATGCGCGCCCCGGTCTCCCTGGCTTTGGCGTCGTACTTCTCAATCATGTCCTTCATCCAGGCGGGCTCGCCGCACAGATCGACATAATTGGTGGCGTTCTGAACGCAGGCGCTCAGAAGCGGTTCGCCATAAAGCTGGTACGGCCCCACCGTGCTGATCACCGCCTCGGTCCGCCCGCTCATGGCGAGCAGCGAGGGGTGATCATCGCTGTCGGCCACGACAAGCGGCGTGTCGGACGGCGCGTTGATTTCATCGCGGACCGCCTTGAGCTTGTCCTCGGATCGGCCGGCCATCGCAAAGCGCACCCCGGGATGGGCGGAGGCGAGATACTCCGCAACCAGGCGCCCGGTGAAACCGGTGGCTCCGTAAACGACGATCTCGAACTCGCGACGACTCATGGTGGTGGTCCTTTTTTCAGCCCTTGGGTCAAATCAGCGCGAAAGGTCGTCGCTTCGCCTCGCCATGGCAAGGGGGGCGGGCCGGTTTTCCCTCAGCCGCGCCGTCAGTCGCCGCTCAGCTTGGCGCCGGCCACCGGATAAACCCGCTCGCGCCCGATCATCCAGGCGGTGGGACGTTCAGCGAAGATTTCCGCCCAAGCGGTGTCGCAGACATTGAGCCCGCCGGTGAACGCCCCGAATGCCGGCATCACCAGGCGCGTCCCGTCCGTGGCGAAGCAGCGCCGGCGCATGGCCCGGCCGCGCACAGTGACGCGCGCGCACGGATGAAGGTGACCGGCCACCTCGCCCGCCTGCCCGCCCGACTGGGGCTCATGGCGCAGGGTGAGCGGACCAAGCTGCGCCTCATGCGCGGTGCGGCCGCCAAAACGGGCGGGCGGCTCTGGGTCGTGATTGCCCTCGATCCAGAGCCAGTCCTCCACCGAGGCCACGAGCGCGGCCAGCATGCGCGCATCATCGCCGTGGATGCGCCCGTCCGCGCCCAGATCATGGAAGCTGTCGCCCAGGGCCACCACGCGCGCCGGTTTCAGGCGTGTGATCGTATCGGCCAGGGTCTTCAGGGTCGCGCGCGTGTCATAGGGCGGCAGGAAACGGCCCTTCGCCGCATAGGCGCTGCCCTTCTCAAAATGCAGGTCGGCGACCAGGAGGGCTCCTGTTTCCAACTCCAGCGCCGCGCCGGAAATGTCGGCTGCCAGGCGGGCGCCGTTCACAGTCATCACGGCGTCGGGGCGGGGCGGAAGGGTCTGAAGCATGGTGTCCACATAGGCGCACGAAGCATGAACGGGCAAGAGCGCGCCGCCGCTGTGCGTCGCGGCGCCGGGCAGGCGTGCGTGCGTGCGCGGGTTCACCTTTCGCCCCGCCCGGCCTAGGTTTCACTCAAAGTAAAAATCCGGGGAGAACCACCCATGCGCCTTGCCCGCTCCACCGCCGCCTTCGCCGTATCAGTCGTGTCCGCGGCCATCCTCGCCTCCTGCTCGCAGCCCATAGACAGCGAGGCGCCCGCCGCGCAGGGAAACGAAGAGACCCGCCAGATCGCGGCGCCGGACTATCCTGCAACTCGCACGGTGGATCAGGTGGACGCCTATCAAAGCGCGGCGCAGGGCGAGGTGACGGTGGCCGACCCCTATCGCTGGCTGGAGACCGATGTGCGCGTCTCAGACGAAGTCGCCGACTGGGTGGCGGCGCAGAACGGCGTCACCAACGCCTATCTGGCTGAGCTGCCCGGCCGCGAGATCATCGCCAACCGTCTGGCGGAACTTTGGAATTACGAGCGCTTCGGCCTACCGAGCGTTCAGGGCGGCCGCTATTTCTTCACCCGCAATGACGGTCTTCAGGATCAAAGCGTGCTGCTGGTCCAGGACGGGCTGGACGGCGACTCGCGCGCGCTCATCGATCCCAACACCTGGTCTGAAGACGGCACCACGGCGCTCGCCGGTTATCAGGCGAGCCCGGACGGATCGAAGCTGGCCTATTTCGTTCAGGAAGGCGGCTCGGACTGGCGCACGATCCGCGTGCTGGACGTGGCCACAGGAGAGGTTTCATACGACGAGATCGACTGGGTGAAGTTCTCGCCCCTGTCCTGGGCCAAGGACGGATCAGGCTTTTATTATTCGCGCTACCCCGCGCCCGAGGACGGCGAGGAGTTCACCGCGCTCAATCTCAACCAGGCGATCTACTTCCATGAGATAGGGACCGAGCAGAGCGCGGACCGCGAGATCATCGCCGATCCGGAGAACCCTGAAACCGGCTGGCGCGGGAGCGTCAGCGATCACGGGCGCTATCTGATCGTGCGCTCCTCCACCGGGACCGACGGCAATGCGGTCGCCGTCCTCGATCTGGAAACGCCGGACGCCGAGCCGGTCTCGATCTTTGAGGGCTTCGCCAACAATCATCTCTATGTGGGCAATCTGGGCGAGACCTTCCTCTTCCACACCGATCTGGGTGCACCGAACGGGCGCATCGTTTCGGTGGACCTGTCCGATCCCGCCACCCTCACCGATGTGGTGGCCGAGACCGGCGACGTGATCACCGGCGCCGACCATGTGGGCGGCCATATCATCGTGGAGCGCATGAAGGACGTGGCCAGCCAGGTGGACGTCTACACCCCGGCTGGTGATCGGGTGCGCTCGGTGGCGCTGCCGGGCCTTGGCGTGGCGTCGGGATTCTCCGGCTCGCCGGACCGCGCGGAGACCTTCTACGCCTATGAAAGCCTCACCCAGGCGCCGACCCTCTACCGCTATGACGTGGAGACCGGCGAGAGCAAGATCTTCCGCGCGCCGGAGCTGACCTATGATCCGGCTGACTATGTCGTGGAGCAGGTGTTCTATGAGAGCACCGGCGGGGCGCGCATCCCCATGTTCATCGCCCATCACCGCGATGTGGAGCCCGACGGCGCCCAGCCGACCCTGATCTACGGCTATGGCGGTTTCGCCATCACGCGCCGTCCCGATTTTGACGTGCGCCGCCTGCAATGGATGGAGATGGGCGGGGTCTACGCCATCGCCAATATTCGCGGCGGCTCGGCCTATGGCCGCGACTGGCACGATGCGGGCCGGCTGACCAACAAGCAGAACGTGTTCGACGACTTCATCAACGCCGGGCGCGCGATGATCGATCTGGGCTGGACCAGCCCGGACAATCTGGCGATCCATGGCCGCTCCAACGGCGGCCTGCTGGTCGGCGCAGTGGCCAATCAGGCGCCCGGCCTGTTCGCCGCAGCGCTTCCGGCGGTGGGCGTGATGGACATGCTGCGCTTTAATCAATTCACCGCCGGGCGTTTCTGGGTGGACGATTACGGCAGCCCTCAGGATCCCGAGCTCTTCGACGTGCTCTACGGCTATTCGCCCTATCACAACATTCCGGCCGGGAATGCGGACGGCGGCGACTACCCGGCGACCCTGGTCACCACCGGCGACACCGATGACCGGGTCGTGCCGGGCCATTCGTTCAAGTACGCCGCGGCGCTGCAGGCCGCCGAAACCGGCGACGCGCCCACGCTGATCCGCATCGAGACCAGCGCCGGGCACGGCTCGGGGACGCCGGTCTCCAAGCTCATCGATGAGGCCGCCGATCGCTGGGCCTTCATCGCCTATCACACCGGGCTTTCAGTAGAAGCGCCGGACGATCCGCAGTAGCGTGGACGAGTGCACGGGCTGAACGGACCGACGCCATGACCGCCGCCGAAAAGATCGAGCGCCTCGAGGCTCTGCATGCGGCTCTGCGCGGGAGACGGCCGCACCCGGACTCCACTGCGGCGTGGTTCTGTGCGAGCGCGTTGCTGTCGATGGACGGCGAGCCCGCCGCACTCGCAGGCGCCGTCTGTGACCGGCATGAGTCGATCCGCGAACATGTCGGCCGCCACACCGCGCCCACGAGCGGTTTGCGCTGGACCTATGCGGCCATGATGGTGAGGAGCGGTGTGGAGGCGCAGCGCCTGGCCGCCCTGCGCGACGCGCTGCGTGAGCGCCGCGCCGATTCCAAGACCGGCGGCCTGCACGCGGGCGGCTCCAGGGCCGCGCTTGTCCTGTCCGCCGGCGATCTCGCCCCGGACGAAGCGGTGCAGCGTTTCTTTGAAATGAAGCAGGCGCTGAACCCGCCCTGGTGGCGGCGCGACTCATCGGTGACCGACACCTTCGCCGCCGCCCATGCGGTGCGCGGGGATGATCCGCGCACCGTGGTGCAGGCGCGAAACCGCGCCGAGGCGGTCTTCAAGGACCACCAGCACGCGCGCAAGCACAAACGCACCGGGGCCCGCGCCTGCGCCCTGTTCGAGGCCGAGCCCAGAACCGTGCTGCGCAGGTTCGAGACGCTGGATGCGGTGCGCAAGCGCGAGCGTATCCTGCGCCACCGGGTCACCCGTTCGCTCCTTCTGGAGTGGACCGCGCAGGGTCTCGACGCAGGCGCTCTCGATGCGGTGTCGCAAATCCTGGATGAGCTGCCGCGGCGCTGCCACGTGTCCGGCGAAGGCCGCGCGAGACTGGCGCATCTGGTGCACGCCAGCGATCATGCCAGCCCGCTCGCCGGCGAGGTGAGTGCGCTGGCCGCGATCATCGCCGCGCAGACCGCCGCCATCATCGCAGCGACGACAGCAGCGACCGTGGCGACGACCTCTGCGAGTACTTAATTTTTTGACACCGATTCTGGTCTTCCGCTGCGTCGCGCCATAAATAGGGGTATTACGCACCTTTCACCCAGGAGACCCCCATGCGTTTCGCGTTGACCGCCGCCGTGAGCCTGATCGCGCTCGCCGCCTGCTCGCCTGAATCCGAGGCCCCCGAGGCCGAGACCGGGGGGGCGGAGACGACCGCTTCTGAAACCATGGGATCCGCTCAGGAAAGCGGCGACGCCATGGACCAAAGCGCCATGGAAGGCGCCTCCATGGACGATGAGGCCGGCGAGCCCGAGCTGACCGAAACCGACGGCAATGATTTCGAGGAAGGCGAGGCCGCCTGGGGCTATGACGGCGACGGCGGACCGGCCAATTGGGGCTCGCTCGACGCTGAATACGCCGTTTGCGCCACCGGAACCGAGCAGTCGCCGATTGATCTGGTCTCCACCAATATGGACGCCCGGAACACGCCTGACATCAACTGGACGCCGGCCAGCTCGGCGATCGTGGCCGACAGTGGTCATACGATCGTGGTGAGCGTTGAAGACGCCGGCGGGCTGACCCTTGGCGGGACCGATTACACGCTGGCGCAGTTCCACTTCCACGCCGGATCCGAGCATACGATCGACGGCGCGCAATATCCGCTGGAAGTCCACTTCGTGCACGTCTCGGACGACGGCGGGCTGGCCGTGGTGGGCGTGATGTTTGAAAACGGCGACGCCAACGCTCCCCTGGCCGGGATCTGGGCGAACCTGCCCGAAAGCGAAGCCGAGACCGGCCTTGAAGGCATGCTCGACCCCAACGCCTTCCTGCCCGGGGAAGATGATGTCTGGCGCTATGAAGGCTCTCTGACCACCCCGCCCTGCTCGGAAGGCGTCGCCTGGACCGTGTTCCAGACCCCGCTGACCGCGTCGAGCGAGCAGCTCGCCGCCTTCACCGCTCGGTACGACAACAATTACCGCCCTGTTCAACCGCTGAACGCGCGCAGCCTGCGCGAGGGCGACGCCGAATAGGCGACGCGTCCAGACACCAGGCGAAGACGCCCCGGCGCGAAAGCCGGGGCGTTTTTGTTTGACCCCCGGGGATCGACCCGCGATACAGGGCTCTCGCTCCGAGGAGGACCCTGACGGTGAACCAGTCCCGCTAAAGATCCATCGGCCGCAACCGGCCTGACGCCTCGCGCTGCGCGCGGGCTCTCTTTAGATTTGGGACATCACCTTGGGACATCTGCACAACAAGACCGCGCTCGTCACGGGCGCAGGCCGCGGCATCGGCGCCGCCATCGCCCGCGCCTTCATCGCTGAAGGCGCTCACCTTCACCTCACAGACATCGATCTGGACGCCGCTCAGAGCCTCGCTTCAGAGCTGGGCGAGCGCGCAAGCGCGTTCCGCCTCGACGTCTCCAGCCAGGCCGACTGGGCGCAGGCCGAGGATCGCCTGTGGGAGGCTGGCGGGCTGGACGTGCTGGTCAATAATGCCGGGATCACCGGGTTTCTGGAGACGCCGGGCCCCCATGATCCCGAGCATCTCGATCTGGCCAGCTGGCGCACGGTGATGGCGGTGAACGCCGACGGCGTTGCGCTGGGATGCCGCACCGCCATCAGGCTGATGAAGGCCAAAGGCGGCGCGATCGTGAACCTCTCCTCGCGCTCCGGCGTGGTGGGCATTCCCGGCGCGGCGGCCTACGCGGCGTCCAAGGCGGCGGTGATGAACCATACCCGCACCGTGGCGCTCTATTGCGCGCAGCAGGGCTATCAGATCCGCTGCAACGCATTGCTGCCCGCCGCGATCCGCACGCCCATGTGGGACGCCATGCTGGGTGAAGGCGACGCGCGCGACGCCATGGTCGCCCAGGTCGAAGCCGGCGTGCCCATGGGACGGTTCGGCACGGCGGGCGAGGTCGCCGACGCGGCGGTGTTTCTGGCCACTCCCCAGTCCAGCTACATCACCGGGACGGGGCTTCATCTGGATGGCGGCATCCTCGCCGGCGCTGAAGCGAGCCCGAAACAGGCCGAGTGACGCGCCCGCCCCATCGAGACTCGCCGATCCCGGCGGGCCTCGATGGCTTCACGGCGGCAGAGCGGCCTAGTCTCTCAGAAGCGCGTTGATGCTGGTTTTCGACCGGGTCTGGGCGTCCACGCGCTTGACGATAACGGCGCAGTAGAGGCTGGGACCGCCGTCCTTGCCGGGCAGGGCGCCGGGTACGACCACCGAATAGCTCGGCACTTCGCCGCGCAGCACTTCGCCTGTCTCCCGATTCACGATCTTGGTGGAGGCGCCCAGATAGACGCCCATGGACAGCACAGCGCCCTCGCGCACGATCACACCCTCGGCCACTTCGGCGCGCGCGCCGATGAAGCACCCGTCCTCGATGATCACCGGATTGGCCTGCAGCGGCTCCAGAACGCCGCCGATCCCGGCGCCGCCGGAGATGTGCACGTTCTTGCCGATCTGCGCACACGAGCCCACCGTGGCCCAGGTGTCCACCATCGTCCCCTCGCCCACATAGGCGCCGATATTCACAAAGGACGGCATCAGCACCGCGCCCTTGGCGATAAACGCGCCGTGGCGCACGGCGGCGGGGGGCACTGCGCGGAAGCCGGCGGCGGCGAACTCGGCCTCGCCCCAGCCGTCGAACTTGGACGCGACCTTGTCCCACCACGGCCCGCCGTCCACGCCGCCCGACATCAGCCGGTTTGGGTTGAGGCGGAAGGACAGGAGCACCGCCTTCTTCAGCCATTCATGGACGACCCATTGACCGTCTACCTCTCGCGACGCGATGCGCGCCTCGCCGCTGTCGAGCGCCGCGAGCACGGCCTCCACCGCGTCGCGCACCTCGCCGCCGGTATCGGCGCCGATCTGGTCGCGGCTCTCAAAGGCTGTGTCGATGACGGATTGAAGCGTGGTGTCGAAGGCCATGGGGATTATCCGATCTTCTTCACCGCCGAAGCCCGCCAGTCGCCCAGAAAGGTGCGCAGGCAGTCGGCGGTGTAATGCACATGGGACGGCGACGCGTTCGGGCCGGCGCTCTCACCGCCGGGAATCTCCTGCGCGGCGCGCACGAGAACGGTGGTGTAGCCCATGGCCGCGGCGGTTTCGAGGTTTCGCGCGCTGTCTTCAAACATCACCGCGCCCTTGGGATCGAAGCCGAACTTTTTGGTGAAGCGCTCAAAGCTCTCGCGTTCGGGCTTGGGCGTATAGCCGCCGGCCTTGATGTCGTAGAGATCATCGAACAAGCCGTTCAGGCCCAGCCGGTCGATCACCTTCTCGGCGTGCTTGTGGCTGCCGTTTGTGAAGACCAGGCGCTTGCCCTGAATGGATGCCACGTGCTCGGCGAGCACGGGATCGGGCGTGATGACGTCGTGATCCACATCGTGCACGAAGTCGAGAAAATCGGCCATGTCCACATCATGATTGGCCATCAGTCCGGTGAGCGTCGCGCCATAGCTGTGCCAGTATTTTTTCTGGGTGGCGCGCGCCGCGTCATGGTCGAGATCAAGCAGCTTCATGACGAACTCAGTCATGCGCTTGTCCACCTGGACCATGATGTCGGCATCGGCCGGGTAAAGCGTGTTGTCCAGATCGAACACCCAGGTGTTCACATGGTCCAGCTTGACCGGTTTCATCGCGGCGCCGCCTCTTCGAAATCACGCTCGGTCAGACGCAGGGTCGCGCCGCCGTCTTGCGGGTCCGGCGCAGGGCGAAAGCCCGCCGTTTCGAACCCGGTGTCGCCGCACGCCTCGCGCAGCTCAGTGGAGAACCGGCCCGGCGCCACGCAGAACTGCTCGCGCGCCATGGACAGGGGCCGCATGGCGCCGCCGGTGATCAGCCGTGCGTGCACGAACGTCTCTCCGGCGGTCAGGCGTTCGGCGAGCGGCTTGGCGCAGGCGCCCGGCTCGACGCGCCACCAGCCGCGCGTGATATAGGCGTCGCCTTCCGCCCGCGACACCGCAGCAGCGAGCGGAAGGCCCGCATCGTTGCAAATGTGCAGGCCCGCCGTTTCACTGCGCTCCAGCGCGCGCCCATGCAACGCGGCGATCAGTCCGGCCCGGTCCGACCCGAAAGTGCGGCCGGAATCGGCTTCGAAAATCTCCACCTGCCGGCGTGTGCGCCGGCCTGCATAGCCGTCGATGACGCGGATATCATAGCCCGCCGACTGCAGCAGGCGCTGCAGGCCCGCCTCCTCGGCCCGGTCGCGATAATCGGCGAGCTCGACCAGGACGGCGCGGCTGCGCTCGGCCTCGGAGAGCTGACGGAACTGGCGGGTTTCAAGGCCCAGCGCGTCGCAATCGGCGACACCCTCGATCTGGAAATCGGTGACGTCGACACAGACATCCAGCCCGCCGCGCCATTCGCGCACGCCGCCCAGATAGGCCGGGGTGGAGCGCGCATAGAGATACTGATCGGTCTCCGGGCCCGGCCCGATCTCGCTGCATCCGCCCGGCGCGATGCGCACCCAGCCTTCGGCGGCGAGACCTGACGGGGTGCGCCAGGCCTTGGCGACATCCACCATGAAGCTGGTCTCGTTGCACACCTCGGCTGCGCGCGCCGGGGCGGCGAAGGCCAGCCCGGTGACAAGGACGGCCAGGAGCGCGAGCGCGCGCATCAGCCTCGTCCGAACGCCGCGATCTCGGCGCGCAGTTCGGCCAGACCCTCGCCCTTGGAGGAGCTAGTCAACGCCACGACCGGAAAGGCCGCGGGGCGCTTGCGGATCTTGTCTTGGGTTTCCACGAGCCGGGCTTCGGCCTCGGCGGGTTTGAGCTTGTCGATCTTGGTCAGCGCGATCTGATAGACCACGGCGGCTTCGTCCAGCGCCTTCATGATCGCCTCATCTGTGGGCTTGATCCCGTGGCGAGAGTCTATGAGCAGGATGACCCGCTTCAAATTCACCCGGCCTCTGAGATAATCCTTGGTCAGCGCCGTCCAGCGGTCGACCACTTTCTTGGGCGCTTTCGCAAAGCCGTAGCCGGGAAGGTCGACAATTCTGAGGCGGCCGCCGAGATCGAAGAAGTTCAGCTCGCGCGTGCGGCCCGGCTCGTTGGAGGCGCGCGCAATGTTGCGGCGCCCGGTCAGGGCGTTGATCAGCGAGGACTTGCCCACATTGGAGCGGCCCGCGAACGCCACTTCCGGCGCCGTGGGTTCAGGCAGGGTAGAAAGGCTCACCACCCCCAGCATGAAGTCGCAATCGCCCGCGAACAGCTTGCGGCCATCCTCAAGCCAGGCCTGACGCTCAGGATCGTCGCCGTCGGACGGCCCGGTCATGGCGCTTATGACCTCGGCTTCTTCTTGGGCGCGGGACGCTTCTTTTTCGCCGCCGGATTGGAGCGGGTGCGTCCGGCCGCAGGCGTGGACGCGGCGGGCTTTGAGGAAGGGGCGGGCTTGGCGTCGCCTTCCCCGGCTTTGGCCTCATCGGTTCCGGCTTCGCCCTCACCGGCCTGATCTCCAGCGGCGGCGGTGTTAGCGGCTGTATCGGCGTCAATGCTGTCGCCGGCGGTCTGGGCGGCCACGCCGTCACCCTTGGGGTCGGGTGTCGCCTGAGCGTTGTCGCGGGCCCCATCGGTGAGCGCGCCGCCTTCCACGCTGGAGACCTTTTCGGTGAGCGTGGCGCCCGCGGTGTCACTGGCGGCGTCGCTCTCGAACACCGGCTTGGGCTTGCCTTGCAGGCGCGCTTTCAGGCGGATGATGTTCTTGTCCAGCTCGGTCTCCACGCCCTGGCGGCGCATGATCAGGTATTGCTGGCCGACGGTCAGGGTGTTGTTCCAGGACCAGTAGATGATCAGCGCGGCCGGGAACGGCGCCATCACGATGGTGAAGACGATGGGCAGGAAGGCGAAGATCTGGCGCTGGATCTTGTCGGGCGGCGGCGGGTTCAGCGATTGCTGGGCCCACATGGTCAGACCCATGATGAGCGGCCAGACGCCAAGCGCCAGGGTGGAGCCGATGATCGGAACGCCCGACGGGTCGTAGGGCAGAAGCCCGAACAGATTCCACATGGTGGTGGGATCGGGCGCCGACATGTCCTGGATCCACCCGAAGAACGGCGCGTGGCGCGCATCCAGTGAGATAAACACGGTTTTGTAGAGCGCAAAGAAGATCGGGATCTGCGGCAGGATCGGCAGACAGCCGGCCACCGGATTGATCTTCTCCTTCTTGTACAGATCCATCATGGCCTTCTGCTGGGCCTGGGGATCGTTTTTATGGCGCTCACGAATCTCGGTCATTTTCGGACCGGCCGAGCGCATTTTCGCCATGGAGGCGAAGGCCTTGTTGTTGAGCGGGAACAGCAGGGCCTTGAGCACCAGCACCAGCGCCATGATCGCCAGGCCGTAATTGCCCATGATCCCGTAGAAGAAATGAAGGATGGAGAAGAAGGGCCGGGTGAAGAACCAGAACATGCCCCAGTCGATGGCCATGGTCAGGCGCTCGATGCCCACCTCTTCCTCGTAGCGCGCAAGGAGCGGCTGGGATTTCGCGCCGGCGAAGACATGGGAGACGTTTGTGATCGCCTCGCCGGGCGCGATGGTCACCGCTTCGGCGAGATAGTTGGATTCAAACACCGGATTGCCGGGCCGGTCCAGAACGCGGAACTGGCCGCGGACCTGGGGTGCGCCTTCGGGCGCCACGGCGGCGAGCCAGTATTTCGAGGTCAGGCCCATCCAGCCGCCCTGCCCGGTGCGTTCGGTCAGGTCGCCACGGCCCTCGTTCTCCAGCTTGGAGTATTTGCGGTCGAAACTCTCCTCGCCGATGACGCCCACGGCGCCTTCGTGCAGGATGAAAAAGTTCTGCAGGTCGGCGGGAACGCCTTCCTGACGCACCAGGGCGTAGGGGCGCAGCGCCACCGCAGCCATGGACTGGTTAGAGACCTGGTCGGAGACGGTGAACAGGTAATCCTCGTCCACCTCGATGGTGCGGCGGAACACAAGATCGCCGGCGCTGTACTGCAGCACGACGGGGCTCGTCGGGGTAAGGACCTCACCTTCGACAAGGCTCCATTGCGCGGAGAGACCCGGCAGGCCGTCCACCTGACCGAGCCAGCCCGCCGCAGCGTAATGGCCACCGGGCGAGCCCTCAGGGGTCAGCAGCGTAACGGGAATGTCGTTGTCCGGCTCGGTGTCATAGCGCAGCAGATCCAGATCATCGAAGCGCGCGCCGGTGAGATTGATCGAGCCGGAGACCGCGTCGGTGCGCACCTGAACGCGCTGTGAGCTGGCGAGCGCTTCCTGGCGGGAGATCGGGACGGCGGCGTCGGCGGCGCCAAAACTGTCGGGCGCGGCGGTGGGCGCGTCATCGCCCTGCACCGTCTCTTCGCCAGCGACGGCCTGTTCAGCCTGTCGGCGCTCGGCCATGGGGTCCAGCACGAAGACCTGATAGCCCAGCATGAACACCATCAGCACGACGACTGCGATGATCAGATTGCGATGTTCACCCACGAAAGCGGTCCTTAACTGCCGGGCGCGCAAGGCGCAGCCTTTATGAAGTCGGTTACGCGCTGGCGTGTGCGCGGCGCGCGAGGCTTACCAATGCGCTTTCCACATCGTCAAGCAAGGCGGCCCAGGCGCGCTCTGGCGTCGCAGCCCGCGCGATGAACACATAATCGGTTCCAGCCCGCCCGTGGAGGGGTAATAGCAGGCGCGCCGCTTCACGCAGACGGCGCTTGGCGCGGTTTCGAACAACCGCATTGCCGATCTTCTTGGTGGCGGTGAACCCCGCGCGCGCCGGTCCCTCAGAATCGTCGGTCCGCTCGCGCATCTGGATGACCACGCCGGGGCGGGCCTGGCGAGGGGCTTCGCGGGCACGCAAAAAATCGCGCCGCAGCGTGATCCGCGCGGCGCGGTTCGGGTAGGCGGCTAGAGCGCCGGTCAGCCCTTAGGCCGAAAGGCGGGTGCGGCCCTTGGAACGGCGGCGCGCTACGATCTGACGGCCGGCCTTGGTGGCCATGCGCGAACGGAAACCGTGGCGGCGGGCGCGGACCAGTTTCGACGGCTGGAATGTACGTTTCACGGTGGCTCTCCCATCGGGATCAGCAGCCGGTCCCCCGGCGGCTCAAAATTGAGACGCGGTAAGTACGGGAATGAAGGCCGCTCGTCAAGCGGCGCGGGTGAGTCCAGAGGTGCTTTGCCCGCGGCGCCGGCGCTCAGGCTCGCCCGATCCCGCCCTCACTCAGGCACGGCGCGATCTCGGCCTCAAGATGCGCCTCGAAGCGTTCAAAATCCAGCTCGATCTGCGGGTTCTTGGTGACATCGAACATGGCGAACGTCTTCAGGGGCTCGAGCCCGAAAAAGCGCGCATTAGCGTGCAGGGGCAGCAAAAGATCGTCCAGTCCGGCGCCGCGAAACAGCGGCTCGTCCGGCGAATCAAAGGCCTCCCGGGGCGCGTTACAGGTCAGCGACAGCATGTATTTGGTCCCGGCCAGAGCGCCGCCGGTGCCGTAATTGCGCTTGGGATCGCGCCGGGATCGGCCGTCGCCGCGCGACAGCCTTCCGTCCATGCCGGCGGTGTAGACCTCGTCGAGATATTTCTTCAAAGACCAGGGCGCCCCCATGGAATTGAGCGGGAACTGGAACACGATCACACGGGCGGCCAGGTGCGCCTCGATTTCGGCCTCCAGATCAAAGTCGCCGGCGGCGTGAGTGAGGCTGACGCCGGCGTTTCTCTCTTGCGCGAACCGGCGCGCCCGCTCGACGAGGGCCGCATTCAGACGCCCGGTCGAGACCGGGTTGGGCTGAAAGCCGTTGATGATCATAAGATTGGCCAAACCGCCCTCCCGCGCGTGACAATACAGGCTAGAAGCGCGGCGACAGGGCTTCAAGCCTGCCCATCGAGAGCTGGCCGCGCCCTTTGTCCGGCGAGCCGCGTTCACACCAAGGTGAAACCGTGTGCGCGGCTCGTGACTGTCGCTATCTCCCCATAAGGCTATATGCCAGCCTGACAGGTTCGCGATCGAGAAGGACGACAGACATGAGCGCCGAGAACGACGCGCCGGATGATGGCGAGGCGAAATCGACCCCGCTGTGGAAGCGGCTTCTCCCCTTGGGCGCTCTGGTCGCCGGGCTGGTGCTGTTCTTCGCGCTGGGCGGCCAGCAATATCTGAACCCTGAGGACGCCGCCGCCCTGCTGCGCGACCTGACGGGCTTCGTGGAGGCCAATCTCTGGCTCGCCGCCCTGGCTTATCTCGCGTTCTACGCCCTCGCCGTGTCGGTCTCGGTGCCCGGCGCGATCTGGTTCACGCTGGGCGCAGGTTTCCTGTTCGGCCCCTGGCTCGGCGCCGGCGTCGCGCTTCTGGGCGCCACGATCGGCGCGACGATCCTGTTCCTTGCCGCCCGCTACGCTTTTGCAAACTGGGTGCGAAACAAGTTTCCAGGCTATGTGAAGAAGCTTCAGGACGGATTTTCACAGGACGCGTTTACCTACGTGATGATCCTGCGCCTGATCCCGGTCTTTCCGTTCTTCGTGATCAATCTGGCGACAGCGCTCCTCAACGTGCCGCTGCGCGCCTTCGTGCTGGCGTCGCTGATCGGCATGGCGCCGGGCGCCTATGTCTACGCCACCGTGGGCGGCAAGCTCTCCAGCGTGGTGGAAGAGGGCATCCCCTCCTTCACCGAGTTGCTGGATCTCGAGCTGATCCTCGCCCTCGTCGTGTTCGCCCTGCTGGCCGTGCTGCCGGCGATCTACAAGCGGGTGACCGGCAAGAAATCACCGGCCAAGCCGGCCGAAGGAGACGCATAAATGAGCCGCGAACGCATCAAGGCCGATCTCGCTATCATCGGCGCAGGCTCGGGCGGGCTGGTGACCAGCGCCGGCGCCGCCATGCTGGGCCGCAAGGTCGTGCTCTTTGAAGCCAACAAGATGGGCGGCGATTGCCTGAATTATGGCTGCGTGCCGTCCAAGGCGATCCTCACCGCCGCGCACAAGGCCCATGCAGTGCGCCACGCCGGCCGCTATGGAATCTCCACCGGCGAGGTCAGCGTCGACTTCGCCAAGGTGCGCGAGAACATCGCCCACTCCATCCGCGCCATCGAACCCAATGACAGCCAGGAACGCTTTGAAGGCATGGGCGTGAAGGTCGTGCGCGAGCGCGCCCGCTTCATCGATGAGAAAACGATCGCCTCCGACAGCGTGGAGGTGCAGGCCAGACGCATCGTGCTGGCGTCGGGAACCCGCGCGCGCATTCCGGGCATCTCCGGCATCGAGGATACCCCCTATCTGACCAATGAGACGATCTGGTCCGTGGAGACCCTGCCCGAGCATCTGATCATCATGGGCGGCGGGCCGATCGGGACCGAGCTGGGTCAGGCGTTTGCCCGTCTGGGTTCCAAGGTGACGCTGCTGGAGGCCGGACGCATCCTGTCGCGCTTTGAGCCCGACCACGCCGAGATCGCCGCGCAATCCCTCGCCGCCGACGGCGTGGACCTGAAGGTGGGCGTGCGCGCCACCGGCGTGCGCCGCAGCGACGACGGCGGCGTTGAGGTCACCACCTCCCTGCGCGAGACGATCAAGGGATCCCACCTGCTGGTGGCCATCGGGCGCGAGCCGGTGTTCGACGGGCTGGGTTTGGAGGCCGCCGGCATCGAGACGGACGCCAATGGCGTGGTCTGCGACGACAAGCTCCGCACCACCAACACGCGCGTCTTCGCCGCCGGCGATATCGCGGGCAAGGGCGCCCTCACCCATCTGGCCGGCTGGCACGGCTCGGTGATCGTGAGAAATCTCTATTTCGGCGTACCCACCAAGCAGTCGAGCCAGCCCATCCCCCAGGCGGTCTACACCGATCCGCCTCTGTCCGGCATCGGGCTCACCGAAGCCGAGGCGCGCGAGCAGCACGGCGACAAGGTGACGGTCACACGCTTTCCCTTCGCCGATAATGACCGCGCGATCGCCGAGCTGGATACAGTCGGCGACGGTCGTCTTGTGATCGGCAAGGGCGGCAAAATACTGGGCGCCCACGTCGCCGGCGCGCGCGCCGATGATCTCATCCAGATCGCGCAGGCCGTCATGGCGTCCGGCGGCACGGTGCGCGACCTCACCAGCCCGGTCGCGCCCTACCCCACGCGCGGGGAAGTGTTCAAACGCGCCGCAGGGAAGTATTACGAACCCACCGTGTTCGGTCCGCTGGCGAAAACCTGGGCCGGGCTGTTGACGCAATTCCACTAGCCCCAAGACGGCGGGGGAACGAACGGCGGGGGCATGACGCACGGGACGCAGGACAGCCACGCTGAAACGCCGCCCGGCCCCGCCGGGCGCGTGCGCCGCATTGGCGCCGGCGTGCGGGCCTGGGCTCTGTCCCTTCCGGGCAAGCTGCTGGCCCTGTCGGTGGCCTTCGTCCTCCTGGCGGAGATCCTGATTTTCTTTCCGAGCGCCGCGGGCTTTCGTACCGGCTGGCTGATGGACCGAGCGGACTCCGCCCATCTCGCCGCTTTGGCCGCTGAAAGCGCCGGCGACATGCAGCTGGGCGAGGACATGGTGCGCGAGCTTCTGGCCGGCGCCGAAGTGATCGCCGTGTCGCGTGTGACCCAAGGCGTCAACGAGCTGGTTCTGGGCGGCGCCATCGGGGACGCCGAGCTGGTCACCGCCGATCTGACGCAGGAAGGCTTCTTCGACGGTCTGGTGGCCGTGTGCAACACCCTTTTCGCGCCGGAGGGACGGTTTCTCAGAATCATCGCCGAGCCGCGCACGCGCAGCGATGAACGCATCAGCGTCATCGTGCCTGAAGCGGGGCTGAAGGCCGACTTGCTGGTGTTCTCGCGCAATATCGCGCTGCTCTCGCTGTTCATCGCGGCGGTGACCGGCGGCCTGCTTTATGTGGTGCTGCTTTACATGCTGGTGCGGCCCATGCGCCGGCTGGCGCGGGCGATGACCGCGTTTGCAGAAGACCCCCTCGATCCGGCCCGGCGCGCCCCCGGCGCCCGGCGCTCCGATGAGCTGGGGGAAGCCCAGGCCGCCCTCGCCTCCATGCAGGACGAGGTGCGCGCCGCCTTCGCCCAAAGAGAGCGGCTGGCCGCGCTCGGCGGCGCGGTGGCGCGCATCAATCATGACCTTCGAAACGTGCTGGCCAGCGCCCAGCTGGTCTCCGACCGGCTGGCCATGAACGCCGACGACCGCATCGCCGCCATGGGCGCGCGCCTCCTGCGCGCGGTCGATCGCGGCGTCCGGCTGTGCGAGGAGACGCTGGAATACGGGCGGGCCAATGAGCGCGAGCCCGATCTCAGCCGTGTGGCCCTGAAATACGCAGTGGACGACGCCGCCGGCGACGCCTTCGCCGCCACCGGGGCGGCGGACTGGTCGAACGCAATCGATGAAACCGCCAGCGTTCTGGCCGATCCCGACCATCTGCACCGCATCGCGCTGAACCTGGTGCGCAACGCCGTCCAGGCCATGCCGGACGGCGGCGCGATCCATGCCGATTGCCGGCGAGAGGGCGCGGCTCTGGTCCTGACGCTGGCAGACACCGGGCCGGGCGTGCCCGACCGGATCGCGGAAACCCTGTTTGAACCCTTCGGCCGCTCCGGATCGGCGGGCGGGACCGGGCTTGGCCTCTCCATCGCCCGCGAGCTCGCCCGGGCCATGGGCGGCGACGTGACGCTTGCTGCAACCGGGCCCGAAGGCAGCGTGTTCGAAGTTCGGCTGAAACCGGCCGGCGCAGACGCCGCTTGAGGCCTACGCCGAGCGCATCCGCGCCACCGGCGCGGACCGCGATGTCATGGTCGCGGCGTCCAGGGGCGCCGGGCGGCCCAGCAGGAAGCCCTGGGCCTCGTCGCAGGATTCCTCGCGCAGGGCGTTGAGCTGGCGCTCGGTCTCGATGCCTTCCGCCAGAACCGGGATCGACAGGGTGCGCGCCATGGACAGGACCGCGCGGATCACCGCGCGCGTGCGCTCATCGTCCGTAAGCGCGTCGGTGAAGCTCTTGTCCAGCTTGATCTTGTCGAACGGGAAGGACCGCAGCGTATCCAGCGAGGAATAGCCGGCGCCAAAATCATCCAGCGCCACACCCACGCCCAGCGCCTTGATCTGACGCATGACGTGCAGCGACTGGGCCTTGTCCTTGATGAGCGCGGTCTCGGTCAGCTCGATCTCCAGGCGCTCCGGGGCGAGGCCGGTGTCGATGAGGATCTGGTGGATCTGGCGCGGCAGGCCGGCATGGGTGAGCTGGATTGCGGAGAGATTCACCGCCACTTTCAGCGGGTCGCGCCAGGCTACGGCGTCGGTGCAGGCGCGGCGCAGCACCCATTCGCCCAGCGGCAGGATCAGCCCGTTGGCTTCAGCCAGCGGAATGAAGGTGGCCGGCGGCACCGGCCCGCGTTCGGGATGGGTCCAACGCAAAAGCGCCTCATAGCCGATCACGTCTCCGGTGCTGATCGAGGTCTGGATCTGGTAGTGCAGCGCCAGCTCGTTACGGGCGATGGCGTTTCTGAGATCGCTGGCGAGCATGCGGCGCTCGCGCACCTTCTCGCCGAGCGCGGCGTCGTAGAAACACACGCTCTCCAGCGGGTCGAGCTTCGCCTTGTACATGGCCAGATCGGCGTTGCGCACGAGCGTCTCGGGAGATGCGCCGTCGCGCGCGAACACCGCCACGCCAAGGCTGGCGCCGGTGGACACCTCCACATGGTCAAAGCGGATGGTCTCATTGAAAGCCCGCTCGATGCGGGCCGTGAGGTCCTGCAGCGCCTCCTCGCTGTCGAACGCCGCGATCAGCGCGAATTCATCGCCGCCGAAGCGGGCCGGGAAATGGCGCTCGCCGCTGACCTGGCGCAGGCGCCGGGCGAGTTCGCACAACACCTTGTCGCCCGCCTCATGACCCCAGGCGTCATTGATTTCCTTGAACCGGTTCAGATCGATGCCGATCACCGCCAGCGATCTGCCGCGCCCGATCCGGGCGGCGAGTTCGTCATTGAAGGCCAAGCGGTTGGGAAGTCCGGTGAGCGCGTCATGCAGGGCCATGTGGCGCAATTGCTCGTCGCTCTGCTCGATGCGGCGCGTGTCGATCAGATAACTTGAAACGCCCGTGCCGATGACGATCAGGCCGGCCACCGCCACGGCCAGCGCCATGGCGCGGAAGGCCTCGGAATTCGCACCGGCGTCGACGCCTTCCAGCGGCGAGACCTGAAAGGCCGCCATGCCGATGAAGTGCAGCGCCACGATGCCCAGAACCAGAAGCGCGCCGGGGCTCGCCGCCTCCCACTTGGTGGATGAACGCGGTTTCACCACAGCCAGGGCGGACGCGCCGAACAGGCAGGCCAGTACGATCGAGGCGGCGATATAGGTGTCGCTCCAGACGACCACGCCATCCACACGATAGGCGAACATGCCGGCGAAATGCATCGCCGCCATCGCCAGGCCCAACAAGGCGCCGCCCAAGGCCGGACCCACGCGCCCGGGCGCGCTGGACGCCACCCAGAACGCCACCGCCGACCCGCCGATGGCGATAAGGCCGGACACCATCGTCAGCACAGGATCGAAGACCACCGGAGCAGGCGGCTGATAGCCGAGCATGGCGATGAAGTGCGTGGTCCAGATCGACACGCCGGCGCACACCGATGTGAGAAACAGCCAGCCCTGGCGCGGCGCACCGTCACTGCGCAGCACGCCCCTGTAGAGGCGAATCGTCACCGTCGAGCCGAGCACGCACATCAGCGCCGCGAGCAGGACAAGCCAGAGATTATGCTCGAAAACGAGACCGGAAAAGACGCGCATGAACCACCCGAAAATGCTTGCAGAGGGTGTAGCGCGCGGAGTCTTAAAGCGGTGTGGCCAGCCCCGTCAGGCTTGGGTAACCATATACGCAGATTGGGAATTTCGCTTCAGGCGCCGAGGTCGTCACCCGCCAGCGCACGCTCGATCAGCGAAATTGTTTCCGGCACGCCGTAAAGCGCGGCCAGACCGCCGAAGCGCGGCCCCTGACTCTGGCCCAGCAGCACTTCGTAGAGCGCCGTGAACCAGTCGCGCAGCGGTTCGAAGCCGTGATCCTTGCCGGCGGCGAACACCTCGGTCTGGATCACTTCAGGGTCGGTCTCGGCCGGGTCCAGCGCCTTGAACCGCGCCACAAGGCCCTCCATGGCCGCCCGCTCGGTATCGCTGGGCGCCCGGTAGGATTTGGCCGGCTTCACGAAGTCCTCGTAATAGGCGATCGCATAGCCCGCCAGCCGGTCCACGAAGGGCTCGGTCTCCGGCGTCGCGCCGGGCGAATAGCGCTCGATGAAGCCCCAGAGCTGCTCACGGGTCTGGACGTTGGCGGCAGAGACCAGGTTCAGGATCAGCGAGAAGCTGATTGACGAGCCGGATTGCGGCGGGTGTCCGTCATGGATGTGCCAGACCGGGTTCTCGATCTGCTTGTCCGGCTCCTGACCGGGATAGGCGGCCAGGTGCTGGCGGTATTCGTCGACGGCCTTTGGAATGACGTCGAAATGCAGGCGCTTGGCGGTTCTCGGCTTGGTGAACATGTAAAGCGACAGGCTTTCCTGCGGCGCGTAGCGCAGCCACTCCTCCACCGCCAGCCCGTTCCCCTTGGACTTGGAGATCTTCTCGCCGGAATCGTCCAGGAACAGCTCGTAGACGAACTGCACCGGCGGCTCGACGCCGAGGATCCGGCAGATCTTCGAATACACCGGCGCGTTGGCCTGGTGGTCCTTGCCGAACATTTCAAAATCAACGCCCAGCGCCGCCCAGCGCATGCCGAAATCGGGCTTCCACTGCAGCTTGGTGTTCCCGCCGGTGACCGGCAGGGTCACATCAGTCCCGTCCTCGTCCTCGAAGGTGATCTCGCCGGCCTTGGCGTCCACCTTTTTCATGGGCACGTAGAGCACCCGGCCGGTGGTGGGCGAGATCGGCAGGAAGGGCGAATAGGTCGCCTGGCGCTCCGCCCCCAGCGTCGGCAGCATCACCTCCATGATGGCGTCGAACTTCTCCAGCGCCCGCAGAAGCGCATCGTCGAAGGCGCCGGAGCGATATTGTTCGGTCGCGGAGAAAAATTCGTAGTCGAACCCGAAGCTGTCCAGGAAGCCGCGCAGGCGCGCATTATTGTGCTGGGCGAAGCCGTCGTGGATTTCGAACGGATCGGGCACGTCGGTGAGCGGCTTGCCCATATGGGCGTGCAGCATCTCCTGATTGGGCAGGTTGGCAGGCGCCTTGCGCATGCCGTCCATGTCGTCGGAGAAGCAGATCAGCCGGGTTGGAATCTCGTCGTTGGTGAGCACGCGAAAGGCGTGGCGCACCATGGAGGTGCGCGCCACTTCACCGAACGTGCCGATATGCGGCAAGCCCGACGGGCCGTATCCGGTCTCGAAGATCACCGCCTCGCCCTTGAGCCCCGCCTTCTCCACCCGTTTGAGGACGGCGCGCGCCTGTTCGAACGGCCAGGCCTTGGCGTTTTGCGCAAGCGAGACGTAGTCGGTCATGGGGCGGGTCGCTTCTTGATGACGGGAATGCCGAGCCGGTGAAGTATGCCCGCCGCGCGAGACGGTCAACACCGGGGCCTCCCCCAAAGCTCGCCCTTGCGCGCGGGCCGCTGAGCGCGCGAAGCTCCCGGCGACGGCATACGCCCAGACACTCATGCGAGGAGACCGCCATGGCCCAGGACATCTATCCGGTTCCGGAAAGCTTTAGCGATGCGCGCATAACCCCCGAAATCTATGCGGAGAAATACAGGCAGTCGGTGGAGGAGCCCGACGCGTTCTGGCGCGAGGAGCTGACGCGGCTGGACTGGTTCACCCGGCCCGAGCAGATCTCTGATGTGAGCTTTGACAAGGACGATCTTCATGTTCGCTGGTTTGAGGACGGGGTCCTGAACGCCAGCTATGAATGCATTGATCGGCATCTGAAGACCCGCGCCAACAAGGTGGCGCTGATCTGGGAGGGCGATAACCCGGCCTATCACCACGCCATCACCTACGCCCAGCTGCACAACCATGTGTGCCGCTTCGCCAACGAGCTGAAGAAGATCGGCGTGAAGAAGGGCGACCGCGTCACGCTGTACATGCCGATGATCCTGGAGGCCGCCTACGCCATGCTGGCGTGCGCGCGCATCGGCGCGGTGCACTCGGTGGTGTTCGGCGGCTTCAGCCCCGAGGCGCTGGCCGGCCGGATCGAGGATTGCGGCAGCGAGTTCGTCATCACCGCCGATCAGGGCGTGCGCGGCGGGCGCGGCGTGCCCTTGAAAGACAATGTCGACAAGGCGATCGAGATCTGCGGCGGGGTGAAGGCGGTGCTGTGCGTGCGCCATACCGGCGCGCCGGTGACCTGGGTGGAGGGCCGCGACCACTGGCACCACGAGCTGGGCCTTGAAGTGGACTCCAGGTGCGAGCCCGAACCCATAAAGGCGGAGGATCCGCTTTTCATCCTGTATACCTCGGGCTCCACCGGAAAACCCAAGGGCGTCCTGCACACCACCGGCGGCTATCTTCTGTGGACCGCCATGACCCACGCCTACACGTTCGACCATCGCGAGGAGGACGTGTTCTGGTGCACCGCCGATGTCGGCTGGGTCACCGGGCACAGCTATATCGTCTACGGACCGCTGGCCAACGGCGCCACATCTGTGATGTTCGAGGGCGTGCCCACCTGGCCGGGTCCAGACCGGGCCTGGCGGATCGTGGCCAAGCACAAGGTGTCGGTGATCTACACCGCGCCCACCGCCATCCGCGCGATCATGCGCATGGGCGACGAGCCGGTGAAGAAGCATGACCGCTCTTCCTTGCGCCTTTTGGGCAGTGTCGGCGAGCCGATCAATCCCGAGGCCTGGCGCTGGTATCACGAGGTGGTCGGCGACGGGCGCTGCCCCATCGTGGACACCTGGTGGCAGACAGAGACCGGCGGCCAGCTCATTACCGCCCTGCCCGGCGCCCACGCGCTGAAACCCGGCGCGGCGAGCTTTCCCATGTTCGGAGTGAAGCCCGCCCTCATGGACGCAGAAGGAAACCGCCTCCCCGACACCGGCGCCCAGGAAGGCAATCTGGTGCTGGAAGGCTCCTGGCCCGGACAGATGCGCACCGTCTATGGAGACCATCAGCGCTTTTACGAAACGTATTTCTCCGCCTATCCCGGCGTGTATTTCACCGGCGACGGGGCGCGGCGCGACTCCGACGGCTATTGGTGGATCACCGGCCGGGTGGACGACGTGCTCAACGTCTCCGGCCACCGGCTGGGCACCGCCGAAATCGAGAGCGCTCTGGTGCTTCACGAGCTTGTCGCCGAAGCCGCCGTCGTGGGCTATCCCCACGACCTGAAGGGCCAGGGTATTTATTGCTATGTCACCCTCATCGACGGGGTGGAGCCCACCAACGACACCGAGAAAGCGTTGAAAGACCATGTGAGAAAGGAGATCGGCCCGGTAGCGAGCCCGGACGTGATCCAGTTCACCCCCGCGCTGCCGAAGACCCGCTCGGGCAAGATCATGCGCCGCATCCTGCGCAAGATCGCCGAGGGCGAGTTCGACACGCTGGGCGACACCTCCACCCTCGCCGACCCGGGCGTCGTCGACGACCTGATCGAAGGACGCAAGGCTGCGCTGGAGTGAAGCTGGCCTAAAAGCCCCACTCCCAATGGGCGCTTTTGGGTCGCATCGATAATTATTGTGCGGCGCAGCAGAGCCCTTAAATCAAGTCCACACACTGGCTTGAGAGGGTTTAATGCGCTTCATCCCCTACGCTCTTGGCGGCTTCATGATGCTGCCGTTCGTCCTCTGGGCGGGTTTGTTCACCGTGTTTCCAGGGCCCAAGCCGGGCTTTTTCGACAGCCCCACGGCGTTCGCGCTGGTGGCGGTCTCGATCCCGCTGGTCGTGTTTCACTACATCGCGGCGCTCGCCTTCGTGGCCAACTCCATGGCCGGGCGCGCCGGCGAGGCGCTGCCGGTCTGGCGCCCCGCGCGCCTGGTGCAGCGCGCCATGGCGCCTCTGACTGCGCTCATGGCGGCGGCTGGCTGTGTCTGGGTCTACAGCGTGGGTGAAGGTCTGACCGCGGCCTCGGCGGTGGCCGGAGCCGGGATCGCCATGGCGCTTATCATGGCCGGAGCCCGCCGCGCGCGCTCCATCGACGCGCTGCTGGTTCATCCCGCGAGCCTGGCGCGGCGCGCGGCCGGCCTTGTCGGCCAGGCGGTGCTCGCCACGCCGGTCTTCGGTCACATGCTGCGTGAAGTGGTGCGAGACCCGCATCGGGCCGGGCCGCTCTTCATGCTCAACATCGCCCTGTTCATGGCGTTGATGGTGGCGCTGTTCGGATTTGCAGTTCTGGTCATCCCGGCCATGCTGGCGGTTCCGGTGATGGCGTATCTGCTCTTGTCTCTGGGCGCAGATTAACGCGCCGACACAACCGGCCCGCGCCAGCCTGAATGGCGCGCGGGCGGTTGCGGAGGACTAGCCTACACCTTGATGCGGCGCACTTTCTTGGCGACCGGCTTGGCCGGCTTGGCCGGAGCCGCTGCGGCTTCGGCCTTGGCTTCCTTGGCTTCTTTGGCTTCCTGCTTGAGGCGAGCCGCACGCAGGCGGTCGGTCTTGGCCTGACGCGCATCGTCTTCAGCACCAATAATGGCGCGCGCCACTTCATTGGTCTGGCTGATCTTGTCTTTGCGCACCGGTGCGCTCATCGGGGTGTCGGTGGTCGCCATGAAAGGCTCCTTGGTAAGAAAGCTCGAACATCAAAGGCCGGCGGCGCGCGGCTCCGCCCTGCTTGCGCGTATTTTACGAGGTAGAAGCGATAACGCACGGCGCTCAAAGCCGGGTCCGCCGCATCTCAAGACACCGACCGACGACCCCTGTGTCATCGGCCGGTCAAACCCCCGGGCCGGAGAGCCGACCGGGGCGCGCCGCACTTTGCAAGGCGCGCTTCGCACATGCGTCATATTATAAAGGAAATCCGCTGCACGGCAACGCCATGCCTGCCCAAGCATTGCCGGGCAGGCCATTGCACCATGCGCACACGGCCTGCTCAGCTGATCATTCGGGTTCGCCTGCGAGCGCGCCCAGGGGCGCGGGACGCGTTGAAAACGCGCAAACCAGACCCTGTTGAAGGCGCCGGTTTTCAAATCAGGAAGCATGGTAGCTGGGGGGAGACTTGAACTCCCGACCTCACGATTATGAGTCGTGCGCTCTAACCAGCTGAGCTACCCAGCCATGCCCTGCGCGGCGACCAGCGGTCGGCGCGGCGGAGGGAGGCGTATAGCGTTGCGCGCGCGGCGGCGCAAGCGCTTGCGGCGGCCCTGCCTGCGCGAGTTTCAGTGGCGGGTTCAAAGCGCGCCCTGATGCGAAAACGGGCGCAGCTGACGCCGCGCCCGCTCCCGGTCTGTTCTGGCGGTCGGCTCAGGCCGCGCGCACTCCGGCGAGGAATTGCTTCACCGCCTTTTCCAGCCCGTCCGCCTCGGTGTTCAAAGCGCCGGAGGCGCTGGAGACCTGGGCGGCGCACTGGCCGGTCTCGCTGGCCGCGGCGTCCACCCTGGAGATCGAGCCGGACACCTCCCGTGTACCGGCGGCCGCGTCCTGGGCCGCGCGGGTGATCTCGCTGGCGGCGGCGCGCTGCTCTTCCATGGCTGCGGCGATGGCCGAGGCGATGGTGTTCATCTCCCCGATCACTTGCGAGATAGAGCTCATGGCGTCCACCGCCTTGCCGGTGGCGCCCTGGATTCCGCCGATTTGGTCGGAGATCGAGCTGGTCGCCTTGCTGGTCTGTTCGGCCAGGGTCTTCACTTCGCTGGCCACGACCGCGAAGCCCTTGCCGGCCTCGCCCGCGCGCGCCGCCTCGATGGTGGCGTTCAGGGCCAGCAGATTGGTCTGCTCGGCGATGGCGTTGATCAGGCTGACGATATCGCCGATCTTGGCGGCGGCTTCGTTCAGCGCCGCGACGTCGCCATTGGTCTGCTGCACCCGGTCGGCGGCGTCCTGGGCGATCTCGGTGGAGCGGGCGATCTGCTGGGCGATCTCCGCGATGGAGCTGGTCATCTCCTCGGCTGCGGCGGCCACGGTGTCCACATTCTCGGCCGCGCGCGAGCTGGAAGCGTTCACCTGGGCCGTGGTGTCGCTGGCGCCGCGCGAGGACTGGTCCAGCGCCAGGGCGGCGGATTCCATCTCGTGGGCGGCTTCACCCACCTTGGAGAGCGCCCGGCTGGACACGTCCTCGAAGCTCGAGATCAGCGTCTCGATGGCGCGGGTGCGCTCGGCGCGGGCGGTTTCGTCCTCACTGCGTTCGGCCTCAAGACGGCGGCGTTCGATGGCGTTGTCGCGGAACACGTTGACCGCACGGGCCATGTCGCCGAGCTCGTCGCGGCCGCCCGAGTCCAGCTCCTCGCCGATCGTCCCGCTGGCCAGCGACTTCATGGCGTCGGTGAGACCCGAAAGGCGCGCCAGCAGATTGCGGCTGACATAAAGCCAGATGATCGCCCCGCCCGCCGCGATGGACAGCAGAGCAAAGGCGATCAGCGTGATTTGACCGGTGGCGATGGCGGCCTGCCCGGAGACGCTGGCGCCGGCCTGGTCTTCCAGAGCGGCGACGCGGGTGTCCTCCACCAGCTGGGCGAGGGCCGCGTCCATGATGCGCGCATCCTCCACCAGCAGATCGACGTCCTCGATGCGCGACAGCTCGGCGCTGCGCAGGGCGAACAGCCCCTGCTCGCCCTGCGCCCGCTCCAGCAGGCGTTCGGCCGGCGTGCGGATCGCGTCGGTGACGGCATCGCCGAGAATCGCCAGATTGATGGACAGCTCGTCGGCGGCGAATTCGAAGTCCTCGCGCACCGCGTCAACTTCGGCGCTGGTCCCCACCCCAGCGAGTTCGGCGTAGCGGGCCACGGACAGATTGAGCGCCATATTCGTGCGCAAGAGGGTCTCGATATCGGCAGGATCGGTCGTCTGGTCCAGAGCGATTTCAAGCGCAGCAGAGGATTCCGCCCGGTCACGCAGGGCGGCGTTCATGCCGGATTCGCGCGCGGTGCGCGCTTCAAGCTTGTCCTCAACCGGACCGGCGGCCGCCTCCACCGCATCGGCGACCCCGCTCAAAGCGTCTTCCAGCTCGGCCACCCGCGCGGCCGCCACGCCGCTGTCACGTAGACCGGCGACGGCCGTGGAGGCCTCCTCCATCAGCGAAGTCAGGCGCGAGGCGGAGACCTGCATGTCCACCGCGTCGCGCGAGCGCGAGAACGCGGCCAGCTCACCGGCGATGGCGCTGGAGGCGGCGTTGAGCGCCTGGGCCGCGGCGGCGCGCGGTGCGGTCTCCTCGACCACCACGTCAAGCGAGCCCTTCGCGCCCATGAATGCGAAAACGCCGGCGGCGACGCCGGCGAGCGACAGGGCGATAATCCCCGCGAAGGCCGCGATCAGTCTTGTACGCACGGATTGGAGCTGGACGGCCATGGCCTGAATCCCCTGATATGGTTAATCATCGAAGGCCTGAAAAAAGCGGCGCGGGCTTCTTTGCGTCCCGCGCCGCTCGTTCAGACCGAAGCCTTAGTCTGCGAAGCCGAAGTCGAAGCGGCGCTCGACACCTTCGGTGGGCTCGGCCGCAGCGACATAGCGCCAGTTTTCAAGAGCGCGCATGACCGAGCGCTCGAAGATCCCGGCCGGGGTCGCTTCCACGACCTCGACGTCGGAAACAATCCCTTCCTCGCTCACATTGTAGCGAACGACCACATGGCCCTCGATTTCACGGCGCTCGGCGGCGCGCGGAAACTCCGGAGCCTCCGCCTGGACCAGTTCACGCTCCTGCGCGAATGCAGGCGCCGCCTGCAGACCCGCCAGCATGGACACCGCGACGAAGACACCAGCGAACTTTTTCATGACTCACACCCGACCCTGTTCTAACGCCCGTTTTTTACAAACAGGCCTCTACTACCCAATGACCTGCACCGTACGGAGCGTAGTCCGCTCTCGCCTGCGCGGTAGGTATCGTTATGGGGGAGATTGCTTGCCGTCAGCTTAACGACCCTGTCGGTCGCGCTGGAAAACGCCGGAACCATCTGGTTCAAATCAGAAAAGCCGGATCCAGATCAGCATTCGACGCGATCAGCGCAGGCTCCTGTCTCAATTTCAACGGTTACATGGTCGAGGCCGAATTCAACCGTCAGGCGATGCTTGACCGCGCTAAGCGTTTCGCTCACATCGGCGGCCTCGTCGATGCGCACATGCAGGGTCGCCATGGGCCGCTCAGGCGTCAGGCACCAGACATGGAGATGATGCACGTCCTCCACCCCGGCCACGCGCGCCACCAGATCGGCGCGGATCGCCTCGGGATCGACACCGCGCGGCGCGGCCTCCAGCAGCACCCGGCCTGAATCGCGCAGCAGCCGGAACGCGCTCACCGTGATCAGCGCGGCAATGAGCATGGACAGGAGCGGATCGATCGGGGTCCAGCCGGTGATGAGGATCACCCCCGCCGCCACAAGCGCCGCGACGGAGCCGAGCAGATCGCCCATCACATGGACCAGCGCCCCTCGAATATTGAGATTGTCCCGGTCGGCCCCCTGCAGCACCGCAAAGGCGGCGATATTCACCGCCAGCCCCATAGCGGCCACGACCAGCATGCCCGAGGCGAGCACCGGCTGGGGATCAAAAAGACGCGCCACCGCTTCGGACAGGATCCAGACCACCAGCACGATGAGCGTCACCGCATTGGCGAAGGCGGCCAGGATCTGCAGCCGGTCAAAGCCATAGGTGCGCACCGCATCGGCCGGCCGGCGTGACAGCCGGAAGGCGAGCCAGGCCAGGAACAGCGCGGCAAAGTCGGTGAGCATGTGAGCCGCGTCAGCCAGCAGCGCCAGCGATCCGGTGACCAGCCCACCCACAAGCTCGGCCAGCATGAAGGCGCCGGTCAGCCCGGCGGCGATCAGCGTGCGCCGCTCATTGCTCTCGCTCACCGCCGCGTGGTGGTGATGCCCGTGCCCATGGGAGTGATCGTGCCCGTGGTCGTGATCATGAGAAGAGTGATCGTGCGCCATGACGCAGGTTTAACCTGCGCCGGGCGGGTCGGGAAAGGGCTCGGCCGAACCTTGTTGGCGGATGCGGCGCGCTCGAAATCATGCGATATTCGCACGATGAAAGCTGAGACGCCCGACCAGTATTTCTCCACGCGCGAGGCGCCCATGGCGGCGCTGGCGGTCGCCGTGCGCGGGCGAGTCAGGGCGCGCGCCCCGCATCTGACCGAGGCGCTCGCCTGGGGATTTCCCTGCTACACAGGCAATGAGAGGGTCTTCTCCATCATCGCCCACAAGGGCCATGTGAACCTGCAGCTCTGGAACGGGGCGCGGCTTGCGGGCGACCATCTGCGCATCGCAGGGACCGGCGCACAGCTTCGCCATGTGAAACTGAAGACGGCCGCCGAGATCGACTCCGGGCTCGACGCGATCATCGACGCGGCCGTGGCGCTCGACCGCACCGATCCACAGCTTGTGCGCTAAGGCTCAGCCGCCGCCCACGCCACCTCCACCCAGGAAACAGCCACCGTCGTCCCTCTTGGCGCGCCGTCTGAACGACGCTGCAAAACCCCAACGCAGTAAGGGTTTCTGCGCCGTTTCGGCCGCTCACCCGGGGCGTGAGCCTTGATGTTGCGCGTGCGAGCGGACTTGACGCGCTGCGGTGTAACGGTCTCATTTGGCGCCAAATTCGGGCGGGCTGATCGGCCCGCACAAGATTTACAAGGAGACGGACCATGGCCTCAGAAGATCCGATCGTCATTGTCGGCATGGCGCGCACCCCCATGGGCGGCCTGCTCGGCGAGCTTTCCGCCCTGTCCGCCAACGAGCTGGGCGCCGAGGCGGTGAAGGCCGCCCTGGCCGAAGCCGGCGTCGCGGGCGAAGACGTGGACATGATTTTGATGGGCAACGTGCTCGGCGCCGGCCAGGGCCAGGCCCCGGCGCGCCAGTCGGCCATCAAGGCGGGCCTGCCCAAATCGGTGGAAGCCACCACGCTGAACAAGATGTGCGGCTCGGGCATGCAGGCGGCGATCCTGGGCCGTTCGGCCATCGCGGCGGGCGACGCCAGCGTCATCGTGGCCGGCGGCATGGAGTCCATGACCAACGCGCCCCACCTACTGCCCAATCACCGCACCGGCTTTAAGTACGGCCATGACGTGATCAAGGACCATATGGCCCAGGACGGTCTGGAGGACGCCTATGAGAAGAAGGCGATGGGCGTCTATGCCGACATGATTGCGCGGGAGAACCAGTTCACCCGCGAGGACCAGGACGCCTACGCCCTCGAGACCCTGGCGCGCGCCACCAAGGCCACCGAAAGCGGCGCCTTCAAACGCGAGATCACGCCGATCACCATCAAGGACCGCAAGGGCGAGACGGTGGTCGACACCGACGAGCTGCCCCGGCGCGCCCGCCCGGACAAGATCCCGAGCCTCAAACCCGCCTTCAGCCCCGACGGCACGGTGACCGCCGCCAACGCCTCGGCGATCTCCGACGGCGCAGCCGCCCTGGTAATGATGCGCCTGTCCGAGGCCGAGCGCCGCGGCCTGAAACCGCTGGCCAAGATCACCGCCACCGCCGCCCACGCCCACGAGCCGGCGTATTTCACCACCGCCCCGGTGCCCGCCATGCGCAAAGTGCTGGAGAAAGCCGGCTGGCAGGTGAACGACGTCGATCTGTGGGAGATCAACGAAGCCTTCGCCGTGGTGCCGATGATCGCGATGAAGGAGCTGGGCATCACCCACGACATCATCAACATCCATGGCGGCGCCTGTGCCCTGGGTCACCCCATCGGCGCCTCCGGCGCGCGCATCATGACCACGCTGATCAGCGCCATGGAGCAGAAAGACGTCAAAAAAGGCGTCGCATCACTCTGCATCGGCGGCGGCGAAGCCACTGCGGTGGCCATCGAGCGCTTCTAGAGCGTTTTCAACGATCTTAGAGTCGCGAAGGGATTCACACGGGCCGCGAAGTGTGATTCTTGGAGTGTCATCATTAATCCGGGAGGTCATGGAT
>Ga0307954_1000005_pt1 | contig 126809 bp, 123 predicted proteins | sample OrgLakmetagen437_FD_201822 | JGI IMG/M metagenome (GOLD analysis project Ga0307954, IMG submission 201822) | Saline water microbial communities from Organic Lake, Antarctica - #437 | ecosystem: Environmental > Aquatic > Non-marine Saline and Alkaline > Saline | place: Antarctica: Organic Lake... | reverse complement strand
GCCGGTCTTCACTTCGCCGGAAAAGCGTCCATGGACGCTGTCATAGGCGAACAGGTGCGCGATCGCCTCGGCCGAGCCGCTATTATTGATCGCCACGATCTCGACTTCGTCCCAGCGCTTGTGCTCAAGCACTGCGCGCAAAGCCAGACGGCCGATCCGGCCAAACCCGTTGATCGCCACACGAAGGGCCATGATGCGCTCCTGATGTTTTCGGTTTGCGCGCCATGCCCGCATGGGGCGGGCGGCGCTCTTGGAAACTCGCGCGGGGTTTAGACGAGCCCGGCGCAAACGTCCATACAGGGGCGCTCCCGCGGCGCGCGGGCCTTGCATCCCCGCGCGCAGCCTGCCAGAACCTCTCACAATTACGTGACAGCACGTCCATAAAATCACCGGAGTCCCAGATGAAAGTACTCGTGCTCGGCGGAGACGGTTTCTGCGGTTGGCCGTCGGCCCTTCATCTGTCAGCCCGCGGCCATGACGTCGTGGTCGTCGACAATTTGTCCCGGCGCAAGATCGATATCGAGCTGGAAGTCGACAGCCTGACGCCGATCCGCCCCATCGGCGAGCGCCTGCGCGCCTGGAAGGACGTGTCCGGCAAGGAGATCAAGTTCGTCGATCTCAATGTCGGCAAGGACTACCAGGAGCTGGTGGATCTGATCCTGTCGGAAAAACCGGACTCCATCGTCCACTTCGCCGAGCAGCGCGCCGCGCCCTATTCCATGAAGAGTGCGCGCCACAAGCGCTACACGGTGGACAACAATCTGAACGCCACCAACGACGTGCTCGCCGCCATCGTGGACACCGGGCTGGACATCCATCTGGTGCACCTGGGCACGATGGGCGTGTACGGCTACGGCACGGCGGGGATGAAGATCCCCGAGGGCTATCTGAAAGTGAAGATCGAGACGTCCGAAGGCCTGAAGGATCAGGAGATCCTCTACCCGGCCAATCCCGGCTCGATCTATCACATGACCAAGACCCAGGATCAGCTCTTCTTCCACTTCTACAACAAGAACGACCAGGTGAAGATCACCGACCTTCACCAGGGCATCGTCTGGGGCACCCAGACTGAAGAAACCAAGAAGGACGAGCGCCTGATCAACCGGTTCGACTATGACGGTGATTACGGCACGGTGCTGAACCGCTTCCTGATGCAGGGCGCCGTGAACTTCCCGCTCACCGTGCACGGCACGGGCGGTCAGACCCGCGCCTTCATCCACATCCAGGACACGGTGCGCTGCATCCAGCTGGCGGTGGAGAACCCGCCCCAGACCGGAGAGCGCGTGCGCATCATGAACCAGATGACCGAGACCCACCGGGTCCGCGAACTGGCCAAGATGATCGCCGACATGACCGGGGTGGAGACCGCCTTCCTGCCCAATCCGCGCAACGAAGCCGACGAGAACGACCTCCACGTGGAGAACGACACCTTCCTCTCCATGGGCCTCCAACCGATCACGCTGGCTGAAGGCCTGATGGAGGAGGTCACCGAGATCGCCAGGAAGTACGCCGACCGGTGCGACCGCTCCAAAGTGAAATCGGTGTCCTACTGGAACAAGGACCGCGCCGCCGCGGACAAGGAAAGCGCGTAGATTTTAATCAGCTCCCGCTTTGAAAAGCCGGGCCCTTCGGGTCCGGCTTTCTTCTTGCCCGGCGGCCGGGGTGCGGCCTTTGATCCAGCGGCGCTGGAAGGCTGGACGGCGCCGCGAGTTTACGCGAGGCTCGCCGCCGATTGCGGGGAGGCCGACCATGACTGACAGCCCATCTCAAACTGGCGAAACCAGAATCGCCGCCGGAAGCGACGCCGTGGACGCGCCGCCGGTGCGCGAGGCGGTCGCGCGCCATCTGTGCACCGATTGCGGCGTCTCACGGATGGAGGATCCCAAGGCCTGCGGGCGGGCTTGCCAGTTCATCAAGCCCGATTACGAGCGGCTGGAAGAGAAGGTGCATGGGCGCACGCGCGATCCGAATCGGGTCGACGAACTTCATTTCGGCCCGTTCCGGCGCATGGTCAAAGCCGCGCTCGCCGCGCCGCGCGAGGGCGCCCAATGGACCGGAATCGCCACGCGCCTGGCCGAAGTGCTGCTGGAGCGCGGCGCGGTGGACGTGGTGCTGACCGTGGCGCCGGATCCTGAAGATCGCTGGAAGCCGGTCCCGGTCCTGGTGACGCGCGCGGAGGGCATGAAATTCGTGCGTGGCATGCGCATGGGCTATGCGCCGCTCCTGGCCCTGCTCGAGCCGGTCCGCGAGCGCGGCTACAAGCGCGTCGCGGTGATCGGCATTCCCTGCCAGGTCTATGCGCTGCGCGCGCTGGAGGACGAGCTCGGGCTCGACAAGCTCTACGTCATCGGCACGCCGTGCTCGGACAACACCACCACCGAGCGCTTCCACGATTTCCTCGCCTTGCTGTCCGATCAGCCCGAGACGATCACCTATCTGGAATTTCGCGCCGACTATCATGTGGAGCTGCGCTTCGAGAGCGGCGCCACGAAGACGATTCCGTTTCTCAAGCTTCCCATCTCCAAGCTGCCGCCGGACTTCTTCCCGCTCACCTGCCGCACCTGCGTGGACTACACCAATGTGCTGGCCGACATCACCGTGGGCTATATGGCCGGCGAGGGTGAGCAATGGCTCCTGGTGCGCAACGAGACCGGCGAGGAGCTGATCTCCCTCATTGAAGACGAGCTGACCCTTGATGCGCCGGGATCGGCCGGAAAGCGCAAGACTGCGGTGACCGGCTTCATCACCAACACCGAGCGCGCCGCCGGTGGCCTGCCGCTGCGCGGCATGCCGAACTGGGTGCGTCCGCTGGTGGCCTGGCTGATGCCGAAGATCGGCCCGCGCGGTCTGGAGTTCGCCCGCGCAAGGGTGGAGATGAAGGCGGCCGAAACCGTGCTTCACCTGCGCCGCCAGGAACCGCGCCGGATGAAATCCATGATTCCAGATCATGTGTGGGCGCTGGTCGCGCCTTACGGGCTGAAGCCCGACGCCGGTGAGACGGGTGAGGCGGGGGCGAGCGAGGCTGGCGAGGATCAGGCGGAAACCTCCGGATCGGCCAGCTCTGCCTAGCATTTCAAGCCTTGATGATCGGCTTGCGGGGCCTGTTTGGGCCTGAAAGTGTCAAACAAAAAAATTTGTGCAACGGTCCAATTTGTTAGACACTCTCTTCGTTGATCATATCGAGGCGCATTCATGACCCTAGCTTTTCCCTTCCCCGCAATCGTCGGGCAGGAGGAGATGAAACAAGCGCTTCTGATCGCGTGCGTAGAGCCGCGCGTGGGTGGAGTCCTGATCTTTGGTGATCGCGGCACGGCGAAATCCACAGCGGTTCGCGCGCTGGCCGGGCTTCTGCCCCCGATCGAGACGTTTGAGACCTGCCCCTACAACACCGCGCCGGGCGAGCCCGCCATCAATGGCGACGAGAAAGCGCGCGGCGCGCGGGTCACCAAGCCCACCCCCGTGGTCGATCTGCCGCTGGGCGTGACCGAGGACCGGGTGGTCGGCGCGCTGGACATTGAAAAGGCGCTGCGCCGCGGCGAGAAGGCCTTCGAGCCCGGCCTTCTGGCGCGGGCCAATCGCGGCTTTCTCTATATCGACGAGGTCAATCTACTCGAAGACCATATCGTGGACCTGCTTCTGGACGTGGCGGCCACCGGCGAGAACGTCGTGGAGCGTGACGGGCTGAGCGTGCGCCATCCGGCGCGCTTCGTACTGGTGGGCAGCGGCAATCCCGAGGAGGGCGAGCTGCGTCCGCAATTGCTGGATCGCTTTGGCCTGTCGGTGGAGGTCGCCACCCCCCGCGAGATCGAGCAGCGAATCGAGGTGGTGCGCCGCCGCGATTCCTTTGAGCGGGATCCGCAGGCGTTTTGTGAAAAATGGGCGGAAGCGGGCGAAGAGATCCGCGGTCAGATCGCCGCCGCCAAGAAACGCGTCGCCGGGCTGGACGCGCCTGAGCCGGTTTTGCGCAAAGCCTCCGAGATCTGCCTGGCGCTGGGCGCCGACGGCCTTCGCGGGGAGCTGACCCTGATCCGCGCCGCGCGCGCCATGGCTGCGCTGGACGCGACCGACGAGATCGAGATCAAGCATTTGCGAGCCGTCGCCCCGTCCGTGCTGCGTCACAGGCTGCGGCGCGATCCGCTGGATGAAGCCGGCTCCTCGGCCCGTATCGAGCGCGGCCTTGAAGAAGCGTTCGCCGGGTGAGCGCGGACACCGACTCTGTCGCCGATACGGGCGAAAGCTGGGCGCAGGCGCGCCTGGCGGCCGCGCTGCTCGCTGTTGATCCCGGATTGCGCGGCGTGGTGCTCACCGCGCGCGCAGGTCCGGCGCGCGACGCCTGGCTTGAGTATTACAAATCGCTGGCCGATGAAGACGCGGTCTGGCGGCGCATCCCGGCGGCGGTGAATGACGAGGCGCTTCTGGGCGGCATCGATCTGGCCGCGACGCTAAAGACCGGACGCGCCGTTCAGCGCGCCGGCCTGCTGGACGAGATCAGAAACGGCGTGGGTGTGCTGGCCATGGCCGAGCGCGCCGAGACCGGACTCGCCGCGCGCCTGGCGGCGGCGCTGGATGGCGATCCGTCGCCGGTCCTGATTGCCTTGGATGAAGCGGCTGAGGCCGATGAAGGCGCTCCGGCCGCGCTTCGTGAGCGCCTCGCCTTTCACATTGATCTGTCCGGCGTCACCTTGCGCGATCTTGAGACGGTCGAGGACGGCGTGACCCGCGAAGACGTGGCCATGGCGCGGGTGCGCCTGACCCACATTCTGAACAACGACGCCGAGCGCGCTCTCACACAGACCGCCGCCGTGCTGGGCGTGGACTCTCTGCGCCCGCCGCTTCTGGCGCTGCGCGTTGCGCGCGCCGCGGCCGCCCTTGAAGGGCTCGATGAGATCAGCGACGCCGAGGCCGCCCTGGCCGCGCGCCTGGTGCTCGGGCCGCGCGCCACACGTGTGCCGATGGAAGAAGAGGCCGAGCCGGATACGCCGCCCGAGCCTGAAGAGCCCGAAGAGGCCCAGGACGACACGCCGGAGAGCGCCGAACCGGAACCGGAACCGGAAGACGACACCGACCAGGACGCCGACGACGCCGACACCCCTGATGAACTCACCGAAATCACCACCGAGGCCGCCAAGGCCTCGATCCCGGCTGGTCTTCTTGCGAAGCTGGAAGCCGGGCAGGACGCCTCGAACGCCGGCGGCGCCGGGCGCGCTGGTGCGGTTCGCAAGGAAGCAACGCGCGGTCGGCCGGCCGGATCCAGGCGCGGCGATCCCGGTGGCGGCAAGCGGCTGGACGTGCTGGCGACCCTTCGCGCCGCGGCGCCCTGGGGCAAGGTGCGCCGACGCGGCCTGAAGCGGCTGACCGGCGGACCGGCGCTGGAAGTGCGCCGCGAGGATTTCCGCGTGAAGCGGTTCAAGCAGAAAGCCGAGACGGTGACGATTTTCGTCGTGGACGCCTCCGGCTCTCTGGCGCTGAGCCGGCTCGCCGAAGCCAAGGGCGCGGTGGAGCTGATGTTGGCGGAATCCTATGTGCGCCGCGACCAGGTCGCCCTGATCGCCTTTCGCGGGCGGGGGGCGGAGACCTTGCTGCCGCCCACACGCTCGCTGACCCGCGCCAAGCGCAGCCTGGCCGGCCTTCCCGGCGGCGGCGGCACGCCATTGGCGGCCGCCATCGCGGCGGCGGAGGCGCTGGCCCATTCGGCCGGACGGCAGGGGCGCAGCGTGTCGCTGATCTTCCTCACCGACGGCGCGGCGAATGTGACCCTAGAAGGCGTCGGGGGCCGTGAAGTCGCCATGGCCGAAGCGCGCGACGCGGCCCGCCGCCTGCGCGGCGCCGGCCACGCGGCGATCGTGGTGGACGTCTCCAAGCGCGGCGCTGAAGCGGCCCAGGGCGTCGCGAGGGACATGGCCGCGCGCTATGTGCGCCTGCCGGCCGCAAACACCGGCGCGCTGTTGGATATCGCCCGCAAGGCCGCCGCATGACGGCCGCTCGAATCCCAGCCGACTGGCCCCACCGCGCGGCCAGCCAGCAGGTTTCGGCCGGCGGGGTGAGCTGGCACATTCAGCGCTTCGGCGCCGGCCCGGCGCTTCTTTTGATCCATGGCACCGGCGCCTCGACGCACTCCTTCCGGCACGTCGCCTCGCAGCTGGCTGAAGAGTTCGAGATCGTCATGGTCGACCTTCCAGGCCACGGCTTCACCGGCGTCATGGAGACCCCGGCGCTTCCGGCCGTCTCCCAGGCGCTCGGCGCATTGCTGCGCCAGCTGGATATCGAACCGGCCGCCGCTGCGGGCCATTCGGCCGGAGCCGCGGTCATCCTGCGCATGGCGCTGGACGGCCACATGGAGCCGAAGGTTCTGATCGGGCTATGCCCGGCGCTGCAGCCCTATGGCGGCGCGGCGGACGGGATCGCCTCCAAAGCGGTGAAACTCGCCCTGCTCAATCCGCTGGCGCCGCGCCTGTTTTCCATGCGCGCCAATGGGCGGCGCGTGGCGCGCCTGATCGCTAAGACCGGCTCCCATCTCGATGAGGAGGGGGTGGATCTCTACACCCGCCTGCTCAAGCGCCCCGCCCATGTGGCGGGCGCGCTGCGTCTCATGGCGAACTGGAAGCTGCGGCCCTTGCTGGATGATCTTGGCCGGCTGGACACGCCGGTCACGCTGGTCACGGGCGCCCACGACCGCGCGACGCCGCCGGCCGGGGTCGAGGCGGCTGCGCGGTCCATCCGCGCGCACAGCCTGATCCGCCTGCCCGGCCTTGGTCACCTGGCCCACGAGGAAGACCCCGCCGCCGCCTCGGACCTGATCCGCAGCGTCGCCTACGACGCCGGCGCGCTGATCGCCGACACTCATGCCGAGCCCCGGCTCGTTGGAGGTTTGTGATGCCTGCGCTGCGGCTGCCCGCCGACCATCCCCACCGCGCCAGCCTCAGCGAGGAGGTTCACGCGCGGCCGCCGCAGCCGCTGGCCGCGCCGCTCAGCGCCTCCTACCTGGTGCTGTACACAGGCCCGGAAAAGCGCGGCGCGGACCTCGCGGCGGTGGCGGACCTCGCCTCGCGCTTCAACGCCGCGGCGCCGTCCGAGGGCGCGACCCATTACTCTGCGCCGCTGGGTCCGGTGCGGGTGATCTGGGAGCGCCATACCGAATTCGCCCGCTACACCTTCATTCGCCAGAGCGTCGATGACGGCGCTCCGTTCGACAATCCGCCCATTTCCGAGGTGCCCGCCGACTGGCTCGCAGGCCTGCCGGGCGAGGTGATCTTCGCCGCCCATGCGCTGATGGTGACCGCGCCGGAGCAGGGCCCGGCGGTGGACGAAACCGCCAAGCGCCTGTTCGGCGGCGCGGAGCTGGTGGGGTCGAAGATCGCCGGCGGCGGCGTGGCGCTCACGAATTTCCGCAGCTATGCCGACGGCTTCAACCGCTTCCTCATTCGTAACCGGAACATGTCGCCGCTGCAGGCGGGCCGCGCCATGCGCAGTCTGCTGGAGATGGACACCTACCGGATGATGGCGCTTCTGGGTCTGCCGGTGGCGCGCGAGCTGGGCGGCCTGCTCACCGCGAGAGAGCAGGATCTGGCCGCGGTCACGCGCGAGATGGCCGACGAGGTGCACGCCGATGAAAGCGCGCTTCTGGACCGGATGACCCGGCTGGAGGCCGATATCGAGCGGCGTCATTCCGAGCAGTATTACCGCTTCAGCGCCTCAGCCGCCTATTACGGCATCGTCCAGGCGCGCATCCGCGAACTGCGCGAGGAGCGTGTGGAAGGCCTGCAGACCTTCACCGAGTTCACCGAGCGCCGCCTGGCGCCGGCCATGAACACCGTCGAGGCGGTGTCCAAACGCCTTGAGTCCATGTCCGAGCACTTGGCGCGCGCGACCCAGCTTCTGTCCACCCGCGTCGCCCTGACCCAGGAGCGTCAGAGCCGCGAATTGCTGGAGGCCATGGCGAGCCGGGCCAAGCTTCAGCTGCGTCTGCAGCAGACGGTGGAAGGGCTCTCCATTGCGGCGATCACCTACTATGTCGTCGGCCTGATCGGCTATCTGGCCAAGGGCACCGAGGTGATGGGCCTGCCTCTGGATCCGGCGCTGATCATGGCGGTGTCCATCCCCATCGTCGCCATCGGCCTTGCGGTGGGCTTAAGCCGCGTGCGCCGCTCCATCGAAAAATCGGAGGGCTAGCCCGTGGCGAAAGACGATTCATCCTTCGACCGGGACGCTGTTGACCGTCCCCACGCCGTGGTCATCGGCGCCGGGTTCGGCGGACTGGCGGCTGCGGTGCGCCTGGGCGCGCGAGGCTACCGGGTCACGGTCCTTGAAAAGCTCGATGCGCCGGGCGGGCGGGCCTATGTGTTTCGCGAGGGCGGTTATGTCTTCGACGCCGGGCCCACCATCATCACCGCGCCGTTTCTGCTCGAGGAGCTCTGGACGCTCGCCGGTCGACGGATCGAGGATGATATCAAGCTTGAAGAGATCGACCCGTTCTACGGCATCCGCTTTGACGACGGCACGGTCTTCCATTGCTCGCGCGACGCCGAAGCCATGCGGGCCGAAGTCGCCAAATTCTCACCCGAGGACGTGGCGGGTTATGAGCGCTTCCTCTTAAAGAGCAAGCAGATCTTCGAGATCGGCTTTGAAAAGCTCGGCCATGTGCCGTTCCACAAGCTCACCGACATGGCGCGCATCGCGCCGGACCTGTTGCGATTCTCCGGCCACCGCTCGGTCCATTCGCTGGTCTCGCAATATGTGAAGAACGAGAAGGTGCGCATCGCGCTCAGCTTCCACCCGCTTCTCATCGGCGGCAATCCGTTCTCGGCCAGCTCGATCTACTGCCTGATCTCCTATCTGGAACGCCAGTGGGGGGTGCATTTCGTCATGGGCGGCACCGGCGAGCTGGTGACCGGGCTCGCCGGCCTCATCGAAGGCCAGGGCGGCCAGGTCCGCTGCAATGTCGAGGTGGAGGAAATCACCGTGGAGGATGGCTGCGCCACAGGCGTGCGCCTGGCCGATGGTGAACGCATCAAGGCGGATATCGTGGTCTCCAACGCCGAGACCGGCCACACCTACAAGCGCCTGCTATCGGGCGCCAAACGCAAGCGCTGGACCGACGCGAAGGTGGAAAGCGCGCGCTATTCCATGAGCCTGTTCGTGTGGTATTTCGGCACGCGCCGACGCTACGAAGACGTGGATCACCACACCATCGTTCTGGGGCCGCGCTATAAGGGACTGCTGGACGACATATTCAAGCACAAGGTCCTGGCCGAGGATTTCAGCCTCTATCTCCACCGCCCCACCGCCACGGACACCTCGCTGGCGCCGGACGGGTGCGACGCGTTTTACGTGCTCTCCCCTGTCCCCAATCTGGACAGCGGAACCGACTGGGAGGCCATGGCCGAACCCTATCGCCAGGCGATTGAAAAACGCCTGGAAGACACGCTTCTGCCCGGCCTGAAGGACGCGGTGGAGGTGTCGCGCGTGATGACGCCCCTGGATTTCGAAGGCCGTCTGAACTCCACGCGCGGCGCGGCTTTCGGACTGGAGCCGGTGCTCACCCAGAGCGCCTGGTTCCGCGCCCATAACCGCAGTGAAGACGTCAAGAATCTCTACCTAGTAGGCGCGGGAACCCATCCCGGCGCCGGCGTGCCCGGGGTGTTGTCTTCCGCGCGCGTGCTCGACAGCGTCGTACCTGATGCGAGGAAACATGTCTGAAACCTACGCCAGCCCCTCCGATCTCGACGCTTGCCGCCGGGAGATACGCACCGGGTCCAAGAGCTTTTTCGCGGCCTCGCTTCTGCTGCCGCCGACCGTGCGCCGGGAGGCTTACGCGCTTTACGGCTTCTGCCGGCGCGCCGATGACGCGGTGGATCGCGGCGGCGCTCCGGACGCGGCCTGCGCTGATCTCGCCTGGCGTCTTGACGAGATCTACGCCGGACGTCCCGGCCCCGATCCGGTGGACCGCGCCTTCGCCGACCTGATCGAGGCGCGCGCGATTCCCAAAACGCTGCCCGCCGCGCTGATCGACGGCTTCGCATGGGACGCCCACGGGCTCCGCTATGACACGATCTCCCAGCTGCGCGCCTACGCCGCGCGGGTCGCGGGATCGGTCGGGGCGATGATGGCGCTGGTGATGGGCGCACGTTCGCCCGAGGCGCTGGCGCGCGCGAGCGATCTGGGCGTCGCCATGCAGCTGACCAATATCGCCCGCGATGTGGGCGAGGATGCGCGAAACGGCCGGCTCTACCTGCCGCGCACCTGGATGCGCGAGGCGCGCCTCGACCCTGAAGCCTTTCTCGCCGCGCCGGCTTTCTCGCCGGAGCTGGGGGTGGTGGTGAACCGCCTGCTCAACGAGGCCGACCGGCTTTATGAGCGCTCCCTTGCCGGCGTTGCGCTGCTGCCGCTGGCCTGCCGCCCGGCGATCCACGCCGCCGCGCGCATCTATCGCGAGATCGGCCGGGAGGCCCGGCGCGCCGGATGCGACACCGTGAACGCGCGCGCCACCACCTCCACCACGCGCAAGCTGTCGCTCGCCGCAGCGGGTCTGGCGGACGCGGTGGTGAGGGGCGGCGACTCCGGGGAGCCGGCCCTCATGGAGACCCGCTTTCTGGTGCACGCCGCGCCGCCCGTTCCCGAAACGCCGCGCGAGCCGGCCTTCTGGCGGGTGGACGAGCACTGGGGCCGCATGATCGACATCCTCCATGATCTTGAAGTGCGTGAGCGCAGCTCGGCCGGGGCGAGCCTGTCGCGGAGCGGGCGTGGCTGATGCGGGACTATCTTCCGCTCGTCTTTGAAGTGCTGCTCGCCGCGGTGGTGATCGGTTGGGGCGTGCGGGAGCTGATCCTGTTGAACCGCGACAAGGCCGACGAAGAGCCCGAGCGCACAACGCAGGATGAGGAAAGAAGCGACCGGGGCTGAACGGGTCGCCCTGTGGCGCGGTCCTCCGTCACGGATTGGTCTCATGGCCCGGCCTCGCCACGCCGATGCGTGAGCGTTATGGTGTGGCGGCGTGGATCGGCGCCCGAGCCGGCCTATATACATTAGGCAAGGTGACGCTGCTGAGGACACGGCCCCCATGACCGACGCGCCGCTCTGGACGCTTTTGCCGTTTGTCGCCCTTGTGTTTCTCGCCTCCCTTACGGGAGCGATGTTTCGCCCGGGCCAGTGGTACAAGGATCTGGAAAAGCCCAGCTGGACGCCGCCAGATCTGGTTTTCCCCATCGCCTGGGGGCTGCTTTACGTTTTGATCGCGTATTCGGCCTGGCGGGTCTGGGACATTGACGGGCTCAATCTAGCGGTGATGGTCTGGGCGGTGCAGCTGGTGCTCAACGCCGGTTGGTCGGCGGTGTTTTTCGGGATGCAACGCCCGGGACTGGCGCTGGTCGAGGTCAGTCTTCTGTGGATCGCGGTCGCGGCCACAATCTATACCTTCGCCCAGGTTGACGCGCTCGCCGCCTGGCTTCTGGCCCCCTATCTGGCGTGGGCGACGTTTGCTGGCGCGCTCAATGGCGATATTGTCCGAAGACGCGCGAGGACGGCATGAGCGATCTCCTGTTCGGCATCGAGATGCTGTTGATTTTTGGCGGGGTTCTCGCCTTCGCAGTCTGGGAGCTGGTGAAGCTCAACCGCGACGAAAAGCGCGAGAAGCGCCGCGACGGCGAAGCCGATGATTAGCCGATCCCACCGGAAAATCCGCCTAGAACGCTCTGGGCATTCGAAACGGCAGCAGGCACTTCACCCAGCTTGAAGAGAAGCGCTTCAGGTCGAGGCTTTCGTGCATGAACACGCGCCGCCCGCCCAGCAGGTCGGTCTCCACCAGCGAGCGCGAATAAAAGGGCGTGTCCTCCAGTGTCTTCAGAACGCGCGCCTCGCCGTCGGAGCGCGTCTCGCGCGCGACGCCCCATCTCACCTTCGGAAGGTCACGCACGGGCGGCGCTTCAAACGGCTCAGCCTTGCCCGCCGAATCGATGCGCAGGGAGAGCGAGCGTTCGCCGTCGTCCGGCCAGATGGAATCGTAGAGAATCGCCGCGCCGTCCTCGAGCGGCGCCCGCGACCAGTTCCAGGAGCTGAAGGCGCGTTCCAGCGGTTCGGCGCCGGCGTTCATGTCCACATAGCCGTCGCCCTGAAAGCTCAGCTGAGGATCGTCGAACTGCGCCTCCACCCGGGCGCGCGGCCAGACCGGGCGCCAGACATGGCGGCCGTCCTTGTCCAGGGTGAAGGTTTTGCTCTGCTCGATCTCGGGGCGGATCACCACCTGGCCGCGCACCGGGCGGGGCAGGGGCGCGCCATGCTCTTCAATATCGTAGATCAGCGCGCCGTCCTCAAAGCGGACACGGCTGGGGCCCAGCTCCAGCGTGTCTGCCGAAGCCGTCACCGCGCCGGCGCGCCGCTCGGTCATGGCCCAGCGGGTGACGCCCGGACCGTAGAGGCAGACATTGAGCGCGCAGTGATCAAGCGGGGTCTTGCGCCCCGCCCACGCGTAATAGGGCGAGAACACGCTGCCGATCAGCGCGATCAGGACGAGGCTGAAGCGCCCGTCGTCGCTGACGGCGTCGGCGTAGAGCCAGCGATACCCGCCGGGCGCAACCGGGGCGTTGAAGCCAAATCGGCCAAGATCGAGCGCGCCGCCGTCCGGCCCGAGAGCATCGCGGTTGGAACGCCCGGCCCCGGATGGGCCGCTCCGCCCGCCAGATACAGCCCCGGCAGCCTTGTGCGTGCGCCGGGGCGCTGGAACGCGGCTCGCCAGCCATGCAGGGCGCGCCCGTACAGCGCGCCGCCGGACCCTGGAAAGCGCGCCGCGAATCCGTCCGGGGCGGTGGCGCGCACCGCATCCAGCGACAGCGTCAGTCCGCAAGCCTTCAGGCGGTCGATCGTTCGTGCGAGCCATGTCTCGGTCTCCTGAGGCGGGTAGGCGCGGGCGTCGCCGTCCGGCGGGGCGTTGAGAAGAATCAAAAAGCGTTCCGGTCCCTGAGGCGGCGGCCCGGCGCCTCGATCCTGGGCGCAGATATAGATCGTCGGGTCGTCGGCCATACGCCCTTTGTTGAAGAGCGCCTGGAATTCGGCGCGATAATCGCCTGAAAAGAAGACATTGTGGCGATCAAGATCGAAACCGGACGCGCGCCCCGTCGCGGTCCAGACCAGAGCCGAAAGCGCGCGCGGCCCGGCGGAGGGCGGCGGGGCGCCGGCCGCAGCCTCTCCCAGCATGCCTGCTCTTAAAGCGTCGGGATCGGCGTTGGCCAGGACCGCGCTTGCGTGCAGGGTCTCCCCGGACTCAAGGCGCACGCCCGAGGCGCGGCCGGCTTCCACGAGAATCTGCTCCACCGTTTCCCCATAGCGGATCTCCACGCCTAGCGAGGCGGCGAGATCGGCCATGGCGTCGGCCAAGCGGGTCATGCCGCCATCTACAAACCAGACTCCCTGCTGCTCCAGATCGGCGATCATCATCAAGGTGGCGGGCGCTTCAAACGGCGACGACCCGCAATAGGTGGCGTAGCGCCCGAACAGCTGGCGCAGGCGCGGGTCCGGAAAATAGTCGCCCAGCGCATCCCACAGAGTCGAGAACGGGCGCATCGTAAAAAGTCCGGCCGGATTGCGGCGCAGGATGCGCGCCACCAGGCCCGGCATGTCAGGCCGGGAGTCCAGCAGGAAGCTGTCCTCCAGAGCGGCGTAGAGACGCCGGCCGTCGCGGACGAAGCGCTCGAAGGCGCGGGCCTGCGCCGCGCCGGAAAAGCGGCCGACCTCGTCCACCGACCGGGCGGGATCGGCGTGAAGATCAAAGCGGCTGTCCGCGTCCCAGGCGTGGCGGGCGAGGCGGTCGGCGCGCGTCAGGCTGACATGGTCGTCAAGGCTCGCGCCGGCGTCGGCGAAGAGCTGTTCAAACGCCCGGCGCAAGGTCAGAACGGTCGGCCCCGCATCGATCGCAGCGCCGCCGACGTCCAGCGTGCGCATCTTGCCGCCGGGCGCGCTTGCGCGCTCGATCAGGGTGACGGGGACGCCGCGGGCGGCCAGATCAATGGCGGCGGAAAGCCCGCCCATGCCCGCGCCCACGACGATGACGCGGTCGCCTGTATCCGCCGATCCGGACGCGCGCGTCATTGACAGGCCTGAAAAGAGTATCCAATCTTTATGACAATAAAAGTGACAGGAAAGCTGGACACCGGCAACCGTCGAGGAGGGCGCCATGGAGGCTGGAGCACGCATTGAGGCTGAGCTGCGCGGCGCCGTCGCACGGGCCGCCGGGCAAGGCTGCCCGCCGAAATTCGCCGCCGCGCTCGAGCATGCGGTGTTTTCCGGCGGGGCGAGGGTTCGTCCTCAGCTTTGCCTTGCGGTCGCGGGCGCCTGCGGGGATCCCGATCCGGCGCTCTCCAGCGCCGCCGCCGCCGCCATCGAGCTGATCCACTGCGCCTCCCTGGTTCATGACGATCTTCCGGCCTTCGACGCTGCGGAGCAGCGCCGGGGCAAGCCGTCCGTTCACGCCGCTTTCGGCGAGCCGCTGGCGATTCTCGCCGGCGATGCGCTGATCGTGCTGGCGTTTGAAACCATTGCGCGGGCCGGCGCGGCGACGCCGTCGCGCCTGCCGGCGCTGACGACGCTGATTGCGCGCGCCGTGGGCGCGCCGAACGGAATCGCCGCCGGTCAGGCCTGGGAAAGTGAAACCACCGTTGATGTCGCAACCTATCACCGCGCCAAGACCGGCGCGCTGTTCGTGGGTGCGACCATGGCCGGCGCCGTGGCCGCGGGATCTGATCCGCGGCCCTGGGCGGTGCCGGGCGAGAAGATAGGCGAGGCCTATCAGGTCGCGGACGATCTGCTGGACGCCGCCGGCGGCGCCGAGGCTGGAAAGCCGGTTGGCCGCGACGCGGCGCTGGGCCGGCCGAGCTGCGCCCTGTCGCTGGGGACCGAGGGCGCTGTGGCCAAGCTGAAGGACCTCGTGGCTGAAGCGGCCGCGTCTGTGCCTGATTGCGACGGGGCGGACATGCTGCGCGCACTGGTCAGCGCCCAGGCCAAGCGCCTGGTGCCGAAAAACCTCGCCGTACACGCAGCCTGAGACGGTCGCTATGGGCTTGGGGGCCGCCCTTGGGGATTTGAGAAACCGGGTCGTTACCGATCCCGGCTTTCGCCGTTTCGCCAAGGGATTTCCGCTCACCCGCGCGAAAGCGCGGGGCGAGGCGCGCGCCCTGTTCGATCTCATGGCGGGCTTTGTCTATTCCCAGACCTTGCTGGCGTGCGTCGAAATCTCCCTGTTTGAGTTCCTGAAGACCGGGCCGAAGAGCCTGGATGAAATTGCCGCCCATTCCGGCCTGCCGCGCGCCGGCGCCGAACGCCTGGCGCGCGCGGCCGCCTCGCTGAACCTGCTGGAAGCGCGCTCGGGAGAGCGCTACGCCCTCGGCGGGCTCGGCGCCGCCATGGTGGGCGACGCCGGCCTGGCCGCCATGACCGAGCACCACCGCCTTCTCTATAAAGATCTCGCCGATCCGCTGGCGCTTTTGCGCGGCGAGACCGACGGCGCGCTTGCCGGTTTCTGGGGCTACGGCCGCGAGGCCGACGATTCGGGGCGTCCGGACGCCTATTCCGCCCTCATGGCCGCGACCCTTCCCATGGTGGCCGATGAAATCTTCGCCGCCTGCGATCTTCGCCGCCACGCCCGTGTCCTGGACGTGGGTGGCGGGGAGGGCGCCTTCCTCACCGAGATCGCCCGCCGGGCGCCGCGCCTGGAGCTGTCCCTGTTTGATCTGCCGCCGGTGGCCGAGCGCGCGAAGCTGCGCCTCGCAGAGGCCGGCCTGTCTGAGCGCTCAAAGGTCCATGGCGGCAGCTTCGTCACCGATTCCCTGCCGGGTGGGGCCGACCTCATCACCCTGGTGCGAATCCTTCACGATCATGGCGACGACGAGGTCATGCGGCTGCTGCGGGCCTGCCGCGACTCGATCGCGCCGGGCGGAACCTTGCTGGTGGCCGAACCCATGGCCGGCGCGCGCGGCGCGGAGCCCATGGGGGAGGCGTATTTCGGATTCTATCTGATGGCGATGGGTCGGGGCCGTCCCCGCGGTGCGGCGCGTCTGAAAGCCATGCTGGGCGAGGCCGGCTTCGGCCGGGCGCGCCTTCACAAATCACGCATGCCATTGATTGCAAACATATTAACCGCTTACCCGAACGAATCCGTAAATCAGAATTGACTACGCAATGTGTCAATGTAGACTGACATGTGACGGATTGTTAATTGGCTCAGACCACCGGGGAGACGACATTGGACGCGCTGGCCGTCGTACTTGAAGAACCCAGGCGCATCGCGCTGAACCGGCTGGCGATTGACGCCCCGGGGGTTCAGGACGTGGTCGTCGAGATCGCGTGGTCCGGTGTCAGCACAGGCACCGAGCGCCTGCTGTGGTCAGGGACGATGCCGGTCTTTCCCGGCATGGGTTACCCGCTGGTCCCCGGCTACGAATCCATCGGCCGCGTGGTGCAAGCCGGCGCCGAATCCTGACGCGCCGAAGGCGACTGGGTCTTCGTGCCCGGCGCTAGCTGCTACGGCGCGGTGCGCGGTCTATTCGGCGGATCGGCTTCTCGGGTCACGCTGGCCGGCGCCCGCGTGATTCCCGTTGACGAAAATCTCGGCGCGCAGGGCGTTCTGATGGCGCTGGCCGCCACCGCCTATCACGCCATGGCCCCCGGCCACGCGGCGCCGGACCTCATCGTGGGTCACGGCGCACTCGGCCGTTTGCTGGCGCGCATCGCCGTCGCCGCGGGGGGACCCGTCCCGACCGTCTGGGAGATCAATCCCGACCGCATGGACGGGGCCGAAGGCTATGAAGTAGTGCGGCCCGAAGACGACACCCGGCGCGACTACAAGGCGATTTACGATGTCAGCGGTGATTCCTCGCTGCTGGATTCGCTGGTGGGCCGCATGAGCCGGGGCGGGGAAATCGTGCTCGCCGGCTTCTACGCCGAGCGCCTGAGCTTCAATTTCGTCCCCGCCTTCATGAAGGAAAGCCGCATGCGTATCGCGGCGGAATTCAACCCGGCCGACCTGGCCGGTGTCGGCGACATGATCCGCGGCGGCGCTGTTTCGCTGGACGGATTGATCACACACCAAAGCGCGCCCTCCGATGCGGGCGAGGCTTACCACACCGCGTTTTCCGACGCGGGCTGCCTGAAAATGATTCTGGACTGGAGCATCCAATGATGGACGGCGATTTCAAGCGCGAGAACGTTTCGGGGGACTCCAACGCGGACGCGTTGCGCCACGAAGCCTCGATCGAGCCCGATCCTGTGCACACCGGCCCAGTAAAGAAAGAGACCCAGGTCATCGCGATTTACGGCAAGGGCGGGATTGGCAAATCCTTCACCCTGTCCAATCTTAGCTACATGATGGCCCAGCTGGGCAAGAAGGTCCTGCTGATCGGCTGCGACCCCAAGAGCGACACGACCTCGCTCCTGTTTGGTGGTCGCGCCTGCCCCACCATCATCGACACCTCCTCGAAGAAGAAGGCCGCTGGCGAATCCGTTTCGATTGGCGATGTCTGCTTCAAGCGTGACGGCGTCTACGCCATGGAGCTGGGCGGGCCCGAGGTCGGCCGCGGCTGCGGCGGGCGCGGGATCATTCACGGCTTCGAACTTCTGGAGAGCCTGGGCTTTCACGAGTGGGATTTCGACTATGTCCTGCTGGACTTCCTGGGTGACGTGGTGTGCGGCGGGTTCGGCCTGCCGATCGCGCGCGACATGTGCCAGAAGGTGATCGTGGTCGGGTCCAATGACCTGCAATCGCTCTACGTGGCCAACAATGTCTGCTCTGCGGTGGAGTATTTCCGCAAGCTCGGCGGCAATGTCGGCGTCGCCGGCATGGTCATCAACAAGGATGACGGCACCGGAGAGGCCGCGGCCTTCGCCGAACAGGTCGGCATTCCGGTTCTCGCGGCGATCCCTGCCGACGACGATATCCGCAAGAAGAGCGCCAATTACGAGATCATCGGCAAGCCGGGCTCGCCGTGGGCGTCCCTGTTTGAAGAACTCGGGATCAATGTCGCCGAGTCGCTTCCGGTTCAGCCGACCCCGCTGGATCAGGACGGGCTTCTGGCTCTGTTCGATTCCGAGGAGGGCGAAGGCTTCACCATGACACCGGCCACCGCGGCCGACATGGCCGGCGTGAACCATGTCGAAAAGCCCTCCCTCGAAGTCATCTACGACGAAGTTTGAGGGGCGCCGAATGGCCAAGCGTACGATCACACTCCTGAAGACGCGCCCCGGCGGCGATGCGAGCCCTGAAGCCGCGCCCGAAGCGGCGCCGGTCGAAGCACCCGCCGCTCAGGCGACGGCGTCCGAGGTTCAGGCCCAGCCTGCGCCGGACGAAGGTGCGGGCTGCCATTCCGGCGCGGAGAAGATGCGCGCCCAGGCTGAGGCCGCGGGCAATTCCGAGCTGCTCGAGAAATTCGAGAAAGACTATCCCAAGGGGCCGCACGACCAGCCGCAATCCATGTGCCCGGCCTTCGGGTCGCTGCGTGTGGGCCTGCGCATGCGGCGCACCGCAACGATCCTCTCCGGCTCGGCGTGCTGCGTCTATGGTCTGACCTTCACCTCGCACTTCTATGGTGCGCGGCGCACGGTCGGCTATGTCCCGTTCAATTCCGAGACCCTGGTCACCGGCAAGCTGTTCGAGGATATCCGCGACGCGGTGTACGACATCGCCGATCCGGACAATTATGACGCCGTGGTGATCACCAATCTGTGCGTGCCCACCGCGTCGGGCGTGCCGCTTCGGCTGCTGCCGAAAGAAATCAACGGCGTGCGTATCATCGGCATCGACGTGCCGGGATTCGGCGTGCCGACCCACGCCGAGGCCAAGGACGTGCTGGCCGGCGCGATGCTGAATTACGCCCGCACCGAAGCCGAACTCGGCCCGGTCCAGGCGCCCGACCGGGCGCGCGACGAGCGCCCCGCCGTGGCGCTTCTGGGCGAGATGTTCCCGGTTGATCCGGTCGTGATCGGCCGTCTGCTGGATCCCATGGGTCTGGCCGCCGGGCCGGTGGTCCCGACCCGCGAATGGCGTGAGCTCTACGCCGCGCTCGACAGCCAGGTCGTGGGTGCGATCCACCCGTTCTACACCGCCTCCGTGCGTGAGTTTCAGGCGGCCGGCCGTACGGTCGTCGGCTCGGCCCCGGTGGGCCGCGAGGGCACCGCTGCCTGGCTTGAATCGATCGGTGCGGCGGCGAACGTGTCCCGCGACAAGATCGACGCCGCCAAGCAGGCCGTTCTGCCCGCCATCGAGTCCGCGCTGGCCGCAAAACCCATCAAGGGCCGCATCACGCTGTCGGGCTATGAAGGCTCCGAACTGATCGTGGCGCGCCTCTTGATCGAGAGCGGCGCCGACGTGCGCTATGTGGGCACCGCCTGTCCGAAGACGCCCTGGTCGGCCGCCGACCTTGAATGGCTGGAGGCCAAGGGCGTTCAGGTGCGCTTCCGCGCTTCGCTGGAGCAGGATCTCGCCGCGGTTGAAGAGTACAAGCCCGATCTCGCCATCGGCACGACCCCGGTGGTCCAGAAGGTCAAGGAGGCCGGAACTCCGGGCCTCTACTTCACCAACCTGATCTCCGCGCGCCCCCTCATGGGCGCCGCCGGCGCCGGCTCGCTCGCCGACGTGGTCAACGCCGCGATGGGCTCCAAGCACCGCTTCGACACCATGCGTGACTTCTTTGAAGGCGTCGGAACCGGCCACGCGGCCGGGGTCTGGGAAAATTTGCCCGAAGATGTGCGCACCTTCCGCATGAAAGAGCGCCGCAAGCAGATGACTGCCGAGCAGGCGCGCGAAAAAGCAATTGAGGCGCCGACAGGATGCTAGTGCTCGATCACGACAGAGCCGGTGGATACTGGGGCGCGGTGTATGTCTTCACCGCGATCAAGGGTCTGCAGGTGGTCATCGACGGTCCGGTCGGGTGTGAAAACCTGCCGGTGACCTCGGTGCTCCACTACACCGATGCGCTGCCGCCCCATGAGCTTCCCATCGTCGTCACCGGGCTCGGCGAAGACGAAATGGGCTCCGGCACCGAAAACGCCATGAAGCGCGCTCACGCGGCGCTGGAATCCGATCTGCCGGCCGTGGTGGTCACCGGCTCCATCGCCGAGATGATCGGCGGCGGCGTGACGCCGGAAGGTCTGAACATTCACCGCTTCCTGCCGCGCACGATCGACGAGGATCAGTGGCAGAGCGCGGACCGCGCGCTGCTGTGGCTGTGGAGCGAGTACGGCGCCAAGCACGGAAAGCGGCCCAAGGCCCGGCCTCGCAAAGAAGGCGACAAGCCGCGCGTGAACATCATCGGCCCGGCCTACGGCATGTTCAACATGCCCTCCGACCTGGCCGAGATCCGCCGCCTGGTCGAGGGCATGGGCGCCGAGGTCAACATGGTCTGTCCGCTGGGCTCGCATCTGGCCAACATGCCCCGAATGGTGGATGCGGACGTCAATATCTGCATGTATCGCGAGTATGGTCGGTTGCTCTGTGAAGCGCTGGACATGCCCTATCTGCAGGCCCCGATCGGGCTGCATTCCACCACCAAATTCCTGCGCAAGCTGGGCGAGCTCACCGGCCTGGACGCCGAGCCGTTCATCGATCGTGAACGCCACACCACGATCAAGCCGCTCTGGGATCTGTGGCGGTCGGTGACCCAGGATTTCTTCGGCACCGCCAGCTTCGGCGTCGTGGCCAACGAAACCTACGCCCGCGGCCTGAAGAATTTCCTCGCCGAGGAGATGGGCTTGCCCTGCACGTTCTCCTTCTCGCGTATTCCCGGCGCCAAGACCGACAACGCGGCGGTGCGCCAGGCGATCAAGGACACGCCGCCCTTCATCCTGTTCGGCAGCTTCAATGAGCGCATGTATATGGCCGAGGCCGGCGCGCGGGGGATGTATATCCCCGCCTCCTTCCCCGGCGCGGTGATCCGGCGTCACACGGGCACGCCGTTCATGGGCTATTCGGGCGCTACCTATATCGTGCAGGAGACGTGCAACGCCCTGTTCGACGCGCTCTTCCACATTCTGCCGCTGGGCACCGAAATGGACAGCGCGCCGGCGACGCCGGCCCGGCTCGAGCGTGAGCTGGCCTGGGACGACGCCGCGCGCGAGACCCTGGACGCCATGGTGGACAAGGCGCCCGTCCTTACCCGGATCTCGACCGCGAAAAATCTGCGCGACGCCGCCGAGGCGCGTGCGCGCGCCGCCGGCGCGGCCCGGGTCAACTCCGCCCATGTCTCGGGCGCGAACGCATCTCTTCTGGAAGGGCAGGACGCGTGAGCGCGGCCGCCTTTTCCGCCCCTCTTTCCGATCCGGCATCGCCGGACCGGGAAGCCGCCGGGACGGCTCGCCGCCCCGGCTTCACCCGCTGCGGCGTCGTCGCAGCGCTTTTTGGAGTAAAGTCTCATGACTGAAATGAGAGACTCAATGTCCGGACTTACGGACAACGAGGCGAAGGAGTTCCACAAGATCTTCGTCTCGAGTTTCATCGGCTTCACGGCCATCGCAGTCGTCGCCCACATCCTGGTGTGGCTGTGGCGTCCCTGGATCGGATAGGAGGACAAAACCATGTGGAAAGTCTGGCTACTATTCGATCCGCGTCGGGTGCTTATCGCGCTCTTTGCGTTCCTGTTCACTCTCGCGATCCTGATCCATTTCGTCCTGCTCTCTTCTGACAGGTACAACTGGATCGACGGTGCGGCAGGCGGTGGCGCTAGCGCCTCCATCATGTCTCAGTCGGTCGAGGTTTAACCAACCGATTGGCTTGAACCGCCGTCTTTTACGGGCGGCGAACCGGACGCCGAAGTGCGATTCGGTCAATCCTGACGGCCGTACAGCGGGGCCGGGCGCATTGCGCCCGGCGCCGCCCGGGCGACCGATAACGGAGATAGTGCAATGGCATTATTGAGTTACGAGCGCAAATATCGGGTCCGCGGCGGAACGCTGATCGGCGGAGATCTTTTTGATTTCTGGATTGGTCCGTTCTTCGTCGGGTTCTTCGGTGTGACGACGCTCTTCTTTTCCATCCTGGGGACCGCGCTCATCTTTTTCGCCGCTTCGCTCGGCGATACGTGGAACCCGTGGCTGATTGATATTCAGCCGCCTGCTCTTGAATACGGCCTTGCTCTTGCGCCCATGCGCGAAGGCGGCCTCTGGCAGATCATCACGATCTGTGCGGTCGGCGCTTTTGTTTCCTGGGCTCTGCGTGAGGTGGAAATCTGCCGCAAGCTGGGCATCGGCTATCACGTCCCCGTCGCCTTCGGGGTCGCGATCTTCGCCTTTGTGACGCTGAACGTGTTCCGGCCGATGCTGCTGGGCGCCTGGGGCGAAGGCTTCCCCTACGGCATCATGAGTCACCTCGATTGGGTTTCGAATGTGGGCTACGCCTACGTGAACTTCCACTACAACCCGGCCCACATGATCGCGGTGAGCTTCTTCTTCATCACCTGTTTCGCGCTGGCGCTGCACGGGGCTCTGGTCCTGTCGGCCACCAATCCCGGCAAGGGCAATACGGTGAAGACGCCTGACCACGAAGACACCTTCTTCCGTGACGTCATGGGCTATTCGATCGGCCCGCTCGGCATCCACCGCCTGGGCCTCTTCCTCGCCCTTTCGGCCGGTTTCTGGAGTGCGGTCTGCATCATCATCTCGGGCCCCTGGATCCGGTCCTGGCCGGACTGGTGGAATTGGTGGCGTGAGCTGCCGATCTGGAGCTGAGCGGAGAAAAGATCATGACAACTTATCAGAACATCTTCACTCAGGTTCAGGTCCGCGGACCCGTCGAGATGGGCGTAGACGTCCCGTCCAGCGTCGAGCCGCGCACCTTCAAGGGCGGCTTCAACTACCTGCTGGGCAAGATCGGCAACGCCCAGATCGGGCCGATCTATCTGGGCTTCACCGGTGTGCTCGCGATCTTCTTTGGCTTCATCGCCATCGAGATCATCGGGTTCAACATGCTGGCCCAGGTTGACTGGAACCCGATCGCGTTCCTGCGCGAGTTCTTCTGGCTCTCGCTGGATCCGCCGGCGCCGGAATACGGTTTCAGTCCGTTCGTCCCCCTCGATGAGGGCGGATGGTGGATCTGGGCGGGCTTCTTCCTGACCGCCTCCATCATCCTTTGGTGGGTGCGCACCTATCGCCGGGCCATCCAGCTCGGCATGGGCACGCACGTGGCCTGGGCCTTCGCATCGGCCATCTGGCTATATCTGGTGCTGGGCTTCATCCGTCCGATGATGATGGGCAGCTGGGCCGAGGCGGTGCCGTTCGGTATCTTCCCGCACCTGGACTGGACCAATAATTTCTCGCTGCTGTACGGAAATCTTTTCTACAACCCGTTCCACATGCTCTCGATCGCATTCCTCTACGGCTCGGCGCTTCTGTTCGCCATGCACGGGGCGACGATCCTGTCTGTGGGCCGTTTCGGCGGCGACCGGGAGATCGAACAGATCACCGACCGGGGCACGGCGACCGAGCGGGCCGGCCTGTTCTGGCGCTGGACCATGGGCTTCAACGCCACCATGGAATCCATCCACCGCTGGGCTTGGTGGTTCGCCGTTCTGACCACGTTCACAGGCGGGATCGGGATCCTGATCACCGGCACCGTGGTGGACAATTGGTATCTCTGGGCCAGTGAAAACGGGATCGCGCGGCCGCTCTAGGGCTTCGCTAATCCTGGCCGATTTCGCCGTGTACGGCGATGACGACAGCCCGGGTCAGCCGCAATGCGGCGCCCGGGCTTTTTCTTTAGCGGGGGCGTTCGTCGCTTACCCCGCTTCCACACTTGCGCCGCAACGGCGAGAACGGTGACGAACCGGTCCGGCCCGCGCCCCCTGACGGCGCAGGTTGAGCCATGCTGGCGTTGGCGTCTCGGGCAAGAGGGTAGACCATGCGGCTTTTCCTACTTTCGCTGGCGTGCGCCGTCGCCGGAGCCGCGTCTGCGAGCGCACCGCTCGGATCAATCGACGATTTCGTCGCGATCGAACTGCCGCGATCCGGCGCGCCTGGTCTCGTCTATGCGATCGTCGAGGACGGCGACATCCAGGCGGCGGCACGCGGCGCCATTCCGACAGTGGCGGGCGCCGCCGGGACGGCCGACACGCCGTTTCTACTGGGCTCCATCTCAAAGAGCTTCACCGCCTTGGCCGTGATGCAGCTGGTGGAAGGTGGCGAGGTCGCTCTGGACGCCGGGATTGCGACCTACCTTCCGGTGTTTGCAGACCGCGCGTCCGGGGCGATCACGGTCCGGCAACTGCTCAGTCACACCAGCGGCTTTTCAACCCGTCAGGGCAACAACACCCACATCGATTTGACCGATCGCGAGGACGAGCTGTCACGCCACGTCGACCGCATTGCGCAATGGAGCCTGGCCAGCGATCCGGGGCTCAAATGGGAGTATTCAAATGCAAACTATCAGGTGCTCGGAGCGCTTATTGAGACTGTGAGCGGACGCGACTTCGCCAGTTACCTGGAGGCCGAAATTCTCGCACCGATAGGAATGGCGGACAGTTTCGTCGCCGACGGCGCGCGCCACGAATCAATGGCGCTCGCTCATCGCCCCTGGTTCGGTGCAAAGCGAGTCATGGACGCGGGTGTGACCCACCGTGTGATCGCGCCGGCCGGCGGCGTAATCGCCAGCGCCGCTGACGTGGCGCGATACCTGGCTGTGATGATGAATGGCGAGGATGACGTCGTCAGCGCCCAAAGCAAAGCCGCCATGATGCGGCCGGCGTCCGCGGTCGCGCCGTTCTATGGCTTTGGCTGGTTCATCGACGCCGAGACGCAAGCCGTGTTTCATACCGGCGTCAGCCCCGGCATGGACACACTTGCGATCCTGCTGCCTGCGGAGCAAAGGGGCGCCGTCGTCCTTGTAAACGCGGGCGGCGGCTTCGGCTTTGGAGAAACCAGCGATCTGTTGAGCGGGACCGGTGACAGGGCGCTGGGCCTGGCCCCTGCCGAAAGCGGGCCGGGATGGAGCCGAAAGGGCCTGTTTGTGATGTTTGCGCTTCTGCCGATCTTCTTCGGGCTCAGCCTGATCTGGGCGAGCTTTCATCGCGAAGGATTGCGCGCCAAATCCGGCTTGGCCGGCACGTTCAGTCTTTGGTTTCCCGTTGTCGCAACGCTCGCGCTGGCCTGGGTCGTTGTCGACCTGATCCCGCGCCTGTTCGGCGTGTCCATCATCACCCTGCAGCGCTTTCAGCCGGACCTGGTGCTGGTCATGCTCGCGGCGGCTGTGACGGGGGTGATGTTGGCCTTGGCCAGGATCGCCATGGCATACAGCGGCACGAAGGGGCCTCTGCGTCTCTCGTAAAGCGCTCAGCCGGCGAGGGCGAGGGCGTCCCAGCGATCCAGATAGATGCGCAGCCAGGGCGCGAAACGCTCCGGCGCCGCGGCGGCTTCGCCGGCCAGGGCCTCGCGGTTCACCCAGCGCACCTCGCACACTTCGTCAGGATTGAGCTGAAAGCTCAGCGCCGTGCGGTTCACGCGGGCGCGGAACATGCGCACGCGCTCATGCTCGATCAGCCCGCCGCCCACATCGGCGCGGTAGGTGGTCTCGCCAAATTCGGTGAGGTCGAGATCAAGGCCCAGCTCTTCGCGGAGGCGCCGGCGCGCGCCGGACGGGGCGTCCTCGCCCCAGTCGGGGTGAGTGCAGCAGGCGTTCGCCCACTGGCCGGGACAGTGATACTTCGCCGCCGCGCGGCGCTGCAAAAGCATGTCCTCGCCGTCGAAGATGAAGACCGACACCGCGTCGTGCAGAAGCCCGCGACGGTGCGCCTCGAGCTTGTCCACGGGAAAGCGCCCGCCGTCAGGGCCTATGGCCGGAATGACGCGGTCGTCGGGTCCGTCGTTCAAGCGACGGCGAATTTGCGATTTAGGGCGCATTGCGACCAGATTTCCGACAGAGCGAACACCAGGCGATCAATATCCCCGTCGGTATGAACCGGAGAGGGCGTGATGCGCAGGCGCTCGGTGCCCTTGGGGACGGTGGGGTAGTTGATCGGTTGAACATATATGCCGTGCGTGTCCATCAGCCAGTCGCTGATGCGCTTGCACTTCATCGGATCACCCACCATCACCGGGACGATGTGGCTGGGATTGTCCAGCGTGGGAATGCCCATCTCGGCCAGGCGGGCGCGCACGACGCGGACATTGCGGCGCTGGCGCAGGCGCTCCATCTCGGACGCCTTGAGATGGCGCACCGCCGCCAGGGCGCCGGCGGCGACGGCCGGGGGCAGGGCGGTGGTGAAGATGAAGCCCGACGAGAACGAGCGGATGAAATCGCACAGCGCCGTCGAAGCGGCGATATAGCCGCCCAGCACGCCATAGGCCTTGCCCAGCGTGCCCTCGATCACCGTGATGCGGTCCATCAGGCCTTCGCGCTCGGCGACGCCGCCGCCGCGCGGCCCGTACAGGCCGACGCCGTGAACTTCATCAAGATAGGTCATGGCGTTGTGGCGCTCGGCCACTTCGCAGATCTCGGCGATGGGGGCGATGTCGCCGTCCATGGAATAGACCGACTCAAACGCCACCAGCTTCGGTGCGGCCGGATCCAGCGCGCTCAGGCGCCGGTCGAGATCCTCGGGATCATTGTGGGCGAAGAGGTGTTTCTCGGCGCGCGAATGGCGGATGCCCTCGATCATCGAGGCGTGGTTCAGGGCGTCCGACATGACGATGCAGCCGGGGATCCGCGCCGCAAGCGTGCCCAGCGCCGCCCAGTTGGAGACATAGCCGGAGGTGAACAGCAGCGCGGATTGCTTGCCGTGGAGATCGGCGAGCTCGCGCTCCAGCAGCACATGATAGTGATTGGTGCCGGAGATGTTGCGGGTGCCGCCCGCGCCGGCGCCGCAGCGGTCGAGCGCCTCGTGCATCGCGTCCAGCACCACGGAGTGCTGGCCCATACCCAGATAATCGTTGGAACACCAGACCGTGACGTCGGTTTCGGTCTCACCGTCATAACGCTTGGCTGCGGGAAACGCGCCTTTGCGCCGTTCCAGTTCTGCAAAGACCCTGTAATTGCCTTCCGCCTTGAGGCTGGACAGCTGGTCTTCGAAAAAACCTTCAAAATTCATGGGACAACCCTCCCCTAGAGGTCCGGTGTGCGGCGCGGATCCCGAGCCGGCAATAACCAACGCCACAGCGCCGCGTCAGGAAGCGGCAAGGCGAGAAACAGATGTTCGAGCGCGCCCAGAGCGGCCAGCGCCCCCAGTAGAGCGAACGCCGAAGCGGCGAAGGGCGTGTCGGCCGTGGCCGCGCCCCAGAACAAGAACGTTGCAAGCGCGGTGATCGCGGCGGTGGTCGCCACGAAGAAGTATCCGGCCGGGCGCGGGCTGAAATAGGTGCGCAAATGCGACAGCCGCGCCGGCAGGAACTGGTCGGTGAAATGCTGCGCGCCGACGAAGAGATTGAACTTCGAGCTCAGGCGCAGGGCGAAGAGGAGCGAGAAGAGCTGCAGGGCCACGGCGTTTTGCGCGCCCAGGCTCATCACGCCGAGAACGATCACCGTCGCGCCCAGCGCCAGCTCATGGTGCATGAGCGTGGCGGCGGCTGCGCGGAAGCGCGGCCAGCCCTTGAGGTCAGCCGGGCAGGGCTTGGTATTGGGGCCGGTGATGAAGCCGAACAGGAAGCTCATCTCGTGCCAGCCCCAAAGGGTCAGGGCGGCGATCGCACCGGTATAGGCGCCCATGGGCGTCGTGACGTCACGCAGAAGCCAGACGCCGGCGAGGCCAGCCAGGGCGAACACGCTCACCACGGCCATGGCCATGTAGCGCGCGCGCTCGCTGCGCTCGCCCAGGATCAGGATGGCGCCGGTGGAGCTCCACCAGAGCACCAGCATGGCGAGGATTGGTGCGATCAGGTCCATGGCCTGGCGCTTACCAGGCCGGCTGCAGGCGCACGTCGGCCGGAGCCTCGTTACGCAGGGTGGGCATGAAGTACAGGCTCGCGAAGATGCTGGCGGCCTGCACGCCGCAGACGCCACGCTTCAGGGCGCCCATGATCCCGCCCTGTTCCTTGGCGGCCCACATGCGGTCCATGACCTTGCGCATGGATTCCAGCCGGGCGCGGAATTTGGGATTGTCGGTGTCCAGAAGGATCGGGAACACCTGCTTGGTGATCTCGCTGGTGATCTGGAACACCTGATAATCGTACTCGGTGGGATCCAGGCCCAGGGCCTTGTGGAAGTGCGGCCGGGCGTGGTCGCGCACGTACATGGTGGAGTAGATCGCCACAAGGAAGAACTTGATCCACAGCACGTTCGTGCCGCGCAGAAGCTCGGGGTTGGCGCGCATGATCAGCGCGAACGCCTCGCCGTGCTTGAACTCGTCGTTACACCATTCCTTGAACCAGGCGAAGATCGGGTGGAAACGCTTGTCGGGATGGCGCTCGAGATGGCGGTAGATCGAGATGTAGCGCGCATAGCCGATCTTCTCCGACAGATACGTCGCATAGAAGATGAACTTGGGCTTGAAGAAGGTGTATTTCTTGGTCTTGGTCAGGAAGCCCAGATCCACCCCGATGCCGTAATCCTTCAGGCAGGTGTTGATGAAGCCGGCGTGCCGGGACTCATCACGCGCCATGTACTTGAACAGCTTGCGAGTGTCGGGGTTCTTGGTGTTCTTGACGATCTCGCCGTAGAGGACGCAGCCGGAAAACTCCGCCGTCAGCGAGCTCACCAGAAAGTCCACGAACTCCTTGCGCAGCTCCTCGGGCAGGCTCATCAGAGCGTCATCGAACGCTTCGGTGCGCTTGAAGTGACCCTTGTTGGGATCGGATTCCAGATCCGCGATCAGCTGGTCCCATTCGGCGCGCACCGGCTCCACGTCCAGGGCGTCCATCTCGGCGAAGTTCGTGGTGTAGAAGCGCGGGCTCAGCATCGTGGTTTCTTGAGCCATCTTCGTGGATTCATTGGGCTCGCGAATCGCCTTTGCCGCGGCGGTTTCCTTGACGTGGGCGTTCATAGCTTCCTCCCAGCTGAAAAGCTGACTTCGTAGAGTTCTGTGATTTCAAGGCTGGCCAGAAACTTCGTCCACTGGCGCGAGAGCCAGCCCGCGCGCATCACCGTGGCGATGCGGCTGTACGAAGCTGACTCTCCAAATTCTACCTGGATGGCGGAGCCGTGCACGCGCACCCGGTCGCCGGGATAGATCGGAACCTCTCCCTCAAGGGAGACATGGGCGTGCAGGTGTTCATTGGTGTGTTCGATCTCGATCGTGCAGGGCACGTCGAAGCGTCTGGGGCCGGTGTGGCTCATGTCGCGACCGCCTCGGCCTGGGCGCCGATCAGGCCTTCTTCAAGATCAAGGATCTCGCCGAAGGCGCTCGAATTGTCCGGGCCGAACGCGCCCAGGAAAATGTCGATGCCGGTGGCCTGGTCCACGAGCCAGAGCTGTCCGTCGCTCAGGCGCGACAGCTCCACGGGCTCTTCGGCTCCGAGCCCGCGCATGCGGCGCTGACGTGCGACGCCGCGCATCACCGAGCGCACGAACACGCCTTCGTTCTCGCCATACTCGGCCAAGCGCGCGCCGGTCTCGGCGTCGAACACCGCGACAAAGCCGTCGGGCTCGTCGGTGAAGAAGAGCTGGGCGCTGGCGACGGTCTCGCCTTCGGGCTCATAGCGATCCGGGCCCCCGGTGAGCTGCACGGCAGCCGTTAAGACCACAGTGACGGCGAGAAGAGCGATGGCGCCCTTCACAGCGCGTTGGTGGATGATTTCCTGCGTGCTCACGCTCATGGTCTTCGTTCCTGTTCTCTAGCCGTGGGCCATGGCGGCGCGGCCGGGCATGGCCTCGCCGCGCGGGGCGTCGACGTCCTGGGCGGCGATGCGGGTCTTGGGCTGGCCGGCTTTCTCCGCCAGCGCGCCGGCGAGGATTTCAGCGGCCTGGGCCGAGTCGGGCACGCCGCGCAGCATGGGCTCGGCGCGCATCATGCTCCAGGGGCGCACATGGGGCCACAGGGGCAGATAGCCCGCACGGTTCGGGCCGGTCAGCTGCAGCGGGATATCGCCGTCGCCGCCCTTGCGGGTGCGCAGCGACGCCGAGCCGATCACCTTGAAGGGAATGTTGATCGATTTGGGCAGAGCCACGCCGGCCCTGATCACCACACGCGCATCGGTCACAGTGTAGATCGTCGAGCGCGCGATCAGCCAGGAGAAGAGGCAGAGCAGAGCCAGCGCGGTCACACCCAGGCCCGCGACGATGCCGACGCTGATGGCGATTTCCAGCGCGCCTTGGGGCGCCGCGGCGGCGCCCTTCCAAACGGCGAGCCCGACGAAATAGATCGACACGGCGCGCACGTGGAAGACATGCATGGCCAGCGACTTCCATGCGGGACCGCCGCTCCACAGGACGCGTTCGCCGGGGGGAAGGTCCTCGGGCAGGCCGGGGATGGATTCGGGCTTCATTTTTTCAAGATCACACATCAGATCCAGGGCTCCGCTCTGTCGGGCGTGGCGTACAGCATGCCGCCCGCGTAATAGGCGCTGATCCGGTCTTCCTCGAGGCGGGTGACCTGATCGGGAGAGGCGTGTGCGGGCACGCCGGCGAAATGGGTGGAGAGGATGGAGTTGACGTGCGCCTTGCGCGCCTTGCCCTTGATATTGGTGAAGGCGTAGGGCAGCAGCACCTTGCGGGCGCCGTCGGTCAGCTCGACCTCGTAATAGCGCACCAGCGCCTCGGCCCGGTCGACCCAGATCTCGCTGATCACGCCGGCCGGCTTGCCATCATCGCCCAGCACTTCCATGCCGCGCGGATCCGCATCGCCCTTGGCCACGTCGAACCCGTCCAGAAGGCGCATGGGAACGATCTTCGGCACGCCTTCGTGGGTCAGGTCCGGCTTGTCCTGGCGCATGGTGTAGGCGCCCGGGCCGACGCCGGCCGTCATGGGATCGCCCACCGGCTCTGACGGGGCGCCCGGCCACACGGCCAGCCGCTTCATCTTGTCATTGGCGGGATCCCGGCGCCCGTCGGGCTTCAGGGCCACCTCGCCATTGCCCAGATCCATACGTTTCTGGGTCGGGAACCAGAGCGCACCGGGCTGCTCCAGCTTGCCGCCGGTGTCGGTTTCCAGAGGATAGCCTTCGCGGCGATCCTCACGGCGCAGATAAAAAACCAGGGCGATGAAGAACCCGACGAACGCTATGAATAATAGCGTTGCGAAGTCCAACGAGCCGACGATCTGACCACCTTCCATGACAAGGCCTCCTTTTCAGCCTTTAGCCGGGAAATTCGGCGAGGCCGAACTTTCCCGATGTGCGCCCGGACCGACCGCCGGCATGGCGGGCGAGCGGTCCAATCACTGCGATTGCAGCGAATAAAAGCGCAATTTCAATATGATAGACTACAGAGTATCCAACCGCCGGACCCTGGAAAGCCGGGCCGAGCGCGCCGGCGTCAGACAGGGTGGCGACGATGTCGCGCAGCGTGCCGCCCACTGCGACGCCGAGTCCGGCTGCGGTGGCCTGTACGGCGCCCCAGACGCCCAGCGCGATGCCGGATCCGTTGGATTCGCCCAGCTCCATGGCGGCGGTGAGCGTGCCCACCGAGAACAGCCCGCCTCCCAGCCCGATCAGCATGGCGCCGATGCGGAAGAAGAGAGGCGATCCAAGCGGGTCGGAAAAGATCACGGCGGCGAAGGCGAACACGCCGATCACCATGCCGTAGGCGGCCAGACGATGGGGGTCGCCCCCCTGAGACAGGGCGCGAGCCGCAAAGGCGAAACCGATGAGCGCGCCGGCCGCCCACAGGGCGGTGAGCACTGTGGTGCCGGCGACTGAAAGGCCCAGCACTTCCCCGCCATAGGGCTCGAGAAGCACGTCCTGCATGGCGAAGGCCGCACCGCCCAGACCCGTCGCGACCAGAAGGCGCCCCGGGCGCCCGCCCGCCATGAAGGCGCGCCAGGCTTCTGCAAAGTCGGGGCGGTCGGCGTCGGCGCGGGTCAGGTCTGGTGCGCGCGCCTCCTGGCGCCACAGCGCCGCGATATTGAGGATGATGGTCAGAACGGCCGCGCCCTGAACCAGCTGGATCAGTTTCATCGAGGTGAAGTCGGCCAGCGCCAGGCCGATGACGATGGCGCTGATCAGCATGCCCACCAGAAGCATCACATACAAAAGCGCGACGACGCGGGGACGGTTTTCTTCGCTGGCCAGATCGGTGGCGAGCGCCAGACCGGCGGTCTGGGTGGTGTGCATGCCCGCGCCCACCAGAAGGAAGGCGATCGCCGAGGCCAGCGGGCCCACGAAGGCCGGGCCGTTGGTGTCGCCGGACATGATGACCAGCGCGAAGGGCATGATCGCAAGCCCGCCGAACTGCATCAGCGAGCCGAACCAGATATAGGGCACCCGGCGCCAGCCCAGCGCGGAGACATGGGTGTCGGACTTGTACCCGATCAGCGCGCGCAGCGGCGCAAACAGCAGCGGCAGCGCCACCATGAGCGCCACCAGCCCGGCCGGCAGGCCCAGCTCGGCGATCATCACACGGTTCAGCGTGCCGGTGAGCAGGACCGCAGCCATGCCCACCGAAACCTGGAACAGGGACAGGCGCAGAAGCCTGCTGAGCGGAAGCTCCTTCGTCGCCACGTCGGCGAACGGCAGCAGGGCCATGCCCAGCTGCGCCCAGCGGCGTGCGTTGAGGGAGCGGTTGTCGCTCATGCCCGAACCAGCTCCATGGCCTGGGAGATGTAGAAGAACTTGTTGACCCGCAGGGTGCGGCCCACGCGCCAGCCGGACAGCTCCGGGCAGGCGGCGATGCGCTTGCGGATGCCGCTTTCGGTCACCGGCACGATGGCCGGGGAGCGGTCCGATTTCGGGAACAGCTTGCCGCCGCCCCAGATCATGAGTGTGGCCGGCGTGGCGGGCGCGAAAGTGAACATGACCGAGTGGCGGGCGCGCGATGCGAGCCCCGCGACCACCGAGACCATGTCGCGGGCGTTGTAGTGAATGACGGAGTCCATCGCCACCACACGGTCGACCTGCCCGGCGGAGTCGTCAAGCATATCTCCGGCCCGAAACGACACAGAACCGGGTAAATCGGCCGGCGCGCGCTCGGCGGCGAGCTCCAAGAGGGTCGGCGACAGATCCACCGCCTCCACATGGGCCCCGCGCTCGGCCATGGCGAAGGCGAGCTGGCCAGCGCCGCACCCGGCGTCCAGCACCGTTTCGCCGGTCATGTCGGAGGGCAGCCAGGACAGGAAGGCGTCGCGAATGGCGTCGCGGCCGTCGCGCACCTTGGCGCGCACGCCGCTGACCGGCGCTTCGGAGGTGAGCTTGGCCCAGGCCTCCACTGCGGTGCGGTCAAAATAGGTCTCAAGGGCGTCGCGGCGCTGCTGGTAGGTGATGTCGGTCATCAATCGAACCCCAGGAAGTCAAAGATTTCACGATCCTTCATCGCCGTGGCCAGGCAAGGCTCAATGCCGTCCAGAAGCGAGGCGGCCAGACGCATGTATTCAGCCTGGACCGCCGCGATCTCGGGGTCCTCGCTATCCATCTCGAACAGGGTGCACTTCTTCAGGCGCGACCGGCGGATTGCATCAAGGTCCGGGAAATGGGCCAGGCGCCGCAGGCCGGTCTGCTCCGAAAACCGGTCGATTTCGTCGGTCGCCTTGGAGCGGTTGGCGATCACCCCGCCCAGGCGCACTTCGTAATTCTTCGACTTTGCCGAGATCGCAGAAATGATGCGGTTCATGGCGAAGATGGAGTCAAAATCATTGGCCGCGACGATCAGGCCGCGATGGGCGTGCTGCAGCGGCGAGGCGAAGCCGCCGCACACCACGTCGCCCAGAACGTCGAAGATCACCACGTCGGCGTCGTCGAGCAGGTGATGCTCCTTGAGGAGCTTCACCGTCTGACCCACGACATAGCCGCCGCAGCCGGTGCCCGCCGGCGGGCCGCCGGCCTCCACGCACATGACGCCGTTATAGCCCTCGAACATGTAGTCCTCTGGGCGCAGCTCCTCGGAGTGGAAGTCGACGCTTTCCAGAACGTCGATCACCGTGGGCGCCAGGCGCTTGGTGAGGGTGAAGGTGGAGTCGTGCTTGGGGTCGCAGCCGATCTGAAGCACCTTCTTTCCAAGGTGGGAGAAGGCGGCGGAGAGATTGGACGAGGTGGTCAATTTGCCGATGCCGCCCTTGCCGTACACGGCGAAGACCTGAGCGGAGCTGATCTGAAGCGACGGGTCCAGTTGCACCTGAACGCTGCCCTCTCCGTCGGACCGCCGCGGGGACGGGCGTTTGAGGTCGAGCATGGTCATCAGTTAATCCTTCTGCGCTGCATCACGCGGTCACGGCGGCGGCGGGGAGAACCCCCTCCAGCCGGTCTTCAATGGCTTCGCCGGCGCGCTTGAGCGCCTCGAGGGTTTCAGGATCGGGTTGCCAGTAGTTGCGCTCATGGGCTTCCAGCAGGCGCTCCGACAGGCGTGCCGAGGCTTGCGGGTTCAGCTCGGCGAGGCGGTTGCGCATTTCCTCGTCGAGGACGTAGGTCTCCGACAGGCGCTGATAGACCCAAGGCTCGACCTGGCCGGTGGTCGCAGACCAGCCCAGCGTGTTGGTCACTTGCGCCTCGATCTGGCGCACGCCTTCATGGCCGTGCTTGAGCATGCCTTCAAACCATTTCGGGTTCAGGCTGCGCGAGCGGGTTTCCAGGGCGACTTGTTCTTTCAGGGTGCGGACCTTGGCCGAGCCACGGGTCTGGTCGCCGATATAGACGGCCGCGTCGGTTCCCCGGGCGCGTTTAACCGCCCGGCTGATCCCGCCCAGCGTATCGAAGTAATGGTCCACCGTGGTGACACCCAGCTCGACCGATTCAAGGTTCTGATAGGCGACCTCGACATCCTTCAATGTCTCGTTGAGGAGCTCCTTGCTGGCCCGGCTTTTGCCGTTCTGGCCGTAGGCGAAGGATTTGCGGTTCTGATAGGCGTCCGCCAGCTCGTCCTCGTTTTCCCAGGCGCCGCTGTCCACCAGGGCGTTGACGTTGGCGCCGTATGCCCCTTCAGCGTTGGAGAAGACCCGCAGGCTCGCCTCTTCTATATCGCAGCCCATTTTCTCGGCGTAGGCCAGGCTGTGGGCGCGCACGAAGTTCATCTCCACCGGCTCGTCGGCGGTGGCGGCCTTGAAGGCGGCTTCCGCCAGCATCCGGGTCTGCAGAGGCAGCAGGTCGCGGAAGATGCCCGACAGGGTCATCACCACGTCGACGCGCGGACGGCCCAGCTCTTCCAGCGGAACGAGATCGGCGCCGGACAGGCGGCCATAGCCGTCAAAGCGCGGGGTCGCGCCCATGAGCGCCAGGGCCTGGGCGATCGGGCCGCCGTCGGACTTGATGTTGTCGGAGCCCCACAAAACCAGCGCCACAGACCGCGGCAGGGTGGGGTGGGTGTCCAGCAGAAGCTGCGCCTGCTTGGCGCCGTCGGCCATGGCGAACGGGGTCGGCATGCGGAACGGATCAAAGGCGTGGATATTGCGGCCCGCCGGCAGAACTTCCGGCGAGCGGATCAGGTCTCCGCCCGGCGCCGGGGCGATATAGCGGCCCGAAAGCGCGCGCATCAGGCCGGTCAGCTCGGCGTCGCCGCGCAGATGCTCGGCCACTTGCGCCAGGATCTTGGGATCGGTCTCGGCCATCACCGACAGGTGCTCGGCGATTTCCGCCTCGTCAGGGGCCCGGCCCACCACATGAAGCCCTTCAGGGATCAGGGCGTCCTCGGTCTCCAGTAGCTTCAGCCACAGGGCGTCCGGCGCCAGCCCACCCATGTCGACAGCTTCAGCCTGCTCGGCGATCAGCTCGGCCAGCTCGGCGCGCAGGGTGTCGTCGGAGCGCATGGCGCGCCAGCGGGTGACGCTGTCTTTCAGCTCCGACAATCCCTTGTAGAGCCCGGAGGCGGCCAGCGGCGGGGTCACGTGGGTGACGGTCACCGCGTTGGCGCGGCGCTTGGCCAGGCTTGCTTCGGAGGGGTTGTTGGAGGCGTAGAGATAGACATTCGGCATTTCGCCGATCAGCCGGTCCGGCCAGTCGCGCGCGCCCAGCCCGGCCTGCTTGCCTGGCATGAACTCCAGGGCGCCGTGCATGCCGAAGTGCAGCACCACGTCGGCTTCATAGGTGTTCTTGAGCCAAAGATAGAACTGGGTGAAGGCGTGGGTCGGGGCGAAGCCGCGCTCGAACAGGAGCCGCATGGGATCGCCTTCATACCCGAAGGTGGGCTGAACGCCGACGAAGACATTGCCGAAATGGGCGCCGAGGATGAAGACGTTGCGCCCGTCGGAGAGCTGCTTGCCCGGAGCCGGCCCCCACACCGCCTCGATGGCTTTGAGCGGGGGCGTGTTGCGCACGATGAAGTCGGCGCTGACCTTGTCGGCTACATTGGCTTCCTGGCCGTACTGCGCGGCGTTGCCGTGCAGCACCGCGTCGCGCAGGGCGTCGACGGTCTTGGGAACCTCGACGTCATAGCCCTCGGCGGCCATGCGCTTGAGGGTGTTGAACAGGCTTTCAAAAACGCTGAGATACGCCGCGGTGCCGATGGCGCCGGCGTTGGGCGGAAAGCCGAACAGGACCACGCCGACTTTCTTCTCGGCGTTCTCCATGCGGCGCAGCTTGGCCAGGCGGGCGGTCTTCTCGGCGAGCACGTCGATGCGCTCAGTGCACGGCGCCATGGCCTTTGAGCCGGCCTGGCTGGTGCAGCCCCGGTGGCAGCCCATGCACGGTTCGGCGCCGTGGCGGCCGCCGAACACGGTCGGGTTGGTGGCGCCGTCCAGCTCGGGCAGGGCGATGAGGATGGTGGTCTCCACCGGACCCAGTCCGCCGGCGCTGTCGCCCCACTGACCCAAGGTTTGAAACTCGATCGAGTGCGCTGCGATATAGGGCACGTCCAGGCCGGTGAGGGCTTCGACCGCGGCGGTGCTGTCGGTATAGGCCGGACCGCCCACGAGGCTGAAGCCGGTGAGCGACACCATGGCGTCGATCACCGCGCCGTTGGGGTCCTTGAAATAGCGGTCGATGGCGGGGCGCGCATCCAGCCCGCCCGCAAAGGTCGGGATCACCCGCAGGCCGCGCGCTTCAAACGCCCGGATCACGCCGTCGAAATGGGCGGTGTCGGAGGCCAGCACATAGCTGCGCAGCATGACCAGACCCACTGTGGCCACCGGATTTTTCGGCCCCGGCAACTCGGCCAGATCGGTGGTGATGCGCCGTCCGGGAAGGTCGGGGTGATAGAGCCCGGTTTCGGGATAATCCACCGGCGCTTTGGCCTGCACCTTGTTCCACTCGCGATCGGGCGCGTAGCGGCCGACCAGGAAGCGGATCATCTGCTCGACATTGTCGTCGGAGCCCGCCAGCCAGTACTGCATGGTCAGGAAGTAGGCGCGCAGGTCCTGGAATTTGCCGGGCAGGAATTTCAGGATTTGCGGCAGCCGGCGCAGGATCTTCATGGACGCTTCGGCCGAGGAGGACCGCTTGGTCTTCGGCTTGAGCTTTTTCAGGATCGCCATGGCGCCCGAGCTCGGCTTGGACATGTCCAGATCGCCGATTCGGGTGAGGTTCACCAGCTGCGTATCGGCGACCACGCCGAGCATGGCGTCGCAATGGTCGCGCCGCTCGCGCATGACCGGCAGGATCGCCTGAACATGCTCTTCGATGAACAAGAGATTGGCGATGATGATGTCGCCGGTGAGCACGGCCGCGCGCGCCGCGTCCAGCGCCGCCGGGTTTTCAGACCATTCGGCGGCGGCGTGCACGGAAACCTGAAGGCCGGGAAAGTCGGCGGTGAGCCGGTCGAGAACACGCAGGCACGGACCGGCCGCATGGTTGTCCAGCGTCACGATGACGACCCGGTACTCGGGAATATCGATGCTATCGCGCATAGTGGGCCTTTGCGTCGTAGAGCGTGTCCACGCTGATCTCGGCGACACCCTGCTCTGCGGCATGTTTTTCGGTGTTCCGGCGAGCCTTGCCGCGCACGAAAAAGGGGATCTTCTTCAGCTCGGCCAGGGCGTCCTCGCCCCACACCGGAGCGCCTTCGGCGGCGTCGGTCTGCGGGGCCTGAACGGGCTCGGGCGTGGTCTGCTGAGCGCGGGGTCCAAGATGGGATGGCCCGGCTTCGTCGCTGAATTCAAAGTCCTCGCGGAACATGCCGAGCAGGTGCTCTTCCAGTCCCATCACGAGGGGGTGAACCCAGGTGTCGAAGATTACGTTGGCGCCTTCGTACCCCATCTGGGGCGCGTAGCGGGCGGGGAAGTCCTCCACATGAACCGGCGCGGAGATCACCGCGCAGGAGACGCTGAGGCGCTTGGAGATGTGGCGCTCCATCTGGGTGCCGAGCACCAGTTCGGGGCGGGCGGCCTCGATGGCGGCCTCGACCTCGAGATAGTCGTCGGTGATCAGCGGCTCGACGCCGTACTTGGCTGCGGCTTCGCGCACGCCGCGGGCGTATTCGCGGTTGTAAGCGCCCAGGCCCACCAGCTCGAAACCCATCTCTTCCACGGCGACGCGCGCCGCCGCGATGGCGTGGGTGGCGTCGCCGAAGATGAAGACGCGCTTGCCCGTGAGATAGTTGGAATCCACCGAGCGCGACCACCAGGGCAGGCGCAGATCGCGCTCGTCCAGGCCGGCCGCCGGGTCCACGCCGGCCATCTCGGCCACTTCGGCGACGAAGTCGCGCGTGGCGCCGACGCCAATGGGAATGGTCTTGGTGTAGGGCTGGCCGAAGGCTTTCTCCAGCCAGCGGGCGGCTTCGCCGGCGATTTCGGGATAGAGGACCACGTTGAAGTCCGCTTCGCCGAGCCGCGAGACATCGGCCGGGGTCGCGCCCAGCGGAGCGCAGACCGAGACGTCGACGCCCATGCGGTTCAGAAGGCCGGTGATTTCCTTGACGTCGTCGCGATGGCGAAAGCCCAGCGCCGCGGCGCCCAGCAGATTGCAGCGCGGACGTCCGGGCGCGCGCTCGGCCTTGGCCTCGCCGGGCGCCGGGGCGCTCGCGCCGCACAGGCCGCGCACCAGGCGATAGAAGGTTTCCGACGCGCCCCAGTTTTCTTTTTTCTGGTAGGACGGAAGCTCCAGCGGCAGGACGGGAATGGGCAGGCCCAGCGTGGTGGCGAGTCCGCCGGGATCATCCTGGATCAGCTCTGCGGTGCAGGAAGCGCCCACCAGCATGGCGGCCGGCTTGTAGCGGTTATAGGCGTCCTGGGCGGCGGTCTTGAAAAGCTCCGCGGTGTCGCTTCCCAGATCGCGGGCCTGGAACGTGGTGTAGGTCACCGGCGGGCGGTGGTCGCGCCGCTCGATCATCGTGAACAAAAGGTCCGCATAGGTGTCGCCCTGAGGCGCATGGAGGACATAGTGCAGATCCTCCATGGCCGTGGCGACGCGCATGGCGCCCACATGGGGCGGGCCCTCATATGTCCAGACCGTAAGTTTCATCCCACCCTCAACAGATCGCGGCGCTTCAGCGGACGGGTGAACAGCTCGGCCAGATCGCCGGCCTGCTCGAAGCCCTGGATCGGGGTGAAGACCAGCTCGATGGCCCACTTGGTGGACAGGCCCTCGGCCTCCAGCGGATTGGCCAGGCCGAGCCCGCACACGGTGAGGTCGGGGCGCGCGGCGCGGCAGCGATCAAGCTGAAGGTCCACGTTTTGGCCTTCGCTCAGCTGAACATCGACCGGCAGGCGCGGCAGCTCGCAGTCGAGATGCGTGCGGTGCAGATAGGGCGTGCCGACCTCGATCAGCCGGGCGCCGAGCTCTTCGTTGAGAAAGCGCGCCAGCGGGATTTCAAGCTGGGAATCGGGGAAGAAGAAGACGCTGCGGCCCGACAGGGCTTCGCGGTGACGCGTCAGCGCCTTGCGGGCGCGGGCGCGCGGCGCGGCGATGACGGTTTCGAATCGGTCTTCGGAGACGCCCCAGACATCGGCCGCGGCGCGAAGCCAGGCTTCGGTGCCGTTGGCGCCCAGGGGAAACGGCGCCGCGATCCGCTTTGCGCCGCGCCCTTCAAGGGCGGCGCCGGTGCGCGCCAGGAAAGGCTGGGCCAGAAGATAGCGCGTGCCGGGACCCACCGCGGGAAGATCGGCGGAGGTGCGCGCCGGCAGGAAGCTCACGGGGCCGATCCCGAGCGCGTCGAACAGGCGGATGAACTGGTCTTCCACCACATCGGCCAGGGCGCCCACCACCAGCAGGGAGGCTTCTTCGGCCGGCGCCCGGGGCAGCTCGGCCACGAGGGCTTCAAGACAGGTGTCTTCGCCTTCGGTGAAGGTTGTTTCGATGCCGCTGCCACTATAGCTGAGCACGCGCACGCCGTCCGTGGCGGCGTCGAGCCTGGCGGCGGCGCGCGACAGATCAAGCTTGATCACTTCGCTGGGGCAGGAGCCGACCAGAAACAGCATCTTGATGTCGGGGCGGCGGGCCAGGACCTGGGCGGCGACCCGGTCCAGCTCTTCATTGGCGTCGGCCATGCCGGCCAGATCGCGCTCCTCGATGATCGCTGTCGCAAAGCGCGGTTCGGCGAAGATCATCACGCCGGCGGCCGACTGCATCAGGTGCGCGCAGGTGCGCGAGCCGACGATGAGGAAGAAGGCGTCCTGGATCTTGCGGTGCAGCCAGACAATTCCGGTGAGCCCGCAAAACACTTCGCGCTGGCCGCGCTCGCGCAGGATCTCCGGGGCGCAGCCGCCTTCAGACGTTACAGGAGCAGGCGTGGCGGTCACGAGGGGGCTCCCTCCAGGCGCGCCATCCTCAGCTTCCAGATGAATTGAGCCGCGTTGACCACGTAGGTGGCGTAGGCCGCCAGCGCGAGCACCATCTGGTCGTTGGCCGTGCCGATCCCGAAGAGCACCGCGCCCAGATAGGCGGTGTGCAGGGCCAGGACGAGCATGGAGAAGACGTCCTCCCAGAAGAAGGAGGGCGCGAAGAGATAGCGGCCGAAGACCACTTTCTCCCAGATCGCGCCGGTCACCATGATCGTATAGAGCAGGACCGTCTTGGCGATCACCGAGAGGGTGGCCAGAAGGTAGCCCTCTCCGGTGTTGAGATAGCGCACCACCAGAAACAGGCTGATGGCGAACACCAGAAACTGGAGCGGCGCCAGAAGGCCCTAGACCAGCGTCCAGGGAGTCGCGTCGCGGCGCACGCGCTGTTCGGGCGTGTAAAGCGGGGCGGGCGTCCTGCGCTCGATGCGGTGGTGGTGCCGGGTCGCGCAGCCGGCGTGGGCGGTCCAGGGGCAGGGGGCGATCATGTCGATCCAGCCCTGCAAGGTCTGACCCGGCTCGTTGGAGATTCGGCGATCGTGGCTTTGTGTTGCGGCCCGCATGGCGCGGCCTCCTTGCGCATGTCTATGAGGGCAGCGTACGGCACGAATTTCCGAAGTGTCAATATTTTTGGACGTCCGAAAAAATTGACAGATCGCCAAGTCCTCATAAAATCATTGGAGGTTCGAAATTTCTGGTCACCGCAAAAAGAAGCTGCCACCATGTTTGCAAATACAGGGACGGTCCGACCTGGCCCCCTAGCCTTGGGGCGGTCCGTCACCGCCGCCGCCGATCAACCGGCGGCGGAAAACAAAGCGTGGAGAGGGGCGGCTCGTACGTCCGATCATTCACGCGGGGATGGGAGGACACCCCTTATGGCGGACACGGCTTTGGATCGGTTCGGGCTGGCGGGCTTGGCCCGCGCGACGCAGCAATCACTGGACTGGAAAAACTGGGGTCAGACCGGCAAGCCGTACGAGCTTGATAATGCCGGTCCGCCCAAGCAGGTCCTGGACAAGCTGATCGAGGCGGAGATCATTCCGCGGCTCATGCTGGTCAATCGCGGCGCGTCCGACATGATGAAGGCCGATGACGCAAACACGGTGCGTTCGCTCAAATTCGACGCCGACCAGGTGGACGATTTCGCGCGCCGCACCGTCACGGGCGATCCCGATGATCTGGTCGCAGAAGTCGACCGGCTCGTTGATGCGGGCGCTTCGCACGATGATGTTCTGCTGAAGCTTCTGGCGCCGGCTGCGCGCCGTCTGGGCAAGCTGTGGGAAGAAGATGCGTGCGATTTCGCCGACGTGACGATCGGCCTGATGAAGCTGCACCGAATTCTGGAGCGCGTGAACGAGGACACGCCGTGCGGCCTGGGCGTCGGCGGCGTCTCTCCGCGCGTGCTCCTGGCTCCGGCGCCGGGCGAGATGCATGTGTTCGGCGTGATGATGGTCGGCGAGTTCTTCACGCGGGCCGGGTGGCGCGTCCGCTGCGAATCCACCCCCGAGGCCGCGCACATCGCATTGGCGGTGAGCGAGGATCATTACGACGTGGTCGGCCTCTCCGTCAGTTCTGAATTGAATATCAAGACCTTGCGCGCTGCGATCAAACTTGTCCGCGCGCGCTCTCTTAATCGCGACGTTTTCGTCCTGGTGGGTGGAAACGCGTTTAATGAAGACCTTGGCCTGGCCAAGCGCGTGGGCGCGGACGCAACCGCAACGGACGGGGTCCGTGCAGTTGTCACTGCGCAGCGTTTGGTTCATAGGCTCTCGCGCGTTGAATGATCGATTGAATCTTTATCACAAGGCGACTCCATGGATACCAAGGCCCCAGTAGGCCCGAACGCGCGGTTTAGATCCCGCGAGGTCGTTCGCTCGGCGTTCGTGGACGAAGCGGCGGCGGATCTGGCCGCCAACGCAGCCGATCTCGCCTTGCTTGTCGATCAGCGCGGCGTCGTGCGCGACGCCGCTTTTTCGGGTGAAGAGTTCTCCGAGGTCGATTCGATGGATTCCTGGATCGGCCAGAAATGGGTCGATCTGGTCAATCCCGATTCGCGCGAGAAGGTGACGGCCTTGCTGGGCGCGCCCAGCACGTCGGGACCGCGGCGCTGGCGCCATGTCAATCAACGCCGGCCCGACGGGTCGGATCTCCCCATCTCCTACTTCACCCTGCCCGCCGGGCGCGAGGGCTGGATCCTGGCGGTCGGCCGCGATCTGCGGGCCGCCGCAGGCATGCAGCAGCGCCTGATCGAGGCGCAGCGCTCCATGGAGCGCGATTATTCCCGCGTGCGTGAGGCGGAGACCCGCTTCCGGCTTCTATTCCAGCTCGCCTCCGAAGGCGTCGTCATCATTGACGGCAATTCGTTTCGCATCACCGACGTCAGTCCGGCGGCGGCCCGGCTTCTGGGCCGCTCCTCGCAACACCTTGAAGGCCGGTCGCTTGACGGCGCCTTTGGCGCGGCGTGCTCGGAATCGGTGCGCGAAATCCTGGCCGTGGCCCGCAAGACCGGCCGCACCGAGCAGATCGAGCTGACGCCCGACGGCGCCAAGAAGCCCTGCCTCATGCTCGCCTCGGTCTATCGCCAGGGGCGAGAAGTCTACTACCTGGTGCGCCTGTCAGCCAAGGACGCCAAGGCCGCGGCCGCCGCCGACGCCTCCCTGTCCCAGCTGGCCGCCATCCTGCCTGACGGCCTGGTGCTCACTGGCGAGGACGGCAAGATTCTCTCGGTCAACGACGCCTTCGTGGATCTGGCCCAGCTCAGCGAGGCGGATTCGGCGATTGGCGCGCCCATCGAGCATTATCTCGGCCGCACCGAAACCGAGCTGAACGTGCTCATGGCGAATTTGCGCGAGCACGGCGTGATCCGCAATTTCGCCACCCTGCTTCGCAGCCGCCACGATCTGCGCGAGCCGGTGGAGGTATCCGCCGTCGCGGCGCCGGGGCCCACCGGCGGGGTCTTTGGCTTTTCGGTTCGGCCCGTGGGCCGTCGCCTTGTGGCCGGCCGCGGCGCCGAGGGCGCCCCCATGCCCGGCAGCGTGGACCAGCTTTCCGATCTTGTCGGCCGCGTCGCGCTCAAGGATATCGTGCGCGAGAGCACGGACATGATCGAGCGCAGCTGCATCGAGGCGGCGCTGGAATTGACCAATGACAACCGCGCCTCGGCCGCCGAAATCCTCGGCCTGAGCCGGCAGAGCCTCTACGCCAAAATGCACCGCCACAAGATTGGCGAGCTGCAGCCCAAATCAGAACACTGAGGCCCAGGGCGGTCCTGAATCGTCCCGCGATATCGGCTCTAAAAAAGCGTCAAGTTTAGTTGACGCTTTTATGTGTTCACCATACCTTACAGGGCATGGATCACTCGCTCTCTTCACCTCGCGTGCCTTTGCGCACCTCGCTTCTGGCGGTGGTGGAGCTGTCCAAGCCCGTCACCTGGTTTCCGCCCATGTGGGCGTTCGGGTGCGGGGTGGTCTCCAGCGGACAATTCGGTCTCGATACGCTCGGCCTTTTGCTGGCGGGCGTGGTGCTGGCCGGTCCGCTTTTGTGCGCCGGCAGTCAGACCGTCAATGACTGGTTTGATCGCCATGTGGACGCCATCAACGAGCCGAACCGTCCGATTCCGTCCGGGCGTATCCCGGGCAAATGGGGTCTGTGGATCGCCATCTTCTGGTCCATCGCCGGCTTGATCTGGGCGGCTTTTCTCGGCGTCTGGGTTTTCGCGGCCGCGGCGCTGGGTGTCGCCCTGTCCTGGGCCTATAGCGCGCCGCCGGTGCGCCTGAAGCGCAGCGGCATCTGGGGCCCGCTGTCGGTGGGAATTTCCTATGAGGGCCTGGCCTGGTTCACCGGCGCCGCCGTGATGACGCAGGCGCTGCCGTCGGCCGCGACCATCACCATGGCGGTGCTTTATAGCCTGGGCGCTTACGGGATCATGGTCCTGAACGATTTCAAGGCGATCGAAGGCGACCAGAAAATGGGCCTGAGATCGCTGCCGGCGGTGCTCGGCCCGCGCAAGGCGGCGCGGATCGCCTGCACTGTGATGGCGGCGCCGCAGTTTTACGTGGTCTGGCTGCTGCTCATCTGGGGCCGTCCGATCCATGCCGGTCTCGTGGCCCTGGCGCTTGTGGCCCAGATCATCCTGATGTCCCGCCTGTTGCGCGACCCCAAGGCGCTTGCGCCCTGGTTCAACGCCACCGGCGTCACCCTTTACGTACTCGGCATGCTGGTGAGCGCCTTCGCCGTGTCGAATCTGAGCTGAGGAGGCCGCCATGACGGGCGCCCGCACCCAGAGCACCACCAGCGCCGATCGCGGATTCTTAAGCTGGATCGAGATCGTCAGGCTTGGGCTGGTGCAGGCGGCGCTGGGGTCCATCGTGGTTCTGACCACCTCCACCCTGAACCGGGTGATGGTGGTGGAGCTGGCGCTGCCCGCGATGTTGCCGGGCGCGCTTGTGGGTCTGCACTATGCGGTTCAGCTCAGCCGCCCGCGCTGGGGCCACGGCTCCGACATGGGCGGGGCGCGCACGCCCTGGATCATCGCCGGCATGGCGGTTCTGGCGATCGGCGGCGTGCTCGCCGCGATCGCCACCGCCTGGACCGCCACGTCCCCGATCGCGGGGATCGCATTGGCTGTCTTCGCCTTCGTCATGATCGGCGGCGGCGTCGGCGCGGCGGGAACCTCGCTGCTGGCGCTATTGGCCACCGATGTGGCGCCGGAACGGCGCGCCCCGGCGGCGTCGATCACCTGGATCATGATGATTTTCGGCTTCGCCGTCACCGCCGGGGTGGCGGGCGGCCAGCTTGACCCGTTCACACTGACCCGCTTCGTGGTCGTCACCGCCGCGGTCAGCGCCATCGCCTTCGCCCTGTGCGTCGTTGCGGTTTTGGGCGTAGAGCGCACCGGCCGGTCGCGCCGCGCCGAGGCCGGCCCCGCCGCGCCGAAGACCGATTTCAAGGCCGCGCTGAAAGAGGTGTGGGGCGAGCCGAAAGCGCGCCGCTTCACCATCTTCGTCTTCGTTTCCATGCTCGCCTATAGCAGCCAGGACATGATCCTGGAGCCGTTCAGCGGCCTCGTGTTCAATCTGACGCCGGGCCAGTCCACCCAGCTGGCCGGGGTGCAGAACGCCGGCGTGCTTCTGGGGATGATCGGCGTCGCGGTGCTGGGCGCCCGCTTTAGCGGAAGCGGGTTCGGCCGGCGCCAAGCCTGGGTCATCGGCGGCTGCGTCGCCTCTTGCCTCGCGCTTCTGGGTCTGGCGGTTGCCAGCCTTGTGGGTCCCGGCTGGCCGCTGGGATTGTCTGTCTTTCTTCTGGGCCTGTCCAACGGCGCCTTCGCCGTCGCCGCCATCGGCGCGATGATGGGGCTGGCCGGCGCCGACGGTCCTGGACGCGAGGGCATGCGGATCGGCCTTTGGGGCGCGGCCCAGGCGATCGCCTTCGGGGTCGGGGGCTTTCTCGGCGCTGCTGCGATCGATGCGGCGCGCGCGCTCTTCGCCGACGCGACTCTGGCCTTCGGGCTCGTCTTTGCAATCGAAGCTGTCTTGTTCCTCGTGGCCGCGCGTCTGGCGCTCGGCGTGGAGGAGACCGAAACTCAAACCCAGTCCATACCCACCCTGGCGGGAGGCGCCTCATGACGCATGCACTCAAGACCTATGACGCTGTCGTAGTCGGGGGCGGCCCAGCCGGGGCCGCCGCCGCGCAGACCCTGTGTGAAGGTGGAGCTTCTGTTCTGCTGCTCGACAAGCCGGGGCGCATCAAGCCCTGCGGCGGCGCAGTGCCGCCCAAGCTGATCCGGGAGTTCAAGATCCCGGAGTCCCAGATCGTGGCGCGGACCCGCGGCGCGCGCATCCTTGCGCCCTCCGGCCTGGAAGTCGATATGCCCATCGGCGACGGCTATGTGGGCATGGTCGACCGCGAGCATTTCGACGAGTTCCTGCGCGAGCGCGCAGCCGACGCCGGCGCCGAGCGCCGCGACGGCTCGTTCGAGTGTGTCGAGCGTGACGATGACGGAACCGCCATCGTGGTCTTCGCGCCCCATGACGCGCCCGACGAAACCCTCCGTGTGCGCGCCCGCGTGATTGTGGGCGCCGACGGCGCGCGCTCGAAACTCGCCAAGCAGACCGTGAAGGGCGCCGAAAAGGTCAAGAGCGTCTTCGCCTACCATGAGATCGTGCGCGCGCCGCAGGGCGAGACCGTCGGCCACTACCACGCCGACCGATGCGACGTGATTTACGACGGGCGCATCTCGCCCGACTTTTACGGCTGGGTGTTCCCCCATGGCGAGCTCGCCAGCATCGGAACCGGCAGTCAGGTGAAGGGCTTCTCCCTGCGGGGCGCAGTGAAAGCGCTCCGGGAATCCTCAGGGCTGGCCGATTGCGAAGTCGTGCGCCGTGAAGGCGCGCCGCTGCCCTACAAGCCGGCGCCGCGCTGGGATAATGGCCGCGACGTGGTGCTGGCCGGCGACGCAGCCGGCGCCGTGGCGCCGTCTTCGGGCGAGGGCATCTTCTACGCCATGACGTCCGGCAAGATGGCCGGCGAAGGCGCGCTGGAATTTCTCGCCACCGGTCAGGCCAAAGCCCTGGCGTCGGTGCGCAAGCGCTTCATGAAGGATCACGGACAGACCTTCTTCGTGCTCGGGATCATGCAGCATTTCTGGTACCGCAACGACAAACGCCGCGAGCGCTTCGTGAAGATCTGCGCCGATCCTGACGTTCAGCGTCTGACCTGGCAGGGCTATATGGAAAAAGAGCTGGTGCGCCAGGACCCAGGCGCTCACGCGAAGATCTTCTTCAAGGATCTCGCCCATTTGGTGGGCCTGTCGCCGCGATGAGCCTGTCGTGATGGAGGCGTTGTTCGCCTCGGGCCGGATCATCGACCTGATCCTGCTTCTGGTCGTGGTGGAGGCCGCCGTGTTGGCGGCCTGGCCGCGTCTTCGCGGTTCCATGACCATGGTGGATGTCGCCGCTCTGCTGGCCCCGGGGGTCATGCTGATGCTGGCGGTGCGGGCCGCGCTTTCGGGGGCCCCCTATACGATAACGGCGGCCGTACTGGCCGCCGCTTTCGCATTTCATATTCTGGACGTCGCGCGCCGGCGTCGCAGCGCGGCGCGCGACGATCCAGCCTAGGCTTAGCCGCCGAAGCCGCCGTTCGCCTCGATGTAGGCGATGACGTCGGCGCGGTCCTGCTCGTCGCGCAGGCCGGGGAACGCCATGATGGTGCCCGGAATGTATTCGCGCGGGTTTTCCAGATACTCGAAAAGGTTTTCCTCGGTCCAGGTCACGCCGGAGTTGGCGTTGGCTTCCGAATACCGGAACCCTTCCACTGAACCGGCTTCACGGCCCACAATACCGTAAAGCGACGGGCCAACCCGGTTCACGCCTTCTTCAAGGACGTGGCACGAGCGGCAGCGCGCAAACACGCGGCGACCCGCTTCGGGATCGCCGGTCAGGCCGGCCACCAGAAACTCGCTTTCGCCGCCAGACGCCATGTCGCCGCTTTCAGAGGACGCCTCGTCAGCAGAGGCCTCTTCAGCGGGGGCTTCTTCAGCCGGAGCCTCGTCGGCGGCGGGCTGTTCAGCCTCCATGCCGGTGTCGCCGCCCATGGCTTCGCCGGAGGTTTCCGTCGCCATGGTCTCGGTTTCGCCGCCGGCGGTGGTGGTGTCGGCGGTGTCGGCGCTCTGATCTTCACCGCCGCCGCAAGCGGCCAGCGCCGTCGAAGCCAGCAGTGCTGCAATGATACTGGTCGTCCTCATTAGGCTTATTCCTCCCGTTTCGGTGCCAAGGATACTAGTGCACCTAGTGAACAGGACCAGCCTTGCTGAAAAAAAAGGGATTAATCAACCCGAATTCCGCCCGGCGCAGTCCACTTCGTCCATGGACAACGCAAAACCCCGGGGTTCGGGGGGCCCGGGGCTTTACAAATTCAGGTGTTGGGCGCCGGAGCGCTACAGCTGCGCACCGGGCGTATCGAAGCGGTCCAGCATCATCACCTTGCGCCAGGCGCGGGCGAAATCATGGATGAAGGCTTTTTTCGCATCGCCTTGGGCGTAGGCTTCTGCCACCGCGCGCAGCTGGGAGTTCGAGCCGAACACCAGATCCACGCGGCTGGCGCGCCAGCGCTCTTCACCGCTCTCGCGGTTCGTGCCGATGAACTCCTTCTCTTCCGGCGAGACGGCCTTCCAGGCGGTCTCCATGTCCAGAAGATTGACGAAGAAGTCATTGGTCAGAACGCCTGGAGTGTTCGTCAGCACGCCGTCGGTCTTGCCGCCGTGATTGGCGCCGAGCACGCGCAGGCCCGCCACCAGCACGCTGGTTTCCGGGATCGAGAGGGTGAGCAGCCGGGCCCGGTCCACCAGAAGCTCTTCGGTGGGAACGGTGTGTTCGGCGTCCACATAGTTGCGGAAACCGTCCGCGCCGGGCTCCAGAGGTTCAAAGGCGTCGGCGTCGGTCATCTCGTCGGTGGCGTCGGTGCGCCCCGGCGTGAAGGGGATGTTGATTTCTTCCCCGGCGGCCTTCGCGGCCTGTTCCACCGCCGCGTCGCCGGCAAGCACGATCAGGTCGGCGAGAGAGATCTTCTTGCCGCCAGAGGCCTGGGTGTCGAACGCCGACTTCACCTGCTCCAGCGCGTCGATCACTTTAGCGATTCGGGCCGGTTCGTTGGCGTTCCAGTCTTTCTGGGGCGCCAGGCGGATGCGCGCGCCATTGACGCCGCCGCGCTTGTCGGAATCGCGATAGGTGGAGCCTGAAGCCCAGGCGGTGAAGACCAGATCCGCCGGATCAACGTCTGCATCCAGCATCGCGGCCTTGAGCGCCTTTACATCGGCGTCGCCGACAAGCGCGTGATCCACCGCCGGCACCGGATCCTGCCAGATCAGGTCTTCCTCGGGGACTTCCGGGCCGAGATAGCGGGTCTTGGGACCCATGTCGCGGTGGGTCAGCTTGAACCAGGCGCGGGCGAATGCATCGGCGAACACGTCCGGGTTCTCGAAGAAATTGCGCGAGATCCTCTCGTACTCGGCGTCCACCTTCATGGAGAGGTCGGTGGTGAGCATCATGGTGGGCACGCTTGTGCCCGCATGGGCGTCCGGGGCGTGGTCCTCGGTCTTGAGGTTCTTGGGCGCCCACTGCCAGTGGCCCGCCGGGCTCTTGGTCAGCTCGTACTCGTAGTTAAACAGCTGCTTGAAATAGCCCATGTCCCACTGGATCGGGTCCGGGGTCCAAGCGCCTTCCAGGCCGCTGGTCATGGTGTCGCCGCCATTGCCTGTCCCGTTGGCATTGGTCCAGCCGAAGCCCTGGGCCGCGATGTCGGCGCCTTCAGGCTCAGGGCCCATGGCCGCGTTCGCCGCGCCATGGCATTTGCCGAAAGTGTGACCGCCGGCGATCAGCGCCACGGTCTCCTCGTCATTCATCGCCATGCGGCTAAAGGTGACGCGGATGTCGTGGGCCGCGCCTTCCGGGTCCGGCTGGCCGCGCGGGCCTTCCGGGTTCACATAGATCAGACCCATATGGCTCGCGGCCAGGGGCTGCTCGAGATAGCGATCGCCGGAATAGCGGTCCTGGTCGCCGAGCCATTCAGCCTCGGTGCCCCAGTAGACGTCGTTCTCCGGCTCGAATATGTCCTCGCGGCCCCCGGCGAAGCCGAAGGTCTTAAAGCCCATGGATTCCAGCGCCACATTGCCGGTGAGCACCAGAAGGTCCGCCCAGGACAGGGCGTTTCCGTATTTCTGCTTGATCGGCCACAGCAGACGGCGCGCCTTGTCCAGATTGGCGTTGTCCGGCCAGGAATTGAGCGGCGCGAAGCGCTGGGCGCCCGAGCTGGATCCGCCGCGCCCGTCGCTCACCCGGTAGGTGCCGGCCGCGTGCCACGCCATGCGGATGAAGAACGGGCCGTAATGGCCGTAATCCGCCGGCCACCAGGGCTTGGAGTCCGTCATCAGCGCGTGCAGGTCGCGCTTCACACCTTTATAGTCCAGCGCCTTGAACGCCTCGGCGTAATTGAAGCCGGGCGCCATGGGGCTGGCGCTGACGCCGCCATGGGTGAGGATCGACAGGTCGAGCGCGTTCGGCCACCAGTCGCGATTGCTGCGGCCCTGGCTCGGCGCGGTGTTGGCGAACGGGCATTGGGCTTGATCGTCCATGACGAAGACCTCCTTGAAGCTCGGCGTAAAGGGGGGCGTCGCCGAGGCTGTCTTTAAGGTCCCCAAGATCGCCTATCAAGCGCGCAGAGTCACACAAGGATTTGCGATCCCAGCTATAGGCTCTCTCGATGGCCGCGCTTCAAGCTATCGAAATCACCAGCATGTGCTCGCGCTTGGGCGCGGCGCTCGACGCCCAGGTCGGACTCAGTGCGCCTGGCCCCAGGTGTCTGCGGCCTTGGCGTCCACCACCAGCGGCACGGTGAGGTCGGCGGCGGGGAGCGGCGCGCCCACCATCACCTCGCGCACCACTTCGATCAGGCGCTCGGCCTCGTCCTTTGGCGCTTCGAACACCAGTTCGTCGTGGACCTGCAGCAGCATGCGCGCCTTGAGGCCGGCGCCGTCCAGCGCGTCCTCCATGCGGATCATGGCGCGGCGGATGATGTCGGCGGCGGCGCCCTGGATCGGGGCGTTGATGGCCTGGCGCTCGGCGAACTGGCGCACGGACGGGTTCTTGTCGCGAATGCCCGGCAGGTTGATGCGCCGGCCGAATATCGTCTCCACGAAACCCTTGTCCTTCGCCTCGGCCTTCATCGCGTCCATATAGGCGGCGATGCCGGGGAACTTATTGAAATAGCTCTCGATATAGGCCTTGGCCTCATCGCGTCCGATGCCGAGATTATTGGCCAGGCCGAACGCCGAGATGCCGTAGATGATGCCGAAATTGATCGCCTTGGCGTTCCGGCGGGTCATGGGGTCCATGTTCTCCAGTGGCACGCCGAACATTTCCGACGCGGTGAGCGCGTGAATGTCCTGGCCCTCGCGGAAGGCCTGCTTGAGCGCCTCCACATCGGCGATATGGGCCAGCAGCCTCAGCTCGATCTGGGAATAGTCCGCCGCGACGATGACATGGCCGGGCTCGGCGGTGAACGCCTCGCGGATCTTGCGGCCCTCCTCAGTGCGGATCGGGATGTTCTGCAGGTTCGGCTCCGAGCTTGAGAGCCGCCCGGTGGTGGTGGCGGCCAGCGAGAAGCTGGTGTGCACCCGGCCCGTGCTGGGGTTGATCGCGGCCTTGAGCGCGTCCGAATAGGTGCTCTTCAGCTTGGAGAACTGGCGCCAGGTCAGCAGCGCGGTGGGCAGGTCATGACCCGCCGCCGCAAGCTCTTCGAGCACCGCGGCGTCGGTGGACCAGGCGCCGCCCTTGGTCTTCTTGCCGCCGGGCAGGGCCATCTCCTCAAACAGGATCTCGCCGATTTGCTTGGGGCTGCCCAGATTGAAGGCGCGGCCCGCAGCCGTGTGGGCGGCCTCTTCGCTCTCGGCCATTTTCTGCGCGAAGTCGGAGGACAGGCGCGAGAGCTGGGCGGTGTCCACCTTCACGCCGGCGAGCTCCATCTTCGCCAGCACGCCCGGCATGGGCCGCTCCAGCGTCTCGTAGACGGTGGAGAGGCCGCGCTGGGCCACGGGCCGCTTCAGGATCTCCCAAAGGCGCAGCGTCACGTCCGCGTCTTCAGCCGCGTATTCCGTGGCGCGTTTGAGATCAACTTCAGCAAAGCTGATCTGCTTCTTGCCCGTGCCGCAGACCTGCTTGAAGGGGATGCACTCATGGTCAAGATGGAGCTTGGCCAGCTCGTCCATGCCGTGATTGTGCAGGCCCGCCTCCTGCACATAGGAGAGCAGCATGGTGTCGTCATAGGGCGCCGGATCAATGCCGTAGCGGCGAAACACGGCGATGTCGTATTTGAAGTTCTGACCCACTTTCAGGATGGCGGGATCTTCCAGCAAGCCCTTGAGGCGGCCCAGCGCCTCGGCCTCGTCCAGCTGCTCGGGCCTGGCCGTGCCCGACGCCAGATCGCCGCCCACATGGCCGGTGGGGATGTAGCAGGCCTCGCCCGGCGCAGTCGCCAGCGAGATCCCGCACAGGCGCGCCGAGCTGGCCGACAGGGCGTCGGTCTCCAGATCCACCGCGATCACGCGGGCGCGCTTTGCCTTGCCGATCCAGGTGTCGAGCTGCTCCAGCGTGGTGACGCAGTCGTACTTTGAACGATCGATCTCGGCGGTGGCGTCGCCGGTGCTGTCGGCGGGGCCTTCGCCCAGTCCCTCCTCCACGCGGCGCGTGAGGGTGCGAAACTCCATCGCCTTGAGAAAGCCGAGCAGCTTTTCCGGATCGGGTTCGGCCGTGCCGAATTCGTCCAGCGCCGCCATGCCCTCGCAATCGGTCTTCAAGGTGACAAGCACCTTGGAGACGCGCGCATCCTCGGCGTGCTCGATCAGTTTTTCGCGGCGCTTGGGCTGCTTGATCTCGCCGGCGCGCGCCAGCAGGCTTTCCAGATCGCCGTACTCATTGATCAGCTGGGCGGCGGTCTTGATGCCGATGCCGGGCACGCCGGGCACGTTGTCGACGCTGTCGCCGGCTAGCGCCTGCACGTCGATCACCCGGTCCGGCTTCACGCCGAACTTCTCCACCACCTCGTCGGGACCGATGCGCTTCACCTTCATGGGGTCCAGCATCGTCACCTGATCGGTCACGAGCTGCATCAGATCCTTGTCCGATGAGCCGATGGAGACGCGCGCGCCTTTCTCCGCCGCCTGGCGGGCATAGGTGGCGATCAGGTCGTCGGCCTCCACGCCCGCCTGCTCGATGCTGGGCAGATCAAAGGCGAGGGTGGCCTCGCGGATCAGCGCGAATTGCGGCACCAGATCTTCCGGCGGCTCGGGCCGGTGGGCCTTGTATTGATCATAGATCTCGTTGCGGAAGGTCTTGGAGGAATGGTCGAAGATCACCGCCAGATGGGTGGGCTCGTCCTCGCCCTTGAGGTCTTCCAGCAGCTTCCACAGCATGTTGCAGAAGCCTTGAACGGCGCCCACCGGCGTCCCGTCGGAGCGGGTCAGCGGCGGCAGGGCGTGATAGGCCCTGAAGATATAGCCCGACCCGTCCACCAGATAGACGTGACTGGAGGAATCGACGGGTCGTTTCACGGCCATGGGGCGGGCTCCGGGCGGGGGTGTCAGCGATGGCCCGAACCTAGGCGCGCGCGCGGCGATGGGCAATCTTGCGGGCGCCGTGCGATTGCGCTTGCCAAACGCCGTGTCCGGCTCCGAGTGCAGCCGGCTTTCTCCTCGCGAAGGATTTCGCCCCATGAACGCCGTGACGCCGCTGCGTGCGCCGCTCTTTGGTTCCAATCACACCCACAGTCTCATCGAGGGTCTGGCCGAGCGCGGCTGGGCCCATGCGCCCCATGCGCTGGATCCTGAGCTGGTGGCGGAACTGCGCGAGGAGGCCGAGCGTCTCGATTGCGCCGGGGAGACCCATGACGGCCGGATCGGGCGGCGCGCCGACGAGACGACGCGCCTCAAGGTGCGAAAGACCCGCATCGCCTGGCTGGACGGATCGAGCCCGGCGCAAGCGCGCTATCTCGCCGGCGCGGAAGTCCTGCGCCAGGCGTTGAACCGCGCGCTATTTCTGGGTCTGTTCGAATACGAGGCCCACTTTGCAGTCTATCCGCCCGGAGGGTTTTATGCGCGCCATCTGGACGCCTTCCGCCTGGCGCGCGGCGCCAATGCGGCGGCGGGGCTGGGCGAGCGGGCGGGGCGCTCGCGCGTGGTGTCCATGGTGACCTACCTCAATCGCAGCTGGACCGAGCCGGACGGCGGCAAGCTCGCGGTCTGGAACGGAGCGCCTGAAGGACCGGACGGGCGGCCTGATCTGAACGCCCTGGACGCCGTGCCTCCCGCCGCCGAGATCGCGCCGGAGGGCGGCGGCGTGGTGCTGATGCTGTCGGAAGACGTCCCTCATGAAGTGCGCCTGGCCCATGCCGAGCGCTACGCCATCGCCGGCTGGTTCCGGGTCAACGCCTCCATCGCCGGCGGGCTTGATCCTGCGCTCTAGGCGGATCGGCGAACGCCGTGGTGGACCTGGCGCCCGCGCCCGTGCGTTTATTACGGCATGACCGAACGCCAGCCCGCCCATAAAAGCGTTTCACACCCGCCCGATTTGATCCTGGCCGAGATTGATCGGGCGCGCGCGGCTCTGGAGCGCCTGGACACTGATCCGCTTTACGCAGTCCATGAGGCGCGCAAGGCGATCAAGAAAGCGCGCTCCAGCGCTCGCTTGATCCGCACTGGCGACAAGTCCGCGTCCAAGCGCATCAACGCTGCCGGCCGGCGCGCGGCGGAAGCGCTGCAGGAGGCCCGCGACGCCGACAGCCTGGAACAGATCGCGCGCGCGGCCGCCATCCATTGCGAACGTTCCGAGATCGCCGCCATTGTGAATATGGAGGGCGAGCGCGCCCGCGAGGACAGCAAGCGCATTGACCGGACCCGCGCGGCTAGTCAGGCCCGCGCCATGCTCGACGAGATGGCGGGCGAGGTGCAAAAGATCGACCTTTCCAAGACCCCCGGCGCCGTCATAGCTGAGGGTCTGGCGCGCACCTACAAGCGGGCGAAAAAGCGCTTCAAGATCGCCAAGCAAAAGCCTGACGGTGAAACCCTGCACGAGCTGCGAAAGCGGGTGAAGGACTGGCGCTATCACACCACCGCGCTGAAGGAGGTGTGGCCGGACACCGTAAAGGCGAAACGCAAGAAGGCGAAGAAGGCCGCCGATCTTCTGGGCGATCACCATGACCTCACGCGCCTGATCAATCGGCTGGGCGATCGTCAGGACCCCGATGAGCCAGACCTCCGTCTAGAAGAGGCTATCGACACTCTGAAAGCCCGGCGCGAGGCGTTGGAGTCAAAGGCGTTGAAGACGGCGAAAAAGATATTCAAGCGCGATCCCGGCGCCTTGAAAAAGGACCTGAAGGACGCGCTCTGAGCGCCATGCTGCACCCAGTGCTGCACCGGTCCGCTTGGGCGCCCCATTGACGCCTCATCGCGGGTTTCCCATAGCTGTGGCTCCACTCAGCAGGAACGCCCCATGACCGCCCAGCCCGAACCCGCCTTCTATCGCGAACGCCGGCTTCCCCCTTATGTTTTCGCCGAGGTGAACCGGCTGAAACTCGCCTATCGCAAGGAAGGCCGCGACGTCATCGATTTTGGCATGGGCAATCCCGACCTGCCCCCGGCCAAGCACATCATCGACAAGCTTTGCGAGGTCGCCGCCGATCCGCGCGCCCATCGCTATTCGGCCAGCCAGGGCGTGAAGTCTCTGCGCGCGGCGCTGTCGCGCTATTATGCGCGCCGCTTCAATGTCGAGCTCGACCCCGACAAGGAGGTCTGCGTCACGCTGGGCTCCAAGGAGGGGCTGGCCAATCTGGCGCAGGCGATCACCGCGCCGGGCGACGTCATCCTGGCGCCCGATCCCAGCTATCCCATCCACATGTTCGGCTTCCTCATCGCCGGCGCGGCGGTGCGCCCGGTGGGCTTTAAGGACCCGGAAGACTTCCTGCGCGAGGCGGCCCACGCCTGCCGCCGCTCGATTCCCTCACCCGGCGCGCTGGTGCTGAATTTTCCGTCCAATCCCACCGCCCAGGTGGTGGATCTCGATTTCTACCGCGAGGCGGTGAAGCTCGCCAAAGCCCACGATCTCGTACTGATCTCCGACCTTGCCTACTCGGAGATCTATTTTGACGGGACCCCGCCGCCGTCCATCCTGGAGGTGGAGGGCGCGCGCGACGTGGCGGTGGAGTTCACCTCCATGTCCAAGACCTATTCCATGCCCGGCTGGCGCATCGGCTTCGCCGCCGGGAGCCGGCGGCTGGTGGACGCCCTGAAGCGTGTGAAATCCTATCTCGACTACGGCGCCTTCACCCCGATCCAGATCGCGGCCGTGGCGGCGCTGGACGGTCCCCAGGACCATGTCGACTACGCCCGCCGGATCTACAAGGCGCGCCGCGACGTCATGGTGGAGAGCTTCGGCCGCATCGGATTTCCCGTGCCGGTCCCGCCCGCAACCATGTTCGCCTGGGCGCCGATCCCCGAAGCCTATCGCGAGCTTGGCTCGGTGGAGTTCTCAAAACAGCTGTTGGAAAAAACCGGCGTTGCCGTGGCCCCGGGTCTCGGCTTCGGCGAGCGCGGCGACGGCCATGTGCGCCTCGCCATGGTGGAAAACGAGCAGCGCATCCGCCAGGCCGCACGCCAGATGAAGGGGTTTTTCTAGATTTGGTGAGATGGATTGGGAGCTGCTGGGATCGCCAGCTATCCTAAGACTCGGTCTGCTCCGGGCGGAGCACCCTATTGATCGCCTCAACTATTCCATTGGCATTTCGAGGCTCGGGACAGCAAGGTAGATCTCCTAGGCGTCCTATATAGACACTTTCTAGCATCTCCAGTGGTCGGCGTAACCGAGATAAAAAATTGATATCCCGTGGATCTCTTATTTGAAGCACATTAAATTCTTTGAAAAGAGCAAATTCGTTCATAGTTATTAATTCAGCTCTCCAAAACTTAAGAGCCAATTTTTTAGAGCCTGCCCTAGCCACTTGAGTTCTAGACTTCAAATTGAGAAATTTTTCGAAATTTTTCTCGACTCTTGCGTAAATTTTTTGTGAATCGATTTCATTCAATTTATTCGTTTCGATAGATTCAAGAAAAATAAGTACTTCACGCGAATTCGGGTTATGGATCATGAATTCTGAAAGTTCACGATCGGCATCCTGAATGAGGAATCTCCGAGGAGATTCAATTAGATTATAGAACAAGATATTTGCAATCGTTACTGTAATTGATAGTTGCAGAAAAAATACTGCTATGGAGCTTATTGATATATCTAAGCTTCCAATTGAAATTGATAACGCAAATAGAATTACCGAAATTAATCCGAACGATGCGGCAATATAAGTTGCGAACCGATTGTATTTCGGTGATTTTTTAAATCGAGAAACAATTTTGCGTTCTCTTATTTCGAGTTCGTCGTGTGAATCCACCGCCCTCACTCCGCCGCCATCGCCATCTTTTGCCCCGAGCGCATCAGCCGTCCCGGCCGTGCGTCGGTGAGCTGATCGTTTTCCACCACCACCTCGCCGGCGACGATCGTCGCGCGATAGCCGGCGGCGTCCTGCAGCAGGCGCTGACCGCCGGCGGGCAGGTCCTGAACCAGGCGGGGCGGGCTGAGCTTGAGGGCGTCGTAGTCGATGACGTTGAGATCGGCTTTCAGGCCCAGGCTGATCCGGCCGCGGTCGGAGAGCCCCAGATAATCGGCGATGTCGGCGGTGAGCATCTGCACGGCGCGCTCAAGGGCGATGGTCTCCCCCCTCGCGCGGTCGCGGGTCCAGTGGCTCAAGAGATAGGTGGGAAAGCTCGCATCGCAGACCGTGCCCACATGGGCGCCGCCATCGCTAAGACCCATCATGGCCAGCGGATGGTCCATCATGGCTTTGACATTGTCGTAGCTGAGCTCGGTGTAGTTATAGATCGGCAGATAGATCAGCTCGCGCCCGTCGCGGGCCACCACCGTGTCGTAGAGCTGCTCCCACACCGAAACGCCGTTCGCCCGCGCCTTGGCGGCGATGGAGGCTTCCGGCGGCTGCTCGTAGTCAGGCTCTTCGGACAGGGTGAACAGCTTTTCGGCGACGAACTCCATGTTCTCCACCAGAAGGTCGGCGATGGGCGGGATGGAGCTGCCGGGGCCGGCCAGTTTGTCGGAGCGCTGGGCCAGGAGTTTGCGCTTGAAGCTCTCTGATTCCATCACCTTCACCCGCTCATCCAGCGGCAGATGGGCGATCTCCTTGTAGGCGGGATAGCCCATGAAGGGGTGGAAGGTGCACTGCAATCCCAGGAACACGCCGATGGCGCGCGGGGCCACCTGGGCGCGCACAGTGAAGCCCTCGGCGTCGAGTTTTTCCAGACCCTGCAGGATCTTCTTCCACTGGTCCGGCGCGAAATCGCGCTGCATCACCGAGATGGAGAAAGGCCGCCCGCCGGCCGCTTTCACGTATTGCTCGATGACCGCCCACTCGGCGGGAAACTTCTCCGCGTCGCGTTCCAGATCAAAATCGGACACCGCCTGGATGACGCCGTGATCGCGGCTCTTGAAGGCCGCGGCGATCCCGGCGAGCTCCTTGGCGGTGGCTTCGCTGGCCGGCGTCCATTCGCCGTCGGCGGTGCGGTGCAGATCGCTGCGCCCGGTGGAGAATCCGATCGCGCCGGCGTCCAGCGCTTCGCCCACCAGATCGCGCATCCTGGCGATTTCCTCATCGCTGGCCTGGGCGTCGAAGCTGGCGCGCTTGTCCATCACAAAGACGCGCAGCGGGTCATGGCCCACCATGGCGGCTATATCCATGGTGCGCGGCGTGCGCTCCAGCGCGTCGAGATAGTCGGGAAAGCTCTCCCAGTCCCATTTCAGGCCTTCGGCCAGGGCGGTGCCGGGAATGTCCTCCACCCCCTCCATAAGCTTTATCAGGCGCTCATGATCGCTGGGGCGTACTGGCGCAAAGCCGACGCCGCAATTGCCCATCACCGCGGTGGTCACGCCGTGGCGGATAGACGGCTCCAGCCGGTCGTCCCAACTCGCCTGACCATCATAATGGGTGTGCGCGTCCAGAAAGCCCGGCGTCACGATCAGGCCTTCAGCGTTGATGGTCTTGCCCGCCTCGCCGGGCGCATCGCCCACCGCCGCGATCACGCCGTCCTTGATCCCCACATCGCCGCGAAAGGGCGCGCCGCCGGATCCGTCGAGGATCAGTCCGTTGGTGATTTTCAGGTCATATTCCATGGTGAGGCTCCTTGGATGATGGCTCGGCGGACGGCGAAGGGCGGACGGGGAGGGGTGTATGGCGGGCGACCTACTCGGCGGGTTTTGGGCGCGCGGCGGTGCGCGCATCATAGAGGCGGAACGCGCCGGCCAGGCCCAGCCCTGCGAACAAATGCCAGATCGACCATAAGCCGACGACCGCCGCCGCGCCGCCCAGGCCATCAAACTGACCCAGCAGGATCACCAGACCCAGCCCGGTGTTTTGCAAGCCCACCTCGAAGGTCAGCGCACGCCGGCGCGGTCCGTTGAAGCCCAGCAGGCGTCCCGCCGCCGCACCGGTGAGAAACGCTGCGGCGTTGTGGATCACCACCACCGCTAGCACGACGCCCGCTGACGCGGTCAGGATCGCCAGATTGGCGGCGACTCCGCCCAGAACCATGGCAAGAATGCCGATGAGCGCCGCACCCATGAGCACCGGGCGCACGCGCGCCGCGGTGACGGGAAAGCGAAAGGCGACCGCCATGCCCAGAACAAGCGGGATCGCCAGGATCACCGTCGTCTGAACCACAAAGGGAACCGGGCTCAGTGCAATCTCGTCCACAAGGGCGGCGGTTGGGGCGTAAAGACTGGTCCAGAACAGGATCGAGACCGGCGTCAACAGCGCGGCTGCAAGACTGGACGTGCCGGTCAGCGCCACCGAAAGCGCCGTGTCGCCGCGGGCCAGATGGGTGAAGAAATTCGAGACATTGCCGCCAGGGCAGCACGCCACGACGATCATCCCCAGCGCAATCGAGGGTATCGGGTTGATCAGATAGATCAGTCCCATGGTCATCATCGGCAGGACCAGCATCTGGGAGGCGGCCGCTCCGGCGAACCGGGCGGGCTGGGCCTTCAGAAACGCGAAATCGCCTGGGCGAAGGCTCAGCGCGACCGAAAACATGATGGTGGCCAGGATGATGGGCAGAATGATTGATCCGCCCGGCGCAAGGTCGATGCGCGCCGCGTCCAGCGCAGCTGCGTCCATGGTCTCCTCCCTGACGGCGCGCCGACTCTCAGGGGCCGGTTCGTGAACACCGTTCGCTGGAAAACAGGATGACGCGTGCAGGGGGTGGTTGTCGAGGGCGGGACGTCGCTCACGGCGCCCTCCTGTCCGGCAATCTTGAACAGCGGGCCCGGCGCGATTAATTTACTTCTATGGCCGTACTCGACATCCTCACTGTTCCCGACCCGCGCCTGAAGCTGGTCTCCAAGCCCGTAGCAGGCGTGGACGACGATTTGCGCGCGCTGATGGACGACATGGTGGAGACCATGTACGCGGCCGACGGGATCGGCCTCGCCGCCATTCAGGTGGGCGTCGACAAGCGCGTCATCGTCATGGACCTCTCCGATCAGCGCAATGAACCAGTGTATTTCATCAACCCGGTGATTACGCCGCTGACCGAGGATCTGAAGCCGTATTCCGAAGGCTGCCTCTCGGTGCCGGAGATTTTCGACGAGGTCGAACGCCCGGAGCGGGTGAGGATCGAGTATCTCGATTACGACGGTGAAAAGCGCGACGAAATCGCCGAGGGCCTGTTCGCCGTGTGCATCCAGCATGAGATGGACCATCTCGAAGGCGTGGTCTTCATCGATTACCTGTCGCGGTTAAAGCGCGAGCGCGCGGTGAAGAAAGTCCAGAAACTGGTCAAGACGCGCGACGTGGCGGCGGAGTAGTCAGCCCTCCAGTGCGGCTCGCCAAGCGTCCATGGCGGGCGCGTTGCGGGTGCGAAGCTCGATGCGTTGAGGCGTGACGTCGACGCGACTCCAGCCGCCAAGCACCTCGCCGTCATATGCGATCATCCACATTGAATCTGTCTGAGCCTGAGGAGCCATGTCGGCGAGGCGGCCCGCCGGTTCAAAGCTCATGGCGTTTGCGCTCCAGCGGGTTTCCTGCATCGACGTTTGATCAAGCTGCCAGCGGGCGCGCAGCTCAAACAGTTCGAGGACCGGCTGCGTTGACCCGGGCGCCTGCAAGGCGATGAAGCGATCAAGTCGGTCTGGAAGCTCGGACCCGAAACGCGCCGCGCCCTGCAACCGGTACCCGGCCTCGTCCAGAGATGAACATCCTGTCTGCGCGTCCAGAATCCGGCCCGCCGCGTGGGCCGTCACCGCCGCATCGCCGGCCGCGTCGCAAAACGCCAGCAAGCGGGCGTGCGCCTCGGCGGTGATCTCGATCACCAGATCGCGGCCCGTTGGCGCTAGCGACCGGATATCCGACGCAAACAGCACCGCGCCTGGCCCGCCTAGCTCCATGAGCTCTGCGGTGTCTGGGGCGTCGGTTTGTGCGCCGCACGCGGCCAGAACAAGTGCGAGGCTGGAAAGGGCGAGGCCGGGAGCGGCGAAGCGTTTCATCGTGATCCTCACGTACTGACTCGAACACTTTTCCCAAGGCTGTGGGATTTGCAACGCACGCGTACTTGCACGGCGGAGTTTCCAAGAAGCACGACACGATGTGTTTCTGGCCCTTGCCGCCGATGATGGCGTTCGCCGTCGTCAATTTTGATATCAAAAGTCGATGGCGCTTGAGAAACGCTTTGATAGCTTATCGACAGGGTTGCCTTGTTGTTGTCGCTCGCTGGCCCCGCCACGCCAAAACGAGTCCAAAGGGTCTGCCAAGGCCCCCAGACGAATGGGGGCGCCCAAACGCGTGCTTCCGACAGGCCGACCTCCTTGCTTTTGAGATCAGAATTATCGAGGCCTTTGCGGCGGGTCGGATTGAGCCTGTATCGCGCGTGGGGAAATCAGCGACTTGATCGGCGACCGGGATGGAGAACGAGGGCCCTATTCGCCCATGCAGGGCTCTGGTGCGCTCTGCGCCGCCAGTTCGGGATAGCTGGCGATGCGTTGCGCCTGCCCGGCCAGTCTGGCGATTTCGATATAGGCGCGCGACAGGTCGGCGCGGGTCTGTGCGGCGTCCAGCGCCGTGATGCGGTCGGTCACATCCCCGCTCATACCGCGAAAGATGCATCGCAGATCCTGCGGGCCGCCACTCGCCTCGATCTCCTGCGACAGGGCGCGGGCGGCGAGCGCAAAGTCGGTCAGGTCGGCCAGCAGCGCATCGCCCGGCGCGGGCGTGTCGGCGGGCGCCGCCGGGGCGCTCTTGTACAGATCGGCGCGGCGTTCGGCTTCCGGCGCGATGCGGGTCGCCAACGCCTCCACCCGTGCGGCGTCGGCCAGGCCCGGCGCGGTCAACGCAAAGGCCAGCATCAGGGCGCAAAAGGCGGTGCGGATCATGGCGAGACTCCGAAAGGGGTTTGGCGCACCGCCATGCAAGGCGTGCGCCGCTTGATCGTTTCGCCCGCCAAGGCTAAGGGCTGAGCCCTTCCAACGCGTTTACTGACGAAACGAGCACCTCCCATGGCCAAGACCAAGGCGTTCAAGCCCAAAGCCCGGCGTCCGCGCGGTTTTGAAGATCGCACCGCCCATGTGCTGCGCGCCGAGCGCGCCTTGGTGGCTGCGGCCAGCGCCGTCTATGAGCGCTGGGGCTTTGAACCGCTGGAGACGCCGGCGTTCGAATACGCAGACGCGCTGGGAAAATTCCTGCCCGACGAGGAGCGTCCCAATGAGGGCGTCTTCGCGATGCAGGACGATGACGAGCAGTGGATGGCGCTGCGCTACGACCTCACCGCGCCGCTCGCCCGGTTTTCCGCCGAGAATTTCCAGGATCTGGCCAAGCCGTTCCGCCGCTATCAGTTCGGCGAAGTCTGGCGCAATGAAAAGCCGGGACCGGGCCGCTTCCGCCAGTTTGTTCAGTGCGACGCCGACAGCGTCGGCGCGCCGGGCCCCGCCGCCGACGCGGAGATGATCGCGCTGGCCAGCGAAGTCATGGGCGCAGCCGGCCTGGCGCAGGGCGAATACGTGATCCGGGTCAATGACCGCCGCCTGCTGGACGGGGTTCTGGAGAGTTTGGGCTCGGCGGCGGCGGAAAGCCGGATGCGGGTCCTGCGCGCCATCGACAAGCTGGACCGGCTGGGTCTTGAAGGCGTCGAACTGCTGTTGGGCGAGGGCCGCAAGGACGAAAGCGGCGATTTCACGCAAGGCGCCGGGCTGGATGCCGACGGCCGCGCCCGCGTGCTCGGTTTTCTGGACGCCGCCGGCGAAACACGCGGCGATGTGCTCAAGGCGCTGACCCCGGTGGTGGGATCGGGCGTGGGCGCGCAAGGCGTCGCGGCGCTGGAGGAGATCGACGCCGTGCTCTCCGCGCTGGGCGTGGATGAGACGCGCGCGGCCTTCGACGCCTCCATCGTGCGCGGGCTTGGCTATTACACCGGGCCGGTGTTCGAGGCCGAATTGCTGGCGAGCGCCACCTATGAGGACGGCTCGCCCATGCGCTTTGGATCAGTGGGCGGCGGCGGGCGCTATGATGATCTGGTGGCGCGCTTCACCGGTCAGGCCGTGCCGGCCACGGGGTTCAGCTTCGGCGTGTCGCGTTTCGCCGCGGCGCTCTCGGCGTTGAACCGGCTGGACTCGGCCAAGGGCGATCCGCTGGTGATCGTCATCGCGGCGGAAAAAGACCAGATGGCGGCGTATTTCGCGCTCGCCGCCGAGCTGCGCGCCGCCAGGCTGCCTGACGGGCGGGGCCTGCGCGCCGAAGCCTTTGTTGGCGGCGGCAATATGGGCAAGCAGCTCAAATACGCCGACCGGCGGGGCGCCGAGTTCGCCGTGATCATCGGCTCTGACGAGCGCGAGCAGGGCCAGGCCCAGATCAAGGATCTGAAACTGGGCGCGCAGCTGGCCGCCGACATCACCGATAACAAGGCCTGGCGCGAAGATCAGCCCGCCCAGATCACCGTGGCGCGCGGCGAGGTGGTCTCGGCGATTTTGAAGCGGCTCGAAGCCTAGGCCGCGATCTCGACCTCGCCGTCGCCTTCAAGGGCGCGGCGGGCGGCCGGCTTTGTGGCGGTGACGACGAAGCTTTCGATGTCGGCGCCGCGATCCTTGCGCACCACGCACGCCTCGATGCGCACCGCCTCGAAGCCGGCTTGCGCCATCAGGGCGGCGAGGTAGGCGCGGCCATGGGCGTATCGCCGGCTTTCGCGCAGCACCAGACCGGCCCCATCCGCCGCCTCCACCGTGAAGGCGAGGCGTCCGCCCGGCGTGAGCGAGCCCGCGCACCAGGCGATCACGCCTTCGAGGGCGCCGACATAGGCGAACACGTCCGCAGCCACGATCAGGTCATAGCCGGACTCGTCCAGGGGCAGCGCGCAGATATCGGCCTTGAACAGATGGTCATAGAGCTGACGGCGCCGGGCGATCTCCAGCATGCCGGCCGACAGATCGACGCCTTCAAGCACGCCGCAGCGCAGGCGCACCACTTCCCCCATCAGCCCCGTGCCGCATCCAAGATCCAGCGCGCGGGCGACGTTGCGAAGGCCCGCCTCGTCGAGGGCGCGCATCAGGATTTGCGGCCCGCGATAGGCAAGCCCGTCGATGAGGGCGGCGTCAAAGCGCGGGGCGTATTGATCAAACAGCGCCTCGACGAAGGCTGGCGGCAGCGCGTCGGCCACCTGTTCGCCGGTGAGAAGCTCCAGGCGGGCGCGCGATCCGAACCGGTCGGCGGGATCCAGCTCCATGGCGCGCCGCCAGGCTCTGGCGGCGTCCTTTAGGGCGCCAGCGCTCTGGTGCAATTCGCCCAGCCGGTACCAGCCGGCGGCCCAGCTCGGGGCAAGTTCAAGGGCCGAGGCGAGGGTTTCGGCGGCGGCGGAAAAATCGTCGAGCCCGGCGAGGGTTTCGGCGAACTCAGCGCGGCGGTCGGCGGCCCTGTCGCCGGAAGCGTAGGTGCCGGAGATTTGGCCAGAGAGCTGGCCCGGAAACCGGGCGGAAGGCAGGGCGGAAAATTGAGCGGAACCCATCTGCGGTTTCATTTTGTGGGGCCGGGGTGCGGGCCCGATTCCAGGCCGGCGCGCCAGCGGGGCGCTGCACGCGGGCGACCCGCTGCATCACTGCGGTCTGTGCGCCCGGGTGCTCGCCCTGTCAAGTAATCCCGCGTGCCGGAGCCAAGGACCATGAGCAGGCCGATTTTGAACCGGAGCAGCGCGATCAGCGCTGCGGTGCACAAGGCGAGGTCGACGAGATCCAGCGAGGCCGGGTCGGGCGCCGGCGCCCGAATCGGCCCCGATTCGATGTCGCCGACCGGGCCGATCAGGACCTGGACCGCGGACCAGGCAGAGAGGTTGAGCACGGCTCGGTCCGCTCCCCGATTGGCTCGCGCCCGTAACCGGCGCTGTCGCGCGTCTGCCCGAGTTTGAGCGTGGTCCGGACCAGGTGATCGTGAACGAGTATCTGCCGGATCAAGGCATTTCCGCCCACGTCGACTGCGAGCCTTGCTTCGGACCGGCGATCGCGTCGCTCAGCCTCGGTGGACCGGTACAAATGGCCTTCCGGCATCGCCAAGCGGGTGAGCAGATCAGCCTGACCCTTGAGCCTCTAATGCTCCTGATCCTCTCCGGTCAGGCGCGCTATGACTGGACCCACGAAATCCCGGCGCGGAAATCGGATCTGATTGCCGGAGTGCGCCAGCCAAGAGCCCGCCGCGTGTCACTGACCTTCCGGACAGTAACACTTTAGGCGCGTGGATTATGGAAATGGTGGGCCCGGAGGGACTCGAACCCCCAACCAAGCGGTTATGAGCCGCCGACTCTAACCAATTGAGCTACAGGCCCGCACGAAACGCGCGCAGATGCGTTATTAGCGTTCTGCGCCGCGCGCGCAAAGCATGTCTTGCGGCTCGGCGCCCGGGTTAAATCGACGTCATCCGTGAAAGCGGCGCGAAGCGGGCCAAGTTTCGCCATCTCGGCGCGTTCGGCTAGACTCACGATCAACGGCTCACCTGAAGGAGACGCCCCCATGACCACGACCCTGTCCGCCGCCAAGTCTACAGCGATGTCCAGCCAGACTTTCCGTCCGGCATTCGCCGCCCTGATGCTTTTGACCGGCGTCGCCGCCGTCCCGCTGGCGTTTGCGCCTGCGGCCCACGCCCAGAGCACGCCGCAGCAAAGCGAGGCGACGCTGTCGCTCTCGGCCACCGGCTCGGTGAGCGTGGCGCCTGACCAGGCGCGTATCACCGCCGGCGTGGTCAGCCGCGCCGACACCGCCGCCGCCGCGGTGCGCGACAACGCGGGCAAGATGCAGGCGGTGTTCGCCGCTCTGCGTGAAGCCGGTGTGGCCGAAGCCGATCTGCAGACCGCGCGGCTGAACGTCAATCCGGTCTACGCCAACGCCCCCAGCCGCAGCGGCGGCGAGTATCAGGAGCCGCGCATCACCGGCTATCAGGCCTCCAACCAGGTCAGCGCCACGCTGCGCGACATCAATACGGTGGGCGCGGCGATCGACGCCGTATTCGAGGCGGGCGCCAATACACTCGACGGGGTGGAGTTTCTCTCCAGCGAGGCTGAACGCGCCCGCAACGAGGCGCGCCGGGAGGCGGTGACCGAGCTCATGAGCCTGCGCGATCTCTACGCCGAAGCGGCCGGGTTCACGATCGTGCGCCTGGTGAATTTCTCTGAAAGCGGCGGCGGACGGCCCATGCCCATGGCCATGGCGCGCATGGAGAGCATGGATGCCTCCACCCCGGTCGCGCCGGGCGAGCTTTCCATCGAGGTGAGCGTCAACGCCAGCTGGGAGATTGACGGCTAGGCACGGCGAAGCGCCGCCCACGCGATGCGCGGCGGGGAGGACGCGTAAGCGAGAGCCGAGGCGCGGGCGGTCCGATCGGACCAGGCGTGGCTTTGGCTAGGCTAGGCGGGCGTGGCTGGCGGATCCGCTCGGACCGCCCGCGCGCCGCCTCCCCGAACGAGCGCGGAGCGTCCGGACCGCCCGCGCCGTTCGAAGATCGACGCCCCCAGTATGCAGGCTCGCGGGCAGGGCGAGGATAAGTTTGCCGATATCCCCGGTATAGCTGCGCGCGTCAGCGTCGCGAATCCGAACCCAAGGGGTTCGCAAGGGCGACGCCCGCCCGCAGCGTCAGCGAGGAGCGAAAGCTCGCAAGAGCTTGAGCATCAGGAAAGAATCCCGCTCGCTACCAGATCAGCTTGGGCGCGCAATAGCGCGCTGAAAGCTGGTCCTCGGCGAGGATGTCGCGCGCCTTGTCCGCGGAGAAGCCGGCTTCGAACCGGTCCGCGAGGATCCCGCCTGCGATGAACAGGGCGTCCAGGCCTTCCCTCTGGGCGCCGGCGATGTCGGTGCCCGGCCCGTCGCCGATCGCGAGCACGCGCGATTTTTCCACTGGCCCGCCGCGGATCGCATCAATTACCCCATAGGCAAGATCGTAGATCGGCGGGTGGGGTTTTCCGGCCAGGATCACCTCGCCGCCCATCTGCTCATACATCTGCGCCAGTGCACCGGCGCAATAGAGCAGGCGGTCGCCCACCTGCACCACGATGTCAGGGTTCGCGCACACCAGGGGCAGGCGGCGAAGCTGCGCCTCGCGAAGCAAATCCGTGTACTGGTCCGGCGTCTCGGTTTCGTAATCCACCAGCCCGGTGCAGGAGATGAAGGCGGCGTCCTTCAACTCGGTGAATTCCAGCCCCGTTCCCTCGTAAAGCGGATCATCCCAGTCTGGCCCCAGCTTGTAGGCGGGGCCTGGCGCGCGGGCGCTGAGCACGGCATGGGTGGCGTCGCCGGAGGTCACCGCATCGTCGAACGCGTCGGGCCGGGCGCCCATCTCGCCCATAAACGTCTTCAGTGATGCGGCGCGGCGTGGCGAGTTGGAGAGCAGCACCACCGTGCCGCCCTGCGCCCTGAACCCTGCCAGCGCATTCAGCGCCTCGGGCACGATGGACCGGCCGTCGCGGATCACCCCCCAGACATCGCACAGGAGGGCGTCGTAATCGGCGGCGAGGTCGGAAAGCTGGGGTGTATCGCTCATGGCAGCGACGTAGTGGCGGGGCGAGGGCGGGTCAACCGCCCTGCTAACCCGCGCGCCGGACCTCGTGGTCGGCGGCGCTGAGCACGTCGTCGCGTACCGGGCGGGGGGCGCCGAAGAGGTGGCCCTGGGCGTAGGCGATATCAAGATCGAGGACTTCCACCACCATGGCTTCGGTCTCTATCTTTTCAGCCACCAGATCCACGCCATAGCGCGCGAACAGCCCGGCGATGTCTTCCGGGGCGAGGGCGCCAGGCTGGCGTCCCGCGATCGGCTCCTGACCGCGCGCCGCTTCAATCAGGCGCTCGCCGGAGGCTTTGACGAAACGTACGCCGGCGCGTTGCAGCTCGGCCAGGTCGAGATTGAAGTCGCTGACCTGATCGATGGAGAAGCGGAAGCCGAAATCGGCCAGGCGCGCCATGTTGCGCGCCGCCGTGGCCGAGCGCTGCTCGAACGCTGCGCGCGGCATTTCAAAGATCAGCGCGCCGGCGAGATCGGAATTGCGGCGCAGGAAGTCCAGGAAGGCGGGAAAGAATTCTTCATCGGCCAGGCTGTTGATGGAGACATTGCAGAACACGCCGATGCGCCGGTCCTGCTTTGTGAGGCGGCGCACGATCTGCACGCAACGCAGCAGCAAAAGATTGTCCACATCGGTGATCAGATTGGCTTCTTCGGCGGCGGCGAGAAACTCGGCCGGCGCCAGAACGCGCCCGTCCGCGTCGCGGATGCGGGTGTACCCCTCGTAAAAGTAGGTGCGCCGCTGGGGCAGGCCGACCACCGGCTGCAGATAGAGATCCACCCGGTTGGCGTCGAGCGCGTCGCGCACGATTTCCGCGTCCACATGGCTGGCGCCGGGCGCTCTGGTTCCGGCTCCTGTTCCGGCCGCGGAATAGGGGTGAGGCGCGGTGGCGCCGGCCTGCTCCAGCCGGGCGAGAAGCTCGGCCACCAGCCGCTCGTCTGTGCGCGCCGGTTCGCGCTCGCCAGACTCGCTCAGCGCCGGGCCGGCGCCGGCCCCGGTCGCCCCCGGCGCCATGGCGTCCAGGCGCACCTGGGCTGCTTCAAGCTCTTCAAGCATTGAGAGATTAGCGGCCTTGAGCTGGTGGAGCTCGTCCTGGAACATGGATTTTTCCTGGGACCGCGCCGCGGCGGCGTGCACCTGGCCTGCGATCAGGAAGACCAGCGCGCCCATGAGCCAGGCCATCTGGGTGTTCATCAGCCCCAGCCGGTCAAACCCCAGCGCGGCGACCACCGCCACCATGGCGTAGGTGAGCACCACCAGTATGTCGCCGGCCTTCGGCATCGACCCTCCCCCAAGCGCTTCGAATCAGGACGCTCTGAGCCTGATCCTAGCCTGCGTTAAGACAGGTTGACGAAGGGTATACAAGAAAACGGCGCGCCCTTTGTGAGGGCGCGCTGCATTCTGGTCCGTCGTGAGCGTTGCGCTTACGAGGTGTGCGGGGCGATGCGGATCTCCACCCGGCGGTTCGCGGCGCGGCCCGCATCGGTGGAGTTGTCGGCCACCGGCTGGGTCTCGCCCATGCCCGCCACGTAGAAGCGGTCCTGGATGACGCCGCGGTTAATCAGGTCGGAGGCCACCGCGCTCGCGCGGCGTTCCGACAGGCGCTGGTTATAGTCGGCGGCGCCCACTGAGTCGGCGTGTCCGATCACGTTCACATAGGTGGCCGGATAGGTCATGAGGACGTCGCCGACATCATCGAGCACCGGACCAAAGCGCGGGGAGACCTGCGCTGAATCGGTGGCAAAGGTCACGTCGCCCGGCATGGTGAGCACAAGCTCGTCGCCGATGCGGCGCACCGAGACGCCGGAATTGCGAAGACGTTCGCGGAACGCGGTTTCCTGGCGATCCATGTAGTTGCCGGCCGCAGCGCCGCCCAGGGCGCCGATGCCCGCGCCGATAAGCGCGTTGCGGCGGTCGTCGCCGCCAGCGAGCGTGCCGAGCAACGCGCCCGCGGCCGCGCCGGCCAAGACGCCGGTGCCGGTGCGGTTCTGGCTGACGTTTCCGTACTGGTCGGTGGTGGTGCAAGCGGCAGCCAGGCCAAGGGCCAGCGCGCCGGCGGTGATGGAACGGATGAACATGGGCAAAGCCTCCTAGAGAGCAAGAGCGGCGGGTCCGGTTCGTCGCCGGAGCCTGTCCGGACGCTCCAGATGTAATTTATTAGAGCGACGTCCATATGAACGCACGCTGAAGCCGGATAACGCAAGCAAACCGTTTTCGCTCCGCTTTCATTTTAGCATTTGCAGCCGTGGCGCAAGTAAGGCGGGCGCCGGGCGATCGACCGGCGCCGCGATGAACCGGCGATGAAAATAATTCGCCTCCGCACGCCGCGCGCCCACTTGACGCGTCATCAAGCCGGTCTTACCTGCCTCTCCGTTAGCAGTCGGGTCCGGTGAGTGCCAACGCTCCCGCTCCGGCTGGCTAAACCTGATGAAATCCTGAACGAGCAAATTTGCTCAGACACGGAGCTACCGCAATGAATTTTCGTCCTCTCCATGATCGCGTGCTGGTGAAGCGCGTCGAGGAAGAAGCCAAGACCAAGGGCGGGATCATCATCCCCGACACCGCCAAGGAAAAGCCCCAGGAAGGCGAGATCGTCGCCATCGGCGGCGGCGCCATCAAGGAAGACGGCACCGTGCGTCCGCTGGACGTGAAAGCCGGCGACCGGGTCCTGTTCGGCAAGTGGTCGGGCACCGAGGTCACCGTTGATGGTGAGGAACTCCTCATCATGAAAGAATCCGACATCCTCGGCATTCTTGACGGCAAGGCGGCGTCCAAGGCCGCGTAATTCGCGCCGGACACCCGCTATTCCCCAATACTCAAAGTTTGAATCGAGAGACGAACGATGGCTGCCAAAGACGTGAAGTTCGGCGCTTCTGCGCGCGAAAAGATGCTCAAGGGCGTGGATATCCTCGCCGACGCCGTGAAGGTGACGCTCGGCCCGAAAGGCCGCAACGTGGTGATCGAGCGCTCCTTCGGCGCCCCGCGCACCACCAAGGACGGCGTGTCGGTCGCCAAGGAAATCGAACTGGAAGACAAGTTCGAGAACATGGGCGCCCAGATGGTCCGCGAAGTCGCTTCGCGCACCAATGACGAAGCCGGCGACGGCACCACCACCGCCACCGTGCTCGCCCAGTCCATCATCCGCGAAGGCATGAAGTCGGTCGCGGCCGGCATGAACCCGATGGACCTGAAGCGCGGCATTGATCTGGCCGTGAAGAAAGTCGTCGAGAACATCAAGTCGATCTCCACCCCCATCAAGGGTTCTGAGGAGATCGCCCAGGTCGGCACCATCTCCGCCAACGGCGAAAAAGACATCGGCGAGATGATCGCCCGCGCCATGGAGAAAGTCGGCAACGAAGGCGTCATCACGGTCGAGGAAGCCAAATCCCTCGAAACCGAGCTGGAAGTCGTCGAAGGCATGCAGTTCGATCGCGGCTACCTGTCGCCTTACTTCGTGACCGACGCCGACAAGATGGTCGCCGATCTCGAAGACCCGTACATCCTGCTGTTCGAGAAGAAGCTCTCCTCGCTGCAGGCCATGCTGCCGGTCCTCGAAGCGGTGGTTCAGTCCAACCGCCCGCTGCTCATCATCGCCGAAGATGTTGAAGGCGAAGCGCTGGCGACCCTGGTGGTCAACAAGCTGCGCGGCGGCCTGAAGATCGCTGCGGTGAAAGCGCCCGGCTTCGGCGATCGCCGCAAGGCGATGCTTGAGGACATCGCGGTCCTCACCGGCGGCACCGTTGTCAGCGAAGACATCGGCATCAAGCTCGAGAACGTCACCCTGGACATGCTCGGCACCGCCAAGAAGGTGAACATCACCAAGGACGACACCACGATCGTCGACGGCGCCGGCGAGAAAACGGCCATTGAAGGCCGCGTCAGCCAGCTCCGCCGCCAGATCGAGGACACCTCCTCGGATTACGACAAGGAGAAGCTGCAGGAACGTCTGGCGAAACTCGCCGGCGGTGTTGCGGTGATCAAGGTCGGCGGCGCTTCGGAAATTGAAGTGAAAGAGCGCAAGGACCGCGTCGACGACGCCCTGAACGCCACCCGCGCAGCCGTCGAAGAAGGCATCGTCCCGGGCGGTGGTGTCGCGCTTCTGAAAGCCGCCAAGGCGCTTGAAGGCCTCACCGGCGAGAACGAAGATCAGGACCAGGGCATCGCCATCGTGGCGCGCGCCCTCCAGGCTCCGATCCGTCAGATCGCCGAGAACGCCGGGGTCGAAGGCTCCATCGTGGTCGGTAAGGTCAATGAGAGCAAAGACGCCAACTTTGGCTACAATGCTCAGACCGAAACCTACGAAGACCTGGTGAAAGCCGGCGTCATCGATCCGGCCAAAGTGGCCCGTATCGCGCTTCAGGACGCCGCCTCCGTGGCGTCGCTGATGATCACGACGGAAGCTGCCGTGGCCGAGAAGCCGAAGAAAGAGTCCGGCGGCGGCCAGCAGGCCCCCGACATGGGCGGCATGGGCTTCTAGGCTCAGCCTCTCAAAGGCTTACGGGAAAGGGCGGCTCGAAAGAGCCGCCCTTTTTCTTTCTGGGGTGCGTTGAAGCTCAGCTCACGCTGGCGGAACAGACCCGCTGGTTCAGAGCGGTCGGGAGAGGCGCAACATGAAGTCCAGATCGTCCGCGCCGTCGGACAGGCCGAACAGGACGCCGGCCGACCAGTCCACCCCGGCGGTGAGATCACCGCTGAGGACCGGGCCGATCTGGTGGGATTGATCATCGAAACCGCCGAACCCGGCCCCAAGCCCGCCGAAATCATTGAAGCTTTCAACGCCCAGGCTCAGCCCTCCGTCAAGTGATCGGTAGAGGCTGGCGCGCGTCTCCACGATCCAGTCGTCTCTGGCTTCCGGCCCGACCTCGCGGTCCAGCGACACCAGGGCGCGCACGCGCCAGCCGTCCTTAAGAACCCACTGATGGATCCAGCTGGTCCCGATCTCGTCGGCGCGCCCGTCGCGCAGGGCCGATCGCGCGGTGAAGCGCAGGCCGCTGGAATAGCCGCCGGGCGTACGCTCCACGATCTGCCAGTGCAATTCACCCTGCAGATGGTCAAGAGCCAGGTCGCCGCCATCCGGATCCCGCCAGGCGGCCCGCAGTCGCCACCGGAGCTCATCGCTCAAGGCGTGCTGGAAATGAAGCCGGTGGGCGAAGGCGGCGTCATCGACGGTCTTGCCGAAGGCGATGGCCACCCGGTATTCCAGCTCGCGCGCTCCGGCGCTGATCTCGGGCCCCGATACGCTGCTGGTGGTCTGTGCAAACGCCGCTCCTGACGCCTGCATCGCACAAAAAAGAAAAAGAGCTATATTTTTCATCGCGGTAAAACGCTGATGCGGTGGTTTGGTTGCGTCAGTCAATTGCGCCCTGTGCAGGTCCGGGCGGCGCTGTAATGAGGTCGTTGGAACCAGTCGAAAAAATAGCCCGGCGCCGGGCGATGGGGGAGGGGAGCCGCCAGGCCCGGCGCCGGAACCGTCCCTAGTCCGCGCTGAACGGCAGCGAGGAGTGGTGCAGGACGATTTTCAGATCGCCGTTTTCATCCGGCGCATAACCAAAGCTGTATTCCACCTTCACCTCGTCACCCTCGGTGGTGGTGAAGAAGTAATTGCCCATGGCCATGGCGCTGTCGGAATCGATGAAAACCGCTTCGTTCTCCCAGCGAACCTGGGTGTAGGGCGCGATGGCGAAACCGCCGTCTTCCTCGATCATCCCGCCCACGAAATAGGACAGGGCCTCGTCGAAGGCGCCACGGAACTGGTCTTCGCTGGCGAGAGTCGGTTTGAACAGGACCGGATGCGCGCCATAGGCGTAGAAGCGCTCGATATGGCTGGCGGCGGCGGCGGTGTAGTCCTCGCCGGCGGTGTAGGCGGCGCCGATGGTGACGATGCCTTCGCCCCACGCCTGCTGGGCGGCGGCGATATCGGCTTCGGTGATGGCGGTCTGAGCCTGGGCGGCGGACGCCATGAGGGCGCCGCCGGCCAGCGCGGTGGAGAGCATGACAGTCTTCATGGGTGGTCCTCTGACAATCCGTGCGTCCATGCGCACCTCTCGCCAAGTAGGCGCCGAACCGGTCATGTTCTAATGGAAATCACGCCCCTGATTGATTACCTGAAGGCATAGATCGACAGAAAGCCCGCACCATGCGCCCGACGCTTCGCCAGCTGGAATACTTCGTCGCGGTCGCAGAGCGCCAGGCCTTCGGGCCGGCTGCAGACGCTCTGTCCGTGACCCAGCCCAGCCTGTCGAAACAGATCGCCGCGCTGGAGGCCGAGCTGGGGCTGACCTTGTTCGAGCGCACCTCGCGCAAGGTGCGCCTGACCGCAGACGGCGCCGCGCTTCTGGATGAGGCGCGGGGTGCGCTGGCGGCCGGGCGCGCCTTCCGCGACGCTGCGCGGCGGCTGGCCAAGGCGCCGGCGAAGCGCATCAGCGCGGGCGTCTTGCCCTCCATAGGCGCCTATTTCATGCCCCGCGTGCGCGAGCGCTTGCAGGCACAGCACTCTGACCTGACGCTTGGGATGCTGGAGGGCGCGTCAAACGATTTGTTGCGGCGCCTCGGTGCGGGCGAGCTTGATCTGGTGGTGGCGTCGCATGGCGAAGCCAATGGCCTTGAGGTGCGCCCTTTGTTCGAAGAGACCCTCTGGCTGTGCAGCGCCCCTGGCGATCCGCTCATGGCCGAGGACGCGCCTGCACCCCTGGAGGCGCTCGCCGGGCGCACGCTTTTGACGCTGGGGCCGGAGTTTCATCTCACCCGCGTTGTGGAGTCTCTTGCTGAAGAGGTGGGCGCGCATCTCAGCGAGGACTATCGCGGGGCGAGCCTGGACGCAGTGCGCCAGATGGCGGTCAGCGGAGCCGGGGTCGCCGTCCTGCCCAGCCTTTACGCGCTGGGTGAGGCGATTCGCGATCCAGACTTCCGGGTCCGCCGTCTCGCCCACTCGGCTGCGGTACACCCGGTTTTCCTCTATTGGCGCAAATCGGCCCCGGACCCTGCCCGGTTCGAGCGTCTCGCCGAGGAAATGATCGCAGAGAAGATGAAGATCCGCGCCGAGCGGGCGGCGAAATTCCGCGTCTGATCTGTCCTGGCGGACAGGGCGTGCGCGCGGCCCTAAAGCCCGATGCGCGCCTTCAGGGCGCTGACCCGCGCATTCGCCTCGATCAGGCGGCCCAGCGTGAGATCGCCTCGCTCGATCGCCGCCCCCGCCCAGTCGACGCAGCGCCGGGGCAGATCGGGATCGGGATTGGCGGAGTTGGAGATCAGGATCAGGTCATTGCCGGCTTGCAGGGCCTGGATGAAGGCGTCCTCGCGGCTGTAATGGTCACGGATAGCGCCCATATCCAGATCGTCGGTGATCACCGCGCCACGATAGCCCATGGCCTGGCGCAACAGCCCGGTAAGCACCGGTTTGGAGAGCGTCACCGGCGCACCGGACGGGTCCAGGCGCTCATTGATCAGGTGTCCGCCCATGATCAGGTGGGCATGGTCTGTTTCGATGAGGCGGGCGAAGGGCTCCACCTCCTCAAAGGTCCATGTGTCAGTGAGGTCTACAAAGCCGTCATGGCTGTCGCCCTGCGACCGGCCATGGCCGGGGAAGTGCTTGATCGCGCAAGCGATCCCTTCAGCCTCCATGGCGTCGACAAAGAGGCCGCAATACTGCGCGACGACAGCCGGATCGTCGCCGAAGGCGCGCCGCCAGCGACCGATCACGGCGTTGCCCTCCTGATGCAGGTCGGCGATGGGCGCGAGGTTCAGATTGAAGCCCGCGGCGCTCAGCTCGGATGCGGCGCGCGCAAAGCTTTGCGCGGCCGCTTCGGGTCCCGCTTCGGCCAGCGCGGCGGCGGTGGGGATCTTGTAATAGCCCATGGCCTCGGTCAGGCGCTGGACGAAGCCGCCCTCCTGATCGATCGCCAGGAACGCGTTCGGGTTCGCCGCGTGCATCTCGGTGGCCAGGCCTTCGGCGCCGGCCTTGGTGCGCGCATTGTGGCGCAGCAGAAGCGCGCCGCCGACCTGACCCGCGCCGAGGGCCTCGGTGAGCGCGGGCACCGAGCCGGCGCCCGGTTCGTCGCCGAGAAATCCAAGGATCAGCAGCGGACCCACCAGATCTTCAACGCGGGGCCGGGTGAGCGAGGCGTCTGCGGCTGCGGCGGTCGCGACGGTTGCGCCTGCGGCCCAGGAGGCCAGGCCCGCCGCGCCTGCGCCCAGAAGCGCGCGCCGGTTAAAGCTGTCCATCACCCTCATCCCTCGCCCGTTGGTGCATCCGCTCTAGTGCTAGCCGCGCCGCCGCGCGGGGGCAAGCGGGCGCAGGAAGCCTTACCAGAGCATGACGGCGAATTAAGCCGCAGGTCGTGCCGGGGTAATCTTGCCCGCTCCATGGTCTGGGCCTAACCGGGAGGACATCACCATGAAACATTTGCTGACCGCTGCGGCTCTTGCCCCGCTGCTGATCGCTTGCGCCTCGGTCGAGGCGCGCGAACTCGTCGAGGCCGACGATGACGGCGCGCGGGTCCTGATCGTCAATGGCGAGCGCATCGAGCTGGTGCGCGGCGGCGACGCCGCCGCGGCCATCGAGCAGGCGCTCGCCGGCGCGCGCGAGGACCGCGTGCGCATCGAGTTCGAGCTTGAAGACGGCGATATCTGGGGCGACGCCAAGCGGGAAGCCTTCGCCGAAGCCATGACCACGCTCGCCTCCGGCTTCGCCGAGGACGCCCTGGTGGTCGCCTTCAGCCATGGCGCGACCTTCGATTTTGATTTCGATTTTGATGTCGACGACGAAGTCGATGTCGACGTGCGCGAGATACGTCGCCATGTGGAGCGCGCCGACGCCCGGGCCGAGCGTGACCGCGATCGCATGTACGCCCGGAGCGAACGCCTGGCCCGCCACGCAGAGCGCATGGCGCGCCGGGCCGAATCCCATGGCCGCGGCATGGAGCTCGCCGGGCTGGAAGCCGGCCTGGCGGGCATGCGCGCCGGGCTCGCCGGGATTGATCGGTCGCTGGACCGCGGCTGGCTCCATGAGGACGGCGACCGCCGCGCGCTCACCGATGAAGACCGCGAAGACCTGGAGGAGGCCCGCGCCGACCTCGCCGGCGAGCTTGAGGAGATGCGCGCCCGCCTCGACGAGGTGCGTGAACGGTCGGGCCACGCATCACACGGCGTTCATCGCGAGGTCCGCATCGTGCGCCGTGACGGCGAGGTGCGCGCCTGGGTCGACGGCGAGGAAGCCACGGGGTCCGAGCTTGATCGCTTGCTGGCCGAGGACGAGGCGCGCCTCTCCGGTGCACCTCGCCCGCCCGAAACACCGCAACCGCCACAGTCACCCCAGGATTAGGCGCCCCGGAACCAGGCGCCTCATCCGAGATGCGAAGTCTGCATGGCCGGGCGGCGCGAGAGCGAGCCGCCCGGCCATGCCTGCTTTGAGCGTGCGGGCCGTCAGCCGCCAGGATTTCCCGGCATCGGCGTACCCATGCGCGGATTGCCCAGATTGTCGATATCGCGCTCGCCGGCGTCGCGGTTCAGCTGGCGAGAGATCGACGGGGTGTTGATGGCTTCACGGCGCGCCTCGCGCAGGCCGGTGAGGATGCGCGTCACCGCGTCGTCGTCGGCGCCCAGCGTGCGCAGCTGAAACTCCAGCCGGCTCATATCCTCCATGAACTCCGGCGCCTCTTCGCCCAGCCCCATGAGACCGTAGCGGGCGAGCTCGGCGCTGGCTGCGTTGGGTTCGTCGGGGCAGTCCATGGCGTCGCGATTGCCGGACGCCGAGGACAGGCAGAAGCTTTCCTGCGTGGCGCCCCTGACGCCGCCCAGAAGCCGGGCCACCTGAAAATCGGCCGGATCGAGCCGGGTTTCGGCGCGGGCCAGAATATCGGCGAAGCTGGGTGGACGCGCTGACCGTGCGCGCCGCTCGCTCGGCGCAAGCTGGGTGGTGGCCAGCGGCTCTCCGGCCGCGGGGGCCGCCGGACTTTCGGCGGTCTGACCGGCGCGCCCGGCGGCTGCTTCGGCGCCCGCGCCGACGCCGGGCGTGCCGGTCGCCGATTGCGCGCCTTCATCGGTCGCGGAGATGGGATCTTCAGGCGTTTCAGCCGTCTCAGTCTCGGAGGCGTCGGGCGCGGCGGTCTCGTCTATATCGGGCGGCGCCTGCGCGGCGGCGGCGTCGTCCGGGGTGTCCGGTTCCACGCGGTCCGGTTCGATCACCACAGGCGCGGGTGCGGCGCCCTGGCCGTCCTCCGGCGCATTGGCGATCGGGGGTTCAAAGAGCGGCGCATCGCTTTGCGCATCCTCGCCGCCGGCTACCGTATAGAGGCGCACCTCCAGCGCATTCACCGCCCGGCGCACCGGATCGAACGCGGCGGGCGGCGTCGCGAGCAGGAGGGCCAGCACAGCGCCGTGCAGCGCAGCGGCGCCGGCATACGCGCCCACCCGGCCCAGAAGGGCGTGATCGCGCGCCAGAGCGCGCCAGTCCGGCGAATGGGACAGGGAAGGGGTTGCAACCGTCACACCGGCAAAATGGGCGCCCCGGTCCCGGGCTTCAAATGAAAAAGCGGTGAGGCGGCGGGGCCTGCGCATCTGGATTGCTTCCGGATTCGCGCGCCACCTGGCGGACTGACCGCGCCTGCGCTAATCTGTCCGGACAAATCATACCGGGAGCTCGCCATGATCCTCGCCGCCGTTTTGCTGATGCAGTCCGTTTCCCTTGACGCCATCGAGACCTATGCGCGCGACGATTTTGATCGCACGCCCACGCAGTGCGACGCGCTCATCGCCCATCCCAGCGACCCTGAGCGCGTGGGTGAAGGCGTCAGCCAGGCCGAGGCCGACCTGCCCGCTGCGATTCTCGCGTGCACCGAGGCGGTCGCGGCTGATCCGGGTAATCCGCGCCTGAATTACCAGCTGGCGCGCGCCTACGGCTATTCCGGCCTTCACGAGGAGGGCCAGTCCTATCGCGATGCGGCGCTGCGCGCGGGCTATCCCCAGTCGCTGTTCGTGGTGGGCTATATCCGGGTGGAGAACTGGGACGGGCGCGGTGCGGACCCGTGCTATGGCGGCGAGCTGATCCGGCGGTCCGCCCATGCCGGGCGATACGCCGGTCTGGTCGGCTTTCCCCATTACGCCCTCATGGGCGCGTTTGAAGGCTGCGGCGCCGTTCCGGCCGTGGACAGCGTCGAAATGCTCGGCTTTCTGGACGAGGCGGAGGCGCGGAGCGCAGACTATTATCAGGGCCTGCTGGTGGATCAGCTGCGCGCCAGGCTTACCGAGTAGGCGGGCCGAAGCCTTTAAAATAAAAAAGCTTACGTCGCTCGTCCTTGACCCCAAATCGCGCGGGGTGTATCCAAATCACAGCGACGGTTCTTCCGCGAGGAAGTGAAGAGGGAACACCGGTGCGGAAGGGTCATCCTTCCAGGTCCGGGGCAGTGCCCGCTACTGTGAGCAGGGAGCGTCAGCGCCACTACGCCACTGGAGCGATCCGGGAAGGCGGCGCGAACGCGGTGATCTGCAAGCCAGGAGACCTGCCGTCGCGGTCGCTCGTTCGCGGTGCGGGAGCACGCCGGCCGGACGCGGAAGTTTTCCGTTTGAAGCGACAGTCATGGCGCGTGAAGACTCGCCGGCCCTTGCGGTCGGCGAAGCGCACTGTCTCGCTTTAGCGCCCCGCGCCGCTTCCGCGTCGGGCCGGACGGAAAAGACCCGATCCGATGATGACTCGCGTTCATATTCTGCCTGTCCTGGCCGTGAGCCTGGCCGGGCTCGCCGCTCCCTCCCACGCCCAGGACCAGAGCCAGGCCCGGCTGCCGGACAACGAGACGGTTCTCGTCACCGGCCTGCGCGCGGAGACCTCTGCGGACTCCTCGCCCGCCAGCGTCACGGTCATTGGCCGCGACGATATCGAGCTTCAGGGCCTTGCGACCTTGGCCGACGCCCTCGCCGGCGCGCCCGGTGTAGAAGTGGTCCAGTCCGGCCCGGCCGGATCGCTGACCAGCGTCTTCATTCGCGGCGCCAACGCCAAGCACACCCTGGCGCTCTATGACGGCATTCGCCTGAACGATCCCTCCACCGCCACCGGCGTGTTCAATTTCGGCTCCGAGCTTCTGGGCGACGCGAGCCGTATCGAAGTGGTGCGCGGACCGCTCTCCTCGCTCTACGGATCGGACGCGGTGGGCGGCGTCATCAACATCCTGACGCGCACCGGGCCGGATCAAGGGTTCGAACCCTTCGCCGCCGCCTCTTTCGGGCAGTTCAACACCATGCATGTCCTGGCCGGCGCGGGCGCCGGAAGCGAGCGCATGCGCGGCGCGGTGAGCGCGGAATTTTACGATACGGACGGCTTTGACGTGACGCCGGCGCGGATCTCCACCGCCACCGGCGATCCCGACGGGGCGCGCTTCGTCACCCTTTCGGCCAACGGCTCGCTGGACCTTACCGAGACCATTTCGGTGGATCTGCTCGCCCGCCTGCGCGAGGCCGAAGTGGAGTTCGACACCTTTTCCGGAGGCCCCGGCGGCGCCCAGCGCGCCGACGACCGCGACCTTGAAAGCCATGACGATCAGGCGCTTCTGGCCGCCGGGATCACTGCCGGATGGATGTCGGGCGCCGGAGAAAGTCGGCTGCGCGCCGGGCGGCTCACCTATGATCTGGAAAGCTTCAACAATCGCACGCTCACCGACACCTATGAGGCCGAGCGCGATTTCGTGATGCTCTCCAACAGCTATCGCGCCGGCCTGTTTGAGGGCGTCGTGTTCAGCTTCGGCGCCGACTGGCGCGAGGAGCGCATCGAGAGCGACACCGCCTTCAACGCGCCCCTAAAAGTCTCTGAAGACGTCGCCTCGGCCTACGCCGCGGCGCAGGCGGATCTCACCGGGGCGTTCAGCCTCACCGTCTCGGCGCGCCATGACGCCCATGAGGGATTTGACGACGAGACCACGGCCAATATCGGTGCGGTCTACGCACTGGCGTCTATGAACACGCGTCTGCGCGCGAGCTACGGAACCAGCTTCAAGGCGCCGACGCTGTCGGAACGTTTCGCCAGCTCGGCTTTCGTTACGCCCAATCCGGATCTGTCCCCGGAAACCGGGGAAACCTTCGAGATCGGATTTGATACGGCGCTGGCCCTGTCCGGGCGCGAAGACGCGCTGAGCTTCGGCGCGGCGTTTTATGACGGCGAGATCGAAAACCTGATCGAAAACGTGTTCGACTTCAAGACCTTCACCGGGACCAACCGCAATATCGGCGCGGCCGAGCTGTCCGGCTGGGAGGCCTACGCCGTCTGGACGCCCGCCGACACGGTCACAGTATCGGGTTCCTACACCTATACCGACGCGCAGAACGCCGACACCGGCCAGCGCCTTTTACGCCGTCCCGAGCATGCCGCATCGCTGAGCGCGACCTGGCGCCCGATCGAGATCGCTGCGCTCACCCTTACTGGCCGCCACGTGGGTGAGCGGGTGGACGTGACCTATGACGATGACGGATTCTTCGTGTCCTCGCGCGGGACCGCGGACGCCTATCAGACGGTGGACGTCTCCGGCGTTCTGGGTTTGGGGACCCGCGCAAAGCTGTTTCTGACGGCGCGCAATCTCTTCGACGAGACCTATGAGCAGCCCGCCGCCTTCGCCGGCGCGCCGCGTGCGGTCACTATCGGGGTTCGCTTCACGCCGTGATCAAGGCTCTCCTCATAAGCGGCCTTCTTCTGGCCTTCATCCCGGCGGTCGCGGCTTCGGCCCAGCCCGCCGGGACGCCGCCGCCGCGCGTGGTGTCGCTGGACTATTGCGCCGATCAGTACGTGCTCGCTCTCGCCGATCCTGAGCAGATCCTCGCTGTTTCGGTGCAGGCTGACGACGCCCATTCGGCACTGCGTGATCGCGCCGCCGGGTATCGTCAGGTGCGCGACGCGGCCGAGGACGTTCTGGCGCTAAACCCCGATCTCGTGGTGCGCAGCTATGGCGGCGGGGCGCGGGCGCAGGCCTTCTACGCCCGCCTCGGCGTGCCGGTCTTCGACATGGGCTACGCCGATGATTTCGACGCGATCCGCGCCACGATCCATCGTACCGCGCAGGCGTTGGGCCATCCGGCACGCGGCGAAGCCCTGATCGCGGAGATGGACGCCAAGCTGGAGGCAGCGGCGCGCGGGCCGCGGCTGAACGCGCTCTATCTCACCCCGTCCGGCGTCACCAGCGGGGCGGGAACCATGGTTCATGAGATCCTGAGCGCCGCCAACCTGGCCAACGCCGCAGCCGTAGGCGGGGCGGTGGGCTGGCGCGCCTTGCCGCTGGAGCAATTGGCGCTGGAAAGCCCGCAGCTGGTGGTCACCGCCTTCTTTGATGACGGCTCGGCGCCCAAAGACAGCTGGGCGGTCTCTGATCATCCGGTGTTTCAGCGCCTGGCCGGCCGCACCTCGCCGGTGGCTCTGGACGGGGCGCTGACCGCCTGCGGCGCCTGGTTCATGGCCGATGCGGCGCTGGCCGCGCGCCGGCAGGCCAATGCGCTTTACGCCGAGACGGCAGAGGCCGGCGTGTCCCGGTCCGGGGCGGCTCGCGACGGAGCAGCAGGCCAATGAGGGCGCGGCAGTGAGCGCGCGCCTTAACGCCGGGCTCGCCGCCGCCTGCCTCCTCGTGCTCCTGGCCTCCGCGCTTCTGGGAAGCGCGCCATTAAGCGCCGGTGAAACCCTTGGCGGACTTCTGTTCCGGGGCGATCCGGCATTTTCGGCTATTGTCTGGGAAATCCGGATTCCGCGCGCACTGGCGGCGCTGTTCACTGGCGCGGCGCTGGGGGCGTCCGGCGCGCTTCTGCAGGGCCTGTTGCGCAATCCGCTGGCTGATCCCGGCGTGCTTGGCGTATCGGCCAGCGCGTCGCTGGGGGCGGTGATCGCGATTTATTTCGGCCTCGCCGCAGTCAGCGCCATCGCGGTCCCGGCGCTGGCGATCGCGTTCGCATTGCTGGCTACGGCGCTGCTCGCGATCATCGGCGCGGGGCGGGTCACTTCGGTCCAGCTGATCCTCGCGGGTGTGGGTCTCTCCAGCTTCGCCGGCGCGCTCACGGCGCTGGCGATCAATCTGTCGCCCAACCCGTTCGCCCTGTCCGACATGGTGACCTGGATGCTGGGCTCGGTGGCCAATCGCTCGTTTCCCGATCTCGGATTCGCCGCCCCCTTCTGGGTCGCCGGCGCGATCTGCTGCGTTTACGCCGCGCCGGGGCTTCGGGCCCTGACGCTGGGCGAGGACACGGCGGCGAGCCTGGGGCTGGATGTCCCGCGCCTGCGGGTGCTGGTGGTGGCGGGCGCGGCGCTGATGACCGGCGCGGCGGTGGCGCTGGCCGGCGTCATCGGCTTTGTCGGCATTGTCGCGCCGCATCTCATGCGCCCCTTCGTCCGCCATGATCCGGCGCGCCTGATCCTTCCGAGCGCTCTGCTGGCGGGCTTGATCCTGGCGGCGGCCGATCTGGTGCTGCGCCTGGCGCCGCTGGATCAGGAGCTGCGCCTGGGCGTCGCGGCGGCCCTGATCGGCGCGCCGGCCTTTGTCTGGATCGCGGCCACCAGCGCGAGGCTCGGACGATGAGCGCGCTGGCGATCAAGGATCTGCACATCACCCTGTCGGGGCGCGTTGTGGTGTCCGGCGTCAGCCTGACGGTGGAGCGCGGCGAGCTTGTGGCGCTGGTGGGGCCCAACGGTGCGGGCAAGTCCAGCCTTCTCAAAGCCGTGCTGGGTCTTGTTCCCGCGACCGGATCGATGCGCCTGTCCGGCGATGCGCTGGAGGATCTGTCTGCGGCGCGGCGCGCGCGCCGGGCCGCCTATCTGCCCCAGGAGCGCGAGGCGGCCTGGTCGATCACCGGCGCCGATCTGGCGGCGCTGGGCCGGTTTGCGTTCGGCGGCCGGGCCTATGACCGGCTGGGAGAGGCTGACCGCGGGGCGGTGGACAGGGCGCTGGCGCGCGCCGACGCGGCGCACCTTCAAGATCGCCGCATCGATACGCTGTCCGGCGGGGAGCAATCGCGTCTGCATCTGGCGCGGGCGCTGGCCGCCGAGGCGCCGCTTCTGCTGGCCGACGAGCCGGGCGCCGCGCTGGATCCGCGCCATCAGCTGGACACCATGATGGTGCTGAAGGGCGAGGCGGATCGCGGCGCGGCGGTGGTGGCGGCGCTGCACGATCTGGGGCTGGCCGAACGCTTCGCCGACCGTATCGTGGTGATGGACGAGGGGCGGATCGTCGCCGACGAACCGGCGGGCGAGGCGCTTACCGAGGAGATCCTGAGGACGGTGTTCCGCGTGGCGCGCCGGCCAGCTGGCGGCTTCGATCCGGTCTAGCCGATCCAGTCGGGAAGTTCGGCCTAGCGCGCGCCGCGCTCGATGATCAGCCGGATCGCTTCTGAACTTGGCCGCCCGGCATAGCCCATGCGCGGCGCTACGGAGACGTCCAGCGTGCGCCCGTCGAAACTGGCGCGCGGCGCTTCGCCCACCCCGACCCGCACGATCTCCAGATTGCGCAGATCCCGGCGCGGCGCCGCCTCGGCACCGTAGGCGACCATCACCATGGAGTCGATGATATAGGGGTTCTGGTCCGGCGTGAGGCTGGTGAGTTCGGCGCTCACCTCGTTGCGCGACAGGCGCGCAAGCGTGTCCACCATGTCGCGCGCGGCGTCCTGCAGCTCGTCCGGTCCGGCCGGCGCGGCGACCAGCGTGCGCGCCGCGCCCACCGGATCGACGATCACGCCGTCGGGCCGGTCGGGGGGGAAATAGGTCCAGCCGCCCAGATTGGAGGTGCGCAGGATGATCCGGTCGGTATCGGTGCGCCACACCTCGCCGCCGCCGGCCGCCCGTCCGCGATAGGCGGCGTGAATCTCCATGGAGCCTTCGGTCCATAACAGGTTGGGCTGGCTGGTGCGGTCCAGTATGAACCGGCCGCGCCCGTCGGCGCGGTCAAACCATACCGATTGCTGCGCCTCGGAATGCGAGTCGCGACCCAGCATCTGCTGGAATGGATTCGGTTGAGTGACCCCGTCCGTGCTCAACAACGCCCAGACCCCGGCCGCCAGCACGAACAGAGCTGTGATTCCCCTGAACATGACGGGTAAAATCGTTGCGCATCACGGCGATTATACGGCGCCGACGCGCCTCAATTTCGGCGCCGTCATGAACGCGGCTTCACCGATCACGCCTGACGCGCCATCGCGCTTGCGCAAAGGCGGCGCGCCCGGCCTCAGGCCCTGGGGCGTCAGACCATGTACTGGCCGCCATTGGCCGTCAGGGTCGCGCCGGTGATGAAGCCCGCCTCGTCGGAGGCCAGGAAGACCACGCAGCGTGCGATCTCCTCGGCGGTCCCGAGGCGGCCCGCCGGGATGGTGGCGATGATTTGCTCGCGCACCTGTTCGGGCACCGCCATCACCATTTCGGTGGCGATATAGCCGGGGCAGATGGCGTTCACCGTGATGTTCTTGCGCGCGCCTTCCTGGGCCAGCGCCTTGGTGAAGCCCAGGTCTCCGGCCTTGGACGCCGAATAATTGGCTTGTGCGAACTGGCCCTTCTGGCCGTTGATGGAGGAGATGTTCACGATCCGCCCGAAGCTGCGGTCCCGCATGGAGTTCCAGAGCGGGTGGGTCATGTTGAACACGCCGGACAGATTGCAGTCGATAACCTCGCGCCACTGCTCCACCGTCATCTTGTGAAACGGCGCGTCACGGGTGATGCCGGCGTTGTTGACCAGCACGTCCACCGGGCCGAGCTCGGCCACGACCGCTTCGATCCCGGCCTTGCAGGCGTCATAATCGGCCACCGACCATTTATAGGTCTTGATCCCGGTCTCGTCCTGGAAGGCCTTCGCTGCTGCGTCATTGCCCGCGTAATTGACGGCCACGGTATAGCCGGCCTCTTTCAGGGCGACCGCGATCGCCTTTCCGATTCCGCGCGTCCCACCGGTTACAAGCGCCGTTCTGGCCATCGGTTTTCCTCCCTGTCCCCTGACGCCAAGTGTGTCTATGCTGCGCAGCATGACGTTGGCGTCGCATGTGCAGCATCAAGCTTGCGTCGGCCGGCGCGACCTGACAAGGAGTCGCGCCGTGGCTTCACTATCGCAAGCGCCGCCTTGCCGTGTCGAGCGGCGAACAGTCCTGGACGCAAAAAAATCGCCCGCATGAGACGGGCCCATGGGGAGATTTGAGATATGGCCGACAGCCAAAAGACTCCGATCATCATCAAGAAATACGCGAACCGCCGCCTCTACGACACATCGGCCAGCCGCTATGTGACCCTGGATCATCTGCGGGAGCTGGTGCGTCAGGACAAGGAATTTCAGGTGCTCGACGCCAAGTCCGGCGATGATCTCACCCGCGGCGTGCTCGCCCAGATCATTTTCGAGGAAGAGAGCAAGGGCGAGACCCTCTTACCGGTGGAGTTCCTGCGCCAGCTGATCGGGTTCTACGGCGACTCCATGCAGTCCATGGTGCCGGGCTATCTGAACATGACCATGGAAAGCTTCACTCGCCAGCAGTCGGAGCTGCGCGAGAAAATGACCGGCGCGATCACCGATCCGGCCGCCTCCATGGCGATGATGGAGGAAGCCGCCAAGCGCAATATGGCGATGTTCCAGCAGGCCATGAAAATGTTCACGCCCGGCTTTCCCCAGCCCGGCGCCGCCGCGCCGGCGTCAGACGCCAAGCGCAGCCAGAGCGGGAGCGACCCGGACGTGAAGGAATTGCGCGACGAGCTTGAAGCCATGCGCGAGCGCCTCGATAAGCTCTCCAACGAGCGCTGACGCTGCGTGTCCTCCTGACTGAGAGGGCTGCAAAGCGACGCGGGCGAGCTGTGCCGAAACGGGCCGGTTCGCCGCCGCCGGTGTTGCAAACCGGGCCGCCCCGGGCCTCATCCGGCCTCATTGGGGCGGGTGAAGACGGTTAATCCGCGTTAAATCAGGTAAATGATCGGTTAAACTTTGGCGCGGGCTTTGCGTTATACCGGTCATGATCGGTTTCGACCCATACGCCCCGCGCGCCAACCCGGCCGCTTCAAGCCGCGCCGCCGCAAGGCGCGGCGACGCCCGCGTCTCGCCGGGAACCGGCTCCGGGGCTGCAGGGGATCCGGGCCGCCGAGCGCTGGTGCCCGCCGGTCCGCGCCGGGACACTAGCGAGCCGCGCCGCCGCGCCGAGGCGCGCTCAGGCGATGCAGGCCGCGCCTGCGCCCGCTCCGGCCTTTCGCTTCAAACCGACGCGCCTGCGCCGCGCCGCGGCCTTCGCGCCGACGCCGCCGAGCAGGGCCGCTATCGGCGCGCCTATGAAACCGCCATGGCGCCGGCCCGCACCGGTCCGAGCCTGGAAAAGCGGGCATGAGCCGGCGCCTGGCGCCGCTGGCCGCCCGCGCCCTTGACGGGGCGGTGGTGCTGGCGGTGGTGTTCCTGTTCGTCTGAAGCGGATCAGCGCGCGCCCGGCCCGCGCGGTCCCAGCCCGCCCCAAACCAGGACAAACTGCAAGAACACGATGGCGCCGATCAACGCGCCGATCGCGGCGGCTTTGAGCAGCGTCCAGATACTTCCACCCGGCGCCGGGCTTTCCAGCACGAGGATCCAGCCCGGTGCTGCGAGGCGTGCGTAGGCGATGAGCGAGCCGCGATCGCTTGCGTTGATGACGCCGCTGCGATGTCCCTGTTCGATGACCATCCGGCCCAGCGCGGCGAACCCGCGCTCTTCGGCGACACGGCGGACATCGGCGTCTGTGATGACGGCGTCGCCGAACAGGGCTGGGTGGGCGACCACGTCGCCGGTGCGCGTGATCATCATCGCCGTCATGGAATCCGGCGTGTCCGAGACCGCGTCCAGCAGAATCTGATTGACGTCCAGGGTGTCGCCGAACGCGCCCAGATGCGTGCCGTTCAGGCGCACCGGAGTATGGCAGCCGATGGACTGAACCCGTGCGTCCTCGGTATAGACAAGGTCGGTGAGGCCCGTGCAGGCCGTGCGTCCCATGGGATTGTTTTCCGGCAGGACGATGTCCACCATCTCGTGCTGGTCCCAGCGAAAATCGGCCGGCGCCTCGTCGCGATAGAATATCAGCCGGTCTTCACGCTCTGGCGCGAAGATCACCAGATTGCGGCCGTCATTGAAGTAGAGCGTGTTGAAGCGATCCAGAAACGCCGGTCCGGTGTCGCGCACGGTCTGGTAGGCGGCCACCATGACGCGCCTTGTGCGCGCATCAGGCGCGGTCTCACCGATAAAGGCGCCCATGCCGAAGGTGCGCGCGCCGTCCTGGCGAATCACGCCGTCGAAATCCTCCGGCCGGCTGCGCCGCGCGCCGCTCTCATGCTCGGGGAAATAGGCGTCGAACAGCGTATCCGCCTCGGCCTGCTCGAGCCCTTTAAAGCGCCGGCGGAACCGGTCGATGGCGGCGCGGTGCTTGGAGATCAGGGCGTCGAAGAGTTCGTGGCGCGCCTCGGCGCGTTCGGTCACGTCCGCCAGCATGCGCCGAGACTGGCTCTGGTCGGCGTCGTCGGCCAGAAACGGCAGCGCCACCCAGGCGGCGATGAGTCCCAGAAGCGCGCTTGCGGCGGCGATGAGGAGCAGGCGGGGCGAAAACGACACTGGGGCGTCCTCAAAAGGAAAAAACCTCGTTCAGCCTGCCTGCCGTGGATCAAGATTCACTGAACTCGCCAAGGCTGTGAAGTCTGCACGTGAGCGGCGCCATGCTGCTGCGCAACTCGCAATAAAGCGGTATTTAGAAGCGCATATAAAGAGGCGAGCCTAGCTTTCGGCTTCGCGCTGGAGCACCATTTCATAGGTGAAGCGGTCCGCCGGGTGGACGGAGTCCGACAGCGCGATGATGCGCCCGCCCTTGTCGTAATAGCGTCGGCGGGTGCGCAGCGCGGCGTCGCCGGCGCTGGCGTCCAGCGCCTCGGCCTCGCGCTCGGTGAGGGCGCCGGCGGAGATCGACTGCTCGATGCGCGCGGTGGGGACCTGTCGCTCGCGCGCGATCCATTCGGTGACCGCGCCGCCCAGCTCCACATAGGTTTCCACCGGCGGGGCGAGGTCGGAGCGGATCCACACATCTGTGAGGGCGATGGCCGGTTCGCCCGGCTGTCCGCGTAGGCCGTGCACGTGCAGGAACTCGCCGCCCGGATTGACGCCGAGCATGCGCGCCACGGCCGGTTCGATTGCGCCGGTGGAGGTGCGCGTCGGGGTGAGGCGCGCATCGCGCGCATACTGCATCAGGTCGTCCACACCCCCCAGGCGCTGGGCGAAGCGCTGGGTGCTTTCGCGCGCGATGACCACCGTGCCGGCGCCGCGCCGGCGCGCGATCAGACCGGATTCGGCCAGCAGGCGCAGCGCCTCGCGCACGGTATGGCGGGAGACATGATAGGTCTCGCACAGGGCGTGCTCGGTGGGCAGGAGCTGGCCAATATCCGGATCGCCCTCGCCAATGCGCGCGCGCAGGGCTTCAGCGAGCACCATGTAGCGCGGCGCAGTGGATTCGGCTCGGGGCTCTGTATCGTTCAAAGGCTTCTCCGCATCTCCGCCCATGCCCGGTCCAGCATGGTGCGGTGCTCGCGATCAGCAATGTCTATCAGAGCTTGCGCGCGCGCGTCGAGCGAAAGCCCCCGCAGGTCCGCCGCGCCATGCTCGGTCACCACGATCTCCACATCCGCGCGCGTCAGCGTGGTGGCGTCTGGCGCCAGGCGCGGAATGATGCGCGAGATCGCCCCGCCTTTGGCTGTGGATGCGAGGGCGAAGATCGCCTTGCCGCCGGGGCTGCCTTGGGCGCCGCGGGCGAAATCCACCAGCCCGCCACCGCCGGAGATCTGCCGCCCGCCCAGAAACTCGGCGTTGGCCTGACCAAACAGATCCACCTCGATCACCGAATTGATGGCGGTGAACTTGCCCAGCCCCGACAGCACTGACAGGGCGTGGGTCCGGTTCACCGGCGTCATCATCAGCCGCGGATCGTCTTTCAGCGCCTCGGCCAGCGCCGGCGAGCCCAGCACCGCGCCGGTGCGGATCGCCGCCACCGTGTCGCCGCCAAGGATTTCCAGCAGCGGATCTGAGACCATGCCCGAATGGATCGTCAGGTTGCGATGGTGTTTGAGCGCGGGAAGCACGGCGAGCTGCACCTTGCCGAGCCCGAACTGCACCGCGGCGGCGTCATCCACCAGGGCGGCGATGTTTTTGGCGATCTGTTCGAAAGCCTCGGGCAGAGCGCCGGAATCATAGCCGCGTGGCGTAGTTTCCAGCTCGGTGACCGCGTCGAAGGCGGAAAGTGGAATCGTCGGGGCGCCGGGCATGGCGATGAGCGCGGGATTGATCTGCGCGACGCGAAGCTTCGCGCGCTCCCATACCGCCGGGGTGAAATCGCTGGCCAGCGACAGCGAGCACCGGCCCTCGCTGTCAGGCGGGCCGACCTGCAGGATCGCGGCGTCCACCTTGGTGGTTTCAAGCCAGCGCCAGGCCTTGGTGTAGGTGAGGGGGAGAAACTCGACGCGTCCCGCCTCAAACCCGGCGCGCAGCTCCGGCGCCAGGAACAGCGTCTCGAACCGGGAGGTTTCACTCAGTCCGCTCCAGTCGGTGCGGTTCACGCCGGGAATCCAGACGCCGAAGAATGTCAGCCCGTCGGCGAGATCGGGCGCGGCGGCGAAGGCCTCGGCGACGGCGTAGGGCTCGGCGGCGACACCGGGGACATAGACTCGCGCGCGCGCTGGCAGAGCGGCGCGCAGGCGCCTCACCAGCGCGTCGGGCGAAAGCGAAACCGGGCCAGTCGCCATGGCGGCGCGTTCCTATTCTCGTCAAACAGTTTTTGTGGGCTTTTCGCCCGCGCGGCCCGCATGCTACGAGAGTCTTATGTCCGGACAAAGTCTTTCCATCACCCGGCGCCTCGCCGAGCGCCTCGCGCGGCCGGTTTCGCCGGTCGTGCAGGCGCGTGCGGCTCTGCATGTGCTCGACTGGGCGGGGTGTGCGCTGGCGGGTGCAGACAGCCCGGCCGGGCGCGCCATGGCCGCCGGCCTGCTGGCGGAAGGGCCGGGGCGGTGCGCGGTCGCGGGGTCCAGGCGCGGCGCAAGCCCGCTCACTGCGGCCATGGTCAATGGCGCGCTGGGCAATGTTCTGGAGATGGATGATGTAGACAAGCGCGCGATCCTGCACCCGGGCCCCACGGTCATTCCCGCAGCCCTGGCCGCCGCGCAGACTGCGCAGCTCTCCTCGCAGGCCTTTCTGAGCGCGGTGGTTCGCGGCTATGAGGCGGTGATCGCGGTCGGCCGTGCGGTGGGGCCGCGCCATTACGCCTACTGGCACAACACCGGCACGTGCGGTCCCTTCGGTGCGGCGGCGGCTGCAGCGAGCGCGTTCCGCCTTGACCCTGAGACCACCGCCCATGCGCTGGGGCTGGCGGGCACGCAGGCGTCGGGCTTCTGGCAGACCCGCCACGAGCCGGCCTCCATGGCCAAGCAGCTGCACACCGCCCGCGCCGCCCATGCCGGGCTTTCGGCCGCCATGCTGGCCAGCGCCGGCATGACCGGACCACTTAAGATCCTGGAGGGACCGCAAGGCTTTTTCGCCGCCACCTGTCCCGGCGCCGACCCTGAAGCCGTGCTGGCTGCGAGCGGCTCGGGCTGGTTGATGGAAGACGTCAGCTTCAAGCCCTGGCCCGCCTGCCGCCACGCCCACGCCGCCATTGACGCGGCGCTGGCGGCGCGCGAGGCGGGGGTGAGCCCTGAAGCCTTGGCCTCCATCACTCTGACCACTTATGAGGACGCGCTGAAATTCTGCGACCGGGCGAGGCCGCGAACCGTGATCGAGGCGAAGTTCTCGCTGCAACATTCGGTCGCCGCTGCGCTGATCTTCGGCAAGCCCGAACTGTCCCATTTCAACCCGGAGACCTTCGAGCGCGACGATGTGCGCGCGCTGGCGGCGAAGGTCCAGGTCGCCGCTGGCGGGCCTTACGTCGAGCGGTATCCGGCGCGCTACGGCGCCGGGCTCGAGCTCACGCTCACCTCGGGCGAGACGCGCAGCTTTGACGCACCGGACGCGCTGGGCGATCCGGAAAATCCGCTGGCCCTTGATCAGCTCACCGCCAAGGCGCGCGGGCTTGCCGCCCATGCCGGGCTGGACGAGGCTCAGGCGCGCGCCCTGGTGCAAAGCGCTTTGGCGCTGGCTGACGATGCGCCGCTGGAGCGCTTCGCCGCGAACCTTGCAGTCATGGTTGGAGCCCGCTGATGGCCGAAAACGCACACGCCGCCGAGCGCTTCACCGAGCATGTGCTCGGCCTTCAATGGAGCGATGTTTCCGCCTCGGCCCAGGCGGACATGAAGCATTTCCTGCTGGATACGCTGGCGGTGGGAATCGCCGGACGCAAGGCCTGGCTCGCCGATCATTTGCTCTACGTGGCCAAGGGCTGGGGCAAGGCGGGCGAGGAGGATCAGGCCGCCCATGTCTTCGCCAGCAGCCGCGCTGGCGGTGGCGAGGGCGGGCGCCTGCCGGTTTCGGCGGCGGCCTATGTCAACGGCTTCCAGATTCACTGCCAGGAATATGACTGCGTCCACGAGCCGGCCGTGGTTCACCCCATGGCGGTGATCTGCGCGGCGCTCACCGCCGAGGCTGAAGCGTCCCGCGCCAGCGGCGCGGATTATCTCGCGGCCATGGTGGGCGCGGTGGATGTGGCGGCGGGGCTCGGCGTCGCGGTGCAAAGCCCGATCCGCTTCTTCCGCCCGGCGACGGCGGGCCTGTTCGGCGCCACGCTCGGGGTCGCGCGCCTGCGCGGCGCCACGAAAGCCCAGGCGCTGGACGCGCTGGGCTATGCCCTTTCACAAGCCGCCGGCACCATGCAGGCCCATGTGGAGGGCAAGCCCGCGCTTCCTGTGCAGATCGCGGGCGCGGCGCGCGCGGCGATCGTGGCGAATGATCTGGCGTTCGCCGGCTTTCCCGGCCCCCATGACGTGTTCGAGGGGCCGTACGGCTATCTCTCCTTGTTTGAGGAGCGCTGGGAGATCGAGCCCGTGCTCGCCTCGCTGGGCGAGACCTTCCGTATCGAGGAGGTGAGCTACAAGCCCTTCCCCACCGGCCGCGCCGCCCAGGGCGGAATCGTCATGATGAAGACGCTGCGTGCGGAAGGCGTGAAGGCGGCGGACGTGGAGCGTGTCACGCTCACCGCCCCGCCGCTGATCCACCGCCTGGTGGGCCGGCCGGTGAGCCGGGATATGCAGATCAACTACGCCCGGCTGTGCTTTCCTTACATCGGCGCGGTGGCGCTCTCGCGCGGCGCGGTGGGTCTGTCCGACTTCACCGAGGAGGCGCTGGAGGACCTCGATATCCTGCGCCTGGCCGAGTCGATCAGCGTCGAGGTCGACGAGCACATCACCGACCCCGCCCGCTTCTCGCCGCAGACCCTCAGGGCGGAGCTCACCAGCGGCAAGACCGTCACCGCGCGCATCGACGCGCTCTACGGCTCGCCCGCCGATCCCATGACGCCCGCAGACGTGGCGGCCAAACGCGCCGAGTGCCTGGCGTTCGGCTTCGGCGAGGCCCGCCCGGATCTCGATTCAGCGCTGTGCCGGGCGGTGTGGCTGGCGCCGAGCCTTGAAGACGCCGGCGTGATCGCACGCCTGGCCGCTGGCGACGCCGACGCGCTGAAAGCCTTCGCCGATGAAGACGACACCGATCAGAGCGACGCCGGCCCGGCGCCGCACGACACTCAGGGGGAGGGCGAAGATTGAGCGCTTCAAACGACGGACATCGCAGCTATTTCGACGCGGCCGACTGGAGCGCGGTTCAGAAAGATCACCCGATCGGGCCGGCCTTTGTGGACTTCGCCACATCGATCAGCCGGGACGAGCTGTTTGCGCGCCAGAACCGGTTGTTTCTCAAATGCGTCAACCGGGCCTGGAAGACGCCCTTCTATCAAAAGCTCTGGGGTGAGGCGGGGATTGAGCCGGGCGACATCACCGGGCTCGCCATGATCTGCAACCTGCCAAGCTTTGATAAGCAGGACATCATGGACTCCATCGCGCGCAATCCGCCCTTCGGCGATTTTGACGGGCGCGACTCCCATCCCGAAGGCAAGCCCAATGTGGTCATGCACACCACGTCAGGCACCACCGGCACGCCGCAGGTGCTCTTGTTCGGCGCCAAGGGCCGCGAGATCCAGAACCTGATGCTGGCGCGCATGTACCGCTTCCAGGGCCTGAAGCCCGACGACGTGGTCCACTCGGTCTACGGCCACGGCATGATCAATGGCGGCCACTATGTGCGCGAAGCGGTGATCCACTGGACCAGCGCCATCTTCATGAGCGCGGGCACCGGCGTGGAGACCCGCTCGGCGCGCCAGGTGGAGCTGATGCGCGATTTCGGTGCGACGGTGATCGTGGGCTTCGCCGACTACATCAAGAAGCTCGCCCGCGTGGCCGAAGAGCAGGGCATTGATCCGGTGAAGGATCTCAAGATCCGCATGATCTCCGGCCATCTGGGGCGCGAGGACCGGGAGTCCCTGTCGAAAGCCTGGGGCGGGGCGCAGTGCTATGACTGGTACGGGGTGGGCGACACCGGGATCATCGCCGGGGAAGGCCCAGACCGCGCCGGGCTCTACGTGCAGGAGGACGCCCAGTATCTGGAGGTCGCCGATATCGAGACCGGAAAGCCGGTCGCCGACGGCCAGCAAGGCGACATGATCTGCACATGCCTCTACAAGGACGACGTCTATCCGATCATTCGCTTCAACACCCATGACGTGACGCGGGTGAAGACCGACACAAGCCCGCTGGGCCTGTCGTTCAAGCGCATCGAAGGCTTCCTGGGGCGCTCGGACAACATGGTGAAGATCCGCGGCATCAATATCTTCCCCCAGGCCATGGGGCCGCTGCTTGAAGCGCACCCGGCCTTCGCCGGCGATTTCATTTGCAAGGCGGCGCGCGATTCCGGCGGACGCGATGAATTCACGGTGCTGGCCGAGAGCCGCGAACAGAGCGAGGCGGTGCGCGCGGCCTTCGCCGCACAGCTGAAATCGGCTCTGGGCATCGAGGTGGGCGTGGCGCTGGTGAAGCCCGGCGAACTCGCCGATCTTACCCAGACTGAAGTCCGCCAGAAGCCGATCCGGCTCATCGACGAACGGTTCAAATGAGTTCAAGCGCCGCCGACCTTCCCCTGAACGCCAGCCAGCGCACCTGGCAGGCCCAGTCGGCCGCGTTCGCGCTTGGAAAATGGAGTCCGCTGGAGGTCTTTGACGCCTACGCCCGGCGGATCGCCAGGCTCAACACCACCCTGAACGCGGTTCTCGACACACGCTTTGAAGCGGCGCGCGCCGAGGCCGCCGACAGCGCCGATCGCTGGGCGCGCGGCGCGCCCCTGTCGGAGATTGATGGCGCGTTCGTGCTGGTGAAAGCCAATATCGCGGTGGAGGGCCTGCCCTGGCACGCCGGGATCAAGGCCTATGAGCGGCGTATCGCGCGCGAGGACGCCGCCTGCGTCGTGGCGTTGAAGCGCGCCGGCGCGATCATCGCCGGCACGGTCAATATGGAAGAGGGCGCGCTCGGCGCGGTCACCGATAATCCCTGGTTCGGGCGCACGCTCAATCCCTGGGGCGCGGAGGGCGAGGCGATCACGCCCGGCGGCAGCTCGGGCGGATCCGGCGCCGCGGTGGCGGCGGGCCTGTGCGTCATGGCGCTGGGCACCGACACCATGGGCAGTGTGCGTATTCCGGCCGCCTATTGCGGCGTCGCCGGCCACAAGCCGGGCCGCGGCCTGATCTCCACCGACGGCGTCGTCGCGCTGTCCCATACGCTGGACCATGTGGGTCCGCTCACCCGCTCGGCCCGTGATCTGTCCGCCTTCGTGGCGGCGCTGTCAGGCGCCGCCCAGCGCCCGCAAAAGGGACTGACCGGCCTCACCATCGGGCGCTGGCGGTTTGAGGGGGCGCTTAAGCTGCACCCCGATGTGGAAAGCGCCTACGCTGCGTCTCTGGCGCGGCTGGACAACGCCGGCGCAAACATCGTCGATGTGAACGTCAAGGCGTATCAGTACGGGCTGACGCGCCGGCGGGGCCTGTTGATCAGCGAGCTTGAGGGCCACCAGGCCCACGCCGCCATGCTGCGGGAAAACCCGAAGGGCTTCTCCGACCATTTCCGGCGGCTTCTGGACTGGGGCGCCGGTCAGCCCGCCCAGAAGGCGGAAGCCGCCTATGCCGGGATTCGCGCCGTGGAGGCCGACGCCGAGGCCTGGTTCTCCACCTGCGATCTGGTGGTCGCCCCGACCGCGCTGGAGTCCGCCTTCAATTTCGGCGAGGAGACCCCGGCCGGCCAGGCCGATCTGACCGCTTTCGCCGACATGGCCGGCTGCGCGGCCACCGCCGTGCCCATGGGACGGGCGCGCAACGGCCTTCCGGTGTCGCTGCAGTTCATGGCCCCCGCGGGCAAGGACTATCAGGCGATGAAGGCCGCCGCCCAGTTTGAGATTCTCACCGGCGGGCCGTTCATTCCACCGGGCTATTAAGCCGGGTGAGAAGGGCGTCATAGAGCGTTTCGAATTCGCTCGCCCTCGCGGCCTTCACGCCGCGATCGCGCAGCAGCGTCGTCATCAGCCGGGTGAACGGCGCGCTCTCGCCTTCGCCAAGATAAGCCACCAGGGTCCCGCGCGGAAACGCAGCGGCCGACGCGTCGGCCAGCATTTCAGAAGCGGCGGGATCGGCCGTGATGACGGCGCCGCGATAATCCATCACCAGCGCGGCGTAGCGCCCCTCGGTCAGCCATTGACCCAGGCGCAGGGCGGCGGCCTCGCCGTCGGTCGGGCCGAGCGTCCTGAACAGTTTCGAGCAAAAAATCCGTGGCTCCGGCAGGCTGAAGCTGAACCACGGCGAACCCGATCCGCCGGGGTCGAGCTCGGCGAATGGGTCGGTGCACTGAACCGAGAGGTCTTCGGGTTGTATCGTCTCGCAAAGCATCGCCTATTCGATGGGTGCACATGACTAAAGAGTCATTAAGGGTGACATAAAATTTGCATCCAATGAAGGTGTTTAGCTGGGTTTCGGGCATGCGCCGCCCCCATGGGCGAACGATGTTGCGTGCCCAAAGATCGCCTTTCAGGTGTAAGAGAAGGGCTTGCGCTCGCCTCGCTTGCAGTACTGAGGCGCGGCGCATGAGGGCGTCACAGCAAGTCCGTCTCCCTCGCGCTTCTGCACCGCTCATGCTACGTCTCTGATCAAACGCGCGAAAAACGGGCGCGCACACAGTCTGGGGAGATTTATCATGGCGTATCGGGTTCGGCTTCTGGCCGCTTCCTTCATCTTATCAGCGCTGGCCGCGTGCGTGCCGCCGAACGACACCGGGGCGACGGGCGACACAGGCGACAGCGCGGCCATCGCCGCGCCGGCTCATGAAGCCGATCGCTTCGTGGTTCGCGTCGGCGGCGCCGAGATCGGCGCCGCCGAGCTGACGCGGCTCGAGACCGGGTTCGCCATTGACTTCGAGTACCGCAATAACGGCCGCGGTCCGACCTATGCCGAACAGATCACGCTGAACGAGGCCGGCCTGCCGGTGGCCTGGACGATTCAGGGCGCGGAGACCTTCGGCAACGCCGTCGACGAACGCTTTGAAGTGAGCGACGGGATGGCGCGCTGGACCGACTCCACCGGGTCCGGCGAAGCCGCCTGGGACAGCCCCGCGCTCTACGTGCCGCAGAACGCCTCGCCCTATCAGCTGGCGATCACCGCGCGCGCGCTCATGGCCGATGAGGACGGCGTCCTGCCGGCGCTGCCCGGCGGCGAGGTGCGTCTCACCGAGCTTGAGACCCTGACGCTGGGTGACGGCGACACGGCGGTGGAGCTGACAAGCTACGCCCTGTCGGGCACCAGCCAGAACCCCACCTATTTCGTCATGGACGGCACGGCCTTCGCCGGCGTGATGAGCCCCGGCTTCTCCGCGCTCGCCGAAGGGCTGGGCGAGTATGACGAAGTGCTGCGGGCAAAGGCCGCCGAGTACGGCGCGGCGCGGTTCGCCGACATTCAGGCGCGCACCGCCCACCGCTATGAGGCGCCGGTGCGCATCGCCAATGTGCGGGTGTTCGATCCTGAAACCCTTTCCCTCACCGAGCCGGTCTCGGTGCTTATCGAAGGCGAGCGCATCGCTTCGGTGGACGCGCCGGACATCAGCAATGACGGCGAGGTCGTGATCGACGGCGCCGGCGGTTCGCTGATCCCCGGCCTGTTCGACATGCACGCCCATCTGGGCGAGGCGTCCGCCGCGCTGAACATCGCCGCCGGCATCACCAGCGTGCGCGACATGGGCAATAATAACGAGGTTCTGGACGGCCTTGTCGCCGACATTCAGGCCGGCCGCGTCGCCGGACCGCGCGTCTTCCGCTCCGGCTTCATCGAGGGCCGCAGCCCCTATAATTCCAATAACGGCATTCTGGTCGGCACCGAAGAAGAGGCCGTCGAGGCGGTGCGCACCTATGCGGCGCGCGGCGACATGCACCAGATCAAGATCTACAACTCCACCGACCCGGCCTGGGCGCCGGCCCTGATTGCGGAGGCTCATCGTCTGGGCCTGCGCGTCTCCGGCCACATCCCCGCCTTCACCGACGCCGACGCCATGATCGCGGCGGGTTATGACGAGCTGACCCATATCAACCAACTCATGCTGGGCTGGGTGCTGGAAGAGGGCGAAGACACCCGCACTCTGCTGCGCCTCACCGCGCTGAAGCGCCTGCCGGAGCTGGATCTCGACAGCGAGGCGGTGACCTCCACGATGGACGAGATGGAGGCGCGCCGGATCGCCATTGATCCCACTTTCGCCATCCACGAGGCGCTGCTTCTGTCGCGCAACGGGACGATCAGCCCCGGCGCGGCCGACTATATCGACCACATGCCCGCCTCCAGCCAGCGCTCGCTGCGCAGCGCATGGGCGGCGATCGAAAGCCCTGAAGACGACACGGCCTATCGCGGCGCCTTCGAGCAGATAACCGAGACCCTGCGCCGCCTGCGTGAACGCGGGATCACCATGGTTCCCGGCACCGACATGGGCGGCGGCCTGGTGCAGCATCGCGAGCTGGAGCTCTACCAGTCCATCGGCATGACGCCGGCGGAGATTCTCGCCTGGGGTGGTCAGGATATGGCCGATTATCTGGGCGCCGGCGACGAGCTGGGTTCCATTGAAGCCGGCAAGTACGCCGACTTCTTCCTGGTGCCCGGTGATCCGACGGCGGACTTCAAAGCGGTGAAATCCATCGCCATGGTGGCCGCGGGCGGCGTGATCTACTTCCCCGAAGAGGTCTATCCCGAGTTCGGCATCCGCCCCTTCGCGGATGCGCCTGACGTCACCACGCCATAGTCTGTGTCGCGCGCCCGGGCTTCAAGGTCGAAGCCCGGGCGGGCGCCCTAGCCCCTGAGTGCTTCGAACGCGGCGGCGATTTCGCTCGCTCCGGCCCATAGCACTTGGCTGTCGTCCGCCAGCGCGTCCAGCAGCGTTTCGAGCGCCGTAATCCTGAAGGGTTGGCCGGAGACAAATGGCGTGAGGGTGAAGCCCAGCACCTGCGCGCCGTGGCGCTCATGCTCTGATTTCAGGTAATCCTTCGCCTCGATCAGCTGGCGGGCCCAGACGTCCTCGGCCTGCTTGCGCTCCACCATGAGCTTGTAGTCATCCAGCTCGTTCAGGACGGGCAGGGCTGCCAGGGTGCCGTTTCTGGTGCGCATGAAGACAGGGACCTGATCGGTCTCCCAGTCCAGCACGGCGTTGAACCCGGCGGCGGTGAGCAGGTCGGGCGTGTTGAAGCTCTCCTGGCGCGCCGGTGAGAGCCAGACGGTTGGCGTGAGCCCGGCGTCGGCGAAGCGCTCTCGCACCGCCTCGATACGCTCGCGCTCCTCGATTTCACTCAGCCCCGAATGGTGGATGGCGTCGCCGTTCAGGCCCGCCGCCGCGATCTCGTGGCCATCATTGAGGATCGCCTCCACCAGTGGCGGGGCGAGGTCCAGCAGATCCGCCGAGAGCGCGAAGGTCGCCGTGATCTCGCGCTCACGCATCGCCTTGAGGATGCGGAACACTCCGACCCGGTTTCCATAGTCGCGCGTGGTGTAATGGCGCAGATCGGGGAAGGGCGTGACCATTCCGTGGGGATGGCCGAAGGGCGTCTTCTTCGGGGCGATGGGATGGTGCTCGCACACCACCACCGCCATGGCGGCGACGTGCTCGCCGCCCGGCGGATCCACGCGTGGGCGGTCCTTGGCGAGGCGCCAGTCGTGGCGCTCCATGTCCTGACCGGGACGGCGATTGGGATATTTCAGATAGCTCGGATCAAGGCTCATGAGCTTGCCCCCTCGAACTGGGTTCCGCCGGCGGCGAGACCCTTGTCGTCCAGATCCTCCTGCACCGTGTCCCAGTACCGGGTGCGCCAGTGCTCGGCGATGTCCACCGCGCGGGTGAACCAGACATCGTCGCCGTGGGCCTCGATATGCCGGAACGCCGCTTCAAAGGCGCGCATGCGATGGGGCTGGGCGACGAGATAGGCGTGCAGCGGAATGCACATCACCGTTCCGCTCTCCTCGCCTTCTTTGAGGAGCTGGTCGAACTGGCGTTTCAGCACGTCGGCGTAGCGCCACGGATCCATGGCCAGCGCGCCGTACGTGATGACGTCGTTGACCTCCAGCGAGTAGGGCATGGAGCACAGCCTGCCGGACTTGGTCTTCACCCTCTGGGGCTGATCGTCCTGGAACAGATCGCACGTGTACCAGAAATCATGCTCGGCGATGAGGTCGAGGGTGCGCGTCGTATGGGTCAGGGCCGGGGCCAGATAGCCGCGAATGCGCTGGCCGGTGGCGCGCTCCACCGTCGCGATGGAATCCGCCAGCACGGCGCGCTCCTGGGCTTCGTCCATCTCGTAGGAGAAGCGCGTATTGTAGATCCCGTGGGAGAAAAACTCCCAGCCCCGTTCATTGCACGCCTCGATGATCTCCGGGCAGTGGTCGCACATGGCCACATTCAGGCTCACCGATCCCTTAATCGAATACTTGTCCATCAGCTCCATAAGCCGCCAGTGACCCACCCGGTTGCCGTAGTCGCGCTGGGAATAGCCCGTCACGTCCGGCGCCGGACGCGGCCAGCCGGCACGTTTGGGATTTGTCGGCGGATTGAATTCGTAAAACTCGATATTGGGCGCCACCCAGAAGGCGAGCTTCTTGCCCCCCGGCCATTCGATCTTCGGGCGGGCCTGGTACGGGTTGTAATCGTAGAGATTGGGGTGGGTCATGGGGTCGTTCCGCCTTGATCTGGCCGGCGCTTTTTTGTCCCTCCCCTTGATGGGGAAGGTGGGCCGAGGCGAAGCCTCGGGTCGGGTGGGGTGAGGCGGTGGGCGCACTCTGCAGAGGCAGGCGCAACCACCCCCTCCGTCCGGCTACGCCGGACACCTCCCCCATCAAGGGGAGGACAGACTCACGCCGCGCGATACCGCTTCAGCCAGTCATAAACCTCGGCCACCTCAACCACGTCGGCGTATTTCAGCTGCAGATCGGTGAGGTTGGCGAAGTGATAGCTCTCATGCTTGTCGGCGACGCACTCCATGGGAATGATCGTGCGATAACCGTGGGACAGGCTGTCCACCGCCGTGGCGCGGATGCACCCGCTCGTGGAGCCGCCGGTGATCACCACGGTGTCCACCTTGTGCCAGGTCATAAAGCTCGCCAGCGGGGTTTCGAAAAACGCCGACGGCATGCGCTTGGTGTAGACCGCGTCCACGCGCTCATCGATCTCTACGCGGTCATCGAAGGCGTGGCGCTCCGAGCCGTACTTGATGTTCTGCAGGGAGTCCGGGGTATCGGTGCGCGTGCCCCAGATCCCTGCGTCGGCGGCGTTATCCATAAACGCCACATGGGTCCACACCACCGGCAGGCCCTTGGCGCGCGCCTGTTTTGAAATCTCGTTGGTGTGATGGAGCTGATCTGGATCGGTGACATAGCCGGTCTTGGGAAACAGATCAGGCCGGGTATAGGCCTTTTGCGGATCCACATTGACGATGGCGAGCTTCTCTCCGAACCCGAAGCGGGCCCGGTTGGGATTGGCGCGCACCTCCTCGAAAATTTCCCGCGCCGTTTTGTCGGATCGGATCATGGTGGGCTCGAGTTTCGGCGTGTCGGTCATGATCGGTCCTTGTCTGTCAGGTCGGCTACACTGACCCTGTAACCCTGCGGCTGCTCATAGGGCTGAGACAACCAGAATAACGCCGCACGCCGGAGAAGAAACGCAAAAGATATATCTTTTGCGCTTGGCCCTTCCGCTAGGTACGGTTTCGTGGCTGAATGCGATGGATTGAAGACGGGGACTAAAGGGGACAACTCCGGTTATGGACTCCGGCGAATCGGCTGCGGGCGTCGTTTTAGCGACGCTCATCGTCTACAAGCTCGTGCTGATCGGCATCGGGGTGTGGGCGTCACGCCTGAACAAGAACGAATCCGATTTTTTCCTGGGCGGGCGGGGCCTCGGCGCGTGGGTGGCGGGGCTGTCCTACGCCGCGTCGACCAGCTCGGCCTGGGTGCTCCTGGGCTTTTCCGGGTTTGTCTATGCGGTCGGAGTTTCCGCGCTGTGGATGGTGCCGGGGATCTGGCTTGGCTATGTCGTGGTCTGGCTCTGGTTCGGTCCGCGCCTGCGCGCTGAAACTGCGCGTGAAGGCTATGTCACCCCCACCGATTTCATGGCCGCGAAGGCCGGCGCCTGGGCGCCCGCCATCAGCGCCCTCGCCGGCTTTCTGGTGCTGTTCACCTTCGTCTTCTACATCGCCGCCCAATTTGGCGCGGCGGCCATCGCGTTTGAGAGCCAGTTCGCCCTCGCGCGCTGGGAAAGCGTGGTCATCGGCGCGGTGGTGATCCTGATCTACGGCCTTCTGGGCGGGTTCTGGGCGGTGTCGCTCACCGATACGCTGCAGGGCGCGATCATGGCGATTATCGCGGTGATCCTGCCCGTGCTCGCCGTTATCGCGGCGGGAGGGCCGGCGGGCATCGCCGAAACCCTGAGTGCGACGCAGGCGCCCGCCTACACCGATGCGTTCGGCGGCCGGGCGGGCTTTGCGTTCCTGGGCTTTGCGGTGGGGATCGCCTCCATCGGGCTGGGCACTTACGGTCAGCCGCACCTGCTCTCGCGCCTCATGGCGGTGAAGGATGAACGCAGCCGGAGGCGCGGCTTCATCGTCGCCATGGGCTGGGGCGTCATCGTCTATATCGGCATGGCGTCCATGGCGCTGGCCGGGCGGGCGCTGATGCCCGAAATCGCCGACGGGGAAGCGTTGTTCTACGAGCTCGCCGCCGCACTTCTGCCGGCGGTGCTGGCCGGAATCGTCATCGCCGCCATCCTCTCGGCGGTTATGAGCACGGTGGACTCCCTGCTCATCGCCGCGGCTGCTGCGGCGGCCCATGATCTGAAACTGGTCAAGGTGTTCAAGGGCCGCGAAGTGCTGGTCTCGCGCGGTGCAATGGCGGCGATCTGCGTGTTCGCCGTGGTCCTGACCTTGAGCCTTCCCGCCACGATCTTCGACCGGGTGTTGTTCTCCTGGTCGGCGCTGGGCGCCGCCTTCGGGCCGGTGATCGTGGCGCGCGTCGCCGGGGTGGAGCCCAGGGGCTGGGCCATCCTCGCCTCAATCGTGCTGGGTTTTGCGACCACGGTGGTCTTCTACATCTTCGGCCAGATGGATGCGGGCGCCCTTGAGGGCCTGTCCGCGACGCTGGCCTCGCTGGCGGCCATCCCCGGCGATCCGTTCGAGCGGATCGTGCCGTGGATCGCGCCGCTGCTTTTGCTTTTCACATTGCGCCAGGCCGAATCGCCCGCGCGCGCCGCTACTCTGGAGACCGCGGAATGACTCTCGCTCACTCGCTCACCATCGCGGTGGGCGCCGGTATCGCCGGCGTCGCCCTGGGCCTGATCATGGCCGGCGGCGTCTCCGCCGGGCAGGCCCGCGCCGACGCACAGGTGGCCGCCCAGGACGCAGAGGCCGCCGCGCCGCCGCCCACCGGCGCCTACATGATCGTCATGGGCACGGTGTATGACCGCGAAGCCTTCATGAGCCGATACGCCAGCCAGCTTGGTCCGCTCTATGCGCGCCATGGCGGCTCCTATCTGGCGGTGACCGGCGATGTGGAGACGTTGGAAGGCGACACGCCGTTTGAAAGCGTCGTCATGAGCCGCTGGCCGGACAAGGAGAGCGCGCGCGCCTTCTGGAATGATCCCGATTATCGCGCCCTGGCCGATCTTCGCATCGAAAACGAATGGGGCGATTTCAACGTCGTCATCGTCCCCGCCATTCCGCAGCAGGCCGCTGATGAGTGACGCCGTCCCGGTCCTGACGACCGAGCGCCTGATTCTGCGCGGCTTCACTGCGGCTGATTTCGACGCCTTCGCCGCGATCTGGGGCGACGCTACGGTGGTGCGCCACATCTCCGGCACGCCGTCGAGCCGATCCGAATCCTGGTCTCGCCTGTTGCGCCTGGCCGGAGGCTGGTCGCTTCTGGGTTATGGATACTGGGCGGTGGAGGAGGCGGCGTCCGGGCGCCTGGCCGGCATGGCCGGACTTGCTGATTTCAAGCGCGAGATCGGCGCCGACATCGCCGGCCTGCCCGAAGCCGGATGGGTGTTCAGCCCCGATTTTCACGGCAAGGGCTACGCTACCGAGGCCATGGGCGCGGGGCTAAGCTGGGCGGACGCTGCGCTGGAAGCGGACAAAAGCTGCTGCCTCATCGATCCAGACAACGCCGCTTCGATCAATGTGGCGGAGAAGCTGGGATATGGCGACCGGTTCAGCGCGCCGTTCGGCGACGGTGAGACGCTGGTCTTCTTCCGCGCCCGCGGCGGCCCTGACACCGACGCCTGAACCTCTGCCCGAGCTGAGATCAGGGCAGGGGGAGCGACAGGATCTGCGGATCGCTGCGCGCTTCGGCCGGCGCGCTTCCATCCTCTGGAAACAGGTTCCATTGCGCATCGGCCAGCACGAAGGCGCGCCCGTCCATGATGCGCACCGTCACCGGCTCGCCCAGGCGTTCATCGCCAGTGAGCACCGGGGTGAGGGCGGTTGGATTGCCGTCGCGGTCCAGCTCAAGCTCGAACAGGCCGGCGGGCTCCACAGAATTTCTGATGATGAAGATACGGCCCATGCGGTCGGTGGTCAGGCCGTCCAGCCCGATCAGGCTGGCGCCCGGCGGCGCGGCGAGAAGCCGGGCGTCCCGGCTCGCCGCGTCGATGCGCCAGACGCCCAGGGCGTGATCGGCGGCATAGACCGAGCCGCGCGTGGGCGCGAGACCCTGGAGCGAAGCAAAGCGCGGATCTTCGGCCCATACCTCCAGCTCGGCGCGCGGCCCGTCCAGGCGATAAATGCGCCTGGCGTCGGCGTCGCTGGCGTAGACGATCCCGTCGCGCACCACCACATCGCCGATGCGCTGCGCACCCTCGATCGTGTGGCGGGCGACCACGCGCCCTGAATCCAGATCCAGCGCAAGCAGCGCCGTGCCGATTTCTTCGCCCTCGTTCACCGGCGTCTGCGGGACCTGTCCCTCGGCAGCGTACAAAAGGCCGGTGCGGCGGTCGACAGCCAGGCCGAAGATCGAACCGATGGGCTCGTCCTCGCCGGCGAAAACCTCCGGGGTCTCAGGATCAAACGGCTCGATGCGGTAAATGCGCCGGTCCGCCACCGAGCCCAGATACATACGCTCGGTCTCGCTATCCATCGCCAGCGCCTCGATCAGCGCATCGGCCAGCGGCGGCTGGGCCACAAGGCTCGCCTGGCCGGCGGGAAGTGCGTTGGCGGTCAGCGCGGCCTCGATGACGGACAGGCGCTCCGGGTCGGCGGCGCGCAGCTCCTCGATCTGGCCCACGCCCGACAGATCCCAGGACAGCCCCGACGCGGCGGCGTCCTCCAGCGCGGCGAAGCCGGCGTCGAGGTCGCCGGAAAACCGCCCGATGATCAGCGCATTGTTGATGAGGCCGGGATGGCCGGGCTGCAGCGAGCGCGCCGCGTCGGTGAGCCGCCTTGCGGTCTCCCAGTCTTCCATCATCGCCGCTTCGCGCGCGCCGCCGCGCAGCTCGCGCGACAGCTCGAACGGCGCTGCTGTCTGGGTAGGCTGGAACAGCGTCAGCGCTGCGAATGCAATAATTGTGATCATGGCTCAAACTTTGCCCGCACCGCGCGCCCGCTGCAAGACGCGGGGAAGATAACGGAAATTATATCGTCAGAGCCGTTCGGAGCCGTGCAAAAATGCTCAAGAAGTGTAGCTACTTATATCGAAATTTGGATTCCACTTGATTAACGCATATACACAAAAAATATAAATTGAGAAAATACGAACGATATCGGTTGTGAGTTCCGAGAAAATGAAAGATCGCGAGCGCGGATCGGTAGGGTTGAGCGCTAACCTAAGCCGTTTTTCTGAGTTAGAAAGGTTGTCCTGAGCCTCGTCCAGCTCCCGACTTAAGTCTATAATAAAATCTTTTTGCTTATTGTACTTGTTTACGGATGAGTATAATTCACGCCATCTAAGCCGACTTTGATCTAATATATCTGTATCAAAAAGTGCTTCAGATTGAAGGGGCGTAGATTGAATTTCTACGTGCTTCATTTCCTCTTCAATTTCAATATCATATCCCTCCATTTTCATTGCTAGTTCGTGTTGAGGGGATCGATTTAGAAAAAACACATTTGACCAGAGCGCCATGCGTTCACGTTCTTCAGCGGCCAGCTTAAAGCTGATTTCATCACGTTGTTTACGTGCGTATTCTGCTCGTTTTTTAAGCTCTGAGGTAAGGCCCTCATCAATCTCGAGAGCTCTATTTTTTAGTATTGCAGGATACTCATATCGAAGTTTTGGAATATTAATCGCAACTGATATAAAAAAGTAAAGCAATAATATCCAAGAAAAGATATGTATAAGCTGTGCGGGCGGGGGAGTGATGCCGATCATTTGAAATGCTTCATCTACGGAGATGAGGCTAAATTCTAGAAGAAATATAAGGCAGGATAAGAATAAAACAGGAACTCTACGCTTAGAGGCGAATTCAAGCGAATTTGCAGAATGGTCGCTGTCGTATTTATCCGATAGCCACATGCGCCTACTCGTTCTCGCCCAGGCGCTTCTTGCGGTCGGCGAGGAGGCGCAGGCGCAGGGCGTTCAGGGTGATGAAGCCTTGGGCGTCCTTCTGGTCATAGACCTCGTCTTCTTCAAACGTGACGTGGGCCAGCGAGTAGAGCGAGTTGGGCGAGGAGCGGCCCACGACCATGGCGTTGCCCTTGTAGAGCTTGATGCGCACCTCGCCGGAAACATGGCGCTGGGAGTGGTCGATGGCGGCCTGGAGCATCTCGCGCTCCGGGCTGAACCAGAAGCCCTCATAGACCAGCTTGGCGTATTTCGGCATCAGCTCATCTTTCAGGTGCATGGCGCCACGATCCAGCGTCAGCTGCTCGATGCCGCGATGGGCGAGCATCAATATGGTGCCGCCGGGCGTCTCGTAGATGCCGCGCGACTTCATGCCCACAAAGCGGTTCTCCACCAGATCCAGCCGGCCCACGCCATGCTTTGAGCCGAGCTCGTTCAGCTTGGTCAGCAGCATCGCCGGGCTAAGCTTCTCGCCGTTTACATGGGTGGCGTCGCCGCGTTCAAACTGGACGGTGAGGTATTCGGGTTTGTCTGGCGCGTCTTCTGGATGGACGGTGAGCAGGCAGACCTCGTTGAAGGCCTCTTCGCTCGGGTCCTCCAGCATTTTGCCTTCCGAGCTGGTATGCCAGAGATTGGCGTCGACGGAGAAGGGCGCCTCGCCGCGCTTGTCGCTGGGCACCTTGATGTCGTTGGCTTCGGCGTAGGCGATCAGCTTGGTGCGCGAGTTGAGATCCCATTCGCGCCACGGCGCGATGACGCGCAACGAGGGATCCAGCGCCGCCACCGCCAGTTCGAAGCGCACCTGGTCATTGCCCTTGCCGGTGGCGCCGTGGGCGACCGCGTCGGCGCCGGTCTCATGGGCGATCTCCACCAGCCGCTTGGAAATCAGCGGGCGTGCGATGGAGGTGCCCAGAAGATACTGGCCCTCATACACCGCGTTGGCGCGCACCATGGGGAAGCAGTAATCGCGCACGAATTCCTCGCGCAGATCGTCGATATAGATTTCCTTGATGCCGGCCTTTTCGGCCTTCTCGCGCGCCGGGCCGAGCTCCTCGCCCTGGCCCAGATCAGCGGTGAAGGTGACGACTTCGGCGTCATAGGCGTCGGCCAGCCATTTCAGGATCACGCTGGTGTCCAGCCCGCCGGAATAGGCCAGAACGATTTTTTTCACGGGCTTCTTGGACATTGCGCGGACTCCTCAACTTGGTGCGGCGCCGCAATCTAGGGCGAGGGCGGCGACGATGAAAGCGCTGTTTGTCGCAAGGCCGGTCCGGCTTGGCGAGCCCGGCGGGGGCGTCTGGAAGCCGCCGGTTTACCGAATTTGAACAAAACTGAGCGAAACATAAGGACTGAAGCCGGATTAGCGGAGAAGTTCATGGCGAACCAGGCGTCCCCCAGGCTCGACGACCCGCGCCGCCTTGCAGAATTGTCCCGATTCACCGCCGCCGTATTGTCGGCTCAGTCCGGGCTGCCGGACATCATCGAGGCCACCCGCTACGCCTTTCGCGCCGATCTGGCCGCATTGAGCTATGTGGGGCCGGAGACGACCTGCTTTGGCGCGGGCGAGGATTTCGCCGAGACGACGGTGCCGACCCGGCTTGCGTTCTGTCGGCGCGTGGTCGAGAGCGGCGAGCCGTTCATCGCCAAAAACCTGTCCGTCCACCCCGAGTTCTCCAAGAACCCCTACGTTATGAAGCCGCCCTATATCCGGTTTTACGCCGGCGTTCCGGTCCGCTCCGCCTCCGGCTTCGTGCTGGGATCATATTCGGTGTTGAGTCACGAACCGAGCTTCCGGTTCGAAGCTGAGGATCTTGCGGCGCTGCAGAGATTTGCATCAATCGCTCTGGGCATGACCAGTCTGCAGGCGGAGCTGCGCGACGCCGCCTGAGGCTTGAGGCTTGCGTCACAAGGCCGGCGCTGTGAAGCTGTTGGCCCTGTCTTTCGCCAACGCCGGTGACGCTCTTGGCCCCCCCTGAACCACGCACCGCTCCGGCTCTGGCGCCGGGCGCTTTCCGCACTCGACCGGCGCAGTTCGAGCGCCCGGCGGCGGCGCGCGCCGTGCGCGAGAGCGCCGCACGCGACGTCATGGATGTTCTCTCCGCCCGGGGCGAAGCCACCGGGGCGGCGCTGTGCCGTTTTCTTGAAAACGCCGGCCTGGAGCCGGGCGATCCCCGGCTGTCGGGGACGCACGCCGCACTTGCGCAGGCGGGCGCGCTGACGGTCGAAGGCCTCGCCGAGGCGCTGCCCGCGGATGAAGCCCGCCTGGTCCGCGCGGCGCTCACCGGCAGGCTGGTCGCGGAGGATTTTCCCTCGTTCCGCGGCCGGATCGAGAATCTGTTCCACCATTCGGCCGGCGAGACCTCCGGCGATGTGGCCCGCTATATCCCTGAACTCGCCAAGGTGGATCCCGAAGCGTTCGCGCTGGGATGCTGCACCATCGACGGTCAGCGCTTCGAGCTTGGCTTGAAGGACGGCGACGCGGATCTGACGTTCTGTGTCCAGTCGGCGATGAAGCCGCTCAACTATGCGCTGGCGCTCGAGCTCATGGGCCAGACCACGGTGCATACGTTTGTAGGACGCGAGCCGTCGGGGCAGGGGTTCAGCGAAATCACGCTGAATGCGCGCGGGCGGCCCCATAATCCCATGATCAACGCCGGCGCGATCCTGACCGCTGCGCTGATCCGGCCGGGCTGCACGGTCACCGAGCGTTTCGACCTCATATCCAGGCTGTGGCGCGCGGCGGCCGGCGGGGATGCGCCAGGCTTTGACGCGGCGGTGTTTGAGAGCGAACGCCATCACGCCGACCGCAATTTCGCGCTCGCCTACTTCATGCGCGAGCACGGCTGTTTTCCCGAAGACTCCGACATGCAGGAAGCGCTGGAGCTGTATTTTCGCTGTTGCTCCATCACCACAGACGTGCGCCGGCTGTCGGCGGTGGCGGCGACGCTGGCCAATGGCGGGGTGTGCCCGGTCACCGAGCGCCAGGTGGTCAGCCGCGAGAGCGTGAAGGCGGTGCTCTCGCTCATGCTGTCCTGCGGCATGTATGATTTTTCCGGCGAATACGCCTTCACCGTGGGCCTGCCGGCGAAATCAGGCGTGTCCGGCGCGCTGATGATCGTGGTGCCCGGCGTGTGCGGCTTCGCGCTCTACTCACCGCGCCTTGGCGCCCAGGGCAATCCTGAACGCGGGGTGGAGTTCTCAAAGCGCCTGGTGGAGGCGTTCCCCTGGCATGTCTACGCGCCCATCGTGGCCGGGGCGTAGTACGGGGCGTTACGGGGCGCCTGAGGCGGGGCTTCATCCCTCCTCGCTGAAGGTCTCCCGGTCCGGATCGCGTCGCCAGACCAGATAGGAGATCAGGATCGGCCCCAGGGCGGCGAGCAGGGCCAGCGTGGTGAAGACGGCCACGGCCGCCTCCAGCGGCGCCAGAAGCACCGCCGCGCCGCCGCCGATCCCTGCCAGAACGAAGGCACGTCCGGCCCAGCGATGGCTGATGTCCCAGGCCTTGTCCGAGGATAGCGACCAGGGCGTGCGTACGCCGAAGAACCAGTTTGGCCGCGCCTTGCCCAGCACGTTTCCAAGCACCACCAGAAGCGCCGACACCGCCAGCAGGATAAGCTTTGGCATGGCCTGACCTTCGGACTCGATCACGCCGGTCGCCGCCAGGACCAGCGCGAGATGCGTCAGGGTGAGGACGACCATCACGCCGATCCATCCCACCAGAAAGGCGGTGAAGGAGCGGGCGAGATTGCGTCCGCGCGGATCGATATGGGGCGCCACGGCGAACAGGCCGGTGAGGAGCAGCCCGATCCCCGGCATCACCAGAAAGGCTTCGGCCTTGCCGCCGACACGATCCGCCTCTCCGGCTGCGTTCCAGTGCACGGGAAACTCTGCGCCCTCCGGCGTGGCGAGCCAGCCCCAGGCCGACAACGCCGCCATGACGGCAAGCAGGCCGGCCGATGCAATCAATCCCTTGGCGGTCATGTCATATCTCCTTTGTCGTCGTCAGCGTCCTGGACAGTGTCGTTGGCGCCCTCTTCAGCGCGGTCTTCTTCGACGTCTTCTTCCGGCTCAGCCTCCGCCGATCCGAGCAGGCCGAGCACCAGGGCGACGGCCTCTTCGGCGACAGAGACATTCAGCCGGTAGCGGATGGTCGTGCCCACGCGCTCGGCCCGGATCAGCCCGGCGTCTTTGAGCGCCGAGAAATGGCGCGACATGGTCGGCTTGGACACCGGGAAGGCGTCGGCGAGCGTGCCTGCGCTCAGCGGGCCGTCCTTGAGTTTTCTCAGCACGGCCCGGCGCACCGGGTGGGCCAGAGCCTGGAAGATATCGGTCATGAGGTTTGTTTAGACTCGACGCTAATTAGCGTCAATGCTAAATAGCGTGACTGCGAGTATTTGTCTCGCTGCAAGGAGCGTCGCCATGGCCGCCATCCGTTTGCCCATCCCTGTCGCTGTGCGTATCGCCAGTGTCGCCGCGTTTTCGGGGCTCGCCGTCTTGACCGCTTGCGCGCCGCCCCCGGTCGATGAGGCGCCACCCGAAAGGGCCGAGCGGTTCGACGGGATTTGGCACGGCGCGCTGGATCTCGGCGCCCAGACGCTGAGGCTGGAGCTGGAGCTCGACACGCAAGGCGAGGCCGGCCCTCAGGGCGCGCTGGTCTCGCTCGAGCAAGGCGGCGCGCGCATGGCGCTGACGGCGCTCACGTTTCAGGGCGATCGCATCGTCTTCGAGGCCGATCCGCCCGGCTTCTCCTATGAGGGCGTGCTGGAGGACGGCGTCATCACCGGGCGCTTCCAGCAGAACGCGGCGGCCATGGACCTCGTGCTCGAGCGCGGCCCGGCCGAAGCCGATACGGACCCGGCGAGCCTGAGCGAAAACGAACGCGCGATCACGATTGACGCCGGCCCGGTGCGTCTGGCCGGGGTGCTGCGCACACCGTCAGGGGAGGGCCGGTTTCCCGGCCCGTTTCCCGGCGTGGTGATTCTCTCCGGCTCCGGGCCTCAGGACCGCGACGGAATGATCGCCGGTCAGCCGGTCTATGCCGCGCTGGCTGAAGGCCTGGCCCGGGCCGGGATCGCCTCGCTGCGTCTGGACGACCGCGGGGTGGGCGAGAGCAGCGGACCGGTTCCGCGCGCGCCGTCTGATCTCGCGTTCGACGCGGCGGTCGCTCTTGAGCACCTGCGCAGCGAACCGGACATAAGCTGCGCCGGGTTCGCCGGTCATTCTGAGGGCGCCCTGCTGGCTCTGCTCGCCGCGCCCGAGGCCGAGCCCGCCTTCATCGTGTCGCTGGCCGGCATGCATCTGAGCATGGAGGAGACGCTGCTCGGCCAGTCTGAAGCCATCATCCGGGCGTCCGGCGGCGCCGACGCGCAAATCGCCGCCAATCGCCGGCTCCAGGAGGCTGCATTCCAGGTGTTTCGGGCCCATGAGGCCGGCGGCGATCTCGGCGCCGCGCTGGAAGCCGCCCTTTTTGACGCCGGCGCGCCGGCCGCGGTCGCGCGCCAGCAGGCCGCGATCTGGGGACAGCCCTACGCCGCGGCGAGCTTTCGTCTTGATCCGGGCGCGGCGGCGGCGGCCTATGACGGCCCGCTGCTCGCGCTCTTCGCGGAGAACGACACACAGGTCCTGGCGGGCTCAAACAGCGCCGCGCTTGAAACCGCCCGCGCCGGAAAACCGACCGAGATCCGAGTCATATCAGGCGTGAATCATCTGTTTCAGGAGAGTGAGACCGGCGCGCCCTCCGAGTATGGAACGGCCGGCCACGCCATGGCGCCCGAAGCGCTTCTTTTGATCGGTGAGGCGGTCTCGGCGCTGGCCGGGCGCGCCTGCGGTGACGCAGGCGAGTAGCCGGCGCGCGCTGCACCTGACGGGGCGCCATGGCGGCTCGCAGGATGTGGAAGGCCGGCGAGCGCCCGGAGATGTGAGGCTTGGCGCGGTGCGCCGGGAGGGCGGCTGATCAGGCCGCCGCGTCTCCCGAGCCGTCGCCGGATTTGGCTTCGGCGGCTTTCAGGGCCTTTTCGGCATCGGGGTCAGCCGTGCGGCGGCGGGTGCGCTTTTTCGGCTCGCCGTCAGCTTTGTCGTCCGCCGTGCTGTCAGCCTCGCCGGTTTCAGCATCCGCCTTCTTGCGGCGAGTGCGCTTGGGCTTTTCCGGCTCGGCGGCGGCGGGAGCGCTGTCTGATCCGTTCGAGGACGCGCCGGCCGAAGCGGCCGCGTCGGCTTCTGGATCGACGACCTGAAGCGGATCGCTGGCGCTGGAGGAGTCGTCGCGCTGGTCTTCGTCGCGCCGGCGGCGGCCACGGCGGGCACGGTTGCGCGAGCGGTCGTCTTCGCTCTCGCCGGAACGGTCATCGGAGGCGTCGCGGCGTTCATTTGACCGCTCGCCCGAACGCTCATTCTGGCGGTCATCGCGGCGCGGCTGGCTGCGCTGGCCCTCTCGTTGGCCGTCGCGCTGATCATCGCCGCGGGACTCATGGCGGTCGCCGCGATTGTCCTGGCGGTCACCGCGGTTGTCGTTTCGGTTGTCCGAGCGGTTGTCGTGGCGGTTATCGTTCCGATTGTCGGAGCGGTCTCCGCCGTCGTTCTGATCGTTCTGGTCGCTGTGCTGATTGTCGTCGCGCCGGGGCTGGTTGGCCTGGACGATGCGCAGATAATGCTCGGCGTGCTGGAAATAGTTTTCCGCCATCACCCGGTCTCCCGACAAGGTGGAGTCCCGCGCCAGCTGCATGTATTTTTCATAAATATGCGAGGCGTTGCCGCGGATTTTGACGTCCGGGCCGTTGCTCTCGAAATTGCGGTTATTGTTGTTGTGGTGGTTGCTGCCGGGCTTGCGCCCGCGTCCGCGTTGCCGCTTCATGTCTCTGAAAACCTGATCTGTTCGGGCGATGATGGGTCCGTTGATCGTTTCTTCGGCTTCACACACGCGCGCCCCGCTTTATCGCGGGCCTTATCGTTTCAGCGTCAGCCTTTGCAGGCTATCGGCTATGGGCGATCTCGTGTGGGCCTGGTTGCCGGTCGCTGGGATCCGCCGTCAAATACCGGGTCAGTCCCTGTCCCGATCCTCAGCGCTTACCGAATAGATGCACCCTAGACGCATCCGCCAAGCGATTCCAAGACTTTTTTCATTGTGCCGGCGCGGCGCGCCTAACACGTGGACGGCGCGGGGGTATCAAGGCCGACGAACCAGACCGGTCCCAGGTCGAGCGCGGCCTCCAGACCGCGCGCCGCGGAATGATCGGGAGGAAACCAGAATGACGATATCGGCAGGTCCGCCAGACAACGCGCCGCCCAATCGGGGGAGGCGGCGATCACGGCGCCGTCGCTCGTTGAATGCGCGCTGAACGCGACGAGATCATACCATTGCTGGGAAACGCCGTGGCGTTCCACGAACTGGTCATGCTCCGCCCGCAGCTGCAGCGCCCGGTCAAGTTCGCGCTCGACCAGGCGATCAAGCTGCTCCGCGGGGGCGCCCGCGGAGCAGCGCAGCACGCAGCGCCTCGGCGATGGCGTCGGGATCGTCGTCCGGCCCGCCATGCAGGACCAGAGCCGAACCAGGCGCCACGCTTAGCGCGGCCGCCGCCGGCGCCAGATAGTTGGCGCAGGACGAGAAGCAAACCCCGATCACCTCCACCCGCAGCGCGCGTTCGGCGATGACCTGCGCGGCGTCAAGCGTGGCGCTAACCGCTCCGCCAAGCGAGGTGATGGCGAGAGTGTGCGCCGAGCGATGGCTATCAAGGCATTGCACGAGGGCGCCGTCGCTTGGACCGATATAGCGCAGGGTCCCGCCTTGCGAGGTGCAGACCGAAGCGAGGCGGGGGGCGGCGCGCACCTGATCAATCGACGCCAGCGCCGCTTGTCGCGACGACTCGCCCGCCCCGCTACCGGGTGCTTCGTCTGCGGGCGGGGAGAGCGCAATCATAAGGGCGGCGGCGATCACACGCGTGCTCCTTTTCCAGTCTGGTTAAGCGGGCGACCGCCCATCTGCGCCCCTCGGAACCGGCGCGCCTAATAGAACCGGGTCCCGCCGGTGCGGGACACATGGCACCGGGCATCCTCGTGCGGCGCGCAGCGGATCTGCACGGCGCCGCCGGCTTCGGCGCGGAAGGTGAGGAGGAACGCGCCGGCGTCCATATGGGGGGCGAGCGCATCGTCCCCGCGCGAAACCGCCCCCACGGCGTAAGCGCCAGGTGGAATCGACAGGCTTTGACCTGAAATCATCGGATTAAACTGGTCCGGTTCAGCAAGGCGGGCCACAAGAACTCCGGCGCCGTCCTCTCCGGTCACGGCGTACAGCCCGTAGTCGAACGACGCGCTCGCCGAGGGCGTCTGCAACACCGCGCCGCCGGGCGTTGGTACGGCGAGTTGAAAATCGAGGTTCGCCGGCGCCGGTTGACTGCTGATGAGAAGCGCGGCGATGAGCAGGGTGAGCGCCATGGGGGTGTCCCTCTCATGAGCGTGCGGCCGGGAGCGACCCGGCCGCACAGGGAAAACGCGTCAGATCACGGGCGGATCAGGCTCAAAGCTCGGTCCGCAGATAAGTTCGCAGTGGAGATCGCCACCGTCGCCGTTGAACGACTGGTTCAGATGGGGCCAGTCGCCAGGGGGCGCGCAGACCTAGATGCAGCTCCATCCGTCGCCGCCGCTGACGGCGGCGAGCTCAAGATCGGTGAGTTCGCGCATCTCAGGGGTCAGTTCGATCATCAATATCCTCCATGGTTTGTAGCCGTAAGGGTTGGGTTCGCGCGGTTCAGGGGCCGGCTCCGCGCGCAGCCGGTTCCGGCCAGAAATGCTGAGGGCATTGCGTGCCGAGAAACGCGGCCTTCAGGCTGACGCGGCAGCCGCAGGCAAGGCAGCGATCGCGCTCGGGCTCGTAAAAGGCGCACGCCGCGCAAGCTTCCAGCCGCGCCGCCTTCAATGCCAGGTTGGCCTTGGCGAAACCGGTTGCAGCGACGTCCGCTGTGCTTTTGGCGAACACCTTAAGCTCCTGCATGCATGTCACCGTTGCGCGTGGCGGCTTGAAGCAGGACCTGGCGCATGCGTTCGCGCGCCTCCTCTTCGGGAAGCTCGAAATATCCGCCCCATCGGGTCCGCTCCACGCCGTCTTCATAAAGGATCAGGGTTGGAAGAATGCGACACTGATAGTCCGCCGCGACCGAAAGGCCGTCTGTGTCTGTGGCGAGCTGGTAAACCGGTGGCAGGTCCGCCTCGCTTGCGGCGAGGACGCTAAGCGCCCGCTTCATGCGCTCGCGCATCCATCGTCGGAAATCAACAGCAGGAACAGACCGTCGGGCCCCTGGGACGGGTCCGGCAAAGCCTCCAGCGCGCTAGGCGAAGACAGGCCGGGCTCAGCTAACGTCAAGGTGCGCCTCCCCAGGATGCGTCTAAAACGTGCATTCAATATACTTTAAGTTTACATCGCTACGGGCGAGGGGACAAGCACAATTCTAATCAACGGATGCGGCTTTTACCAGCACGGCGCGATCGCGCCCGCCCAGATCGCGCTTCAGCGACGCCGCGCGGAAGCCCGCCTCCCGCGCCAAATCCAGCGCTGCTTCACCCTGATCATGGCCGATCTCGAACACGGCCGTTCCGCCCGGCGTCAGCAGACGGCGGGCTTCGGCGAACAGGTGCGGGTAGGGGGCCAGCCCGTCCGCCCCGCCGTCCAGCGCCAGGCGCGGCTCGTGGTCGCGCACTTCCGGGTCCAGCGTCTCGATGACCGCGCTGGCGATATAGGGCGGGTTGGAAACCAGAAGATCGAACGGGCCCTCGATCCCGTCGGCCCAGCTTGTCTCGGTGAAGGTGATCCGGTCTGAAAGCCGGTTTGCGGCCGCGTTCGCCCGCGCCACGGCGAGGGCGGCGGCGGAGAGATCGGTGGCGACGGCGCGGGCGTTCGCCAATTCGCTCAAGAGCGCCAGCGCGATCGCGCCGGAGCCGGTTGCGATGTCGAGCACGCGCAGGGGCGCGCCCCGATCCGTCACGGCCGAGAGCGCGGCCTCCACCACGGTCTCGGTGTCGGCGCGAGGGGTGAGCACGTCGCGCGTCACCTTCAGATCGAGCGTCCAGAACCCCACCGAACCGAAGATATGGGACAGCGGTTCGCGGTTGGCGCGGCGGGCGAGCGCGGCGTCGAGGCGCGCCGCCTCGTCTTCGGGCATCGGTTCGGCCATGGCCGTCATCAGGCCGGCGCGCGACAGGGTGCTGGCGTGCTCCAGGAGCCGGCGGGCTTCGTCGGCGGCGTCTTCAAGCCCCGCTGCGGCGAGCCGGTTGGCGGCGGCGCGCACGGCCTCGGCGCGGGTCAAGGCGCTTACGCCTCTTCCATCGCCGCCAGTTTGGCAGCCTGGTCCTCGGAAATCAGCGCGTCGATCACCTCGTCCAGGCTCTCGCCCGAGAGGATCTCCTCCAGCTTGTAGAGGGTGAGATTGATGCGGTGATCGCTGACCCGGCCTTGGGGGAAGTTATAGGTGCGGATGCGTTCGGACCGGTCGCCGGAGCCCACCTGGCCCTTGCGCTCGGCGGCGCGGGCGGCGTCTTTCTCGCTACGCTCCTTTTCATAGAGGCGCGCTTTGAGCACCTCCATGGCGATGGCGCGGTTCTGGTGCTGGGATTTTTCAGAGCTGACCACCACGATGCCGGTGGGCAAATGGGTCATGCGCACGGCGGATTCGGTCTTGTTCACGTGCTGACCGCCGGCGCCGGAGGCGCGCATGGTGTCGATGCGCAGATCATCGTCCTTGATCTGGATGTCCACGTCTTCGGGCGCGGGCAGCACGGCCACGGTCGCCGCCGAGGTGTGGATGCGTCCGCCGCTTTCGGTGACGGGCACGCGCTGAACCCGGTGCACCCCGGATTCCCATTTCAGCCGGCCGAACACGCCCGATCCGGTGACCGATGCGATGATTTCCTTGTAACCGCCGACCTCGGCTTCGCTGGCTTCCACCAGATCCACCTTCCAGCCGCGATTGGCGGCGTAACGCTCATACATGCGGAACAGATCGCCGGCGAACAGCGCGGCTTCATCGCCGCCGGTGCCGGCGCGGATTTCCAGCATGATGGAGGCGTCGTCATCCTTGTCCTTGGGGATCAGCATGAGCTGCAGCTCACGCTCCAGCGCGGGCACGCGCTTTTTCAGGTCGAGGCGCTCTTCTTCAGCCAGCGCCACCATGTCGCGATCCTCGCCCGCCTCGATGATCGAGTCGGCGTCCGCCAGATCCCCGCGCGCGGTTTTCAGCTCGCGCGCCTTTTCCGCGACGGTCTTCAGTTCGGCGTGTTCTTTTGAAAGTTTGACGATCTCGTTGGGGTCGGAAATCGAGCCCAGACGGGCCTCGATCTGATCGAACCGGTCGATGACCTGGTCAAGCTTGGCGTTCTGAATGCTCATGACCGATGAGTTACGCGCGAAGCGCCGATTTGGGAAGGGGGCGGGGCTGCGGGGGCGCTTCAGAGGCGGGGCGGGTTATGGCAAACTCGAACCCATGACCCGCGATGAGACCCTTCAGCGCCTGCGCGACCTGAGACCTTTCTTCAATGAGAACGGTGGGGCGCGGGTGCGCGTTTTCGGCTCTCACGCCCGCGATGAGGCGGGGCCGGATAGCGATCTTGATCTGATTGTGGATTTCGAACCGGGGCGCACGCCGGATTTGTGGAGTTTTGTCGGGATCGGCCTTGAGCTCGGCGACAGGCTGGGCGTGGAGGTGGATTTGTTCACCCCGGATTCGCTGCATCCCCTGTTGCAGGACAAGATCAAGGACGCCGCCGTTGAAGCCTGAGAAGGACTGGCGGGTCCATGTCTATGACATCAGGCTTCTGGCCCCGGCGGTGCCGTGGCGGCGCGTTATCGCAACGCGTAACGTGCTGGCGCACGGTTATGGCGACATCTCCCTCGACGTCATCTGGGGCCTTGTCTCGAACGGCCAGCTTGAAGAGCTTGAAAGTGAGTTGCACGCGCTCCTCGGCTCGCAAGCAAACTAGCTATGGGCCACCCGATCCTTGCGCCTGCTTACCTATCGCCGGCAGGCGCGGAATCTTTGCTGAGATGAGCCTCAGTGCAGGGAGAACCGGACACGGCGGAGGATGGTTCAGCTTCGCGTTCTGAATGCTCATAAGCGATGAGTTCCGCGCGCCGCACCGATTTGGGAAAGGCGAGGGCTGCGGAGGCGGGTAATGCGCTATCTTGACGAAAAAGATCACACCGGTAATGCTCGCCTTACGCGAACTGGAGGCCTTTGGGGCACACGCCATGCGCTTTCTCGCAGTCCTTGTGGCGGCTTTGGCCGGGCTGTTTCTGTTCGCCGCGCTCGACCGGGAAGCCGGGCGCGGGGATTGGCTGTACGCGGCGATATCAAGCGCGCGCGAGCCGGGTCCGTGCGCGTATTTCGGTCAGTGCGGGCCCGGGCGGCGCGGCCTTGACCGCGCCGAGGCGCGCGGACGCGTGCTCGAGACTTTGACAGACCGGCCGGATTTTTTGACGCCCCATCACCCGGCGCCGAGCGCGCACCGGCGTGCGGCGGCGCAGTCGATCTTGGACTGCTCGGTTGATGCGTTCGACGCGTCCACCCGGAGTACGGCGCGGACTCGCGAGGGCCTGCGCTGGGTTGCCGGAATCGGGCGGACCCCTTCGGACGCCCTGGTGGACCGCGCCGAGGCGGGCGACCCTGACGCCCAGCTGGACCTGGCGTTGGGCTATCTCCAGCGCGGGAGCGCGGAGGAGGCGGTGGAATGGGTTCGCCGCGCCGCCGAAAGCGGCGACCCTGAGGCCATGGCCGTCTTGGCGCTGGCGCTGAGGGAGCCGCCCGTGGATGCGGCGACGCTGGCCGAAGCGCGCGCCTGGAATGAACGCGCCGTGGCGGCGGCCCATCCCGAGGCCCTGGCGGCCCAGGCGCTGGTTTTCCTCGAGCCGGAAGATGATCCAGCCGCATTTCAGGCCCGGCAGCTCGATCTTCTGCTCGATGCCGCGAGGCTCTGCCATGAACCGGCTGCGCTCATGATTGCGGATCGGCTCATGTCCGCAGGTCGCGGATTCGCAGCCGATCCCGGGCTTGCGGACGCCATCCTTCACCGCGTCACGGGCGACGCGGTGTTTGCGCCGGAATAGGCAGGGGGAATAACCGCCCTAGCGCCTACTTGCCCATCGCCGACAGGACCGAAAAGAGCACGGCGGGGGCGATCAGGATTCACGCCCAGAGAAACATGCCGATCATCGAAATCTCCTTTCCTGAGTTGAGCCTCAGTGCAGAGAAAACTGGATGCGGCGGAGGTTGTTTCCGGGTGCGGTCGGCGGGCGCCTAAGTCTGAGACCGCTCCAGGCTCGCGATCATGCCGGGGAACACATAGGCCTCCAGCGCTTCGATGACCGCTTGCGGCGTTTCGCCGGTTTTCAGCATGGTGCGGTGCTTGTCTTCTACAAAGCCCTCGCCACTCATGTGATCGAGGAAGCCCAGAAGCTGGTCGTAATAGCCGTTCACGTTCAGCACGCCGACGGGCTTCCTGTGGCGTCCAAGCTGGGACCAGGTCCACACCTCGAACAATTCCTCCAGCGTCCCAAGACCGCCGGGCAGCGCGATGAAGGCGTCGCTTTCCTCGGCCATCATCAGCTTGCGCTCATGCATGGACTGCACGATGCGCATGTCGGCGACGCGCGGGTGGGCGATTTCCTTGTGATGGAGGAAGTCGGGGATGACGCCGATCACCTGGCCGCCGGCGTCGATGCAGGCGTCTGCGAGCACGCCCATCAGCCCAACCTGTCCGCCGCCATAGACCAGCTTCACGCCCTGCTCGGCGAGCGCTTCGCCCATGGCTTTTGCGGCCAGGCGGTAATCATCCGAGGCCCCGGTGTTGGAGCCGCAATAAACGCAAATCGATGTGAGTTTCATAAGCCTAGTTCTAGGGCCGGCGCACGTGCGCGCCAATCCTTCAATACCGCAGGGCGGGTCTGTGTTCCTGCCGGAGCGACGGGCGGCTACACCGCGAAGGCGGCCTGAACGTCCTTGGTCCAGCCTACGCTCACAGTGTCGCCGCGCTCAATCACCGGACGCTTGATGAGGGCGGGATGGGCTTTGAGCAGTGCTTGCGGATCGCTCTGCGCCCGGGCGCGCTCGGCCTCGGAGAGGCCTCGCCAGGTGGTGGAGCGGGTGTTGATCAGCGCGTCCGGTCCGGCCGCGGCGAGCCAGACAGGAAGCTTCGCGTCCAGATCAGCCTCGGCGCGCACATCCACGAAGGCGGGGTCATGACCGGCGGCCTGAAGGGCTTTGAGCGCCTTCTTGCAGGTGTCGCACGATTTTAGCCCATAAAGCCTGATTTCACCCACGGTTCATCTCTCCCGTCGCTATGCTGACGGCATAACGACAGGCTCGGGGGATGAAAAGATGGCTGCCGTATTCAAATTTATCTTGCGCGGCGCTGCGGCGATCCTCGCCGTCGCGCTTCTGTTCACCGCGATCTGGGTCGTCCGCCTGCAGCTGGGCTGGGTGGAAATTCCTGTCGAGGCGCCGCTCACAGCGCAAACCCATGACCCGGCGTACGCCGAAGCCGGCGAGGCGGCGGGCTTGCTGCTGGCCGCGATGCGCGAGCGCACCGGTGTGCCCGGCGCCGGCGCGGCGGTGTCGGTGGATGGGCGCCTGGTCTGGTCGGCGGGCGCCGGGTTCGCCGAACTGGAGGGCCTGACGCCCGTGACGCCCGATACGAGCTTTCGCATCGGGTCGACCTCGAAGCCGATGACCGCCACGGTGATCGCCCGGCTCGCCGCGGCGGGAACGCTCAGCCTCGACGACACGGTCGGGGCGCACTGGCCCGAGCCGCTCAATCTCGCCTGGGACCCGCTCACCCTGCGCCGGCTCATGTCCCACACCTCAGGCATGCCGGGCTATGAGGACAACACCGACTACCGGGGCCTCATCGGCTCGATGCGTATGCAGCGCCGGTTCGACAGTGTGGAGCAGGGCCTCTCGCTGGTGGATGGCTCGCAGCTCGCCTATGCGCAAGGCGAGGATTTTCTCTACTCCAGCTTCGACGTGAATCTGGCCGCGCGCACGTCGGAGTCCGCGACGGGACAAAGCTACGACCGGTTGCTCGCCGACCTGGTGACCGGCCCGCTGGGCCTCGAAACGCCGTATCTTGACGACCATGGCGCGGCCCCCGTCCAGGAGGCCTCCTGGCATCAGCTCGGTCGCGGGGGCGCGCGCCTGCATCCGCACGCTGACGTCAGTCAGCGATGGCCCGGCGGCGGACTGGCGGCGCGCTCGGCCGATCTGGTGCAGGTCGCCGGCGCCTGGCTGGACGAGGCGTTCATCCCGCGTGCGCTGGCGGAGGATTTCTGGGTCCCGGTCCGGCTCAACGACGGGAGCGTCAACGAACAGAATTACGCCGTCGGCTGGCGCAGCGACCTTGTTGTCACGCGCTTTGGAGAGGGCGCGCCGGTGCGGATGGTCCACCATGGCGGCGTCAGCCGGGGCGCCATGAGCTGGCTGGCGCTGTATCCCGACCTTGGGATCGCAGTGGCCGTGAACATCAACGCCGAAACGCCGCAGTTCAACGATTTCGCGTCTGTGGAGCCGGAGATCTTGCGCCTGTTCGCCGCTGCGGCGGGGCGCACGCCGGAGGGCGCGACCCCGCCTTCGCTCGACTGATCAGGCGAGCAGCGCGAAGAGATTGGCGCCCGCGATCACAAACAGCGTCAGGCTTGAGAGCATGAAGAGAGCAAAGCGCACGGGGATGAAGTTCACCGTCGCCTGGAAGATCGAGTGCACGATGCGCAGGGCCACATAGGCCCATGCGGCCATGATGGTCAGCGAGGCTTCGACGCCCACAAGGTGGCTGTAGATCGCCAGCGCATAGAACACGACCGGCTGTTCGTGCAGATGGTTGAAATTGTCCGCCACCTGGCGCGCCGAGCGGGGCAGGGCGTCCAGCTCTGATTTTTCTTTCAGCTTCGCGGCGTTGATGCCGGCTTTCTGCATCGCCGGGATGCGCGTGGCGTACATCCACACGAACATCACCAAAGTCCAGCTGGCCAGCGCCAGCACTGGCGTCAAAATCGTCGCGCTCATCAAATTCAGCCTCCCAGATTTGTTGCGGCTCATCTAGGCGCGAGTCCGCCGCCGAGGAAAGCACTGGTCGAAGCGCAGGGGTTGGCGCAGGGAGGCGCACAAGGGCGGGCCTCGCGAAAGCGGGCGCCTTTTTCCTTGCCGGAGCGGGCGCGCGCGGCTACCTCCACGGCCATGACACAGACCCGCTTGATCCCGCTTTCCGGCGTTCACAATTTTCGCCGCTTCGGCGCCTATGAGGCGGCCGACGGGCGCACCGTGGCCGACCGGCTTTACCGCTCGGGCCAGTTTTCGCGCGCCACTCAAGGCGACCGCGAGACGCTGGCCGGGCTTGGCGTGAAGACGGTGGCGGACCTGCGCCGTCCCAGCGAGCGCGAGACCGAACCGTCCCACTGGCCGCAGGTGGACGGCGTGACGGTCATCGAAAGCGATCACGGCGGCCCGGCGGAGGCGCCGCATCTGCGCTTCCTGCGCGAGGGGGAGCTGACGTTCGACTCCATTCGCCAGTTCATGACCGAGACCTATCGCCGGCTGCCCTTTGACGAGGGCAATCAGCATGTTTTCCGCGAGGGGGTCCGTGCGCTGGCGTCGGGCGGCGATGACGACGCCTTTGTCGTCCACTGCGCCGCGGGCAAGGACCGCACGGGCATTTTCTGCGCTCTGGTTCTATGGGAGCTGGGCGTCGATCACGACACGGTCGTCGACGATTATCTGATGACCAACACGGTTGTGGATTTCGACCGCATCGCCGAGGTCATGCGCGAGCGCCTGTCGGTGAAGTATGGCCGCGAGTTCGGCGACGCCGAGCTGAAGGCGTTTCTCGGCGTGGACGGCGATTATCTGGTCGCGGCCATGGATGTCATGGGCGATCCCGGAACCTATCTGCGCGGCGAGCTGGGGCTGACCGAGGCCGAGCTCTCCGCCATGCGCGACCGCCTGCTGGCCGGGTAGCCATGGCGAGCCAGGCGCGCACGCCCGGCGTGGAGATCGCGCTGGCCTGGACGCCGCCGGGCGAGGCGTTGACGCGGCTGGCCGATGCGCCAGGCGCGCTCCTGCTACAGGGCGGCTCGCCGTCCAGCGCCGGTCGGTACAGCTATCTCACCGCCTTTCCCGAGTTCTGCATCACCGACGATGATCCGGTCGCCGGCTTCGCGGCTCTGCGTGAGGGGTATCGGGCGTCGTCCAGCCCTCGCGCGCCGGGCTTTTCCGGCGGCTATGCCGGGCTGCTGAGCTATGATCTGGGGCGCGCGTTCGAACGCCTGCCCGGCTTGAAGGGCGGGATCTCGGCCTGGCCGTCTCTTTCGATGAACTGGTACGGTGCGGCGCTGGTGTTCGATCATCAGACCCGGACGCTGGCGGCGCGCGGGGAAGCCAGCGCGGCGGCGCGCCTGTCCGAGGCGGCGGCTGGCCTCTCGCGCGCGCTGGACGCTCGCCCGGGCGCGCTGGAGCAGGTCTGGCCGGATGAGCGCTATCTGGAGGCGGCGCGCCGGGCGATCGATTATGTGCGCGCCGGCGACGTGTTTCAGGTCAATCTCTCTCACCCGTTTCGCGGCGTGATCCCCGGCGCCGACGCGCCGGCGGCGCTGGCGCGCGCTCTGGCCGCCTCAAGCCCCGCGGCCTTCTCGGCGTACATGCGCCTTGATGAGACGCGCGCGTTGGTCACCAACAGTCCCGAGCGGTTTGTAAAACTCACCGCCGACGGCGCGGTGGAGGCCCGGCCGGTGAAGGGCACCACGCCGCGCCGCGCCGATCCGGCCGAGGACAAGGCGGCGGCGGCGGCGCTGGAGCGCTCCGTCAAGGACCGCGCCGAAAACCTGATGATCGTGGATCTCATGCGCAATGATCTGGCGCGGGTCTGCGCGCCGGGGACCGTGCGCGCGCCGGAGCTGTTCGCGGTGGAGAGCTACGCCAATGTCCACCATCTGGTGTCCACGGTGACCGGCGCTCTGGCGGCGGGGCGCGACGTGTTCGACCTTCTGGCCGCCAGCTTTCCGCCGGGCTCCATCACCGGCGCGCCGAAGCTGCGGGCCATGGAGATCATCGCCGAGCTGGAGGGTGAAAGCCGCGGGCCCTATTGCGGCGCGCTGGGCTGGATCGGGCCGGACGGGGCGGCTGATTTCAACGTCATGATCCGCACCGCAGCCCTTGTCCGCGAGGACGATAGCTGGACATGTGAAGTGCGTTCGGGCGGCGCGATCACCATCGAGTCCGATCCGGCAAGCGAGCTTGATGAAACCCGCGCCAAGGCCGGAGCGCTGCGCCAGGCGATCGAGCGATTGTCATGAGCCGGGTCTGGCTCAACGGCGCTCTTCTGGACGCCGCCGAGGCCGGGATCGCCCCGGCCGATCGTGGCTTTCTGCTGGGCGATGGCGCGTTTGAGACCTTGCGCGTTGAACGCGGTGCGATCCGGCGCTGGGCGCGCCATCGCGCAAGGCTGGAGGGCGCGCTGTCTTGGCTGGAGATCGCCGCGCCGGATTTCGCCGCCATCGAAGACGCCGGCGCGCGCCTGTGCGCGGAGGAGGGGCTGGCCGATGCAGTGCTGCGCCTCACGGTGAGCCGGGGCGCCCATGGCGCCGGCCCGGACGCGCCCTCGGGCGAGGCCGGCACGGTGCTGCTCACCGCAAGGCCGCGCCCGGTTCTGCGCGAAAGCGTGTCGCTGGCGGTTGTCACCGGCGCGCACCGGGCGGGCCTGCAGAGCGAGCGTCACAAGCTGACGAGCTATGCCGAGCCTCTGGCTGCGCGCCGGGAAGCCAGACGCGCGGGCGTGGACATGGCGCTGATGGTGTCGGCTTTGGACGGCGCGGTGGTGTGCGCCGACTGCGCCAATGTCTTTGCAGTGCTGGACGGGCGTATCGTGACGCCGCCGGTGAGCGCCGGGGCGTTGCCGGGCACCGCGCGCGCCGCCTTGCTGGAGGCCTCGATGCAGCAAGGAACGCCGATCCTGGAGCGCGCGCTGTCGCAAGCCGACATCGCCCGCGCCGAAGCGGTCTTCGTGACCAATGCGGTGTCAGGGGTGGTCCCCGCCAGCCGGGTGGACGGACGCGCGCTCGATCCCTGTCATCCCTTGGTGCTTGCGGCGACAGCGCTCGAGGCGGACGCGGGCTGACGCCGGTTGAGCCGCTTTTTTCGAACCACGGAACCGGTCCCCGCTTCCGCTCAAAAAAGGCTCTAGCTCTGCCGGCGCACCCAGGGCGAGCGGCGCGGGCGCAGATAGGCCGTATCAGTCAGGGTGATCGGCGTCTCGATGCTGGAATTGAACGGGCTCGCGTAGGGATAGAGCGCCTCGACCATCACCACCGAGCTCATGGGCGCAAGCAGGCCCGCGGGCATGGTGGGCAGGCTGTCGGTGTCCAGCGGCGCCATGGTCTCGCTCTCGCTCCAGTCCACGAACAC
>Ga0307954_1000003_pt1 | contig 137978 bp, 138 predicted proteins | sample OrgLakmetagen437_FD_201822 | JGI IMG/M metagenome (GOLD analysis project Ga0307954, IMG submission 201822) | Saline water microbial communities from Organic Lake, Antarctica - #437 | ecosystem: Environmental > Aquatic > Non-marine Saline and Alkaline > Saline | place: Antarctica: Organic Lake... | reverse complement strand
CGGTCATCACCACCAGGACCTTGATGGTGTCCTCGTCGTCATAGGCGGCGGGGCGGTCGGAGAACGAGCCGCCCAGCCGGCCGCGCCAGGACGGGTCCAGCGCACGCGCGCCCCAGGCCGTTGCCACATCCAGCCCGGTGTTTCCGCCTGAGTCCAGGCGGCGGACCAGATTGATCAGAGTGTCGCGGTCCTGGCGCAGGAAGACTGACTCCTCATTGCTCTCCGGGCAGAAGCTGGAGGAGCGATTGTCGTATTGCTCATTGCCCTGCCATTCCAGCCAGTCGAGGCCTTCATCGGGCAGGGGAATCGAGATCGGCCAGTCCTCGCCAAGCTCGGCGCAGCCCGAGCGGTCGCGCTGGTTCCTGTTGCCGTCGACAATCTGCTCGTTGACATAGTCGGGCAGGCGCACGCCGCCATTGTAGGGGATCACCGAGATGCTGGTGCGTCCGCCGTTGGAGGCGAGCACCACGTCGATGAATTCCTCGGCCGCGTCGCGCAGGGCGGAGATTTTCGATCCACCCATGGAGCCGGAAATGTCCAGCACCAGAGAGATCTCGATATCGCGCACCTGTTCGATGGCGCGCGCGTCGCGTCGTACCGTCAGGGTGTTGATCCCCGCCACGCCCAGCAAGGTGGTCGGCACCGACACCACGGCGACGGCCTCCACCTCGCGCGAATTGAAGCCGGTGATGGCGGTGACCTGAAGATTGAGGGAGTCCAGAAGCCCGCGATGATCGCCGAGCGCGGCCTCCACATAGGAGCGCACCACATCGTCCGCGGACCGGTCCTGGCTTAAGGAGGCGGCCGCCAGCACGCCTGAATCCAGCGCCGCCTGAAGCTCGAACCCCACCGAGGTGGACCGGGAGAAATCCATGCCGCCGCCGACCGCCGCCGCCAGCGAAGACAGGCAGAGCGCAAAGACCATGGCGACATTGGCCCGGGCGTCCCGGGCGAAGCTGCGGATATGGCGGGCCATATGAAGGCTCCCTGAACAGACGCCCAAAGCGGGACGTCTGATCAGGGAGCTTGCATGGAATATGCCAAAAAGCTGTTAAAACAGTAGTTTACGGCTCATTAACCGATCAGCGCGACAGCCTCAGCGAGTTCAGATCCGCAGCGATCGCGGAGAACGCCGCGGCGATGTCGAGATCCTCGACCTCGAAATAGTTCTCCGGAAGGCTGGCGCAGTTGCGCATCAGATTGCGGTTGGTGGAGCCGGAGAGCTGGAAGGCGATGGTGTAGATCGCCACGCCCTTATCCTCCGCCGCGTCGCAGGCGTCGGCCATGTTGTCGCGGGCGTCCCGCGCCGAGTACATCTCGTAGTTCCGCCAGCGCCGGTCGCCGGAGTCCCAGTAATTGCGAATCTGGGCGGTGGCGGCGCCGTCCGTCATCACCACCAGCGCCTTGAGCGTGGAGGGCTCGTCATAGTCCACGGGGCGTTCGGAGAAATTACCGCCCAGCCGGCCGCGCCAGGCCGGATCGAGGGCGCGGGCGCCCCAGGCGGTGGCGATGTCGAGCCCGGTATTGCCGCCCGCATCCAGGTCGTCGATCATTTCAATCAGATCGCCCTGGGTGTTGCGGAAGAAGCGGCTCTCCTCGTTCTCTTCCGGGCAGAAGGCCGAGCTTTCAGCGTCGGCCATGTCGTCGCCCCGCCATTGCAGCCAGTCCAGCCCATTGGCCGGGGGCTCAAGGGTGATGGGGTGATCCTCGCCGTATTCCAGACAGCCCGACCGGTTCGCGTCGGCGCCCGAAATCAGCTGAGCGTTGATGGAGCCGGGAAGGCGCACGCCGCCGTTATAGGGAATGATCGAAACGCTGGTGAAATCGCTGATGTCGCCCGCCAGAACGACCTGGACGAACTCCTTGGCCGCCTCGCGCAGGGCTTCGATCTTCGCTCCGCCCATGGAGCCTGAGACGTCAAGCACCAGCGAGATCTCCAGATTTCTCAGCTGCTCGGTGGCTTCGGACTCCCGGCCCATGGTGAGGCTTTGAAGGCCGACGACGCCCAGCAGCGTGGTGGGCACGCTCACCGTCGCGGTGGCGTGAACCTCGCGGGCGTTGAGCGCGATATTGGGCGTCACGATGACCACCAGGGTTTCGATGACGCCTTCATGCTCGGCGATGGCTGCTTCCAGATAAGCGCGCACCACCGCTTCGGGGTCGCCGCTCTGGCTCAGCGAGGCGGCGGCCAGAACGCCGGTGTCCAGCGCGCTCTGGATCTCCGATCCGATGGTGAAGGTGCGCGTGAAGTCCAGCGCCCCGCCCACCGCGGCCGAGACCGGGGCGAGGGACAGGGCGAAGATGAGCGCCACATTGGCCGAGCGCTCTTTGAGGAAGGCTTTCATGTGCGAAATCATGGAGGGCCTCGTCCAGCTATCTGACCGAAGTCTGGCTTCGGCGCGTTAACGCCCCGGTAAGAAACGCGGTGTTCGGTCCGTTAACCCTCTTTGGCGCCTCGCTTCTCTGGCCGGGTGGGGCGGTGCGCCGCGCCCCGTCGACGGCCCGCCCCGCCGGCGCTATGTTCAAGCCCATGACCGATATCGATCCCGCCTTCGAGCCCCGCAAGAAGACCCGCGCCGAAACCGCGCGCGAAGCACTTCTGGACGCCATTCTTCCCGAAGCCGCCTTTGACGGCTGGAACGCCGACGCGCTGAAACGCGCCGCCGAAACGGCCGGCCTGAGCGCGGGCGAGGTGGAGCTGTACTGCCCGGGCGGGGTGCTCGACCTCATCGAGACCTGGTCGCGCAAGGCCGACGCCGCCGCACGCGCCGAGATCGAGGAGAGCGGCGCCAATCGCATCCGCGATAAGGTCACGGGCGCGGTGATGGCGCGCCTGGCCCAGATCGACGGCGAGGAAGAAGCCGCCGAGCGCGCCCGCGCCCGCCTGCTTCTGCCCGACGCGCTGGACCGGGGCTCGCGGCTTTTGTGGTCCACCTCGGACATGATCTGGAAGGCGATTGGCGATAAGAGCACCGACGCCAATTTCTATTCCAAACGCGCAATCCTCTCCGGGGTCTACGCCTCGACGCTGGCGATCTGGATCGACGATGACGATCCTGAGAAAGCGCGCACCCGCGCCTTCCTGGATCGTCGCATCGACAATGTCATGCAGATCGAGAAGGCGAAGGCGAGCTGGCGCAAGGTCAGCGCCAATATCCCCGATCTCGCCGGGCTGGCGTCCTCGCTGCGCTACGGTTTTTCCCGGCGCGGCTAGGTCGCGGCAGGCGCAAATGCCCTCCTCCATTTAAGAGAGCGGCCTGAGGGGTTCCATGTGCGTGTGTGCGATGGTCCTTCGAGGTGCGCCCATTCGGGGCTCGCACCTCAGGATGACGACGCACTGAAGCAGGGGACCTACCTCATCCCGAGGAGTCTTTTCGCGACGCGAAAAGCCTCGAAGGACGCACCCGTCCGGCAGCCAAACATCCGCCCTAAAAATTATCCTTGCGGCGGCGGACCTCGGCGAAGACTTCCCAGTCTTCGGCCTGCTCCATCCCCAGATTGGCGCGAAGCGCCGGGTCGTCCCAGCGCAGGAAGGGGTTCGCCGCCAGTTCCGCCGACAGCACGGTGGGCACGGTGGGCTGATGTCTGGCGCGGGCCAGCGCGACCTTTTCGGCGTAGGACTTAAGCGCCGGGTTGTCAGCGTCGATGCTCAGCGCGAACAGGGCGTTGGACGCGGTGTATTCGTGAGCGCAATAGATCACGGTCTCCGGCGGCAGCGCTTTGAGGCGCGACAGCGAGGCGTGCATCTGCTGCGGCGTGCCCTCAAACAGGCGGCCGCACCCCAGCGCGAACAGGGCGTCGCCCACGAAGGCCGCGCCGGCGTCTTTGAACCAGAAGGCGATATGGCCAAGCGTGTGGCCGCCCACATCGATCACCGTGGCTTCCAGGTCGCCCAGCTTCACCACATCGCCATGGGAAAGCACGCGGTCCACGGCGCCGATCTTGTCGACCTCGGCCGGCGCGAGGACCTCGCAGCCTGTGGCCTCGCGGACCGCATCATTGCCGCCGGCGTGGTCGAAATGGTGGTGGGTGTTCCAGATCGCGCCGATATCCCAGCCCATGGCGCGGGCCTCCTCCAGGATGCGGCCTGAATCCGGCGTATCGATCACGGCGCAGGCGCCGGTCTTCGAACAGCGGATCAGATAGCCGTAATTGTCATCGAGGCAGGCGAACTGACGCACATCGAGAGCCATGGCGCTCCTTTCGGGAGATCTTGCAGGAGGTTTTGCGCTGCGCCCCTTACCGGGACGGTCCGCCAAGACTATCATTGGGCGAAGGCAAGATGCGAGGCCTTAGGCAGAATGCGCACCGACGCGCTTGAAATCGACCGCTTTCACCGCTCGATCCGCGGCGAGGCGTCCCGCGAGATGGTGCGCCGGCGCCTGGCCGCGCTGTGGCCGGAGACCAAGGGGCTCGACATTCTCGGCTACGGCTTCGCCGCGCCCTGGCTGGATGACTTCAAGGAGGCCCGCCGGGCCGTCGCCTACATGCCCGCCAGCCAGGGGGCGGTGGCCTGGCCGGCGCGCAGGCCCTGCCGCACGGCGCTGGGAGACGAGGCGCGCCTTCCCTTTGCTGAAGCGCTGTTCGACCGGGTTCTGCTGGTCCACGCGCTGGAGGAGGCGGGCGATCTTCGCAAGCTCCTGCGCGAGTTGTGGCGGGTGATGGCGCCGGAAGGGCGCATGGCCATCGTGGTGCCCAACCGGGCCGGGCTCTGGGCGCGCGCCGAATCCACGCCCTTCGGCCATGGCCGGCCGTTTTCGCGCACCCAGATCTCGCGGCTGCTCACGGATTCGCTTCTGGAGCCCACCGCCTGGTCGCGTGCGCTCTACGCCCCGCCCTGGCGCTGGGCGTGCCAGCCCAAGGCCGCCGATATGTTTGAACAGGCAGGCGACACGCTCATGGCGCCGGTGGGCGGATTGATCCTTGTGGAGGCGGTCAAGCATGTGGGCGCGGTGCGCCCGGGCGGCACGCCGGTGCGTGCGCGTGTCAAATCCCTTGAAGGTGCGGCGAAGCCCGCGCTATCTCGGCACACCAAGACCCGTTCAGACAAGAAAGGCGCGCCATGACGCTGCAGCCCCGCCCCGGTATTCTCGAGATCAAGCCCTACGTCCCCGGCGCCGCGGCGCCCAAGGGCGCGGTGAAGCTGTCCTCGAACGAAAACGCGCTGGGGTGCAGCCCCAAGGCCGCCGAGGCTTTCAAGGCCGCTATGGAAAAGCTGCACGTCTATCCTGACGGCGGCGCGGCGAATCTGCGTGACGCCATCGCGGAAGTCGAAAAGCTTGATCCGGCGCGCATCGTCTGCGGGTCAGGCTCCGACGAGCTGCTCCAGCTTATCGGGCGGGCTTATCTCGATCCCGGCGACAAGGTCGTGCAGACCCAGTACGGCTTCCTGGTCTACCGCCTGGTGGCGATGCAGTCGGGCGCCCAGATCGTCTCCGCGCCGGAGACCCACTACACCGCTGATGTGGACGCGATCCTGAAAACCGCCGGCGACGACGCCAAGATCGTCTTTTTGGCCAATCCCAACAATCCCACCGGAACCTGGATCAAGGGTACGGAAATTCGCCGCCTGCGCGAGAGCCTGCCCAGCGAGACGCTGCTGGTGCTCGACGGCGCCTATGAAGAGTTCGTCGACGCGCCGGGCTATGAAGACCCCATGGCGCTGGTGGACGAGTATGAGAACGTGGTGGTCACCCGCACCTTCTCCAAGATCCATGGCCTCGCCGGGCTTCGCCTGGGCTGGATGTACGGTCCCAAGGAGATCGTCGACGTGATCCACCGCGTGCGCGGACCGTTCAATGTGAACCTGCCCGCCATGGAGGCCGGGATCGCGGCCATTCGCGATCGCGACTTCCTGAAGAAATCCAAGGACCACAATGATCGCTGGCTGGCGTTTCTGACCCAGCAGATCGGCGGGCTCGGCCTGGAGGTCACGCCGTCGGTCTGCAACTTCGTGCTGGTTCATTTCCCACGCGATGCGGGCAAGAGCGCGGAAGACGCCGGCGCCTTCCTTGCGGAGCAGGGCCTCATCGTGCGCCCCGTGCAGCCCTACGGCCTGCCGGACGCGCTGCGCATCTCGGTCGGTCTGGAAGACGATAACCGGCGCGTGGTGGAGGCGCTGAAAGCCTTCATGGAGCGCTAGACGCTCACTGCGCCGTCCTGAAACGAAAAAGCCCCGGCCGAGAGGCCGGGGCTTATCAATTTCGTCTCGGGCCGGCGCCTCAGGCGCTGGCGGCCTTTTGCAGTTCGACCGGGTCGCGCAGCACATAGCCGCGGCCCCAGACGGTCTCGATATGGTTGTCACCGCCGGTCGCCGCAGAGAGCTTCTTGCGAAGCTTGCAGATGAACACGTCGATGATCTTCAGCTCCGGCTCGTCCATGCCGCCATAGAGATGATTGAGGAACATCTCCTTGGTGAGCGTCGTCCCCTTGCGCAGGGAGAGCAGCTCAAGCATCTGGTATTCCTTGCCGGTCAGGTGAACGCGCTGATTGTTCACCTCCACCGTCTTGGCGTCGAGATTCACCGCAATGTCGCCGGTCTTGATGATCGACTGGCTGTGACCCTTGGAGCGGCGCACCACGGCGTGGATGCGCGCGATCAGCTCTTCTTTGTGGAAAGGCTTGGTCATGTAGTCGTCGGCGCCGGACCCGAGTCCGCGCACCTTGTTGTCGATGTCGGCGTTGCCCGACAGGATCAGGATCGGCGTGTCGACCTTGGCCACGCGCAGGGTCTTGAGAACATCAAAACCCGGCATGTCCGGCAGGTTCAGATCCAGCAGGATGATGTCGTAATCATACAACTTGCCGAGATCGACGCCTTCCTCGCCATAGTCCGTGACATAGGTGTTGAAGCCTTCCGACTTCAACATCAGCTCGATCCCTTGCGCCGTGGCGCGGTCATCTTCGATCAGCAGGACCCGCATCAGGTTCCCCTCCCAAGGCCGCGGACGAATCAAGAGCCCGTTCGACGCATCAACCGTTAACCTTATTCGCTATGAGAGGCGAGAATCCCTTAGGAGAAGTTAACAGCCATTTGACTCCCCCAATGGAATCGAGTCCTGCGGCCTGAGTCGCACAAGGAAATCTCGACGAATCAAGTGGTTAAAAAATTTCGATTGGACTCACATTCCTTTAGGCGGGATCCGGTCGGCCGGTGCGGGCGCAGCGTGAAGCTGTGGATACATAGGCTTGGTTCAGCGTCATCGATTGGGCGTGCGCCCGGCTGATTTCGCCCGGGCACGGACATCGCCGCGCCGCGCGATGAAAACGCCGGCCAGGATCACCGCCAGCGCGATCCAGGCGCGCGCGCCCATGGCCTCGCCCAGGAAGAACCCGATCAGGGCGGCCACCACGGGCACCGCGTAATTGACCAGCGCGATGAAGGCCGCGCCGACCTGGCGGGCGATGGCCATGTAGACCATGGCCGCCAGCGCCGTGGGCAGAAGCCCCAGCGCCGCGACCGAGGCGAGGGAGGCGAGGCTCGGCGCGCCCGCCTGTTGGCCGGTGACGGTGTCGAACACCGCCAGGGGCAGGGCGAGCACCGCTGCGCAGATCAGGCTGGCGGCGGCCACCACGCTGGGGCTCGTCTCCGGCCCGGCCTGATAGAGGATGGCGTTGGTGGCGTAGGCCAGCGTCGCGGCGAAGATCAGCGCCTGACCGATAAATCCCGCCGACAACACGCCTTCCAGGGCGCTCGGTCCGATCAGCAGAACGACGCCGGAAAACCCGATCAGAAAGCCGGTGGTTTTCAGCGGGGTGAGGCGCTCGCCGGGCAGCACGAAATGGGCCGCCGCGATGATCGCCAGCGGGGTCATGCTCATGAGGATGCCCGCCACGCCCGACGGCACGCTTTGCTGGCCGATGGCGATGAGGGTGAAAGGAAGCGCGTTGCCGAACAGGCCGAGCGCGCCGAACCACAGCCAGCGCCGGTCGGTGAGCGGCGGCAGGGCGCGGCCGCGATGCAGGGTAAAGAGGGTGAGCAGGATCGCGCCCAGCGCCAGCCGGCCGAAGGCGACAAGGCTCGGCGTCAGGCTTTCCACGCCCACCGCAATGAACGCGAACGCCGAGCCCCACGTCAGCGCCAGAACGCCGAGCCCGCCCCAGCCATGAAGTCCGGGTGTTTGCGGGCTCAAGACAGGATCGCGCGCAGGGCGTCGCCCAGGCGGTCGATATCGCCTGTGCGGGTGTAGACATGGGGCGAGATGCGAAGGCGCGGCCCGCGCTGGGAGACATGGACCCCCGCGTCTTTGAGCTGTGCGGCGAGATCGCCGGGCGCGGCGCCGGGCAGTGCCAGCGACAGATAATGCCCGGCCCGGTCCGGCGTGTCGTCGGCGAAGCCCGTCGCCGCGAGGCGCTCTGCGATCAAGGTGTTCATCTGCGCGATATGGCCCGCGACGGACGCGACACCCAGCCCGTGAAGATACTCGAGCGAGGCGAGCGCCGCCGGGACCAGCTGGTGATTGGACCGCTCGCCCATGTCATAGCGCCGCGCGCCCGGCGCATAGGCGTCGCGATACTCGATCAGGCGCGAGAAGTCCTCGCTGTTCGCCCGGTTGATCCAGTTCTCCTCCAGCGGCCGCCCGTCCTGACGGCGCGGCGCCACGTACAGAAAGCCGGTGGCGTAGGGACCCAGCAGCCATTTATACGCCGCCGCCACCGCAAAATCGGGATCCACGCGGGCGGCGTCAAACTCCATCACGCCCAGCGACTGGGTGAGGTCGAGCACCAGCGCCGCGCCGTGGGCTTTGGCGGCCTTCGAAACCGCTTCCAGATCAATGCGCCCGCCATCAATCCAGTGCACCGCGCCGCAGGCCACAAGCCCGGTTTGCGGACCCATCGCGGCGAGCAGCGCCTCGGTCCAGGTCTCGCCGGCGCGGCGAGAGACCGTGCGAATGTTTGCGCCGCTGTCGGCGGCCATGCGCCGCCAGGTATAGACATTGGAGGGAAACTGACCGTCCAGGACCACGATCTCCTGGCCCGGGTCCAGCGCAATATTCGCCGCGGCGGTGGCGAGCCCGTAGCTCGCCGCCGGAACCAGCGCCACATCGTCCGCGCCGGCGCCGAACAGGCGCGCGGCGGCGGCGCGCAGGGCTTCCGGCGCGTCAAAGAAATCGCCTTGAGTCGTCGAGCGCCAGGGCTGGGTCTTGGCCGCGAAGGCCGCCGCGCCCGCCTTCGCCGCCACGATCGGCATGGGTCCGATCTGGGCGGCGTTGAAATAGGCCTGCGCCTCGGGCAGGTCGAAATGGGCGCGCTGATCGTCAAGCATCATGGGACGAGCGGTATGCGGGTGCGCGAGGACGGTCAAGCAGACGCGGCTCAAGGCCGGAGACAAGACTGGAATGACGACGGGGTCCAAGAGGTTTGACCCTCGCGGTCCAACCGCCTACCGGTATCGCTTCAAAACGACCATCCGGAGCCTGTCCATGAGCCGACCCAAGCCGCCCGCCCGCCCCGCAGACCCGCGTTTTTCTTCGGGACCCACCAAGAAGCGGCCCGGCTGGGAGGTGTCCTGCCTCGCCAATGCGCCGCTGGGGCGCACCCATCGCGGCGGAACGCCCAAGGCCCGCCTGCATGAGGCGATCGAGCGCACGGCGGCGGTGCTGGAGGTGCCAGCCGACTACAAGGTCGCGATCCTGCCCGCCTCCGACACCGGGGCGATGGAGGGCGCGCTCTGGTCGATGATCGGCGCGCGGGGCGTGGACGTGTTTTCCTGCGACGAGTTCGGTCGGCGCTGGACGGTGGATCTGCGCGACGAGCTGAAGCCGGCTGGATTGTCGACCTATGAGGCGCCGTTCGGGATCGCGCCGGATTACTCCAGAGCCGATGCACTGAATAACGATCAGGTCTTCACCTGGAACGCCACCTCGGCCGGCGTGCGCATGCCCGACGCGGACTGGATCCCGGATGACCGCAAGGGCGTGACGATCTGCGACGCGACCAGCTCCGCTTTCGCCATGGAGATGCCCTGGGACAAGCTGGATGTGACCACGTTCAGCTGGCAGAAATGCATGGGCGGCGAGGCCCAGCACGGCGTCGCCGTGTTCTCGCCGAGGGCCCGCGAGCGCCTGCGCACCTTCCGCCCCAGCTGGCCGGTGCCGCGCATCCTGCAGCTGTTTGAAGCCGGTGATGATCACGCGCAGCTGTTTGAAGGCTCCACCATCAACACGCCCTCGCTGCTGGCCACCGAAGACTATCTCGACGCCCTGAAATGGGCCGCCAAGGAAGGCGGGCTCAGCGGCCTCATCGCGCGCACCGAAGCCAACGCGGCGAAACTCGCCGACTGGGTGGAGGGCTGCTCCTGGATCGATTATCTCGCCCAGGACCCGGCCACGCGCTCGACCACTTCGGTGACGCTGAAGTTCTCCGGCGCCGAGCTCGAGGGCAAATCCGAAGAGGAGCGCTGGGCGGTGAGCCGGCGCATGGCGGCGCTGCTGGACCGCGAAGGCGTGGCCTATGACGTCGCCCCGCATCCCAAGGCGCCGGCTGGCCTTCGCATTTGGTGCGGCCCGACGGTGGACGCCGACGACGTCGCCGCGCTGGGACCGTGGCTCGACTGGGCCTATGCCGAAGCGCTGGAGGCCGAAGGCGTTTAGACGCTTTGCCGGTCGCGCGCACCAGCGTATGGTGCGCGAGAATTAAGTATATTTCAGGGGGATGACACCATGAAAGCTCTGCTCGCCGCTGGAGCGCTCGCCGCGCTCGCCGCCGCGCCCGTTCACGCTCAACTGGTTGAGGAAGTCCGCGTCGCCGTGGTGGGCCACGATTTGGTCGATCACGCCGAAGACGGGCCGCAGATCGGCCTTGAAGCGCTGTTCAAGAGCCCCGATTTCCTGTCCCCGATCGGCTCACCGCGGCCCTACGCCTACGCCTCGATCAGCACCCAGGGCTACACCAATCTGGTGGCGACGGGCCTGAACTGGACCGGCCGGTTCGGCGACCGCTGGTCCGTCGAGGGCGCGTTCGGGATCAGCTACAATGACGGCGTCGATGATGTCGTCGATCTGCCGCCCAGTGATCCCTTCCGCATTGAAACCGCGCGCACGCGCGCCCTGCTGGGGTCCGACTGGCTGTTCCACTCGCGTCTCGGCGCTGATTATGCGCTGACCGAGCAATGGGCCGTCGGCGCTTACTACGAGCACTTCTCCCACGGCCAGATCCTGGCCTCGGGCCGCAATCAGGCGCTGGACGAGTTCGGCGTGCGCCTGGGCTATCGCTTTGGCGGCTGAACGCCCCTGTGATCCCCGGCCTGGCCCGCAATAGCGGTAGCCGGGCCGGGGCATCCTGCCGCGCCCCTCGGCGTCAAACCGTCTGATACCCTCGTAAAAAGTGTCGGGCTGCGATTTGCGGCTGGGGAAATTACGGGCAGGGGAGGCCGGGATGGAGACCGAGGCGCCGCCGGGCAAGCTTCTTCTGGTCATGGACGGCGCGTGCGCGGTGTGCAGCTGGGGCGCGCGCACCATCGCGGCTCACGATCCTGACGATCTGTTCCGCATCACCCCGCTTCAGGGTGCGTTGGGCCGGTCTCTCCTCATCAGACACGGGCTCGATCCCGATTATCCTGAAAGCTGGCTGCTCCTTAACGACGGCGTGGCGCTGACCGGCGCTCGGGCGGTGATCGCCGCGGGCCGCCGGCTCTCCATGCCCTGGCGCGCCCTGGCCTGGCTCGGCGCCTGTGTTCCCGGACCGCTGCGCGAGCCGGTCTACCGGGTTCTGGCGCGCAACCGGATCAAATGGTTCGGCCGGGCCGATCTGTGCGCCATGCCGGACCCCGAGCTGCAACGCCGGCTGATCTAGCTGCCATAGCGGCCCCAGCGCGCTGCGCTCCCGCGCCCGTCCACATGGACGAACGGCCCGTGCGCCGCGTTGGCGCCATAGGCGCCGATGCCGCCGGCCACCACATCGTCGGAGCCCTTGAAAAGGTCGTCCGCGTAGTCATAGAGCCATTCGGCGTCCTCGCGCGTGATCCAGCCGTCACCATTGAGGTCGTCCATCACCGAGTCGTCGCCCTCGACATCGGGATAGATGTCCGATGCGTCGCCATACATGTGCCGCGACCGGCGCGCCGAGCCGATGGCGGTGTTGTAGAAGGGGGTGCGAAACCCGCTCATGATGAAGAAGGTGTCGGCGTTGGTGCGCCCTTCCGCGTTGAGGGTCCCCAGCAGCAATTCCAGGCGCTCCAGCATGTCGCCGGAGATCACCAGGAATTTCGGCCAGTGGCCGATCTGCTGCTTGCAGATGAACTGGCCGATTTCAAAGCTGGGGCTCACCGGCGCGTCCATGTCCGCCTGTGTCAGGCGGATGAAGCCGTCGGGCGCATCAGCCGGATAGGTCCCGATGCGATAGCCTTCGAGCACGGTTTGACCGCTGCGCGGCTTCAGCACGAAGACCGACAGGTATTGCTGCTCACCGTCCGCGTTGAAGGCGCGCAGGGTGTGAACCCCGGGCTCCTCCGGCGCGGTCCAGCGGTGGCTTTTCGCCGCCCCGGTGATGATCTCCCCGTCCATCGACAGGGCGAACGGATATTTCGCTGAAAGCTCGATCCTGTCGCCGGGCAGCGACGAGGCGTGCCAGACCGGGTGCGGGCTCTGCTCCCCGTCAAGGCTGACCTGAAGCCAGGAGTCCTCGCCCGGCTGTCCGGCCGCGAGGATGTCCCCATGGGCGCCGCGCAGGGCCGGCGAGGCGGCGGGACCGCCTGCGGAACCATCGCCGTCCTCACGCTGCGGGCCGAGATCGGCGATCATGTAGTCTTGGGCGTAGGGGCCGCGCAAATAAAGCGGCGAGGAGGCGATGTCTCCCGCCGCCATCCGGGCCTGGCTTTCGCCGGCGTCCTGAGCGGTCGAAACGCCGAGAATCGCACAGATTCCGGCGCCGGCTGTCATCAGCGCCTTGGTCATCATATCAAGCGCCTCCGCTTGTGGTCATGGAAATGGGATTGGCGTTCAGGGCCGTGATCAGGCGGCCGTCGCGCCCGTAAATGTCCTCATGGAACACGCCCTGACCGGCGCCGCCGTCCTCCACGGTGAAGTAGAGCAGATACACCGGCAGGGGGCTGGCCAGGTGCAGGCGCGTGGTCTCTTCGGAGTCCACCGCCTCAATAACGCCCTGGTAGCCCAGATCGCCGCCATTGCCCGAGACGATCCAGCGCGCCATGTCCAGCGGCCGCTCCAGCCGGACGCAGCCGGAGGAGAAGGCGCGCTCGCGTTTCTCGAACAGATGGTCCGCCGGCGTGCCGTGCAGATAGATGGCGTGCTCGTTGGGGAACATGAATTTGATCTGGCCGAGCGCGTTCTCCTCGCCTGCGCCCTGAACGAGGCGGTAGGAGTCCTCGACCGCCTCGTCTTCCCAGTCGATCTGGGAATGCGGTACGCGGTCCCCGGTTTCGCGATCCAGCACGAAGTAGTCATTGCTGGGGATGTAGTCGGGATTTTCCCGGATCGTTTCCAGCTTGTCGCGTTTCAGGATCGATTCGGGCACGTACCATTTCGGGTTCGCAACCATGAAGCGGATCTCGTCGGCCATCATCGGTGTCGGGCGACGGCTCTGACCCAAGATGGCGTCCATGGTGATGACCGGGCGTCCGTCCTCGAAACCCACCGCCTCGAACGCGGCCGAATTCACGCGCACATGGCGCTCCGGCAGGGTGGCCGGCGCCCAGCGCCAGCGTTCCAGGTTGGCCTCGATCCGCGCGATCTTGTCTTCGACAGGCGTGTTCAGGGCGGCGATGGTGCGCGGCCCGAGAATGCCGTCCACCGTCAGGCCATGATCTGTCTGAAAGGCCTCAAGCGCATTCTGAAGCGGCTCGGTGTAGGTGGTGCTCGCCGAGTCGTCCTCGCCGGTCTCAGCCTCCACGTCCAGATCCTCGCCGTCCGGGTCCAGGCCATCCATGTCCCCGGCGCCCAGATCCTCGGCCACCAGCTCCACAGGATCGAGATCGGCCAGGCGGTCAGGCCCGTCGGCCTCATAGCCTTCCTCGGCCAGGCGCCGGCGCAGCGCCGGAACGATATCGGCGTCCTCGCCCGCCTCCACCACCGCCTCGGTGTCGATCTGCGTGAAGCCGCCGCGCTCGGCGTGTTCGCGATAGGTCTCCAGAATCTGCAGAAGGTCGCCATAGGCGCGATGATCGGGGTCGAGCCGGCCGTGATCCAGCGCGCCGGCGCCGGCCGCGCCCAGATAGCGGCGCAGAGGTTCAGGGTTGAAGCGCTCGAACTTGATCCCCTCCAGGGTCGCGGGATCCACCGCGCCGTTGATGCGCGCGTCGGCGTATTGCAGGAACGCCGCCGAGAGCGTCAGGTCAGCCTCGGCCGCAGCCCGGCGTCCGGGCCGACCTTCGAGCGTGCGCACAGCGCTTTCCACTTGGCTCATCAGCGCCGGCGCCACATCCATTCCGTAGGTGTCGGCCGTGTCGAGGGCGGCGAGGAAGTCCTGCGCGCCGGTCGGGCTCCACACCGCGTCATAGACGCGCATCACATAGGTTTGCCCGGCGGCCGCGCGCACGCCGTCCGAGGCGTCGGCGAAGCGGCTGTCCAGTCCGCCGGCCTCGATGGCGTCTCGGATCGCGGCGGCGAGGCTTGCCTCCGGCGCCACGCCGGCGGGGCCGGTCTGCTCGCCCATGATCTGCGCGTCATAATCGATGCGGGCGTCCGGGCCGCTCTGGCCCTCGCTGTCGCCCTGCTGCGCGAAACCGGCCGGCGCGGCGGCGAGAAGCGCCGCGGCCGCAGCCGAACGGTTGAGACACTCAATAAAAGACATGGATCGCACTCTGATCGGGGGTTTAAACAAATCAACACCGATCCCAACGGCGGGGCCGGCGGCGTCGTTCCCCGGCTCAGGCGCCTGCATTCCATGTGGCTTTCGCTTGAAACCCTGAGCGCCGGCGCGCGTTCACCGCCGCGCCTGGCCATCCAGATCGTTTTCGCCGCCGTCCCGCCCGTCGCCGCGCCCTATTGCTGGCCCGGTCGCCGGACCGGCGCCGCACCTGCGCCGGGGCGTTTACCGTAACGGCGCCTCAGTTTGTTGCCTAAGGGCGCGTCCTGCGCTAGCAAACCCGAGTACATCCGTCAGGGGGAATAAGCATGGCCGACGCGCCCGCAAATCAGCCGACCGTTCAAGGATCGCTTCCGCTTTACAAGAAGCCCGAGCCGCTCAATCTCAGCCAGCACAAGGGCAAGGGATTGAAGTTCGGCGACCGGCCGTTCGACTTCCTGCGCGAGACGCATTTCGTGCCGCTGACGATCGGCGAATTCGCCGCCGCCGGCGCGCGGTTCCCGATCATTTTCCTGGGCGACAACAAGACCCCGGTGGCGGCCATGGGCCTGCAGCAGGGCGCCAATCTGTTCGTCGACGCGAACGGCAACTACGCCGAGGGCGTCTACGTCCCCGCCTATGTGCGCCGCTATCCCTTCGTGTCCGCGACCCATACCGACACCAAGGATCGCTTCACGGTCTGCGTGGACACCGGCTCGAAGCTGTTTTCCGACAAGCCTGACGAGCCCTTCTTCACCGAGGCCGGCGAGCCGTCCGAGTTCACCAACCGCGCAATCGACTTCGTGCGCCGTTTTGAAGCCGACGTGACGGCCACCCAGACCTTCGTCGAGAAGCTGATCGAGCTGGACCTGTTCGACCAGCAGCAGGCGACCTTCCAGCCGCGCGACGACAAAGGCCAGCCGACCGGCGATCCGCAGGTGGTGGCCAGCTATTGGGGCGTGTCCGGCGAGAAGCTGAAGAAGATCGAGCCGAAAGCCCTGGCCGAGCTGCGCGACAACACCTATCTCGGCGCGATCTACGCCCAGATGCTCTCCATGGGTCAGTGGGACATGCTGATGAACATGGCCGCCCGCCGCCAGCAAGGCGCCGGGGCCGCCACCCCGCCGCCGCCGGCCGCGCCGGAAGCGTAAGCTTCCAACGCAGCACTGAATGAAGAACCCGCCGCAGGCTCTGCGGCGGGTTTTTCATGCGCGGCGGGGGAGACTTGTGTGCCGCTTGCGACTTCTCAGGGCGAGCGGCTGATGGAGAAAGCTTTGGCCGATAGCCCAAACATTCCTCACCCTGAGGAGTCTTTTGGCAAAGCAAAAAGCCTTTAAAGGACGCACCGCGATTGATTCTGCCGGGTAGAGGCTCGCCCTTGCGGGCTCACACCTCGCAGATGAGTGTTATGGCGCCAGCGCGCACCCCCACGAAAAAGCCCGGACGCTTTCGCATCCGGGCTTGTTTTCGTTCAGCGGTGGAGACCGTCCTTAGTTCAGGCGGTCCTTGACGCTGGAGATGTCGGACTTCAGCACGGCGTTGCGCTGGGTCTTGGTCATTTTATCAGTGAGCAGCATGCGCGCGGCGTCGACGGCGAGGTCGGCGGCCAGAGCCTTGACCTCCTTGGCGGCCTGGGCCTCGGCCTGGGCGATGCGTTGCTCGGCGAGAAGCGTACGGCGCTCGACGCGCTGGGTGATCTCTTTCTGGGCGTTCTCGCGCAGGTATTCGGCCTCGGATCTGGCCTGCTTGATGATGTCCTCGGCGTTCTTGGCCGCTTCGGACTGCTTGCGCTTGTAGGAGGCCAGGAGCTCCTGGGCTTCCTCACGCAGGCGGCGCGCCTCGTCCAGCTCGGTGCGGATACGGTCGGCCCGGTCGTCGAGGGATTTGGTGATCATGGCGGGCGCGCCGAACACGAACAGCACGACCACGAACAGCACCAGGCCCACAAAGGCCCAGAATGTCGTGTCGGAGAGCAGATATTGCATGGTCTAGCTCCGCGCCTGATCGACGGCGTTTTCCGCGTCGGCTTCGCTGACGTCCAGCCCGGCCAGATGACTGGCCACAGCCGAGGCGGCGCCGGCGGCGATGGTGCGCACTTCTGCGAGGGCCTTTTCGCGGCTCCTCTTGATGCGCTGATCGCTTTCTTCAAGCTTGGCGTCCAGCTCGGCGTCGGCCTCGCGGGTCGCTTCAGCGATGTCCTTGTCCGCGTCGGCCTTGGCCTCGGCGGCGAAAGCCGAGGCGCGCGCACGCGCGTCGGCGAGTTCTTTTTCGTAAGCCTTCACCGTCTCGTCGGCCTGGGCCTTCATGTCGGCGGCTGCGTCGAGATTGTCCGCGATGCGATCACGGCGTTCCTCGATCGCTCCGCCGATGCGCGGCAGGACGAAACGCGACAGCAGCAGGTAAAGCAGGGCGAAACTGATCGCCAGCCAGAACAGCTGCGAAGCAAAATAGGTCGGGTCGAAGGGCGGGAACGCGGCTTCGGCGGCGTAGTCCGCGCTTGCAGGTGTTTGCGGCGCCGTCACGGGCGGCCTCCCTTAAGAGCAGCAAGGCTTTGTCGGGAACGGTTTGAGCCGGACGGACTGCTGCTGCAGACCGCCCGGCGTACTCAAACCGCAACGCTCGTCGAAGATGTTAGACGACGAAGAGCAAGAGAAGCGCGATGAGCAGCGAGAAGATGCCCAGCGCTTCGGTCACGGCGAAACCGAAGATCAGGTTGCCGAACTGGCCCTGAGCTGCGGAGGGATTGCGCAGGGCGCCAGCCAGGAAGCTGGAAAAGATATTGCCCACGCCCAGAGCGGCGCCCAGCATGCCGAAGGTGGCCAGACCGGCGCCGATGTATTTGGCGGCTTCCGCTTCCATGTCGATACTCCTCGTAGATGAACGGTGCGGATGGATGAAAAGGGTGAATCGCTTCGCCGCGCCCTAGTGATGTCCAGGGTGGAGCGCGTCGGAGAGATAGATGCAGGTCAGCACGGCGAACACGTAGGCCTGGAGGAAAGCCACCAGGAATTCCAGCGCGGTCAACGCGACGACCATGATCAGCGGAGCTACGGCGCCCAGGACGCCGAGCGCCCCTGCCGAACCCAGCATCACGATGAAGCTGGCGAACACTTTCAACAGAATGTGGCCGGCCAGCATGTTGGCGAACAGACGAACCCCGAGGGTCACCGGACGCGACAGGAAGGAGATGAGCTCGATCGGGGTCAACAGGATATAGAGCGGCCAGGGCACGCCGGCGGGGAAGAAGATCGAGAAGAACTTCAGCCCGTTCTTGAACACGCCGTAGCCCACCACGATCCCCATCACCAGAAGCGCCATGGCGAAGGTGACGATGATGTGGCTGGTGAAGGTGAAGCCGTGAAACTCCGGCGCCGGAAAGTACGGCATCATGCCCAGCAGATTGCCCATCAGGATGAAGGTGAACAACGTGAACACGAAGGGGAAGAATTTCAGGCCCGCATCGCCGGTGGTGGAGCGAATCATGCCGGCGACGAATTCATAGGTCATCTCGGCGACCGACTGGGCGCGTCCGGGCACCAGGGCGCGCTTGGACATGGACAGCCACAGAAGGCCGGCCACGAGCAGCGCTGAAGCCACCATGAAATAGCTGGAGTTCGTGAAAGACAGATCCACGCCGCCGATATTGAACGGGGCGATCGGATGGATTTCGAACTGCTTGATCGGGTTCGTCGCTTCCGCCACACCCGGCCCTTTCCTTCACGGCGCGCGTGCGCCAGCCTGCATTCACCACCCGCGCCGCGCCCGTCAGGGCGACCCGTCGCGGTTCATATTCGAAGCGGCGCGTACGACATTCAGCGTACCCGCCGCGAAACCTACCAGCACCCCGATCAGGAGCCCCCAGGGCGTCCAGCCGAACACTTGGTCGGCGAGATAACCCAAACCGGCCCCCGCGAGAACCCCTCCCGCGAACTCTGAGCCGTAGCGCACACCCTGGCTCCAATTTGTCGGAGCCCTTTCGGCCTGCTCGGCCCGTCGTTTCTCAAGCTTTGCCGCGAGGCGTCGCTCGAAATCGTCACGGTCGGATGCGTTCTGGGTCGGGTCGTCTCGATTGGACATATATCATCAGCGGCCTGAAGAAGACCTCCCCTTCAGGCGCGCGCACCCTATAAGCGGGCCTATACCAAGTCAAGCAAGCTCGGCGCGTGGCTTCCGCGTTGAAATTATTGGCGTTTTCCGCTTACTCGGCGGCGACGAGCGCTTCGGCGGCCTTAAGGTTGACGGAGACGAGCTGAGAGACGCCGCGCTCGCCCATGGTGACGCCGAACAGCCGGTCCATGCGGCTCATGGTGACGGGATTGTGGGTGATCACCAGGAAGCGCGTTTCGGTCATGGAGCGCATCTCTTCAAGCATGGTGCAGTAGCGGTCCACATTGGCGTCGTCGAGCGGGGCGTCCACCTCGTCCAGCACGCAGACCGGCGCCGGATTGACCAGGAAGACCGCAAAGATCAGCGCCGTGGCGGTGAGCGCCTGCTCGCCGCCGCTCATCAGGCTCATGGTGGCCATCTTCTTGCCCGGCGGGCAGGCGAAGATCTCAAGCCCTGCTTCCAGCGGATCATCGTTTTCGGTGAGCTCCAGCCGCGCGTGGCCGCCGCCGAACAGGGTGGAGAAGAGCTTCTGGAAGTGGCCGTCCACCGTCTCGAACGCCTCCAGGAGGCGCGCGCGGCCCTCGCGCGACAAAGTGTCCACCGCCTTGCGAAGGCGCGCCACGGCTTCGGTCAGGTCGTCTCGTTCGCGCTTCAGCCGCTCGCGCTCGGTGTCCAGCTCACGAGATTCCTCGTCGGCACGCAGATTGACCGCGCCGAGCCGCTCGCGCGCCAGGCGCGCCTCGTCCACGCGCCGCTCCAGCTCGCTGGAGGACAGATCCTTGAACTCGCTGGATACGCCGCGCTGCGCCAGCGTTTCCGGCGGCTCTCCTGTGGCGTCGGTGAGGCGCTCGACGGTTTCTTCCAGGCGCTCCTTGGCGGCCACCAGTCGTGCATGGGCGGCGGCGCGCGATTCGCGGGCCTCGGCGGCGGTCTTCTCGGCGGCGCGCAGGGCGGCGTCGAACTCACGCTGGCCGGTTTCGGCTTCGGCGACCCGCGCACGGGCTTCGTCGGCGTGTTTCTCCGCCACCTGCAGCGCCTCGATCAGGTCCGGGCGTCTGGCGTCCAGCTCGCCCGGACGCGCCTTGGCGGCCTCCAGCTCCGTTTCGGTCTCAGCCTTGCGGCTTTTCAGCGTGTCCAGGCGCTCGCGCGCGCTGTCCTCGCGGCGGGTCCAGTCGGCGTGTTCGCGTTCCAGCGCGGCGATTCGGTGGCGGCGCCCCTGGGCTTCGCGCTTGGCGGTCTCCAGCGCGGCGCGCGCGTCAGCCGCCGCGCCGCGGGCGCGCTCGGCCTTGGTGCGCGCGTCCTCCAGCGCATCATGGCCGTCATCGGCCTCCATGGCTTCGCGCCACGCCGTTTCAGAGGCTTGAGAATCACTGCGCGCACTGGTCAGCCGCGCTCCGGCGCGCTCCAGAGCGTCGGCGAGTCCGGCTTTCTTGGCTTCGGCGCGCGCCGCTTCGGCCTGGGCCTGCGCCAGGGTCCGCTCGGCGCCGCGCAGGCTGCGCTCGGCGTCGCGCGCGATCGAGCGGGCGGTCTCTGCGGCTTTTTCAGCGTCGGCGAGCCCGCCCTTGAGCGTCTGGGCGGCGTCGCGTTTGTGATTGGCGACGCGCTCGGCCTGGTCCAGCTGGGCTTCGATCTCGGTGAGCCGGTTGCGGGTCTCCAGACGCACCGCGGCCGGGGAGGGTGCGCCGGCCTCGGCCGCGAACCCGTCCCAGCGCCGCAGGGCGCCCGATTTCGTCACCAGGCGCTGACCGGCTTTCAGGGCTTGCGCGAGGGCTTCAAGCTGATCGTCGGCCACCACGCCGACGGCGTCCAGGCGCGATTTCAAGGCATCGGGCGCGCTCACCAGGTCAGATAGCGGCGTCGCGCCTTCGGGCAGGACGCCGGCGCTCACGCCGCCCCCAGCTCCAGAGCCGGCCCAACGCCGGGGCGCGGTAGCCGACAGGCTCGCCTCGAGATCTTCGCCCAGCGCCGCCGCCAGCGCATTTTCATAGCCGGCCTCGGCGCGCACGGCCTCCAGCGCCTGATCCTCGGCGTCGCCGGCGGAAAGGAAGCGCTCAAGGCTCGCCTTCTCGCGCGACAGGGCGCCGGCCTCGCCTTCGGCTTCGCGGGCGGCCTGGCTCGCCTCGCCAGCTTCGGCGCGCCGGGCTTCAAGCCCCGCATCCGCGGCTTCCAGCGCGGCGCGCGCTTCGTCCAGCGCGGTGGAGGTCGCTTCGGCTTCGCCCTGCAGGGCGTCCAGGTCGGGCAGGGATTCGGCGTTGAACGCCTCAAGCGAGCCGCGGGCGCGTTCGGCCTCACCTGCCAGCGCATCGGCGCGCTGGCGGGCGGTTTCGGCGTCGCGCTTGGCGCTGTCGCGCCGGGCGCGGATCTCGGCGCTGGCGGCGCCGGCGGCGTCCAGCTCGCGCTCGGCCTTGCCGCGCGCCTCGTCGGCGTTGCCCAGCACGGCTTCGGCGCGCGATTGCGCGGCGGTGTCGGCTTCAGCTTCGTCCCTCAGCTTTGCCAGCGAGGATTTCAGGCGGGCCAGCGCCTGGGCGGCTTCGTCGTGGAGTTCGGCTTCACGGGTCTCGCCCTGGGACAGCTCCCCCAGCCGCCCTGAGAGGCGGGTGATGGCTTCGCGGGCGGTTTCAAGATCACGGTCGAGCTGGTCGCGGGTGCGCTCGGTCAGGCGCAGGGCGGCGGCGGCTTCGGCTTCGGCCTCGCGCAGGGGCTGGACCCTGGCCTGGGCCGCTTCGGTCTCGCTGGTTTTTACTGCGGCTTCGACCATGGCCGTCTCGGCCACGGCGTCGGCGTCTTTCAGGGCGGTCTCGGCGGTTTGCGCGCCGTCTTTCGCTTCGGTCCAGCGGCGCAGCCAGAGCAGCGATTCAAAGCTGCGAATGGACTGGGACAGCTCGCGATAGCGCCCGGCCTGTTTGGCCTGGCGCTGCAGGCTGGCGAAGCGATTGTCGAGATCGGTGACGATCTCCTGCAGGCGGTCCAGATTGGTCTCGGCGCCGTTGAGGCGCAGCTGCGCCTCCCGTCGGCGGGCGCGCAGACCGGCGACGCCGGCGGCCTCTTCCAGCACCCGGCGGCGGTTTTCCGGCTTGGCGCTGATCAGTTCGGAGATCTGGCCCTGGCGCACCAGAGCCGGAGAGTTCGCCCCGGTGCCGGCGTCGGCGAACAGGAGCTGCACGTCTTTTGCGCGCACGTCCTCGCCGTTGATCTTGTAATCAGAGCCTTTGCCCCGGGCGATTCGGCGCACGATCTCCAGCATTTCGGCGTCGTTGAACTGGGCCGGCGCGCGGCGGTCGGTATTGTCGATGGTCAGCGTCACCTGCGCGGTTTCGCGGGCGGCCCGGTTGTCGGTGCCCGCGAAGATCACGTCTTCCATACCGCCGCCGCGCAGGGATTTCGCGGACGTGGCGCCCATCACCCAGCGCAACGCTTCAAGCAGATTCGATTTGCCGCATCCGTTGGGACCAATCACCCCGGTCAGGCCGGGATCGATCCGCAATTCGGTCGGGTCCACGAACGACTTGAAGCCGGCCAGTCTGAGCTGGGTGAACTTCAATCAGCGTCTCCACGGGCGCCGGCCGCCGGTTTTCCGGTCGTGACCAGCGCCACCATCCATCAGCGCCTACTCCGCGGCGCGAGCTTTAAAGTAAAGAACGATTCGGTCGAAAGTCTCGCCTTCGAACGTGGCGGGAATGGGACCCTGATCGTCCACCAGCGCCTCGCCGTTGACGCCATAGGCCTGGCCGGACCCGTCCGGGTTGGCCACCGCTTCGAGAAGCTGCCCGTTGACGAAGAAGGTCGGCGTGGAGGTCACACCGGCCTCGACCGCGGCCTCGTTGGAGGCCTGCACCTGACCGAGCAGCTCTTCATTGGCCATGCACGCACGGAACTCGTCGTTGGAGAAGCCCAGCGTGCGGGCGATCTGCTGGAACTGGGTCTGGGCCTGACCCTGCTGCATCGCCGTGAACAGGGCGCGCTGCTGTTCGAACAACACGTCGACCACGTCGAAATACTGCTCTTCCGGGGCGCACCGCGCCAGCATGAAGCCGGCGAAGGCGAGCTGGGGCTGGCCGGTGATCATCTCGCGGAAGACAAAGCGCACATCGCCGCTGTCCACATATTCGTTCACCGCGGGCATCGCGCTTGCGTGCCACGCGGCGCAGCCGCCGCAGGCCACCGAGGCGTATTCGATCATCGTCACGGGGGCGTCGGGCGAGCCCTTGGCGTGGTCGCCTTCGACCTCGTACTGGCTGCGTCCGTCCGAGGCGGCTGAACCATCGCCGCACGCTGCAAGGGCGAGGGCGGCGAATCCGGTGGCGGCGAGGGCGGCGATGCGTTTGGTCATCATGTCAGGTCTTCCCGTTATCATCATCAAGGCGAGGCGGACGCCGACCGGCGACCGGGGCGCCTTCGCGCCGCGCCACCGCTTCGGCCCAGTCTTCAAGCAAGGCCTCAAGGCATTTACGGCCGCCGTCAAGGCTGGCCACTTTGGTGATGCGCGGACGGCGCACCGGCTTGGGCGCGAAGGACTCCGAGATGGGCCCCTGTACGATCTTCAGCTTTTTCGCCTGCTTGCCCGAATAGCGGGCGGCGCGCTCCAGGATTCGCGGCGCCTGGGCTTCGGCCAGCGCCGCCGCCGGGCCCTTGGCGCGAATGCGAAGCGTCAGGCCGCCCGCGCCCGAATGATATTTCTCCGGCCGGGTGTACTGGGCCAGCGCCGCGCCGACGATCTCGGCCCAGTTGGCCTCCAGCTCGGCCATGGCGGGGCTGAGCTGTTTTTCCAGCGGGCGCACGACTTTCACGACGGCGCGCCCGATGCTGGGCGGCGCCTTGGCGGCGGGCCGCGCCCGGTGGGTTTCGGCCCAGGCCCAGGCGTCGTCCTCCGATCCCGCCTCGACGCGCGCGACCCGGCGGCGCAGCGGGGCTGCGCCGGGGCGTGACGGCGGACTTGAAGGCGGACGCGATCGGCTCATGCTTTCAAGGATCGCGCGCGGGCGGCCCCGGCGCAAGCATGCAAGGAAGAAAGCCCTGTCAAACTCCCGTGAGATCGCAAAGCTGCGCGCCGCGCTGCTGGCCTGGTATGATCATACCGGGCGCACGCTGCCCTGGCGGGTGCGCCCCGAAGCCCGCGCGGCGGGACATATCGCCGACCCCTACGCGGTCTGGCTTTCAGAAATCATGCTGCAGCAGACCACCGCCCCACACGCCGCGCCGTTCTGGGAGCGCTTTCTGGCGCGTTGGCCCACCGTGGGCGATCTCGCCGCCGCGCCGCGCGATGACGTGCTGGCGGTCTGGGCGGGGCTTGGCTATTACGCCCGCGCCCGCAATCTTCATAAATGCGCGCAAGCGGTGGCCGAGGATCTGGGCGGCGTATTTCCCAGCGATCTTGAAGCCCTTCGCGCCCTGCCGGGTATTGGCGAGTACACCTCCAACGCCATGCGCGCGATCGCGTTTGATGAGCCCGCCAGCGTGGTGGACGGCAATGTGGAGCGGGTGATCAGCCGGCTCGACCGGATCGAAACCCCGCTGCCGAAATCCAAGTCCGCCATCAAGGCGCGCGCCGCCGAGCTCGCCGATCCGGATCGTCCCGGCGATTACGCACAAGGCTTGATGGATCTGGGCGCCACGGTGTGCACCCCCAGATCGCCCGATTGCGCCGCCTGCCCGTGGGCCTTCGCCTGCGCCGCGCGCGCCCATGGCGACCAGACCCGTTATCCGCTGAAAGACAAGAAGAAGCCCAAGCCGGTGCGCGCCGGCGTGTGCTTTCACGTGGTGAAGGACGGCGCGCTCTGGCTGCGCCGGCGCCCGGAAACGGGATTATTAGGGGCCATGATGGAGCTGGCCGGCACAGACTGGTCGGTGGAGGGCCCGCAGGCAGGCGATATCGACGCCGCAACGCCCTTCAACGCGGCCTGGCGCGAGGCCGGCGAGGTGCGCCACGTCTTCACCCATTTTGAACTGCGCCTGAGCGTGCGCTGCGCGCCGGCGCCGGCCGGCTGGACGCCCCCGGCCGGCGTCTGGGCGCCGATCGACGCCCTGACCGAAGCCGGCCTTCCCAGTGTCATGATGAAAGCGGCAAGGCTTGGGCTGGAGGCCCGTAGCCGGCTTTTGTGAGCGGCGGGTGGCGGGCGCCGCCGAAAAAAAAGAGACGCAGCCTTGGGGGGCTGCGCCTTTGCAGTTTCGATCCAAACCCTAGGGGAACCTAGAGCCGGACCTTGATAGCAGGCGCGTCGCCTCGACGCGCGCGGTGCGCGGCGAGGCGCCTGTTTGGTGCGGTGAAAGCGGATTTGAGCGGCGGACGGGGCACTGAATGCGGTGAACGGCTCAGGCGGCGTCCTTGAGATCGGTGACCTGGAGCGCGGCCTCGAAATCGGGCAGCAGGTTGAACGCCTCCATGGCGCTCATGGGCGCGCCGCGCCGGTCCTTGGTCCAGAAGCGCCAGAAGGAGGAGACGTGCTGAAGCCGGCCGATATCCTCGCCCATCTCCACGAACAGGCCGGGCGCCTTGGACATGAAGGTTTTCAGCGCCGCCGGGTCTCCGCGTTCGACGAACTGGCGAAACTCGGCGTGATAGGCGTCGAGGCGTGTCTTCAGCCGGCCCCAGCGGCCCATGGAGAGCTGGGTGATGGAGCTGACGATGGTGCGGATTTCCGAGCGGTCGGCGTCGGACAGTCCGACAACGCGCAAGCTTTTGATATCCTTGAGAAAGCCGGTCACGTCGTCATAGAAGTCATTGGACCGCCAGGAATAGTAGAGCGTCCCCTTCCAGCCGAATACGCCGTTGCGGTATTCCTGCTTGGTCATGCGCAGCGCGTCGCGCAGCACGACGAGCTGCTCGGAGTCCTCGTCCTCGAACAGGACTTTGGCCAGGCGGCGCGATTTCTCCATGCTGGCCGCATCGGCGCCGCCCATGGCCTTTCGCACCAGCATGTCGATCTGGCCGGCCACGTATTCGGTGATCTTGGTGAGTTCTTCCGACGAGATCGTGAAATAGCAGGGGTCGATCGGGTCGCCGCCGCGCCGGAAATATTCGTGCAGCAGATAGGGATCAAAGCTGGGCAGGGTCGCCAGATCGCGCAGGCGCGTCACATCGGCGGCGAACGCGGCGTTGTCCGGCGTCACGCCCAGATGGCTGGCCATGAGCCGTTCGAACTGGGGATCCTCTACGAAGATCGAATGTCCGCCCAGATCGAGATCCTTGTCGGAGATCGGGATGATCACCTTGGTGGCCGAGGTGCTGGCGCCGCCCAGCTGCTCACGCTCCCAGTTGCGCAAGGTGTGCTTGACCACGAAGCCGCGGTTCAGGCGGGGCATGCGGAACATGGGCGCGTCGGCCCAGCCGGGCGTTCCGCCGAAGCGTTCCTTGATGGAGACAAGATCGATCACCCGGCTGGTGGACCCGCCTCGTTTGAGAAAGCTGAGCTTGCCGAAACTGTCGCGCGCCATGCGTTAAACCCCTGTAAGACCTAGATTGACTGAATGAACCTACACAGCGACGGATGGAAATCCGGTTAATCGGCGGGAGGAAACAAAATGCGCGGACAGGGCGACCTTGGCGTTCAGGAAATCGTGCGCATGCTGGACATGAGCCCGCACCCCGAAGGCGGCTGGTACGCCGAGACCTTCCGCGATGAGCCCGGCGCCGACGGGCGCGCTGCGTCCACCGCGATCTATTTCCTGCTGGCCGCCGATCAGGTGAGCGCCTGGCACAAGGTGGACGCGGCCGAGATCTGGCTGTGGCAGGCCGGTGCGCCTCTGGCCCTGACGATCAGCGAGGACGGGGTGAACGCCCGCGCCCAGCGCCTCGGCCCGGACCTTCGCGCCGGCGAGCGGCCCCAGGGCGTCGTGCCGACGGGCGCCTGGCAGGCGGCGGAAAGCCTGGGCGCCTGGACGCTGGTGAGCTGCGTCGTGGCGCCGGGCTTCGAGTTCTCCGGCTTCACTCTCGCTCCGCCGCACTGGCGGCCCTCGCCCGAGGGTCCGCCGGCGGAGTAGGGACGCGTCGCGCACGGCGCAACGCGCCTTCGACCAATGTCGGGCTGCCCCTGCAACCCCATCTCTGACATTCTTCCGTCCAGGCCGGGGTGAACCGGCGGCAAAGGGGAGGAGCACAAGATGGCGGCTTCAAATACGCCCGGAGGCCCAGACAAGGCCGGAGGCGATCACGACATCACTAAAGCCGCGATGAAGAAGTACTGGGCCGAGAATGTGCGTCTCATGCTCATCCTTCTGGCCGTCTGGTTTTCGGTCTCGTTCGGGGCGGGGATCCTGTTCCGCGACACGCTGGACCAGCTCTCCATCGGCGGCGCGCCGCTGGGCTTCTGGTTCGCCCAGCAGGGGTCGATCTACGTCTTCGTCATCCTGATCTTCGTCTACTCCGCGCTGATGCATCGCATCGAGCAGAAGTACGACGTCGACGATGACGAAGGCTGAGGGGGGCGATCATGGAACCCACGGTCTTCGGCATGACCCCGACCCTGTTCTGGACGGCGTTCTTCGTCATCTCGACTTTCGGTCTTTATATCGGCATCGCGGTGTGGGCGCGCGCGTCCACCACCGACGAGTTCTACGTCGCCGGCCACGACATCCACCCGGTCTTCAACGGCATGGCCACCGCCGCCGACTGGATGAGCGCGGCGAGCTTCCTGTCCATGGCCGGCCTCATCGCCTTCATGGGCTATGACGGCTCGGTCTTCCTCATGGGCTGGACGGGCGGCTTTGTGCTGCTGGCGCTGCTGCTGGCGCCGTACCTTCGCAAATTCGGCAAGTTCACCGTGCCCGACTTTGTCGGCGACCGGTATTACAGCCAGGCCGCGCGCATCGTCGCGGTGATCTGCGCGCTGTTCATCTCCTTCACCTATATCGCCGGCCAGATGCGCGGCACCGGTATCGCCTTCTCCAACTTCCTGGGCGTGGACATCGAGCTCGGGGTGATCATCGGCGCCGTCATCGTGCTGTTCTATGCGGTGCTCGGCGGCATGAAGGGCGTCACCTACACCCAGGTCGCCCAGTACTGCGTGCTGATCTTCGCCTTCACGGTGCCCGCGATCTTCCTCTCGCTGCAAATCACCGGCACGCCGATCCCGCAGCTGGGCTTCATCAGCGACACCACCTCCGGCGTGCCGCTTTTACAGAGCCTGGACGCCACGCTCACCGAGCTGGGCTTCGCCTCCTACCTTGAGGGCCAGAAAGCCAGGATCGACGTGTTCTGCATCACGCTGGCGCTCATGGTGGGCACGGCGGGCCTGCCCCACGTGATCATCCGCTTCTTCACGGTGCCCAAGGCCTCCGACGCCCGCAAATCGGCCGGCTGGGCGCTGATCTTCATCGCCTTGCTGTACACCACGGCGCCGGCGGTGGCGGTGTTCGCCCGCTCCAACTTCATCGAGACGGTCAATGAGAGCGCCTACTCGGTGGACGTGGCCCGCGGCGAAGCCAGCGCGGCGGAACAGGGCGAGGGCGCGACGCCGCAATGGTTCTACAACTGGGAGCGGACCGGCCTTCTCGGCTTCACCGACAAGAACGGTGACGGCCGAATCCAGTACCGCGCCGACGAAACCGCCAACGAAGTCACCACGCTGGACCGCGACATCTTTGTGCTGGCCAATCCCGAGATCGGCAATCTGCCCGGCTGGGTGATCGGCCTGGTGGTCGCCGGCGGCCTGGCGGCGGCGCTGTCCACCGCGGCGGGCCTCCTGATGGTCATAAGCTCGGCGGTGTCCCACGATTTGTGCCGCAAGGTGTTGTTTAAAAACATGACCGACAGCCAGGAGCTTCTGGTGGCCCGGTTTGCGGCGGTGGGTGCGGTGCTGGTGGCGATCTACGCCGGCATCAACCCGCCGGGCTTCGTGGCCGCCGTGGTGGCGTTCGCCTTCGGCCTGGCCGCGGCGAGCTTCTTCCCGGTGATCTTCCTCGGGATCTTCTGGAAGCGCATGAACAAGGAGGGGGCGATCACCGGCATGTCTGTCGGCCTGATCACCACCGCCGCCTATATCGTGCACTTCAAGATCGGCTTCAGCTCCGGCGTCATCGCGGCCTGCGCCTTCCTGATCGGGGCGGTGATGGTGATCCTGCATTTCGGTCTGAAGAGCGAGAGCGACACACGGCCCATGCTGGCGGTGGCCGGCGTGATGGTGCTGACCTTCCTTGCAGGCGTGTTCGGCGTGCTGCCGAGCTTTGCACCGGGAACCGCCGACCAGTGGTTCCTGGGCGTCTCGCCAGAGGGCTTCGGCGCCATCGGCATGGCGCTGTCCTTCACGGTGTCGGTGAGCGTGGCGCTGGCCACCAAGGCCCCGCCCCAGGACGTGCAGGACATGGTGGAGGAGATTCGCATCCCCTCCGGCAAGGCCCATGTGAGCCACGCCCCGGCCCGGTGATCGATCCGGCAGGCGAGAGGGCGCGGCGGCTGGAAACAGCCGCCGCGCTTTTGTTTATGCCTTGCGGTGCGGGCGCCGCGCGGTGATTGCGTTCACGAACACCGGTCTATAGTTTCTGCCATCCGGGCTGAACGCGCATAACCTGCGCGCGTGGCCGCGTTTTTCAGGACGGATGATGTCGAACCCCACGCGCACCTATCTCGATTTCGAACGCCCCATCGCGGAACTCGACTCCAAGATCGAAGAGCTGGAGACGGTTCTGTCGCGAAACGGCGAGGACGCGCCGGACGCCAAGGACGAGGTCGCGCGCCTGCGCCAGAAGTCGGCCGAGCAGCTCAAGACGCTGTATTCAAAGCTCGACGCCTGGCGCAAGACCATGGTGGCGCGCCATCCCGAACGTCCGCACCTGAAGGACTATCTGGAACATCTGGTCGATGATTTTGAAGAGCTCGCCGGCGATCGCCGCTTTGGCGAGGACCACGCAATCGTCGGCGGGACCGGCCGTCTCAAGGGCCGCCCGGTCGTGGTCATCGGCCACGAGAAGGGCCACGACACCCAGACCCGCCTGAAGCATAATTTCGGCATGGCGCGCCCGGAAGGCTATCGCAAGGCGATCCGCCTGATGGATCTCGCCGACCGGTTCGGGTTGCCCGTCGTCACCCTGGTGGACACCGCCGGCGCCTATCCCGGCATCGGCGCGGAAGAGCGCGGCCAGGCCGAGGCCATCGCCCGCTCCACCGAGCGCTGCCTGACGCTGGGCACGCCGCTGGTGTCGGTGATCTGCGGCGAGGGCGGGTCCGGCGGCGCGGTGGCGCTGGCCAGCGCCAACACCGTGCTGATGCTGGAGCATTCCATCTATTCGGTGATCAGCCCGGAAGGCTGCGCCTCGATCCTGTGGCGCGATGGGGCAAGGGCCCGCGATGCGGCCATGGCCATGAAGATCACCGCGCAGGACCTGATCGAGCTTAAGATCATCGATTCGATCATTCCCGAACCGCTGGGCGGCGCCCACAGAAACCGCACCCAGACCATCGAGCGGGTGGGCGAAGCCATCGAGGCCTCTCTGTCCAGCCTGGACGGGCTCAGCGCCGCGGAGCTGAAAAAGCACCGCCGCGACCGCTTCCTGAATATCGGCCGGAGCCTTTTGGAGGGCTAAAGCCGGCGTCGGGGGCCGTGAGGTCCTAGACCTCCAGCTCCGCCCGGATGCGCGCGCGCAAGATGTCGATGGGCGCAAGCCCGCCCGCCTGACGCACATGCCAGAAGGTCCAGCCATTACAGCTGGGCGCGCCCTGCACATGGGCTCCCACCTGGTGGATGGAGCCGCATTCGGCGCCTGCGGCCACCGTGCCGTCGGCGCGCACCCGCGCCGTGCGCCGTCCCTGGCTGCAATACAGCGTGTCTCCGGGCTTCAGGAGTCCGGCCTCTACCAGCGCCCCGAACGGAATGCGCGGCAAAGACCGTTTGGACTGGGTGACTTTCAGCGCGTCCGGGTCGCCGGGACTGATGGCGGCGATGCGCTTTCTGGCCACTTCGGCATAGCCCGGATCCGCTTCCAGCCCGATGAAATGGCGGCCGAGTTTCTTGGCGACCGCGCCGGTGGTGCCGGTGCCGAAGAACGGATCCAGCACCACATCGCCCGGATTGGTGGTGGCCAGAAGTACGCGGTGCAGAAGGCTTTCCGGCTTCTGGGTCGGATGGGCCTTCTTGCCCTCCTTGTTTTTCAGCCGTTCGGCGCCCGCACAGATTGGCAGCGTCCAGTCGGAGCGCATCTGCACGCCGTCATTCAGCGCCTTCATGGCGGCGTAGTTGAAGGTGGGCCGCGCGGTCTTGGTCTTGGCCGCCCAGATCAGCGTCTCGTGCGCATTGGTGAAGCGCGTGCCCTTGAAGTTCGGCATCGGGTTGGATTTGCGCCAGATCACGTCATTCATGATCCAGAAGCCCATGTCCTGGAGAAACGAGCCGACACGGAAAATATTGTGATAGCTGCCGATGGTCCAGAGCGCGCCATTGGGTTTGAGCACCCGTCGCGCTTCCTCCAGCCAGGCGCAGGAGAACAGATCATAGGCGTCGAAATCGCCGATCTGGTCCCAGTCATTGTCGACGGCGCTGACCTTGGAATTGTCGGGGCGGTGCAGATCGCCGCCCAGCTGCAGATTGTAGGGCGGATCGGCGAAAATCAGATCGATGCATCCGTCGGGCAGGGCCTTCATGGCCTCCACGCAATCGCCTTCGATGATCGTGTCGATAGGAAGAGTGGAGTTCGCCGGGCCTGACACTGTGAAAACGCCTCTTAAAGGAACCGCTGGTCCAAGAGGGGTGAATCGTTTCGCCTTACCCGATGGTTAAGCTGGATTCACCACATGCCGCGCAGATGCGTGCGCGGCTCTCACCGGAGCGAAGCTTAACCGATGTATCGCCGATGGTCCCAGGCTTTCCAGCGCAGCCATGTGGGACGCCGCGCCATAGCCCTTGTGCCCGGCGAATCCATAGCCGGGAAAACGCGTGTCAGCCTCGATCATCAGCGCGTCGCGCACCGTCTTGGCGATTATGCTGGCCGCGCTGATCGCCGGCTCGATGCCGTCGCCGCCCACAAGGGCGCGCGCCGGACACGGCAGACCCGCCGGCAGGCGATTGCCGTCAATGAGCGCTTCGCGCGGCGAGCACGCCAAATTCGCCAGCGCGCGCGCCATGGCCGCCATGGTGGCGTGCAAAATGTTCAGCCGGTCGATCTCGGCCGGCTCGGCGACGCCAACACCCACCAGCGCGCAGGCACGGATTTCCACCGCCATGGCCTCACGCCTTTTCGCAGTGAGTTTCTTGGAATCGGTCATGCCGCAAAGCCCTGCGATATCGCAAAAGTCCGCCGGCAAGATCACCGCCGCCGCCACCACCGGCCCCGCCAGCGGCCCACGCCCGGCCTCGTCCACGCCAGCGATGAGGGGCGCGGCGCCGTCATGGCGAAACGGGGTCTGTGCCGGGGTAAGAACAGTGCGCATGAATCAATGACTGAGGGCTCGGCGTCCTCTGCGCAAGCGCGCTGCGCTCTTCATCCACAGGCGCTGCCGTCTGTCGGATGCTCTAATCAGTAAGGCTGGCGAGCGCGTCCTTGAACTCTTTGATCGCCCCGCCCACGCCAATTGCGTCGATCAGGCTCTCCAGTAGATTGTCGATTGCATCAATGAACCGCCTAAACATCCCGTTGACCGGTCGGTTCAAGAACCGGCCTTCGCGGTGTTTGACTGATTGTATCTTTACCGCGAGCTGATGCCCGGTCAGGCCGTGCTCTATCAGGCGCGCCTCGTCGGCATCTTCTATCGATGTGAACATCTGGTCGATGAGCCCTGCATTTCCCATCTCCTCGAACGCTGCCTGCAGCATGAATAAGTGCTCATCGGCGATCCGCACTTCGCAACCCTCAATGGTCTCAAAATACTCGCGGTAGCACGCATGCTGCAGAATTTTCAGCGTCGTGTGGGTGAATACAGCGAGGATACGCTGCGGATCTTCATTCTCCGGTAGATCTTGGAACATATCTCAACCTCCCCAAAGTGAATCAAGCGATCTACCGAAGGGTGCATAAAATCAAGCGAATGTTAGCCGGCATTCCGAGGCGGCGGTTCGATTTCCAGGACATGCCTCAAAACAAGCTCATCTGCGCGTCGTTCTCCAGCGGCCGTTCAAACAGATCGCAGCGTAGCGATACGCGCGGGGTATCCAGGCCATAGCGGCGCACGGCGGCGTGGAAGCGCTGGGTGATAAGTTCGGCCACCGGGCCTTCGCCGACGCCGCGCACATTCCAGCGCGCGTCATACTCCTTGCCGCCTCGGGTCTGGCGGATCAGCGACATGATCTTTTCCGCCTGGCCTGGCCGGGCGGCCTTGAGCCATTCCTTGAACAGGTCGCGCACCTCCAGCGGCAGGCGTAAAAGCACATAGCCCGCGCTGGTGGCCCCTGCCTTGGCGGCGCTTTCCAGCAGCGCCTCGATCTCGTGGCAGGTGAGGCCGGGGACCACCGGCGCGGTCATCACCGTCACCGGCACGCCGGCCTGGCTCAGCGCCTTGATCGCCTCCAGCCGGCGCCGGGGCGTGGCGGCGCGCGGCTCCATTGCGCGGGCGAGCTTTCTGTCGAGCGTGGTCAACGAGATCGCGGCCTTGGCCAGACCCAGAGAAGCGAGCTCGCCCAGCACGTCGAGATCGCGGGTGATGCTGGCTGATTTGGTGATGACGCTGACCGGGTGTTTGAATTTCAGGCACAGCTCCAGCAATGCGCGAGTGATCCGCAAGTCGCGCTCAATGGGCTGATAGGCGTCGGTGTTGCCACCGATGAGGATCGGCTCGACCTGATAGGTTTTCTTGCGGAAGGCCTTCTCCAGAAGCGTCGGCGCGTCGGCCTTGAAGAACAGCTTGCTTTCAAAATCCAGCCCCGCTGAATAGCCCCAATAGGCGTGGCTGGGCCGGGCGTAACAATAGGTGCAGCCATGCTCGCAGCCGCGATAGGGGTTGATCGAGCGGTTGAACGAGATGTCCGGGCTGTCATTGGTGGAGATGATCGTGCGCGAGGAATCCTTGATCAGCGTGGTTTTCAGCCGCGCCGGCGCCGGGTCGGCCTCGCCCCAGCCGTCATCGAAGGGCTCGCGTCGCTCCCGCTCGAACCGCCCGGATGCGTTGGACACCGCGCCGCGCCCATTGGGACGCAGCGCCTCGGCGAGGGGTTCGGACTTGGGGGGCGGGACGAAACGGGCTGTCATGACAGGCAGGCTGACTCCGAATATGGAACGAAGCAAGAACATTTTTCCGTTGACTCCCGCCCTCTGCACAGTGCTTGTCTGACGCCCATGACCCGCATCATCACGATCATTCCCGCGCTCAACGCGGCCTCGCGCCTGCCCGCCACGCTGCAAAGCCTGGCCGAGGCTGAGCGCGCGGGTTTGTGCGCCGGGTGGATCCTGGCCGATGGCGGCTCCAGCGACGCCACGGTGCGCGTCGCGCGCCAGGCCGGCGGCGCGATTCTCGGCGGGGCGAAGGGGCGCGGCGCCCAGCTCGCCGCCGGCGGCCAAGCGGCGCTGGCGCGGGCCTCGCGCGGGGACTGGCTGTTGTTTCTGCACGCCGACACGGTGCTGGAGCCGGGCTGGAGCGGGCGGGCGCGCGCCTTCATGGAGGCCAATACCGACCGTGACCGGGCGGGCTATTTCCGCTTCACGCTGGACGAGCCGGGCGCCCGTGCGCGGCGTCTGGAGTGCATGGTGGCCTGGCGCTGCAAGACGTTCGCGCTGCCCTATGGCGATCAGGGCTTGCTGATTCCGGCGGCCTTCTACGCCCGGCTGGGCGGCTACAAGCCCTGGCCTTTGTTTGAGGATGTGGATCTGGTGCGCCGCGTTGGACGCGGGCGCCTGGCGGCACTGCCGGCGCGCGCAGTGACCAGTGCGGAACGGTTTGCCAGCGAGGGCTATCTGAAACGCTCGGCGAAAAATCTCAGCCTGCTGGCGCGCTATTATTGCGGCGACAGCCCGGAGCGGCTGGCGCGCGCCTACCGCAAATGAGGCGGGCGCGGCTGGTGGTGTTTGCAAAGGCGCCGGTGATCGGCGGCGCGAAGACGCGCCTGGCCGCCGGCATCGGCAAGGTCGCCGCCTGGCGGCGCCACCGCGCCATGACCGCGCGCATCCTGCGCCAGGTGCGTGATCCGCGCTGGCGAACAATTCTGGCGGTGTCGCCAGACCGCGCCCTCCATCGCCGGTTTCCGGGTGTCTGGCCAGGCGCCTGGTCCGGGGATGTTGAGCGCATGGCTCAGGGCGCCGGCGATCTCGGCCTGCGCCAGGCGCGGGCCTTCACCGGTCCGGCGCCCACCCTCGTCATCGGCACCGATGCGCCGCAGATTACGCGGGGCGACATCGCCCGCGCCTTCGGGACGCTGAAGCGCCATGACGCGGTGATCGGACCGGCCGAGGACGGGGGATACTGGCTGCTCGGCCTCGCCCGCCCGGCGCCGTCGGGTCTGTTTGAAGCCATACGATGGTCGACCGCTCGCACGCGCGCCGATCTTGAAGTCCGGCTCGCGGCCTTTGGTTTTTCGCGCATCGCCCGCCTTAGGCCCTTGCGCGATGTGGACCATGCGGACGATCTTGGAGCGATGAAACGAGAGGAACGGACATGAACGCTTTCAGGATCGCCGCGGCGATTTCCACGATTCTCACAGGCGCCGCGCTGGCGGCCTGTTCGGCGCAGACCGAGCCGGCGGAGCCCACCCTGTTCGACCAGCTTTCCTCGCTGTGCGGTCAGGCCTTTGAAGGCGAGGTGGTGACCGAGGATGAGCGCGACGCCGACTTCGCCTCCGAGCGCCTGGTCATGCATGTGCGCGAGTGCGAGGCGGACATGCTGCGCATCCCCTTCCATGTGGGTGAAGACCGCTCGCGCACCTGGGTCGTGACGCGGCTTGAAGACGGCCGCCTGCGCCTGAAACATGATCACCGCCATGAGGATGGCAGCGAAGACGTGCTCACCCAGTATGGCGGCGAAACCGAAACCGAGGCGGCCGGGCTCAGCGCCGATTTTCCCGCCGACGAGGAAAGCCGGGCGCTGTTTGCGCGCGAGGCGATCGAGGCCTCCATGGCCAATGTCTGGACCCTGGCCATTGACGGCGATTCCTTTGTCTATGCGCTCAATCGCCCCGACCGCCATTTCGAGGCGCGCTTTGATCTGACTCGTCCGGTGGAGGCGCCGCCGGCGCCCTGGGGCGCGGAGGGCTGATTTGCGCCGCCAGTTCAAAGCGAGAAACCGGGCGCCCTTGCGGCTGAAAAGGCTTTAGCGTGCTCGCCGAGACATCCTGGAGGGATTCCATGCGCATCGCCGCCATCGCCAGCTTCTGCCTTATCGCCGCCGCCTGCACCCAAACCTCAGAGGAGGTCCCAGCCCCGACACCGGCGGCGGAGCGCGTCTTTACCGGCGGCGTGATCCATACCGGCGTCGAGGCGACCCCCACCGCAGAGCTGGTCGCCGTCACCGGCGGGCGTATCGTGTTCGCCGGATCGGCGGCGGACGGGGCGGCCTATATCGGCCAGGCCACTGAAACCGTTGATCTTAGCGGCGCGGTGATGTTTCCCGGATTCACCGACGCCCATGTCCATGTCATCGGGGTGGGTGAGCGCGAGCGCAATCTGAATCTTGAAGACGTCGCCTCCATCGACGAACTGCAGGCCGCGGTTGCCGGGGCGGCTGAAGACGAGACCGCGTCGGTGATCTTCGGGCGCGGCTGGATCGAGACTCACTGGCCTGAAGAGCGCTTTCCCACCGCCACCGATCTCGACGCGGTTGAGGCGGCCCGCCCTGTGGTGCTGGTGCGCGCCGACGGCCATGCGCTTGTGGCCAACTCGGCCGCCATGGAGGCCGTGGGGACCACCGCCGCGACGCCCGACCCGGAGGGCGGCGCCATTCGCCGGAGCGCCGACGGCGCAGCGACCGGCATGTTCATCGATACCGCCATGGCGCCGTTCGGCGCGCTGATGGGTGAGCCGACGATGGAGGAACGCGCCGCGCTCTATGAGCTGGGCGCTCAGGTGCTCGCGGCGTCGGGCTGGACCGGCGTGCACAATATGAGCGTCGATTTCGCGGATGTGGCGGTCATGGAATCCCTCGCCGAACAGGGCCGTCTGCCCATCCGCATCGCCAACTATGTCAACCCTGAGGGCTATGAGTCCGTCGCCGCCATGGCCGGGAGCGAAAGCGTCACCGAGCCGGTGATCACGCCGGGGGTGAAATTCTACATGGACGGCGCGCTGGGCTCTCGCGGCGCGGCGCTGCTTGCGCCCTATGACGATGCGCCGGGCGAGAGCGGGCTCTTTCTCTCGCGCCAGGGCCAGTCGGTGGACATGATGCAGGCTGCGCTGACAGACGGCGTGCAGCTGGCCGTTCACGCCATCGGCGATGCGGGCAATCGCCGCGTCCTCGACTGGATCGAGCAGAGCCTGGACGCCGTGCCGCCAGAAACCCGCGCCGTGGCGGATCCGCGCTGGCGGGTGGAGCACGCCCAGATTCTGGCGCCGGCGGACATTCCGCGCTTTGGCGAGCTGGAAATCATCGCCTCCATGCAGCCCAGCCACGCCATCGGCGATCTGCATTTCGCGCCCAGCCGCATCGGGCTTAATCGCCTTGAAGGGGCTTACGCCTGGCGGTCGCTGGTGGAGTCCGGCGCGCTCATCGCCGGCGGCAGCGACGCCCCGGTGGAGCGCGGCGAGGCGCGCATCGAGTTCTACGCCGCCGCCGTGCGCCGTGATCTGGACGGCTATGCCGGCGAGGGCTGGAATCTCGATCAGGCGCTTAACCGCGATACCGCCCTGAAACTCTTCACCACCTGGCCGGCCTTCGCCACCCGCCGTGAGGCGGAGCTTGGCACCATCGAAGTGGGCAAGCTCGCCGACTTCTCCGTCTTCGACCGCGATCTCATGACCGTGGACGAAGAGGCGCTGAGCCAGGCGCGCCCGGTGATAACGGTGGTGAACGGCGAGGTGGTCTGGCGGGCGGAGTAGGCTAAGCCACAGTGTCCTGAATTCCCGGATCTTCACCCTACGGGCTCGTCCGGGAATTCGGCTTTGTCAGCCCGCCCTAATCCAGCCCCAACTCGCCCCACATGGCGTCGACGCGGTCGATTATGTCCTGTTCCATGAACAGTTTCTCGCCCCATTCCCGCGTGGTTTCTCCGCCGGTCTTGTTGGTGGCGTCCAGGCCGATTTTTGAGCCGAGGCCGGAGACCGGGGAGGCGAAGTCGAGATAGTCGATGGGGGTGTTCTCGATGATCACCGTGTCGCGCGCGGGATCCATGCGGGTGGACATGGCCCACATGACGTCTTTCCAGTCGCGGGCATTGATGTCGTCGTCCACCACGATGATCCATTTGGTGTACATGAACTGGCGCAAATAGGACCACGCGCCCATCATCACGCGCTTGGCGTGGCCGGGATAGGCCTTCTTCATGCTGATCACGGCGATGCGATAGCTGCACCCTTCCGGCGGCAGCCAGAAATCAATGATCTCGGGAAATTGCTGGCGCACCAGCGGGATGAAAACCTCGTTGAGGGCTTCGCCCAGCACCGACGGCTCGTCGGGCGGACGCCCCGTGAACGTGGTCAGGTAGATCGGATCGCGGCGCATGGTGATGGCGCTCACCTTGAAGACCGGGAAGCGCTCCACCGAATTGTAATACCCGGTGTGGTCGCCATAGGGGCCTTCGGGTCCGTCCTCGTCGAGCATGACATGGCCCTCGATGACGATCTCGGCCTCGGCGGGCACTTTCAGCGGCACGGTCTTGCAGGGCACCAGCTCGGCCTTGCGGCCACGAAGGAGCCCAGCGAACTGGTATTCGCTCAGCGTATCGGGCACGGGCGTAACGGCGGCGAGGATCGTGCCGGGATCGGCGCCCAGAACGGCGGCGGCGGGCAGGGGTTCCGGCTTTGAATCCTTCCAGCGTTGGTAATGCTGCGCCCCGCCGCGATGCTTCAGCCAGCGCATCAGGGTGGTGTTTTTGGACAGCTTCTGCATCCGGTAGATGCCGAGATTGAAGTCGTCTTCCTTGGCGTCGGACGGGCCCTTGGTGACGACGAGCGGCCATGTGATCAGCGGCGCCGGCTCGCCCGGCCAGCAGCCCTGGATGGGCAGGCGGTCCAGATCGATATCATCGCCTTCCAGCACGATTTCCTGGCATGGCGCCTTGCGCACGGTCTGGGGGCGCATGCTCATCACCGAACGGGCGATGGGCAGCATGTCCATGGCGTCGCGAAAGCCGCGCGGCGGTTCGGGCTGGCGCAGGAAGGCCAGGAGCTCGCCCACTTCGCGCAGATCGGCGGCGGTCTTGCGCGGCTCGCCGCCCAGCGTCACCGCGCGCGCGACGCGCTCCACCGTGCCGAACAGATTGGCGAGGGCGGGCATTTCGCTTTTGCGGCCATCGGCGTGCACCGGATTTTCAAACAGGACCGCCGGGCCTTTCTTGGCCAGCAGCCGGGTCTGGATCTCGGTCATCTCCAGATGGGTGGAGACCTCACGCGAGACGCGTTTGAGATCGCCCTCGCCTTCCAGCTGCCCCATGAAGTCCCGCAAGGATTTATAGGCCATTCGCGCTCTCCCTTCGCCGACCGGGAAACTAGGCCGTGCCGGCGAAGGGGCCAAGCGCCTCGTCCGCGTTCTGCGATGATGCGCCGCGCAAACCGCTCCGAAAGCACGCAGGCGTAGATTAAAATAGAATTACAACTTTCGCTTGACTTGGTTAATGCGCGTTAACTAAGCTGCACCAATAACGCGTGATGCACTTATATAAGTACCTTAAATTGATCCATGCGGCGCGTCCCGCGAAAGCCGCCGGAGATCCATGAGACCTGGGAGGCTCATATGACTGTGGACATGATGGCGGTGCGCGAACCGGACACGATCGCGTCGGACGTTCTGGACGCCGAACTTGGAATTGAGGGGCTGCGCTTCGAGCCGAACGTCGCGCGGCCGCTATCGTCGGAGCGCGGCTGGTTCGACATGAAGGTCAATTCCAGCCCCGGCCCGCTGGTGTCCGACTTCGTGACCCACGGACCGCACTTCGAGTACTCCACGCTGGGCATCCATGTGGGGCAGGATGATCGGCTGACGTTTTTTGAAGAGCCCGGTCGCTGGATCGAGGGTTATTTCGTGGATTGCCGCGAGGGCAGTGCGACGCTGCATCGCCGGATCGTGCGCCGGTTCGAAGCGAGCCCTCTGCGCCGGCTGGTCATTCCACGCGGGGTGGCCCACACTTTCGACGGCCTGTCCGGCGTCACCACGCGCGACGAGCCGGTCTGGTATTCCGGCGAGAACAATCCCCACTGGAACATCAATAACGACCTGATCTCCGTGCTGCGCACGGCCGAGACGTTTCCGGTGGTTCAGGTGAACGATTTCCGGCTGCCGGAAGCGCTTCACGTCTACATGACCCAGCTTTCCCAGGCCGTGCTCGACGAGCCCAAGCCCTATTCCACGCGGTTCAAGCTGCGCATCGGCGACCGTGAGCAATACGTGATGTTTCAGGAGAACAGCTGGGAGGATGAGGGCCGGGCCCTGCAGCCTTTGCTGGACGCGGTTCAGGCGCCGGGGTTTTCCGCGCGGCGGTCGCGATACGCGATCACAGGCAAGGCGTCCTGGACGCTGGTGCCCAACACCGGCTCCGGGGTCGCGGACGTGATGCATCTCGGCGCGGTCGGGGTGGATGCCCCAGAGCGGCTCTTCGTCCATCGCCGCACCCGCAAATGGTACACGGTCCTGACCGGCGAGGGGGCGCCGCTGCGCATCGACTGTCTCGACCTGCGCCCGGATTCGGCGACCTTCGGCCAGCGCGCCTCCTTCATGACGGTGTGCGAGCCGCGGGTGAGCTACCGGATCGAGCCGGGCGTAGCCTACGCCTTCGGGGTCGCTCTGGGCGTCTACATCCGCTCGGAAAACGAGGTGTATGTGGACGAAGACGAGCCGCGGCTGGATCTGCCGGCCTTTGGCCGGGATTTCGAAGCCGTCGATGCGACAGGCTTTTCCGCAACGCAGCCCGTACCGCCGACCCTGAAATGTCCCGACCGGGTCGTGCGCTCGATGGCGCGCTTTGAACTTGAGCCCCAGCCACACTGAAAAACAGGAGCAGATCATGGATAAATCGTTTGAAAGCGTCGACTGGAGCGAGGAGTTGCAGACCCTCGTCTCCCAAGCCAAATCGCGTGAAGACCGCAAGGCGGCTTTCGCCTTCGCCCAGGCGCTCAGCCCGTATCTTGAGAAGCCTGAACTGCTCAAGACCCTGCTGGGCAAGATCATGCAATCGCCCATCGAGTCCGTGGCCATCGTCGCCTCCGAGGGGGTGTTCAAATCCCTTGAAGAGGTGCGCGAGAAGGTCGGCCGCACGGTGACCGTCGTCCCGCTCTAAGCGCGGGCCGTCATCATAAACCGGGGCCAAGGGACGCAGTCTTCCAGCTTGGAGGACTGCGTCTTCATGCGCCCGGGTGCGGGCGCGAAAGCGGCGGGCGGTGGAACCTTTGATCGCCCGGAGTAATTTGGTTGCCGATGTCGTTGATCTATCAAATTCTCGGGGCGCTGCTGATCCTGTTCGGCCTGCCGCTGTTCTGGACGCCGATCCCGGTGGGGCTGATCATGATCGCCTCGGGGCTGGCGCTGATCATTTCCAATTCCGATGCGGCGCGTGAATGGGTGCGGACCCTGCGTCTGAAGCATCGCCGCTTCGACGCCTGGGTGGGCCAGGCGCAAAGGCGTGTGCCCCATCCCTTTGACCGCATCCTGCAACAGACTGAAGTGCGCAGATCCGGCTCCGGCGAGGATTAGGCGCGGTCGGCGCGGTCCTTCGCCCTCGTCTCGCCTCCGCCTTCGCCGCGGGCCAATGCGGCGGGTATCGTCCCATCACCGCTTCGCTAGGCTGAATATAGCTAATTAATTCAGATGTATGATTGAATTCCTGCTTGCTGAATAAGTTCAGTTACTCTATACACGCGAATAGGGTCTGGCTTGTGGCTTCATGAGCTAGTCTCCCTGTGAGCAAAGCCTTAAGGGCTGATCGATACGTGTCGGTCGGCCCTTTTTTTGGCGATTGGGCCGCGACCGTGATTCGAGGACTGGGTCATGCTTCTTGTTCGTTCGCTCTACTTCAGCGACGCCTCGCCTTTGCGCATCGGCGATATCGACGCCATTCTGGACACCGCCCGGCGGACCAACGCCTCGCTCAATATCACCGGCGTGCTGGTGATCGACCGGGGCCGGTTCATGCAGGTGCTTGAAGGCGGGCGTGATGCGGTGGGCGGCTTGCTGCTGCGCATTGCGGCGGACCCGCGCCATCGCAATATGAAGCTGGCTGATTTCTCCGAGGTGAGCGAGCGGCGCTATCACAGCTGGTCCATGGGCTATGCCGACGCCCAGGCCTGCTCGGCGCCGGTGCGCCTGACCGAGTTCGATCCAGCGCCGGCCGACGCGCTTTACCGCCAGATCGATTCCTATATGGGGCAGACACGGTACGCGGCCTAAGGCGCGCCGCCGGCTTCCGGGACCGGCTCGCTTTGCGCATCCGGCGCGCGCCGTGCGGCGACCACGGCGTTGGCGAATTCGCTCGCGCCGTCGGGCTGACTGTGGTTCGCGCCCAGGCGCACCACCACCAGATTTTCAGCCGGAATGATGAAGGCGTACTGGCCCTGAAAGCCGTTCATGATGAAAGTGCCGTCGGGCAGTCCGGTCTCGTACATCCAGAAGCCCGAACCGTAATCGCCGTCCGAGCCCGGCGTGGGCGCGCTGACATAATCGATCCAGTCTTCGGGGATGAGCTGCGTCCCGTCCGGCGAGCGGCCGCCATCGACATATAGCTGACCCAGCCGCGCCCAGTCGCGGGCGCTGGCGTACATATAGCTGGACCATTGCAGCGTGCCGGCTTCGTCGGCCTCCAGCACCGTGTGGTTCATGCTGAGAGGGGCGAGCAGCCAGGCCCGGATCGTCTCGATCTCCTGCGCCGGGGTATCGCCCAGAAACGGCTCCAGCGCAGAGCCGGCGAGCACCGTGTTGCCCGACTGATACTCCCAGCGCTCGCCCGGCGCGGCGATCTGCTCGCGCGTCGCGGCGAAGGCCGCCATGTCGCTCTCTGTGAACAGCATATCGGAGTTGGGGTCAGTGCCGTCCTGGAGCTCGTACCCGGCCAGCCCGCCGGTCATGCGCAACAGATCGTCCACCGTGATTTCCGGGCGGCCGGCTGCGGCCAGCGCCGGGACCTGGCCCTCGGCATGGACGTCGATCAGCCCGCGCTGGGTCAGCACGCCGGCGAGCGTGGCGGCAAGCGATTTGGTCATGGACCAGCCATGCATCGGGCTCTGCTCGGTGACGCCGTCAGCGTAGCGCTCCGCCACCAGGCGGCCGTCATGGAGCACGGCGACAGCCAGCGTGTGGCGGCCATCGTCGGTGAAGGCGGCGTCCAGGGCGGCGGTGAGGGCGGTGGTGTCGAAACTCGCGTCGCGGTGAGCGATGTCGAGGCTCATGGCGTCGCGCGCGCCGGACACCGGCGCAGCGGCGTCCGGGTCGAAATCGCCCGAGCCGTGCACCAGCGTGCAGCCCAGCCCGTCACGATGGATCGCCGTCTGGCGCCAGAAAAGGCCCAGCACCCCGGCCGTGACCTCGCCGGTTTCATAGTCGATATCGGTGGTGATCAGATCGGCCACATCGCCCAGCAGGGGATCCACATAAAGGGCCCTCGCGCGCTCGGCGTCGAGGCCGGAGACAAAGGCGAGGGAGCAGGTCTGCTTGGCGGTGATGCCGGTCCCGGTGGGTACGAAAATCGTCCCGATCGGGGAGGTGTTCAGATACACGGCGCCGGCGCCGATGGCGACGACGAGCACGCCCGCAGCGCCCAGCAAAAACTTTTTCATGGATAGTCTCCCCCTGAAGGGAGAGAAGATCACGGCGTTGCGGCCCGCAGGTCAAGGGGCGTGGCGGCTTACCCGCTCAGCACGTCCCGCCATTCGGCGTGCTCGTGAATCTGGGCCTTGGTGAAGGGGCAGAGCGGTACGATCTTCACGCCGCGCTCACGGCTGTCGGTGACGATGCGCTCCACCAGCGCCCGGCCCACGCCCATGCCGCGCCATTCGTCGGGGACGGCGGTGTGATCGACGATGATCAGATGTTCATTGACGATGGAGTAGGTCAGCTCGGCTTCCGGCTTGTCCGGCGCGGCGGCGACATAGCGGCCCTTGGTGTCGCCGCGTTCCTCGGTGATCTCGAAATCGGCCACGCCGCGTCCTTTCGCGTCAGGCCCGCCCGCGCCAAGCCGGATCGAGCACGTCCTGCAGCTGCGGGGTGCGGTCGATCTTGATCTTCACATAGGGGCATTGCGGGATGACTTGCCAGCCCCGCGCCCGGGCGTCGTCCACCGCGCGCACAACGAGCTTCGCCGCCGCGCCGTGGCCGCGCAAGGCCGGCGGCGTGTAGGTGTGGTCGATCACCATACGGTCGTCGAGCATCACATAGGTCAGCTCGCTCTCGCCGCCTTCCTGTTTCAGGACATAGCGGCCATGGGCGCCGTCACGCTGTTCGGTGATCTCTTCGGTCATTTCCTGGGGCGTCTCTTGGCTCATGGGGGCTCTCCTGAGCTTCGCGTCTTGAAGCGCCAACCCGAAGCGGGGCCTGCAAGTTTCAGGGCGCGTCAGCAGGCGAAGGCCTGCAGCGCCTCCAACGGCACGATTTGCAGCGTGCGCGCATGGCAGGCTTCCAGCTTTACACGCGGCGCGCTGCCAGCCTCATAAGCCTCCAGCCAGCGCGCGGCGCACAGGCACCACCCATCGCCAGGTTTGAGGCCCGCAAAGCCAAATTCGGGGCGCGGCGTGGAGAGGTCGTTGCCCCGCGACGCGGTGAAGGCGAGGAAGTCCTGCGTCATCACCGCACAGACGGTATGCACGCCCGCATCCATGGCGTCGGTGTTGCAGCATCCGTCGCGGTAAAATCCAGTGACCGGATCGGTTCCGCAAACGGCCAGCGGCCCGCCGAGCACGTTCTTCGCGCCCGATCCGCCGCCGCCCGAGCTTTCATCAAATGGCATGGTTCAAACCCTTGATCGTATGGCGACAGCCCCGGCGGTGCTCCGGGCTGATCACTACAGCACATAGAGTCCGGCGCGCCGATACCAAGGCGCGGAGCCGCCCCGGATGATCAGCCGGCGGCCGAAAGCTTGCGAACCTTCAAGGCCTCATAGGCCGGCTTGCACGCCACGATCACCGGGGCGAGTTCCGGCGGCGCGGGGTGGGGCGTTTCGCGCCGGCCTGCAAACCCGGTGGACGCTTCCACCCGGCCATACCAGTGATCGGCCCACGGCCCGTCGCTCATCCGCCGCCCGGCGGGCCAGGACAGCATGGCCGGCGTGAACTTGATCTCCAGCGCGGCGCAGACCGATTGAAGCATGGTTTCAGGATCGGCGAGCACGTCCGCGCCCTCCACCACCGGCCAGTCGCGTTCGGTAATCGAAGCGATCTCGTCATAAAGGCGCAACTGAGCTTGCGCGCCCAGATCATCGGCGCTCACCGAGGCCATGGTGGCGAACCAGCTGGCGGCCACCTGGGCCGGATCGCGGATCAGGAAGAGGTGGCGGCACTGAGCCGTCCACGCCAGATCGAGACCAGGCAGCATGTGCTGGCACATATGCTTTTGAAAAAACAGCGCCTCCCCGCCGGGCGCCGGCCCGGTGCAGGCGGCGGCGATCTGGTCCGGATCGGTGGGCCAGGCGGCGAGGGTCGCCTCCCGGCCGGGATGATCGAGCCCGGTGGCGTCAAGATAATAGCCGTAGAACGGCTCGTCCCAGACCGCACAGTCGCCGCGCGCTTCAAAGCTGCGCATGGTGGCTGTGGAGATGTTGCGCGGTCCAGACCAGAGGCAAATCCGCACGGTCGCAGGCTCGGTCTCACCCGCCGTCATGACCGGGCCTCGTGCGCCTCGCGGGCGATGCGGGCGGCGTAGAGCTTTTGCAGGCGCTCCACCATGGGGCCGCGGCGCTCGCTGATGTTTCGTCCGTCGATCATGGTCACCGGGGCGAGCCCGGCGAAGGTGCCGGTGATGAAGGCTTCTTCAGCCGAATAGACCTCGGTGAGAGAAAAATTCTTCTCGAACACAGGGATGCCCGCCTCGCGGCACAGCTCGATCACCATGGCGCGGGTGATCCCGGACAGGCAGTAATCGCCGGTGGAGGTCCACACCTCGCCCTTTCTCACGATGAAGAAATGGGTCGAGTTGCAAGTGGCCACGAAGCCGTGGGGGTCCAGCATCAGCGCCTCGTCCGCGCCGGCCTTGGCGGCCTGGATGCAGGCGGTGATGCAGTTGAGTTTTGAATGAGAGTTGAGCTTGGGATCCTGCACGTCGGGATAGCCGCGCCGGACATGGACGGTGAACAGCGACAGGCCCTTGCTGGCGGTCTCCGGCTGCGGCGTCTTCCATTCGGGGATGATCACCACGGTGGCCGGCGAGATCGTCACGCGCGGATCCTGATAGGGCGTCGCCTTGACCCCGCGCGTCACCATCAGGCGGATATGCACGCCGTCGCCGGCCTCCATCGCGTTCGCTTCGAGCGTTTCGTAAAGCGCCTCGGTGAGCCGTTCGCGCGTCAGGCCGATATCCATGTCGATGGCCTTGGCGCCTTCGAACAGGCGGTCGAGATGGCGGTCCAGGAAGGCGATCGCGCCGTCATGGACGCGCAAGCCCTCCCACACCCCGTCGCCCAGGATGAAGCCGGAATCAAAGACGGAGATCTTCGCCTCGTCGCGCGCGAACAGTTCGCCATTGATCCAGATGCGGATCGACGCGTTGCGCGGATCGTCCAGATAGGCGTGCGCGCCCTTTCCCATATCAGCGCCCCTCAGCTCAGCCGAACTTTGAAAAATCCGGCGCGCGGCGCTCCATGAAGGCGGTGGCCGCCTCCTTGAACTCATCGGTGGCCAGCTGTCCGGCGAAGAGGCCGCCTTCGCGCTCGATACGGTCGGAGAGGTCTTCGGCCGGCTGATTGATCAGCATCCTGGCGGTCTTCACAGCGCCCGGCGCCAGGCCGGCGAGCTTTTGGGCGATGGCGATCACCTTGGCTTCGAAGTCGTCTTCGGGCAGCACGCCGGTGATCAGGTTCTTCGCCGCAGCTTTATCCGCGTCCCATTTTTCGCCCAGCAGCAAGAGCTCGCTGGCCACCACACGGCCGACACTGCCCGGCAGAAGCTGGCTGGAGCCGAACTCCGGCGCCAGCGCCAGGTTCACGAACGGCGTGGAGAAGGTCGCGCGCGGGCTGGCGTAGGCGAGATCGCAGTGCAGGAGCAGCGTCGTGCCGATGCCCACAGCAAGGCCGTCCACGGCCGCGATGACCGGCTTTTCGCAGGCCATGAGCGCGCGCATGAAGCGCTCCACAGGGGGCATGTCGCCGCCGCCGATATGGGGCGGGGCCTCCATGAAATCGACCAGATCATTGCCGGCGCTGAACACGCCGCCCGATCCCGCGATGATCACCACGCGCACATCATCGGCGTTGGCGGTCTCCAGCGCGTCGGCCATGGCCGCGTACATGGGCCGGGTGATGGCGTTCTTCTTGCCCGCCCGGTTAAAGCGGATCGTGCGGATGCGGGTGTCGTCGGAAACCTGAATATCGTCGGTCATGAAGCTCTCTTATGCGTCGCGCGGGCAGATCAGCACGTGGCTGTCGAACACCGCGCCCAGGATCAGCGCGCCGGGAACGGGCGTGGCGACGGATATAGAATCGATCGCCGTGCCGTCATTGTAGAAAATCGTCTCCCACGCGCCGGTCTCCGGGTCTACCCGCACGGCCTGGCTGGGCGCGTGCTCGGCCGGATCGCTCTGGTGGGCCAGGAAGGAAAACACTTCGCTGTTGCCGCCGATATAGAGCGCGCCGTCTTCGCCGAGCTCGATATTATCAAGGCCCAGGGGCACGCGGTGCTTCGCCCTTCGGGTCAGATCGCCGGTGGCGGGATCGCGGTCATAGACGAAGACTTCGCGCCCCAGGAAATTGGAGGCGTAGGCGGTCTCGCCATCGGCGCTCACCTGAATGCCGTTGGCGTAGATCAGCCCGTCCGCGGCGATGCGCCCGGTCTCGCCGTCAAACCGGGCGATGGTGGCCAGGGGAATGCCGAAAAACGCTTCAATATAGCCCAGCATCGTGGGGCCGAACCGGCTGTCATTGGTGCTGTAGAAGCTGTCGGGACCCGTCGCGGCAACATCATTGGGCGAGCGTACCGCCGGGTCGGTGACCGTGCGTACATGGGACAGAGTTCCGTCTGCGCCTATATCAAAGATCAGGATCTGATGGCCCGACGCCGGGTGGGACACCACGAACAAGCGCGCGGTTTCACCCTCGCGATAGAGGCTGATCCCGTGGGGCCGGAAATCGGCTGGTGTGTCGGCGCTCACCAGCCTGACGGTGTTTTCAGGATCGGCGAGATCGAAGGCGTAGATGCCGTTTCGCGGGTCCATCTCTTCGCTGCGCCGCTCCATGGTGGAGATGAAGACGAGGCCCGTCGCGGCGTCATAGACCACGTCTTCTGTACCCGGCGCGATCTCCACCGCCTGGCAGGCGGCGATATCGGTGGGCTCAGGATCGGTGAGCGCTCCGGTCGCCGGCACGACGATGTAGGCCAGCCGCGCCCCGGCGATCACCAGAACCAGCGCGACAATCACAAAGACGATACGCATGAACCCCTCCCATTTTTGTTGGGGGGAGCCTAGGACCGGGGAGGGGAGAGCGGCAAGCCGGGAGTTCGCGTGCGCCGCGATGAAGGCCGGCTCAGGTTTGCGTTTTGGCGGCCGCTGTGAACGCCGCGCCGCGCTCCACATAGCTTTCAAAGGCTTTCGCGCGCGGCGCCGCGGGGCTCAAGAGCACCACGCCGCCCTCGGGCAGGGCTTTTCGGGCTTCGGCCACCGCGTCGGCCACGTCCGGCACGCTGCGCGTCACCGCGCCGAGCGCCGTATCCTTGAACGCCTCCACCACCCGCGCGCCGTTATCAGCCAGGGCTAGGATCGCGCGGATATGCGCCGCGCCGCTAAGGCGCTGGGCGAGCCAGGCGTAATCCTGCTCGCGCTCCTCGCCGCCCAGCAGCAGCACGAGGGGAGACGCCTTGAAGGCGTCCACGGCGAAGGCGGCGGCTTCGGGCGTGGTGGCGAGGCCGTCATCCACATAGCGCACGCCTTCCGCCTCGTGGACGGTCTGCAGCCTGTGGGGCAGGCCGTTGAAATCGCTCAGAGTCTCGAAGGCGGCGCGCGGGTCGTATTCCAGCGCCTCGATCAGGGCGAGGCCGGCGCAGGCGTTCAGCGCATTATGGTCGCCGGGCAGCGATCCGATCCGGCCCCAACGCTCCTCGCCGCGCCAGACTGCGCCGTCCTCTGCGTGAAACCCGTCCTCGCGTCCGAACCAGATACGGTTGGGCTGATGGCCGAACTGGTCTGTCAGGCGCGCATCGGCGGCGTTCATCACGCCCAGCGCATTGGGATCAAGGCGGGCCAGGCGCGCCTTGTCGGCGCGGTAGCGCTCGCCGCCATGGTGCCAGGGCGCGTGGTCGGCGAGGAGATTGAGGAAGATGAAGGCGTCGGGCGCGTGGACGAGATCGGCGATCTGATAGCTGGAGAGCTCCAGCACGATCAGCTCGGCGTCTTTCGGGGCCAGCAGCGCGGGATCACCGATATTGCCCGCCAGCGCCGTCTTCACGCCGAGGCCCTTGAGCATGTGATGGGTGAGCGCGCTTGTGGTGCTCTTGCCCTTGGTGCCGGTTATGGCGACGACGCGCTGGGCCTTTGGTTTCAGTTCAAAGAACAGATTGGTCTGGCTGGTGAGCGTCGCGCCCGCCTTGATCGCGGCGTCCACGCGTGGATCGTAGAGCGAGACCCCGGGGCTTTTCACCAGAAGCGGGCGGTCGGCCCTGGCGCAGGCGCCGGCCAGATCATCCTCGCTGATCCAGCTCACCCCGTCCGGCAGATCCTTCGGCTCGCGCGCGTCCACCACCACCAGTGGCAGGCCCGGCGCTTCGTTGAGGACATGGGACAGCACGGCCCGGCCCTCGCGGCCATAGCCCCAGATGAAGATGGCGTCGTGGTTTGAAAAGGCGGTCATGGGCGTGCGGGCCTTGAGCAATAACGCGAGGTGAGGGGAGCTGGTTTTCAGCGCGCAGGCAAGCTGCGCGGCGTGCGGCCGCTACAGCCGCGCAGCGGCGGCCCGCAGCTTGTGATCGGCCAGCACCAGCGCGGCCATGGCCTCGGCCACCGGCACCGCGCGAATGCCAACGCACGGGTCATGGCGGCCCTTGGTGGAGACGGTGGTGGGCTGCAGATCCTTGGTGAGCGTCTCGCGCTCGATGCGGATCGAGCTTGTGGGCTTGATCGCCACGCGGATCACCAGATCCTGCCCGGTGCTGATCCCGCCCAGCACCCCGCCATTATGGTTGGAGCGAAACGCCGGCTTTCCGGCGTCCAGATACATCTCGTCGGCCGCGTCCTCGCCCGACAGCGCCGCAGCCTCCAGCCCGGCGCCGATTTCCACGGCCTTGGCCGCGTTGATGCTCATCATGGCGCTGGCGAGATCGGCGTCGAGCTTGCCGTATACCGGCGCGCCCCACCCGGCCGGAACGCCGGAGACGACGCATTCCACCAGCGCGCCCACCGAGCTGCCCGCTTTTCTCACCGCATCCATGTCCATGGCCCAGGCCTCGGCGGTTTCGGAATCGGGGCAGAAGAAGTCATTGTGGCCCACTTGCCCCCAGTCCCAGCGGGCGCGGTCGATCTTGCGCGGGCCGATCTGGATCAGCGCGGCGCGGATCTGAATGCCGTCGCCCAGCACCTTGCGCGCCACGGCGCCGGCGGCGACGCGCGCGGCGGTTTCACGCGCGCTGGAGCGCCCGCCGCCGCGATAATCGCGCACGCCGTACTTGGCGTCATAGGTGTAATCGGCGTGGCCGGGCCGCCAGGTGTCGCGGATGTCCGAATAGTCCTTCGAGCGCTGATCGGTGTTTTCGATCATCAGCGAGATCGGCGCGCCGGTGGTCACCTGGCCGTTGGTGCGCTCGTCCTCAAAGACGCCGGAGAGAATGCGCACCACATCGTCCTCGCGGCGCTGGGTGACATGGCGCGACTGGCCGGGCTTTCGCTTGTCCATGTAGGGCTGGATGTCGGCCTCGGTCAGCGCGAGGCCCGCCGGACACCCGTCCACCACACAGCCAAGCGAAGGCCCGTGGCTTTCGCCCCAGGTGGTGAAGCGGAACAGATGACCGAAGCTGTTGTGAGACATGGGGTTCGCCGTTTCAGATCGTGATGCGATGCACCATAGGGTGCTCCGCCAAATCCGTCACGCCGCGCCGCGGCGGGCCCAGCTGACCAGGCGTGCTGCGGGGCTTTTTTTCACGAAGGCGTCGTAGAAGCCTTTGAGCACGCCGGCGGTCTCGTCGGCTTCGGCGCGGGCGGACTGCTCGGCGAATTCCTCGGCCCTGGCTTCACGCGAGCGCCGTTCGCTCTCGCCGGCGGACGTGTCGGCGTCGACCATCTTGTCGCGCACATGGATGTAGACCCGCCACAGCGGATCGCCGATGGGGGTGAGGACGGTTCCTGTCTTCACCGCCACGGGCAGACGCACCATGGCGTCGCGATCATCAATCTTGATGGTGCGCAGCCCGCCCTTGCGTGACTCCTCGGGCGTGATCTCCAGATCAAAGCGGCGCGGCGCATGGATCTGCAGGACCTCATAGGCCTTCAACAATCGCTGCAGCTTGCCCACAAGCTTGGGGTCGTCGCCGGCGGTGTCGGGGTGAACCTGCTTGATGAGCGCACGAAAGCGTGCGCGAACTTCTGTAAAGTCCTCGTCGCCCTGCAGTCCGAAGGCCTTGTATGCGGCCAGTAGCGCTTGCGGATTCACACTCATAAAAAAGTTTCTAGCGCATTTGAGGTTTTCGAAAGGTTGATCGTTTGGTCCGCCTCTCTAGTTTGCGCGCATAAGAGTTGCTGGAGGCGATGCGTTGAGCGGCAAGGACATTATTCCGCCGACCCCGGACGAGGCCGATTACGCCGGGCAGGGCGGGGCCGAGGCGGAGGATATTTTCGCCCGCGAAGACCCGTTCGCCCTGTTTGCAGACTGGATGGCGGCGGCCAGAAAATCCGAACCCAACGATCCCAACGCCATGGCGCTGTCCACTGCAGACGCGGACGGCTTTCCCGATGTGCGCATGGTGCTCCTGAAGGGTGTCGATAGCGACGGTTTTGTCTTCTACACCAATACTCAGAGCGCCAAGGGCGTGCAGCTGGCCGAAAACTCCCGCGCCGCCCTGTGCTTTCACTGGAAGTCTCTGCGCCGGCAGGTGCGGGTGAGGGGTGTGGTCTCGCAGGTCTCGCAAGACGAAGCCGACGCCTATTACGCCAGCCGGGCGCGCGACAGCCGCATCGGCGCCTGGGCGTCGAAACAGAGCCGGCCGCTGGAAAGCCGCTTCGCGCTGGAGAAGGCGGTCGCCGGCTATGCGGCGAAGTTCAATATCGGCGAGATCCCGCGTCCGGACTTCTGGACGGGTTTTCGCATCGCGCCGGTCCATATGGAGTTCTGGCGCGATCGCGCCTTCCGCCTGCATGACCGCATGGCGTTCGACCGCACCGACGCGCAGGCGCGCTGGACGGTCACACGCCTGTATCCGTAGCGGGCTTTAATATAGATTATGCACGCAACGAGGCTGGACCCTGGGGGAACGCGCCATGGAAAGTATTTTTAGAAGCATTCGTCATTTGATCGTGGGCGCCGCGGCGACCGCGGCGATCGGGGTTCCGCTGTGGTTCGTGATCACCGCGTTCGGCGGCAAGTACGGGCTCTGGACGCCGCTTGAGGCGTTCCGCCATGTGCTCACGACGGCGGGCCTTCCCGGCTTCGGCGGCGGCTTTCTGCTGCCGCTGACCGCGGGGCTCGGCGTCGCCGCGCTCATCGTGGCGGTGGTCTTCCGGCTGATGTTCGGCGCCAAGAACGCGCCGGGACCGGGCGGCTATGTGGCCGGAATCGCCGCGCTCGCCGTCGGGTTGGCGCCCATGGGCATGGTGGCTGCGGCGTCAGGCTCGCGCGGCGAGATTCCGCCGATCCACGACATCAGCACCGACACCCAGAACCCGCCGCAATTCACAGCGTCGCTGATCGAGCGGCGCGAGCAGGACGGCGCACGCAATTCGGTGGATTACGCCAGCAAGACCAACCCCGCCGACGGCCGGCCCCTGCCCGAGGTTCAGGTCGAGGCCTACCCTGAAGTTCAGCCGATCATGCTATCGGTGACGCCGGATCTCGCCTATCAGGCGGCGCTGCAAACAGCCCGTGAAATGGGCTGGACGGTGTCCACCGCATCCCAGCGCGAGCTGATGTTTGAGGCCACCGCCACCAGCTTCTGGTTCGGCTTCAAGGACGATATCGTCGTGCGCGTCACCGACGCCGAAGACGAGAGCGGCGCGCGCGTGGACGCCCGCTCGGTGAGCCGCGTTGGCACCAGCGATCTCGGCGCCAACGCCGCGCGCCTGGAGGCGTTCTCGCAAAATCTGCGCTCCAGCGTCACGGGCTAGGGGCCGCTCCCTCCCCGTGAAGCGGCGGGCGAGGACCGGACGACTCGACGGGCGGAAGGAAGCGCGCCCTGTGGTCCGGGCTGGCAGCGGCGGAACGCCGCACTAGGTGGGATGTTTTAGGCAATCTTAGGAGGCCGCCAATGACCAAACCCGCCCGCGAAGGCTTGAGGCTGCGCGATCGCCCGGAATTTTCCCGTAAGGCGCCCCCGCTGACCATGTCCGCCAACACGTTGGTGAAAGAGGCCGTCGCTGAAATGGCGACGCGCAATTTCGGCTCCGTCGTCATCGTGGACGGCGACCGGAAGGTGGAGGGGATCGTCACCGAGCGCGATATCCTGCGCCGTCTCGTTAATCAGAACCGCGACGCGGCGACCACAAAGCTGTCGGAAATCATGACCGCAGACGTGCGCTGCGCCAACGCCGACGACGACATGCTGGACTGGCTGCGCATCATGTCCAACGAGCGCTTCCGCCGGCTGCCGGTGGTCGACGAGGACGGGCGCATCGTTCAGGTGCTCACCCAGGGCGATTTCGTCAGCTATACGTGGCCAGACCTCATCGGCCAGGCGAGCGCGCTGGGCAAGGCGACGGTGATGCGTAATCTCCCCATCGTGCTGATCGGCGGCGCGCTGTTGATCTATCCGCTCATCGTGGCGGTCGCCTTCGGCCTCATGGGCTGACGGTTCGGCCAGTTCGCGGACTTAAGGGACCCGCTTCAGAACCCGGTTCAGCGCGAAGACCCGGCAGGCGCTCGACAGCGGCTGGTCGGGCTCGCGCGCCACACGCTCGGCGTCGATGCGCGCGATGAGCCGGGCCAGAGGCGCATGCTCCTCTTGCGCGGCGTGGTCGATCACCGCCCAGAATTCCGGCTCCAGCGCCAGCGAGGTGGCGTGACCGGCCAGGGTGAGGGAGCGCTTTTCAAGCATGGGCGGCGTGCTCTTTTTTCAAGTGAATTCCCGGCCAGGCCGCGCTGTGCGCGGCGCAGAGCCGGGACCTGTTTCAGTGGATGGCGCCTTACTCGGACAAAGGTCCCGTATCATCACCCCTTTGGGGCTCGTCCGGGGCTTCAGGTGCGGGCTCGCGCTTGTGCCCGTCCACCGTGCGCGCAAGCGTGTCTCGCCGCGCCGCGGCCAGATCGCGCACCGCCTTGGGCGTGCCATGGGCGATCCGGTTGGCGTCGGCCTGCTTGTCCTTCTCGGCGCGGGCCTTGCGCTTTCTGGCCTGGCGCAGATTGATCGGCTTGGTCATGGCGCTTCGTCCTGGTAATCCTTCGAGGCTCCCCCGGACCAGGTCCGGACTCGCGCCTCAGGATGAGGATGAGTTCACAGGTCCAGCATACCTCATCCTGAGGAGTCTTTTGCGCAGCAAGAGCCGCGACGGACGCACGGCGCTCAAGGCCCGCTATTTCGGCCCGATCATGTCTTCGGGGCGCACCACCTTGTCGAACTCGGCCTCGGTGACGAAGCCCATCCGCACCGCCTCTTCGCGCAGCGTGGTGCCGTTTTCGTGGGCGGTCTTGGCGACCTTGGTGGCGTTGTCATAGCCGATCGAGGGCGCAAGCGCGGTGACCAGCATGAGCGAGCGCTCCAGGAGGTCGGCGATGCGCGCCTCGTTGGCCTCGATGCCTACCACGCAGTTTTCGGTGAAGGAGCGGCTGGCGTCGGCCAGAAGGCGCGCGCTGGTGAGCACGTTCCAGGCGATCATCGGCTTGAAGACGTTGAGCTGGAACTGGCCCTGGCTGCCCGCGAAGCTGACCGCGGAGTTGTTGCCCATCACCTGGGCGCAGACCATGGTCATCGCCTCGTTCTGGGTGGGGTTCACCTTGCCCGGCATGATGGAGCTGCCCGGCTCGTTGGCCGGCAGCGAAATCTCGCCGATACCGCAGCGCGGACCCGAGCCCAGCAGGCGGATATCATTGGCGATCTTGAACAGCGACACGGCGGCCGAGTTCAGCGCGCCGTGGGCTTCCACCATGGCGTCCTTGGTGGCCAGCGCTTCAAACTTGTTCGGCGCGGTGACGAAATTCAGCCTTGTAAGGCTCGCGACTTCTTCAGCGAATTTTTCGGCAAAGCCGATCTTGGCGTTCAGCCCGGTGCCCACCGCGGTGCCGCCCTGGGCCAGCTCATAAAGCGAGGGCAGCGCCTGCTCCACCCGGCGGATGGCGTTGTCGACCATGTGGGCGTAGGCGGAAAACTCCTGGCCCAGGGTCAGCGGCGTCGCGTCCATCAGGTGGGTGCGGCCGATCTTGATGATGTCCTTGAAGGCCTGCGCCTTGTCGTTCAGCGCATTGCGCAGGGTCGCAAGGGCGGGCGCCAGATCGTGGACGAAGACTTCCGCCGCCGCGATATGCATGGCGGTGGGGAAGGTGTCGTTGGACGATTGCGAGCGGTTTACATGGTCGTTGGGGTGGACGGGATCTTTGGAACCCACCACGCCGCCCAGCATCTGGATGGCGCGATTGGAGATCACCTCATTGGCGTTCATGTTCGACTGGGTGCCCGACCCGGTCTGCCACACCACCAGCGGGAAATGATCATCCAGCTTGCCCTCGGCGACTTCCAGCGCGGCGGCCGCAATGGCCTCGCCGATCTTCGGATCCAGATTGCCCTGCGCCATGTTGGCCTTGGCTGCGCAATGCTTGACGATCCCGAGTGCGCGGATCAGCGGCAGAGGCTGGGTCTGGCCGCCGATCTTGAAATTGATCAGCGAGCGCGCGGTCTGGGCGCCCCACAGCTTGTCGGCGGGCACCTCCAGGGGTCCGAAGGAATCGGTTTCAACGCGCATCTCGGTCATCGGACGATCTCCAGATTTCGGCCCGGCTTGCGTCAGGCGCAGCGCAGGCGGACAATGTCGCTATCGCGAATCGGGTGTGTAGCACCGGGCGGCGATGGATCAAGCCGGTCTTGGTCGCGGTTATGCTCGAACGCGCTGCGACGCCGCAGCCTCGGGCGGCTCCGCCGGCCGGGCCGCGGTCAACGGGATCTGGAGACGGCAAGTGCAGGCTGTGAAACAAAACGACTCGCTGCATGTACGCGTGGATGCGCTCACGAGCCAGAGCGGCCGGTTCAAATCCCTGATCGAGGATTTCCTGCGCACCGAGTTCGCCCGCGTGCGCCCAGGAAACCAGTCCTATGAAGTCGTCATCGAGATCGAGCGCACACCTGAAACGCCGCTTAAGGACGTGGACAGCGTGGCCAGGGCGGTGCTCGACGCGCTCACCGGCGTGGTGTTTCACGACGACTGCCAGGTGAAGCGACTCCTTGTGGAGAAGATCGCCGGCGAGCGCGACCGAGTGAAGGTGCGCGCGCGACCGATTCAGGCGCTGCAAGCGGCGTGAGCACGCTTCCCGACGTCAATCCGGTCGAGGTCTATCGCCTCGACGGCGCGGGCGGCGGCGAGGAGACCCGGCTGGACTCCGTGCGCGACGAGCTGTCGCCGCCCCATCCCCCCGCCAACCTCTCCCATGGCGAACCCTTCATCTGGGTTCATGTGCGCCGAGAGGACGCCGAATGCCGGCCGATCCTGGAGCAAACCGGGCTGGATGATTTCGTCGTTCAGGCTTTGCTCGCCGAGGAGACCCGCCCGCGCTGCACGGTCCACGGCGACGGCGTGGTGCTCAATCTGCGCGGCGTGAACCTTCTGGAGGGCGCCGAGGTCGAGGACATGATCTCGGTGCGCCTCTGGATTGACCGCAAGCGCGTGGTGGGCGTCTGGCTGCGCCCGCTCTATGCGGTGGCCGATCTCATGGCGGCCATTGATCGCGGGGCGGCGCCGTCCACCACCGGCGATCTGGTCTCGCGCCTGGCGCTGCGCCTGGCCGACCGTATGGAACCGGTGATCGCCCACGAGCATGAACGTATCGATGAGCTGGAGGACCGGCTCGAGACGGAAAAGGTCGATGATGCGCGCGCCGAACTGGCCGACATTCGCCACGAGGCGATCATCCTGCGCCGCTTCATCGCGCCCCAGCGCGACGCGCTCACCACGCTGGCCATCGAGGATCTGAGCTGGCTGGACGACCGCGACCGCTCACGCATCCGCGAAGCCGGCGACCGCACGACGCGCATCCTGGAAGAGCTGGAGGCGGTGCGCGAACGCGCGGCCCTGGTCCACGACCAGCTCATGGAAAAACGCGCCGAGCAGATGAACCGCTACACGCTGCTTTTGTCGGTGGTGGCCGCGATCTTCCTGCCGCTGGGCCTGATCACGGGACTGTTGGGCATCAATGTCGGCGGCATTCCGGGGTCGCAGGAGGGTTACGCCTTCTGGGTGGTGTGCGGCCTGCTGGTGGGCATCGGCCTGGTGCAGCTGGCGATCTTCAGATGGATCAAGCTGATCTGAGGGGCGCGGGGCGCCCGCCGATCCCTGAGACGCCTGCGCGTCACGCCCGCCGCATCTCCCGCCTCAACACCACCATCGCCGCAACGCCGATCACCGGTCCGATCGCCAGCGGCAGGAAGGCGTAGCGCCAGCCGATGGCTTCGGCCCAGAGCGGCAGGAGCTGCACGCTGACCACGGTGAGGGCGAAGCCCAGCGCGGTCTGCAGGGTGAGCAGCGAGCCGGCGAGGCCGGCCGGCGCGCGCTCGGCGATGGCGGCGGAGAACTGCGCGGAGTCCGCGATGACGCTGACGCCGTAGACCAGTAAAAGCGCGGCGAGGACGCGGCCGGGCGCATCCCAGGCCAGCGGCGAGAGCAGCGCGCACAGCCCGCTCACCGCCAGTGCGGCGCCGGCGATCTCGGCGCGACCGAACCGGTCGGCGAGCCTGCCTGCAGCGAGGGCTCCGAAGGCGCCCACTGCCACCACGGCGAAGGTGAAGAGGCCGATATCGGGCCCGGCGTCGAGCTCTCTCGCGGCGCGCCAGGCGGCGATGAAGGCGCCCGCCCAGGCCCAGAAGGCGTAGAGCTCCCACATGTGCCCGAGATAGCCGATATTGGCGGCGGCGATGTCGCGGCGTTTGAACGCCGTCATGATCGCGCCGGGGCGGAACGCCGGCGCGCGGGCGAAGGCGGGGCCGGCTTTCGCGGCGAAGATCAGGCCGGCGGCCAGGAGGGCTGCAGCGGCGGATCCGGCGAACGGCGCGCGCCAGTCAAGGTCGCCCAGAAGCGGCGCGGCCAGATGGGGCAGCGCCGAGCCCAGCGTCAGGGCGCCCACCAGAAGCCCCACCAGAAAACCGGCGTCGCCGCGCGCCCAGCTCGCCGCCAGCTTCATGCCCACCGGATAGACCAGCGCCAGCGCCGCGCCGGACGCCAGGCGCAGGCCGATCATCACGCCGCCGCCGGGTTCGGTGAGCAGCGCCAGGGCGCTCGCCGCCGCGGCCAGCACCGCGCCGGTGGCGAACACCGCGCGCGCATCAAACCGGTCGGAGAGGCCCAGCCAGGCGCTGGTCAGGGCGCCGGCGACGAAGCCCAGCTGCACCGCGCTGGACAGCGCCGCGCTTTCAAAGGCGGTGAGAGGCGTGGTGAGGGCGCGCGCCGCCTCAAGGCCGGGCAGCGCCGCGGCGCCGGCGAACCAGACTGACAGCGCGAGCACCTGACACGCCGCAATGACCGCGAGGCTGAAGGGTTTGCCGGTGAAGGACAGGGCGCTTGAAGTCATGGGCGGCGACAGGCGCGAAGAATGTCGCGCTGCCTAACCACGATCGGGCGATGGCGCGCCGGGGTTTGCGGCGTCGCCGGCGGTTTCAAACGGGCGGATCGCGGTGGTGGCGCTGGCCGTGGCGCACAGCACGCCATCGGAATTGTAGAGCGAGCCCTGCGTGAAGCCGACGCTTCGGCCCAGGCGCAAGGTCTCGCCGATGCAGCGGCAGCGATCGCTCATGAGCGGGCGCAGGAAGCTGGTCTTCATCTCCAGCGTCGGCACGGCGGCTTTCAGGTGGGTGCGGATGAACACGGACAGGCTCATGGCCTCATCCAGAAACGCCGTGACGATGCCGCCCTGGACCGAGCCGTTGGGGTTTCGAAAATCGGGCTTGGCCGTGAACCACGCTTCCACCCGCCCTGTTTCGGGATCGAGATCGGCCAGTTCATAGCCCAGATGCCTTGTGGCGGCGGGAAGGTTTTCCGGCGCGGACAGAATCGCCATGAGCTTGGCGCGCGCGCCTGGATCAGACACGGCGGCTAGTCCTTCTTGCGGAAGGATTCCAGGCTCACCACGGTGGCCTCGCCCGAGTCGTCGCCTGCGGCCGCGTCGCGCGCTCGGGCCTCGCCGGGCGCCGGGTCGACATAGTCGAAATGCAGGCGGAAGCCGACGCTGGGATCGTGGAAGCGGGTGACCGCGCGCCATGGCACGCCGAGATATTTCGGCACCCCGCCGAATTTCAGCGTCACCTCGAAGCCGGACTCCTCGATATTGAGATCCCAGAACTGGTGTTCGAGCACCACGGTCATTTCCTCGGGGTAGGCCTTCATCAGGCCCTCATCGATATCGCAGTCCGGATCGGTGGTGCGGAAGCTGAGATAGAAATGGTGGGCGCCGGGCAGGCCTCCGGGACCCGCGGCGCGCTTGATCGCCTGCTTCACCACATCGCGCAGGGCGTCCTGCGCCATGCGGTCGTATCCCATAAGGTCTTTCGCCAAACGTCCCGCGCCCCGTGCCATGGATTGTTCGATGACGAGGGTATCGCCTTAGTCCGGCGCGTCAATCAGCACGCACTGCAGCTGACAGGGGCGGCCGCGAGGGGTAGGACCAGTTCGGGTTCAACGTAAAAGGGCGCTGGCCATGACCAAGACCGAAGACGGCTCCGGCGCCGCAAACCGCCCGCCCGAGACGCTGTTCGCGCCCGCCGCGGTGCGGTCCATGGCCGACGGCGCCGGCGCGCTGGAGCGGATGAAAGCCCTGCGCGACAACCCGATCTCGGTGCTGCCCGACGCGGTCTACAGGACCGACCATCACATCGCGCCGCTGGGTTCGCGCTCGGTGCATTTCCTCGCCGGACCCGACGCGATTCGCGCGGTGATGCAGGATGATTTTCAGGCCTGGCGCAAATCTCCCCTGATCATGCGCATGCTGCGCCCGATCCTGGGAGACGCCATCCTCACCGCCCATGGCGAGAGCTGGCGGCGCCAGCGCATGATCCTGCAACCGGCCCTGTTTAAAAAGCGGATCGCCCGGTTTGCGCCGCTGATGACGGCCGCCGGGCGCAGCGCCATCGCGCGCCTGTCCGCCGGGCCGCAGCCGGTGGAGGTGCACGCGGTGATGAACGACACGACCTTCACCATCATCGAGCAGGCCCTGTTCTCCGATACCGAAGGCTTTGACCGCGCGGCGGTGCGCGGCGCGATCGAGCGTCTGCTGGAGGAGATCGGGCGGCTGCGCTATTCCGATCTTCTGCCGTTTCCAGAATGGGCGCCGCGCATCATGAGCCCCGGCGGCCGGGCTGCGCTGAAGACCTTCCGCACCGCCGCTCTGGCCCAGATCCGGCGGCGGCGCAGCGCTCGCGGCGAGGGCGCGCAGGAAGACGGCGCCGGCGATCTGCTGTCGTTGCTCATGGATGTGCGCGACGAGGAGACGAAAGCGGGTCTCTCCGATATCGACATCCGCGACACGCTGATGACGTTTGTGGCCGCCGGTCACGAGACCACGGCGATCGCGCTGACCTGGTCGCTCTACTGCCTGGCCCATGACCGCGAGGCGCAGGCGCGCGTGCGCGCCGAGGCGGAGCGTGTGTTCGCCGGGGTCGAGGATCCCGGCGCGGGCGAGAGCGCGCAGCTTGTCTTCACCCGCCAGGTGGTCGAGGAGGCGCTGCGCCTGTTTCCGCCCGCGCCGGCGCTGGGCCGGCGGGCGGTGCGCGACACGCATATCAGCGAAACGCCGGTGAAGAAGGGCGATATGGCGCTGCTGGCGTTTTACGCCCTGCATCGCAACCCCGGCTATTGGGACCACCCGGACCGCTTCGATCCAGATCGCTGGAGCCCTGAGCGCCGGCCCGTGGACCGCTATCGCTTCATGGCGTTCGGCGGCGGGCCGAGGGCCTGCGTGGGCGCGCAATTTGCGATGATGGAGGCCTCGCTCATCCTGGCCCAGATCGTCGCGGCGCTGGATGTGGACCCGGTGGACGAGCTCGTGGAGCCGGTCATGCAGGTCACCCTGCGCCCGCGCGGCGGGCTCCGCCTCGTGTTTACGCCGCGCCAGTAAAGCCGTGGCGGTAAGGCGCGGATGATGGCTGCGGGGGGCATGCATGAGGCGGCGGGAGAAAAGTGGGGGCTTCTGTTGCCAGGCGCCCCCGAACCCCGCCTGACCTTGCTAGAGATCAGGACTTAAGTGCGAGAAACCCGCGCTGCTACGCAGCGAGAGCCATCTCTTCAGCATAGTTGTCGTTGGCAACTACTTGAAACGGGCTGGTAACGAAGCCCATTCGGGCGAAAGCAACGTCTTTAGCCATCCGTCGATCCTATTCGGCCCCTCAACGTCCGCCCAACGAACGGGGAAAGATGGTGGTGGAGCCGCCGGGATTCGCACCCGGGTCCGGTCTGGTTATTACACGCGCGTTTATCGCCATAGACCGCCGAAGCGGACAACATGAATATAGGTGATCGCGGGCCCCGGCGAAAGGGGCAGGCGCCGAGCGCGATCACGCTTCACTACGGTGAGTCCCCTCGACTACGCCAGCAGGCCGACCGCGAACAGGGCGATCACGGTCAACACGAACGCCAGCACGTAAACCGGCGCGAGGACGCCAATCCGCAGAATCGCCCCCATCCAGCTCGAGGCGTACATGCCGCGATCACTCAGGACGGCGTAGGCCAGCGGCGCCGCGAGCGTGGTAAGGCCGATGGCGCTGGCCGCAACAGCCGACACCGCTGACAGGTACGCATAGGTCAGCGCCGCTCCGGCGGTGAACGGCATGAGGGCGGCGTGGAAATACACTGAATGGAGGGCGTGCCGGATCAACGGCGCGCGCGGGTGCAGAAGGGCGTTCATCATGGCGAACACCAGCGCCATGGCGATCACGGCCTGGCCGATCGCCAGATTGGCGCGGCGCTCAAAGGCGACTGGATCGCGGGCGATCTGGGCCAGAGCGCCTGCGTCGCCGCCGAGCGTTGGATCAAGAACGCCCTCGCCGATCGGTTCGGGCGGCGGGTTCCAGGGGGGCCGAAACATGGACAGGCGCACCACGACGCCGTCCAGGCCCATCTCAACAATGGAATCGCCGTCGATACGGCTCTGGCCGCCTGTCTCACGGTCCGCCTCACGCTCCGTCTCAACACCTGCCTCGCGCTCTATCTCGATCTCCAGGCCGATCACGGTGAGACCGCCCAGCTGGGTGATGGCGAGAAAGGCGAACACGGCGATTGCGTAGAGCCGCACCGGCGGGGTGAACCGGGCCCGGCGCCCCTCCGCGTAGGCTCGAGCTACTGCGCCAGGGGCGGCGTAGAGCGCGCGGAACGTCGTCCAGAACCGGCCGTCCCAAGAGACAATCCCGTCCACCGCCTCGCGCAACAGGCCCAGGAAGGGCCGGTTCAGGTCCGTCTGCTCCTGACCGCAGGCTGCGCAGAAGCGGTCCCTCACGCGGGCGCCGCAATTGGCGCAGCGCTCCGCCGGTCCCGTCCCGGTCCCAGTCCTTGGCCTGGCCTTGGGCTTGGTGTCTGGCTGATCATCCCCCGTCATGGGCCAAGCCTAGCCGCTTGGCCCTGCACCGTCATGGGGTTTGCATCGGCTTATCCGCTTGTCTTAGCCGCCCGTCATCACAAAGGCGTTCAGCTTGTTGCCGTCCGGATCGCGGAAATAGGCGGCGTAGAAATTGTCGCTGCGCGGGCCCGGCGGGCCCTCATCGGCGGCGCCGTTGTCCATCGCCGTCTTGTAGATTTCGTCCACATGGGCCGCGTCGCGCGCGGCCAAGCCTACCATCACGCCATTGCCGACCGTCGCCGCCTCGCCGTTGAACGGCATGCTCAGCGCGACCCCGGCGGCGCCGCCGGGCTTGCCCCAGGCGATGAAGGTGTCGAACTCCATCATGCGCGGCGTGTCCAGCAGAGCGGCGATCTTGTCATAGAACGCCGCCGCGCGCGGCAGGTCGTTGGTCCCCAGCGTCACATATCCGATCATGGTTCGTCCGCCCGAGTGTTCATTGTATGTTCCACCATTAACGCCACACTGGGACCAAAGCTGCAAGTTAAATGTCGATGTGTGAAGCCCGGCCCACTCAATCCAGCGCCCGGGTCGCCGGCGCCTGGCGGGATGCGCCGATGGACTGAGACTGCCGGCCCGGCTTATCCCCAAAGCCTCGCCTTCAGCGAGTTCGAGAACCGGCTCGATCAAAATTCGCCGAGCCTGCGCCAGTCAGGCGACTATGCGGATCAAAAAAGGAAGCTGGTGGTCCCGTCGCTCGTCATGTTGCCCCGCGCGTCGTATGTCGGCGCGGCTGAGCCGGTCACGCTGGTGACCTGGTTCAACCCGCTATGGCCGAACAGCGTGTCGACATTGATGTGGCTGGCGAAGCTGTAGCCGGTGTTGGAGCGGGTGCGGCTCTCGATCTGGCCGGCCGGGTTGAAGCTGAACGAGTCGGTGTTGTCGTTGGCGGTTCCCGCAAGATCCTGCACCGGCTCGTCGAGGCGCCCGTTCGGCTGGGCCTTAATTCGCTTCGCGCGGCCCGGCCTCACCATCAAAGCTGTAATCGGTGACCGTGCCGTTGCCGCGGGTGAGGGCGGTGCGCCGTCCCAGATCATCATAGGCAAAGCTTGCCAGCACGCCGACGCCGGAGCTCGCGCCGTTCTCGCGGATGGCAGTAAGTTGGCTCGCGACCGTGTAGTCGTACGCCACATAGAACGCGTCCGGCCAGGTCATGCGCGTGCGCCGGGGCGCCGCGTCATACTGATAGCTCACCGTGCCGTTGGGGCTGGCTTGCGAGAGCATGCGCCCGCGCGCATCGAAGGTGTTGGTGATCGTCATCGCGCCGTTCGACGCGGTCAGAAGGTTGGAGAAATTGTGGTGGGTGTGGAAGTCGGGAAGTTAATCTTGGGGAAAAAGACGATAGCGTCTGACACCGAGCACCCTTGCCGGCGCATTATCTTCGCTAAGAGTAACGCTTAATTCCATATGTGGATGACCATCGACATCGTCACGGTCATCCACATCAATGTCTGGTCGCGCTTGATACCAAGTGCCGCCCAGACGGAGCGCATAATAGGAGTAGACCGGAGGCTGTGTTAGTCCACAAAGATCAGCCGTTTCCTCATCCAGTGTCTGTGCGAGGGTTTGTGTATAAACTGATAAGCTGTTTGTAAAAACATACCAATTCTTATCGATCCAAGTCGCCTCCGATGAAAGTGAGTAAATGCCGCCGACGAAAGGGCTGTCAAAAGACCTGACTTCGAATTCAATTTCTGACTCTAGAGGCGAGAGAGTAATATCATTGTAAATTAATCCAGAGCATTGATCATGCGTCCTGTGTACGCCGTACACTTCAACGAGCGAGGTCGAATCAAAGCCTGGAACCGCCACAATTCCTAACAGCAATATCGATACTAATATCATCTGCGGCATATCCTTAGAAGTTGGGCGCCATATCCGTCGGCCTGCGCCTCGCGAGGGTCCGTCGGGTCTAGACCACCTAAAAGGCCAGCATTGATGTGGCCTCCAAACTCGTGGCCCGCTACGAAATAAGCTACGTCCTGCGCAGTCAACGCGTTTGGGCTGACAGTAGTACTTACTGAGCCCGTATCAGTATTATAATGTCGAATTCCGATTCTGCGCCCCTCTGCCGCGCCTCGATAAAACTGAACGTGTCCTCTGTTCTGGTCTGCAGCAGCAAAGATAGGCGTTCCTAACGGATATTCTGGGCTTTCGCTGCCTAAAATCAGCCCGTTGCTAAGCATAAAGCCATATCGATCATCGTAACCCCACGTGCTGCGTTCAGGAACCATGCCGGCCCGTCGGGCGCAATCGACCGCATTTCTTATGAGCGCGTTGCGACTGTTTTCGCCGAGGTCTTCACCGCCGACATTATCCCCTCCGTCCTCGCTTCCACCACCACCACCACCGGGCCCGCCCCCGAAAAGCCGAACACCGCCGGAATTCCCAAAGCCGAATCGGCCCGGCGCATTGTTCCAACACTCCATGTACTGAGTACCGTTTTTGGTGCCGATGGGGCGGCAATGATCAAAGGTTTCTCTCTTAGGGTTTTTCAAGCGGCTCAACCCCCACGGATCGGTGAAGTTCACCGGATCTCCGCCCACATAGGCGTAGAGGTTCATCCCGCCTGAGTGGCCTATGGGATCGGTCTGCATGAAGCGCATGAGGCCTGGGTGGTAGGCGCGGTTTTTGGAGTGATAGACGCCGGCGGCGGCGATCCACATCTGGCCGGTGTACTGGTAGAGGCCGGTATTGGCGGGGTTATGCGTCGCGCCGTCGTTCATCCACCAGGACGCCATGGTTCCTTGGCCACCCTCGCCTTATCCCCCGCCTGGCGCCGGGTTTCGGCGCCGGATGGCTTTATCGAATCGTCTGGCGCGCTAGTCTTGGCGCTGTTGCTTTTTGAGGATGGCCGCCATGGCGCTCGCTGACCCTTCGCCCCACGACGGATCGCCCGGGTCCGGCTCGCCCATCGAGCGGGCCTATCTCGATCTGCTGCGCGAGATCATGGAGGCAGGCGAGGATCAGAGCGATCGCACGGGCACCGGCACGCGTGGCGTGTTCGGCCGGCAGATCCGCTGTGATCTCAGCCACGGATTTCCGCTGCTCACCACCAAGAAGGTGCATTTCAAGTCCATCGCGGTGGAGCTGTTATGGTTCATCAAGGGGATGACCAATGTACGCTGGCTGCAGGAGCGCGGCGTGAAGATCTGGGATGAGTGGGCCGACGAAGACGGCGAGCTCGGCCCGGTCTACGGCAAGCAATGGCGCCGCTGGGAAGGGCCGGGGGGCGAAGAGATCGACCAGCTCGCCAATCTGATCGAGCAGATCAGGACCAGCCCCGATAGCCGCCGCCATGTGATCAGCGCCTGGAACCCGGCCGACGTGCCGTCCATGGCGCTGCCGCCCTGCCACACTCTGTTCCAGTTCAAGGTGCTCGGCGGCCGGCTGCATCTGCAGCTCTATCAGCGCTCCGCCGACATGTTCCTGGGCGTGCCGTTCAATATCGCCAGCTACGCGCTGCTGCTGGCCATGGTGGCGAAAATCACCGGCTATGAGCCGGGCGAATACGTCCACACGTTTGGCGATGCGCACATCTATTCAAACCATGTGGACCAGGTGAACGAGCAGCTCTCGCGCACGCCGCGCGCTCTGCCGCGCCTGATCCTCAATCCGGCTGTCACGGATCTCTTCGCGTTCGAGTATGAGGACATCGCCATAGAGGGCTATGACCCCCATCCGGGGATCAAGGCGCCGGTGGCGGTATGACCCGTCCCCGTCTGGCCGTCGTGGTGGCCGTTGCGAAGAATGGCGTGATCGGCCGGGATGGTGATCTGCCCTGGCGGATTCCGTCTGACCTGAAACGCTTCAAGGCGGCGACGCTGGGCAAGCCGGTGATCATGGGGCGCAAGACCTGGGAGAGCCTGCCGAGGAAACCCTTGCCCGGACGGCCCAATATCATCGTCAGCGGCTCCCTGGCGGCGGCGCCTGGCGCGCAGGTGGTCTCCAGCGTCGAGGCGGCGCTGGACGCCGGCGCGGCGGCCGCCGCCGAGTGCGGCGCGGGTGAGGTGTGCCTTATCGGCGGCGCGCGGCTCTACGCCGACATGCTTCACCTTGTGGACCGCATCCATCTGACTGAGGTGGATCTGGAGCCGGACGGCGACGCGGTGTTTCCCGCCCTCGATCCTGAAGCCTGGCGCGAGATCAGCGCCGAGCGTGTGGAGCCGGGCCCGGACGACGACGCGGGCTTCACCGTGCGCCTCCTTGAGCGGATCAAGGCCTCGAAATAGGCTTCCGGGGTGAGGCGGCGCGCCGCGCCTTGTCCGGTTTTACTTGAACCGGAGGGCGCAACCCGCCACATACGGGGCAAGCGCGATCAAGCGATATCCATTGCAGGAGCGGGGAAATACATGCCCTGGAACGATAATTCAGGCGGCGGAGGCCCATGGGGCTCCGGCGGCGGCGGCAACAACAACAATCCGTGGGGCCAGGGTCCGCGCCGTCCCGGCGGCGGTGGCGGTGGCCAAGGCGGTCCGGGCAATGAGCCCGACCTTGAAGAGCTGATCCGGCGCTTCCAGCGCTGGCTCAAGGGTCTCTCCGGGGGCGGCGGCTCCGGCGGTTCGGGCGGCTCCGGCGGCGGCGGCGGCAAGGGCGCCGGCGGCGTGATCGGCATCGCCGTGCTCGTCGCCGCGGTGGCCTGGCTCGTGTGGCCGGGCAATTTCTATTACATCGTCAGCACCGACCAGGCCGGCGTCGTGCTTCGCTTTGGCGAGTATTCGCGCACCGCGAGCCCGGGTCCGCACCCCAAGCTGCCGTATCCGCTGGAGACCGTGCTTCTGCCCGGCGTGACCACCACCAATGAGGTCGAGGTCGGCGCGGTCGACGCGGAAAGCCTGATGATCACGCAGGACGAGAACATCGTCGATGTGGACTTCGTGGTGCAGTGGCGGGTTGATCTGAGCTATCCCGAAGGGGTTCGCGACTTCCTGTTCAATGTCCGCGACCCTGAAGGCACCGTGAAGGTGGTCGCCGAATCGGCGATGCGTGAAGTGGTCGGCACCACCGAGTTGATCCCCATCATCACCACCGGCCGCGCCGAGCTGGCGACCCGCGCCCGCGGCATCATCCAGGACACCCTGGACAGCTATCGGGCCGGCATCCAGATCCTTGAAGTCCAGCTCAGCGAATCGTCGGCTCCGGCTGCGGTGATCGATGACTTCCGCGATGTGGACCGGGCCCGCCAGGACGCCACCCGCTTCCAGCTGGAAGCCCAGCGCGACGCCAACCAGGTCGTGCCGGAAGCCCGCGGTGACGCGGCGCGTCTGCTGGAGGAAGCCCGCGGCTATCGCGACCAGGTGGTCGCCCAGGCCGAGGGTGAAACCGCCCGCTTCAACTCGATCTATCAGCAATACGCCCTGGCGCCCGAAGTCACGCGCCGGCGCATGTTCCTGGAGACGATGGAGCGGGTGCTGGGACGCTCCGAACTCATCATTCTCGATCAGGGCGGAGAAGGCTCGGGCACCGTGCCGTACCTGCCGCTCGACCAGCTCGGCCGCGCGCGCGGCGAGCGCTCGCAAGCGGCCGGCTCCGGTCAGGGAGGCAATTAAGCCATGCGCATTCTTACCCTCATCATTGCGGCGCTGGTGATCATCGCCGCAATCGTGGCTTCAACCGCCACCTACACCGTGAACGAGCGCCAGCAGGCTCTCGTGCTGCGCTTCGGCAAGGTGACCGCCGTGGTCAACGAGCCGGGCGACGAAGACCCGGGCCTCCACTTCAAGGCCCCCTTCATCGACGACGTGATCTACTTCGAAAAGCGCAACATGGAATTCGACATGCGTCCGGCGGAAATCCTCGCCGCCGACCAGGAGCGCCTGGTCGTGGACGCCTTCCTGCGCTTTCGGATCACCAATCCGCTGCGGGTCTATCAGACCGCCCGCGACGAGCGCGGCCTGCGCGAGCGCCTGCGCCCGCTCATGGACGACTCCCTGCGCGGTGTGATCGCCTCGATCAACTCCAACGAGGTGATCTCCGGACAGCGCTCCTCGCTCATGGACCGCATCGAATCCGCGGTGGCCGCCCAGGTGGCCAACCAGGATCTCGGCGTGGAAGTCATCGACGTGCGCATCCTGCGCGCCGACCTTCCCCAGCAGGTGACCGAGCAGGTCTTCCAGCGGATGGCCTCCGAGCGTCAGCAGGAAGCCCAGCTGGTGCGCTCGCGCGGTGAAGAGCTGGCCCTGGAGATCCGGGCCGGCGCCCAGCGTGAAGCCACGGTGATCCGCGCCAACGCCCGGGCCGAAGCCGACCGCATCCGCGGTGAAGGCGACGGCCGGAGGAACCGGATCTACGCCGAGGCCTACAGCCAGGACGTGGAGTTCTTCCGGTTCTACCGCTCCATGATCGCCTATGAGAACGCCCTGCGCGACGGCACGCCCATCGTGGTGCCGCCCGACAGCGAGTTCTTCGAGTATTTCCGCTCCGAGAGCGGCGGGCCCAACTAGCCTCGACTCGCATCTCGCACACTGGAACGGCCGGGCTCCAACGAGCCCGGCCGTTTTCGTTTGTGCCCGCAAACAGCCCCTCAAACGCACGTGCGCCATGGTGAAGCGCGGCGCGGGCGTGTTAGACATTCATTAATCGTTTGAACCGACTGACCGACCGGAGCCGCCGATGCGCCTGTTCGCCGCCCTCTGCGCCGTCGCCCTGCTGGCCGGCGCTGCGCCGATCTTCACTGCGAGCGCCCAGCCCAATGACGGATTCGCCGACCTCAATGACCGTCTGAGCCCTGCGGTGGTGAACATCGCCACGGCCCAGCGCCTCGGTGAAGACGACGGGCTGCCGGTCTTCCCGCCGGGTTCGCCGCTGGAGCGCTTCAACGATCTTCTGGGCGAGGGGCCGCGCATGGCGCGCTCGCTGGGCTCTGGCTTCGTCATCGACGCGGCCGGGCTGGTGGTCACCAACAACCACGTCATCGACGAGGCCGACGAGGTGGAGGTCGTGTTCCAGGACGGACGCATCCTGCCCGCGGAGATTATCGGGCGCGATCCGGCCACCGACATCGCCGTGCTGCGCATCAATGCCGGCGCGCCGCTCGCCTTTGTGGAGTGGGGCGATTCCGATGCGGCGCGCGTGGGCGAATGGGTGGTGGCCATCGGCAACCCGTTCGGTCTGGGCGGCTCGCTCACCGCCGGCGTGATCAGCGCGCGCGGCCGCGAGATCGGCGGGCGCTATGATGACTATCTGCAGACCGATGTGGCCATCAATCGCGGCAATTCCGGCGGTCCGCTGTTCAATATGGACGGCGATGTGATCGCAGTGAACACGGCGATCTTCTCGCCCACCGGCGCCAGTGTCGGCATCTCCTTTTCCGTGCCCAGCGCCGTGGCGCGCCCCGTGGTCGACCAGCTTGTGGAGTTTGGCGAAACCCGGCGCGGCTGGCTGGGGGTGAATGTGCAGGCGGTGACCGCCGACATGGCCTCCGCCATGGGTCTGGCCGAGGCGCGCGGCGCGGTGATCACCCGCATCGATCCTGAAGGCCCTGCGGCCGGCTCGGGGCTCGAGACCGGCGACGTGGTGCTGGCCTTTGACGGCCGCCCCGTGGCCGACGACCGCGCCTTGCCTCGCATCGTCGCTGATACTGCGCCCGGCACGCAGGCGTCCGTCGAGGTGTTCCGCCGCGGCGCGCCGGTCACGCTCACCGTCACGGTGGAGCGCCTGGACGAGGGCGACGCGGCGCGCGCGCCCGCCAGTGCCGGCGACGCCGACCCGGCCGCACCGGAGCTGCTTGCGGCGTCTGACACCCTGTTCGGCATGACGCTGGAACCGCTCACCGAGACGCTGCGCCGGCGCTTTCGCATCCATCCCGACGCCGAAGGCCTGGTGGTGGTCGAGATCGACCCCGCCAGCGACGCCGCCGGCAAGGTGCGCCCGGGCGACGTGGTCGAAGAGATCGCCTGGACACGGGTGGAGACGCTGCAGGCGGCCCGTGATCTGGTCGAACAGGCTGGCGGCAGCCCGATCCTCTTCAGCCTCAACCGCCAGGGTCAGTATGTGCTGGAGACCCTGCGAGGGTAGGGCGGTGGTCCGCTCACCCGCTCTGATGGTGTGCGGCGCGCGCCGATGACTCCCGATATCCTGCTTCTCGCCGGGCCGACCGCCAGCGGCAAGACGGCGCTGTCGCTGCACGCGGCGCGGGCGCTGAACGGCGAGATCGTCAACGCCGATTCCATGCAGGTCTATGCCGGGCTCGACATCATCGCCGCCCAGCCCGGCCCTGACGAAAAAGCCGCTGCGCCCCATCACCTGTTTGCGCAGATCAATCCGGGCGAGCGCTGCTCGGTGGGGCGCTGGGCGCTCCTGGCGCTGGAGCGCATCGAGGACATCACTGGGCGTGGGCGCACGGCGATTCTGGTGGGCGGGACCGGGCTCTACTTCAAGGCGCTCACCGACGGGCTGGCGCCGGCGCCGGATATTCCAGACGACATCAACGACGCGGTGCAGGCGCTTTACGAGCGCGGCGGGCTGGAGGCGTTGCGCGCCGAGGCCGAGTCCGCCGATCGGCTGGGCGCCGCGCGCATCAAGGCGGGCGACCGACAGCGATTGATGCGGATTATCGCGGTGAAGCGGGCCAGCGGCGCGGCGCTCTCCGATCTGCAGGCTGAGACGACTCCGCTTGTTGATCGCGAACGCTGGCGCGGCGTGGTGATCCGGCCGCCCCGCGGCACGCTCTATGCGCGCATCGAAGCGCGGTTCGACCAGATGCTCGCCGCCGGCGCCCTGGACGAGGCGCGGTTGCTGGCCGCACGCGGGCTCGATCCGGCCTTGCCGGCGATGAAGGCGGTGGGCGTTCCGCCCCTGCTGGATCATCTGGCCGGACGCATAGACCTTAAGACCGCGATCGAGCTCGCCAAGCGGGACTCCCGGCGCTTCGCCAAGCGGCAATTTACCTGGTTCTCCAACCAGCATTCGGGGTGGGCGCGCATCGAAAGCCTTGACCCGGACGATCAGCGCGAGGAGCTTGCGCGCCTTCTAAAGTCCGAATTCGGAGCCGGGTGAATGCCCCTCTATGAAGCCGATATCGACCCGGAGCCGATCCGTTCGCGAACGGTGGCGCTGATCGGTTATGGCAATCACGGGCGCTCCCACGCGCTCAATCTGCGCGATTCAGGGGTGGAGGGCGTTCTGGTCGGCCTGCGGGGCGGCTCGGCGTCGGCGGCCAAGGCGACCGCGGACGGCTTCGAGGTGGTGAGCCTTGAGGACGCCGCGCGGCGGGCCGACGTGCTCTCAATCCTGGCCGCCGACGAAGCGCACAAGGAAATCTGGGAGACAAAGCTGGCCCCCCATGCGCGCGCGGGCCAGTGCCTGATGTTCTGCCACGGCTTTTCGGTGGATTACGGCCTGGTGGATCCGCCTGAAGGCTTCGACGTGGTGCTGGCCGCCGCCAAGGGACCGGGCGGGGCGGTGCGCACCGCGTTTGAAAGGGGCGGCGGGCTGGTCGGCTTTTACGCCGTGCACCGCGACGCCACGGGGGAGGCGGGCGCCATCGCCAGGGCCTATCTCGCGGCGCTTGGATGCGGGCGGGCCGGCGTGCACGAATCGTCGTTCAAGGAAGAGGCGCTCGCCGACATTCTGGGAGAGCAGGCGGTGCTGGTGGGCGGCATGTGCGCCCTGGCGCGCGAAGGCTTCGAACAGCTCACCGCCGCCGGGATCAGCTCGGAGATGGCCTATATCGACACGGTCCACGAGCTTAAATACATCGCCGAACTGATCCATGAGCGCGGCATTCACGGCATGTACGCAGCGATCTCCGACACCGCCGAGTTCGGCGCGCACGAAGTTGAGGGCCCGATCCGCGAGGCGGTGCGCCCGGTCTTCGAGGCCATCGTGAAGGACGTCACGGCCGGTGATTTCGCCCGGCGCTGGGTGGCCGATTACGAGAACGGCCGCGCACGCCTGCTCGACATGCGCGCGAAAGCGGGCGAGCATCCGCTGGAGAAGGCGGGCGAGACGATGCGGGGCGCGTCCCGCCGGCGCGCCGAATAAACGCCGCAATCAAAGCGCCTAAGCGCGCGCTCCGCGGCCCGGAACTTGCTGGGCCCGCTGCGTACCTGAATTGAAGACTGCACCCGCCATGGACGCTTTTCTCCGCTTTATCACCCGCCTTGATTCGCGCGCCGTGCGCGCGGTCTGGATTACGCTGGCGCTGTTCGCGCTGGTGATCGGCGTCTTCGTGGTTGGCCGCTTTGTGCTCGACATTGAACAGGATTCGGTGCGCGACTGGTTCTCCGGCGCGTCGAACCAGTGGTACGCGCTGCCGGCCACGATCGTGCTGTTCATCCTTCTGGCGTTCGTGGGCGCGCCCCAGTTCGCGCTGATCGCCGCAGCGGTTTTCGCCTTTGGGCCGGTGCAGGGCTTTTTCTATTCCTGGATCGCAACGCTGATCTCGGCGAGCGTCAATTTCTGGCTCGGCCGGTTTCTGGGCGCCGACACCGTGCGCCGCTATGGCGGCAAGACGGTCAACCGAATCTCGGCGTTCGTGGGCAAGAACGGCTTCTGGGCCAGCCTGATCGTGCGCATCGTGCCCAGCGCGCCCTTCATCGTGGTCAACATGGCCGCCGGGGTATCGCACATGGGCTTCTTCCCCTTCCTGGCCGGCCTCGGCGTCGGGGTGATTCCCAAGACCGCGATCATTGCGTTTTTCGGCGGCTCGCTCATGGCGCTTTTCGCCGGAGGCGGCTGGACGGCCGTGCTGGCGCTGGCCGCTGCGGCCGCCGCTTGGGTCGGCTTCATGCTTTACGCCCGCAAGCTGCTGCGCAGTGATGACGGGCCCATGGGCGGCGGACCCGGCTGAACAGGCTGCTGAACGCACCCGCCGGGCTGAGTGTGAGGCGGGCGGACGGCTTGCAATCGGCGTCGGGGCGTCGCACAAGGAACACACTTGAAAATTAAATCCCGTGGTGACGAGAGTCGCCGACGGGCGGCCGCATGAAACGGGAAAGCGCATGTTCTCAAGCGTGTTCGGGCTCCTCTCTGCTGACATCGCCATCGACCTTGGCACGGCGAACACGCTTGTTTACGTGAAAGGCCGCGGTGTCGTGCTGAACGAGCCGTCCGTGGTGGCCTACAAGATCGAAAAAGGCCGCAAGCACGTGCAGGCGGTCGGCGCGGAAGCCAAGCTGATGCTCGGCAAGACGCCCGGCAATGTCGAGGCGATCCGTCCCATGCGCGACGGCGTCATCGCCGATTTCGACGTCGCCGAAGAGATGATCAAGCACTTCATCCGCAAGGTTCACAATCGCCGGACCTTCGTCAGCCCGCAGGTCGTGATCTGCGTGCCGTCGGGCGCCACGGCGGTGGAGCGCCGCGCGATCCATGAAAGCGCGAGCCTGGCCGGCGCGCGCAAGGTCTATCTCATCGACGAGCCCATGGCCGCCGCGGTCGGCGCCGGGCTGCCCATCGACGAGCCCACCGGCTCGATGATCGTGGACATTGGCGGCGGAACCACCGAAGTCGCTGTGATGAGCCTGTCGGGGATTGTCTATTCGCGCTCGGTGCGCGTGGGCGGCGACAAGATGGACGAGTCCATCATCAACTATATCCGCCGCTCGGCGAACCTTCTCATCGGCGAGACCAGCGCCGAGCGAATCAAGAAGGAAATCGGCTCGGCCACCCCGCCGCCCAAGGGCGAGGGCCTGACGCTGGAGATCAAGGGCCGCGACCTGATGAACGGCGTGCCGCGCGAAATCGTCGTCACCGAAGCGATGATCGCCGAAGCGCTGTCCGAGCCCGTCGAGCAGATCGTCGAAGCGGTCAAGCAGGCGCTTGAAGCGACCCCGCCGGAACTGGCCGCGGACATCGTGGACAAGGGCATCGTGCTCACCGGCGGCGGCGCGCTTTTGAGAAACCTGGACACCGAGCTTCGCGACCGCACGGGCCTTCCTGTCAGCCTCGCCGACGACCCGCTGTCCTGCGTGGTGCTCGGCTGCGGCAAGGCGGTGGAGAATCTGCGACTGTGGCGGCCCATCCTGGCCGAGGCGGTCTAGCGCCGCGTCATTAGGAGGATCGCGCGACCGTGGCCAGACGACCGGGGCGCCGACATTCTGACGAGGGCGTACGCTTTCCCCTCGCGCTGACCGGGCTCTGCCTGATCATCGCCGCTCTGCTGCTCTGGCTCGATCGTCCCGAAGCGCGCTTTGAGCCCTTGAGCGACGCGCGCGCAAGCTTCAACGACGCCGCCCTGCCGGTGCTTCAGTTCGCCGGAGAGCCCTTGCGCGGCATGGGCAATATGGGTCCCTGGTGGCGCCGTCAGATGGAGCTCGCCGAGGAGAACCGCGCCTTGCGCCTGCGCGCCGCCGAGCTGCGCGCCTGGCGCGACGTCGCCCTCGCCCTGCAGGAGCGCAACCGGCGCTATGAGGACATGCTCAACGTCCACGGACCCGATATGGGCGCGCGAATCAGCGCCTGGACCGTGGCCGACCAGTCCACCGATTTCGTGCGCTCGCGCCTGGTGGCCGCCGGATCGGATCAGGGCGTGGAGACCGGCCTTCCGGCGGTGAACATTTACGGCCTGATCGGGCGGACCGTGGATGTGGGCCGGCAAAGCGCGCGCGTCCTCATGCTCACCGATTTCAACAGTCGGGTGGCGGTGATGGCTGACCGCTCCAACGCCCGCGCGCTTCTGGTGGGCGACAACACCGACTTTCCGCGCATGGAATATCTGGGCCGCGATCCCGATCTGGTTGAAGGCGACCGCATCGTCACCTCCGGCGACGACAATGTGATGCCGCGCGGCCTGCCCGTGGGCGAGGCGGTGCGCGACCGGGACGGGCGCTGGCGCGTGGCGCTGTACAGCCGCACCGCGCCCATTGATCTGGTGTGGATCTGGCCGTTTGATTCGGTCGACGCGCCGGGCTCGGCGCTGGAAGAGGGCGGCTCCCCGCTCACCGCCGAGGGCGAGGCGGGGACGATCGCACCGCTGGCGCCGGCCCCGGACAGCGGGGCTGAGACCGGCACGCAGACCGCCGGAGAGCCGGGTTCCGGTTCAGGCGGCGATGCAGCTGTGGAGGATGGCCGCTAATGCGTGCGCCCATGGACACCAAGTCGACCTGGCCGGGGCTCGCCGCCTTCGCGGTGACGCTGTTTCTGGCGCTCCTGGCCTATGCGGTTCTCGGTCGCGCCGGGGTCACCGGGCCGATCCTGATCAATCTTCCGCTGATCACGCTGTTTGTGTGGTCGCTGCGCCGGCCCTGGTTCATTTCCCCGCCGGTGCTTTTGATCGTCGGCGTATTGCAGGACCTGCTCATCGGCGCCCCCGTGGGCGTATGGGCGCTGGCCTATATCGCCGCCTTCTCCATCGCGCGCGACCGCGAGACGGACGGGGCCGGCCGCGATGTGGGACCGGTGAGCGCGCGCTTTGCGGCGCTGGCCGCTATCGCCTACGCCGGCGCCTGGGCGGCCGGCAGCGCCGCCATCGGCGCCCCGGCCGCGCTTGGAGCGTTGATTAGCGAGGGATTGCTCACCATCCTTCTGTTTCCGGTTTTCGCCTGGCTGTTCGCCCGGCGCCGGGAGCGGTCGGCGTTTTCTTAAGCCCTCGCGGGCGAGACTGGCCGTCACACCGGGATAGAGAGACTGCGATGCAGCGCGACAAGCAGGAAAGCCAGGCCCGGTTCAATCGGCGCGCCCTGCTGATGGGCGTCGCCGGCGTCGCCGTGTTCGCGGGCCTGGGCGCGCGCCTGTATTCGCTGCAGATCCTCGAGCAGGAGCGCTACCGCACCCTCTCTGACGACAACCAGTTCAACTACCGCCTCCAGCCGCCCGCCCGTGGTCGCCTCCTGGACCGCTTCGATCAGGCGCTGGCGGAGAATCGCGACAGCTACCGGCTGATGATCGTGCCCGAACAGGCCGGCGATCCACGCGCCGCGCTGGACCGCCTGGCCCGCTTCATGCCGCTCAGCGAGGAGCGCATCGAGCGGCTGGTGCGCGAGATCCGGCGCTCGCCGCGCTTCCAGCCGGTGACCATCGCGGAGGATCTCGACTGGGAGACCTTCACCCGGATCAACCTGCACCTGCCCGAGCTGTCGGGCATCACCCCCGATGTGGGCGAAGTGCGCACCTATCCCTATCCCCAGGCCTTCGCCCATGTGACCGGCTATGTGCAGTCTGCGCCGGCCAACCAGGCGGAAAATGATCCGCTCCTGCTGCATCCCGGCTTCCGTGTCGGACGCTCGGGCGTCGAGGCCTACGCCGAGGACGCCCTGCGCGGCGAGGCGGGCCAGCTGAAGGTGGAGGTGAACGCCTTCGGCCGCGTGATCCGCGAACTGCCCGGGCAATCGGTGCAGGCGGTGGCCGGCGAGGACGTGCGCCTGTCTGTGGATCTGCGCGCCCAGCGTGCGGCCATGACCGCGCTGGACGGCCAGTCGGGCGCGGCGGTGGCTATGGACATCACCAATGGCGAGATCCTCGCGCTCGCCTCTTCCCCCAGCTTTGACCCCAACGCCTTCGTGCTGGGCATCGCCCAGGACGCGTTCGACGCGCTGAACTCCAACCTCTACCGGCCGCTCTTCAACAAGGCGACCACGGGGCTGTATTCGCCCGCCTCCACGGTGAAGGGGATGGTGGCGCTCGCCGCGCTGACAGAAGGCGTATTCGAGCCTGACGAGCGCATCCGGTGCACCGGATCGACACGGCTGGGCAATCGCACCTTCCACTGCTGGCGGCGCGAGGGCCATGGCAACGTCAATTATCATGACGCGGTGAAGACCAGCTGCGACATCTTCTTTTACGAGGCCGCGCGGCGCCTGGGGATCGAGCGCTGGCGCGACATCGCGCTGAAGTGCGGCATGGGCGAGCTGTTTGATATCGGCATCTCCATCCCACAGCGCGCCGAGGGCCTGGTGCCAAGCCCGGCCTGGAAGCGCGCGCGCCGGGGCCTGCCCTGGACCACGGGCGACACGTATAATGTCGGCATTGGCCAGGGCGATCTTCTGACCTCGCCGCTACAGCTGGCGGTGATGACCGCGCGCGTGGCCACTGGCAAGCGGGTGGCGCCGACGCTGTTTCCGCGCGGGCCGGACCATGAGTTTGAGGATCTGGGCTTCGATCCCGAGATCCGCGAACGCGTGCACCAGGCCATGCGCGCCGTGGTGAACGAGCCGGGTGGCACGTCTTACTGGACCCTGGACGCCGGGCGCGGGCTGGGGATTGAGGGCGTGGAGATGTGCGGCAAGACCGGCACCGCCCAGGTCTATTCCATCTCGGCCGAAGAGCGCGCCGCTGGCCTGCGCGGGCAGGACGACCTGCCCTGGCGGCTGCGCAATCACGGCCTGTTCATCGGCTACGCCCCGGCGTCGAGCCCGCGCTATGCGGTCGCCGTGGTGGTGGAGCATGGCGGGGGCGGCTCCAGCTCCGCCGCGCGCCCGGCCCGCGATATCCTGCGCGACCTGGTCGAGCGCGATCCGGCCGCCCGTCCCGTTGGCCCGGTGGCCACCGCGCCGCGTGCGGCCAACGACGCCAGCGCGGAGGGCTGACCCATGGCGGTCTTCACCCAGTCGGTTCCGCGCGGGTTTCGCGAAAAGCTCTATGAGATCAACTGGGCCTTTGTCCTTCTGATCCTGCTGATCGGCTCCATCGGGGTGGCCATGCTCTACTCGGTGGAGGGCGGCTCCTGGGATCCCTATGCGGCGCGCCACGCCATCCGCTTCACCGGCGGCGTGGGCCTGATGGTGGGCGTGGCGCTGTTTCCGCCGCGTTTCTGGATGGGGATCGCCTATCCCGCCTTTCTGGGCGCCCTGCTTTTGCTGGTGGGGGTGGAGCTTTTCGGCGCCACCGCCATGGGCGCGCAGCGCTGGCTGGATATTGGACCGATCCGGATCCAGCCGTCCGAATTGATGAAGATCGCCCTCGTGCTGGCGCTGGCGCGCTATTATCACGACCTGCCCGAAGAGCGGGTCTCGAGCCTTGGCGGGCTGATGATCCCGGCGGCGATGATCGGGGCGCCCATGGGCCTCATCGTGCTGCAGCCCGATCTTGGCACCTCGGTGCTGCTGGGCGCCACCGGCGCGGCCATCGTGTTCATGGCGGGCCTGTCCTGGAAAGTGATCCTGGGCGCGCTCGGCTTCGCGGTCACCGGCGCCTGGGTGTATCTACAATACTTCATCGCGCCCTATCAGCTGTCGCGCATCCAGACCTTCCTGGACCCCGAGGCCGATCCCATGGGCGAGGGCTATCAGATCCTGCAGTCGAAGATCGCGCTGGGCTCCGGCGGGGCCACCGGCAAGGGCTTCATGGAAGGCAGCCAGGCGCACCTGAACTTCCTGCCGGAAAAGCAGACCGACTTCATCTTCACCATGCTGGGCGAGGAATTCGGCTTTATCGGCGGCACGTTCGTGCTGGTGCTCTATGCGCTGGTGCTGGCCAATTGCGTCCTCATCGCCGCCTCGTGCAAGTCCACCTTCCTGCGGCTCACGGTGATGGGCGTGGCGACCACGTTCGCGCTCTATGTCTTCATCAATGTGGGCATGGTGATGGGGCTGTTGCCGGTGGTGGGCGTCCCGCTGCCGATGATCTCCTATGGCGGCACGGTGATGATCACGGTGCTGTTCGGGCTGGGGTTGATTCTCGGGTCCCACGTCCATCGCGGCGCCGAGCCGCCCAAAGGCGCGGGCCTGTTCGGCTAGGCCGCCCCGGGTCGCTCGCCGGCCCACGCCCCGCGCAAGCGGCTCCTGATCTGGCGTGCATGCTTGATCTTTCAGCCCGTTTCGCTCACCCTCCGCGGCAATCGGCTGCAGCCTGTCAGGGCGCGGCGCGACGAGCGCGCGCATCGGGCCGCGCGCCGGGGAGGGGAGTTTACATACATGGCGATGGGCGGTTCTGCGTCTCACGGCACCTGGAATTCCAGATTCGGATTCCTCATGGCCGCGATCGGGTCCTCGGTGGGCCTGGGTAATTTCTGGCGCTTTCCGTACACGGCGGGCGAAAACGGCGGCGCGGCCTTCGTGCTGGTTTATCTGATCTGCGTGGTGCTGATCGCCTTCCCGATCCTCATCGCCGAACTCAGCGTCGGCCGCCACGCCCGCGCCAGCGCCGTTGGATCCACCCGCAAGATGGCGTTCGACGCCGGCGCCAGCGAGCTCTGGTCCATCGCCGGCTGGGTCGGCATGGCCGGCGGCGTGCTGATTTTGTGCTTCTATTCGGTCGTGGCCGGATGGGTCGCCGCCTATGTCTTCCAGATGATCCAGGGCGCTTTCGTGGGCATGGACGCGGCCACCGTTTCTGATCAGTTCGGCGCGCTGGTGGGCGACACCAACACCGTGATCGCCTGGCACAGCTTCTTCATGCTGATCACCGTGGGCATCGTGTGTTTCGGTGTGACTGCAGGCATCGAGCGGGCGGTGACGATCCTCATGCCGCTCTTCTTCATCATGCTTCTGGGCATGGTGGTCTACGCCGCCATCGCCGGCGATTTCGGCGCCGCGGCCACCTATCTCTTCGCCGTGGACCTGGGCGAAATCCGGCCTTCCACCGTGCTGGAGGCGCTCGGCCAGGCCTTCTTCTCCATCGGGGTGGGCTCGGCGATCATGATCACGTACGGCTCCTATCTCAAACGCAACGACAATCTGCCCCAGTCCTCCGTGATCATTGCGGGCGCCGATACGCTGGTGGCGATCATCGCCGGCTTTGCGATCTTCCCCTTTGTGTTCGCCTTCGGGCTGCAGCCTGACGCCGGGCCGGGCCTGTTCTTCCAGACCCTGCCGGCGGCCTTCGCCCAGATGCCCGGCGGCCAGTGGGTGGGCACCGCCTTCTTCGCGCTCGCCTTCATCGCCGCGCTGACCAGCTCGATCTCGCTGCTGCAGGTGATCGTGGCCTTCGGCGAGGAGCACACCGATTTCGGCCGCGTGGGGTCTGCGCTGTTCTTCGGCGCGATCATCTTCCTTCTGGGCATCGCTGCGGCCATGTCGGGCGATTTTTTCAACCTGCTCGACGTGGTGTCGGGCAAGTTCCTGCTGCCGCTGGGCGGCTTGCTGATCGCGCTCTTCACCGGCTGGGTGGTCTCCAAGGCGCTGATGCGCAAGGAACTGGCGGAAAGCTCCGACGGCTTCTTCGGCTATTGGCGCTTCACCATCCGCTATCTCGCCCCCATCGCGGTGGGCCTGATCATCATCGCGGGCCTCGCCGACACGTTCGGCATCGCGCTGCCCTTCATCGGCGGCTAGAGCCGGCGAGCGGCCAGCACGGCCAGCCTCAAACGACGAACGGCCCCGCCATGCGCGGGGCCGTTTTCGTTTGGGGCCTGTGATGTGAGCCGCGGGGGACCGTTCGTCCCTCTGGCATCAAGGGCGAGGCCAGGGCGCCGGGGATGAACGGTTTCAACCGCAGACGCTCCTGCTTCACCCGGAAACCAGCCGCTCCCACGATTTTTGCGGTAAGTGGATACCCTCAAGAAGTCGCATAAACGCCCGGCGGACCGCCCGAGAGGGGCGCGCATTTTACGGGGATATCGCTCCGGATATCAGTGGAATTCCTGGGGCCGGAAACCGTGTACGGACCAATATACTTCAGATGTGAAGCGACATGGGCCGTGTGAGGCTAGTCCGCGCCCTGCCTCGGCAACAACCCGATCAGCTCCACGGCGCTCGCTGCGATCACCGTGCCCGGGGGATAGACCGCCGCGGCGCCCATCTCTTTAAGCGTCGGCACGTCTTCGGGCGGGATCACGCCGCCGACGATGATGAGCATGTCGCCGCGGCCCTGGGCTTCCAGTTCCTTTTTAAGTTCAGGCACCAGGGTGAGGTGGCCGGCGGCCAGCGAGGAGGCGGCGACTACGTGGACGTCGTTCTCCACCGCCTGGCGCGCGGCCTCTTCCGGAGTCTGGAAGAGCGGGCCGATATCCACGTCCCATCCAAGATCCGCAAAGGCGCTCGCCACCACTTTCTGGCCGCGATCATGGCCGTCCTGGCCCATCTTTGCGATCAGGATGCGCGGGCGGCGCCCTTCTTCGTCTGCGAACTTGTCAGCGGCAGCGAGGGCCGCCTTGACCTTTTCGTCATCACCTGAGGCTTTCAAATAGACCCCCTGAACCGATTTGATCTCGGCCTTGTGGCGGCCGAAGACTTTTTCCATGGCGTCGCTCATCTCGCCCACCGTGGCGCGGGCGCGGGCCGCCTCGACACACGCCGCCAGCAGGTTTCCCGAGCCGGCTGCGGCTTTGGTGAGCGCCTCAAGTGCGCTATCCGTGGCGGCCTGGTCGCGTTCGGCGCGAAGCCTCTTCAGCTTCTCCAGCTGCTCGGCGCGGACCTTCTTGTTGTCGACCCGGTGAACCGGCACGTCTTCGGCTTCAGTGAGGCGGAATTTGTTCACGCCCACAATGGTCTGCAGCCCGGAATCGATGCGCGCCTGGGTGCGCGCGGCGGCTTCCTCGATGCGCAGCTTCGGCACGCCTTCCTCGATGGCTTTCGCCATGCCGCCCAGCGCATCGATTTCCTCGATATGGGAGAGCGCGTGTACGGCCAGATCATGGGTCAGGCGCTCCAGGTAATAGCTGCCGCCCCAAGGGTCGATGGCGTCAGTGAGATGGGCTTCGCTTTCCAGAACCAGCTGGGTGTTGCGCGCGATGCGGGCCGAGAAATCAGTCGGCAGGGCGAGCGCCTCGTCCAGACTGTTCGTATGCAAACTTTGAGTGTGCCCGTCGACGGCCGCCATGGCCTCCACCGAGGTGCGCGCCACATTATTGTAGACGTCCTGGGCGGTCAGCGACCAGCCGGAGGTCTGGCAGTGCGTGCGCAGGCTCAGAGATTTGGGGTTCTTGGGATCAAAGCGGTCGCGCACCAGAGTCGCCCACAGCAGGCGGGCGGCGCGAAGCTTGGCCACCTCCATGAAATAATTCATGGAAATGCCCCAGAAGAAGGACAGGCGCGGCGCGAACGCGTCCACGTCGAGCCCGGCCTCGGTGCCCGCGCGAATGTAATCGAGGCCGTCGGCGATGGTGTAGGCCAGCTCGATATCGGCCGGCGCGCCGGCCTCCTGCATGTGATAGCCGGAGATCGAGATCGAGTTGAAGCGCGGCATCTCTTCAGCTGTGTAGGCGAAGATGTCCGAGATAATGCGCATGGAAGGCTGGGGCGGGTAGATATAGGTGTTGCGCACCATGAACTCTTTCAGGATGTCATTCTGGATCGTTCCTGAAAGCTTCGCGTGCGAGACACCCTGCTCCTCGGCAGCCACAATATACAGCGCCATGACGGGCAGCACCGCCCCGTTCATGGTCATGGAGACGCTCATTTGATCCAGCGGAATGCCGTCGAAGAGCTGCTGCATGTCCAGAATGGAGTCGATGGCGACGCCCGCCATGCCCACATCGCCGATAACCCTCGGATTATCACTGTCATAGCCGCGGTGGGTGGCCAGATCGAAGGCGATGGAGAGGCCCTTCTGGCCGGCCGCCAGATTGCGCCGGTAGAAGGCGTTGGAGTCCGCGGCCGTGGAGAAGCCGGCGTATTGCCGGATCGTCCAGGGACGCTGCACATACATGGTGGGGTATGGCCCCCGATGGAAGGGCGCCAGGCCGGGTCGTCCGTCAACGAAATCAAGGGTGTCGCGGTCTTCGGCCGTGTACGCCGCCTTGACCGGGATCTCTTCGGACGGCGTCCAGGCGGCACGTTCGGAGGCGCCTGTTTCACCGGTTTCGAGCGGACCGATGGCGATCTTGGTGAAGTCGGGATGGCTCATGACTGAACTCCCGTGGCGGCGTGGGCGCGGCGTCCATCGTCGAGGGCATCGCTACGCATGTGAATGAAATGGTCGATTCCGGCCAGATCATCGGGCTTGCCAGCGATCCAGACCTCGCCCGCCCCGGCCGCCTTGAGCAGTTTGGCGAGCGCCTCGGCCGTCTCGCCATAGCTCTGGTCGGTCCCGCAGATCACGGCGAGACGCGCACCCGACGCCGGGAAGGCCTCCGCGCAGGCTTCGACGCTGTCATGGACGACTGGAGACATCGCCTCGACACCCGCCACAGCAAGCCGGTTGGCGGCGAATCCGGCGCGGGCGTTGAAGTCCGCCAGCCCGCCGATCGTGGCCAGGAAGGCGCGCGGCTTTGCGCCATGGTCCACCGTAAACGCATCGGCGGCGTCGCGAAGATCTTCAAACGGCGCGGCCAGCCGCATGGCGGTGAAAGGGGTCCATTCAGGCTCGGGCAGATCGAGCACGCGCACCTGGCCGCCGGACCGCGCCGCCTTGATCTTGCCTTCAAACAGCTGCGGCTCGATCACCGGGGCGTCAAGGGCGGCAGGCGTGTAGGCGCCGCCGCTTGTCTCTACGGCCTTGGCGTACAGCTCTGGATAGTGCGTCACGCCGATCAGGCTTTCGGTCCCGGCGGCGTAGCGGGCCACGCGCTCGGCGCGCACCCTGGCGATCTCGCCCTGCAGCCAGCCGGTCCTGACGGTCTCAAACAGCCCGCCGCGCCGCTCGATCTCCTGAAACACCGCCCAGCCGGCCTCGGCCAGGCGCGCGCCCAGGGTTTCGTGCAGATACCCGCCGCCTGCCGGGTCGGCGACCTTGCCCAGATGGCTCTCCTCCATGAGCATGACCTGGAGGTTTCTCGCCAGCCTGCGGGCGAAGGGCGTCGGGGCGCCGATGGCGTCTGTGAAGGGGCGCACCGTGATGGTGTCGGCGCCGCCCGCCGCCGCGGCCAGACCGGCGCAGGCGTTGCGGATCAGGTTGGTGTAGGGATCGCGGCGGGTGAGCATGCGCGCGCTGGTGATCGCCTGCAGGCTCATGGCGCGCTTGTTTTCGCTGACCCCGAACGCCTCCAGCACCCGCGTCCAGGCCCGGCGCGCGGCGCGCAGCTTGGCGATGGTGAGGTGAATGTCGGCGTCGGCGGCGATGGCGAATTCCAGCGCGCCTGCGGCCTGGTCCGGGCTCATCCCGTGATCGATGAAGGCGCGCATATAGCTCGCCCCGCCGGCGCACACGAAGGCGATCTCCTGGGCGTCCGACCCGCCGGCCTCATGGGGCGCGGTGGCGGTGATGGAGACGACTTTCAGATGTGGGAAATTTTCCGCACAAAACGCGGCCGCCTCGGCGGTGCGTTTGAGCCGTTCAGGCAGGTCTGCCGCGCCGCCCCCGGCGAGCGATTTCTGCCCGATGGGCGACAGACCAAGCCCGCCGTGCAAAGTGCGTCCGTCCAGGCCTTGGTCTTCATAAAGCGCCAGCAGAAGCGCGGCGTGCTGAGGCGCCATGCGGCTGGGCGCGAAATGGATCGGGGCGAGATCCAGCATAACGCCGTCGAGGGCGATTTTAAGCTCGTCCAGCGTGCGCGCCGCGCAGCCGGTCTCACCTAGCGGATCAAGGCGCAGCGTGATCTCGCTCGCGCCGCCGGCAAGATCAGCCAGGATCGCCTGATTGGCCGCTTTCGGGTCGGGATCGGCGACGCTCTGGCGGATCGCCCAGGGCAGGAACTCATCGCGCTGGGCGACGCCGCCGCGGATAAAGGGCGCGGCGCCGGGCGCGCCGGTGTCGCCGGCTTCGGCCAGATCATCGCGGGTGAAAAGCGGCCCGCGCTCAATGTCGTCCAGCGTCCGGCGAACAAGCTTGCCAAGCGGCGCGCCTTTCAGCGCGGCTTCAGCTTCCTGGCGCCATTGCGCGGCGCCGGCGGCCGGAAATCCCCCGGCGAAGGTATGTAGAGACTTGGTCATGGCCAAGTGTCTAAACCGCACCGCGCCGAGAGGGAAGAAGGCGAGGGCGCCGGGGACAAGCGGGTGTGAAATCCGACCCCGCGCCGGCGCCCTTACGCTGCGGGGTGGTTCCATTCATCTTCGCCGCGAGGTATTCCATGCCTGATTCCACTCCCCGTCTGGGCCTGCCCTGGCTGATGCCGGCCCAGGCCCGCAAGCATGTCACCGTGAATGAAGCGCTGGGCCGCCTGGATGCGATCACCGGAGCGGCCGTAGCGAGCCGCACCCTGGCCGCCCAGCCGTCGGACCCGGCCGAGGGCGACGCCTATATTCTGCCTGCAGGCGCGAGCGGAAGCGAGTGGGCGGCGTTCTTCGAGCATGATCTGGCCTATTTCCAGGACGGCGCCTGGGCGCGCGTCGCCGCCCGGGCCGGCCTGACCGCCTATGTGGCCGATGAGGCGGGGCTGGTGATGTATGACGGCTCCGCCTGGACCGCGTTCAGCGACGCCATCTCCACGCTGGGCAATCTGGAGAGCCTGGGCGTCGGCACCGCGCCGGACGCGGCCAATCCGTTCGCGGCCAAGCTCAATCAGGCCTTGTGGACGGCGCGCCCGGCGGCCGAGGGCGGCACCGGGGATCTGCGCTACACCCTGAACAAGGAGGGCGAGTCGGAGACGCTTTCGCTGATGTTTCAAAGCGGCTGGTCCGGGCGCGCCGAGATCGGGCTGGCCGGATCGGACGATCTGTCGGTGAAGACCAGCCCGGACGGGGCCAGCTGGACCACGGCGCTGAAAGTGGATCGCCAGACGGGCGCGCTGGATCTGGCCGGTGCGTTCAGTGTTTCCGGCGTTCAGACGGCCTCGCTAGTCTTCACCCCCGGTGGGGACGGCGTGGTGTCGATCTGGCGCCTGGATGCGTCCCATGGTCCCTTGCCGCGGACCTCCACAATCAGCGCGGTCGCCGGCGATCTGATCACGCTCACCGGACCAGATGCGCCGCTTTTCACAAATCATTCCAAACAGTCGGGCGCCAGCTATCTGAGGATATGGAACAGCTCCCTCGCGGCTGAGCAATCGGCCTGGCTGAAAGCGGTCCCGGACTGGGGCGCGGGCGACAGCCAGCTTCAGGTCACCGACGCCGCGGATATCGCGGGCTGGTCGGCGGGTGACGAGGTGCGGATCGGCGAAATGGCCTCGAGCGGCGCCTGGGTGTGCGCGATCGACATCTCACCAATGATGCAGCAGCTGTTCGGAGCCGAGTTCAGACAATCGGGCGTGATGGTGAAGGCCGGGCTGATCAGCGACAGCGCCGGGGACCAGCTCGGGCTGACCGCCGACGGTGGAACCGGAAGCTATGTGAGCGCGGCGATCACCAACGCTCCAGGCAGGTTCGCCGGCGCCGGCGTGACCGTCATAACCTGCACCCAGGCGTCACCGATCTCGAACACGAACCTGGTTTTCGTCACTGAAGCCCTCGCCGGCCAGGCGACGCTGGAATTGGTCAGCGTGTTCGCCGTTTTTCGGTGACGGATCTGAAAGGGCGGGGCCGGCGCCGTCCCTCCCGACAGGCCGGTTTTTGCGCTCAGGGCCGGGAGGGTTGCGGGTCGGCCGCCGCCTGAGGCTGCGCGTGTTGTAGCATCAGAGCCATGACGATTTCGGCCGACGCCGCAGCCGTCGCCTGAAGGTCTTCAAGGGCGGTGGCGTCGCCGACCTCATAGGTGAGAGTGGGGATCAAATAGGTGTCGTGAAACCAGCCTTTGGAGACGCCGGATCCTGACCGGTGCGAGCCGGCACGGTCGGGCGCCGCTTGGCCCAGACGATCAATCAGGGCGCCGTGAAGCTGCGGCGCGAAATCGGGCCAGGCGCCCGTGGCCGCGTCGGGCAGGGTGTAGAGCACGTCGCGGCGGGTGCCGTGGAAGTCGATCATCATCACCGGGGCCTGGCCCTCGGCCAGATAATCGCGCACCGCACGGGTCTCCGGCTGGGCAAATACGCCCCAGTCGCGATTGAGATCGACGCCGGCGGCATTGTGGCGCCAGTGGCCGCGGTCGAGCCCGTCGGGATTGAGCGCGGGAATAAGCGTCAGCCCGTAAGCGCCGCGCCAGGCGCGGGCGAGCGCGTCATCGGCGAGCAGACGTTCTGCAAAGGCTTCAAAGGCGTAGGCGCCGCGCGTTTCGGGCGGGTGCTGGCCGCCCAGCAGCAGTAATCCGGGCCGGTCATCCCCAATCCCAAGGGCGAGGATCGGCGAGCCGTCCAGGGATAGCCCGATCTCGGTGACGGTCCGGCCGGTGCGCGCAGCGACCTCGCCCAGCCACTGATGATGCTGGTCCACGGTGTAGAAGGGTTGGGCGGATATGCGAAGCGGCGCTTCGCCGGGATCGAGGGTGAAGCGGGTCTCGTCCACGGTGATCCCCACAGGCGACGGCCAGTCCGAAGAGCCTACAGGTGCGATCATGGGGGGATAGCGGTGCTCGCCGCCTTCATAGGCCAGCTCCAGCGTGACCGGGCCGCAATCTTCGCAGGTCAGATCAAAGGCGTACCAGGGGCTGGGGTTTATGGGCTCGCTTTCCGGCGCACTGGTCACCTGAATGGCGCCGTCGTCCAGGCGTTCACAGGCGGTGAGCCGACCGCCGGGAAACCGCGCGTCCAGCGTCAACGGCCCGTACACGCACACAGGTCCGGCCTGCCTAGCTGGCGCCGGCGGCTGCTGCGGCGGCTGTACCGCGCAGGCGGTGAGCGCCAGAGCGCTAAGGAGAAGACGTGGGCGAGACCAGATCATGAGCCGCATGCTCCGCCATGAGTGAGTTGTCGTGGCTGACGCCCGGGACATAGCCCAGGCGCCAGTTCAGCGCCGAGTCCAGCGTCTCGGCGGCGGAGAGGCCCGCCTCCATGAAGCTGCGCCCCCGCGCCAGACGGTGGGGTCCCTGGGCCATGGCCTCGGGCGTCTGATTGAGCGAGCCGGTCTGGGCGGTGTCGGCCGAGCCCAGCAGCACGGTCATGGGAAGGGCGAGCCAGCGCGCCAGATCGGCGTCGCCAAGCCCTGTTCCGCCAAGCCCGAAGGGCCAGGCGATGTCGAAATCAGGCCGGGTGTACCAGCCGGCGTTGGCGCTGACCGCGGCATGAACGCGGGGCGCGGCGCTGAACACGAGATAGCGGTGGACGAACTGGGCGCCGGCCGAATGGCCGTAGATCGCATAGGTCTGGCACGTCAGACCCAGCCTTGCGCACGCGGCGTCAAACAGTGGTTCGATAGCGCTAAACGACCACAGGGCGGGCGCGACGGCCCGGCCCTCTGCGTCGTACCGGTTGCCCAGATTATAATGGCTTGCGCGGGGAAAATCGCTGCGGGCGAACTCCGGCGCGGCGATGGCGAATCGGTGGGTGCGGGCGGCCTCGATCCACTGGTCGCGATACTCAGACGCGTTGCGTCTTTGGCCATGCATCACGATGACCAGCGGCAGGCTCGCATCGGCGGTGTCCGGCGTATAGGTCCAGACCGGCAAGGCCGGCCCGGCCCAACCGTCAAAGCTGAACATGTCCGCCCGGCCGTCGGCGCCGGGTCCGGGGTGGGTGGTGTCTGCGGCGGCCTGGCTGGACGCGGCGCCCACCCCAGCCACGCCCAGGCCAAGCAGGCCGAGGCCCAGCATGACGCCGCGCCGGGTCGCCGCGGGACCGAAGGACCCCGCCATGGTCAGCGCGCCTCCGGCGGGCAGGACAGCGCGGGGCGCCGGTCGTCGAAGCCCGGATCATTGGCGCGGGCGCGCCGCGCCTCGGCGATGGTGCGATCAAGCTGGGCGCCGGCGAGACCAAGATAGGTCGTGGGGTCCAGCAGCGCCGCGATGTCGTCCTCGCTCAGCGCCGCTGCGATGTCCGGATCGGCGGCCAGCGCCGCCCGGAACCCGCCCGGCGTCGTGGCGGCGGCGAACGCCGCGGCGCGCACCCGCTCTTCGGCCTCCACCCGGCCAAGGCGCTCAGCCAGCGCAAAGACCACCTGCTGGGACATGATCATGCCGTCGGTGCGGTCCAGATTGGCGCGCATGGCTGCTTGGTTCACCTCCAGGCGTCCGATCAGGCGCTCGGCGTCGTTGAGCATGTCGGCGGCGGCGATGGAGAGCTCGCCCACAGCCCGGTTGGAGCGCGAAGTGTTGTCGCGCTCGAAAAAGCTGACCATGTCGTCGATGACGATGGCGGCCAGGCGCGGCGTCACGCGGCCATGGTGGATCAGGGCTTCCGACAGGGACGGGTTTGATTTGTGGGGCATGGTGCTGGAGCCCACGGCGGTGGACGGTCGGCGCTCGACCACTTCGCCGATGTCGGTGGCCTGCAGCAGGAAGACCTCCTGGCCGAACCGCTCCCAGGTGCCGGCAATCAGCGCCAGCGTGGCGGCGTATTCGGCGAAGACGTCGCGTGAGCCATGCCAGTCGGCGGGGTAGGGCGTATCGAAGCCGAGATTGCGGGCGAAGGCGAGTTCCACCGCCATACCCTCATCTCCGAGCCCATAATAGCTGCCCACGGCGCCTTTCAGGATCGCCGAGCGGTCGAGCCGCTCCAGCAGATCGCTCAGCCGGTCCATATGGCGGCGGTTCTCGCCGATCCAGACCCCGAGCTTTTTGCCGAAGGTGATGGGCAGGGCGTGCTGGCCTAGCGTGCGGCCCACCATCGGGGTGTCGCGGTGGGTTTCGGCCAGCTCGATCAGGAAAAGCTCGATGGCCAGCATCTGCTCGATCATCATCAGGACCGAGGTACGCACCTGCATGATCGCCACGGTGTCGTAGATATCCACCGTGGTGGCGCCGAAATGCAGATACTCGCCCGCCTCCTGTGGCATGGAGCGGCGCCAGACATTCAGCATCGCCACCATGCGGTGGCGCACGATGGCGTATTCGTCCGCCAGCGCCTCCGCCGTGACGAGATCGGGATCGGCGGCGGCGCAGATGGCGGACGCGGCGCCGGCGGGGATCACCCCAAGCTCGCCCTGGGCCAGCGCCATGGCCGCTTCCACCTGGAGCACCAAAGCGGTCTCGCTGCGCTCGGCGTAGAGCGCCTCGACGCTTTCGGGGCGCGCCTGGGCGTTCGCCGCGCCGACCGACACAAAACCCAGCGCGCCAACGCAGACAACTCGCGCGATTGTTAAGGAGCTCATCGTCATTGCGGCCCCCTCAGCCCATGGAGCAGCAGGTGGAGATAATCGCGGGTGGCGGTTCGTGGGTCTGTGGAGATGCTCCAGCCTGGAAAGCTCTTCGCCGCCGCCAGCATGTATCCGCCATTGAGGAAGACGACGCTTGAGAGGATGTCCTCCACAAGATTGGCGTCCAGGCTGCGCGCCTCGCCGGAGGCCGCCGCCTCGGTGAGGGCGTCGCCGAGGCGGCGCGCGATGGTTTTCAGCCTTGTGAGATGGCGACGCTGGCGCGGGGCCTCCAGCACCGCCGCCATGCCGGGCCGGAGCAAGGGCTCGACCCCGGCCGCCTGCCGGTAGACCAGCTCGGCCAGAACGCTGTGCACGCGCCCCAGCGGCGCCAGATCCGCGTCGTCGGCCTTATCAAGGGCGCGCTCCACGATTTGCAGCGAGCGCTCCAGGCATTGATCCAGGAACTCCGCCTTGTCCTCGATATGGTAGTAGAACGCACCCCGGGACACGCCGAGATCGGCTGCGACTTCGGCCAGGGACGTGCCGCCGAATCCCTGCTGATTGAAGCGACGCGATCCGGCCTTCAGGAAGGCCTTTCGCTTCATGCGGTTGCGCGCGTCGCGATCAAAAATCGCCAGCGCCTCGTCGGGCGTCAGGTCCAGCGGCGTCGCGGCCCCGAGCGGGCCTGATGACGCGGATAATCCGTGAGTGATAAGGTCGTTTAGCGTTTCAAGGTCGATCTGGACATCGTCGGCGCGCCGATGCTGGCTCTGGCGCTCGCCCATCCAGTCCAGCAGCGCGAGGATCAGACAGCTCGCTGGTTCGGCGCGTCCCAGCGGGGCGCCGGTTTCGGCGATCCAGGCGGCGACCGCCTGATTGATCTGCGCCACGCATTTGGACAGCTCGCCGGCGATGTGCAGGCGCAGGCTGTCGGGGAGGGCGTCAAGATCGCGCAAGGCGGCCAGGTGGGGGCGCTGGCCGTTGGCGGCGTGCTCAAGCTGGGCGGCGTAGGCGGAAAATAGCGCCGCCAGTCGCGCCGCCGCATCGCCCGGCGCGGCGAGGGCGCTGTTGACCGCATCGTGAAGAAAGTCGGTGGCGGCCACGAACACCGCCTCGGCCAGATCCTCCTTGCTGGCGAAATAATATGAGATGCTGGTCTTCGTCAGCCCCAGATCGGCGGCGACGTCCTCCAATCGTGTGTGCGTAAAGCCCTGTTCATTGAAGTGCTTGGCCGCGGCGGACACGATCGCGTCCACCTTCAGCCGCCGCTCCTGTTCTCGCGAGAACGGAGAGGCGTGGTCAGGAAATTCCGGCCGCAGAACCGACATGGTGGGAGGCGCCTTTTAAACTTTCAACACAGCAGGATGGCTCCCTAAGCGAGCAGGATCGGCGCCCCTTGGCAACCGCCATCGTTGGATATTTGAACCGCGTGTATGTTTTTCGTTGACAGTGTCGAGGCGTGAGGGTCTCGTCTTCCCATAAAAAAACCTGGGAGGGATAAAATGTCGGTTAGAGGCATACTTAAATGTTCAGTCGCGCTGAGCGCGCTGGCGCTTGGTGGTACGGCGTTCGCGCAAGAGCAGGCTGAAGAACCCGCGGCGGCGCCGCCTCAGCGCGCCGACGTCATCGTCGTCACGGGCACCAATATTGTCGGAGCGCGAATCAACGAGGCTTTGCCGGTCACGGTTCTCAACTCCGATGACATCGCCGCCATTGGCGGGGTGGACGGTGAAGACCTGATCCGGTCGCTTCCGTCCCAGGGCGGCGTCGCGTTCCGCACCGACAACAACACCACCAACAACAATGCGCGCGGCGACATCGCCTCGATCAATCTGCGCTCGATCGGCTCAAGCGGCACGCTGGTGCTGCTGAACGGACGCCGGGTCGTCAATCACCCCTCGACCCAGGCCGAGCTGTCCACGCCGGTGACCACCACCAACGTGAACGCGCTGCCGGTCTCGGGCATCGCCCGCGTTGAAGTGCTCAATGACGGCGCCTCGGCGATTTACGGCACCGACGCCGTGGCCGGCGTGTTCAACACAATTCTCGATGACGATTTTGAAGGTCTCGAACTGCGTGGCCGCCACCTTTACGCCACCGGCAATGGTCTCAATGAGCAGACCCTGACCGTGAAGGCGGGCGATAACTTCAATGGCGGGCGAACCAATCTCTCGTTCACCGCGGAGTATTCGCGCCGCGACGGACTGTTCGCCTCCGAAGTTGAACGCGCCGCCAGCGAAGACTTGCGCCCCTTCCTGGTGGGGACGAGCTTTGAAGATGACGTCTCCTTCGACAACCGCGCCACACAAACCCCCTGGGGCCAGTGGACGCTGAACACCGGCTCGGCGGACCGCGTGCGCCAGAACGGCACGACTCTGACCTCCGCCGCCGGCGTATTCCATGTCCAGCCCAACGCCTTCCCAGGATGCCGCGCGGACACGGCCGACGCCCTGTCAGTTCCAGGCCTTTGCATCGATGACGGCAGCCAGGATCGCGATCTGCGCTATGACGGCGCCACCGAGCGCTCCATCATTTCGGATCGGGATCGCTTCAACGGCTTCGGCTTCTTCAACCATGATCTCGACAATGGCGTGCGCCTGTATGGAGAACTCGGTTTTTATTACGCCGAGACCCGCTCGACCAACGAGCCGCGCAACGGCATCGGTGCGACGGATATTTCGGTTCCGGCGAATTATTACTACAACCCGTTCGGGCCGGTCACGTTTTCGGACGGCTCTCTCAACCCCAATCGCCTGCCGGGGCTGACCAACGTGCCGGCCGCCGGCCTGCCGGTGTTCACCGACGCCGGGCGCTATCGCTTTGTGGACGTGGGCTTCCGCGACATCGAGGTGGTCAACACGCAGTGGCGCGCCCTTGGCGGCGCCCGCGGCGAGTTCGGCCAGTCAGGTTGGGATTGGGACAGCGCGGTGCTGTACAACCGCGCCTACGCCGAAGACACGGCCAACAACTCGATCTCGCGCACGCTGTTCCAGCAAGCGCTCTTCAACGAAACCCCCAATGTCTACAATCTCTTCAACGGCGGTGATCCGGCCAATCCTTCGGTCGGCGACGCCACGCCCAATGACCGCAGCCTCATCGAGCCCTTCCTGATCGACGTGGTGCGCAAGAGCACGTCGGAGCTGGCCCTTGTCGATTTCAAGGTCAGCAATGGCGACGTGTTCGCCGTGCCCGGCGGGTTCATCGGCCTGGCCGCGGGCGTCGAGGCGCGCTACGAGGCCTATGAAGAAGACCGCGATTCACGCCTGGACGGCACCATCACCTTCACCGATCAGGTGACCGGCGAGGTGAGCGAGACCGATGTCTACGGCACCAGCCCGACGCCGGACTCCAGCGGCTCGCGCAACGTGCTGGCCGCCTTCGCCGAGGCGTCCATTCCAGTGGTCAGCCCCGACATGAACATCCCGCTTGTGGACACGTTCGATATCCAGCTGGCCGCGCGCTATGAGGAATATTCCGACTTCGGCGGCAGCGGGATCAAGCCGCGCATCGCGGCCGCCTGGGTCCCTGTGGAGGGCTTCAAGCTGCGCGGCGCCTATTCGCAAGGCTTCCGCGCGCCCAACCTGATCGTGGTGAACGAGGGCGTCGACCGGTCCAACGCCCGCGAAGACAGCTATGCCTGCGAAGCCGGCGTGCGCAACGGGACCTTCGCCAACTTTGCGGCGTGCACCGGCTTCTCCGAAGGGCGCACCGAGCGCCGCTCGGTGGCCGACGATATCGGGCCGGAGGATGACATCAACATCACCTACGGCATCGTCTTCGAGCCGCGGGGCCTGGACGGCCCGCTCTCCTTCCTCAACTCGCTGACGGTCACGGTGGATCGCTGGGAGATCGAGCGCCAGGACGTGGTCGGGGTGTTCGGGGCTGAAAACCATATCAGCCTGGACTACCTCCTGCGCCTGCAGGGCTCGTCCAACCCCAATGTGGTTCGGGCCGACCCCGATCTGGACGATATCAATTTCTACACCGCTGCAGGCCTCGATCCGGCCGGCGACATCCTGTTCATCCGCGATACGTACGACAACAATGAGAACATTGATGTGCAGGGTATCGATTACGGGATCTATTACGCTCTCGACGACACGCCGCTGGGCGATTTCAATCTGAACCTGAACGCGTCCTTCCTTGATACCTATCTGATCGCCCTGTCGCCGGGCGCCCAGCAGATCCGGGACGCGGTGGACGGCGGTCTTATCTCCAACGAGATCACCGTCTCCCAGGAAGGCAACATCATCCTTCAGGACGGGCAGCCGGAATGGCGCGCCTCGGCGACCCTGACCTGGCGTCACCCGAGCGGCTTCGGCGGCGGTGTTCGCGCTGACTACACAAGCGAGTTCATCGACACCGGCGCTGGTCTGGACCCCAATGGAGATCCGTTCATCGTCACCGAATGGACCCAGACGAACGCCTATCTGCAGTATGATATCGACAGCGACGGGCCGCTGGACGGCATGCTCATCCGCGTTGGGTCGAACAATATCTTCGACGAAGATCCGCCGCTTGCCGACGAAACCAACGGTTATGACGCGGCGTATCACAGCATCCGTGGACGTCAGGTCTATATCGACGTTCGCAAGCGCTTCTAGTCGAGAGGTAAAAAGGGGCGTCGCCATGCGGCGCCCCTTTCGCCGCCCCCTTAGAGGGCGCCTCCCTGCGCTTTTCCACCCGCTCTCTGCTCAGCCGTGAAGCCTGCGGCCCCTCCGGCTCCGGCCGCCCCGCGGCGCCCGGCTGACCTCATCATTTGCGGCTGGCCTGGCCCGGCGTTTTCGAGGCCTCAGTCTCTGTCAGGGGTGTCATCAGCGCCGCCGGCCATGCTTACACCGCCGCGAAACGAGCCAGGACGGCGGATCCGCCCTGGCGGCCTTGCGAACGCCGCGCGCATCCTTGAACCGATCGATCAAAACAGGCGAATGCTATGACCGTACGAGACGATTCCGGACCGGCCCTCTACCAGCGCATCGGCCTGTTCGCCGGGCCGATCATCGCTTTGACCGTCGTCTTCGGCTTTTCTCCCGAGGGCCTGCCGCGTGAAGCCTCGGTGGTGGCCGCGGTGGGCTTGCTCATGGCGATCTGGTGGGCGACGGAGGCGATACCCGTCGCCGCCACGGCGTTCGCACCCATCGTCATTCTGCCTCTGGCCGGGGTTGCAAGCATCGCCGAGGCCGCCGGCCCTTACGCCAACCCGATCATCTATCTTTTTCTGGGCGGGTTCGTCATCGCGCTCGCCATCGAGCGCTGCGGCCTGCACCGGCGCATCGCCTTTTCAATCTTCGCGGTGATCGGCGCCGATGCGCGCTTCATCGTGGCCGGCTTCATGGTGGCGGCTGCCTTCGTGAGCATGTGGATCTCCAACAGCTCGACGACGCTGATGCTGCTGCCGATCGCGGTCTCGGTGGTGACGGTGATCAGCGAAACCATGCCCGAGCTTGACGCCCGCGAACGCCGCAATTTCGGCGCCTGCCTCCTGCTGGGCCTGGCCTATGCGGCCACGATCGGCGGGCTGTCGACCCTGGTGGGCACGCCGCCCAACGCTTTCCTCGCCGGCTTCATGCAGGAGACCTACGGCGTCGAGATGGGCTTTGCGCGCTGGATGATGGTCGGGTTGCCGGTGGCGCTTTGCCTTCTGCCCATCGCCTGGTTGATGCTGGTGCGGGTGATCTTTCCGGTCTCGTTCCGCGCCTCGGGCGCGGCGATGACCCATATCCACGAGCTGCGCGGCAATCTGGGCAAGATGTCCAAGGCCGAAGTGCGCACGACCTTGCTCTTCCTGGCGCTGGTGCTGGCCTGGGTGTTTCGCGAGCCGATCCAGGCGCTCACCGGTCTGACCGGCCTCACTGACGCCGGCGTGGCCATGGCCGCGGCCATGGCGGCCTTCCTGATCCCGTCCGGCAAGGCCAATCGCGCTCTGGTGGTCTGGGAGGATATGAGCCGGCTGCCCTGGGGCGTGCTGATTCTGTTCGGCGGCGGGCTGGCGCTGGCCTCGGCGGTGGCGAGCTCGGGCCTGGCCCTGTGGATCGGCCAGCAGCTGTCGCCGCTGGGCGCGGTCAATATCGTGCTTCTGATCATCGCTGCGACGGCGATGGTGATCTTCCTCACCGAACTCACCAGCAATCTGGGCACCGCGGCGACCTTCCTGCCGGTGATCGCCGCCATCGCGGTGGAGACCGGCCAGGATCCGCTGGTCTTCGTGATCCCGGTGACCCTGGCGGCCAGCTGCGCCTTCATGCTGCCGGTGGCGACGCCGCCCAACGCCATCGTGTTCAGCTCCGGGCTCGTCTCCATTCCGCAAATGGTTCGCGCCGGCTTCTGGCTGAACATCATTTCGGTGGTCCTGCTCAGCGTCGTCGCTCTGTACTGGGCCCCGATGATTTATTGAGGCGCGCGCCGCCAGGCGGCGCCGGGGCGGAGCCCCGTCAAAGAATGCAACAGGGTCTGTGACCGACACGGAGTCGGGCGCGGTCCGAATGATCCAGTCCGGCGCCAGGACGCGCGGGCGAAACCATGAAACGCTGCGCGACGCCGGCGGAGGGATTGGATCAGAGGCGGCCGGAGCCGTTTTCTAAAGGGCGATACCCTGAACGGCTGAGCGACGCCTCGAATCGGGCGAGATCCAGGCGGCATCAGCAAGGAAACAGGGGCCCGGCGAAGCCGGGGTCGGCCCGCGCGAACGCAATAGCCGCCATAAAAACAATGATTTAGACCTACTGCTCCAGCCGGGGCGGCCTTGCGCCGGCGCCGCTGCGTGAGCGAGGCTTCTCTCTATAGTCTTGTTTTATATGGATTTAATGGTGCCGCTAGAGTGAATTGAACACTCGACCTCTCCCTTACCAAGGGAACGCTCTACCCCTGAGCTATAGCGGCGCAACGGTGCGGGCGCGTGGCCCACCGCGTTGGAGCGGGGGCTATACCCCATCATGATCGCGCCGCCAAGGGTGGGCTTGACGCTTGTTGCAGACGATTGCACTTGAGAGCCCATGAGCGAGAAACGCACGGACAAGACCGCCCCCGATGATGCGGCCAGCGCGCGAGAGCAGCGCCTGGCCGAAGCCTTGCGCGCCAATCTGAAGCGGCGCAAGGCTGCAAAAAAAGCGGAAAAAGACCCCGGCTCGCCCTGATATGGCCGCACGCATCGCTCGGAGTTTGCGTTAGGACGTTTCAGGCGCGCTTGCGCTCCGAATTTTGACGAAAGGTATTTCATGGATCGCATTGTCATCCGGGGCGGCGCCCGCCTTGACGGACGTATCGAGATTTCCGGCGCCAAGAACTCGGCGCTGAAGCTCATGGCCGCTTCGCTGCTCACCCCTGAAACCCTGACCCTGACGCGGATGCCGCGCCTGGCCGACACGCGTTTTCTTGGAAAGCTGCTCGACCATCTCGGCGTCGAAGTGCGCGAGGAAGAGCCGGCGCGCCTGGTGCTCAAGGCCGGCGACATCAAGGATCCGTTCGCGCCCTATGATCTGGTGCGCAAGATGCGCGCGAGCTTCAACGTGCTGGGACCGCTGGTGGCCCGCCAGGGGCGCGCGAAGGTCTCGCTGCCCGGCGGTTGCGCCATCGGCGCGCGGCCCGTGGATCTGCATCTGGAAGCGCTGCAGGCGCTGGGCGCCACGATCGAGGTGAGCGAGGGCTATGTGAACGCTGACGCGCCGTCCGGGGGGCTTCGCGGCGGCCGGGTGACGTTTCCCATCGTCTCGGTGGGCGCCACCGAGCACGCCATGCTCGCCGCGGTGCTGGCGAAGGGCGAAACGGTGCTGGAGAACTGCGCCCGCGAGCCGGAGATCGCCGATCTCGCCGGCTGCCTCAACACCATGGGCGCGAAGATTGAAGGCGCCGGAGAGGCCACCATCCACATTCAGGGCGTGGACGCGCTGTCCGGCGCTGATTGGGAGGTCTGTCCCGACCGCATCGAGACCGGCACCTACGCCATGGCGGCTGTGGCCACGGCCGGCAAGGTGAGGCTGGACGGCGCAGTGTACGACCATAACGCCGCTTTGTGGCGCGCCCTCGCGCGCGCCGGCGCCGTCGTGACGGCCGAAGACGGGGCGGTGACGGTGGAGCGCGCACCCGGGCCGATCCAGCCGGTGGACGTTCAGACCGCGCCCTATCCCGGTTTTCCCACCGATCTGCAGGCGCAGTTCATGGCGCTGATGGCGCTGGCCGACGGCGCCAGCGTGATCCGCGAGACGATTTTCGAGAACCGCTTCATGCATGCGCCCGAATTGTCGCGCCTGGGCGCCAACATCCAGGTGCGCGGCAATGAGGCGATCGTGCGCGGCCCGGCGACGCTGAAGGGGGCGCCGGTGATGGCCACCGACCTGCGCGCTTCTGTCAGCCTTGTCATCGCCGGACTGTGCGCAGAAGGTGAAACTACGGTGAGCCGAATCTACCATCTCGATCGCGGATTTGAGCGTCTGGAAGAGAAGCTCTCCGCATGCGGAGCCGATATTCGGCGCGAAGCCGAGAAGGAGAGCGCCTGACATGGGCGAAGCCAAGCCTTTGCGATTGATCGCGCAGGAGCCCGAGGAGGTCGCCGCCCTGTCGGCCGCGCTTCAGGATGCGGTCGGAAAGATCGGCGATTTTCTCTATGAGCCGGACAAGGCCCGATTCACGCTGGCGCTGAACCGCTATCGCTGGGAAGCCGGCGGGCGCGGCAAGGGCGAGCGCGTGCGCGCGGCGTTTCAGGCCGGCTCTGTGATCTCGGCGAAGGCGAAACGCCTCAAGCAGGGCGCCGACGACGCGGTGGTCTCGCTCCTGTCCATTGTCTTTGAAGCGGGCGAGGCGCCGGAGGACAATCCCGGCGGCGCGTTGATCTTCACCTTCGCCGGCGGCGGCGAGCTGCGCCTCGACGTGGAGTGCGTGGACCTGGTGCTCGCCGACATTTCCGAACCCTGGCGCGCGGTGCGCCGGCCGGCCCATCCCGATAGTGAAATCACCCCGGATGGGAAAACTGCAGGGCGTGTCGACCGATGAGCGATCAGCATCTGGTTTCGGTGGAGCTTGATCAGGCCACGATCGGCAAGGCCGACGAGAACGTCGAGCATGAGCGCCGTGTGGCGATCGCCGATCTGCTCGAAAGCAATATGTTCAAGCCCGCCGGCTCGGAGGAGGGGCCCTACGCGCTTCGTCTGGCGATCGAGGATCAGCGCCTGGTGTTCGACGTGACGACGGCCGACGGCGAGCCGGTGCGCATTTTCGTGTTCTCGCTGGGTCCGCTGCGGCGCATCATCAAGGACTATTTCCTGATGTGCGAAAGCTATTACGCCGCGGTGCGCGATGCGCCGCTCGGCCAGATCGAAGCCATCGATATGGGCCGCAGGGGCGTGCACAATGAAGGGTCGACGCTGCTGCGAGAACGGCTTGAGGGAAAGATCGACGTTGATTTCGACACCGCCCGGCGCCTGTTCACCCTGATCTGTGCGCTCCACAGGAGAGGCGCGTGAGCGCGAGGCCGCAAGCGCAGCCGCCCGCCGTCGTCTTCATCTGCGCGCGCAATGCGGTGCGCTCGCCCATGGCGGAGGCGCTGTGGCGGCTTCGCTTCGGTGCGGATGCGCCGGCGTTTTCCTGCGGCGTTGCGCCAGCCAGCCTGCCTGACGGGCACATGATCACGGTGATGGGCGAAAAGGGTGCGGATCTTTCCGGCTATGAATGCCGCGACCTGAGCGAGGCCGCCGCCGCGCCCGTGGATCTGGTGGTGCGTCTGGCCGCGGAAATGGCCGAAGAGGCCCAGGCCTTCGCCAGGGCGCGCGCCGCCGCGTTTTCGATCTGGCCGGTGGAGGATCCCGCCGGCTTCGGCGAGCGCGACCGGTTCCTGCGGCTGGCCGCCTATCGCGCCGCACGCGACGCCATCGAGGCGCGCATTCTCGCGTTCGAGGCGGAATCAGAGTCCCAATAAGGGCCCGAATAAGAGATTGATTGTCTTGATTGAGCGTCCCGCGCTCGACGCGGGGCGGGGATCGCGCGTATATAGCGCCCGGAACCGACTGCGGCGCGCGCGCTTTACCGCTGCGCCGCGCTCGAACGTGTTTACAGATTGAGCTTAAGGACGAGGAGCCGTATGGCGAAAGAAGAACTTCTGGAGTTCCCGGGCGAAGTCGTGGAACTGCTTCCCAACGCGACCTTCAAGGTCAAGCTGGAGAACGACCACGAAATCATCGCCCACACCGCGGGCAAGATGCGCAAGAACCGCATCCGCGTGCTGGCCGGTGACAAGGTGCTGGTCGAGATGACGCCCTACGACCTGACCAAAGGGCGCATCACCTATCGCTTCAAGTAGGTCGGTGTCCTTACCGGACGGCCGCCCTGCGCTGATCCTGGCGAGCGCCTCGCCGCGCCGTCGCGATCTTCTGATCCAGATCGGCGCGCCTGCGGACCGCATAGCTCCCACCGATATCGACGAGACGGCGAAGCCTGGCGAGACGCCGCGTGCCCTCGCTTTGCGCCTGGCGCAAGGCAAGCTGGCCGCGGCGCAGCATCCAGGATGCTTCGTTCTGGCCAGCGATACGGTGGTCGGCGTCGGCCGGCGGATCCTTCCCAAGACCGAGACCCGGCAAGAGGCCGAGGCGTGCCTCAGGCTGATGAGCGGGCGCAATCACCGGGTTTATACCGGCGTTGCGGCGCGCAGCCCCGACGGGCGCGAGGCGAGCCGGGTGGTGGAGACGCGCGTGGCGATGAAGCGCCTCGACGCGGCTGAAATCGCCGCCTATCTCGATTCCGGCGAGTGGAAGGGCAAGGCGGGCGGCTATGGTATTCAGGGCCGGGCCGGCGCCTATATCGAAAACTTGATCGGCAGCTATACCGGCGTGGTCGGCCTGCCGGTCTATGAAAGCCGCCAGCTTCTGGTGGGACTGGGATACTGGTTTTGAGAATCGTCGCCTCCGACAATATCGGTGAAACCCGCGCCGCCGTGATCGACGGCGACCGCGCCGTGGAGCTGCACTTGGAGCGCTGGAGCGAGCGCGCCGCGCGCGCCGTGCGCGGCGAAGTGTTCCGCGCCCGGGTGCGCACCGTGGACGCGTCCATCAACGGCGCCTTCTGCGATATCGGCAAGGGCAAGGAGGGCTTTCTGCCCTTCGGCAAGGCCGGCCGCCCCGATGAGGTCCGCCAGGGCGCGGCCATCGGCGTGCAGATCGCCCGCGAGGAATTCCAGGAGAAGGGCCCGACGCTCGCTTTGTTCGACGTGGAGCCCGGCGAGGCGCCCGAGACCATCGCGTCAGCGCCGCCCCTGGCCGAGCGCCTGGCGATGATGTTCGACGCGCCGGTGCGCACGCCCAAAGAGGCCGAAATCGAGCTTGACGAGCTGTTCGACGCGGCGCTGGAGCCGGTGGTGGCGCTGCCTGGCGGCGGGCGGTTGATAATCGAACCGGTGACCGCGCTCACCGCCATCGACGTGGATGCGTCGGGGCGCAAATCACCGGGTGGAACCCACAAGCTGGCGCTGGACCTTAACCGCGCCGCGGCGCGCGAGGCCTGCCGGCAGATCCGCCTGCGCGGCATTGGCGGCGTGGTCGCCATCGATTTTCTGCCACTGAAGAAGAAGGCCGATCAGTCGACCCTCGCCCAGACCCTGAAGGGCGCGTTCAAGGGCGATCCGGCCAAGGTCGACATCGCTCCGGCGAGCCGCTTTGCTGTGGTGGAGCTGGCCCGCCAGCGCCTGGGCCGCGCCCTGCACGAAATCTGCTGGGAGCGTTATGGCGTCGACAGCGTCGAAACCGCTGCGCTGACCGCCCTGCGCGCGCTGGAGCGCGAAGGGCGCTCGAACCGCGCCGCGAAGCTGGAGATCCGCGTCGGAGCCGAGGTGTACGCCTGGCTCGACGCCGACCCGATCGGCTGGCGCAAGACCGCCAAGGCCAGGCTCGGCGACCGGTCCGTCCTGATCGCCGATCCGGCCATGAACCCGCGCGACAGCGATGTGAGGCCCGTGCGATGACCAAGACCAAGACCAAGACCCAGACCCTGCCGCCCTGTCCCATGTGCAAGCGGCCCGGCTTGCGCGAGTTTCGGCCCTTCTGTTCCAGGCGCTGCGCCGACGCGGATCTGGGCAACTGGTTCTCCGGCGCCTATGCGGTGCCGGGCGATCCGGTGGACCCAGAAGCGCTTCCGCCTCGCGAAGGCGAGGAAGACTAGGCGGGACTTCACACTCACCTGGATTTTAATTCGTTAAGCGGCCCCGCCTTATACCCGGCGCTGCCTGACAATTTGAATTTAGGGATGGGGTCCATCATGAAGTTTTCTGCACTCGCTACGCTGGTGGTGTCGTTTTCGGCGACCACCGCCGCCACCGCGCCTGCGCTCGCCGAGGAAGCCGCGTCCGGCTTCACGTTCGAGGGGTCCACGCGCGTTCGCTATGAAACGCTGTCCGCGCCGTTCCGAGCCGGCCGCGAAGGCTCTGACCAGCAAATCAGCTGGCGCACCCGAGCTCTGGGCGAATACCGGGCCGACCGGATCACGTTCGGCGCCGAGTTGTTCGACTCCCGCGCCTGGCTCACCGACGACGGGAGCTATCTCACTTCCACAGCCATCAACACGCTGGAAGTCCTGCAGGCCTATGTGCGCGCAGACATCGACGGCGGCGAGGTTCAGGCCGGACGCTTCGTCTTGAATGTCGGATCGCGCCGCCTGGCCGGTGAGAACTCCTTCCGCAACTTCCCCAGCACGTTCGAGGGGGTTCGCGGCGCGTTCACCCTCGCTGAAGGGCTGACGCTGGACGCGTTCTACACCGCGCCGGTCGAGCGAAAGCCGGGCGACCGGGCGAGCCTTCTGGACAATGAGCACGAGTTTGACGAGGCCGACTGGGACACCCGCTTCTGGGCCGCCCATCTTACCCGCGCTGATCTGGCGCCGGGGGTGGACGGCGAGGTCTATCTGTACGGCAAGACCAAAAACGGCGGCGACGATCTTTACACGCTCGGCGCCCGGCTGTCCGGCGAGCGCGGTCAGGTGGATTTCGATCTGGAGACCATGTGGCAGACCGGCGAGACCGGCGCCGGGCTAGATACGGCCTCGGCGTTTGTCCTGGCTGAGGCCGGCTATCAGTTCGACGGCGATTGGTCGCCGCGCCTGTCCGCGCAGTTGGTCTACGCGTCCGGGGACGAGGATGCGGGCGACGGCGAGTGGAACCGCTTTGACAGCCTTTACGGCCTTCGCCGCGGCGTGCTGGGCCAGACCGGGATCTTCGGGCCGCTGGACCTTGAGAATATTATCGCTCTGGGCGCTCGTCTGGAAGTCGCGCGCGGGCCGGTGGGAATCAATGTCCTGGTGCAGGACGTGTCGCTCGCCTCTGACACCGATCGCTGGCGCCGAGCCGGGCTGCGCGACGTCACCGGAAGCTCTGGTGACCATGTAGGCCAAGTGATCGATACCCGCCTGCGCTGGTGGATCAAGCGCGACGTGCTGCGCCTTGAAGCAGGCGCGGCGGTTCTGTTCAAGGGCGACTTCGCCACCGACGCGCCCGGCGCGCCGCAGGACGATAATCCGCTCTACAGCTATGTCATGCTGACGCGGTCCTTCTAGGCCGCTTAACCCCACCGAACGCGAAAACGCCGGCCCGACGCATCGTCAGGCCGGCGTTTTTCGCGTTTCGGCGCCGCCCCCAAGGACCGTGCCGGACCGGAGCCTCAAGCGGCGGCGGCGTTCTTGCGCATCTTCCAGAAGCGCAGCGCGCGCTCGGCGTCGCCGGGATCAAGCGCGTCATAGACCTTTCCGATCTCGCGGGCGTCGTTGAACGCGCCATCCCTGGCGCCCCCGCGCAGCACGGCGATGGTGACGAAGAGGGCCTTGTCCACGTTCGCCGCTTTGCAGATCAGCGCCAGACCGTCCGGGCTCTCATGCTCGAGGGCCTTTCTGGCGGCGAAATAATCCACGCTGGTGATTTCAGCAAAGCCGACGCAGAAATGAGCGATCTTCTTCTCGCGCAGGAGCCGGATCAGAAGCTGGCCGTCCAGCTCGCGGCGCACGCGTTTCGCGGCGATGAAGCGGCGGGCCTCTGCGATGTCCTGGTCTTCCGCGAGCCGCGCCTCGAGGCGGCGCTGGGAGGCGGCCAGAGCCGCTTCCAGCACGCCGGGCTCCAGGGATTCAAAGCGGTCCTGGATGCGGGCGCGCAGCGTATTGTTCACCACCATCATCATGTCGTTGAGAAGGTCGGCAGGCGTGTCTTCGCGCGCCACGAGCGGGGCTTGCAGCACCTCGCTGTCCTCGGCGCGCCGGGTCACGGTCTCGAAGGTTTCGCGCGAGAGCTTCGCGCCGGTGTTGGACACCAGCCTGGCCACGGTGTGGTCGTCGCCCTTCTCCACGATGGCGTGGGACAGGCGCTCGCCGACCTCCGGGCGCACTGCGATCGCGCGCATATGGTCCTGGGTGGACTCGTGGACGATGGTGACGAGCTCTTCCTCCGACAGAACGCCGGAGCGCGACAGGATCGGCGCGGCCACTTCGATGGCGTCCTGAGCAAGCTGAAGGATCAGGCCCTTGGGCGCGAAGGGCGCGTCGGCGAACCGGCGCGCGAGCTCTTCACGCGCGTCCTGGGCGGTCTGGCTGGCCAGCGATTGAAGCACGGCGTCGAACTGGCGCTGGGCGCCGCTGTCTCGCTTGGGCGGGGCGTCGAAGAACATGTCGGTGACTTCACGCAGCAGGGCGCGCCGGCGATCAGAGGATTTCTCCTTGGCCAGTTGGGTCAGCTTATGCAGCTTGCTGGGTACGGCCATCGAGGCGCTCCACTCGTCAATTCTTGCGAGGATTTCATCCTTGAATACTCTGGGTAAAGAAACCGTGCACGCGCTCGCGATTTTCAAGGTTTACACAAGCTTAAGTGTGCCGCCGTCCTCGGCGCGGCCTCGGCGATTTCAGCCGGTCGCCGGGCTTCTCTAGCCGCCGTCCGGATCGTCCCCGGAAGCGCCGAGCGGTGCACGAGGCGGCGCCAGCGCGCCGTCGGCCTCCATGAGTGCGGCGCGTTCGCGGTCGCTGGGCGGGCGGTCCCCGGCGGCGTCAATGCGCGCTGAAAGGCTTGAAGACAGCCCGGTGACGGCGCCGGGATGGGGAAAGGGCGTCGCCGCCACGCCGTGAAGGTCGCAGCGCGCGGCGCGGCCAGTCCAGCCAGTGCGCCAGGTCCAGGCCTGGCAGGCGGTGCGAGTGGTGCATACGGCGGCGCAGGCCTGCGCGCTTTCAGCCGCCAGCCCGTCCAGGCGCTCCAGCGTCAGACCGCGGCGGGCGTGGTCTTCCAGCACCGCACCGGAGGGCAGCCCTGCGCCGTCCGGGGCGCCGGCGAGGGCCGGTTCGGCGGTCAGCGCCGCGGCGGCGAAGAGGCTTGCAAGCATGATCATGGTCCCAGCCTGCGCCCGCCTCTGTTAAAAAAGCGTCGCCGGCGGCGGGTTGCGGATATTGCGCAAAGGGCGCGCGCCCGCTAACGCTTCGCGGCTCTTGCTTGGAGACGAGATCATGGCCGCCAGCCACAGTGAGACCAAGTCTGCAAACGCGCTCGACCGCTTCGTCGCGAGCGACGGATTTCGCAATGTCATCACGGCGCTGATCCTGATCAACGCGGCGATCCTGGGTCTGACGACCTATGACCTGCCCGCGCGGGTGGAAACCTGGCTGCATTACGCCGACATGGCGATCATCGGCGTCTTTGTCGTTGAAATTGCTTTGAAATTGGTCGTTCAGCGTCAGAAGTTTTTCCGCTCGCCCTGGAACTGGTTCGACTTCACCGTGGTGGCGCTTTCGCTGATCCCGGACGCGGGTGCGTTCACCGTGCTCAGGGCGTTGAGAGTGCTGAGGCTTTTCCGCCTGTTCTCCACCGTGCCGGAAATGCGCTCGGTGGTGGAGGCGCTGGCCCGGGCGATCCCTGGCATGGGCGCGATCATGCTGGTTCTGGTGGTGATTTTCTATGTGGGCGCGGTGATGGCGTCCAAGCTGTTCTCCGGCACCCACCCGCAGTTCTTCGCCGATCTGGGCGCTTCGGCCTTCACTCTTTTCCAGGTGATGACGCTGGAGAGCTGGTCCATGGGGGTGGCGCGCCCGGTGATTTCCGAGCATCCGTTTGCGTGGATTTTCTTCGTCGGCTTCATCGTGCTGACGAGCTTCGCGGTCCTGAACCTGTTCATCGCGGTCATCGTGGATTCCATGCAGTCGAAGCATTTCGACGCGGAGACCGAGCGTCAGGCCGAAGCCCATGACGAGCGCGAGGTGCTGGTGAACGAGGTGAAGGCCCTGCGCGTGGAGCTGGCCGAGATCCGGGTCCTGCTTCAGTCGCGCGACGGGGCGCCTGCGGACCGGCCCGGCTCGGCGATGGCCCCAAAGCGCGACGACAAGGACGAGTAGAACGCCGCGAGCGTCTCCTCGCGCTCCGTGCGTCTGCGCGGGGGCGGCGAGGACAGCGGCGCCGGCTCCAGCCCTTCATGGGCGGCGACCATGAACTGGCGCCAGATATCGGCCGGCAGCGATCCCCCGGTCACCTCGCGCATGGGCGTGTCGTCGTCATTGCCCACCCAGACGCCGGCGACCATCTGGCCGGTATAGCCGACAAACCAGGCGTCGCGGCTGTTCTGGCTGGTGCCGGTCTTGCCCGCGGCGCGCCGGCCGGGCAGGCGGGCGCGGGCGCCGGTGCCGTCCAGGATGACGCTTTCCAGCATGGTGGACATGGCGCGCGCGTGCTCGCGGCTGATCGCCTGGGCGCCCGGCCGCGGAGCTCCCGCGCTCCACAACACCTCGCCGCGGGCGCTGCGGATTTCAGTGACCAGGCGCGGCTCGGTGACGCGGCCGTCATTGGCGAAGGCGGCGTAGACGGCGGTGAGGTCGATGAGGCGGACCTCGCTGGCGCCCAGCGAGAGAGCGGGCACCGGATTGAGCGCGGTGGTGATCCCCAGCCGGCGGCCCATTTCAGCAACCGCGTCCACGCCCACCTGCGCGCCCACCTGAACGGCGACCGTGTTGATGGAGCGCTTGAGCGCATCGGCGATGGTGACCCGGCCGCGATACCCGCCGCCGTAGTTTTCCGGGCGCCAGCCCTCGATATCCACCGGGGCGTCTTCATAGGCGGTGGCAGGGTCGAGCCCGGCTTCAAACCCGGCGGCGAAGACGACGGGCTTGAACGCGGATCCAGGCTGACGCTCGGCCTGAACGGCACGGTTATACTGGCTTTCGCCGTAATCGCGCCCGCCGATCATCGCCAGCACCGACCCATCGAGATCCAGCGCCACCAAAGCGGCTTCGCCGGCGTCGCGGGATTCCCCTGACTCAGACAGCACCGCTTCCACCGCCGCGGAGGCGGCGCGTTGAAGCGCCGGCCGCAGGGTAGTCTGGATGATCAGGATCGGCGTCTCGTCGGGATCGATCAGCGCCTGGACGCGGGACAGCGCCACGTCGAAGGCATGGCCGTAAACGACCGGATTGACCGCCTGCACGGCGCCTTCGGCAAGCTGAGCCGGTTCGCTGACGGCGGCGAGATACTGAATGGGATCGATGAAGCCGACGTCCATCATGGCGTTCAGCACCTCTTCGGCGCGGGCCTGGGCGGCGGCGAGGTTTTCTGTGGGCGCCAGACGGCTCGGCGCCTTGGGCAGGGCGGCCAGGATCGCCGCCTCCTGCAAGGTCAGCTCAGAGGCCGGCTTGTTGAAATACCGCTCGGCGGCGGCCTGCACCCCGAAGGCGCCTTCACCCAGATAGACGCGGTTCAGATACAGCTCGAGGATCTGCTCCTTGGTGAGCAACTCCTCGATGGCCATGGCCAGGCGCATCTCCTGCAGCTTGCGATGCATGGTCTGGTCGGGGCGCAGGATGAGATTCTTCACCAGCTGCATGGTCAGCGTAGAGCCGCCCTGGACGATCTCGCCGGCGCGCAGATTGGCCAGCAGGGCGCGGATCGTGGCGCCCCGGTCGACGCCGTCATGCTGGTAGAAATTCTGGTCCTCGATGGCGATGAAGGCCTGGGGCACGTGGGCGGGCAGCTCGGCCAGCTCGATTGGCCGGCCGTAGCGCGGCCCGCGCACGCCCAGAACCTCGCCGCCGGCGCCCAGCAGGGTGTAGCTCGCCTCGCGGCGGGTCTCCCACAGCTCCTCCAGGCTTTCTGGCGGCGAGGGCATGTCCTCGAACGCCCAGCGCCAGCCTGCCCAGAGCGAGACCGCCCCAGCGAGCACAATGGCGACAAGGCCCAGCGCCAGCGCGGCGGGCAGGGCGCCCATGAGGCGCTTGAAGACGCCCGGTTTTTCGTCGGCGCGGAAAGTTATGACCGGTCTCCATGTTTGACCGCAGCTTCTGCCTGTCTTGACCAAGCCTTCAAGGCTAAATTCGGGCGATGACCGATCCGCGCCCGTTTCACGAAACCAAATCCCTGTCCGAAATGACCCCCGAGGAATGGGAGTCCCTGTGCGACGGGTGCGGCAAGTGCTGTGTGGTTCTGCTCCAGGACGAGGGCGATGATCGGGTCTGGCGCACCAATGTGGGCTGCCGCCTGCTCGACCTGAAAACCGTGCGGTGCTCCGACTACGCCAATCGCCACACCCGCGTTCCCGGCTGCGTTAAGCTGACTGCGGATAATGTCAGCGATTTCCACTGGATGCCGGACACGTGCGCCTATCGCCTGCTCGCGCAAGGCAAGCCGCTCCATGACTGGCACCCGCTGGTCAGCGGCGATCCGGGTAGTGTGAAGACAGCCGGAATCGGCGTGCACGGAACGTTGGTGAGTGAACGCGATGTGGACGCTGAGGACTTCGAAGATCACATCATCGAAGACGGATAGGCGAGGCGCCTTACTTCAGAAGCGGCCCGCTCTGATCGAGATAGGCGGTGTCGAACCCGGCGAGCTGACTCAAGCCTTCAAGATCGTCGAACGTGACGTGTTTCTTGTGAACGCTTACAAGCCCGTCCTCGCGCAGCTGGCGCAGGACCCGATTCACATGCACCGCGCTCAGGCCGAGGGCGTCGGACAGGTGATACTGGGTCAGCGGGCAATCATACCCGGCCGCGTCGCCCACCCCGATGAGCTGCAGTCGTGATCCCAGCTCCAGCAGGAAGTGCGCCATGCGCTCCTCAGCCGAGCGCCGGCCAAGATTGACCAGGTGCTCCACCACCATGGCCTCGTCGCGTGACGCGGCCCAGAGCATGGCGGTCGCAAGACGCGGCGCGGTGGCGAAGGCGTCCAGAATATCCGAGGCGAGGACTTCGGAGGCCTCGATGCGGGTGACGGCTTCGATGGTGTGGTCGGAGGTGCGCAAAAGGGCGCTGCGCAGGCCGAGAAAGTCGCCGGGGATCTGCACGTCGACGATCAGACGCTCGCCGTCGGGAAGCAGCTTGTAGGAGCCGGCCCAACCCTCGGCCAGGATGTAGACAGAGGCGTTCTCCTGGCCCTCATGGATGATCTGATGGCCGGCCGGGAAGGTTCTGCGGCGCCGGTCCAGGCGCGCCAGGGTCGCGTGATCGGTGTCCGACAGGGCGACGAAAGCCGAGAGCTTTCGTGCCAGCGGGCTGAGCAATCCCAACATTCAGGCGCCCCCGCCGCAGGGCGCCCACACGCAGGCGGTCGCGCGATTCAGCCGAAGGGCGCTCGGCTGGCGGTGCTGGCTCGGCCGGGCCATACGGCGCATGAAGGGTGTCTCCTGAGAAAAAGAAAAGGGGCGGCCGTCTAAACCCTTTCCTGTGGTGATCGAGCAGGGGCGCAAAGGCCATCACAGGGCGAGGGGCGGGTGCAAGTCGCCGCCGCCGGGGGCTGTCCGCCCGGCCCCGCGCGAGAGCTTATCCAGAGCTCGGGCTCAGCCCTTCCTGGACGCGCCCTTCTTGTTGGCCGCTCCCTTGGCGAAGGCGTCTTCGGTCTGGCTGGTCTTGCTGTCGGACTGGCCGGACTTGTACGGGCTTTGGTGCTTTGCGCCGCTTGAATCGCCGGGGGTTTTTTTCTTTTTCTTGTTCTTGTCCATGGCGTGAGCCTGCTTTCGGGGCCGTGCCGCCGCGTGTGGACCGAGAATTCGGACAAGCGAGAGGCACAAGGCACTCAACTTCGCCCGCCGCGACGATCGAGGTGCTAACATGGATCAGTCCGCTCCCAACTCTCCTGCTGGGCGGCGCGCCGCGGCTCTGGACGCTGATGCAGGTAAGTGCGACGCGCGGTGGCGGCGCCATTGTGTCGGGTCGCGAGGGCCAATCACGCGTGTCGGCCGCACCGGTGAACGTCGGGCTACGGCGCGCTGAGGCTCAACTCGCCCCCGCGGCAGAGGAAGCCATCATGAACCAGTCAACCATTTTCGGTCTTGTCCCGCTCGCCGTGGGCGCGCTGCTCCTGTTCTTCGCCTGGCGGGCGTCCAATGCGCCGGTCAATCAATTGGCCGAGGCGCTCACCGGCCGCTACACCGACAACACCATGCTCTATCTGATCGGCGGCGTGATCGGCGTCGTGGTGGGCCTCGCGCTGCTCTACCGGGACTTCTCCCGCCGCTGATCGGCGCACAGCCGGGCCGCTATCCCGGCGATCGCGGGTTCCAGCCCTGCGCTCCGCCTCACGCCCGGCGCCCAAAGTCGCAAATCAATCCGACCGGGCCGGTCTTGGGGTAGTCTTCAGGCATGGTCGAAATAGCAGATGAGGCGCGGCCCAGTCCCCGAAAGGCGGACTGGGCCGCGCTGTATGAGCGATGGCGGATCGGCGAGACGCCGGACGAGCTGGCGCAGGCCTACGGCCTGGCGCCGTGCACCGTGCGTGAGCGGTGCCGGTGGGTGGAGCGGATGTTTCCGCCCGACACGCCGGCCCGGCTGCGCCATCGCTTCGCCCAACGTCTGATGGCCGCCGAGGCGGCGCTGGACACCGGAAGCCCCATTGAAGCCGAGCGCCGCGCCAAGGCGCTGGTGGCGCTGGTGCGCGCCGCGCGGGCTCTTGAAAACTGGTCGGAACCCCAACACGCCGCTTCGGCGGGAGCCGAGGAGGGTCGCGGTGAGCCGTTTGACGCCGGAGCCGAACTTGAACGACGTCTGCTCGAGCAGATTGGAGGAGAAAGACGTCAGGCCCTTCGTGCGCCAGCTGACGCAGGCGCAAAGGCTGGCGGAACTCGCGGGGATGAATCCCTGGCTAGGGGCTGGAAGGCTTGAACAGCTCGCCCCGGACGGCGATTGGCTGATCTGGCTGTTTCTGGGCGGCCGGGGCGCGGGAAAGACGCGGGCCGGCGCGGAATGGCTGAACACCCAGGTGCTCGCGGGCGCCGGGCGCGTGGCGCTGATCGGGCCGACTTTCAACGATGTGCGCGAGGTTATGCTGGGCGGGCCGTCGGGTCTTCTGTCGCTGGACGCCGTGGCGGGGCGCCCGCGCTATGAAGCCTCCAGAAAGCGGCTGATCTGGCCCAATGGCGCGGTGGGCTATGCGTTCTCCGCCGAGGATCCGGACGGTTTGCGCGGACCCCAGTTTCACGCCGCCTGGGCCGATGAATTCGCCGCCTGGGCGCGGCCGCAGGAGACGCTGGACATGCTGCGCTTCGGGCTGCGCCTGGGACAGCGACCGCGCCTGATGGTGACCACCACGCCGCGCCCGATTGCAGCGCTGCGAACGCTCATCGCGGCACCGGGCGTGGTGATGACGCGCGCGTCCACCGAAGCAAACGCCAAGTATCTGGCGCCCGGCTTTATCAAGGCCATGCGCGCCCAGTATGGCGCCAGCCAGCTGGCGCGCCAGGAACTGGACGGGGTGCTGATCGAGGATCCAGAAGGCGCGCTCTGGACGCGGGACATGATCGATCAGGCGCTGAATCTTCAGCGCAGCGACCCCGACCGCATCGTGGTCGCCGTGGACCCGCCCGCCGGAAACGGAAGCGGCGACGCGTGCGGCATCATAGCGGCAGGCGCCAGCGGCTCGGGCCGCACCATGACCGGGGTGATCCTGGCGGACGCCTCGCTCAAGGCCCGGCCAGAAGCCTGGGCGCGAAAAGTCGCCGAGACGGTGGCGGCGGTGGACGCCGACCATGTGGTCGCCGAAGCCAATCAGGGCGGCGACATGGTGCGCGCCGTGCTGCAGGCCGCCGCGCCGGACCTGACCGTGCGCCTGGTCCACGCCAGCCGCGGCAAGCGGGCGCGCGCCGAACCGGTCGCCGCGCTCTACGCCGCCGGCCGCATCGCCCACGCGGGACGCTTTGCCCGCCTGGAAGACCAGATGTGCGCCTTCGGCGCCCCGGACTTTAAAGGAAGCCCGGACCGGGTGGACGCCCTGGTCTGGGGAATCGCGGCGCTGTTTGACGGCGCGCGGACGCCAAGGATGCGGCGGCTGTGAGTGCGTTTGTCCCTCCCCTTGATGGGGAGGGTGGGCGCGCCTTCAGGCGGGGTCGGGTGGGGTGAAGCCCCACGCGCGGTGTTTGAAGGCTTTACCGCCGCCGCCCCCTCCGCCCCGGATCTGTGATCCGGGAAACCTCCCCCATCAAAGGGGGAGCACACAGACGAGAACAAAGGGACCCCAGCCATGCTCAACTGGCTCAATCTCGGCCGTAAATCGGCCGGGCGCAGCTTCGCCGTGTCGTTCGGGTCGAGTGCGGCCTGGTCTCCGCGCGGGTATGCGGCCTTCGCCCGCGAAGGCTTCGCGCGCAATCCGGTGGCCCATCGCTGTGTGCGGCTGATCGCCGAGGGTGCTTCGGCCTGTCCCTTAAGCGTGGCTGACGGGGCGGGGGCGCAGGCGGTGCGGGAGCTGTTGTCAAAACCCAATCCCGATCAGTCAGGCCAGGAGCTGATGGAGCAGGTCTTCGGCTATCTGCAGGTCGCCGGCGACGCCTATCTGGAGATTGCCGGCCCCGAGGAGGGTCCGCGCGCTCTGTTCGCGCTGCGGCCTGACCGGATGACGGTCATTCCCGGACCCAAAGGCTGGGCGGATGGCTGGGAATACCGCCACGGATCGCAGAAGCGGGTCTTCGCCCGCGACCGGGCCAGCGGACGCTCGCCGATCCTGCATCTGAAACTCTTCAATCCCGGCGACGACCATTACGGGCTCTCGCCCATGGAGGCGGCGGCGCGGGCGGTGGACGTGCACAATGCCGGCGGCGCCTGGGCCAAGGCGCTGCTGGACAACGCCGCGCGGCCGTCGGGCGCGCTGGTGGTGACCGGGCGCGACGGGGAGGGACGGCTCACCGATCCCCAGTACGAACGCCTGAAGGACGAGCTGGAAAACCTCCACACCGGCCCGCAGAACGCCGGCCGTCCGCTGCTGCTGGAAGGCGGGCTGGACTGGAAGCCCATGGGCCACAGCCCCGCCGAGATGGACTTCATCGCGGCGAGGCGCGAGGCGGCGCGCGAGATCGCCCTGGCTTTCGGGGCGCCGCCTATGCTGCTGGGGCTTCCCGGCGACAACACCTATTCCAATTATCGCGAGGCGAACCTGGCGTTTTATCGCCAGACCGTGCTGCCGCTGGTGCGCAAAACCGCCGCGGCGCTGTCGGGCTTTCTCTCGCCCTGGCTGGGCGCTGAAGTTTCGATCAGCCCGGACGAGGACGGCTTGCCGGCCCTGGCTGAAGAGCGCGGGGCGCGCTGGCGCCGGATCAGCGAGGCGGGATTTCTCACCGATGATGAAAAACGCGCCCTTCTGGGCCTGAAGGAGCGAGCATGAACGATGCAAGCCTGAGCCAGGCCTGGCGGCTCGATCGCAAGATCACGCTGGGCGTCATCATGGCGCTGACCCTGCAGACCTCCGGCGCGCTGATCTGGGCGGGCGCGGCGAGCGAGCGTCTGGACCAGCTGGAACACCGCGCCGAGGCCGGCGCGGCGGCCAATGAGCGCCTCGCCCGCCTGGAAGAACACGCCGCCCACACCCGCGCCGCGCTGGACCGTATCGAGCGCCGGCTCGAGGACGGGTAGGGCGGCGCGACCCCCTCCGCCCCTCGCTTCGCTCGGCGCGTTCGCCCGTTCGATCAATCCTTTGATCGATCTCGGCAGCCTCACCCCCTGTAAAGGGGAAGGCGTAAAGCGCCGCGAGGCGCGGCCGGGTGGGGTGCGCCGCATAGCCCAGGCCTCGCAAACTCACACACTCAAGGGAGACGCCCATGACGGCGCGCAACGGCTCGGGCGACGGGCTCGAGGTGGCCGGCTACGCCAGCCTGTTTGATATCGAAGACCATGGCCGCGATCTGGTGCGCGCCGGGGCGTTCGTCGAAAGCCTGAAGGCGAAAGGCCCGCGCGGGGTGCGCATGTTGTTCCAGCACGATGCCGGCGAGCCGGTGGGCGTGTGGGACGAGATCGTCGAGGACGGGCGCGGGCTTTATGTGCGCGGCCGGATCCTGAGCGACGGCCCGCGCGGACGCGCCGCGTCGGGCCTGGTGCGAGAAGGCGCGGTGGACGGATTGTCCATCGGCTTTCGCACCGTGCGGTCCGCGCCCCGGCCCGGGGGCGGACGCGACCTTCTGCAACTGGACCTTTGGGAGGTCTCCATCGTGACCTTCCCCATGCTCCCCCAGGCGAGGCTGCGCGTGCTGCCCGGCCTGACGGAGACCGCCTCCGCATTCGCGGCGACCTGACCTGACCCTCACATTTGAAAGGATCCCCATGACCCGGGAGACCAAGATGGCCGCGCCGTCCACCGAGGCGCGTGCGGCGATGCATGACCTGCTTGCAGCGTTTGAAAGCTTCAAGGACGCCAATGACCGCCGCCTGAGCGAGATCGAGTCCAGGAAGTCGGCTGACCCGCTCATCGAGGAAAAAGTGAGCCGGATCGACCAGGCGCTCACCACCACCAAGGCCCGCCTTGATCGCCTCACCATCGAAGCGAACCGCCCCGATCTGGGCGCCGATGAGGGCAAGAGCGCGGCGAAGACGGCCTGGTCGGGCTTTCTGCGCACCGGCGAGGCCGCGCGCCTTGTGGAAGGCAAGGCGCTGAGCACCGGGACCGGGTCCGACGGCGGCCATGTGGCCCCGGCCGAGACCGAAGCCCTGATCGAGCGGCTGATCCGCGAGGTCTCGCCGATCCGCCAGATCGCCACGGTGAAACAGACCACCAGCCACACCTTCAAGAAGCCGGTGAGTGTGGGCGGCGCCACGTCCGGCTGGGTGGCCGAAACTGCGCCGCGGCCTGAGACCAATACTTCCTCGCTGGAGCTTGTGGAGTTTCCCACCGCCGAGCTCTACGCCATGCCGGCCGCGACGCCCGCGATCCTGGACGACGCGCTGGTGGATATCGACCAGTGGCTCGCCGAGGAGGTGCGCGACACCTTCGCCGAGGCCGAGGGCCGCGCCTTCGTCACCGGCTCGGGGATCAACCGGCCCAAGGGCTTTTTGAGCTATGACACGGCAGCCGAAGGGACGGAGGCCTGGGGCGAGCTGGGCTATGTGGCCACCGGCGTCGACGGCGATTTCGCCGCCAGCGATCCCGGCGATGTGCTCATCGATCTGATCTATGCGCCCAGGACCGGCTACCGCACCAATGGCCGGTTCGTGATGAACAAGTCCACGGTCTCGGCCGTGCGCAAGTTCAAGGACGCCGACGGCCATTACATCTGGCAGCCCTCCATGACCGCCGGCCAGCCGGCCACCCTCATGGGCTATGCGGTCACCGAGGCCGAGGACATGCCCGATATCGGGTCGGACAGCTTTTCGATCGCTTTTGGTGATTTCGAGCGCGGCTATCTGGTGGTGGACCGCCAGGGCGTGCAGGTGCTGCGCGATCCCTATTCGGCCAAGCCCTATGTTCTGTTCTACACCACCCGCCGTGTCGGCGGGGGCGTGCAGGATTTCAACGCCATCAAGCTGTTGAAGTTCGGCGTCTCGTAAAGCGGCGGTCTTCCCCCCGCCGCCGCCTGGCAAAGCGCCCCGGCCTCAGTGATGAGCCGGGGCGCTTTGCATTCTTACTCATTTTCATGAGGGCCCCATGACCCTGCATCTCCTGTCTCCGCCTGTGGTGGAGCCTGTCGGGCTGGCTGACGCCAAAACCTGGCTGCGCGTCGGCCATGACGAGGAAGACGCGCTCATCGCCGACCTTCTCAAGAGCGCGGCGGCGCGCGTCGAACTGGACACCGGGCTGGCGCTCATCGCCCGCAGCTACCGGGAGACGCTGGACGCCTGGCCGGAGCGGCGGCTGTCGGCCTACGGCCAGGCCTTCAGCGTGGCGCGCGGCCCGCTGATCAGCGTGGAGGCGGTGAGAATTTATGCCCGCGACGGCGACGCCACGCTCTGGAATCCGGCCGAATACCACGCCGAAACCGGCGAGCCGGGGCGCATCGTGGCGGTCTATCCTTTTTCATTGCCGTGTCCGGGGCGCGCGGCAGGCGGGATCGAGATTGAGTTCACTTCCGGCTTCGGCGTCGACCCCGGCGATGTGCCCGCCCCGTTGAAAGAGGCGATGCTGCGCCTGGCCGCCCGGAGCTATGCCACCGCCGAGCCGGCCGAAAGCGCACGGCGCGGCGAGGCGGATTTGCCTGAGGACGTGGAGGCGCTCCTGCGTCCCTGGCGCCGGGTGCGATTGTGAGCGCGGAAGCGGCGTTTTCCGCCGCTGTCATAGCCGCGCTGAAAGCCGATGCGGGCGTGCGCGCCGCCCTGGGAGATCCGGCCCGCGTCCATGACCGGGCGCCGCGCGGCGCGGCGTTTCCCTACGCGTCGCTGGGGCGCAGCGAGAGCGAGCCGCTGGACGCTGGCGGGCTCGATCTCATCGATCACCGGCTGACCCTGCATGTGTGGGGCCGCCGCGATGATCGCGACGCGGTGAAGCGCGCCCTGAGCGTGGCTCGCGCCGCCCTCCACCAGACCGATCTGACGCTGGCGGCGCCCTATGGCTGCACGCTCTGCCGCGTCGTCTACGCCGACCTGTTCACCGGCCCCGACGGCGCGACACTGCACGGGGTGCTGCGGGTGAGGGGATTGATCGAGAAAGGACTTCAGACATGACCGCACAAGCTGGCAAGGACATCTTGCTGATGATTGGCGACGGGCAGGCGAGCGAGAGTTTCGCCGCCGTCGCCGGGCTTCGCGCCAAGACCATTTCGCTGAATGCACGCCCCGTGGACGTGACCCATGCCGACAGTCCGGGCCGCTGGCGCGAGCTGATCGAGGGGGCGGGCCTGCGCTCGGCCAGCGTTACGGGATCAGGGATTTTCGTGGACAGCGCCGCAGACGAGACCGTGCGCGGCGTGTTCTTTGATCAGATAAGGCGCAGCTGGCGCCTGGTGATCCCCGATTTTGGAACGCTGGAGGGGCCGTTTCTGGTCACTGCGCTGGAATACTCCGGGCGCCATGACGGGGAGGCGGCCTATTCGCTTTCGCTGGCCTCGGCCGGCCAGGTGAGCTTCACGCCGGACTAGCGGATTTTAGAACCGCAGAACCGGGCGCCACTTCTGCATGGGGCGCTCTAGTCGCGGCGCAGCTGGGTGTCGGCGAGCTCGTTCAGGCAGGCCCGGCGTGCATCCACGTGCAGGATCTCATGGCACTCGGCTTCGGCCCGCTCGTCATAGGCGTCCTGGGCGAACGAGGCGCAGCCGGCCAGCGGCAACGCCGCGAGGATGAGAACAAGCGCAAGGCGCATGGCGAGTCTCCCTTTTCTCGACGGGCACATTGGCGCGCAGCGCCGCCGGAGGCAAGCGGCGCCACGGGCTCTTTGAGCGTGCGAGGCTGACTTCCCTGGAAGGATCATCATGACCAATCCCCAACGCGGCGAGACGGCGATCCAGATCGCCGGGCGCGCCCATGTTCTGAGGCTGACTCTGGCCGCCCTCGCCGAAATCGAGGCGGGGCTGGCCTGTGACGGGCTGGAGGCGTTGTCAAAACGCCTGTCCCGGCTGGACGCCGGCGCGCTCCAGATCGTGCTGGCGGCGCTTTTGCGCGGCGGCGGCGCGCAGGAGTGCGAAACGCTTGCTGGCGAGGCCGACGCACGCAGCGCGGCCCGGGCGGTGGCGGCGTGCTTCAAGGCGAATCTCGCATGAGTGAGCCCTGGCGAAGCTGGCTTGCGGCGGCGGTGCTGCGCTTTGGCCTGACGCCGGAGGCGTTCTGGGCGCTGACCCTGGCTGAATGGCGCGCCCTGACCCTCGCCGCCGCCTCGCCCGCCCTTCGCCCCATGAGCCGGGCTGACCTTGATGCGCTGCTGGCGCTGCGATCGGAGACTGAAGATGACCGGGGCTGAAAAGGACGCTGAACGCTTCGCTGCGCTGGCTGAAAAGAAACAGCGTTTAAAAGAGGTCGCGCAGGAAGGTGAGGAGAGCGCCGCGCTGATCAGCGAAGCGTTTCAGACCGCCGGCGCGGAAATCTCCGACGCGCTGGAGACCGCGGCGCGCACCGGCGAGTTGAACTTTCGCGACATGGCCGAAGCGATCTCGCAATCGCTGGCTTCGCTGTTTCTGGACCAGCTGGTGGTCGGCCCGCTGAACGGGCTCGCCGACCGGTTCGGCGCCGGGCTTGAGACCCTGATCCCGAATATTATCGGCCAGCGCGCCGAGGGCGGGCCGGTGCAGGCCGCCGGCGCCTATCTGGTGGGCGAGCGCGGCCCGGAAGTGTTCAGCCCCGGCGCGGCCGGCGCGATCTCGCCTATGGGTGCGGCGCCGGTGACCGTCATCATCCATGCCGGCGCGAACGCCGTCGACGACGTGCGCCGCAGTGAGCGCCAGATCGCCGCCGCCGTGGCGCGCGCGGCCCTGGCGGGAAGGAGCAGCCTGTGAGCGCGTTTCATGATGTCCGCTTTCCCCTGGCCATCGGACTGGCCGCCCGCGGCGGGCCGCAGCGGCGCACCGAGATCGTCACGCTGGGCTCCGGCCGCGAGGAGCGCAACACGCCGTGGGCGCACTCGAAACGGCGCTGGGACGCCGCGCCGGGGGTGCGCTCGCTGGATGATGTGGCGAGGCTCATCGCCTTCTTCGAAGCGCGCCGGGGCCGGCTTTACGCTTTCCGCTTCGCCGATCCGCTGGATCACAAGAGCTGCGCGCCGTCGGCTGAACCCGCCGCTGACGACCAGCTGATCGGCTCCGGTGACGCAATCCAGACCGTGTTTGCGCTCACCAAGACCTATGGCGAAAGCGCGGCCGCCTTTGTGCGCGAGATTTCAAAACCAGTACCCGGCTCGGTGCTGGTGGCGGTGGCGGGCGCGCCGGCGAGCTTCACGCTGGATGGGCAGGGCCGGGTGGTGCTCGACGCCGCCCCGGCGACGGGCGCATCCGTCACCGCGGGCTTTCGCTTTGATACGGCCGCGCGCTTTGACACTGACCAGCTCGACATCACCGCCGACGGGTTCAAGACCGGCGACATCCCCAGCGTGCCGCTGGTGGAGGTGCGGGTTTAGGGCTGGACGCGCTGGAGTTTTGGCCGCTTCATCGTCTCGAAACGATAGTCGGGGAGATCGCCGTGCTCATGTTCATCGCAGCCCTGGCTCAGGCCACGGCGCCGGAGTCGTTCACGCCGCAAGGGTTTCGCACCCAGCTCGTCGTGGAGATCGCCGCGCCGCGCGCGCAGGTGTTCGAGGCGGCCACCGGTGATGTCTCGCCGTGGTGGGATCACAGCTTTTCGCTTCAGCCCGCCGAGCTGGTGATCGAGCCGGTGTTCGGGGGCCGATTTTACGAGCGCTTTGAAGACGGGTCGCAGGACGGCGCACTGCACGCGCGAGTGATCTATGTGGATGCGCCGTCACAGCTGCGCCTGCATGGGCCGCTGGGCCTGTCGGGCCGGGCCTTGGATCTGGTGTCCAGCTGGTCTCTGGAGGAGGTCCAGGACGGGGCGGCGACGCGCTTCACTGTTGATCTGGCGATGACCGGCGAGGTCGATGCGGAGCTGGCACAAGTGGTCACCAATGTCTGGATCCATTTCATCGACGGCCGCCTGAAGCCCTATGTGGAGGCGGGCTGCCATCTTGAGCCGGACGCGCCCTGTGCGGCGTTCGAGGCGGTTGAATAGTCTCTGCCGCCTCTGTCCAGACCAACCTTCGAAGCCCCGGCCCTCGCGCCGGGGTTTTTCGTTTTGGAGTTTCGCCATGATCGATATTCCCCCTGCCCTCCAGGCCAAGCTGGATGCGGGCGCGACGACGCTCGCCTGGGCCTGGATCGTCACGCGCCGCGACGGCGCGGTGTTCGGCTTCACCGACCATGACGCGCCTCTGGATGTGGTGGGCGTGGCGTGCGCCCCCGATAGCGGCTTTGTCTCCGGCGAGCTGCGCGGCGAAGCCGGCGCGCCGGCGCGCGGGGCTCTGTTCGGCGCGCTGCAGGATGCGGCGATCGACCCGGCCGGCCTGGACGCCGGGCTGTGGGACCGGGCGTGGGTGGAGACCTGGCGGGTGGACTGGAGCGCGCCGGAGCTGGCGTTTCGCACCTTCACCGGAGAGCTCGGTGCCGTGTCACGCGTGGACGGTGAATACGAGGTGGAGGTGGAAGGCCTCTCGGCCCGGCTGGACCGGGTCATCGGGCGCCGCTTTTCCAGCCTGTGCGACGCCGAGCTGGGCGATGGGCGATGCGGCGTGGATCTGTCCGGCGCCGTGTTTACCGCCGATGTGAGCGTGATCGCTCAGCCCTCATCGGCGGCGCTGGTCATGTCAGGCGCGGTGCAGGATCCAGGCTGGTTCGCCCACGGCGTACTCACGTGGGCAGGCGGCGCCAATACTGGAGGAATTCAGCGCATCGCCGGCCATCGCAGCGACGCCGAAGGCGCGCTGATCGAGCTTGAAGCGCCGCCGCCGGCCAATGTTTCAGTGGGCGACACGGCGACGCTCACCGCCGGCTGCGATAAGCGGTTTGCGACCTGCGGCGCCAAATTCTCCAACGGGCTGAACTTCCGCGGCTGCCCGCACATGCCCGGTGATGATCTGCTGATCCGCCACGCTAGCTCGGAGGCCGTGCGCGACGGCGGTGCGCGATGAGGCGCGAGCCGGGTTTTCGCGACGCGGTTGTTCGCGAAGCGAAAGACTGGATCGGCACGCCCTATCGCCATCAGGCGAGCGTGAAGGGTGCGGGCTGCGATTGTCTGGGGCTGGTGCGCGGGGTGTGGCGCGCGGTCTTGGGCGCCGAGCCTGAAAGCCCGGGCGCGTACCGCGCTGACTGGGCCGAGCGCGGCGGGGCGGAGACGCTGCTCACCGCCGCGCGCCGGCATCTGGTGGAGATCGCACCGCCGGGCGCGCCGGGCGATGTCGTGCTGTTTCGCTTTGCGCCGGGCTGTCCGGCCAAGCATTGCGCCATCTTTAGCGGTTCTGACCGCGTCATCCACGCCTGGCATGGCCAGGCGGTGTGCGAAACCGCGCTGGGCCCCTGGTGGCGCCGGCGCATCGCGGGCGTGTTCGCCTTTTCAAAACCAGAGGAGCTGATCCATGGGAACGCTCGCCCTTAGAGGCGCAGGGCTGGCGCGCGCGGGCTTGAGCTCGTTGGCGCGCTTCGCCGCCAGCGCGGCGCCGGCGGCGACCGCGCGCGCCATCTCCGGCGTGTTCACGCCGATCCAGGACGGGCCGCGCCAGAGCGCGCTGCAGCTGCAGACCTCCACCGAGGGCGCGCCCATCCCGCTCGTCTATGGCCGCATGCGTCTGGCCGGTCAGGTGATCTGGGCGGCGCGGTTCAAGGAAAGCGCGCAGGTGCGATCAAACGGCGGCGGCAAGGGCGGGCCGAAAGTGCGCGAGTATGCCTATTCGCTCAGCTTTGCGGTGGCCCTGTGTGAAGGCCCCATCTCCGGGATCGGCCGGGTCTGGGCCAATGGCGAGCCGCTGGAGACGGCGGGCCTCGTCATGCGCGTCCATCAGGGGAGCGAGGACCAGGCGCCCGATCCGCTGATCGAGGCGATCGAGGGCGCCGGCGACGCGCCGGCCTATCGCGGTCTCGCCTATGTGGTGTTCGAGGATCTGCCGCTCGGCGAATATGGCGACCGGATCCCGGCCCTGAGCTTTGAAGTGCTCGGCGCCGGGCCGCAGGATGACGGGCCGCGCATGGAAACCCTCATCGAGGGCGTCTGCCTGATCCCGGCGTCTGGCGAGTTCGCCTATGGCGATGTGGAGGTGCTGCGCGAGATCGGCGAGGGATATGAGCTGTCTGAAAACCGCCACACGGCGCGCGCGCCCAGCGATCTGGTGGCGGCCATCGACGATCTGGAGGCGCGCCTGCCGGCTTGCCGCTCGGTGGCGCTGGTCACAGCCTGGTTTGGCGATGATCTGCGCATGGAGCACTGCACGCTACGCCCCGGCGTGGAGACGCGTGACAAGATCACCCGCCCGCTTGAGTGGGGCGCAGCGGGGCTGAATCGCGCGAACGCGCATCTGGTCAGCCAGGCCGAAGGCGCGCCGGTCTATGGCGGCACGCCGGCCGATGAAACCATCGTGGCGGCGATCACCTTGTTGAAGGCGCGCGGCTACGCGGTGACGCTCTATCCCTTCATTCTGATGGATGTGGCGCCGGGCAACGGCCTGCCGGACCCCTATGGCGGGGCCGAGCAGGCGGCGTTTCCCTGGCGTGGGCGCATCACCTGTCATCCCGCCGCCGGAGAGACCGGCTCGCCGGACAAGAGCGCGGCGGCGGCCGCCCAGGTCAGCGCCTTCTTCGGCGCGGCGTCGGCGTCGCAGTTTGCGGTGTCCGGCGACAGCGTCAGCTATTCCGGGCCGGGCGAGTGGCGCTTTGCGCGCTTCATCCTGCACCACGCCGCGCTGGCCAAGGCGGCGGGCGGGGTGGAGAGCTTCATCATCGGCTCTGAAATGCGCGGCCTCACCCAGGTGCGCTCCGCCTCGGTAAGCTATCCTGCGGTGAGCGCCCTGAAAGCGCTGACCGGCGAGGTGCGCGCCCTGCTGGGAGCTGGTACAAAGCTCTCCTACGCCGCCGACTGGTCGGAGTATTTCGGCCACGCGCCGGCCGACGGCTCCGGCGACCGGCTTTTCCATCTCGATGCGTTGTGGAGCGATCCCGAGATCGATTTCATCGGGATCGACTGGTACGCGCCGCTGTCCGACTGGCGCGACGGTGAGGCGCATCTGGACCGGCTGGCCGGCGCGCCGTCCATCCATGACCGCGCCTATCTGACCGCCAATGTGGAGGGCGGCGAGGGGTATGACTGGTACTACGCCAGCGCCGAGGATCGCGGCGCCCAGGCGCGCACGCCGATCACCGACGGCGGGTATGGCGAGCCCTGGGTCTGGCGCTACAAGGATTTGCGCAGCTGGTGGGCCAATGCGCACCATGAGCGCGTGGGAGGGGTTCGCCAGGGCGTGGCCACGGGCTGGGTCCCTCAAAGCAAGCCGGTGCGCCTTGTGGAGCTGGGCTGTCCGGCCGTGGACAAGGGCGCGAACCAGCCCAATGTCTTCATCGACCCGAAAAGCTCTGAAAGCTTTGCGCCCTATCACTCAAACGGCGCGCGCGATGATCTGATCCAGCGCCGCTATATCGAGGCGTTGGTGAGCTACTGGTCGGCGGACGCCGGGCGAAATCCGGTGAGCGGGGTCTATGGCGGGCCCATGCTGGATCTCTCCCATTGCCATGTCTGGACATGGGACGCGCGGCCCTTTCCCGAATTTCCCGCGCGCACCGATGTGTGGAGCGACGGCGCCAACTGGCGGCGCGGCCACTGGCTCACTGGCCGGGCGGGACAGTCCGAACTCGCCAGCCTGGTCGCCGACATCGCCCGGCGGGCCGGGCTTGCTGAGCTGGATGTCAGCGCGGTGGAGGGCGTGATCGCGGGCTTCGTGATTGATCGCCCGGTGAAGGCCCGCGACGTGCTGGCCGGGCTCGGCGAGGTGTTCGGCTTTGACGTCGCCGACAGGTCCGGCGGTCCGGCCTGCACCCCGCGCCGGCCGGCGCGCTCAGCCCTTGGGCTGGCTGAAACCGATCTCGCGGATGACGGCGAGGGCCGTATCGCGTTCACAAGAAACCCCGCCGAGACGCGCGCGGTGGAGGCGCGGCTGTCGGTGGTGGCCGATGACGGCGATTACCGCGCCGCCCAGGTCAGCGCGCGCGGGCTGGATACGCTGGAGAACGGCGTTGTGAGCGTCGACCTGCCTGTGCTCGCCGATCGCACGCTTGCATCCCAATGGGCCGAGGCTCTGCTGGCCAACGCCCGGCTTGCCGGCGACGGCGTCCGGCTCCAGCTGCCGCCCTCGCGCGCGGCGCTGGAGCCGGGCGATCCGGTGGTTCTGGACGCCGGACCGCAGGGCCGGGTCTGGCGGATCGCGGCGCTGGACGGGATCGCCGTGCGCCGGGCCGATCTGGCGCCGGCGCTGGCCGGACCGGTCCTGCTCGCCGGGCCGGAGCCGGGTTCGGGTGAAGCGCACGGCGTGACCTCGCGGCCTTTGCTGCGCCTGCTCGATCTGCCTCTGAGCGCCGGCGAAACGGGCGCTCGCAGCGGTCTCTGGGCGGCCGGATGGGTGCGGCCCTGGCCGGATGCGCTGGCCCTCTCGGCCGGCGCCGACGCCCAAAGCGCCAGCGAACGCGCAAGGATCGATGCGCCAGCTTTTACCGGTGTGCTGGAGGCGGAGCTGGCGCCGGGCATGGAAGGACGCTGGGACCGGGCGAGCATGATCCGGGTGCGCCTGAATGACGGCGCTTTGGCCGCCGTCCCCCCGCTCGCCGCCCTGGCGGGCGACGCGCTGGCCGCGATTGAGGGTGCGGCCGGCTGGGAGGTGATCGCCTTCACCGGCGCCGATCTGCAGAGCGACGGCGCTTACGTCCTCACCGGGCTTTTGCGCGGGCTCGGCGGCTCGCCGGCGGACGCCAAGCCGTCGGGGGCCGCGTTCGTTCTGCTGGACGGGGCGGGCGCCGTGCTTCCGATAAATAGCGAGGAGCGCGGCGCGGATCTGTTCGTGGCGGCGCACCGGCCGGGCGAGGCGGCCTCGTCGAGCGGGGCGCGCCAGCTAGTGGCGCGCTATGACGGCGTGGATCTGAAGCCGCTGCGTCCGGTGCATCTGCGTGCGCGCCAGGTCGAAGGGGGGCTGGACCTCAGCTGGATCCGCCGCGACCGGATCGAGGCCGACAGCTGGGCGGCGAGCGAGATCCCCATGAGCGAAGCGCGCGAGGCCTATCGGGTCGAGCTGAGCGATGCCGGACTGCCGCGCGCCGTCTTTGAGGTCACGGCGCCACACCTGGCGCTGGATACGGCTGAACTGGCGGCGCTGTTTCCCGGCGGCCTGTCCGGCGCACGCGTGCTTATCGCGCAGATCAGCGACGCCTATGGTCCCGGCGGCGAGCTTGAATCGGCGCTGGATCCGTCCGATTACGGCTGAGCCTCTTTTAAGGCGGCGCCGGGAGGGCCATATGCGAAGCTGTGCTCGCAGGCCGGGCGCGCCCCTGCTATCTGTTCAGGCCCATGACCGATCCTTATGCGATTCTCGGCGTTTCCCGCTCGGCCTCGGCCGACGAGATCAGGCGTGCCTATAGAAAGCTCGCCAAGGCGCTGCACCCTGACACGCACCCCAATGACAAGCCCTCCGAGGAGCGCTTCAAGGAGGTGGGCCAGGCGTTCAAACTGCTGTCCGACCCTGAAAAGCGCGCCCGGTTCGACCGGGGCGAGATTGACGCCGACGGCAATGAGCGCGCGCCGTTTCATTATCGCTCCCGCCCCGGCGAATCGACCGGTCAGCGCGGGCCCTCAGGCCGGTTTGAAGACATTTCCGACCTGTTCTCCGACCTGTTCTCCGAAGGCGGAGGCCGGCGCCCCCGTGGCGCCCCGGGCGGTCCCGGCGGCCCGGGCGGAATGGGTGGCGGCGGCTTTCCTCCGACCAGGGGCGCGGACCTGAAGGCCGGCGTCACCGTAAGCTTTGAAGAGGCCATGCTCGGCGCCAAGCGCCGCGTCGGCCTGTCCGGCGGACGGGCGGTGGACGTGGGAATCCCGGCGGGCGTGGAGAGCGGCAAAGTCCTGCGCCTGCGCGGTCAGGGCGAGCCGGGCGGCCAGGGTGGTCCGGCCGGAGACGTGCTGATCGAGGTGCGCGTAAGCGCCCATGACTGGTTCCGCCGCGACGGCGACGATATCCGCCTGGATCTACCGATCTCGCTGAAGGAAGCACTGTTCGGCGGCGCAGTCCGTGCGCCCACCGTGGACGGTCCGGTGGAAGTGCGCGTTCCGGCGGGCGCCAATTCGGGCTCCCAGCTGCGTCTGCGCGGCAAGGGTGCGCCGCGCGCCACGGGAACCGGGCGCGGCGATCAGATCATCAAGCTGGTCGTGGACGTGCCGCTCAATGATCCCGCGCTCGAGACATTCCTCGAGACGTGGACCCCGCCGTCCGATTACGATCCTCGCAAGCGTTTCAAGGCGTGAGCGCTTGGCGCCGATCCTGAATGGAAGTCGCGTTCGACGTTCAGGACGGGTTCAGACCGATCAGCTAGGATCAGCGCCATGATGAGATTTCTCGCCCTTCCTCTATGCGCTCTGGCGCTCGTCGGCGCCGCGCCTGCGGGCCTCGCCCATGCGAGCGTCGGTCTGACGACCGCTTCCAGCGAGCAGGTTGAGGGCAGCGTGCGCGAAATCAGCGCGCGCGAAGCCCGCAACATCGCCGAACGCGCCTATCCGCGCGCCAGCGTGCTGGACGTGCGCTTCGTGGACGGGGGGCGGCCTTTCTATGCGGTCCGCATGATTGAAGACGGCCGCCGGTTCGACGTGCGCGTGGATGCGCGCACCGGCCGAATACTCTGACGAGACGAGGAGACCGCTCCATGCGCGCCTTGATCATTGAAGACGATCCCGACCTGAACCGGCAGCTGGCCGACGTGCTGGATCATTCCGGCTATGCGGTGGACACCGCCCATGACGGCGAAGACGGCTGTCATCTGGGCGAAACCGAGCCCTATGACGCCATCGTGCTGGATCTGGGCCTGCCCAAGCTGGACGGGGTGAGCGTTCTGGAACGGTGGCGCGCCAACGGGATCACCACCCCGGTGATAATCCTCACCGCACGCGACCGCTGGAGCGAGAAAGTCGCCGGCTTTGACGCAGGCGCGGACGATTATCTCACCAAGCCCTTCCATCCCGAGGAATTGCTGGCCCGTCTGCGCGCGCTGACCCGGCGCGCAGCCGGACACGCCTCCTCGACGCTGGAGAGCGGAAAGCTGACGCTGGATACGCGCGGTGCGCGGGTCTTCCTGGGCGATCAGCTGATCAAGCTGACCAGCCATGAATTCCGGATGCTGAGCTATCTCATGCACCACAGGGACCGCGTGATTTCGCGCACCGAGCTGGTGGAGCACATCTACGATCAGGATTTTGACCGGGACTCCAACACGATCGAAGTGTTCGTCGGGCGCCTGCGTAAGAAAATCGGCTCTGAGCGGATCGAAACCGTGCGCGGGCTGGGCTATCGTCTTGTGGATCCGGATGCAGGACGGGTGGACGCGAAGACAGGGTGACGACACAGCACGACGAGCAGGGATTGAAACGCGAAGGCTCGCTGGCCGCACGGCTGGTGCTGGTTTCGCTCGGCTGGGCGCTGGTGCTGCTGGTGGCCGGCGCCATCGCGCTCACAGCCCTGTTTCGTCAGACCGTCCTGAGTGATCTCGACGACCGTCTGGCCCGGGTGACCGAGTCGCTGATCGCCCAGCTGGACCTGGCCGAGACCGGTCTTGAGCTGAGCCAGCGGCCCACCGATCCCAGCTATCGCCAGGCGTTCTCCGGACGTTACTGGCAGATCAGCCGCGTCAACGGCGTCGACACGCTTGAAACCCTCACCTCCGCCTCGCTCGCCGATGAGACTCTCACAGTGCCGGGCCGCCTGCGCGATGGCGCGCTGGCCGAACCCGGTGCTGCGCTCACCGGCGAGGTCACCGGCGCCGACGGCGAACGCCTGCGGATGCGCGTGCGCGCGCTCATGGTGGAGGGCTCGCCGGACATGTTCATGTTCGCCGCCGCCGAGGACCGGCGCCCGGCGGACCGGCGGGTGAACCGGTTCGCAGCGATCTTCGCCGGCCTTTTCGCGGCGTTTGCGCTGCTGCTGCTGGCCGGCGTCTACGCCGCGGTGCGCATCGGCCTGTCGCCTGTGCTGCGCATGGGCCGGGCGGTGGCGGCGGTGCGTGACGGCGAGGAGGGCCGCATCACTGGGCGCTATCCCGGCGAGCTTATTGATCTGGCCGGCGAGCTGAACGCCTTGCTGGACCATTCACGCGAAGTCGTCGAGCGCGCCCGCACCCATGTGGGCAATCTCGCCCATGCGCTGAAAACGCCAATCACCGTGCTGGGCAATGAGGCGCGCGCGTCCGACGGGCCGCTCGCGGATCTGGTTACGCGCCAGACCCGGCTGATGTCGGACCAGGTCGAGCACCATCTGCGCCGCGCCCGGGCCGCCGCCAACGCCAAGGCGATCGGGGCGCGCGCGCCGGTGTCGGAGGTGCTGGGCGATCTGGGGCGGACGCTGAACAAGATCTATGCCCGCCGCGGCGTCGAGGTGGCCTGGCGCTGCCCGCCCGAGTTGGTGTTTCGCGGCGAGCGCCAGGACCTTGAGGATCTGGCGGGCAATCTCATGGACAACGCCTGCAAATGGGCGGCGGCGCGCGTCACCGTGTCGGCTGCGGCGCTGGAGGATGCGCGCCTGGAGATCGTGGTGAGCGATGACGGGCCGGGTCTGAGCGAGGCGGAGCGTCAGGCGGTTCTGGCGCGCGGCGTGCGGCTGGATGAACAGGCGCCGGGGACGGGTCTGGGGCTGTCCATCGTCAATGATCTGGCGCGCGCCTATGACGGCGTGCTGGAGCTGGGAGAGGCCGAGGACGGGGGATTGCGCGCACGCCTCGTCCTGCCGCGTCTCGCCGGCGCGGGCGCATCGGAAACGCGGCGTTAAGGATATCTCATCCACCCTTGAATGACGTGTTTGGGGTCCATGGTCATGGCATCGCTGCCCGACGCCAAGATAGACAAGCTGCGCCTTCTGCTGACCTCGCTCAAAGGCGATCGGGCCGAGCGCCTGTGTCAGCTCGCCGCCAAGAGCGACCCGGGGCTGGGCCGCGTGCTGGAGTTTTGCTGCAGCGATCCCGCAGAGGCGATCCGCGCGCGCTTCTTTCTGCCCCTCAAGGCGGTGTCCGGGGAGCCTGGCGTCGAGCCGCCCTCGCGGAGCTACGCCCCCGCCGGCCTTCTCAAAAATCTCTGGAACTGGCTGGACGACGATCTTGATCCGGATATTCCCCGGGCCGTTCGCGCTCTGGTCACGCAAAACCTGAGCGCGGCGCCGGATGGAAGCCTGGACGCTCTGCGCCGGCGCGCCGCAGATGCGATTGAGTCAGGGGTCAAGGCGGTCAAAGAGGATCCGCGCGCGCTGAAGCGCCTCAAGGTGCGTCTGGATGTCAGCAATTTCGAGAATGTCCACCACGCGGTGTCGCTGCTGCGCTCCGCGCCGGTGTTGCGCAAGGCGGTGGCCGGGCTTCCGGTCGAGATCGTGGAGATGACCGACTCCCTCGCCGCCCAGATCCGGGACCGTTACGAGGCGGCGGCCGAGGCGGACCCCGACGCCGGGGTCTGGACATTGTTTCTGATTATGAGCCGGTTTCAGCATCCCTGGCGGCTCTTGCGCGTGTTCGAGCGTATCGCGAGGCGCGGCGATGATCTGCTCGTCTCCCAGACCGACATGGCCCATATAGGCGAGGCGCTTCTGGCCGACGCCGAATTCCATCTGGACCGCTTTGCAACGTCGCCCGCCGCCCGTGAAGCGGCGCTGGACGCCGCCGAGGCGCTGGCGGCCTTCTCCGCGATCACGGTGGGCATGACCCGCGAGATCGGCATCCGCAAGGACGGCCCCTGGGGCAAGCGGGTCTTCGCGCTGAGAGCCCGCGCCAGCGAACAGATGAGCGCCATCCACGACATCGCCCGCGACGTGGTCGCGCGCGCCGCCCCGGAGGGCGGACCCAGCAGCCAGCGCCGGGCCGGGCGAAGAGACGGCGAGGATCTCAGTGAACGCGCGGAGGCGCTGTGCCTGTTCCTCTATCTCAGCCGTGATGACGCAGGCCGCGCGGCGGTGGGCGGCGCCCACGCCGCGGTGATGAAGGACATCGTTGATCGTCTTGAAGACGCGGGTCAGCGCCTCCTGCACAGCTTGCGCAGCGGCGCATCCGGCGGGCGCGACGAAGTCCAGGCGCGAGCCGCCCAGATCGCCGGGCTGATGCGGGCGGCCGGCGAGACCGAGGCGGCCGGCGTCCTGCTGCGCCGTACCGCCGCAGCCTGCGCCGCCTAATTTCCTTCAAAAGACCGGTGCAAACGCCTATCTAGGCTGCATGTCGAACCGCGAATCCAATCCCATCGCCCTTGAAGACCGGATTGCGGACGCCGCGCGTCTGTCGTCACCGAGCGCCGGGCGCAACAAGGCCTCGATCGCGCAGACGCTGTCCGGGCTTCTGCCCGAGCACGCCCGCATCCTGGAGATCGCCTCCGGCACCGGCGAACACGCCCTGGCGTGCGTCGCCGCCCGGCCCGACATCGCCTGGACACCCAGCGATCCCGATCCCGCCTCGCGGGCCAGCGCCGACGCGTGGGCGGCGGAGGCGGGCGGACGCATCGCCTCCTGCCGCGCCATCGACACCACCGTCTCCGGCTGGGCGGACTCCCTTGACCCTGTAGAAGCGGTGTTCTGCGCCAACATGGTCCATATCGCTCCGTGGAGTGCGGCGGAAGGTTTGTTTTCCGGCGCTGCGTCGCTGCTGAAGGCGGGCGGCGCGATTCATCTCTACGGGCCGTTTCTCGACGGCGAAGCGAGCGCGCCGTCCAATCTGGCGTTCGACGCCGATCTCAAACGCCGCGATTCGCGCTGGGGCGTGCGCGAGCACGCCGACATCAATCAGCTGGCCGCCCGGTGCGGGTTCCAGCCCGCCGGCGAAATCGAGATGCCGGCGAATAATCTCCTCCTCAGTTTTTCAAAGGTCCGCGCATGATCGTCGTGGTGCTCATCTGCGGCGTGCTTGGCGCGCTGGCCGCGCTGTATATTGCGCGGCCGTTTTCCGGGCTGGAGGCGCGGTCCGCGCGCTTGGCGGGTCTGACCTGCGCCGGGCTTGTGGCCCTGGGCGCGCTGGGCGCCTATCTGGTGAACGGCGAACCGTCGGCGCCCAGCGCGCCCTACGCCGAGGTCGCCGAGCGGCTGCGCAACGCCGATCCGATGACTCTGTCGCCCATCGAACAGGAAGAAGTGCTACGGGCCGCTCTGCGCGACAATCCGCGCGACGCCGAGGCGCTCACCTTGCTGGGCCGCTATCTGGCGCGCACAGACCGGGCGCTGGAAGGCGTCGGCTTGCTGGAACGCGCCGTGCGCGTCGACGAGACGGCGCGGCGCTGGTCGGAGCTGGGTCAGGCGCTGGTCAATCTCAATGACGAGGTGACGGTTCAGGCCCGCCAGGCGTTCAACCGCGCCATTGCTCTGGATCCCAGCCTGCCCGAGCCGGCCTTCCTGCTGGGCGTCGCCGCCTATGAAAGCGGCGATCGAGCCGCCGCGGCGCAGGCCTGGGCCGACATTCTGGCCCGGCTGGATCCGGAAAATCCCTTCCGTCAGGCGATCGCGGCGCGCGCCGCCGACCTGTTGTCGCGCCCGCGCGGCGGACCGGGAACCGACGGCGCGGCGCCCTTCGCCGAAGCTGCGCGCGATGGCGCCAGCATGGACGACATGATCGCCTCCATGGTGGATGGGCTTCAGGCGCGCCTTGAAGACGACCCGGACGATTTGTCCGGTTGGCTTTCCCTGGTGCGGGCGCGCATGATGCGAGGCGAGCCGGAAGAGGCCCGCGCGTTGCTGCAGCGTGCGCGGGACGTTTTCGCCGCAGAGCCCGGCAAGCTCGCCATGATCGCCGCCGTTGAGAGCGCCTTGACCGTTCAGGAGACCGACGCGTGAGAAAAGCCCGCCGCCGCCTCTTCATCATCGCCGCAGCAGGGGGCGTTCTGGTCGCCGCCGGCGCGCTGGCCATGACCGCCATGCGCGACGCCATGGTGTTCTTTTATTCGCCCGCCATGGTGGCCGAGAGCCCGCCCGAGCCCGGCCGCCGCGTGCGGGTCGGCGGGCTGGTAGTGGACGGCTCTGTGGAGCGCCACGGATCCGGCGGCGCCGACTTCACCGTCACCGACGGCGCCGGGGAGATTCGGGTCACTTTTGAAGGCGGTCTGCCTGATCTGTTCCGCGAAGGGCAGGGCATTGTGGCCGAGGGCGCCTTCGCTGAAACCGGGGTTTTCTCCGCCACCAGCGTGCTGGCCAAGCACGATGAAACCTACATGCCGCCTGAAGTCGCCGCGGCGCTGCGCGAAAGCGGGCACTGGCAGGACGACAATGGCTATGGCGAGACCGCAGTCCCCGGCGTGGCGCGTCCGGTCGGGGCGGGGAGCCGCTAGATGATTGCTGAGATTGGACGTTTTCTGATCGCACTGGCGTTCATCGCCAGCGTCGTGCAGACCGTGCTGGCCTGGCGCGGCGCCGACCAGGGCGGGCGTGGACCCGCCGCCGCAGCGGGCCGGGCGGCCACCGAGATCGCCGTGCTGGCGGCCGGGGCCGCCTTCCTCCTGCTGATCGCCAGCTTCATCCGGTCGGACTTCTCCATCGCCTATGTCGCGGCCAACTCCCATGTGGACAAGCCGCTGCCCTACAAGATCGCCGGCGCCTGGGGCGGCCACGAGGGCTCCATGCTGCTGTGGTGCTGGATCCTGGCGCTGTTCGGCCTGGGCCTGGCCGCGATCGGCCCGCGCGATCCCGCTCTGCGCAGCCGCTCGGTGAGTTTTCAGGGCCTTCTGCAAACGCTGTTCTTTGCGTTCCTGGCCTTCGCCTCCAACCCGTTCGAGCGCGTGTTCCCGGTTCCCATTCAGGGCTCGGACCTCAATCCGCTGCTTCAGGATCCCGCGCTCGTGATCCACCCGCCCATGCTCTACATCGGCTATGTCGGTCTCTCGACGGCCTTCGCCATCGCCGCGGCGGGCCTGGTGCAGAAATCCGGCGGCCGCGAGCTCGCCGGGGCCTTGCGGCCCTGGGCGCTGGGCGCCTGGACCAGCCTCACCGCCGGCATCGCGCTGGGCGCCTGGTGGGCCTATTACGAGCTCGGCTGGGGCGGTTGGTGGTTCTGGGATCCGGTGGAGAACGCCAGTTTCCTGCCATGGCTTCTGGGCGCGGCGCTGGTCCACTCGGCCATCGCCACGGAGAAGCGCGGCGCGTTTCCCGGCTGGACGGTGTTCCTGGCGCTTCTCGCCTACATCCTGTCCATCCTCGGCGCGTTCCTGGTGCGTTCGGGCGTATTGACCAGCGTGCACGCCTTCGCCCTCGACCCCGAGCGCGGGGTGCTGATCCTGGGCATGCTGGGCGTTTCCTCGGTGGCGGGTTTCCTGCTGTTTGCGACGCGCGCCCATACGCTTGGCGAGGGCGACGGTTTCGAGCCCACCAGCCGTGAAGCCTTCATCGGCGCCAATAATCTCCTGCTCGCGGCCTCGGCCGGGGTGGTGCTCGTGGGCACGCTTCTGCCGCTCATCTATGAGGCGCTGAATCTGCCCACGCCCTCGGTGGGAGCGACCTATTTCAATCTTTCGGTCAATCCGCTGCTGCTGGCGGCGGTGTTGTTGATGCCGCTTGCGCCCTTCCTGCCCTGGGCCAATGGCGGGGCCCGGCCCGGACTTCACCAGATGAAGGCCGCCGCCCTGCTTGTCCCGGTGGCCGCAGTGGGCGGCGTGCTCATCTATGTGGGCGCTCCGGTGCTGGCGGTGATCGGCGGCGCGGTCGGCGTTTGGGCGATCTCCGGAGCGGTGATGGACGCGCTCAACGCGCTGCCCGCCGCCCGCGCCCGCGGGGCGCGGTTCGCCGCAACCGGGCGCGCGCTGGCCCACGCCGGGGTCGGTTTCATTGCGCTGGGCGCTGCGGCCGACGCGTCGCGTCCGCCCAATATCGAGACGACGCTGGCCATTGGCGAAAGCCTGGAAGTCGCCGGGCGGACCCTGACGCTGGAAAATATGAGCCGCGCCGATGGTCCCAACTACATGGCCGACCGGGCCGAGATCACCGTGACGGGCGACAGCTCGGGGACCATGGCGCCGGAGCGGCGCTACTATCCGGCCGCCGACCAGACCACGCGCGAAGTGGCGCTGAAATCGCGCATCACCGGCGATCTTTACGTGTCGGTGGGCGAGGCGCGGCTGCGCGATGACGGGAGCACCGCCTTCCAGATCCGCGCCCAGTATCACCCGCTCGTCTGGGCGCTGGGCCTGGGCGCTTTGTTCATCGTGGCGGGCGGCGGCCTGGCGCTCACCGGGCGCGTCCGCGCCAATGCGCCGGTGCGCGGGGCGAGCCCCGTCGCGGCGCGGGCGGAGCCGGCTGAATGAAGGTCCTTTTGATCGCATTGGCGCTCGCCGCTCAGGCCGCACCGGAGGCCGGTCCGGCCCTGCCGCCGGAGGATGAAGCCCGCGCCCAGGATCTGATGCGCGAGATCCGCTGCATGGTGTGCGCAGGCGAGTCGATCATGGACTCCAACGCCGGCATGGCTCTGGACATGCGCCGCTATGTTCGCGAGCAGGTGGCCCAGGGCGCCGAGGACGGCGAGGTGCGCCAGTCCCTGGTGGAGCGCTTCGGCCATGAAGTGCTCATGCGCCCCAGCTTTGACGCCCGCTCCGCGCCGCTCTGGATCGCGCCCTTGATCTTCCTGATCCTGGGCGGGGCGCTGCTGTTTGCGACCATGCGCAAGAAGCGCGGCGCCTGATTGGTTAAGCCGGACACGGGCCCGTGACTTCCTAACCGCGCCGACCGGGCCTAGGGTCTGCGGTGTTCAAGGCACGCAAAGGCGGGTTATGGCGATCACCGAAAAAGTCGAGTTTGACGGCGCCTCCGGCGACCGGCTGGCCGCCCGGCTTGAACGCCCGAACGGGCCCCCGCTGGGCTGGGCCCTGTTCGCCCACTGCTTCTCCTGCTCCAAGGACATTCATGCCGCCCAGCGGATCTCAAGGCGCCTGACCGAGCACGGCTTTGCGGTGCTGCGCTTTGATTTCACGGGGCTGGGCCAGTCCGAAGGCGATTTCTCCAACACCAATTTCAGTTCCAATGTGCAGGATCTGGTCAAGGCCGCCGAGTGGCTGGAGGCCAACCATCAAGGCCCCGGCCTTCTGGTGGGCCATTCGCTGGGCGGCGCGGCGGTGATCTCGGCCGCGCCCCAGATCGCCTCGGTGACCGCGGTGGCCACCATCGGCGCGCCGGCGGACGCCGCCCATGTGCGCCATCAATTCGTCGACCATGTGGACGAGATCGAGGAGACCGGCCTCGCCCGGGTGAAGCTCGCCGGGCGTCCTTTCACCATCAAGAAGCAGTTTCTCGACGATATTGAAGGCCACACCCTTGACGAAATCGTCCACTCTCTGAAGGCGGCGCTGCTGATCTGTCACTCGCCGCTGGACGAGACGGTGGGGGTCGACAACGCCACGCGGCTGTTCGTCGATGCGATGCACCCCAAGAGCTTTGTCAGCCTGGACCAGGCCGATCACCTGCTCTCCAGGCCTGAGGACGCCTTCTTCGCCGCCGACATGATCGGCGCCTGGGCCAAGCGCTACGCTCACACCCTCTCGCTGCCCGAGCCGCCGGACTTCGCCGGCGATCGCTGCGCCACCGTCTCCGAGACCGGGCTTGGCGGGTTTCACAGCTGGGCGCGGGCGGGGCGCCATAGCTTCATCGTTGACGAGCCCGAGGAGCAGAAGGGGCTGGACGGCGGACCGCACCCCTATCAGCTCCTGTGCGCGTCGCTGGCGGCCTGCACCACCATGACGCTGCGGATGTACGCCAATTTCAAGGGCTATGAGTTCGGCCGCATCACCACAAGGGTCACCCATGCGCGCGACGCCGACAGCGCAGCGAAGGCGAGCCGCGACATCTTCAAACGCACCGTCCATCTGGAAAAACCCCAGAGCGATGCGATGCGGGTGAAGGTCCTGGAAATCGCCAACAAATGCCCGGTTCACAAAACCCTCGAGCGCAGCTCCACGATCGAGACCGACACACAAGCCTGACCCGTGCGGCAACCGGCGCTCCACGTGCGGCGTTGCCCTCACGGGTCGCAGGTGCAGATTACGGAACCGTAAGCTTGCGGTAATATGGCCGTGATCCGACATCCATCATGACTCACTCCATCGGGGTCGCCGGGTTTTCCCGCGTCTCCCCACGCAGCGATAAGGATCGCAACACACGCATGACCCTCACACAGCGTCTGATACTTCCCGCCGCCGTTCTCTGCGCCGCGCTGACGGGCCTGCCCGCTTCGGCCCAGGACCAGCAGGGCGCCGCCGGCCCCTACGCCTACGCAGCGCCCAATAGCGCGCCCATGAGCTTTGCAGATCTGATCGACCGGGTGAGCCCGGCGGTGGTCTCCATCGAGGCGCGCGGTTCGGCTCAACCGTCTGAAATGCCGGACATGAGCCAGATGCCGCCGCAGTTTCGCGAGTTCTTCGAGCGCTTTGGCGGCGTGCCGGGCCAGCAGGCCCCGCGTCCGCGCCGCAGCCAGGGCTCGGGCTTCTTCATCTCCGCTGACGGCTATGTGGTCACCAACAACCATGTGATCGACGGCGCGGACGAGATCTCGGTGGGCCTGGCCGACGGGCGCAGCCTCGCCGCCGAAGTGGTGGGCACCGACGTCCCGACCGATCTTGCGCTCCTGCGCGTGACCGAGGACGGGGCGCCCTTCGACTTTGTGGAGCTTGACCGCGATCTCGACATTCGTGTCGGCGACTGGGTCGTGGCGGTGGGCAATCCGTTCGGTCTTGGCGGAACGGCGACGGCGGGCATCGTCTCGGCGTCCGGGCGCCAGATGGGACCGCAGCAGGCCTATACCGACTTCCTGCAGATCGATGCGCCCATCAATCGCGGCAATTCGGGCGGACCGACCTTTGACCTCAACGGCAATGTGGTGGGCGTAAACTCGGCCATCATCTCGCCCACCGGCGGCAATGTGGGCATCGGCTTCGCGATTCCCTCCGATCTGGCCGCCCAGGTGATCGACCAGCTGATCGAGTCCGGCCAGGTGCGCCGCGGCTATCTGGGCATCGCCCCGTCCGATCTCACCGACGACCTTAAAGGGGCCATGGGCCTTGATGCGGACGTCGAGGGCGTGCTGATCAACCAGGTGATCGCCGGCACTCCGGCCGCCGACGGCGGGTTTGAAAATGGCGACATCGTCACCGAGATCAACGGCCGCGCCGTGGACAGCGCCCGCGAGCTGACGCGCCGTGTCGGCGCCGTGGCGCCGGGCGAGCAGGTGCGCTTCACCGTGCTGCGCGAGGGGCGCGAGCGCACCTTGCGCGTCGAGCTCGCAGAACGTCCCGGCGAGGACGAGATGCAGCCGACCGGTCCAGCGCTGGAGCCCGGCCAGGTTCAGATGTTCGGCATGACGCTGGAGACCCCCGATGACGAGATGCGCGAGCGCCTCGAGCTTGGCGAGCGTGGTCTCGTGGTCGTCGAGGTCGAGCCCCAATCGGAAGCCGCCGACAAGGGCCTGCGCCCCGGCGACGCGATTGTGGAAGCGGTGGGCAGCGATGTGACGAGCATCGAGGACTTCCAGACCGCCGTGGAGGATGCGCGCGAGCGCGG